>JAESGH010000004.1_pt1 | contig 534591 bp, 458 predicted proteins | sample 9269641 | NCBI WGS metagenome assembly JAESGH01 (sample SAMN14515345, study PRJNA621665) | algae metagenome | isolation source: Phormidium tanganyikae FI6-MK23 and co-occurring heterotrophs from granitic... | place: USA: Fort Irwin, California | collected 1998-05-24 | reverse complement strand
CATCATTTCCATACTGATCACCCTGTGTTCTCCTGCTCAAAAATTGAGCAGAAGCAGTTGAACACCTGGGTCAGTTTTCAGTCGGCAGAACAGCCTCTACTGGGTCAGTTTTCGGTCAGCGGCAACACACTTCGAGGTCATCCATCCTTTCGGACCTCGTTCTGGAAAGCTGTGGTCTGTTGCCAGAGGGCGACGACGAAGCGCTGGAGGAGGTTCCCGAGGAGTTCGAGATACCCCAGGACTTTGACGGCGTGCAGGGCTCAGATTTGCCTCGGATCTTCCGAACTTCCTTGGGAAAGCTTGAGAGTCATACTGGGCTGCCGTTCGTCCGGCAGATGGCCTTTGAGTGGACGGCGAACCGCACCGCCTACCCAGACGCTCCGTTCCAAGGAGACCCCTGGCACTTCCTGAGGCCCATGGGCGAAGGTTTTGTCGGACAGCTATCCTCGCGGGCTGCTCTTCGCGCCATCTCCGCCTACCTTCGCACGCTGGCGGTTGCCGAAGATTTGTGGGGTATGCCAACGGATCTGGCGGAAGAAAGGGCTCTCTTGGCTTTACCTGTTCATCCGACCTTAGCCTTCCTCCGACCACTACGCCCTGTTTGGTTCCCTGCAACAACCGACTTCGACGGTGACACCGAGGCAATCGAAGCCTCCCTGCGAGCTCTGATTAGTCGCGTAGAGGCAGCGCGACCAAGTGACGAACTGATCGCGTTCAGTTCGCCAATCGTGATGTCGATCGAGAGGTGTGTGGAGGTCTCGATCGTTCGCTGGTCACAAGCGGCGGGCAGCGAGATCGCTGATGTGGATTTGGCTGTACATTTGGAGAACATCTGGTCCAGCGGGCGGATGCTTCGCAGTGCGGCGCCTGAGCCTCTGAGCACGACGACTCTTTTGATACCCCCCCATCTTGGCAGCCTAATAGATGGAAAGTGCAAGGCCTGGCCGCTTGCCGCGCCGCTCGATCTCGACCGCATAGGCTATCTTCAACACGATTTGTATCCGGGGCGGCTATTCCTTCCAACGCTCCCTGGCTGCGACCAGGCCGAGTTCACCCCTTGTGGTGGGCAGTTGGAGGTCAAGGTGGGCGAGCAGGTCATCGCTGATCTCTGTTACTGGAATGCGGGCTGGGGACCCGCACGCCCCATGCAGTTCGAAGGCAACTGTGGTGCCGCACTCATTTCAAGAGGTACGAGCTATCGGGAAGCGGGGGGCTCAACGGAAGGGGCGGTTCGCTCGTTCTATCTTTGGCAGGTGCGAACACTGCACCGAGACAACACCTTTGACAGGTTTAACCAAGCGCTGGCTATGGGCGCTATGTTCGTCTAGTTAGTCCCAAATCACTGTTGATGGCCGTTTATGGCTCGGGCTGTGTAAAAACCTCTGAGTTTTGCCGCTGGTTCGGAATCCCGAAGGGCCGTATTTGAGGCGCACGTAATCCCATCGAGCAAAGCTCCTGAAGGCATATCGTGTACCAGATGAACGAAGGCGTGCATGTACCCTGATTGGAGGCTTCGATGAAGATCACAGCTATGGAACAGAGCAAATCGGTCAGTGATGTCCTGTGCGACATCTGCGGCGATAGCACGCGCGTTGAAGGGCAAGGATTGCAATTTGGCACTCTTCGCGCCAGTTGGGGCTATGGCTCGGCTCATGATGGCGAGCGCTATGAGGTCCATCTGTGCGAGTCCTGTTTTTTCAGAACGCTTTTAGGTCTCAGACGTGAGCGGATGGTGAACTTCATGTTCAGTGATGAAGACCAAGATCTCAGCGACTTTGGGCGCGTTGCTCACGATGATTTTTTCAATGAGGGTGGTAGCTCGGCCACCTAATTCCCGGCTGTGGCAGCACCCAAGTCTAGCCTGCATCTCATCTTTAATTGTGAGATCAACGTCAGCTGAGGCGACGTGATCCCCTGCGCGGAGAGCACTAAACCAAACACGTCGAGGATGCATTGCCTGCTTAAATGGCTGAGTCCGTAGGGTACTTGCAATAGCAGGCGAATATTGACTACCCGCGACTCTGTAGCCGAGCAGCCTGTTGAGCCTTTTGCTGTTCCCTTGCCACAGCCTGCTGCGCTATCCGCTCCTGAATCTGGGTGTAGAGCTGAGCATGCTCATTGTCCCGATCAGCTACAGTGACCACCAGAGAATAGGGCTCCTTCTCTGCTGCAGAGGGGTTCCAGTCACGGTCTTGCCTGACCACGACCAAAAACCACTTTTCACCCGGTTTACACTGCCGAAGCGTCCAGCGTGAAGACTGGACCGTACCGCGGTTTCTCAGCTGGGCCGAGATGTCGCGATTGCTGGACTTGGCCTCCTTGAGCACCTCCGTCTCAGCCTTGAGTTCCTTGCTAAAGTGCTTCTGAACTTCGTCTAGCGAAGTGCCTACAGCCAAGCGATAGTTGATCTGAGTGGCCAAGTAATCAATTCTGGTAGTTCGGACTACTGGCGAGTAAGCCAATGTTATCGAGAGCTCACGTGTCCCACGAGCGGAACGCAGGTAGTCGTCCGGCAAAGGCAGCTCAAAGAACTGGCATCCGTCGTTTTCAATAGTCTCCTCCGACATCAGAACTACGACGTTATCGGAAGATCTGAAGAGGTCGGCCTCACTCACTACGCCATAGCCAGCGACATCTCTCGCCACATCACGCTTCCGAGTGGCTTTAGCCTCCTTGTAGCCCTTTCTGAACTCATTAGAAAACGTGGAAATAACCTCACCTGGAAGGTAGGCCTGATTGACCAGCATCGCGCGAAGCATATTCGCTGACGCAGTTGGATATTCATTCAGCAAGCGCCCGGCCAAATGAGTGATGTATGGTGCCGCGAAGCTCGTTCCGCTAACTTCTTTGAAGATGGTGTTGCCTGCCCACTGATGGTTAAGCGTAAGTACACCCAGCCCCCGCATGTGCGGCGACCACTGAGCATTGGCCTGCCTCATGGGGCTGGCAAGGTTACCACCCGCCGCAACAAGCTCGGGCTTGAGCGCACCCTTAACCGAGGGGCCATGCCGAGTGAAAGGTGATGGTTGGTTTTCCGAGGCAGGCGAGAGCTGACTGATATCTGGATATTTCTGGCTGTCAAAAGTGGCGTTGTGCCGGGAGATGCTTCCCACCGTCAGCACCATCATTGCGGGTGCCGGATCGATGATTGCGCTTTGTTCTGCGACAAGATATTCGGGGTACTCGTCACGCCAGCTGTTTACCGGAACTGGAGGTTCTTCAGAGCCGCGGAAGTTACCCGTAGAGACCACAAACAAAATGTTATGCCGCCTTGAGAGGACGTCCAGGATGTAGGCGAGCCCCCTGACATGAGCTCCATCGTACGGAGCATTATTGTTACCCAGGGAGAGATTGAAGATCCGACATCCAAGCTCGACGAAGTACTCAACCGCTTTCGTCAGTGATGCCTCAAGCGAGAGCTCGTCATAGATCGCATCGCCAGTATGCGGACACTTCTTCATCACCTTCCCATTGAAAATCCAGAGCTCCGGGCGCCAGAAATTTGAGTTGTTGCAGGCCTCTACGTCGCCATACAGGGCCACACCGGCTACAGCAGTACCATGTCCCGCCTGGTCATCGTCTCCTTCCTCATCCACAAAGGAGGCGCTTTCAGCCATCGCAGGTTTCAAGAGGGGGTGGTTCCCGTTGATACCACTGTCCAGAATGCAGACCCGTGCCGCATCTGCGGCCGGTGCAGGTATGTTTCGAGGTAGCTCGTTGATATCCCGATTCAGCTGCTGAATGCTGATTCCGGTGGCGGGAATGAGATCAACAAGCCGGACATCGCGGTGGTTCAGCAGTAGCTGTGCTTGTTCGGGCGTCACCTCAACCCGGTACATGAGCAAGCTGTCCAGATTCAGCTTGTCGAGCCTTTTAATGCGCTCCCCTGAGAGCCAGGCCTCGAAAGCATTTGTGAGTAGGATTCGCTTCGGGTGGCTCGCTACATAGACAGGCCATAGTTCGACATCAAGCTTGAAGGTGGGGGTGTCCGGAATCCCGATATGGGTGATCGCCCAGCTCTTCCGATCCTCCGCAGACCATGTCTCCACCCCTGCGATAGCCTCCAGAATCTGGCCATAGGTCAAGGCGTCGTCCATAACACCCAGCTTCGTCAGATGGTCAGCGAACTTGGCCAAACCTTCTTCTGTCGCGAAAACAACGCAAAGCTGTTTATCCTCCTGGCTGACGAACTCCAAGCCATGGACATCAAGGTTTGAGAAGTTGAGAGTGCCGTCGTATTTCAGTTTGAGGACGTAGGGAGAGTTAGCTGTCGAGCCGATCTGCTTTTTGGCTTGCCCTTCAGCCGTAAGAAAGTAAGCATTGAGTTTCTGGCCATGCCCTCGACGATCTTCACGTTTGGTGAAGGGAGGGGGATTCTTGGTCCGGCGTGAGTTATCCAGAACTTCCCGTGCAATGTTCAGATGCTTGTAGGTAGCCACCGCTTCTTCCTTGAATTGTTATGATTCAGGACTTCCTGAGATCTTCTCTTGCAAGTGCGCTTTTCAGCTCTTTGAGGGTCAGAAACTCTTGCTCCCGCAGGATCATCCGCTTCGCGGCGCGACGTATAACTCGCTCAACATCAGCTCCGCTCTTGCCCTTAAACTCCGTCAATACTTCCTTGTCGTCAATCTCAAATTGACGCCGGATTCCTCTCAGCTTCAGTGACAAAATATCTTTCAGTTGCTTCTCATCCGGGAGCGGAAATTCGATGGATTCATCAAATCGTCGCCAAATGGCAGTGTCCAGAATCTTCTCATGGTTAGTAGCAGCCAAGATCAAACTGCGACCTTCGTATGAGTCCATCATCTGAAGCACTGCGTTTACTACACGTCGCAGCTCACCATGGTCGCCACTATCGCCGCGCTCTTTACCGATTGCATCGAACTCATCGAATAGAACAACAAACGGATGCTGGGCAATAAAATCGAAGACCTTGCGAAGGTTGGCAGCCGTTTCACCAAGGAAAGACGAAACCAGCGCATCCAATCGGACAATTGCCAAAGGTCGATCAAGTTCGAACGCTACTACCTCGGCTGCCAGTGTCTTTCCGCAGCCCGGTGGGCCGAAGAAAATCACCTTGCCCGCGGGCTTCATACCGTAGCTGCGGAGCACATCAGCACGACGGTTCTCTTCGAGTATCTCCTCTAGTGCAGCAGAGCTGCTGGGAGGGAGAATCACTTCATCAAGGGAGCGCTTAGGTGACCTTATGTCAAGCAGCGGTAAACCGCGCTCTTTATCTACGGGAACATCATAGTGAGTGCGTGATGTGCTACTAGATGCTTTGAAGTTCAAGTCGCTGCCGTAGAGGATTTGCTCTAGATCATTAGCGAGAAGATGGTGTTGTTTCTGCCGCTCTTCCTCGATAACAGCTTTAGAGGCAAGGCGAAACGCATCGGTATCACCTGCAGTGCCCGCTTTGAACAACTGGCGAAGAATTTTCCCATTGGCCATAGTCGCCACCCTCTGAGTTACCGCTATTTTATATTATATGTAGGTATTGATAAACCCAGTTGCGGCTACATAACTTGCAATAAATTGTTTCGCATTTTGATCTTCATGGTCAAGGACTCCATTCCTCATTAAATAGCTAAACACACTTGAGATTAAAAGTTTGGAGTAGTGCGGCTGATATGGCAGTGTAGCCTAACTCACGTTCTAAAAACTTTAAATAACTAGCCTTCGAAATTCCGCCGAGCGGCAGAGCATCATGCCGCCTAGCGCCCAATCGCCAATGCTACCCAAGAGTGAGGCAATGGGCCTGCAGGCCTCAAAGCCTGCTAGGCAGCTGGAGTCTGATGCTTACGCAGCTTCTTCATCATCCGCCACCTCCTCGCCCATCGGGGCGGGCGGTCGTGATGGTTGGACTCGGTTTTACATTGGGCACTATTCGCGCCCAGTTGCTTTTTGGTTTTTGAATATAGTTTCCAGCTTTGCGAGCTTTGGTGCTATTGATATCTGGCAGTATCTATTGCTTGGGTTCTTTGTGAAGAAGTCTTGGTGGTATTCCTCGGCTTCGAAGAATTCAGTTAACCTCTCTAAGGTGGTTGCCGTTGGGTTTTTCCAAAGGCCATTTTTTTCAGTTTCTAGTATTGCGGTTTTCGCGGTTACTAGCTGTTCGTCGCTATCATAAAATATGGCAGATCGATATTGGGTTCCAATATCTGCACCTTGCCTATTTAGAGTGGTTGGGTCATGTATTGCAAAGAAAATCTCAAGCAATTCGGATAGGCTGATTTTGCTACTATCAAATTCAATCTTTATTGCTTCGGCATGGCCTGTTTTGCCAGTGCATATATCATCATATGTTGGTGCGTTGAGGGTTCCCCCCGTGTAGCCACATTTCACAGACTGAACGCCCTTGATTCTCTTGAAGACTGGTTCAAGACACCAAAAGCAACCGCCTGCCAGTACTATTTTTTCGGTTTTCATACGGGTCTCTGTATAAAATTCAGGGGGCTGGGGTGCTGCCGATATGGGTGCAGTATGGCTGCTCTGCTGTCACGTAGATCGCCTGGCTGGGCTATAGCTATGCTGAGGCGCGCTAGCAATAGGATTCCTAGCATAGATTTACTCTTGACTGTCCTCCTAATCCCTGGGTCGGGTTATGCACTTCCCAGAACACCTTGAGCAGCGCTTCGAAGCTGGTCTGCTGCGGATCGAACACGACCAGTACCACTTCGGTGTGTCCGGTCAGGCCCGAGCAGACTTCCTCGTAGGTGGGGTTGGGCGTGAGGCCACCGGCATAGCCGACCGCCGTGCTGAACACGCCAGGCTGTTGCCAGAAGCGTCGTTCGGCGCCCCAGAAGCAGCCGAGACCGAATACTGCCTGTTGCAGGCCGGCGGGGAAGGGCGCCTTGATCGGGTTGCCGTTGACGTAATGAGTGTCCGCTACTGGCATCGCCTCTGTGCGGCCGGGCAAGGCCTGCTCGGCAGTCGGCAGGACATCCTTGTTAACGAGAATCTGGGAACGCAGAACCATATCGGTCTCCTGGAAGTGGGTAGGTAGTGGACTACGCGCAGTGAGGCGTATTACGTCCGTTGGTCGGCCTGTGGCCGGCAGGGGTAGCGGCGCAGGCTGTCGATCAGTTCGCGGCCGGGAATCGGCTTGTCGAACAGGTAGCCCTGGCCTACGTCGCATTGCTGGCGGCGCAGGAAACCGAGCTGGGCGCCAGTTTCGATGCCTTCTGCGACCACCTTGAGCTTGAGGTTGTGGGCCATGGCAATCACCGCTGAGGTGATCTCCATGTCGTCCTGATTGTCGGGAATGTCCTTGATGAAGCTGCGATCGATCTTGATCACGTCGATGGGGAATTTCTTCAGGTAGCTGAGCGAGGAATAACCGGTGCCGAAGTCGTCCATGGCCAGGGTCAGGCCCAGGCTCTTGAGGCGGCCGAGCTGGTGGCGGGTGTCCTCGGTCGCTTCCAGCAGCAGGCTCTCGGTCAGCTCCAGTTCCAGCAGGCGCGGGTCGAGCTGTTCTTCGTGCAGGATGGCGGCGATGGAGCCGACCAGATCGGGGTCGGAGAACTGCTTGGGTGACAGGTTGATCGCCACCTGCAGTTCGCCCATGCCGATGGCGGCGATCTGCTTGCTCATGCGGCAGGCCTGGCGCACTACCCACTTGCCGATGGGAATGATCAGGCCGGTTTCCTCGGCGACGCTGATGAATTGGTCAGGACGGATCATGCCCTTTTCCGGATGGTGCCAGCGCAGCAGCGCTTCCAGACCCAGCAATTGGCCATTTTTCAGGCACAGCTTGGGCTGGTAGAACACCTCCAGTTCACTCTGGGTCAAGGCTCGGCGCAGGTTGTTCTCGACGAACAGCTTGTAGTTGGCCTCGGCATTGAGCTCTTCGGTGAACAGCTGCACCTGATGCTTGCCGTTGGCCTTGGCCTTGTGCAGGGCCAGACCGGCGTGTTTCATCAACGTCTGCGGGTCGTCGCCGTGTTCCGGGGCCAGGGCCAGGCCAAGCGAGCCGGTGATGCTGATCAACTGGTTATCGACGAACAGCGGCTTGTCCAGGGTCTGCAGCACCTGATGAGCGACGCGCAGGCCGCTGTCCTGATCGCAACCGTCGAGCAGGATGGCGAACTCGTTGCTGGCGAAGCGTGCCAGTGTGCCCTTGGCGCCGAGGCTGTTGCGCAGGCGCCGGGCCAGGGCCGAGAGCAGTTTGTCGCCGGTCTGGTGGCCGAGGCTGTCGTTGATCCGCTTGAAGTTGTCGATGTCCACCAACAGCAGGACCAGCGGCTGCTGCGTATTCTGAGCAAAGCGTTGTTCGAGGCTGCGGATGAACGAGGGGCGATTGCCCAGGTTGGTCAGGTTGTCGGTGTAGGCCAGGCGTTCGATGCGCTGCTGTGCCAGCTTGGCTTCGGTGACGTCTTCGTAGATGCCGATGTAGTGGGTCAGCTCGCCATCGTCGCCATACACCTTGGATATCGACAGATGGCCCCAGTAGGGGTCCAGGTTCTTGCGTCGGCTGCGGAACTCGCCCTGCCAACTGCTGTGCTCGGCCAGACTCGAGCCGGCATCGAACAGCAGGTCGCTGAGGTTGTTCAGCGCCGGCAGCTCGGACAGACGGTGGCCGCAGACCTCGTCGCTGCTGTACAGAGTGATGGCCGTGAAGCTGGGGTTGACGTACTCCACCCGGCCGTCGCGGTCGACCAGCAGAAAGGCGCTGGCGCTCTGTTCGACGGCACGCTGGAACAGATGCAGGGCGCTGGTGGCGCTGCGTTTCTGCTGGTTGATCAGCACCTGGGCGAACTGATCGGCCAACTCGCCGGCGAAAGCGATTTCGTCGGCGTGCCAGGTGCGTAGGCCGCCGATGTGCTCCAGGCAGAGCACGCCGACCACTTCGCCTTCGATGCGTATGCTGGCGTCGAGCATCGAGCAGATATCCAGCGGCTGCAGGTAGCTGGCGGCCAGTTCGCAGGTGCGCGGATCGTGCTGGGCGTCGTGCGCGTCGATGGCGCGGCCGCTGTGCAGTGCTTGCAGGTACTGCGGGAAATTACGTGCGTTTATCGACGGTAGTTGTTCGTGGCGGTCCAGGTCGCGGCGGTACAGCGACACGGAATCCAGGTGATGACTGCCCAGCTTCCAGATGCCGGCGCGAGCGACACCGTAGACCTCGCAGGCGGCCTGGGTGATCAGTTCGGCCGCTTCCTGCTGAGGGTCGCTGGAGGTGTAGCGCTGGCGCGCCAGACGCACGATCAACTGCTGCTGGGTACGTGAACGGGCGAGGTGTTGCAGGTGGTCATTCTGGGTACGCTGATATTGCTGCAGCGAGCTGCGCAGTTGCTGATTCTGCGTGTACAGCTCCTGTTCGGCAGGGGAGAACTGATCGAGGCTCTCGTCCGCTACCAGCAGATAGCCGCGCAGCAACTGGCGGTTGCGCTGTTTGAAGGGTTCGCCCATCTCCAGCAGGGTCAGAGCACCTTGCGGGGTATGCAGGGTGTAGCGCACCAGGTAATGCGGGCCTTGCAGCAGTTGCTGCTGGATGGCGTCGTGCAGGCGATAGCGCGCTTCGGGTTCCATCAGGCTGGCGTAGGGGGCGTCCACCAGTGCACAGAGATCGCTGGCGCTGATACCCAACTGGCGTTCGCAGGCCGGGTCGAGAAACAGCAGCGCCCAGCTTGGCTCGTTCAAGCGCTCGAAACGCAACATGCCGAGCCGCGAGGGCACTGGCAACTGCGTCACAACCTCGGCTGCCGAGCGTGCGCTGGCATCGGGATGGCTTTTCATTGGGCGGCGGGCTTCCAGTATGCTGACCAGGCGAGGCATCCGTTCTCAGTACAGGGCCGCTGCTGCCAGAGGGCGCAGCGGCACGGACGGAGGCTAGGGCTCAGGCCTACTTCACTATAGCGTTCGGCAAGGGTGCATCATGCAAGCGAGACTGACAAGAAAACTCATGGCCATGGTGCTTGGCGGAGCACTTTTTACGGCCATACCCGCGGTTGCCGGCGCCGATGATGCGGTGACGCTGCAGGGTGCCGAGCAGGCTGCTTATCTGGACGGGCTCAAGCGTCTTTATCTGACCGACAACGAGCGCAATGCGTTGCTCGCGCACAGCAATGCATTGCTGGAAACCTACGCCCTGCGCGCGGGTTACCAGGTTGGCCAGGCGCAGCGGCAGGACCTGCTGTATCGCTTCAATGTCGGCAATGCCGGGGAGCTTATCCTGCGTGAGGAGAGTCGTGGCGCGCAGGGCACCGCCATCTCGGTGCGCAATCAGCGTGTTGCGGTGTTCGGTATCGATCCGTTCATCCGCTACGAGTGTCCGACCGGCGGTATCCGCTGTGTGCTGTTCAACCCGGCGGATGGCAGCCCGTTGCTGAGCATCGTGCGTGATCACCAGGGCGCGGGCGAGTTGGCCAAGGCGCTGAGCTTTCTGATTCGCAATGTGCAGAAGGGCTGAGAGGCCTCACACCGCTCTGAAAGAAAGCAAAAAAAACCCCGCCTGAATGGGCGGGGTTGAGGATGCGAGCGTGGCGTGCTCGAAACGATTTACAGCAGGATGGTGCGGATATCGGCCAGCAGCTGCGACAGACGCTGAGTGAAGCGTGCGGCGGCAGCGCCGTTGATCACTCGGTGGTCGTAGGACAGCGACAGCGGCAGCATCAGCTTGGGCTGGAAGGCCTTGCCATCCCACACCGGCTGCATGGTCGCCTTGCTGACACCCAGGATCGCCACTTCCGGCGCGTTGACGATCGGCGTGAAGCCGGTGCCGCCAATGTGGCCGAGGCTGGAGATGGTGAAGCAGGCGCCCTGCATGTCATCAGCCGAAAGCTTCTTGGTGCGCGCTTTCTCCGCCAGGGCGGCGGCCTCAGCCGCGAGCTGCAGCAGGCTCTTCTGATCGACGTTCTTGATCACCGGCACCAGCAGGCCGTCCGGCGTATCGACGGCGAAGCCGATATGCACATACTTCTTGCGGATGATCGCCTTGCCGCTCGGGGCCAGCGAACTGTTGAAGTCCGGCAGTTCCTTGAGCAGGTGGGCGCAGGCCTTGAGCAGCAGCGGCAGCACGGTCAGCTTGACGCCAGCCTTCTCGGCCACGGCCTTCTGCGCGACGCGGAAGGCTTCCAGGTCGGTGATGTCGGCCGAATCGAACTGGGTCACGTGCGGCACGTTGAGCCAGCTGCGGTGCAGGTTGGCGGCGCCGACCTGCATCAGGCGGGTCATCGCCACTTCTTCGATTTCGCCAAACTTGCTGAAGTCCACGGTCGGGATCGGCGGGATGCCGGCGCCACCGGTGGCAGCAGCGGCAGTCGCCTGCGGTGCGGCCTTGGCCTTGTGCATCATCGCCTTGACGTACACCTGCACGTCTTCCTTGAGGATGCGACCTTTCGGACCGGTACCGGCGATATCCGCCAGTTCCACGCCGAAGTCACGAGCCAGCTGACGCACGGCGGGGCCAGCATGCACCTTGGCACCATCACGCTTGGGCGCGTTGGCGACTTCGGCGGCAGCAGCCGACAGCGAGGCAATGGCGCGTACTTCTGCGGCCACTTCCGGTGCGGCACCTTCCGGTACGCGGTGCACTTGCTGACTGGCTTGCGCCGGCGCGGCGGCCGGTGCAGCGCCTGCTACCTTGAGCTTGAGAATCAGATCGCCGGTGCCGACTTCGGCATCCAGCTTGACCAGCACTTCTTCCACCACGCCGGCAGCCGGCGAGGGGATTTCCATGGAGGCCTTGTCGGACTCCAGGGTGATCAGCGACTGGTCAGCTTCGATGCTGTCACCAGCCTTGACCATAACCTCGATGACCTTGACCTTGCCGTCGGTGCCGATATCCGGCACGTGCACGTCCTGCACCGAAGCAGCAACCGGGGCTGCGGCAGCAGGAGCAGGAGCAGGAGCGGCGGCAGGCGCAGCAGCGGGTGCAGCGGGTGCAGCGGCTTGAGCCGGTGCAGCACTGGCGGTTGCGCCACCAGCGGTGCGCAGCTTGAGGATCAGGTCGCCGGTGCCGACTTCGGCATCCAGCTTGACCAGCACTTCTTCCACCACGCCGGCAGCCGGCGAGGGGATTTCCATGGAGGCCTTGTCGGACTCCAGGGTGATCAGCGACTGGTCAGCTTCGATTGTGTCGCCGGCCTTGACCATGACTTCGATGACCTTGACCTTGCCGTCGGTGCCGATATCCGGCACATGCACGTCCTGCACGCTGCTGGTGGCAGCGGCGGGCGCTGCAGCCGGAGCGGCTGCTTGCGGCGCTTCGGCAGGTGCGGCTGCGGCTTTCGGCGCAGGCGCCGCTTGCGCAGCACCTTCGACTTCCAGCACCAGCAGCTCGTCGCCTTCCTTCAGGCGGTCGCCGATCTTGACCTTGATTTCCTTGACCACGCCGGCCTTGGGCGAGGGCACTTCCATGGAGGCCTTGTCGGACTCCAGGGTCAGTACGCTCTGCTCGGCTTCGATACGGTCGCCGACCTTGACCAGCAGTTCAATCACCTCGCCTTCACCGCCGAGGTCGGGTACGCGAATCAATTCACTCATCGCTACGCTCCTTAGCAGTCCAGGGGGTTGGCTTTGTCGGCGTCGATACCGAACTTGGCGATGGCGTCAGCCAGCACCTTGGCTTCGATTTCGCCACGGTCTACCAGGGCTTCCAGTGCGGCGAGCACGACCCAGTTGCGATCCACTTCGAAGAAGTGACGCAGCTGCTTGCGGCTGTCGCTGCGGCCGAAGCCGTCGGTGCCCAGGACCTTGTATTCCTTGCTCGGAACCCACTGACGAACCTGCTCGGCGAACAGCTTCATGTAGTCGGTAGAGGCGATGACCGGGCCCTTGCGGCCACTCAGGCACTGCTCGATGTAGGTCTGCTTGGGCTTCTGGCCCGGGTGCAGGCGGTTGCTGCGCTCCACGGCCAGACCGTCGCGACGCAGTTCGTTGAAGCTGGTGACGCTCCACACATCGGCGCCGATGTTGAACTCGTCACGCAGGATCTTCGCTGCTTCGACGACTTCACGCAGGATGGTGCCGGAACCCAGCAGCTGCACGTGGTGTGCGGCTTCCTTCTTGTCTTCCTCGAGCAGGTACATGCCCTTGATGATGCCGTCTTCCACGCCTTGCGGCATGGCCGGCTGTTGGTACGACTCGTTCATCACGGTGATGTAGTAGAAGATGTCCTGCTGCTCTTCGGTCATCTGGCGAATGCCTTCGCGGATGATCACTGCGAGCTCGTAGCCGTAGGTCGGGTCGTAGGTGCGGCAGTTGGGGATGGTCGCTGCCAGCATGTGGCTGTGACCGTCTTCGTGCTGCAGGCCTTCACCGTTGAGGGTGGTACGGCCGGCGGTACCGCCGATCAGGAAGCCGCGCGTGCGGCTGTCGCCAGCGGCCCAGGCCAGGTCGCCGATGCGCTGGAAGCCGAACATCGAGTAGAAGATGTAGAACGGCAGCATCGGCTGGTTGTGGTTGGAGTACGAGGTGCCGGCGGCGATGAAGGAACTCATGGCGCCGGCTTCGTTGATGCCTTCCTCGAGGATCTGACCTTTCTTGTCTTCCTTGTAGAACATCACCTGGTCTTTATCGACCGGCTCGTACAGCTGGCCCACCGAGGAGTAGATGCCGAGCTGACGGAACATGCCTTCCATACCGAAGGTACGGGCTTCGTCCGGGATGATCGGGACGATGCGCTGGCCGAGTTCCTTGTCCTTGACCAGCTGCGCGAGGATGCGCACGAAAGCCATGGTGGTGGAGATTTCGCGGTCGCCCGAGCCGTCGAGGATGGCCTTGAGGGTATCCAGCGGCGGGGTGGGGATGCTGAAGCTCTGCTGGCGACGCTGCGGTACAAAGCCACCCAGCGCATTGCGGCGCTCGTGCAGGTACTTGTACTCCGGGCTGCCCGGCTCCGGGCGCACGAACGGCAGGTTTTCCAGGTCTTCGTCCTTGACCGGGATGTCGAAGCGGTCGCGGAACTGACGCAGGCTGTCGACATCGACCTTCTTGGTGTTGTGCGCGGTGTTCTTCGCTTCACCGGCGCCGGTACCGTAGCCTTTGATGGTCTTGGCCAGGATCACGGTCGGCTGGCCGCCGTGGTTCACGGCCTGGTGGTAGGCTGCGTAGACCTTGTACGGGTCGTGGCCGCCACGGTTGAGCTTCCAGATCTCGTCGTCGGAGAGATCCTTGACCATCTCCTTGAGCTCCGGGGTGTTGAAGAAGTTTTCGCGCACATAGGCGCCGTCTTTGGCCTTGTAGTTCTGGTATTCACCGTCGACCACTTCGTCCATGCGACGCTGCAGGGCGCCGTCCTTGTCCTTGGCGAACAGCGGATCCCAGAAGCGACCCCAGACCACCTTGTTGACGTTCCACTGGGCACCGCGGAACACGCCTTCGAGTTCCTGGATGATCTTGCCGTTACCGCGCACCGGGCCGTCGAGGCGCTGCAGGTTGCAGTTGATGACGAAGATCAGGTTGTCCAGCTTCTCGCGGCCAGCCAGGGAGATGGCGCCGAGGGATTCCGGCTCGTCGCACTCGCCGTCGCCCATGAAGCACCAGACCTTCTGCTTGCCGGCTGGGATGAAGCCGCGCGCTTCCAGGTACTTCATGAAGCGGGCCTGGTAGATCGCCTGGATCGGGCCGAGGCCCATGGACACGGTGGGGAACTGCCAGAAGTCCGGCATCAGCCAGGGGTGCGGGTAGGACGACAGACCTTTGCCATCCACTTCGCGGCGGAAGTTCTTCATCTGGTCTTCGCTGATGCGGCCTTCCATGAAGGCGCGGGCGTAGACGCCAGGGCTGGCGTGGCCCTGATAGAACACCAGGTCGCCGCCGTGTTCGTCGGTCGGGGCCTGGAAGAAGTAGTTGAAACCGATGTCATACAGCGTCGCGGAGGAGGCGAAGCTGGAAATGTGGCCGCCCAGATCCGGGTCGTCCAGGTTGGTGCGCATCACCATGGCCAGGGCGTTCCAGCGCACCAGCGAGCGAATGCGGCGTTCCATGAACAGGTCGCCGGGCATGCGAGCTTCATGGGTTACCGGGATGCTGTTGCGGTAAGGCGTGGTGATCGCGTAGGGCAGTTGCGCACCGCTACGGGTGGCCAGCTCGCCCAGGCGGGTCATCAGGTAATGGGCACGGTCTTCACCCTCACGGTCGAGGACGGATTCAAGGGCGTCCAGCCATTCCTGGGTTTCGATCGGATCGAGGTCTTGCATGGCTTGCTCCAGGGCGGAAAGGCTTCCAGAATCGGAGGCCAGTTGGGTCTCACCGGCTTTTTGGGCGGGCGAGTTGAAATTCTTGGATTTACCGGGGGTAGGACCGGCCGCTTGTAGTTTTACTACATTTCGACGACGGATTCAGCCCTCTGGATACAATTCTTTCGTAGTAAAACTACAATCCGCGGCACCGCCGGCCGCGCGTGCCCCGCTGGAGCGGGGCTGCGGGCGATTGCACCGTGCGTCCGGCAGTCCGCCAAAAGGATAGACCATGAGCCTGCCGTTGCTGGTCGAGTTGCCCCCTTCTCTTATCTCCCTGGCCGAACGCGCCGAACAGTCACTGCAAACCGCTTTGGCCGAACATCAAGCTCTGGCTGAACGTGTCGCCGCCTGGCCGCAAGAACGCCGCAATGCCTGGCGGCAGGTGTCGGCGCTGAGCGATTTCGTCGCCGAGCAGGCTCAGCGCGATCCACAGATGTTCGTCGCGCTGGCGGAGTCCGGTGAGCTGGAGCGCAGCCTGGCATCGGGCGAGCTGCGCCAGCAACTGGAGGCGCAGTTGGCCGAGTGTGCCGATGAGGATGCCTTGGGACGCTGCCTGCGCCGCTTTCGCAATCGCCAGCAACTGCGCATCATCTGGCGCGACTTCAGTCGCCAGGCGGCGCTCGGTGAAACTTGTCGCGATCTGTCCGATCTCGCCGATGCCTGCATCGATCTGGCCTATCACTGGCTGTACCCGCGCCATTGCGCGCAGTTCGGTACGCCGGTGGGGCGGCGCAGCGGCCGGCCGCAGCACATGGTCATCCTCGGTATGGGCAAGCTCGGTGCGCACGAACTCAACCTGTCTTCGGACATCGACCTGATCTTCGGCTATCCCGAAGGTGGCGAGACCGAGGGTGTGAAGCGCCCGCTGGATAATCAGGAGTTCTTCATCCGTCTGGGGCAGAAGCTGATCAAGGCGCTGGATGCGATCACCGTCGACGGCTTCGTGTTCCGCACCGACATGCGCCTGCGCCCATATGGCTCGAGCGGCGCGCTGGTGTTCAGCTTCAACGCGCTGGAGCAGTACTACCAGGACCAGGGCCGTGACTGGGAGCGCTACGCCATGATCAAGGCGCGCGTGGTGGGTGGCGATCAGGCCGCGGGGGCAGAACTGCTGGAGATGCTGCGCCCCTTCGTCTATCGCCGCTACCTGGATTTCTCCGCCATCGAGGCGCTGCGCGCGATGAAGCTGCTGATCCAGCAGGAAGTGCGGCGCAAGGGCATGAGCGAGAACATCAAGCTCGGCGCCGGCGGCATTCGCGAGATCGAGTTCATCGCCCAGGCCTTCCAGCTGATTCACGGCGGGCGCGACCTCAGCCTGCAGCAGCGGCCGCTGCTCAAGGTGCTGGCCACGCTGGAGGGGCAGGGCTATCTGCCGCCTGCCGTGGTTGCGGAGATGAAGGAAGGCTACGAGTTCCTGCGTTATGCCGAGCATGCGTTGCAGGGCATCGGTGATCGGCAAACGCAGATGCTGCCGGCCGACCCGCAGGATCAGGCGCGTGTGGCGGCGATCATGGGCTTCGCTGACTGGGCGAGTTTTCATGAGCGCCTGATACACTGGCGTGGCCGCATCGAGTGGCACTTTCAGCAGGTAATCGCCGATCCTGACGAAGATGAGTCGGATGCTGGCGAGGCTTGCGTGGGTGCCGAGTGGCTGCCTCTATGGCAGGGGGCGCTGGACGAAGAGGCTGCCGCGCTGCAGTTGCAGGAGGCGGGTTTCGTCGAGCCTGGCGCAGCCTGTCGACGTCTGGGGGATCTGCGCAACGGCCCGCAGGTGCGCGCCATGCAGCGCCTCGGTCGTGAGCGTCTGGATGCGTTCATTCCACGCCTGCTGGCGCAGACTGTCGAGCACGACAAGCCGGATCTGGTGCTGGAGCGTGTGCTGCCGCTGGTGGAAAAGGTCGCACGGCGTTCGGCCTACCTAGTGTTGCTGAGCGAAAATCCAGGCGCGCTGGAGCGGCTGATCAGTCTTTGCGCAGGCAGTCCGTGGATCGCCGAGCAGATCGCCCGCTATCCGCTGTTGCTCGACGAGCTGCTCAACGAAGGACGGCTGTATTCGCCGCCGCTGGCGCCGGAGCTGGCGGCCGAGCTGCGCGAACGGCTGATCCGTATTCCCGAGGAGGATCTGGAGCAGCAGATGGAGGCGCTGCGTCACTTCAAGCTGGCCCACAGCCTGCGTGTGGCAGCGTCGGAAATCGCCGGCACCTTGCCGTTGATGAAGGTCTCGGATTATCTGACCTGGCTGGCGGAGGCGATCCTCGACCAGGTGCTGGCACTCGCCTGGCAGCACACGGTGCAACGCCATGGGCGGCCGCGCCGTGCCGATGGTTCGCCGTGTGATCCTGATTTCATCATCGTCGGTTACGGCAAGGTCGGTGGCCTGGAATTCGGCCATGGCTCGGACCTGGATCTGGTGTTCATTCATGATGGTGACCCGCAGGCCGAGACCGACGGCGCCAAGCCCATTGATGGCGCGCAGTTCTTCACCCGTCTGGGCCAGCGCATCATTCACCTGCTGACCACCCAGACCACCTCCGGCGCGCTCTACGAGGTGGACATGCGCCTGCGACCATCGGGCGCAGCCGGGCTTCTGGTCAGCTCGCTCGGCGCCTTCCAGCGCTATCAGGAAAACGAGGCCTGGACCTGGGAGCACCAGGCGCTGGTGCGCGCACGGGTGCTGGTGGGATGTTCGCGCCTGGCCGGCGAATTCGCTCGCGTGCGCGCCGAGGTGCTAGGCCGTCAGCGCGATATCGCGGCACTGCGCGTCGAGGTCAGCGAGATGCGCGCGAAGATGCGCGACAACCTTGGCAACAAAAATACCGCAGCCGGAACGGCGCCGAATGCCTTCGAGGCCACGTCCTCCTTCGATCTGAAGCAGGACGCCGGTGGTATCGTCGATATCGAATTTATGGTGCAATACGCGGCTCTGGCCTGGTCGTGGCAACACCCGCAGCTACTCGAGTTCACCGATAACATCCGCATTCTGGAAGGTCTGGAGCGGGTCGGTCTGATGGGCGCCGAGGATGCCGCATTGCTGCGCGAGGTCTACAAGATCTATCGCTCGGCTGCCCATCGCCAGGCGCTGCAGAAGCAGCCTGGGGTGGTGCCGGGTGATCAGTTCCAGGATGAGCGCCGCGCCGTGATGCGCCTGTGGCGTGAGCTGGGGCTTGAGTTGAACAATGGGGCCTGAGGCCCCACCTACTGATCGAACCGTGAAGCGAATTTGAGGAGCAGGCAAGATGTCGATGTCCGACCGTGATGGCGTGATCTGGTACGACGGCAAACTGGTGCCGTGGCGCGAAGCCAACACCCATGTGCTGACCCATACCCTGCACTACGGCATGGGCGTGTTCGAGGGCGTGCGTGCCTACAACACCCCGGACGGCACCGCGATCTTCCGCCTGCAGGCGCACACCGACCGCCTGTTCGATTCGGCGCACATCTTCAACATGCAGATTCCTTTCAGCAAGGAAGAGATCAACGAAGCGCAGCGCGCCGCCGTGCGTGAAAATGGCCTGGAAAGCGCCTACCTGCGCCCGATGGTGTTCTTCGGCAGCGAAGGCATGGGCCTGCGCGCTTCCGGCCTGAAGGTGCACGTGATCGTCGCTGCCTGGCACTGGGGCGCCTACATGGGCGAAGAGGCGCTGGAAGCCGGCATCAAGGTGCGCACCAGCTCCTACACCCGCCACCACGTCAACATCGCCATGACCCGTGCCAAGGCCAACGGCAACTACATCAACTCGATGCTGGCCCTGCAGGAAGCCATCTCTGGCGGTGCCGACGAGGCCATGCTGCTGGATCCGGAAGGCTACGTGGCCGAAGGCTCGGGCGAGAACATCTTCCTGGTTAAGGACGGTGTGGTGTACACCCCGGAAGTGACCTCCTGCCTCAACGGCATCACGCGCAGCACCATCCTGACCCTGGCTGAAGAACACGGCATCAAGGTGGTCGAGAAACGCATCACCCGTGATGAGGTGTACATCGCCGACGAGGCCTTCTTCACCGGTACCGCCGCTGAAGTCACGCCGATTCGTGAAGTGGATGGTCGCAAGATTGGTGCCGGCCGCCGCGGTCCGGTTACCGAGAAGCTGCAGAAAGCCTACTTCGACCTAGTCACCGGCAAAACCGGTGGCCACGCCGAATGGCGTACGCTGGTTAAATAAGCGATTGCTCGAAGGCTCGACGGGGAGGCGAAAGCCTCCCCGGTCGTTTCTGGAAAGAATATGAAGATACTGATCGTTGGGCCAAGCTGGGTAGGCGACATGGTGATGGCGCAGACGCTGTTCCAGTGCCTGAAGCAACGCCATCCCGAGTGCGAGATCGATGTGCTGGCGCCGGACTGGAGCCGGCCAATCCTCGAGCGTATGCCCGAGGTGCGCGCCGCGCTGAGCCTGCCGCTCGGCCATGGCGTGCTCGACCTGGCCACGCGCCGGCGCATCGGCAAGTCGCTGGCCGGCCAGTACGACCAGGCCATCCTGCTGCCCAACTCGCTGAAGTCCGCCTTGGTGCCCTGGTTCGCCGGCATCCCCAAGCGCACCGGCTGGAAGGGCGAGATGCGCTATGGCTTGCTCAACGATATTCGTACGCTGGACAAAGACCGCTATCCGCTGATGATCGAGCGCTTCATGGCGCTGGCCTATGAGCCCGGCGCTGCCTTGTCGCAGCCCTATCCGCAGCCACGTCTGGTGATCGATGAAGCCAGTCGTGATGCCGCGCTGGTCAAGTTCGAACTGCAGCTGGATCGCCCGGTGCTGGCGCTGTGTCCCGGTGCCGAATTCGGCGAGGCCAAACGCTGGCCGGCCGAGCACTATGCCAAGGTCGCCGAGATCAAGATTCGCGAGGGTTGGCAGGTCTGGCTGTTCGGCTCTAAGAACGACCATGCCGGCGGTGAAGACATTCGCATGCGCCTGATTCCGGGGCTGCGTGAGGAAGTCAGCAACCTGTCCGGGCAGACCAGCCTGGCCGAGGCCATCGACCTGATGTCGGCGGCCACTGCGGTGGTGTCCAACGACTCCGGGCTGATGCATGTGGCAGCGGCGCTGAACCGTCCGCTGGTGGCGGTCTACGGCTCCACCTCGCCAGGTTTCACCCCGCCGTTGGCCGATCGCGTCGAGATCGTTCGTCTGGGGTTGGAGTGCAGCCCCTGCTTCGATCGAACCTGCCGTTACGGTCACTACAACTGCCTGCGCGAACTCAAGCCGCGCCCGGTGATCGAGGCGCTGGATCGGCTGGTCGGCGAAACCTTGACCCTGGTCGAGGGCGACTGATTTGCGGGTACTGATCATCAAGACCTCGTCGCTGGGCGACGTGGTGCATACCCTGCCGGCGTTGACCGATGCCGCCCGCGCCATTCCTGGTATCCGCTTCGATTGGGTGGTGGAAGAAGGCTTCGCCGAGATTCCCGCCTGGCATCCGGCCGTTTCCCAGGTGATCCCGGTGGCCATCCGCCGCTGGCGCAAGCACCCGCTGCGCACCTGGCGCAGCGGTGAGTGGGCGCGTTTCAAGCAGCGCCTGCGCGAAACCCGTTACGACCTGGTGATCGACGCCCAGGGCCTGCTCAAGAGTGCCTGGCTGACGCGTTACGCGTCGGCACCGGTAGCGGGGCTGGATCGTGATTCGGCGCGTGAGCCGCTGGCCAGTCGTTTCTACGACCGCCGCTACGCGGTGGCCAAGGATCAGCATGCCCTGGAGCGTGTGCGCCAGCTGTTCGCCAAGGCGCTCGGTTATACGCTGCCGTCCGGCAGCGGCGACTACGGTCTAAATCGCGCGGCGATGATGGATTCCGTGGCACAGCCCTATCTGGTCTTCCTGCATGGCACCACCTGGGCCAGCAAGCACTGGCCGGAAGCCGACTGGCGTGCCTTGGCCGAACGCATGGATGAGCTGGGTTGGGCCGTGCGCCTGCCCTGGGGTAACGAGACCGAGAAGGCGCGTGCCGAGCGCATCGCTGCCGGCCTCACGCATGCCGCCGTGCTGCCGAAGCTGAACCTGGCCGGCGTGGCTAAGGTGATCGCCGGTGCCAGCGCCTGCGTCTCCGTCGACACCGGGCTCGGCCATCTGGCTGCTGCGCTGGATGTACCCAATATTTCTCTGTATGGCCCGACGCTGCCTGGCAAGGTGGGCGCCTATGGCCGTAGTCAGATACACCTGTGTGCAAGTGGCCCGGGCGCCGGCAGCGGTGACCGTGACAAGCCCTGCTTCGATGGTCTTGGCGCCGAGCGCGTCGGGCTGGAACTGGAGGCGCTGCTGCTCGCGCCTCCCGGCACCTTTTAAGGAGCGGCTATGCAACTGGCCTTCGTTCTCTACAAATACTTCCCCTTCGGCGGGCTGCAGCGCGATTTCATGCGCATCGCCCTCGAATGCCAGGCGCGTGGTCATGCCATTCGTGTTTACACGCCGATCTGGGAGGGGGAGAACCCCGGTGGCTTCGATGTGCGCGTGGCGCCGGTGCGGGCGCTGTTCAATCATCGTCGCAACGAGAAATTCAGCGCCTGGTTGCAGGCCGATTTGAAGCGCGACCCGGTCGACCGGGTGATCGGCTTCAACAAGATGCCGGGCCTTGACGTCTACTACGCCGCCGACGGCTGCTTCGAGGACAAGGCGCAGACCCTGCGCAACCCGATCTACCGCCGCTGGGGCCGCTACAAGCACTTCGCCGACTACGAGCGCGCGGTATTCGCGCCGGAGTCGAAGACCGAGATTCTGATGATCTCCGAGGTGCAGCAGCCGCTGTTCGTCAAGCACTACAAGACCCCGCTGCAGCGCTTTCACCTGCTGCCGCCCGGCATTGCCTTTGACCGCCGTGCGCCGGCCAATGCTGCCGAGATTCGCGCCGAATTCCGTCGCGAGTTCAAGCTGGCCGACGACGACCTGCTGCTGGTGCAGATCGGCTCCGGCTTCAAGACCAAGGGGCTGGATCGCAGTCTCAAGGCGCTGGCCTCACTGCCGCGCGAGCTGCGCAAGCGCACGCGGCTGATCGCCATCGGCCAGGACGATCCCAAGCCCTTCCTGCTGCAGATCAAGGCGCTGGGTCTGTCCGATCAGGTGCAGATACTCAAGGGTCGCAGCGACATTCCGCGCTTCCTGCTTGGTGCCGATCTGCTGATCCATCCGGCTTATAACGAGAATACCGGCACCGTGCTGCTGGAGGCTCTGGTATCCGGCTTGCCGGTACTGGTCACCGATGTCTGCGGCTACGCCCACTACATCGCCGATGCCGATTGCGGCCGCGTGCTGCCCAGCCCCTTCGAGCAGAACCATCTCAACCGCACGTTGGCCGATATGCTGGCCGACCCTGAGCGCCGCGCTTTCTGGAGCCGCAACGGCCTGCTCTATGCCGATAGCGCCGACCTGTATTCGATGCCGAAGAAGGCCGCCGATGTGATCCTCGCGGAGAGACGCGCGTGAAGCTGATTCTTGCCGAACCCTTCAAGAGCCTGTGGGCGGGTCGCGATGCCTTTGAGGCCGTCGAGGCGCTGCAGGGCCAGGTCTATCGCGAGTTGGAAGGGCGTCGCACCCTGCGCACCGAGGTCGACGGGCGCGGTTACTTCGTCAAGATCCACCGTGGCATCGGCTGGGGAGAAATCGCCAAGAACCTGCTTACGGCCAAAGCGCCGGTGCTGGGTGCCGCACAGGAGTGGCAGGCGATCGCCCGCCTGACCGAGGTCGGTGTGCCGACCATGACCGCCGTGGCCTACGGTGAGCACGGCGCCAATCCCGCACGCCAGCACTCGTTCATTATCACCGAAGAGCTGGCGCCGACCGTCGACCTGGAGCAGCTCAGCCTCAACTGGGCGCAGCAGCCGCCAAAGGCCGCGCTCAAGTGGGCGCTGATCCGCGAAGTGGCGCAGATGACCGGCAACATGCACCGCGCCGGGGTCAACCACCGCGACTGCTATATCTGCCATTTCCTGCTGCACACCGATCGGCCGATTCAGGCCAGTGATCTGCACTTGTCGGTGATTGACCTGCACCGTGCCCAGGTGCGAGACACAGTGCCCCGCCGCTGGCGTGACAAGGACCTGGCCGCTCTGTATTTCTCGGTGCTGGATATCGGCCTGACTCGCCGCGACAAGTTGCGCTTTCTGCGCACCTACTTCCAGCGTCCATTGCGTCAGGTACTGCGCGAGGAAGCGACTCTGCTCGCCTGGCTGGAGCGCAAGGCGGCGAAACTGTATGAGCGTAAACAACGTTATGGAGGTCGACTGTAAATGTCGGGAGAGAAGACATTTATCCGTGCGGGGATGAAAGTGGCGGTGGTGTCGTGCTCGGCTCTGGGAGACACAACCTTGTTTCTACGCCTTGCTTGGCGTCTGCAGGCCGCCGGTGTTCAGGTCACGGTCGTCTCTGCTTCTTTGTCGGCCGTGCGCGAGTATTTACCAGGCCTAGAGATCATTGGAGAGACGCAGCCAGATGTTGCTGCGTTGGCTGAAAGCAATGATCTGGTGATTTGCTACATCGACTGGCTGATCAAGGCGTCTCAAGCCGGAGTTGAACTGTTGTCATTGAGTAACGTTGCTTACTTATCTGGTAAGAAACTTCCGGCTAGATTTCAGCTCGATCAACGTTCCGTGTTAATTGATGGGGTTCTAATTCCTGCTGCCCACAATGTCATTTGCCGCGATCCGAAAGCTGGAAAAACCATGGTGCAGTGGATCGATCTCTATGCTGAGGAAGTGCTGGGACTTGATCCGGCTACTCCTCTGATGGGGTTTCAATTCCTGCCCGCTGTGGTAGGTGATGCCGGATCTCGTATCGCGATTTTCCCAACGACGCCGCATGCCAAAAAGAATTATTCGAGTCGTGGCTATCGGCGTCTGGCTAGGAGTTTGGTTGCTAAGGGGTGGCAGGTCGAGTTTGTCGGCACTCCTGCCGAAAGGGATGCATTGCAAGCGCAGTATGAGGGTTTCACCGTACATGCTTTCACAGACTTGAAGGGACTGGTGGATTTTCTCTGTAGCTGCTCCATCGTGATCAGCAATGATTCGGGTGGTGGACATTTGGGTTCGTTATTGGGGCTGCGAACCTTCACCATCACTCGACGTCGTTTGGACTTTACTTGGCGGCCTGGTTTCAATTCTCTCAATAGGGTTATTAATCCGCTGTTCACCTTCAAGTGGATGGGAAAAACTGTTTGGCGACCGTTTATTCCGTTGAGCCGCGTTCTGCGGGAAATTCCCACGCTGGTGAGGCGATAACCATGTCAGCTTGGAAGCATGAGGTTGATGGCGATCCGCTGTTTTTGAGCGCTTTTGATAGCTTGGAAGCGGTTTTTCTGCTCGAAGGTGAGCGCCTGACCTCTGATCCATTGTCCGAGGTCGTTCGAGTAGAAATTTCCGGTGTTCGCTACTACGTCAAGCGTTACTGGGGAGCGGGGAAGGGACTGCGTCACTATATTGGGCGCCCGCGAGTCAAGGCGGAGTGGCAGAACCTCAAGTTGTTCGCCAAATGGGGTATTCCGACCGCGCCTATCGTAGCGCATGGGCTGGAGCGACGAGGCGGAGCATTTATACGCGGGGCTTTAGTGACGCGTGAGCTGGAAAACACACGTGATATGGCTGAGATGGCCAGTCATGGAGATGCTCGGCTTGCCAATCCACACTGGGTTGCAGGTATCAGTCAGCAATTGGCGCAGCACACCCGTACCTTGCATGACCATCATTTCACCCACAATGATTTGAAGTGGCGCAACCTGCTGGTTAACGAGGCGGGAAAGCTGTTTTTTATCGATTGCCCTACCGGCAGCTTCTGGTGGGGGCCGCTGTTGCATTACCGCATCATCAAAGATCTAGCCTGTCTGGACAAAGTGGCCAAACGGGTGCTTTCACGCACGCAGCGGTTGCGCTTTTATCTGCAGTATCGTGGCCGTGTTCGGTTGAGTCAGAGTGACAAGCAGCGTGTGCGACGTATCCTGAAATTCTTCGAGGGCAGGGAGTGACCGATTTTATTGCGGCGCATGATCGTGCATTGCTGGAGCGTCACGGTCTGGCCAGCTTCGACGCACTGTGGGCCCTGCAGTTGGAGGCGGTGGATGAGCCCAACACCGAGCGTGGTGGTTGGAGTAGTGTCTATCGGCTTGAGCTGGATAACGCTGCCTATTACCTCAAGCGGCAGAGCAATCACTTGACGCGTAGTCTGCTCCGTCCGCTTGGTGAGCCTACCTTCGCTCGCGAGTTTCGCAATATCCAACGCTACTCTGTGTTGGGCATTCCTTCACTGCAGGCAGCGTTATTCGCACAGCGCCGTTTCTCTGGCGAGCAGCGTGCCGTGCTGCTGACCCGTGCGCTGGATGGTTGGCAGGATCTCGAACACTGGTTGATGCAGTGGCCAGGATTGGGAGAGGTACATCGATCCGGCATTCTCCGTGCGTGTGGCGAGCTAGCGCGCTGCCTGCACCAGGCAGGGCAGGTACACGGCTGCTTTTACCCCAAGCACATTTTTCTGCGCGAAGGCGCTGCGGGTTTTCAGGCGCAACTGATCGACCTGGAAAAAACTCGTCCTTTGCTATTTGGTAAGCGTGATCGGATCAAAGATCTAGAGCCGTTGCTGCGTCGGGCCGGAGTCTGGAAAGCAGCAGATATACGTAAGTTACTAGCAGCCTATCTCGGTAGCGAAGTGGGGCTGGAGCACTGGTTTGCACTATTGGGCGCGCGTCGATCACATAAGGAGTCGCGCTGATGCAACTGGAGCAACTTTCTCATGCGGGGCGGGCTCCCTCGCTACCGCTAACGCTGCAGCTGGACGGTGACGCATTGCAGCTGGAGTCTCTACTACGTGTATTGCCGGGGCAGCGTTACGTTGGCCTGGCGCGCTGGCGCGGTCGTTCGGTGCTGGCCAAGTTGCTGGTAGGGGCGAAGGCAGAGCGTCATTTTCAGCGTGAGCTGAGAGGCGCGCGCCTTCTGGTCGAGCAGAACCTCCTCTCGCCGGCATTGCTATCCGAGGGTTTCATTGATGGGGTAGGTGGTTGGCTGCTGTTCGAATACCTGGAAAAGGCCGAGAGTCTTTGGCAGGCCTGGCGGAACGTCGAGCGTTTACCGCTACTGGCTGATGCCCAGCAGGCAGTACTAGGCGAGGCTCTAGCAGTTATCGGACATATGCACTCGCGGGGTCTTTGGCAGGCTGATCTGCACCTGGACAACCTGTTGCGGCAGGACGGCGAGTTGTTTCTTATCGATGGGGGAGGTGTGCAGGTCGAACAGGCGGGACAGCCGCTGTCGCGTGCACGGGTGTTGCAAAACCTTGGTGTGTTCTTTGCTCAGTTACCAGCGGAGTTAGATCCCTTTATCGAAGAGTTGCTGATCCACTACCTGCTGGCCAATGGTGAGCATGCACTGCCGCTGGAAGCGCTGCTGGTCGAAGTGAGTAAAGTGAGGCGCTGGCGGCTGCGCGATTATCTGAGCAAGGTCGCGCGCGATTGCAGCCTGTTTTCCGCGAGTATTGGGGCCTTTGGCCTGCGTGTGGTGCGCCGCGAGTGCGCAGCAAGCCTGGAGCCCATACTGGAGGCTCCGGATGTTGCGCTGGCGAGCGGACAGGCTTTGAAACTTGGAGGCAGTGCTACGGTTGCGCATGTCGAGCTTGAGGGCCGTCCGCTGGTGGTCAAACGCTACAACGTGAAGAACTGGCTGCACTGGCTCAAGCGCTTCTGGCGCCCGAGTCGCGCCTGGCACAGCTGGCGTGAGGGTAATCGCCTGCAACTGCTTGGCATCGCCACGCCGACGCCGCTGGCCGTGCTCGAGCGGCGCTGGTGCTGGCTACGCGGTCGCGCTTACCTGATTACCGACTATTGCGGCGGGCAGGATATAATCGCGCGTTTCGAGGCATACACGCAGGCTACGCCACCGGAAAACGAACTGCTGGCGCTTGATCGCCTTTTCGCTGCCTTGCTGCGCGAACGCATCAGCCACGGTGATTTTAAGGGGCACAATCTGTTTTGGGATGATGCGCTGGACACCTGGTCGCTGATCGATCTGGATGCCATGCGGCAGCATCGCAGCACGCGCAGCTTCGCCAGGGCCTATGCCCGCGATCGCGCACGTTTTCTGCGCAACTGGCCGGCGGACTCTGCCCTGCACCAGTTGCTCGACCAACGTTTACCGCAGGTGCCTGGCACCTGCCCGAATTAGAGGCTCAAACCTGTGGCACTGACCATTCTCGGCCTGTCCGGCGCCCTCAGTCACGATCCGTCCGCTGCGCTGTACATCGACGGCAAGCTGATCGCGGCGGTGGAAGAGGAGCGCTTCGTGCGCGACAAGCACGCGAAGAACCGCATGCCCTACGAATCGGCCAAGTTCTGCCTGGAACAAGCCGGGATCAAGCCGTCCGACGTCGACGTGGTGGCGATTCCCTTCGCTCCCATCAGCATCTTCGAGAAGGCCCGCTGGCAGTATGCCAAGCGTTACGCCTATGCGCCTGATCGTGCCCTCGATGCCATCCTGTTCGGCAACCGCCGTTACAAGCGCTACAAGAAGCGTATCGAGTGGTGCCTGGTGCAGCTCGGTTTCGACCTGAAGAAGGTCAAGATCGAGCCGGTCGAGCATCACCTGGCCCACGCTTCCAGCGCCTACCACTGCTCGGGCTTCCAGGAGAAGACCGCGATCCTCGGCATCGATGGCAAGGGCGAGTACGCCACCACCTTCTTCGGCTGGGGCGAGAATGGCAAGATCCACAAGATCAAGGAGTTCTACGACCCGGATTCGCTCGGCGGCCTGTACGGAGCGATCACCGAGTACCTGGGCTTCGAGATGCTCGATGGCGAGTTCAAGGTCATGGGTATGGCGCCTTACGGTGACGCTTCCAAGTACGACTTCTCGCGCCTGGCCAAGTTCGAGAACGGCGAGCTGATCATCAATACCGAGTACGCCAACGTCATCGGTTTCCGTCGCTACAAAGAGAAGGGCAAGGGCTACTACTTTTCGCCCAAGCTGATCGAATGGCTCGGCCCGAAGCGCGAGGGTGACATCGCCGATGACCCCTATATCCATTACGCGGCCAGCATGCAGGCGCTGTTCGAGAAGCTGGCGCTGCAGATGATGGAGTACTACCTCGGCGACATCCTCAAGGAAACCGGCAAGATCGCCTTCGCCGGTGGCTGCGCGCTGAACGTCAAGCTGAACCAGAAGATCATCGCCCGCGATGACGTCAAGGAACTGTTCGTGCAGCCGGCCTCTGGCGACGCCGGCACCGCCGTTGGTGCTGCTGCCTACGTCTCGCACAAGCGCGGCGTACCGGTGGAGAAGATGGAGCACGTCTACCTCGGCCCCTCGTACAGCAACGAGGAGGTCATCGCCGCCTGCGCCAAGCACCCGAACAAGCCGGTGTTCAAGCGCATCGACAATACCCCCGAGCGCATCGCCAAGATCATGGTCGACGGCAACCCCGTGGCCTGGTTCCAAGGGCGTATGGAGTTTGGCCCGCGCGCCCTCGGTGGTCGCTCGATCATCGGTTGCCCGAGTATTCCGGGCGTGGCTGATCGCATCAACGAGCAGATCAAATTCCGTGAGCGCTGGAGACCCTTCTGCCCGTCGATGCTAGATACTGTGGCAGCGAAGATGCTCAAGGTCGACCACCCGAGCCCGTTCATGACCTTCACCTTCGAGGTGAACGAGGAGTGGAAGGAGCGCGTCAGCGAAGTGGTACATGAAGACGGCACCTCGCGCGCCCAGGTACTGGAGCGTCAATACAACCCGCGCTGGTATGACCTGATGCTGGAGTTGGAGAAGCTCACCGGCAACGGCGTGTCGCTGAACACCTCGCTAAACCGTCGCGGCGAGCCGATGATCTGCTCGCCGACCGACGCGCTGAACATGTTCTACGGTTCGGACCTGCAGTACCTGATCATGGAAGACGTGCTCGTGGTCAAGGACGGCAAGGATTGGTATGACAACGTCTGAACAGGCTGCTGACCAGCGGCAGCGCTGGGTTCTGCAGTTCTGCCATGGTTATGACGGTCCATTTTTGGACTGTGCACGACAGTACGCCGCCCTGTTCGCTGATACAGGCTACAAGGTGTGTACTGTCTATCTGACAGGAAAACCGAGTGAAATCGTCCGGCTTGGCTCAGCTTCGGACGAGGTGATTTTCCTTGATTACACGAGTGCTGATGTACGGGGTCTCAAGCTTGCGGCGATCCGAGATATGCGTCGCTTGGTTGCCACGCGTAATTTCAAGCTGTGTATTGCCCACCGAGGTAAGCCGATTTATGTCGCGTTGTTGGGCAGCACCCTGCCAGTGATTGGTGTACACCATGCGTTTGGCGACTATCAGCGCTTCTCGCGTAGGCTGTTCGCCAGCCTTTTCAAAGCACGCCTGTGGTTGTTAGGCGTTTCCGATGCTGTGCGTGATGACATTCGTGCCAGTCTACCGGGCTGGGATGCGTCGCGTATTTCTACGCTATATAACCGTCTGGATATCGAGGCTGTTCAAGCCCAGCTTCATGACCGCGACTTCGCTCGCGAAGTGTTGAAATTGCCGGCTGGTGCTTGGGTCGTAGGCAATGTTGGCCGCCTGCATCCGGATAAGGATCAAGCGACCTTGATTCGTGGTTTCGCTCAGGCTTTGCCTGGATTGCCTGCCGGCAGTTTGCTGGCAATCATGGGTAGCGGTCGGCTAGAGAAGACTTTAAAAGAGCTAGCTGCCGAGCTGGGTATTGAGCAGCAAGTTCGTTTTCTCGGTCAGGTTACCAACGGCCGGCGTTATCTCCGTGCGTTTGATTGTTTCGCTCTGACCTCTGATCACGAGCCTTTCGGCATGGTGCTGGTTGAGGCTATGGCCGCTGGCCTACCGCTTATTTGTACGGATTGTGGTGGTGGTCGTGAGGTCGTCGATGGTGTCGGTGAGTTATTCCCATTGGGGGATACGGATGGTTTGGCTTTGGCACTGCAGCGTGTCGCCAGGCTTGACGGAATAGCCCGTGCTGCATGCGCTGCACGTATGACTCAGCGTCTGCAGGAGCATTTTTCCGACCAGGCTGCGTTTAAGGCGTTCTGGAGTCTGCCGTGGCCGGTGCTCATGCGATTGCGTGATTGAGTCGAGACGAAAAGCGATGGTTTTGCTCTGACCCTGGTGCTTCATGCATCATTCGAGGCCCATGTCGATGTTGGGCTGTTAAGTGGGAAGCGGTTGATTGCATTGAGTTCGCTTCGGCCCTTTATCGTGATGATGATCGGCTACATGCTCTGAGTGAGAACGATTTTTTCAATTTCTGTGGCTGTTTTGTATCCGCTCTAATAGAGCACTCGAGCGGCTTTTCAAATTGGTTCACTGATTCATACGCTTGAGATCAAGCGTCAATAGCTCTTAGGGAAGTCCTATTGAAAGTCCTGTTCCTGGTGCAGAAAGAGCAGCGCGCGATTCTAGATCGCCTGTACGACGGTATCGCTGCGCAGTGCGAGTGCGATATTCGCTGGTTGAGCAGCGACGAGCAGGCCGATCTGCGGGGTTATTTTCACAAGCACGTAGATACTGCGCGCTATGATCGCATCCTGTTTTTCCTGCGCTTCAAGAAGGAAATGCGTCAGTGGCGTTTCATTCGTACCGTGCCGAATCTGGTGATTTTGGAGCACGACGCGTACCAGAATTACATTCCCTGCAAATACACCGGTCTGTTCAGTGCGCACTATCGGCGCATGCCTTGGGTGCGGATCATTAGTTCGGGCGCGGATGTGGCCAAGCGTCTGCAAGACGAAGGATTCGATGCCGTATTTGTACCCAAGGGCTACGATCAGACGCTGCTTTCCTACCGGGAGCGAGAGCGGGACATCGAGCTGGCGTTCGTCGGCAGCACCAAGAGTGTCGCCTACTCAGGGCGTAAAGCGCTGCTGGACGAGCTGGGGCAGGTTGAGAACCTCCTGGTGACCAAGACCCGCTCGGGCGAAGAGTACTGCGAGACCTTGAATCGAATCCGCTTCTTCGTCAGTGCAGACGTCGGTATGGGGGAGTACATGATCAAGAATTTCGAGGCCATGGCCTGTGGCTGTGTTTTGTTGGCCTACGATCAAGGAGACAGGGAAAACTCTGCGCTGGGATTTCGAGATATGGAGAATCTTGTGCTCTATCGTGACGTTGCAGAGTTGCGTGAGAAGTTGTCTCTGCTGCGTAACGATCCTCAGTTGGCCGCACGTATTGCTGACGCGGGAAGGTTGCTCGCTGAGCGGCAATACAGTTTTCAGATGATCGGCCAGAAGATCGTTGAGGCGATGGCGCTGCCGTTGCGGGCATCCACATTAAGTAAGGGTTGGTTCTCTTGGTTCAGGTAAAAGCAAGAGGTTTTGTTGCCTCGGTTCTTTTTTATGTTTTGAGTGGCGTCTCGGTTTATGAGTGATAATCCCAAACACGACGATTTAACCGGGAAGCCTCTGGTTTCGGTGATCATCGCTTCCTATAACCATGCTCCGTACATTGAAGCCAGCATCCGTAGTGTTCTGGCACAGAGCTATCCGAACATCGAGTTGCTGGTTGTTGACGATGGTTCCAAGGACGACAGTGTTGAGCGTATCCGTGTATTGCAGGCGGAGTACGATTTCGATTTCCAGCGGCAGTCCAATCAGGGGCTGAGTCGTACTCTCAACGCCGCTATCGTTCGCGCCAAGGGCTCGATTATCGTGCCCTTTGGTTCTGACGACATCATGCGTCCTGAGCGTATCGCCAAGCAGGTCGCGTATCTGCACGATAAGCCGGAAGTAGGTATCTGCTCGGCAAACATCGATTTTATCGATGCGCAGGGCAATCCATTTCCTGACAGTGAACAGAAGCTACGTCACTTGCCGTTCCGCCGCCTGGACTTCGATGATCTCTTTCTCGATCGCAAACCTGGTCCACAAGCAGCTACGCTCATGTTTCGTCGTGAGGCGCTCGAGGCCGTAGGAGGCTTCGATCCGGATATCCGGCTCGAGGATGTATACATTTGTCTAAAGATCCTTCGGGCAGGCTTTTACATCGATATCTTGGGCGAGGTACTGGCTGACTACCGTAAGCACGAGAGTAATACCTATAAGCATTTACGCTTTATGACTGACAATATGCTCAAGACCTATGCCTGTTTCTCTGATCATCCAAGTTACGAGGCGGTGACACGGCGTTATCTGGTCTCTATGTTTCTCAAAGCATCAAATCGCGACAAGCCCCTGGCACGTGAGCTGATTCGTCAGATTCCGGTGCGTTACTGGAATGCCAAGGTGGTACGTGGCGCATTGCGCCTTCTGTTTGCCTGACTCAAGGGTGTTTAGCGGTTGCTTTCTGATACGGGCAACCGCTTCAGTGATCGGTTTAGGGGGAAGTTTCATTGGCGGGCTGGCGAGAGCGGATTTACAACGGCTATGTGGGCTACTGGGCGCCTCTTGCGCTTCTGGCGTTTCTGACCGGAATGTTCTGGATCGGTGATCGCTCGCTCTACCACAAGCTTTATTACGCCACGTTGGCATTGCCGACGCTGTTGGTCGCGCTAGTATCGCCAGTGCGTTTTCTGCATCAGTTGCGTCAGCCCTATCTGGTTCTTTTCTTGGTTTTTTCGTTGTATGTGATGCTTTCGTTGTCTTGGTCTCCCGAGCAGAATTACTCCAAGCTCAAGCAGCCGCTCTATGTGCTGATGTTGTTGCTAGCTGTGGGGGCGATGGCGGAACACGATATGCGCCGGCTGGTGCAGTGCGTCGCACTGGCTGCCGTTTTTGCAAGCCTCTTTGCTCTGATCACCATGCTCATGTATGGCATGGATGAGAACAGGCCTGAGCGCCTGGAGGGCATGGGGGCACTATACAATCCTTTGCTGACCACGCACGTGTATGGTTTTTTCACGGTGATGGTGATGGGGGCGTTGGTTACCAGTCGGCGGTACTTCGCTGTAAAGCTGTCGATGTTCGTTGTGTTGCTTTGCTTGCTGTTCCTGACCGGGTCGCGTACACCGTTGCTGGCATTGCTGGTCTGTGTGGGTTGGCTGGTGCTTCTGCTGGGAGATCGTCGTGTAATTGTCTTGGCGGCGGTGGTATCGCTGGCGATCATGTTGGGTTTCTGGGGGGTGGATTACAACCCCCTGGAGCGGGGCTTGTCGTATCGTCCGTTCATATGGCAGGACGCTTGGCGTCAGACCTTGCCTGTGTTGTGGCTGGGTCATGGCTATGACGCCTCCATTGATATTTACCTGCCGGACCTTGATTACTTGCTGGCGGATACTCACAACCTGACGCTGGGGGTCATCTACCAGACTGGTCTGGTAGGAGGAGTGATGTGGCTGAGCCTCTATGTCTACGGCTTCTCCCAGGCTTGGCGTTACAGGTCGTCGGGCTTGGTGATCATCAGCTCGGTGTTACTTGTATATGGCTTCATGGCCGGTATGACCGAAGGTAGTGCCTTTATGTCGAGGCCCAAGGAGCATTGGTTCATTATTTGGATACCTATTGCCCTGCATTTTGCTGTCTTGCGCAAAGTTGGCACGGGTATGAAGGGGACGTCTGCTTGATAGCAGCCCCATCATAGGCCTTTCACGATTTGGTGACGTTGTTTAGGGCTGGCTTACGCGGTTTGCAAGGGTGTCGAAGGGGAAGTCGGCTAGCCCGTTATGCTTGAGGTAGCGCTCGAAGTGGGCAAGATTACGGCGGATCTTGTCCTTGGACAGTGGGCCTGCAAGAAACTGTAGGTCGGCGATATCGATCAGGCCCAGTTGCCCTTCGGGTGTGCGAACGATGTTGCCTAGGTGTAGCGAGCGAAAGTAGATACCCTTGCGATGCAGATCTTTGAACAGCTCGATTAGCTGTTCAAACAGGGAGGCTGAAAGTTCTCCATGCTGAGTGAACAGATCCCTCAGTGTTTCCCCCGGCAGTGCTTTGTAGTGGATCGCAGTCCAGCCTGCTGTTGCCAGCTTGAACAACTGTAGAGGTTGCACCGTGGGTATACCTAGCTCTTCTAATCGTGATGCATTTTCCCAGAAGCGTTGCGAGTAGGGGCGCAGTAGGGCGGATGACAGTAAGCGCTTGCGTCTGAAGATCTTCAAATATTCGCCATTTTCAAAACGATAGACCTTCGGGCCGTGGCTATCTTCTTCAATGCTCTCTGCGCCCTGAATTAGCTTCTGGAATGCCTCTTGCGTTAGTGGCTGAGCGGTGGTCATATCAATCGTTTTCTAATGCTGGATGTTTACGCCTGCCAAGTTTTCGTCACTCGTGCTGTCTTGAGTGTTCGCGTATGGCAGGCATGAAAATTTAGCCTGCTAGGGTACGTAAAATTGTTCGCTTAGGCCACTGATCGTGCCTTGTCTTTTGTCGGTCCTCAGAGCCCGAAAGCCGGCCTTGGCTCAGTGTGCTGGTTTGAGTCTCTCTAGCTGCCCGGTTTTGGGGATGAGGTGGCGTTCCTTGCGATCTGCGCCGTGGTGCTTGAAGTGATCATAGAAGAGTCGAAAACGAGATTGTTCAATGCCTTTAAGTCTGGCAAGTTGCGTGCTTACAAGCTGATCATAGAGCGACTCGCTTATGAAGTCGTGTAGCTGATGCTGGTACAAGAAAGCAAACTGAAAGCCCAGCGTTTCACTGGAGTGAGGGTTGTCACCAATGTAGCAATTTTCCAGGTCAATCACCTTCAGGTCTTCAAGATTGCCCTCGTGAATCATGACGTTCCCCGCCCAAAGATCTAGGTGGTAGATACCTGACTGATTGAGTTGTGTGATCAGTTCCAGGCAGGCTTCTGAGAATGAATTGGCCTGCGATGGGTTTTGCTGCAGCCAGTCGAAGCCATCAAGCCAGTCGGCTAGGTTTTCATAATTCAAAAACACCTCGGTAACCAAACCGCTACGCTGGCGAACCAGGCCGTAGCCAAGCAATTTGGGAACCAGCGTAGTTCGCTTCTGCGCTTCTGCGTGATTGTTTAGCTCTTCAAGAACCCAATCATATAGGCCTGATCGGCGCCTGATCCCTAGCGTTGTTCTGATTCGCGCAGGAATGCTGTCTATTGTGGATGCCTTGATGAAAAGCGCGCTTGCTGTTTCTCGGGTGAGGGGGCGTGCAAGCCGCTTTTCTCCCGTTTTACGGCGCTTTGAGAGCAATTCCCTGATCTGCGGCCAGAGGCTTTTCAATGACTTTCCAGTCTCTGTATCTGTCGCGTAAAGAGTTGCGTTCTGGAGCTGCTGGGCGTGATGCTTGCTTTTGCTCATCCATCCGTGAGAGATCACTACTGGGGTCCTTGTCTACTGAGGTGCGAGCGGCTTCGCTGTCTTGGGGCATAACAGATCATCGTAGTGGCATTTTGATGTGGCGTCTACGAGTTGGTGCCTCTGAATGCCACTATGATGGCAAAACTTCTGATGCGCCTGGGCGCTTAAATAGGCAGTGCTGGTACAATCGCCTCTTGCTAATCCTGCCTGTGAGACGAGCTGAATGGCCAATCCTACCCAACAATCGAGCCTGAAAGTCTATCTGCGATTGTTGCGCTACGTAGTTCCCTACTGGGGACTGTTCACCATCAGTCTCGTCGGGTTTCTAATTTTCGCTTCTACCCAGCCGATGCTGGGGTACATGCTCAAGTTCTTTGTCGACGGGCTGAGCAATCCCGACGCCGGTCTGTTTGCTGGAGTGCCTTGGGTGCTTGAGCATGCGCCCTGGCTTGCTGAGCTAAAGCTGTTGCAGGCAGTGCCCTTACTGATCGTTCTGATCGCGCTATGGCAGGGTATCGGCTCGTTTCTTGGGAATTACTATCTTGCCAAGGTCTCCATGGGGTTGGTACAGGATCTGCGTATTGCTTTGTTCAACAATCTGCTGACCTTACCCAACCGATATTTTGACAGTCACAACTCCGGTCACCTGATTTCCCGCATCACCTACAACGTGACCATGGTAACCGGTGCTGCTACCGATGCGATCAAGGTCGTGGTGCGTGAAGGGATGACCGTAGTGTTCCTTTTTGCCACGCTACTGTGGATGAACTGGAAGCTCACCTTGGTGATGGTGGCTATCCTGCCTGTCATCGGTCTGATGGTGACGAGCACCAGTAAGAAATTTCGCAAGCAGAGCAAGAAGATCCAGACCAGCATGGGTGATGTCACCCACGTCACCTCCGAGAGCATCCAGGGCTACCGCGTGGTGCGCAGTTTTGGTGGTGAGGATTACGAGAAACAGCGCTTTCTCGGTGCCAGCGAGGAGAACAAGCTCAAGCAGCTGAAGATGGTCAAGACTAACGCGGTCTATACGCCTTCGCTGCAGTTGGTGATCTACAGTGCCATGGCTGTGCTGATGTTTCTTGTCCTGTGGCTGCGTGGTGATGCCTCGGCGGGTGATCTGGTGGCCTATATCACTCTGGCGGGTCTATTGCCCAAGCCGATTCGTCAACTGTCCGAGGTCAGCTCGACCATCCAGAAAGGTGTGGCAGGTGCCGAGAGCATCTTCGAGCAGCTCGACGAGGAGCCGGAGGTCGACCGCGGCACTCAGGAGCGCGAGCGCGTCAGCGGCCGACTGGAAGTAAAGGAGCTAAGTTTCAGCTACCCCGGCTCGGAAAAGCCCGTTCTGAACAATATTTCCTTCGTCGCCGAACCGGGGCAGATGGTGGCGCTGGTCGGGCGTTCCGGTAGCGGCAAGTCGACCCTGGCCAGTCTGATTCCGCGTTTCTATCACCACGAGCAGGGCAGCATCCTGCTCGATGGGGTGGATGTGGAGGATTACACCCTGCGCAACCTGCGCCGGCACATTGCCCTTGTCACCCAGCACGTCACCCTGTTCAACGATACGGTGCGCAACAACATTGCTTATGGCGATCTGGCCGGCGCACCGCTCGAAGCCGTTCAGCAGGCGGCGGGCGATGCCTATGCCGCCGAGTTCATCGAGAAGATGCCGCAAGGCTATGACACCCTGGTCGGCGAGAACGGCGTGCTGCTGTCCGGCGGTCAGCGCCAGCGCCTGGCTATCGCCCGCGCGCTGCTCAAGGATGCGCCTGTGCTGATTCTCGACGAGGCCACCTCAGCACTGGATACCGAATCCGAGCGACATATCCAGGCCGCCCTGGACCAGGTGATGCAGGGGCGCACCACGCTGGTGATCGCTCACCGCCTGAGCACCATCGAGAGGGCCGACCTGATTCTGGTGATGGATCAGGGGCAGATCGTCGAGCGCGGCAGTCATGCCGAGTTGTTGGAGCGTAACGGATACTACGCTCGCTTGCATTCCACGCAATTTGAAGATGCTGGCACTGATAATTCAATCGAGCAGGATACTTGATGCTTGGCTATCTGCGTTTCTGGAGGGAGCGTGGCTGGGAAGTGATCGAGGCAGCGGACTATGCTTTAGCCTGGGCTCGATTCGGGGGGAGCGTCATTACCCACCCGCTAGTGGTCGAGCGGCTTTCTAGCCTTGCCGGTATACCCGTGCGTTACCTCGGATATTTTGTTGGGGGCGAAATTCAAGCTGCCATTCCTACATGGGGGCGCTACCTCGCACTTTCGCGCAAGGTTCTGAAGAGCAAAGGGCAGCGTGAACTCTTTGACCTTGGCAATGCTGAAATCATTCTCCCTGCCGCTGTGGACGCACGAGCACCGTTGCGGCATGAGGTGAGCTACATCTCCGAACTTAATCGGGTGGTTTTTCCAGGGCTTCGTCTGCAGAAAGAGCAGTTGGCGATGGCTCGAGCCCCTGAGGAGCTTTCGAAGAAGTTTCGCTATAACCAGAGGCGTGAGCTACGCCTATTCGAGGAGGCCGGCGGTACGGTACGCTCTGTGGGCGAGTTCGCTCCAGATGACTTCGCTGCTATCTATACCGAACTGTTCGAGCGACGCTGGGGCTTTCCCGTGCCGGGAAAAGGCCATCTGAGTGAAGTATTTACGTTGTTGCGCGAACTGCTTCAAGGCTCCCTGCTGATGTTGGATGGTGTTCCTACTGCTGTTCAGGTGTTGTACAGGGTTGAGTCGCCAAACTGGCTCAGTTACGAGTACATCAATGGCGGAGTCGACCCTCGTGCTCAACACCTCAGTCCGGGCAGTGTCCTGAGTTTCATCAATACTCAAGCTGCATGGTCTGACGCTCGACAACAAGGAAAGGCATTGCGCTACTCTTTCGGCAGAGCCGATCGAGAGTACAAGGATCGTTGGTGCAGCAGGGTTGCCGCGTTTCGGACATAAAAAAATGGAAACACGTAAGCAAGGACTGTTGCGCCGTCATCGGCGCAACAAGCGCATTACTATGGCTGTTGCGTTACCGATTATGGTGGCGCTGGACTGGTTTGCTGGCTGGAGTAGTCTGCCAGTACTTCTACTCTTGGCTTGGATTGCTCACGAGGCATGGTTCTCTGACCATCTCTTTTACTCGCCGCGAGACGACTATCAGTATTCATTTCCTGCTTCGAGCCAAGTCGCTAGCGGGACATTGAGCAAGGGGCAGATAGCTCTGGATACAGTCGATCTTACGAATGCGATGGACACGCTCATTCTTGAAGTGTCCATCAATAGTTCCTGGCTGGGACGCTGGTTAGACCCCCATATTCTGGTCTGTGCTGAGTCAATACTTGACAGGCAGGATTTCGAGCCGGGCGCGCGTGGTCGGCGTTACCTCAATATTTCTGGTCTGTTGCCCGAGCTACAAAGCGGAAAACTGCGATTGCGTACGCGGTTCTGCCGGCTCTCGCCTGACGTACGGTTATACGCATTTTCAAACCCCGATTATGCAATGCGACGCGTGATGGTCATTGCGCCACACGCGGACGATGCCGAGCTCGCTGCCTTTGGTCTCTATAGTCGAAGCGATGAGGCCTGCATTGTGACGCTCACTCAAGGTGAAATCGAGGCTCATAACTATGCACGCATGGGCCTCGACAGGGCCGCGGCGGCCCGTCTCAAGGGGCGCCTGCGTAGCTGGAGTAGCCTGGCTGTTCCGCTGTGGGGGGGTGTGCCCGCAAGCAGGTGTGTGCAGTTGGGGTACTACTGTCTTCAACTGACGCCCATGGCCTCGGCTCCAGAGCAGGCTTTCCCGTCTCTGGAGTCGGGTGAGTCGGATATACGCAGTGTGCGCCGTTTCAATCCTATTACTTTGCCTGGCGATCTCGATGGAGTGCCATCGTGGCGGAACCTTGTTGGTGATCTGGCTACTCTGCTTGTTGCTTTTCGTCCTGAGGTAGTGGTTCTACCTCATCCGGAACTTGATCCTCACCCTGATCATATACAGGCCAGCAAGCTTCTCGACGAGGCAGTTGCCCTGAGTGAATGGAGCCCTGAGGTGCGTCTGCTCTATGCCAATCACCTATATGATAATGATCGTTGGCCCATGGGGCCTGTTGGCAATGGCATATCGTTGCCCCCTTGCCATACAGGCCTATCGATCGATGGACTGTGGAGCCCGCTTCTGAAAGATTCTGTGCGGATGGACAAGGCGCAGGCGTTGGCCATGCAGCATGATTTGCAGACGCCATTGCCTCTCAAAAAACGCCTTCGTCGCTTAATTCAGTGGGTACTGGCTGGGCGGCGTTGGCCCGAAGTCGGCCAGGATGATTTCTTCCGCAAGGCAGTACGTCGTCATGAGCTGTTCTGGGTGCGCGCGTTACCCGATAGGGATGCTCGGGTTGACTGAGTGGCCATGTTATTATCCTCTCCATTTTTTGCTCTGGAGCTCCCATGAAGCTGACCATGCCCCGCTATGACCAAGCCGCCGTTCTGGTGGTGGGCGACGTGATGCTTGATCGCTATTGGCATGGCGGCACCTCGCGGATTTCTCCGGAGGCGCCGGTTCCGGTGGTGCGTGTCGACCAGATCGAGGATCGTCCCGGTGGTGCTGCCAACGTGGCCCTGAATATCGCCGCACTCGGTGCGCGGGCCTTGCTGGTTGGCGTGACCGGTAATGATGAGGCCGCCGAAAGCCTCAGCGACAGCCTGAATGGCGCCGGCGTGGAAACTCATTTCCAGCGCCTCGACGACCAGCCGACCATCGTCAAGTTGCGGGTGATGAGCCGTCACCAGCAACTGCTGCGTATGGACTTCGAGGAACCGTTCAACACCGACACCGTCGCCCTGGCGCGTGAGGTCGATACGTTGCTCGATGGGATCAAGGTGCTTGTGCTATCGGACTATGGCAAGGGTGCGCTGCAGAATCATCAGGTGCTGATCCAGGCCGCGCGCAACAAGGGCATTGCGGTGCTGGCCGATCCCAAGGGCAAGGACTTTTCCATCTACCGTGGCGCCAGCCTGATCACCCCCAATCTGCACGAGTTCGAGCTTATCGTTGGCGGTTGCGCCGATGAAGCCGAGCTGGTCAGCAAGGGTGCCACGCTGATGCGCGAACTGGAGCTGGGGGCCCTGCTGGTGACCCGTGGCGAGCACGGCATGACCCTGCTGCGCCCGGATCACGCCCCGCTGCACCTGCCAGCCCGTGCTCGCGAGGTGTTCGACGTCACCGGCGCAGGCGATACGGTGATTTCTACCCTTGCAGCTTCCATTGCTGCGGGCGAAGAGTTGCCGCTGGCGGTGGCCCTGGCCAACCTGGCTGCCGGCATCGTTGTCGGTAAGCTGGGCACTGCCGCCATCAGCGCACCCGAGCTGCGTCGCGCGGTACAGCGTGAAGAAGGTTCCGAGCGGGGCGTACTGAGCCTGGATCAGTTGCTGATCGCCATCGACGACGCCCGCGCCCATGGCGAGAAGATCGTTTTCACCAACGGCTGCTTCGACATCCTTCACGCCGGCCACGTGACCTATCTGGAGCAAGCGCGCGCGCAGGGGGATCGTCTGATCGTGGCGATCAACGATGACGCCTCGGTCAGCCGCCTGAAAGGTCCGGGGCGTCCGATCAATGCCGTCGACCGGCGCATGGCAGTGCTCGCCGGCCTGGGGGCGGTGGATTGGGTGGTGAGCTTCGGTGAAGACACGCCCGAGCGCCTGCTCAAGCAGGTGCAGCCGGATGTGCTGGTCAAGGGCGGCGACTACGGTATCGATCAGGTGGTAGGTGCCGATATCGTCCAGGCCTATGGCGGCGAAGTGCGTGTGCTCGGTTTGGTGGAAAACAGCTCCACCACCGCTATCGTCGAGAAGATTCGCAGCAAATGACGGCTGGCTGAGCAAGGCGCAGGTCTTGCTCAGCCAGTACGTTTCCCTGGCGATGGCTTGACCCGATTGCCGCCGCGCCGCGTCTTGAGGGTCATAGGCGTGCGTCAGTCGGCAGCGCATCATCGATGGCATCTCTCACGTGGAGCGAGATGCCATGATCGTCGATACCCAGGGCCAGGCCCTGAGCGTACTGAGCAAGCTGGCCCAGGCCGACTGGCCAGACCGCCTCAAGGTACGCAAATCCTTCGAGAAGCTCGTCTACAGCGGTAGCCGCGCCAGTTTTCGCCTGGCCGCCGGCGGCACCAGCAACAAGCCGCGCGCGGCGGCCGACGACCTGTTTGATCTGTCACTGACCGAAGAACAGCAGATGCTGGTGGACATGCTCCAGAGCTTCGCGCTGGAGGTTCTGCGCCCGGCTGCGCACGGGGCCGACGCCGAGGCTCACGTGCCTGCGGCACTGCTCAATCAGGCGCATGAACTGGGCCTGGCACACTATGGTGTTGCCGAAGCGCAAGGTGGTCTTGCTGGGGAGTGCACCGTGCTCAGCAACGCGCTGATCGCCGAGAGCCTGGCGCAGGGCGACTTTTCTCTGGCCGCGGCCTTGCTGGTGCCGCTGTCTGCTGCCAATTGCATTCGGCGCTGGGGAGGCTCTGCGCAGCAGGCTGCCTGGTTGCCGGCATTCGTCAGTGAACAGGGCGCGCCAGGCTTCGCGTTGGCGGTAACAGAGCCCGGCGTATTGACCGATGCTGGTCAACCCGCGACGCGGGCGCGCAAGCGCGGCAAGCACTATCTGCTCGATGGGGAGAAGGCGCTGGTCATCGCCGGTCTGGCTGCCAGTCGATTGATCGTAAGCGCGCAGGCAGTTGATGGCCCGGCGCTGTTTATCGTCGATGCGGCGAGCAAAGGTGTCTGTCGCCGTGCCGAGCCGGGCATGGGGCTCAAGGCTTGTGGGTTGACACGTATTGAGCTGAAAGGCGTCAAGGTTTCTAGCGATTGCCGTCTGGCAGCTGATGGCTTCGACTTTCCGGCCTTTCTCGATTATTCGGCCTTGGCATTCTGTGCCCTTGCAGTCGGTACGGCGCAGGCGGCACTGGACTACGTGACGACCTACTGCAACGAGCGCCAGGCGTTCGGCGAGCCGATCAGTCATCGCCAGGGGGTGGCCTTCATGGTGGCCGACATCGCCATCGAGCTGGACGCCATGCGCCTGCTGCTCTGGCGTGCCTGCGCCCGTGCAGAGTCTGGTCTGCCGTTTCGCCGTGAGGCGTACCTGGCACGCCTGCTCTGCGTGGATAAGGCGATGAAGATCGGCTCCGACGCGGTGCAGCTGCTCGGTGGCCATGGTTTTACCCAGGAGCACCCGGTCGAGCGCTGGTATCGCGACCTGCGCAGCTTGGCGGTGCTCGCTGGCGGCCTTCATCTCTGAACAGGCAGGCAACCATGAACCTGGAAACCCCGAAAAAATTCCGCGGCCTGCAGCAGCAGGCGCAGCAGGTGGCCAAGCACTATTTCCGGCCGATCTCGCGCAAGTACGACCAGGCCGAGCACGCCTATCCCAAGGAGCTGGACCTGCTCGCCGCGCTGCTCGACGGCATGAACGAGGGCTCGCCCGACGCCGTCGGTGCCGGCTCGGCCAGCAAGCGTGGGGCAGCACGTGAGCAGCAGGCAGGCATCAAGAATGGTGGCAACATGGCTGCGCTGCTCGGCGTGATTGAGCTGTGCTGGGGCGATGTCGGCCTGCTGCTGGCCATGCCGCGTCAGGGGCTGGGCAACGCGGCCATTGCTGCGGTGGCCAATGACGAGCAACTGGCGCGGTTCGGCAAGACCTGGGCGGCCATGGCCATTACCGAGCCGGGCTGTGGTTCGGATTCGGCGGCGATTCGCACCACGGCGGTAAAGGATGGCGACCACTACATCCTCAACGGCGAGAAGATCTTCGTCACCTCCGGCGGGCGCGCCGATGCCGTGGTGGTTTGGGCCACGCTGGACAGAAGTCTGGGGCGTGCGGCGATCAAGTCCTTTGTAGTGGAGAAGGGCACGCCGGGGATGACGATTACACGTCTGGAGAAGAAGCTGGGGATAAAGGCATCCGATACGGCTTCGATCAGCCTCAGCGATTGTCGGGTGCCGGCGGCCAACCTGCTGGGCAACGCCGAGATCGACGTGCAAAAGGGCTTTGCCGGGGTCATGGAAACCTTCGACAACACCCGGCCGCTGGTTGCTGGCATGGCGGTCGGCGTGGCGCGCGCGGCGCTGGAGCGTACCCGTGAATTGCTGAGCAAGGCCGGTTGCCGCTTTGATTACGCCAAGCCACTGCTGAGCGTTACCCATGCCGAGGCCACGTTGTATCGCCTGGAGGCGGAATGGGAGGCGGCGCGTCTGTTGACCTTGAAGGCTGCCTGGATGGCTGACAACAAGTTGCCCAACTCGAAAGAGGCCTCGATTGCCAAGGCCAAGGCCGGACGTGTGGCCAGCGAGGTGACGCTCAAGTGCGTGGAGCTGGCCGGTGCGCTGGGCTACGGTGAGGATGAGTTGCTGGAGAAGTGGGCACGCGATTCGAAGATTCTCGATATCTTCGAAGGCACCCAGCAGATTCAGTTGCTGATCGTCGCCCGGCGCCTGCTGGGCAAGAGTTCCAGCGAGCTCAAGTAATCAAGGTAATCCAATCCGCCGCGAGCTTGGTGCACGTGGTGCACCCTACAAGAAAAAGCCCGCATCTGCGGGCTTTCTCTTAGAAACGGAAGACTTCCGTATCGATCTTGATCGGTTCCGCCACCGGAATCTTCGGCCCGGAAGCGGCTGGGTCCTGCGGTTTGGCTTTGGCCACTGGAGGCTTCTTGCGCGGCGGCTCGGGGGTAGGCTCGGCTGCAGCGATGGGTTGAATGGCCACAGCCAGTTCAGCCGCCAGACGTTGCAGCAAGACACTCTGCGCCTTGACCTGTTCGGCCATGGGCCCACCGTGCGCTTCTTCCAAACGAATCAGCCGGCTGTCGCGCAGTTGTCCGCGGCGGTCGAGCAAGCGCCACTGAGCTTCCAGCACGGCAGGTTGAGTCGGGCCGGAATCCAGGCGGGTGATAGTCAGCATGACCTGAGCATCGGCACTGAAGCCTGGTGCCGCCGGGGCTAGAACCAGGCGCTGGCTATCCAGGCGCCAGGCCAACTGGCGCAGCATCTGCTGGTCGATATCGTTGGCCAGACCGCTGGCCCAGCGGGCATCATGCGCGGCCACCAGGCTGCCATCGGCCTGGCGTTGCAGCAGATTTTGCTGGCGCAGGTAATCGGCGACGCTGATCGGGCCGACCAGTACGGTCACACCGTTGTCCTGGGTCGGCGTCACGGCGCTGCCGCTATCGAGTTGGTAAAGAGGAACCGGCTTCTGCTGCAGCAGACTGCAACCACTCAATGCGAGCAGCGTGGTCAGAAGCAGCGCCACAGGGCGTACTACAGTCATCATTAATTCCAGGCAGCCGCTTCTGGGGCAGCTGCATATCGATCCCATATCATGCTGTGGGGTCATTTGCGCATGACCCGGGGTGTGTATCATCCGTCAAACCGCGCTACGACTCCAGCCTTGCCTGCTGGCTGGTAGCGCGGATATCCCGGACGAACGGGGCGTGTTGCCGACGCTATTCCACCAGCAACTGGTCGACGCGCTGGAAGCCTCGCGGCAGCTTGTTACCACGGCGGCCGCGCTCGCCCTTGTAATGCTCAAGGTCGTCGGCTTTGAGTGTCAGGGTACGCTTCCCGGCCTGCAAAACCAAACTGGCGCCGCTGGGCAGTACGGCCAGATCGGTCAGATACTCCTCACGCGAGGCTACGCGCTCGCCGGGAATGCCGATGATCTTGTTGCCCTTGCCTTTACCCAGTTGCGGCAGATCGGTGACCTTGAACAGCAGCAGGCGACCTTCGGTAGTCACCGCGGCCAACCAGTCGTCTTCCAGGTTACTGACTGGCTTGGGTGCGACCACCTTGGCACCGTTGGGTAGAGTCAGCAGCGCCTTGCCCGCCTTGTTCTTGGCCTGCAGATCCTCACCCTTGACCACGAAACCGTAGCCAGCGTCGGAGGCGATGATGTACAGGGCGCTGTCTTCCGGCAGCATCACGCATTCGAAGGTCGCCCCTGGTGGTGGCGTCAGACGACCGGTCAGTGGTTCGCCCTGGCCGCGTGCCGACGGCAGGCTGTGGGCGGCGAGCGAATAGCTCCTGCCTGTGGAGTCGATAAACACCGCGTACTGGTTCGAGCGCCCCGGCGCGGCGGCCTTGAAGCCGTCGCCAGCCTTGTAGGACAGGCCGGTGGCGTCGATGTCGTGACCCTTGGCGCAGCGCACCCAGCCTTTTTCCGAGAGCACCACGGTAACCGGCTCGGTCGGCATCAGCTCGGTTTCCGAGAGGGCCTTGGCCTCGGCGCGGGCGACGATCGGCGAGCGGCGGTCATCGCCGTACTTCTCGGCGTCCTCGATGATTTCCTTGCGTACCAGCTTCTTCAGCTTGGCTTCGCTGCCGAGCAGGGCCAGCAGTTTCTCGCGTTCCTTGGCCAGTTCGTCCTGCTCGCCGCGGATCTTCATCTCTTCCAGGCGCGCCAGTTGGCGCAGGCGGGTGTCGAGGATGTAGTCGGCTTGCACGTCGGTGAGGCCGAAGCGCTCCATCAGCACCGGCTTGGGCTGGTCCTCGGTGCGGATGATGCGGATCACCTCGTCGAGGTTGAGAAAGGCGATCAGCAAACCTTCCAACAGGTGCAGGCGCTTTTCCACCTTGTCCAGGCGGAACTGCAGGCGACGGCGCACGGTGCCGACGCGGTACACCAGCCACTCGGTCAGCAGGGTGCGCAGGTCCTTGACCTGCGGCTTGCCGTCGAGGCCGATGACGTTGGTGTTGACCCGGTAGCTCGATTCCAGATCGGTGGTGGCGAACAGGTGGGTCATCAGTTCGTCGGCATCGACGCGGTTGGAGCGCGGGATGATGACGATGCGCGTGGGGTTCTCATGGTCGGATTCGTCACGCAGGTCGGCGACCATCGGCAGCTTCTTGGCCTGCATCTGCGCGGCGATCTGCTCCAGTACCTTGGCCCCGGACACCTGGTGCGGCAGGGCGGTGACGACGATATCGCCGTCCTCGATGCGATAGACGGCGCGCATGCGTACCGAGCCGCGGCCGGTCTCGTAGATCTTCAGCAGATCGGCCTTGGGCGTGATGACTTCGGCTTCGGTGGGGAAGTCCGGCCCCTGAATGTGTTCGCACAGCTGCTCGACCGTGGCGCCCGGCTCGTCCAGCAGGCGTACGCAGGCGGCCGCTACCTCGCGCAGGTTGTGCGGCGGCACGTCGGTGGCCATGCCCACGGCGATGCCGGTGGTGCCGTTGAGCAGCAGATTGGGCAGGCGCGCCGGCAGCGTCGCCGGCTCGTTCATGGTGCCGTCGAAGTTGGGTACCCAGTCGACGGTGCCCTGGCCGAGTTCCGAGAGCAGCACTTCCGAATAGCGCGACAGGCGCGCTTCGGTGTAGCGCATGGCGGCGAAGGACTTGGGATCGTCCGGTGCACCCCAGTTGCCCTGACCGTCCACCAGGGTGTAGCGATAGCTGAACGGCTGCGCCATCAGCACCATGGCTTCATAGCAGGCGCTGTCGCCGTGCGGGTGGAACTTACCGAGCACGTCACCGACGGTACGCGCGGATTTCTTGTGCTTGGAGTCGGCGTCCAGGCCCAACTCGCTCATGGCGTAGACGATGCGCCGCTGCACCGGCTTCAGACCGTCGCCGATGTGCGGCAGGGCGCGATCCATGATCACGTACATGGAGTAGTTGAGATAAGCCTGCTCGGTGAAATCGGCGAGTGACCGGCGTTCAACGCCTTCCAGGCTCAAATCGAGGGATTCGCTCATGCGGGCCTCATTGCAAGGTTGATTGGCGCAGCACCAGGGTGCCGCCCTTCTGACTGAATTCGAGTTGTTTCAGGGCGCTCATGCCCAGCAGCACTTCGTCGCCGTCCATGCCTGGGGCGATCAGTGCGGCGACGTCACGCAGTTCGATATCGCCCAGGCGCAGTCTGTCCAGACGTGTGCGATGCCCGGTGGCACGGCCGTTGGCCGTGCTGATGATGATCGGCGCGCCGCGTTGCAGGCCAAGACGCTCGGCCACCGCGCTGGGTATTGCCACCTGGGTGGCGCCGGTGTCGAGCAGAAAGGTCACGTCATGCCCATCGATCTGGCCATTGACCAAGTAGTGACCCTGACGACTGCTGGCCAGGCTCACCTCGACGAAACCATCGCCATGCACCGACTGCGGCGTCTGGTTGGGGTTGCGCTGGCGATCTTCCCAGTTACCGAAGAAGTGCGTGGCCAGCAGCAGGCCGGCGCCCCAGGCGAGCACCAACATCACTCGTCCGGCACGACGGCCCGGCGTCTGTTCGCTCACGGGCGCCGGCTCCAGCCGCCCTTGGGCGCGGCAAAACGCCAGACGATGGGACGCTCTTCGCCATCGGCGCGGGTCTGGCTGCCGTTGTCAACGCCGATCCAGGCGCCATCCTTGTCGATCCACAGCGCTTCGGCCATGCCGTAGTCCGGTGCGTAGCGGCGTGGTTCGCTCAGGGCTTCGCTGGCGAAGGACCAGCAGATCTCCGCGACACCGTCGCTCAGTGTGCGCCGGCAGATACGGTGGGCCTGACGCTCAAGGGTAAAAAGCTTTTCACCGAAATAGGCCAGGCCGGAGAAGTCGCGTGGTGCCATATGGCCGCCGAGCGCTTCGGGCGACGCCTCGTCACCGCTTTCGCTGGTCAGCACGCAGCCGCCGGTACAACGCCAGCCGCTGCCGCGACGATGCAGTACTGTGAGGCCGCGGCGGCGCTGTTCGGCAGCCAGCCACAGGCGATCACCGGCCGGATCGATGGCGATGCCTTCGAAGCCCTGGTTGAAGTGCAGCAGCATGCCGCTGGCGCGGGCCTGGCGCACCAGTCCGCTGGGCAGGTTGAGCCACTGCGCGTTGCCGTTGCTGCTGACCTGCAGTACGGCGGCGCGGGTTTCGCTGACCAGATAGCGGTTACCCTGCGCGTCGCAGGACATTCCCTCGAAATCCAGTGCGCCACCGCGTACCAGGCCGGCCACCCAGTTGCGCATGCGCAGGCCCCAGGGCAGGGCGCTCTCGGGCGGTTCGGGGGCGACGAAGGTTTCTGCTTCGGCGCGCAGCAGCCCTTCCTCTCTATGCAGTTGATAGAGGCGGTCGTCGTCACGGTCGGAAACTGCCCACAGCGTTTCGCCGCACAGGGCCAGGCCGGACAGGTTGCCGCCCGGCATTTCCGTCACCGGGTATTCGGCCTCCAGCTTGAGCTCTTCCAGCACCACTGGCTCGGCGTTCGCGACGCCGGCCAACAGACCGAGTGCAAGGAGGTGATTACGCATCAGGCCAGTACCTCGGCCAGGTTGCCCTTGGTTTCCAGCCAGCTCTTGCGATCACCGGCGCGTTTTTTCGCCAGCAGCATGTCCATCACTTCGCGGGTGCCTTCGAAATCATCCAGGGTCAGTTGCACCAGACGTCGGGTGTTGGGGTCCATGGTGGTTTCGCGCAGCTGCGGCGGATTCATCTCGCCGAGGCCCTTGAAGCGGGTGACCTGTGGCTTGCCGCGACGTTTCTCGGCCACCAGGCGGTCGAGGATGCCGTCGCGCTCGGCGTCGTCGAGGGCGTAGAAGATCTCCTTGCCCAGGTCGATGCGATACAGCGGCGGCATGGCCACGTAGACGTGACCGGCATCCACCAGCGGGCGGAAGTGACGCACGAACAGGGCGCAGAGCAGGGTGGCGATGTGCAGGCCGTCGGAGTCGGCATCGGCAAGGATGCAGATCTTGCCGTAGCGCAGCCCGGAGAGGTCGCTGGAGCCGGGATCGATACCGACGGCCACGGCGATATCGTGTACTTCCTGTGAGGCCAGGACTTCGCTGCCGTCCACTTCCCAGGTGTTCAGGATCTTGCCGCGCAGCGGCATGATGGCCTGGAACTCCTTGTCGCGTGCCTGCTTGGCGCTGCCGCCGGCGGAGTCGCCCTCGACCAGGAACAGCTCGCAGCGCAGCGGATTCTGCCCCGCGCAATCGGCCAGCTTGCCGGGCAGCGCCGGGCCTTGAGTGATCTTCTTGCGCTCGACCTTCTTGCCGGCCTTGAGGCGGCGGCCGGCGTTGCTGATGGCCAGTTCGGCCAGCGCCAGGCCGGTTTCCGGATGGGCATTGAGCCACAGGCTGAAGGCATCCTTGACCACACCGGAGACGAAGGCGGCGGCTTCGCGCGAGGACAGGCGCTCCTTGGTCTGGCCGGAGAATTGCGCGTCCTGCATCTTCATCGAGAGAACGAAGGCAATGCGTTCCCAGACGTCTTCCGGGGCGAGTTTCACGCCGCGCGGCAGCAGGTTGCGGAACTCACAGAACTCGCGCATGGCATCGAGCAGACCCTGGCGTAGGCCGTTGACGTGGGTGCCGCCCTGCGCGGTGGGGATCAGGTTGACATAGCTTTCCTGCACCGCGTCGCCGCCTTCAGGCAGCCACAGCAGGGCCCAGTCCACGGCTTCCTTGTTGCCAGCCAGACTGCCGACGAAGGGCTCGGCCGGCAGACGCTCGAACTCGCTGACGGCATCGACCAGATAGGAGCGCAGGCCGTCCTCGTAATGCCACTCGACCTTCTCGCCCGAGGCCTTGTCTTCGAAGCTGACGTTCAGGCCCGGGCAGAGCACGGCCTTGGCCTTGAGCACATGTTTGAGGCGGCTGATGGAGAACTTGAAGGAGTCGAAGTACTTCGCGTCCGGCCAGAAATGCACGCTGGTGCCGGTGTTGCGCTTGCCGACGTTGCCGATGACTTCCAGCTCGCTGGCCTTGAAACCGTCGGCGAAGCTCATCTGGTATTCGTTGCCGTCACGCTTGACGGTGACCACCACGCGGGTCGACAGGGCATTGACGACGCTGATGCCGACGCCATGCAGACCACCGGAGAACTGGTAGTTCTTGTTGCTGAACTTGCCGCCGGCATGCAGCTTGGTAAGGATCAGCTCGATGCCCGGCACGCCTTCTTCCGGGTGGATATCCACCGGCATGCCACGGCCATCGTCGAGCACTTCCAGCGAATTATCCTCGTGGAGGATCACCTGGATCGACTTGGCGTGCCCGGCCAGGGCTTCGTCGACGCTGTTGTCGATGACTTCCTGGGCCAGGTGGTTGGGGCGTGTGGTGTCGGTGTACATGCCCGGGCGCTTGCGCACCGGGTCGAGGCCGGAAAGGACTTCGATGGCGTCTGCGTTATAGGCGTTCTGCTGGGCCATAGGGTCTCTTGGTCGTCAATTGAATGCGGAAAAGTCGGTATCGCGCCAAAGTGTGGCGTTAATGCCGGCAAAAGCGAAGAGTGTCGGCAGGCGTTCGGCGAAGCCCTGGAAGCCGTGGTCGCCCCCGGCCTGGATGCGCAGGGCGCAGGCGCGGTAGTAACGCTCGGCGTCACGGTAGTCGAGTGTTTCGTCGCCGGTTTGCAGCCAGATCTGGTAACGCGTCGGGTCGCTCGGCGGCGCAACGTCGAGTTCGGCCAGGGCGTGGACGTGATCCTCGGTGAGGTCCCAGGTCTCGTCGCTGTAGTAATTCTTCTGTGGGCCCAGGTAGCCGTCGAAACGCAGGTGCGGCTGCACGGCCGGGTTGATCAGCAGCGCCTTGAGTCCATGCTGTTCGGCCAGGTAAGTGGCGTAGTAGCCACCCAGGGAGCTGCCCACCAGCACCGGCGCCCCGAGTTCGCTGATCAGCGCCTGCAACTGGGCGATGGCCTGGCGCGGATGATGATGCAGGGCAGGTACGCGCAACTGGTTTTCCAGGCCCAGGTGGGCCATGGCGCGGCTCAACTGGCTGGCCTTGTGCGAGGCTGGCGAGCTGTTCAGGCCGTGTATATAGAGGATGGATGCGGTCATGGAGCGGGAGGCTACTCGTCCGGGGCCTCAAGCTGCAAGCTTCAAGCTGATTGGGGGTATGTCAGTAACCCTTGACGCTGTAGTCCACTTCGAAGTGGATGCCGGTGACGCGCGATACACCGGTGTCCAGCCTGCCGTCGGCATGCAGGCGCAGCCAGCGATAGCCGGGGGCTTCGCTGTCCACCTGAAACTCCTCGCTGCCCGGCGCGAACTGCACGCAGGTCGAAGGCGAGGCGAGCAGGCGCAGATTACCGCGCTGCTGGTCGAACTCCTGATGGATATGCCCCCAGAGCACGGTGCGTGCCTGCGGGTAGCGGTCGAGCACGGCGAACAGGGCGTCGGGGTTGCGCAGGCCGATGGGTTCCATCCACTTGCAGCCGATGGAGACCGGATGGTGGTGCAGGCAGATCAGGTGATGGCGCTGCGGCGCTTCGCTGAGGGCGCGTTCGAGCAGTTCGAGTTGACTGTCGGCAAGAAAACCGGGAACAGCGCCGGGGATCGATGAATCGAGCATGACGATGCGCCAGGCACCAAGGTCGATTACCGGTTCCAGCAGCTCGCTGCCCTGGCAGGCGGCCTGCATGGGAGGAATTTCGTCATGGTTGCCGGCCAGCCAGCGGGTTGGTGCGTCGATGGCTGAGGTGAGTTGGCGAAAGCGCTGATACGACGCTTCGCTGCCGTCCTGCGAAAGATCACCTGTAGCCAGAATCAGGTCGATCTGCGGCTGTTCCTGCAGGACCCGTTCGATCACCCGCTGCAGGCTGTCGCACGTATCCATGCCCAGCAGCTTGCCGTCCGCTTCGGCGAACAGGTGACTGTCGGACAACTGCACCAGCAGTACCGAGGAATCAGTGGATTGGGTGGGCAGGCTCGGCAAGACCATCTCCTAGGGCGCAATCGGGTGAATTATGGTGGTTGCCGCAGCAAAGGGAAAACCCGGGAAGCGGACGCAGGTCACAGAAAAAACGCCAGAAGCGCTTTTTGCCATCGTTCGCGACAGTCGTCAGGCAGGGCGGGCCGCCCAAACAATACGACGCCGCGCTATCGGCCAGGCATCGAAAAGCTTGATCGCCGCCTTACATCACCGGCTGCGGTTCATGCCCGCAGGCCAGGCAATGGCTCAGCCATTCGCCGAGGAACAGGTTGAGCTGACTCTTTTCGTCCGGTTGATGCATCGCCGCGTTGGGATAGGGGTAGCGGATATGCAGGCGACGCGCGTTCTCTGCGCTGACGACCTCGGCCATGCGCGCGTCGTGATAGACCCGCACTTCCAGCTGCGGCACCGGTAGCCAGGGCAGGCTGTGTTCCTGGCGCACGCACAAGGTGGTGGTGTAGGGGCAACTTTCCAACACCTCCAGCGCCAGCACGCCGAGCAGATGCTCACCCTGGCTCAGCGCCACGCGGCGGCTTTCCGTGTGCTCACGCATGTTCGGTAGTAGGCGCATCAGGCGCGCGTAGTTGGCCTCGCAAGCCGCTTGCAGCTCGACCAGGTCGACCCGATAGCGCTCGCGCAGCAGATTCACGACCACATCCCCCGCACTTCGTCGCGGTTCAGCGCCAGCCATTGCAAGGCGATGATGCTGGCGGCGTTGTCGATACGCCCGTCGCGCACAGCGGCCAGGGCATCCTCCAGCGGCATCACCTGTACCCGGATGTCCTCGCCTTCCTCAGGCAGGCCATGCACACCGCCGGCACCGATGCTGCTGCAGCGACCGACGAACAGATGCACGCGCTCGTCCGAGCCACCAGGCGAAGGGTAGTACTGGGTGATCGGCCACAGCGACGTCAGGGGCAGATCGGCTTCCTCGATGGCTTCGCGACGCGCGACCTCCTCGGGCTCCTCGTCCTTGTCAATCAGGCCTGCGACCAGCTCCAGCAGCCAGGGGTTGGCGCTCTTGTCCATGGCACCGACGCGAAACTGCTCGATCAGCACCACTTCGTCGCGCTGCGGATCGTATGGCAGCACGCACACGGCGTCGTGACGCACGAACAGCTCGCGGGTCAGCTGCGGGCCCATGTTGCCGGCGAACTGGCGATGGCGCAGCTTGATCCGGTCGAGGCGGTAGAAGCCGCGAAAGCAGTTCTCGCGCTCGATGATGTCGATGTCGTCTTTGCCCATGGCAACTCCCCAGATAGTCGTAACGGGCCAAGCTCAGACTGTGTGAAAACTACTGCGCTCGCTCATGCTGCGTTAAAAAACGGCTCAAAATGCTCATTTACAACTCGTAAACTGCGCTTTTCGCCGTTCTATGCCTTGCCTGAGCTTCGCACGCTACGTTTTCACACGGTCTGATGCGGCCCGTTACCTGTCACACTAGCGAGCATAGCGCTGCCAGATCAAGCTTCCATGACTGCCTGCTACACGCGTTGGTAGAGTTGGCTGCCTTGCGCCTTGAATTCCTCGGCCTTGGCCTGCATGCCTTGCTCGGCATCCAGATCGACGGCGTCGATACGCTGCTCCTTGGCGTACTCGCGCACTTCCTGGGTGATCTTCATCGAGCAGAACTTCGGCCCGCACATGGAGCAGAAGTGTGCCACCTTGGCCGAATCCTTCGGTAGCGTTTCGTCGTGGTAGGCGCGCGCGGTGTCCGGGTCCAGGCCGAGGTTGAACTGATCCTCCCAGCGGAACTCGAAGCGCGCCTTGGACAGGGCGTTGTCGCGGATCTGCGCGCCGGGGTGCCCTTTGGCCAGGTCGGCGGCATGGGCGGCGATCTTGTAGGTGATGATGCCGGTCTTGACGTCATCCTTGTTCGGCAGGCCGAGGTGCTCCTTGGGCGTGACGTAGCAGAGCATGGCGCAGCCGAACCAACCGATCATCGCCGCGCCGATGCCGCTGGTGATGTGGTCGTAACCCGGGGCTATGTCGGTGGTCAGCGGGCCGAGGGTGTAGAACGGCGCCTCGTCGCAGCATTCCAGCTGCTTATCCATGTTCTCCTTGATCAGTTGCATCGGCACGTGGCCGGGGCCTTCGATCATGCACTGCACGTCGTGCTTCCAGGCGATCTTGGTCAGCTCGCCAAGGGTTTCCAGCTCGCCGAACTGCGCTTCGTCGTTGGCGTCGGCAATCGAGCCCGGACGCAGGCCGTCGCCCAGCGAGAAGCTGACGTCGTAGGCCTTCATGATTTCGCAGATGTCTTCGAAATGGGTGTAGAGGAAGTTTTCCTTGTGGTGCGCCAGGCACCACTTGGCCATGATCGAGCCGCCGCGCGAAACGATGCCGGTGACGCGTTTTGCGGTCATTGGCACATAGCGCAGCAGTACGCCGGCGTGGATGGTGAAGTAGTCCACGCCCTGTTCGGCCTGCTCGATCAAGGTGTCGCGGAACAACTCCCAGGTCAGGTCTTCGGCGATGCCGCCGACCTTTTCCAGCGCCTGGTAGATCGGCACGGTGCCGATCGGCACCGGCGAGTTGCGGATGATCCACTCGCGGGTTTCGTGGATGTGCTTGCCGGTGGACAGGTCCATCACCGTGTCCGAACCCCAGCGGATGCCCCAGGTCAGCTTGGCCACTTCTTCTTCAATCGAGGAGCCGAGCGCCGAGTTGCCGATATTGCCGTTGATCTTCACCAGGAAGTTGCGGCCGATGATCATCGGCTCCAGCTCCACGTGGTTGATGTTGGCTGGGATGATGGCGCGGCCGCGAGCGACTTCGCTGCGTACGAACTCGGGGGTGATCTCTTTCGGGATGGCAGCGCCGAAGCTGTGGCCTGCGTGCTGTTCGCCCAGCAGACCGGCTTCACGTGCCTCGGCCAGCTTCATGTTTTCGCGGATGGCGACGTATTCCATCTCGGGCGTGATGATGCCTTTCTTGGCGTAATGCATCTGGCTGACGTTGTGCCCGGCCTTGGCCCGGCGCGGGTTGCGCACGTGGGCGAAGCGCATCTTGGTCAGCTCGGCATCGTTGAGGCGGCGCTGGCCGAACTCGGAGGACAGGCCCGGCAGTTTCTCGGTGTCACCGCGGTCTTCGATCCAGGCGCTGCGCACGTCGGCCAGGCCCTTGCGCACGTCGATGGTGACGCTCGGGTCGGTGTAGGGGCCGGAAGTGTCGTAGACGGTGACCGGGGCGTTGATCTCGCCACCGAAGTCGGTCGGTGTCACGTCCAGGCTGATCTCGCGCATCGGCACGCGGATATCCGCTCGTGTGCCTTGTACGTAGACTTTCTGCGAACGGGGGAAGGGCTGTACCGACTGTTGGTCGACCTGGGCGCTTTCGCTCAGGTTCTTTTGTTGTTGTGTGCTCATCAAGGCTCTCTCCGGGATAGATGTCGGAGGTTGGAACCTGAGCGGACGAAGGGCGCGAGATACACCGTGGGCGGTGTCGAGAGGACTCGCCGGTACGCTGGCGAGGACATCTTGTTCCCTACGCAGGCCTTAACCTGATCAGGTTCAACGGGATCCGGCAGCTGCCAATCTCAGCCCCGCATTTGGGGCACCCCGACAAGAACTTGGGCAGTCTAAACAAGCTGGTGGGAGAAAACCAACTCGGTGGTCAATAAATATCGACCCGTGCGTCGGAAAGCGACTGCTCGCGCTGCTGGTGGCGGATTGTTCCCGACGAGCAACATAGCTTGCCGCCAGCTAGACTGATGCCGTCCATGGCGCGCTTGACCCCCGACTGTGGCGACCCGTAGCCTTGCCGATTACCGCCTATTCAAGGATCGACATCCATCATGTTGCGCAGACTATCCCTGGCAATCGCCGTGGCCGCCGCTTCGGTGGGCCTGGTTCAGGCCGAAGAGGCCCCTCTGTCGAGCAAGACCGACCTGGTCACCGTGTATCAGGAAGCGGCGAAGAACAATGCCGATATCGCCGCCGCGCGCGCCGATTATCAGGCGCGCCGCGAAGTCGTACCGCAGGCGCGTGCCGGCTTGCTGCCCAACCTGTCCGCCGGTGCCAATTACGGCGACACGCGCACCGAGGTTGATTCGCCCAGCGTGACGCTCTCGCGCAGTGGCCTGGTCTATCAGGCCAACCTCAGTCAGCCGCTGTTCCGTGCCGACCGCTGGTTCCAGTTGCAGGCTGCCGAGGCCACCAGCGAGCAGGCTTCGCTGGAGTTGTCTGCCACTGAACAGAATTTGATTCTGCAGAGCGCCGAAACCTATTTCGCCGTGTTGCGTGCGCAGGACACCCTGGCCTCGACCAAGGCCGAGGAAGCGGCATTCAAGCGTCAGCTGGACCAGGCCAATGAACGTTTCGATGTCGGTCTGTCCGACAAGACCGATGTGCTCGAAGCGCAGGCCGGTTTCGATACGGCCCGTGCCAACCGCCTGCTCGCCGAGCGTGCAGTGGATGACGCCTTCGAAGCCCTGGTGACCCTTACCAACCGCGATTATCTGGCCGTCGAGGGGATCGTCCACACCCTGCCGGTGCTGGCGCCGACGCCGAATGATGCCAAGGCCTGGGTCGACACCGCCGCGGCACAGAACCTCAACCTGCAGGCCAGCCTTTACGCTGTGACGGCTGCCGAAGAGAATCTGCGCCAGCGTAAGGCCGGTCATGCGCCGACTCTGGATGCCGTGGCCAGCTATCAGCAGGGCGATAACGACAGCCTGGGGTTCACCAATTCCGGCTCCTTTGGTGCGCCGCGTTACAGCGGCGACGTCTCGCAGCGCTCCATCGGCTTGCAGCTGAATATCCCTCTGTACAGCGGCGGTCTGACCAGCTCGCAGGTGCGCGAGGCCTACCAGCGCCTCGGCCAGACCGAGCAACTGCGCGAGAGCCTGCGTCGCCAGGTGGTGCAGAACACCCGCAACCTGTTCCGTGCGGTGAATACTGACGTGGAAACCGTGCAGGCGCGTCGCCAGTCGATCATCTCCAACCAGAGCGCGCTGGAGGCCACCGAGATCGGCTATCAGGTCGGTACCCGCAACATCGTCGACGTGCTCGACGCCCAGCGTCAGCTGTACAGCGCCGTGCGCAACTACAACGACGCGCGCTACGACTACATCCTCAACAACCTGCGCCTGAAGCAGGCTGCCGGCACCCTCAGTCCGGCCGACCTGGAGGCGCTGGGCAGCTTCCTCAAGCCGGACTACAACCCGGACAAGGACTTCCTGCCGCCAGATCTGGCCTCTGCCGCCGAAGACCGCCTGCAGAACAATCAGGATTTCTGAACCGTTCGCAGCAAACTAAAAGCCCGACTCGCGTCGGGCTTTTAGTTTCGGCGATATGGCACGTAGGGTGCGCTGCGCGCACCGATCGGGTTGGCGGTGCGCACGGCGCACCCTACCCCTGTTTGATCCGAACTAAATCAGGCGACGTAACCCACTCAGCAAGCGCTCCAGCGCGCCCTGGTTGGCCTTGAGCACGCTCAGGCCCGCCTGGCTCATGCGCTGCATCTCGCTCGGTTCGTTCAGCAGCGTCGCAACCTTGTCCGCCAACTGCACGGCGTTTTCCACTTCGTTCAGTGCGCCGGCTTCACGCAATTGCGCGGCGATTTCCAGGAAGTTGAACAGGTGCGGGCCGCTCAGTACCGGCTTGCCCAGTGCGGCTGGCTCCAGCAGGTTATGGCCGCCGTTGGCCACCAGGCTGCCGCCGACGAAGGCGATATCCGTCAGCGCATAGAGAAACAGCAACTCGCCCATGGTGTCGCCGAGCAGCACCTGGTCGCCGGCTTGCACGGTTTCACCCGCTGAGCGTCGGCGCGTCGTCAGTCCCTGGCTCAGGCAGAGTTCATTGACCGAGTTGAACCGCTCTGGATGGCGCGGCACCAGGATCAGTAGCGCATCGGGGTGATTGCTGAGCAGTTGGCGATGGGCGGCGAGGATGATCTCGTCCTCACCGGCATGGGTGCTGGCGGCAATCCACACCGGTCGCTGCTCTGCTTGCCACTGACGGCGTAACTCGACCGCGTGCTGCAGCAGCTCGGCATCGATCTTCAGGTCGAACTTGATCGAACCGGTGACCTCCACACAGCCAGGGCGAGCGCCCAGGTCGAGAAAACGCTGCGCCTCGGTCTGGGTCTGCACGGCGATCAGCGACAGTTCGGCAAGCATCGGTGCGGTGAGTTTGCCAAAGCGCGCATAGCCGCGTGCCGAACGCTCGGAAAGGCGCGCATTGGCCAGGGCCACCGGGATACCGCGCTTGGCGCACTGATGGATGTGGTTCGGCCACAGCTCGGTTTCCATCACCACGGCTAGGCGCGGTTGTACACGGTTGAGAAAACGCGCGGCAGCCCAGGGCAGATCGTAGGGCAGGTAGCAGTGCTGCACGCTTTCACCGAACAGTGCCTGGATGCGCTCAGAGCCGGTCGGCGTCATGCAGGTCACGGTGATCGGCAACTCGGGATAGTTCGCCTGCAGCGCACGAATCATCGGTGCGGCGGCAATGCTTTCACCGACCGATACCGCATGTACCCAGATGCCGCCTGGTTTCATTGCCGGCAGGCCGAGGGAGAAGCGTTCATTGATACGCCGCGCATAAGCCGGTGCCTTGCGTGCGCGCAGGGCTAGACGCAGGGCAATCAGTGGCAGGGCCAGGTGCAGCAGCAGGGTGTAGAGGTGTCTGTTCATGGGGGCGCAGCTTAGCAGGCTGTTGAAAAACTATCTGCGTTGCCACTGCTGCGTTAAAAACAGGCTCAAAATGCTCATTTACAGCTCGTAAACTCCGCTTTTTCGCCTGTTTTTGCCTTGCATTGGCTGCCTCGCCTACGTTTTTCAACGGCCTGCTAGCGCCGCCGGTCATCCTCTGGAAGCGCGATCATGCCTGCGGGCGCAGCAGTTCACGCGCCAGGCAGTCGGCCAGCCAGTTGGCAGCGGGGCCGAGCGCGCCGTCGCGACGGCAGACCAGCTCCACCACTAGCGGCAGCGGTGCCCAGTCGCTGCGCAGTTCCTGCAGGTGGCCCTGGTAGGTCGGGTACTGCGCTACGTGGCGTGGCAGCCAGGCCCAGCCAACGCCACGTATCACCAGCTCGGCCATCACGTAGAAACTGTCGGCGCGCCACACCAGCGGACTGATCTGCTCGCCACCGGGGTAGTGGCTGTCCTGCGGCGTCATCAGCAGTTGGCGGTGTTCGGCCAGGTCGCGACGTTCCACGCTGTCGAGCTCGGCCAGCGGGTGGTGCGGGCTGCATACCGTGACCATCTCGATGGTGCCCAGGCGCTGGCTTTCCAGGGCTCTGGGCATCTGCTCGTGATGAAACAGCAGGCCAAGATCGGCCTGGTGCTGCAGCAGCTTGCGCGCCACGTCACCCTGGGCGCCGCTGGAAAGCTGCACTTCAAGCAGGGGGAAGGCAGCCGCCAGGGCTTCCAGGCTGGCCAGCACCGGTTGGTAAGGCATGGCCTCGTCCTGCGCCAGGCGCAGGCGCGCCTCCTCGCCGCGGGCCAGGCCCAGCGCGCGGCCATCGAGGCGCTCGCACTGCTGCAACACGCTGCGGGCCTGCTCCAGCAGCGCCGCGCCTGCCTCGGTCAGCTGTGGCTGGCGACCGCTGCTGCGTTCGAAGAGGGGGACGCCGAGATCGCTTTCGAGCAGGGCGATGGCGGTGCTGACCGCCGATTGCGCGCGTCCGGTTTGCCGAGCTGCAGCAGAAAAGGATCGGCTCTCAGCGGTACGGACGAACAGTTGCAGTTGATCGAGATTCCAGTTCATGGCTGACCTATCTCAAATACAGATAGGTAATGACTTTATCCCATCATGGAAGAACTTAGAATTGCGATCATCTTTCAGGAGTCGCCATCATGCCCGGATATCTCTATCTCGCCATTGCCATCGCGGCCGAAGTGGTTGCCACCACCTCGATGAAGGCTATCGACGGTTTCAACAAACCCTTGCCGCTGTTGCTGGTGATCGGCGGTTACGCGATCGCCTTCTGGATGCTGATTCTGGTGGTGCGCACCATCCCGGTGGGCATCGCCTACGCCATCTGGGCGGGGTTGGGCATCGTCCTCGTCAGCATCGCGGCGATGTTCATCTACCAGCAAAAGCTCGATTTGCCGGCCGTGCTCGGCATGGGGCTGATCGTCAGTGGCGTGGTGGTGATTCAGCTGTTCTCGCAATCGACCGGGCACTGATGGGCCGCGGGTGAGGTAGCTGGCGGGTTATACTGCGCGCCTGTTTTTCGCCGAGGCCCGTTCATGTCCCAGTCTCTCAGCACCGATGTCCTGATCGTCGGCGGCGGTATCGCCGGCCTCTGGCTCAACGCGCGCCTGCTTCAGCAGGGTTTCGCCACCGTTCTGGTGGAGCGCGGCAGCCTGGGCGGCGGGCAGAGCCTGAAGTCGCAGGGTATCATCCATGGTGGCGCCAAATACGCCCTGCATGGCGCGCTGACCGGTGCCTCCGAGGCCATCGCCGACATGCCGCGCCGCTGGCGCGAGGCGCTGGCCGGTAACGGCGAGCTGGATCTGTCCGGCGTACGCATTCTTTCCGACGCGCATTACCTGTGGTCGCCCGGCACCCTGGCCGGCAACCTCACCAGCTTCTTCGCCAGCAAGGCCGTTCGCGGCCGCGTCGATCAGGTCAAGGGCGAGCAATTGCCGCCGGCGCTGCAGCATCCGAAGTTCAAGGGCAAGGTCTATCGTCTGGCCGAGCTGGTGCTCGATGTGCCGAGCCTGATCGCTCGCCTGGCCGAACTGGCTGGCGACGGATTGCTGGCTGCCGAGCGTATCGAGCCGCTGCAGGACAATGGCGAACTGTGCGGGCTGATTGTCGACGGCCGCGAGATTCGCGCACAGCGCGTGGTGCTCAGTGCCGGCGCCGGTAACGCCGAGCTGCTCGCGGCCTTGGGTATCGAACAGCCGGCGCAGCAGTTGCGTCCATTGCATATGGTGCTGGCCAAGGGGCCGGCGCTGAAGCCGCTGTACGCTCACTGCCTCGGCGGTGGGCCCAAGCCGCGGGTGACCGTCACCACCCATCCGGCCGCCGATGGCCAGTGGGTCTGGTATCTGGGCGGCGATCTGGCTGAAGCCGATGGCGTCGCCCGCGACGAGGCGGCGCAGATTCAGGCTGCGCAGAAGGAAATGGCGGCGTTGCTGCCCTGGGTCGACCAGAGCCAGACACGCTGGGCCACGCTGCGTGTGGATCGCGCCGAACCCGCGCAGTCGGGCCTGGTGCGCCCGGACAACGCCTTTCTCGCAGAACAGCAGCGCCTGTTGGTGGGTTGGCCCACCAAGCTGGCGCTGGCGCCGGACTTCGCCGATCGCGTGTTGGCCACGCTGCAGCGTGAGCATGTGCAGCCGGCAAGTCATGCGCCGCTGCCCGAGCTGCCGCACCCGCCGCTGAGCCAGCCAGTCTGGGAGGCGCTGCTGCCATGAGCACGCTGCACGATCTGCATCGCCCGCTGGGTTCCACCGGCCTGAAGGTGTCGCCGCTGGGCCTGGGCACGGTCAAGCTGGGTCGCGACCAGGGCGTCAAATACCCCAACGGCTTCACCATTCCCGACGACGCCCAGGCTCGTGCCCTGCTGAATCAGGCGCGCGAGTTGGGCATCAATCTGATCGATACCGCGCCGGCCTATGGCGTCAGCGAGCAGCGTCTCGGCCCGCTGCTGCGTGGCCAGCGTGATGAGTGGGTCATCGTCAGCAAGACCGGCGAGGAATTCGAGCAGGGCCAGTCGCATTTCGATTTCTCGCCGGCGCATACCCGTCTATCGGTCGAGCGCAGCCTCAAGCGCCTGGAAACCGACCGCATCGACCTGCTGCTGGTGCATTCCGACGGTAACGATCTGGCAGTGCTGCGCGAAACAGGGGTGTACGAGACGCTGGCTGAGCTCAAGCGCGAAGGCAAGATTCTCGCCTACGGCATTTCCGGCAAGACCGTCGAAGGCGGGCTGCTGGCGCTGGAACAAGGCGACTGTGCCATGGTCACCTATAACCTGAGTGAACAGGGCGAGAAGCCGGTGTTGGACTACGCTGCCAGTCACGCCAAGGGCATCCTGATCAAGAAGGCGCTGGCCAGTGGGCATGCCTGCCTGGCTGAGGGTGTCGACCCGGTGCGTGCCAGCTTCGAGCTGATCTTCAGCCACCCAGGCGTCAGCAGCGCCATCGTCGGCACCATTACGCCCGCGCACCTGGCGGCCAATGTCGCGACTGTCGCGGCGGTTTTACAGGGCATCCGCTGAGTCCCCAGTCACGTCCTCTTACAGCCTTGGGTTGTACTGGGTGGTCGGCTTGGGGCAGCCTTGAGCGGTTTTCGCTTCAACCTGACCCTCGCGTGAGCGCTGGCTGCCGAGCCGTCTCATGCCCAGCCGGAACAAGGAGTCGAGATGCCGCGTACGCTGATCCGCAAGGACCCGAGTAACTTCAAGACCCTGCCGCTGTTCGTCGAAGCCAGCCCGGATGGGCTGAGCTACCAGAGCCTGGGGCAGCCGCTGAATTTCCAGCAGATGCTCGAACGCCGCCGCCCGGTCGAGGTGGCGGACAGCTCGCGGTTTTCCATCGAGCTGGCCAACCTCGGCGTCTCGGTGCGTCTGACCCTGCGCCTGCATGGCCGTGATTACTGGTTGCTGGTGCGCCAGCGGCGGCCGGATCGCGGCGACACCGTGCTCAAGCTGATTTCCGGCTATGTGCCGGCGCATGAGCTCAACCTGCCGCTGCTCACCGCCATTCAGGAAGTCGCCGAGGAGTGCCTGCTGGAGAGCGCCGATGGCTGGCTGAGCGGGCGTTTTGCCGATACTTGGTTGCCCACGCCCTATCAGGGCGCGCTGCGTTATCGCGAGTCGAGTCACTTTCGCCTCAGCCCGCTGTCCGGCGCTGCGCGGCCGGTGCAGTGTGGCAACCTGACCTTGCTCGAGCGCCCGCGCGCCTACGTGCATCTGCCTACCGCATCCTTGCAGCTGGTGTATGACCTGAGCCTGGAGCTGCCACGTGATGCCCGTCAGCTGAGTCTGTTCCACGTCGATGAATGCTTGGAAGACGGCCGCCTGGTGGCGCGTCTGGAGCGTCGCCGGCCGGATATCTATCTGCTGGCATTGCAGCGCGGCGTGCCCAGCGGTGGGCTGTTCACTCTGCGCAAGGGCGAGCTGCTGCCTGCCAGCACCCGAGGGGTATGGTTGTCGGAGAGCTTTGCCGAACAGGATGGCTGGCTGGTGCGGGACGAGCGGATTCGCTGGAAAGACTGGCTGCAGCGCTACGGTGTGAAACCCCCGCAGCGGCGCGCATTGGCCAGCGCGTAGGGCGGGTGTAGCCCGCCGTTGGCCGTCTGGCGGGTTGCAGCCGCCCTACATGGGCTGCGCCGCTTTCACACTCGGCTGTCGCGCATGCGCGTCAGTTGCCGCTCCAGCAGGGCGGGATAAGGATCGAGCAGGCGCTCCACGCAGCTGGCTCCTTCCGGGCTGGCAATCGGGCGGATGCGGGCGCGCTGGCGGGCCAGGGCATCCTGTGCGACGCGTTGCTCGACCAGCAGCAGATTGCGGCTGTGTTGCGACAAGGCCAGGGCGTCCAGGGCGCTGTCGCTGAGCAGCAGGTCGGCCTGGCCCAGCTCTTCCAGATCACTGCCCAGGGTCAGCCCCAGTTGCAGTTGCAGGGTGATGCCGCTGTCGGCGACCTCGATCTGCAGGGCATGGCCCAAGGCGCGCATCAGCTCGCCACAGCAGATCGCGTGGGTCAGGTAATCCTCGCCGCATTCGCGCTCGTGGAACAGCATCAGGCTGCTGCCGTCCTTAAGTGTGTGAAGTTGACCCTGATAGAGCGCAGCAGCCTGTTCCAGGCAACCCCGATAACGATCCAGCAGGTCCAGCAGGCGCGTGCGCGGCAGACGGCGCAGCTGCTCCTGGGCACCGAGTTGAATGGCCAGTACGGCGCTGGCCTGCGATCGGCGCGGAGCCTTGGCGACCGGTGCAGGCGCCTCGGACTCGTCACGCAGGTCGGCAAATGGGTCATCCGGCTCTATCGTGTCAGGCCAGGGCTTGAGCGGCTCGTCATCGCCATACTCATCGCTGATGTCCGCTTCATCTAAGGCAGCATGCTCGGCCGCGATCTCCTCCTGCTCGTCGAAGCGCTCGTCGTCTTCTTCGTGCAGATAGTCTTCGCTGTCATCAAGCAGCTGTTCGTCATCCAGTTCCGGCTCGGGCTCCGGTTTTTCCGGAACCAGGCGCGCCTGCAGCTGACGCGCCAGGTCACCGATCTCGTCGTTGCGTCCGGCGCCTGGCGCAGGGTCGTCCGGGTCGCGCAACCACAGGCGCATCTGCAGCAGTGGGGTGGAAATATGCCGGCCGAGGCGCATGCTCAGCGACAGGGTCAGGGCCAGCAGAATCAGGCTGAGAATACCCATGCTCTGCAGGCTGATGGTCATCGGTTGCTGGAACTGGCTCATGTCCAGGCTGATGCGCAACTGCCCGGCCATCACTTCCTGGAAGGTGATAGAGGTGGAGTACAAACCTTCGGTTTCACCCAGCACGCTGCGTGTCGGGCGCGCGCCGGCTTCGGCGAGGATGCGACTGTCCACGCTGTAGATGGCCGCATGGGCCACCAGCGGGTTCTTCGCCAGGTTGTTCAGCAGCACGTTGAGGCTGAGGATGTCGTTGGACACCAGCAGTTCGGTGGCCGAGGCCGCCGTCTGGGTGATCAGCGCCTGACCCAGTGCATCGGCCTGCTGCTGCATGGCCTGCTTGAACTGCATGCCCATGACCCATGCATAGATGACCATCGCCAAGGCCACCAGTAGCAGGCTGTGGCTGGCGATGCGCAGCACCAGAGGCACCCGCCGCTGACGCAGCGCGTGGAAGATCAGGATGAAGAAGTTATCGGGTTTGACGGGCGCGGGCCGGTTCACAGAGCACGGCTCTTGTCGACTGAAGTTGCCGCGCAGTATAGCGAGCGCCCTGGGGCGGGCAAAGCGCATGGCTGCCCGGATTGGCGGGAAACTGGGTAGAATGTGCGCCTTTTCGTCGGTCAGTGGCCAATTCGCCGCTTGCCTGCCTCAATCGTTTGCCTTGGAGGGTGCGTCTTGCGCGAAATCGTCCTGATCAATATCACCGGCGAGGATCGCCCCGGACTTACCGCAGCTATCACCGGCGTGCTGGCTCAGGGCGGGGTGAACATCCTCGATATCGGCCAGGCGGTAATCCACGACACCCTGTCGTTCGGCATCCTCATCGAGATTCCTGACAACGGCCGCTCCCAGTCGGTACTCAAGGATCTGCTGTTCACCGCTTATGAGCTCGATCAGCAGGTACGTTTCACCCCGGTCTCCGAAGACGACTATCGCCAGTGGGTCGGTGGCCAGGGCAAGGCGCGCCATATCGTGACACTGTTGACGCGCAAGGTCAGCGCCGAGCAGTTGCAGCGCGTCAGCGCGATCACCGCCAAGTACGGTCTGAACATCGATCACATCGACCGCCTTTCCGGGCGCATGCCGCTGGATATGCCGGCCGAACAGGGCAAGGGCTGCATCGAGTTTTCCGTGCGCGGCGAACCGGCCGACCCGGCGGCGTTGCGCGCCGAGTTCCTCAGTGTGGCGCAGGAGCTCAACGTCGATATCGCCTTCCAGCGCGACTCGGTGTTCCGCCGTAACCGCCGCCTGGCGGTGTTCGACATGGACTCGACGCTGATCGAGGCCGAGGTGATCGACGAGCTGGCCAAGGCTGCCGGTGTTGGCGAGCAGGTGGCCGAGATCACCGAGCGCGCGATGCGTGGCGAGCTGGATTTCCGCGCCAGCTTCAAGGAGCGTCTGGGCTTGCTGCAGGGCCTGTCGGAAGACGTGCTGGAAGAGATTGGCGCGTCCCTGCGTTTGACCGAAGGCGCCGAGGTGCTGTTCGCCGAACTCAAGCGCCTGGGCTACAAGACCGCGATTCTCTCTGGCGGCTTCACCTACTTTGCCAAGCAGCTGCAGGCCAAACTGGGCATCGACTACGTGTTCGCCAACGAACTGCAGATCGAGAACGGCAAGGTCACCGGCGTGGCCGTCGAGCCCATCGTCGACGCGCAGCGTAAGGCCGATCTGTTGCGTGAGCTGGCGCAGAAGGAAGGTTTGCAGCTGGAGCAGACCATCGCCGTCGGCGATGGCGCCAACGACCTGCCGATGCTCGGGCTGGCCGGTCTCGGCGTGGCCTTCCGCGCCAAGCCGCTGGTCAAGCAATCGGCCAAGCAGGCAATCTCCACCCTGGGACTGGACGGCGTTCTTTATCTGCTCGGCTTTCGCGACCGTGAGGGACAGGAATAAGCACTAGCACTGCGTCGGATATGAAAAAGCCGCCTGTTCAGGCGGCTTTTTCGTCGGTGGGATTTATTCGTCGCCAGCCGAGAAGTCGTAGTCCATCGACTGGCTCGGGCCCTGCAAGTAGTAGCCTTGAATGAAGTTGACCCCGGCCTGCCACAGCGTGGCCAGTACGCTGGCACTTTCGACGAAGGGCACGATGGTCAGCTTGGCCTGGGCATGCAGGCTGCTGAGCAAGGTTTTCAGCGCTTCCTGGTTCTCTGCATTGCTCAGGTCCTGGGAGAACGAGCCATCGACTTTGACGAAGTCCACTTGCAGGTGCTTGAGCGTGTTGAATGGGTTCAGCGCGCAGCCGAACTGGCTCAAGGCCACCTTGCAATGCAGTTCCGCCAGGCCCTGGGTCAGCGCCTTGGCCTGTTTCAGGTAGGCGATGGCGTCCGGTTCGCTGAACTGGAACACCAGCGAGTCCGACGGCAGGCGCGCGGCTTTGAGTGCCACGCTGAGCCAGGGCAGCAGCGTCTGGTCCTGCAGGCTGGCGCTGGACAGGTGTACGAACAGACGGGTGTTATGGCCTCTGGAGCGGTGATCGGCCAGTAGCTTGATCGAGTTGAGGATTACCCAGCGGTCGATCTTCTCGCCGAGGCCGGCATCCTTGGCGGCGGCGAGGAATTCCATTGGCGGCACCTCTGCGCCCTGCGGATTGAGAAGGCGCAGTAGCACTTCGTAGTGTTCGTGAGCATCGCCACGCAGGCTGATGATCGGCTGGAACAGCAGTCGGAAGCTGTTGTTCTCCAGTGCCTGCTGCACCATCGCCAGCAGGCTGCCGCGGTTGGCTGCTGCGGCGAGTTCATCGGCCGGGTTGAACACTTTGATGGCATTGCCGTCACTGAGCTCGTCGGCGCAGCGGTGCGCGCGATCGAGGACTTCCTGCGCCTTGGCGGTTTTCTCGCTAAGGCCGGCGACGCCAATCGACAGCGTGGTCTGCGCGGTGCGGCCGCTGACATCGAACAGGTGGGCTTCGACTTTTTTCAGCAGGGGCGCCAGGCTGGCTTGGCACTGCTCGGGCGTCTGGCCCGGGAGCAGGGCGGCGAACACGTCGTCACCGAAGCGGGCCAGTTGGGTATCCGCCGGGAAATGTGCGCGCAGCAGACCGGCCAGGTCGGTGAGCAGCAGGTCGATGCCGGCCAGGCCGATCTCGCCCTGCATGCTGGCATAGCGGTCGACACGGATGTACGCCAGGGTCGAGGGCTGACCGGTGTTGACGGCGCGCTCGGCGGCGTTGTCCATCAGCTCGAGGAAGTGGTTGCGGTTGAACAGGCCGGTGACCAGATCCTGGCTGCTGATCTCGCGCAGTTTCTCTTCCAGTTCGGCATTGGAAGTTTCCGCGCGGATCACCACCTGAATGCACGGTTCGCCATCATAGGTGGCGGGGGAAAAGGTCATTTGCGCGGCGAAGCTGCTGCCATCGGCACGTACGCCCTGGCAATTGAGCTCGGCATTGCCTTCGGCACTCTGGTAGTTCTTCAGGAAATCCTTGAACGCAGCGTGATCGGCACTGGCGATCAGGTCGATCATCGGCATGCCTTCCAGCTCATCACCATCCTCGTAGCTGAACAGCTCGAGATAGGCACGGTTGGCGTAGATGTGCATGCCGTCGTGGACGTAGGTGATGGCGTCTACCGAGCTTTCCAGCAGCAGCTGGCAGCGCTTCTCCGCTTCGCGCAAGGCCACTTCGGCGGCACGGCGGGCGCGACGTTCCTCGAGGTTGGCCAGCTCGCGCTTGGCCACCAGCACCAGACGTTCGTCCTCGCCTTGCGGCAGGGCGTCTTGCGCGCCGAACAACAGGGCTTCGGTGATGATCTCGGAATCGTTTCCCTCGACCAGCTGGATGACGGGGATGTCCTTGGCCTGACGGCGGATGGCACTGATCGCCTCGCCAGGCTCGAGATGCTCGCTGCTCGCTGCGCAGATCAGCAGGTCCCAGGTCTGTTGCAGTGTCTCTGCCAGGTCTTCGCTAGATGTCAGACGATGCACACGAGTGGCATGCCCGGCGTTGCGGAACAGACTGACTAGGCGCTCTGCTTCGTTCTGCGAATCTTCGAGAATCAGCAGGCGGATGGTTTTTTTTTCGATGGCCATAGAGGGGTCATTACCGCGCCGAACGGACGCGAAAAGGCGACAAATGGTGAATTCGCCGGAGCCTACAGCGACTTCCAGAGCGAGTCAAAATCTTCCTCCCCTGCAGGCTTCTGGCTTTGCGAGGCTGTGACCGGTGTCCCGGGCGCACCTTCTTCTTCGCCTACGCGGCGATACTCGAACTGGCTGAAGCTGCCGGTGCTGACCTGTCTGCGGGTGAGCAGTGCGCGGTGTTCTTCGCCGTGGTCGTTGATCAGGACCTTGCTGCCCTCCTGGAATGGCAAGCGCGGCGTGATCAGGCTGGCAGGACGAGAAATAGCGCTGATTTCCGGTAGCAGCAGGGCGCGCAGAAACTGGCTGTTCTGCTCGGCTTTGCGCAACAGTTGCAGGCCGCAGGGGCGCGCGTGCGGTGCGATCAGCTCGATACCCATCTGCGTGCCGCCGCCGCGCACCTGGCGAATCCAGCGCACGATGGCCACGCTCCAGCCCTGGCTGGGGTTGTCTTGTACGCCTAGCAGTTCACCTGCCTGCAGTTGGCTGGGGACGTCCTTGGGCCAGGACAGGCAATAGCCACCTGGGCTGTGATTGACGATGGGCAGGGGGAAGGTCGGGTAACTCTCGCCATTGTTCTCAGGCTGCGCCTGTTCACCGGGGGTTACCTTGGTGTACTGAATCTCTTCGAAGTGGATTTCGTCAGCCGCATTGCGCTGGGCATCGAAGGCGTTCGACCAGACATCAGGCTCGCCCGTGGACGGCTTGAATACCGCAGCGCCCAGCTCTACCGGGCGTTTCAGTACTTCAGCGAACGAGCAGCGTCCGGAGAGGAAGAAATGCAGCGCGGTCATACCGATGCACAGGGTCAGGCTGCCTTGCCCCGGCGTGCGCTGGAAGGTGCGCTCGGCGATGTCGCCCCAGGCTGCGGCAACGTGCTGTAGCAGATCGAGGGTAATGCCCTCCGGAATCATCAGGCGCGATTTGCTGCGCTCTTCTTCGGGGAGTTCCAGGTATTCCTTGATGGCATCGACCAGCGGCTGCGTATCGATGCCCAGCAGGTTGTGCAATTCGCTGCTCTGATACAACGACTTGTAGCGCGGCGGGCCGTCGACCTGCGGCGCCAGCACGAACAGGCTGTCGGCATGATCGCCTGGCTGCAGCTTGACCAGTGCGCTCCAGGGTTCCAGCGCTTGCGCCAGGCGGGCGATGCCGTTCTGGCGCATCTGGTTGGTGCGCGCGCAGCCGAGTAGCAGTGCGGTCACGTAGGTCTGCTCGGTGCTCAGGCCCTGAGTATGGCGTGCCAGTGGGTCGCGAATGACCTGACGCTGCAGGCGCTGCTCGCAGGCAATCTGATAGAGCTGGTGCAGCTCCAGCCAGAGCCCTTCCGGAACCGGGCAGTAAAGCTGACTGGCACGAATCAGCGGACTGCACAGGCTGTGGCTGGCGCGTTGCAGGGAGACGGCGAGCAACTGGTCGCGATCCTTGCCGCTGCGGGCGATCACGCGGGAAATGATCAGCTTGTAGCCGACGGCCAGGTGGTTCTGCAGCGCCTGGCACAGATTGGCCACCTTGCGCGGGCGCTCGTCGAGAACGATGGCCTGGTTGAGAAAGTGACGCTCCAGGTGTTGGCAGACGAAGCTGACTTCCGGGCGCAGCAGTTCGAGCAACTGCAGGCGATTTTCCGAAGGGGTGAGGAATTGATTGAGTTCCACCAGGCTCTGATACAACTGACGTGCGGTTTCACCGATGTTCGCCTTGGGCAGGCCTGCGATCCAGCGTTTCAGATCGCGGGGGCTGCCGTCGCAGAAACTGAGGCTCTGCTTGCTCGGCGTGGGAACGCGCAACAGTTGAAGGTGGGTACTCTGTCTATCCATCAAACTCGGATACTCCGGCCACGCAATACCAAGCGGCTCTAGTAATAGTCTTTCGAACTCTAGCAGTATCTGCCTGTGCTGGCAGCCCATCCGCGCGGACGGCCTGCCTCGCCAGAGTACGGATCTATGACCGAACGGTCGAGATGCGGGTTCCTTTTCTCAGCGGCTCAGTTCTGAACCGTGCCCATCAGCTGGCCCATGCGCACTGCGCTGCCTGCGCCCAGCTCCTGGGCCCATTGCACCTGATTCGGGCCGAACAGGACGATGGCAGTAGAGCCCAGTTTGAAGCGGCCCATTTCTGCGCCCTTGGCCAGTTCGATCGGCCCGCGTGCTTGCGCGTCATAGCGGGTGCTCTTCAGCTCGCGCTTGGGTGGCGTGACCAGGCCGGCCCATACGGTTTCCACGCTGGCAACGATCATCGCGCCCACCAGTACCACGGCCATCGGCCCGCGCTCGGTGTCGAACAGGCAAACCACGCGCTCGTTGCGGGCGAATAGTTCCGGCACGTTTTCCGCGGTGGTCTGGTTGACCGAGAACAGGCGGCCCGGCACGTAGATCATCTCTTTCAGCGTGCCGCCCAGCGGCATATGGACGCGGTGGTAATCCTTCGGCGAGAGGTACACGGTGGCGAACTGGCCGCCCATGAACGGTGCTGCACGTTCGGCGTCGCCGCCAAGGAGTTCGACCGCGCTGAAACTGTGACCCTTGGCCTGGAAGATGCGGCCGTGCTCGATGGCGCCGAGTTGGCTGACTGCTCCGTCGGCCGGGCTGAGAATGGCCCCGGGAGTTTCATCCAGCGGGCGCGCGCCGTCTTTCAGAGCGCGGGTGAAGAACGCGTTGAAATGTTCGTAAGCACGCAGGTCCTCGACTTGCGCTTCGCTCATGTTGACCTGGTACTGCTTGGCGAACCACGAGATCAGCGGATTCTTCAGCCAGCCGATACGGCATTCGGCAACGCAGCCGATCAGGCGCGAGAGCAGGTGATGAGGCAGCAGGTACTGGCTGAGGATAAAAAGACGTTGTTTCATCGTGTTTCCTTGAAGGTTCTGAACCGGCATTGGCGTGGCCAGGCCGGGTGCAACTGAATGGTCGACGGACTCAGCGTTCGATGGGCGTGTCGGGCAGGTTGCCCCACTCGGACCAGGAGCCGGCATAGGCCTTCACGCGTGGATAGCCGAGTGCCTTGGCTACCACATAGCTGAAGCCGGAGCGGCGGTGAGTCTGGCAGTGGGTGATCATTTCCTTGTCGGGTGTGATGCCCAGGCCTTGCAGGATTTCTGCGATATCCGTGCGAATGCGCATACCGCGTTGCGGGTCCATGCCGGCGGTCCACTCGAAATGGGTGGCGCCGGGGATATGCCCGCCACGCGCTGAACTCAGTTTTTCGCCGCGGTATTCGTCCGCGCCGCGCACGTCCCAGATGGCCAGGTCGACAGCATTCAGGCGCGATTGCAGGTACTCGCGGGTAGCGGTGGGGGCATCGCTCAGCGTCAGTGTCACCTCGGTGCGGGTCACTGCTGGCGCTTCCTGGCTCAGTTCGAGGCCATCGCTGACCCAGGCCTGCAGGCCGCCATTGAGGAAGTGGTAGCGCTGATGGCCGATCACGTCGAGCAGCCAGATGAAGCGACCGGCCCAGGGGCCGCCCTCATCGTCGTAGACCACATAAACGGCATCCGCGTGATGACCGATATCGGCGAACAGCGCTTCGAGCTGCGCTCGCTCGGGCAGCAGCCCGGGGGCGGGCGGCAGGCCCAGTTGCGTGCGCTTGGCATCTACCCAGCGCGCGCCTGGGATGTGGCCGGCGGCATAGCGCGCTGCGCTGCTCAGATCGAGCAGGATCAGGTCGGCTGCATCCAGGCGTTCGGCCAGTTGGGCTGGCTCGATCACCAGTGGCAAGTTGTCGAAGGCGGACATGACGGCCTCCTTGAATGAAAAGAGGTCGATTGTAGCGGAAACAGAGCGCTTCAGCGCCCGCGCCTGGAAAAGCTGCCCAGCGCGCGCTCGATGCACTGCACGGTCTTGGTAAAGGCCTGCAGGCTGACGTCATTGAGCGGTTGGCCGCCCTGGTCGGCCACGACCAGCATCACTACCCGACCGTTGTTGGCCACAGAGCGCAGCAGCAGATGCTCGCTGGGGAACAGGGCCTTGAGGTTGCCTGGCAGCAGTGCCGAAAACTGCGCCACGTTGCTGGGCGTCAGGCGCAGTTGTCCTGGCGCGCTGAGCAGGCGTTTCAACACCTGGCTTTGTGCCGGGTCGAGGCTCAGGGTGCTCGCGCTGGCATCGAGCCCCGCCTGTTGCTGGGTTTGCAGGCGGGTGTGCTGGCGATCGGCAAGAAGCAGCAGCACGCGCTTCAGGCCGCAGGCCTGTAAGGCGTCGCGGGCGCAGGCAGTCAGCTGCGGCACATTGGCAAAGGTGCTGGGCTCGGCGAGCAGGCGTGCACAGTGCTGGCGCCAGGTGGCCAGGTCATCGCGCTTGGGTGGCGCTGCGGTGCTGACGGCAGGCTTCAGGCGATGGGTGTCCCATGGCCAGATCAGTGCCTGGGCCGGGTGCCAGAGTGCGTGATCGTGAATCAGGCGTGCGCTGCTCACGGCGTGCTGGTGCACTTCCTGTTGCAGCTCATTCAGAGGGATCTGCAGGTAAAGTCCGGTAAGACGTTGCCAGCGCAGGCTGTGCGCGGTATCCCAGGCGTGGTGGGCGGATACTGCCAAGCCGTTGGCCAGCAGCACGCAGTTGCTCGGATGGGTGAGCCAGTGGCGCAGGGGGATGTCGGCGTCGAGCATTTGCTGTTGATGCAGCGGATGCTCGTTGTCGCGAGCGATGTGCAGTGCCCGGACCAGTTGGCGACGATCACGCTCGAGCAGGCGGTAGCCGCGCACGATCCATTCTGGCAGTCGCCAGCGCTCGGCCAGTTTGACGCACAGCTGGATCAAGGTGACGCCGAGTAGCTCTTTCTCGACTGCAGCGGGTCGCTCACCCTTGAGCAGTACACGTTGCTCCCAGGCCTCGAACAGCTGCGGATGGGCGCACAGCAATGGCCAGATGGGTGAAAGAAACAGCAGGCTGCAGCCGTGCAGTTCATTCCACAGGCGTGCCAGGCGTGCACCGAACAGGCCACGAGCCTGTTGGCTGGCATGCTGACTGATCAGCAAAATCTGCTTGAATGCTAGAGGGATGTCGCTTTCTGGCAGGGCAGGCGCCTGGCTGAGAAGGGCTTCGCAGCGGCTCAGGCCGAGGCGCGACAGCGCGGTTTCGACGCTCTCGGCTGGATCACTGAGGCTGTTGCTCGATTGGTTTGCCTCGCGCAGTACCTGCAGGGCGAAAGAGGGGCTGGACTCTATCGCCTCGGCAATTTCGCGCCAGGTCCGGCGACTGTCTGCCAGGATGCGACGCAGGCGCACATGCTGCTGCTGCTCGATAGGCAGTGGCAACTTGCCCAGATGTTGGACCCAGGCGTCCAGAGTGCGTGGCAGAGACTTTGACGTCGGCATATTGGCTCGAGTCGAACTGGCTTTTGACCATAACTGGCTATAGTCTGGCGTATAAGCTCCGATAATTAGAAGGGTTGTTTTTAATAACCCGTCCACTAGGCTCTACAAGCGTTTATTCCATGGTAAAAATCTTAGGCATCATTGTCGTCTTTGGCTGTGTGCTCGGCGGGTTCATACTCTCGGGCGGGAAGTTCATGGCATTGGTCCACCCCTTCGAGGTTCTGATTATTGGCGGCGCGGCGCTGGGTGCATTCCTCCAGGCCAACCCCGGCAGCATGTTCATGCAGGTTTTCAAGAAATCGCTGAGCATGTTTGGCAGTCGCTTTACCCACGCTTATTACCTCGAAGTGCTCAAACTGCTGTACGAGATCCTCAACAAGAGTCGCCGCGAGGGCATGATGGCCATCGAGGCGGACGTCGAAGATCCCAATGCCAGTCCGATCTTCAGCAAGTATCCCGGTGTGCTCAAGGACGCGCGGATGACTGCGTTCATCTGCGATTACCTGCGCATCATGTCTTCCGGCAACATGGCGCCGCACGAACTCGAAGGCCTGTTCGACATGGAACTGGCCAGCCTCAAGGAGGAAGTGGAGCACCCGGCGCACGCCGTGGCCAAGGTCGCCGACGGCATGCCGGCCATGGGTATCGTCGCGGCCGTGCTGGGCATCGTGATCACCATGTCAATCCTGGCAGAGGCGGACAACGCGCAGATCGGTGAGAAGGTGGGTACTGCTCTGGTCGGTACCTTCCTCGGTATTCTCGCTTCCTACGGTTTCTTCGGCCCACTGTCGAACGCGCTGGAACACGACGCCAAGGAAGAGCTGAACCTTTACGAAGCGATCAAGGCGACCCTGGTCGCTTCTGCCTCGGGCATGCCGCCGACCCTGGCCGTAGAGTTCGGGCGCAAGGTGCTGTACCCGGCACATCGTCCGAGCTTCAGCGAGCTCGAACAGGCCATGCGCGGCAGCTAAGCCATGGAAAATAACCAACCCATCATCGTCAAGCGGGTCAAGAAGACCGCTGGCGGACACCATGGCGGTGCCTGGAAGATCGCTTTTGCCGACTTCGCAACCGCCATGATGGCGTTCTTCCTGGTCATGTGGCTGATGACATCGGCCACTCCGGAACAGAAGAAAGCCATTTCCGGCTATTTCCAGGACCCGATCGGTTTCACCGAGAGTGCCAGTCCGTACGCCATCGACCTGGGCGGCACGCCTACGCCAGCGCCCGAGCGCACCCTCAATCCGGACATCTCCGAGACGCCGGAGAGTCAACCGGATGAGTCCGGCGTCAGTACCGATCAGATCGAAACCCTGGCTGAAAAGATGGAGCAGGAACGTCTGGAACTGCTGTTGCAGGAGCTGCAGAACAAGGTCGAAGAGAATCCCGAGCTGCAGCGTTTCAAGGACCAGATACTGTTCGAAATCACCCAGGATGGCCTGCGCATTCAGATCATGGACGCCGAGAACCGACCGATGTTCGCTCTCGGCAGTGCCAACCTCCAGCCCTATTTCGAAGACATCCTGTTGGCCATGGCCGACACCATTCGCGCGGTGCCGAACAAGATCAGCATCAGCGGTCACACCGATGCCAAACCGTTCGTAGGGCGCGGCGATTTCGGCAACTGGGAGCTGTCATCCAACCGTGCCAACGCCGCGAGGCGCACGCTGGTGGCGGGCGGCTATCCGGACGAGCAGGTGGCGCGGGTGGTCGGCTATGCCTCGTCGGCGCTGTTCGACCGCGAGGACCCATTCAATCCGGTCAATCGGCGCATCGATATCGTTGTGCTGACCAAGAAGGCGCAGCGCGCCATCGAGGGCGAACAAGGCGTCGAGGAAGGCACTACGCCCGCGTCGGGCGAGGCTCCGGCGGACGCGGCGAGTGAACCGCTAGCGCCAGAGCAGCTACAGCAGCGCCTGAATATCTTCGAAGAAGGCGCCTTGCAGTTCGATCAACTGAATAATCAGTAATCGCCTTCCGGCAGGCTGGCGATGATGTGTCGGTAGCTGGCCATGCGCTGCGGCTGCACGCGGCCGTCTTCCAGGGCCTGCAAAAGCGCACACCCGGGTTCGCGATCATGCTTGCAGTCGCGGAAGCGACAGCGCCCGAGCAGGTCGTGGAATTCGATGAAGCCCGCCTCCACGTCATCACGGCTGACATGGCCGAGGCCGAATTCGCGAATGCCCGGGGAGTCGATCAATTGGCCGCCACCGGGAAAGTGGAAAAGCCGTGCGGTGGTGGTGGTGTGCGTCCCCTTGCCGGTCAACTCCGACAGCGCGCCGACACGCGTATCGACGCCGGGCAGCAGGCTGTTGACCAAGGATGACTTGCCCACGCCAGACTGGCCGACGAATACACTGACGTTTCCGTTCAGGCGATGTTTCAGCTGCTCCATGCCATCGCCCTGATGGGCCGAGACTTCCAGCAGCGGGTACTCGAGCTCACGATAGACCTTGAGCAACGCGTCCAGCGCTACCTGGTTCTGCTCATCGATCAGATCGGCCTTGTTCAGCAGCAGTAGCGGGCGAATGCCCGCGTGCTCGGCGGCAACCAGATAACGGTCGATCAGGTTGGCGTGCGGCTCGGGCAGCGGCGCGAAGACGATGACGATCTGGTCGACGTTGGCCGCCACCGGCTTGAGTTGGCCGCGCATGTCGGGGCGGCACAGTTCGCTGTTTCTCGGCAGTTGCGCGACGATGACGCCGTCACCCTGGTTGCCGGGGCGCCAAACCACCTGATCACCAGTGACCAGTGCCGGCAGGTTGGCGCGCAGGTGGCAGCGAAACACCTGGCCGGCCATCTCGCCCTGCAAACCTTCGATTTCCACCTGTACGCCGAAGTGGGCGATTACCAGGCCGGTCTGTTCCGGGCCGAGGTCACCGCCTTCCAGTGCTTCCATTGCCCGCGATTCACGCTTGGCGGCGCGGGCGGCACGCTCGCCTTGAATCTTTTCGATCCGCCAGTTCTGGCGGCGGTTGAGTTGGCGTTTGGCCATGGAGCATCCGGGTAGTGGAGTGTTGATCGCGACGAGTTTAGCATGAGCGCTCGGCGGCCATTCGGCTGTCAGGAACAGAGGTCGGGAATGACGGCAGGCGAGGAACGAGCGGTGCTGCGGCTACCGCTATTGCGCGCTCTTTTGGCGCAGGGTCTTGCCCTGGCGCTTGTGGTGGTGCTGGTCTATCTGCTGGCGTTGCTGCCCTGGCGCATGTCGTTGTTTTCGGTGGCGCTGCTGCAAGGTGTTGTGGCCGCCGGGATCGGCTGGCGCCTGGGTCTGTCACGCTGGTGGTTGTGGATCAATCTGGCGTTTCTGCCCGCGCTGCTGGTAATGCAGCGCGCCGATTTACCGGCCTGGTTGTTCCTGCTGGGCTTCGTTCTGCTGCTACTTGTTAACTGGAACAGTCTGCGTGAACAGGTGCCGCTCTACCTGAGTGGGCGCAAGGCGCAGCAGCGTCTGCAGCAGTGCTTGAGCGAGCGTGAGCCGCCGCTGCGCTTCGTCGACCTGGGCTGTGGTACTGCTGGTACGTTGCTGCAACTGGCCAGACGGTTTCCGCGCGGGCAGTTCGTCGGTGTCGAGACGGCGCCGCTGCTCTTTGTTTTTGCCTGGCTACGCTGCCTGCTGCAGGAGAACTGCAGCATTCGTTATCGGAGTTTGTGGCAGGTCGAGCTCGGCGACTTCGATGTCGTCTACTGCTTTCTCTCGCCCGTGCCGATGGCGCGTCTGTGGGCTAAGGCGCAAGTCGAGATGCACGCCAATAGCTGGCTGATCAGCAACACCTTCGAGATTCCGGGCGTGCCGGCTGATCGTGAGCTCGAGATCAACGAAGGACGGCAAACGTCCCTGTTTCTCTGGCGCATGAAGGGTGCCGAGATCCGCTAGACTTGGCGCCTGAGCCAAGGAGCCTAACCATGCAAAACCCCAACAACCTGATCTGGATCGACCTGGAAATGACCGGGCTGGAGCCGGAGCGCGATGTGATCATCGAGATGGCCACCATCGTCACCGACAGTGAGCTGAACGTGTTGGCCGAGGGCCCGGTGATCGCCGTCCACCAGAGCGACGAGGCTCTGGCCGGCATGGACGAATGGAACACCCGCACCCATGGCCAGAGCGGCCTGACTCAGCGCGTACGTGAAAGCAAGATCGACACGGCGGCTGCCGAAGCACAGACCATCGCCTTCCTCGAGCAGTGGGTGCCCAAGGGCAAGTCGCCCATCTGCGGCAACAGCATCGGCCAGGATCGCCGCTTTCTCTACAAGTACATGCCGGCCCTGGAAGCCTACTTCCACTACCGCTACCTGGACGTGTCGACGCTGAAGATCCTCGCTGGCATGTGGGCGCCAGCGGTCAAGGATAGCTTTCAGAAAACCGCCACCCACCAGGCGCTGGATGACATTCGCGAGTCCATTGCCGAGCTGCGCCACTACCGTGAGCATTTCCTCAAGGTGTAAATGAGCCACTCCGGCGCGTCGCGCGTACTGTGCGACTACCGTAGCCCGGATGCAATTCGGGGAAGCAGGCGGCGCCATTCCCGGATTTCATCCGGGCTACAGGGCGCCGTGCCGCTCCAGGGCCCACGCCACATGCTCGCGCACCAGCTCCGAATGATGTTCGCGGCGTGCCTGCAGAGCCTGTAGTACCGGGATGGTGGATGGCGCGTTGCCCAGGCCGACCGCCAGGTTACGCAGCCAGCGCTCGTAGCCGGCGCGGCGTAGCGGCGAGCCTTCGGTGCGGCTGAGAAACTCCTCTTCCGTCCACATGAACAGCTCGGCCAGGCCGCTGTTGTCCAGGCCGTGGCGCGGCTGGAAGTCGCCCTGTTCGGTGGGGCGAGCGAAGCGATTCCAGGGGCAGACGATCTGACAGTCGTCGCAGCCGAACACCCGGTTGCCGATGGGCGCACGCAGCTCTTCGGGGATCGAGCCTTTCAGCTCGATGGTCAGGTAGGAAATGCAGCGCCGCGCATCCAGCACGTAGGGTCCGGCGAAGGCTGCAGTGGGGCAGATATCCATGCACGCGCTGCAGCGTCCGCAATGCTCGCTGGCGTGTGGGGCATCCACCGGCAGTGGCAGGTCGACGAACAGCTCGCCGAGAAAGAAATAGCTGCCGGCCTTGCGGTTGAGCACCAGGGTGTTCTTGCCGATCCAGCCGAGACCGGCCTTTTCGGCGATGGCCTTTTCCAGCACCGGGGCGCTGTCGACGAAGGCGCGGTAGCCGAACGGACCGATCTGCTGCTGGATGCGTTCGGCCAGCTGTTGCAGGCGCTTGCGGATCAGTTTGTGGTAGTCGCGGCCCAGGGCGTAGCGCGATACGTAGGCCTGTTCCGGTTCTTTGAGGCGCTGGGTCATCTGCGTGTTGCCGGGCAGATAGTCCATGCGCAGCGACACCACGCGCAGGGTGCCAGGTACCAGTTCGTCCGGGTGTGAGCGCTTGCTGCCGTGGGCGGCCATGTAGTCCATCTCGCCCTGGTAGCCTGCTGCCAGCCAGCGTTGCAGGTGCGCCTCGTGTTCGCCCAGCTCGACATCGGTGATGCCGACCTGCTGAAAGCCCAGCTCACGTCCCCAGTCCTTGATGGACAGGGCCAGAGCGTTGAGGTCGAGGGTTTGATCGGACATGGGCGGGCGCAGGCGATGGACGTAGGTATAATTCTGCCAGACATCCGTGGTGAGCGAGCCATGCATCTACTACCAGCCTCTTTGCCGTTGAGCCTGCACAGTGCCGAACAGGTGCGTGTGCTGGATGCGCAGTTGATCGCCGCCGGCACGCCTGGTTTCGAGTTGATGCAACGCGCCGCCCACGCGGCCTGGCGCGCCTTGCGCAGGCGCTGGCCGGATGCCGGCGTAATCACCGTGCTGGCCGGGCGTGGTAACAATGCCGGTGACGGCTACCTGATTGCGGCTCTGGCTCAGCGTGCCGGTTGGCGCGTGCGCGTGCTGGCGGTGGGTGATCCCGCTGCTCTGAGTGGCGATGCTGAGCAGGCCTGCGCCGAGGCGCGAAGGGCGGGCGTGGATGTGCTGCCCTGGAGCGAATGCGTACCACTGGCTGGCATCGTGGTCGATGCGTTGCTCGGCACGGGGCTGGCTGGTGGGGTGCGTGAGCCTTATGCCCAGGCGATTCGCATGCTCAACCAGAGTGGCTTGCCGGTGCTGGCGGTGGATATTCCTTCTGGTTTGCACGCCGATAGCGGCGCGTGTCTTGGTGTGGCCGTGCGCGCCGACCTGACCGTGACCTTCATCGCCCTCAAGCTCGGCCTGCTGACAGGCGTTGGCCCGGAGCTGTGCGGCGAGCTGCAGTTCGGCGATTTGCAAGGCGATGCCCAGCTATTGGCCCAGGCGCCCAGGGTGGCGCAGCGTCTCGATCCGGCCAATCTGCCGCGCCTTGCGGCGCGCTCGCCGGTGGCGCACAAGGGCCAGTTCGGTCACCTGCTGGTGATCGGTGGCGATCTGGGCATGGGCGGCGCTGCGCTGCTCTGTGCCGACAGTGCACTGCGTGCCGGCGCTGGCCTGGTGTCACTGGCGACACGAGGCGAGCATGTCGCGGCCGCTTTGGTGCGACGGCCTGAAATCATGTGTGCGGCGGTGGCTTCGGCCAATCAGCTGTTGGCACTCACCGAGCGAGCCGATGTCTGCGTGGTAGGGCCTGGCCTGGGTCAGGGGGCCTGGTCGCGCAGTTTGCTGTCTGGCGTCGGTGGTCTCGATATGCTTCAGGTCTGGGATGCCGATGCGCTCAATCTGCTGGCTGCCGGGCAGGTCGCCGCGCCTGGTCAGGGCGTGCTCACGCCGCATCCGGGCGAAGCGGCGCGTTTGCTGGGTATCGATACCGCAAGCGTGCAGGTTGATCGGCCGGCTGCCGTGAGGGCCCTGGCGCAACGTTTTGGCCTGGTGGTGGTGCTCAAGGGCGCAGGCAGCCTGGTCGCAGCACCGGATGGGCGTCTGGCGCTGTGTGATCGCGGTCATCCGGCGATGGCCGGAGCCGGCTTGGGTGATGTTCTGGCTGGATTGATCGGTGCGCTGCTGGCGCAGGGCATGGCAGCGTATGATGCGGCCTGCCTGGCGGTATGGCTGCATGCACGTGCCGGTGAGGTGCTGGCTGCGCAGGGGCGTGGGCTGGCTGCCGGTGATCTGCCTTGCACCATTCGTCAGTTATTGGAGGAGTTGTGTCCTTGTGTGAAGTGAAACTCGAAGCGGCCGACGAAGCCGCAATGCTGACTCTTGGGGCGCGGATCGCCGAGATCAGTGGTGGTCAGGGCATCATCTATCTGCATGGTGATCTGGGCGCCGGCAAAACCACCCTGTCACGCGGCATTCTGCGCGGCCTGGGCCACGCTGGCGCGGTCAAGAGCCCGACCTTTACCCTGGTCGAGCCCTACGAAATCGGCGACGTGCGCGCCTTTCATTTCGATCTTTATCGCCTGGTCGATCCTGAGGAGTTGGAGTTTCTTGGCATCCGCGATTACTTCGAGGGGGATGCCTTGTGCCTGATCGAATGGCCGCAGCGTGGCGCGGGCGTTTTGCCAAAGCCCGACCTGGACATTACCATTAGCCCTCAAGCGAGCGGCCGTTCGCTGTTGCTGCAGGGGCATGGGGCTCAAGGGGAGGCCTGGTGCAAGGCTCTGAGCAGCAAGGAATGAATAAGAAGCGATGGGGTTGGTTATGCGCATAGGCGCGCTGGTTACAGCTGTGGGGGTGTTGTTGGCGGCCCTGGCTGCCGAGGCCCTGGCTGCCTCCGATATACGGAGCGTGCGTCTGTGGCGTGCCCCGGACAATACCCGTCTGGTCTTCGATCTGTCTGGCCCGGTACAGCACAGCGTGTTCACCCTTGCTGCACCTGATCGCATCGTTATCGACGTCAGTGGCGCCAAGTTGGCTACCAGTCTCGAGCAACTTTCGCTGGCCAACACCCCGATCACCGGTGTGCGCTCGGCCCAGCGCAGCGCTGATGACCTGCGCGTGGTCATCGATTTGTCGGCGCCGGTGTCGCCAAAGAGCTTTACCCTGGCGCCTAATCAGCAATATGGCCATCGCCTGGTGGTCGATTTGTTCGATCAGGGCAGTGCGCCCCCCGCCACGCAGGCGCCCAGCATTGCCGCCAGCGCACCTCCTGTGCCGGTCACGCCGACCCAGCCACCACCGAAGTTGACGCCTGTACCCAATGGCAAGCGCGATATTGTCGTCGCCATTGATGCCGGCCATGGTGGTGAGGACCCGGGTGCGCTGTCGCCGGTCAAGGGGCAGTACGAAAAGAACGTGACCCTGGCCATCTCCAGAGAGTTGCAGCGGCAGATCAATGCCGAAAAGGGCTTCCGTGCCGAACTGGTGCGCACCGGTGACTATTTCATTCCGCTGCGTAAACGCACCGAGATCGCGCGCAAGAAAGGCGCAGACCTGTTCGTGTCCATTCATGCCGACGCGGCGCCGCGGGCTTCTGCGTTCGGCGCTTCGGTCTATGCCCTGTCCGAGCGGGGTGCTACGTCCGAGACGGCGCGCTGGCTGGCCGATGCCGAGAACCAGTCCGACCTAATCGGTGGTGCCGGCAATGTCAGTCTCGACGACAAGGACAAGATGCTCGCCGGCGTGTTGCTGGATCTGTCGATGACAGCTTCGCTGTCCTCCAGTCTCAATGTCGGGCAGAAGGTGCTGTCGAACATGGGCGGCATCACCCCGTTGCACAAACGGCGCGTCGAGCAGGCAGGCTTCATGGTGCTGAAATCGCCGGATATTCCTTCGATTCTGGTTGAGACCGGTTTCATCTCAAACCCCAACGAAGCCAAGAAACTGCATACCGCCAGCCATCAGCAGGCGCTGGCGCGTTCGATCACCACCGGGGTCAAGCAGTTCTTCCATGAGAACCCGCCGCCTGGCACCTACGTTGCCTGGCTGCGTGATGAAGGCAAGATCGCCGCTGGCCCGCGTGAGCATGTGGTGGCACGCGGCGAGAGCCTGGCGCTGATCGCCCAGCGCTACCAGATCAGCCTGGCGTCCCTGCGGAGTGCCAACAAGCTCAATGGTGACGTGATCAAGGTCGGCCAGACATTGCAGATACCCGCCACAGCGCTGGCAGCCCAGTAGTGAGTGTCATGTCCCGTATTCATTTGCTCAGCCCGCGCCTGGCCAACCAGATCGCAGCGGGCGAGGTGGTCGAGCGTCCGGCGTCGGTCGCCAAGGAGCTGCTGGAAAACAGCCTGGACTCTGGTGCGCGGCGTATCGATGTCGACGTCGAGCAGGGCGGTGTCAAACTGCTCAAGGTGCGCGACGACGGTGGCGGTATCGCCCCAGACGACCTGCCGCTGGCGTTGGCGCGCCATGCCACCAGCAAGATTCGTGAGCTGGAAGATCTCGAGGCCGTGCTTAGCATGGGCTTTCGTGGCGAGGCGCTGGCGTCGATCAGCTCGGTATCGCGCCTGACCCTGACCTCGCGTACCGCCGACGCCGACCAAGCCTGGCAGGTGGAAACCGAAGGCCGTGACATGGAGCCGCGCGTGCAGCCTGCTGCGCACCCGGTGGGTACCTCGGTGGAAGTGCGTGACCTGTTTTTCAATACTCCGGCGCGGCGCAAATTCCTGCGTGCCGAGAAGACCGAGTTCGATCACCTGCAGGAGGTGATCAAGCGCCTGGCGCTGGCGCGGTTCGATGTGGCTTTCCATCTGCGTCACAACGGCAAGACCGTGTTTGCCCTGCACGAGGCTGGCGACGAAATCAGCCGTGCGCGCCGCGTCGCCTCTGTCTGCGGGCCGGCTTTTCTGGAGCAGGCGCTGCCCATCGAGATCGAACGTGGTGGCCTGCGCTTGTGGGGGTGGGTCGGCTTGCCGACCTTCTCCCGCAGTCAGGCGGATCTGCAGTATTTCTACGTCAACGGCCGCATGGTGCGCGACAAGCTGGTGGCCCATGCGGTGCGCCAGGCCTATCGCGACGTGCTGTTCAACGGCAGGCACCCGACCTTCGTGCTGTTTCTGGAAATCGATCCGTCGACTGTGGACGTCAATGTTCACCCGACCAAGCATGAAGTGCGTTTTCGTGACAGCCGCATGGTCCACGACTTCCTCTACGGCACCCTGCATCGCGCCCTGGCCGATGTACGCCCGGAAGATCAGGTGGCGGCCCCGGCAGCCATCTCACCCATGGTGCGCCCGAGCGGCCTGGCTGCCGGAGAATTTGGCCCGCAGGGCGAAATGGGTCTGGCTGCCAGCATTCTTGAAACCCCGGCGCCCAGCGTGCAGCCTGCCTGGCGCGGCAGTGGCGCTGGCTACCAGCAGCCTGCAGGTAACCCCGGCGTATCCGCTGGCGAAGCCCAGGCTGCGTATCGCGAGTATTTCTCGCCGCTGCCGAGCGCTCAGGCTCAGTCGATGCCGCAGGAGCAGGGTGACATTCCACCACTCGGTTATGCCGTGGCGCAGCTCAAAGGCGTCTACATTCTCGCCGAAAACGCTCAGGGCCTGGTGGTGGTGGACATGCACGCCGCGCACGAACGCATCACTTACGAGCGGCTCAAGCACGCCATGGCCAGTGAAGGCTTGCGCGGCCAGCCGCTGCTGGTGCCGGAGTCCATCGCCCTCAGCCAGCGCGAAGTCGATTGCGCCGAGGAGCATGGCGAGTGGTTCCAGCGTCTGGGCTTCGAGCTGCAGCGCCTGGGTGAGGAAGCCGTGGCGATTCGCCAGATTCCGGCACTGCTCAAACAGGCTCAGGCCACCCAGTTGGTGCGTGACGTGCTGGCCGATCTGCTCGAGTACGGCACCAGCGACCGCATCCAGGCACATCTCAACGAGCTGCTGGCGACCATGGCCTGTCACGGTGCGGTACGCGCCAACCGGCGCCTGACCATTCCCGAGATGAACGCCTTGCTGCGCGATATGGAGCAGACCGAACGCAGTGGCCAGTGCAACCATGGCCGACCGACCTGGACGCAGTTGAGTATGGATCAGCTCGACAAGTTGTTCATGCGTGGTCAGTAATTGAATGAAGCCCTGAGTCAGGGGCGCCCGTCTTCGTGTTTCGAGCCATATTGATGTCTTCGCTTCCCCCTGCAATCTTCCTGATGGGCCCGACTGCCGCTGGCAAGACCGACCTGGCCCTGGAGCTGGCGCGCGTATTGCCTTGTGACCTGATCAGCGTCGATTCGGCGCTGGTCTATCGCGGCATGGACATCGGCACGGCCAAGCCCGAGCGAGTCGTTCTGGACGAATTTCCCCATGCGTTGATCGATATTCGCGATCCGGTCGAGAGTTATTCGGCGGCGGAATTTCGCGCCGATGCCCTGGCTGCCATGGCCGAGAGCGCCGCACGTGGGCGTATTCCGCTGCTGGTGGGCGGCACCATGCTCTATTACAAGGCGCTGTTGGAGGGCTTGGCCGATATGCCCAGCGCCGACCCGGCCATCCGCGCCGAGCTGGAAGCAAGGGCCGCAGCCGAAGGTTGGGAGGCGCTGCATCGGGAGCTGGCTGAGGTCGATCCGGAGTCCGCTGCGCGGATCCATCCCAACGATCCGCAGCGTCTGACCCGGGCACTTGAGGTCTATCGCGTGAGTGGCCTGAGCATGACCGAGCATCGCCTGCGCCAGGCTGCAGGAAATCCCGATGCGGGCACATCAGGCACTGGGCAATTACCCTATACTGTTGCTCAGCTTGCTATCGCACCAGCGCAGCGTCAGGTTTTGCATGACCGCATCGCTCAACGATTTCGGGTGATGTTGGAACAGGGTTTCGTGGAAGAGGTCGAAGCCCTGCGTAGACGAAGTGACTTGCACGCGGGATTGCCGTCTATACGGGCGGTGGGTTATCGCCAGGTATGGGAATACCTCGATGGCGAGCTGTCCCGGGACGATATGGTCGAGCGCGGCATCATCGCCACTCGGCAATTGGCCAAGCGTCAGTTCACCTGGCTGCGTGGTTGGGAGAACTTGCATTGGCTCGATAGCCTGGCCTGCGACAATCTGTCTCGCGCCTTGAAATACCTGGAAAGCGTCTCCATATTGAAATGAGACCTTGCCGCTGGTCGTCTATCCTTGGGGGTGGGACGGCCTGAAGCCATTGTTTACCTACTAAAATTATTGAAATTGATCCTCGAAAGGAGTGCGGCACATGTCAAAAGGGCATTCGCTACAAGACCCTTACCTGAATACCCTGCGTAAGGAACGCGTCCCTGTTTCCATCTATCTGGTCAACGGCATCAAGCTGCAGGGCCAGATCGAATCCTTCGACCAGTTCGTCATCCTGCTGAAGAACACTGTCAGCCAGATGGTCTACAAACACGCCATTTCCACCGTCGTACCCAGCCGTCCGGTGCGCCTGCCGAGTGCTGGCGATGCCGAGCAGGCCGATGGTGAGCCAGGTAACGCCTGATAGGGGGCTGCATTGTTCTTCGAGCGTCATGAGGGCGGTGAGCGGGCCATCCTGGTTCATCTGGAAGGCCAAGACTCCGAGGCGAGCGAAGATCCCCAGGAGTTCCAGGAATTGGCCATGTCGGCAGGCGCCGACATGGTCGCTTTCTTTAGCGTGCCCAGCAGTCGTCTGACTGCCAAGTTCCTTATCGGCAGTGGCAAGGTCGAGGAGCTGCGCGACCAGGTCAAGGCCGTCGAGGCCGATCTGGTCATCTTCAATCACACCCTGACACCGAGCCAGGAGCGCAACCTCGAGCGCGCCTTCGAGTGTCGTGTGCTCGATCGTACCGGGTTGATCCTCGATATCTTCGCCCAGCGTGCGCGCACTCATGAAGGCAAGCTGCAGGTCGAGTTGGCTCAGCTCGATCACATGAGTACGCGCCTGGTGCGTGGCTGGACCCACCTCGAGCGGCAGAAGGGGGGCATCGGCCTGCGTGGGCCGGGTGAAACCCAGCTGGAAACCGACCGCCGCTTGTTGCGCGTGCGTATTCGCCAGATCAAGCAGAAGCTCGAGAAGGTGCGCAGTCAGCGCGAGCAGGCGCGCCGTGGGCGTAGGCGCGCGGATATCCCTTCGGTTTCCCTGGTGGGTTACACCAACGCCGGCAAGTCCACGCTGTTCAATGCGCTCACCACCTCCGAGGTCTATGCGGCTGACCAGCTGTTCGCCACGCTCGACCCGACCTTGCGGCGTCTGCAGCTCGACGACCTGGGTCCGATCGTGCTGGCCGACACCGTGGGTTTCATTCGCCACCTGCCGCACAAGCTGGTCGAGGCCTTCCGCGCCACGTTGGAAGAGTCGAGCAACTCCGATCTGCTGTTGCACGTGATCGATGCCCATGAGCCCGAGCGTATGGCGCAGATCGAGCAGGTACAGAACGTGCTCAAGGAGATCGGCGCACACGAGTTGCCGATGCTCGAGGTATACAACAAGCTGGATTTGTTGGATGGTGTCGAGCCGCAGATCCAGCGCGATGCTGATGGCAAGCCGCTGCGTGTCTGGCTGTCGGCCCGTGAGGGGCGTGGTCTTGAGCTGTTGCGTCAAGCAGTGGCGGAGTTGTTGGGCGAAGATTTGTTCGTCGCCACGCTGCAGCTGCCGCAACGTTTGGGGCGACTGCGTGCGCAGTTCTTCGCGCTGGGGGCGGTGCAGAGCGAAGAACATGACGAGTTGGGGCGCAGCTTGCTGGCGGTACGTTTGCCGCGAGTCGAGCTCAATCGCCTGGTGAGTCGCGAAGGTTTGGAGCCTCAAACCTTCATCGAGCAACATACTTTGCAATAAAGCCTGGGACGGTGGCTTTGCTGTCACCATAGGGCTTTGGGTAGCATTGGCCGGCGCGCCGTGGGCGCGCCTTCGCTTTATTAGTACGGAGAACGCTATGGCTTGGAATGAGCCGGGTGGCAACTCGAACAATCAAGACCCTTGGGGCGGCCGCAAAGGCGGTGGCCGGCAGGGGCCGCCGGATCTCGACGAAGCGTTCCGCAAGCTGCAAGAAAGCCTCAACGGGCTGTTTGGCGGTGGCAAGAAACGTGGTGACGACGACTCTGGTCGCAGTGGCGGCGGTGGCTTCGGTCTGCTGTTCGTCGGCCTCGGCCTGTTGGCGGTGGTATGGCTGTACAGTGCGATCTACGTGGTGGACGAACAGGAGCAGGCCGTGGTGCTGCGCTTCGGTAAGTACCACGAGACCGTTGGTCCGGGCCTGAATATCTATTTCCCGCCGATCGATCGCAAGTTCCAGGAAAACGTCACTCGTGAGCGCGCCTACAGCAAGCAGGGCGCCATGCTGACCGAAGACGAGAACATCATCGAAGTGCCGCTGACCGTGCAGTATCGGGTGAGCAACCTGCAGGACTTCGTGCTCAACGTCGAGCAGCCGGAAGTCAGCCTGCAGCACGCTACCGACAGTGCTGTGCGCCATGTGGTGGGTTCCACCGAGATGGATCAGGTGCTGACCGAAGGTCGTGAACTGATGGCCAGCGAGGTGCGTGAGCGCCTGCAGCGTTTCCTCGACAACTACCGCACCGGTATCACCATCACTCAGGTGAATATCCAGAGCGCTGCGGCGCCGCGTGAGGTTCAGGAAGCCTTCGACGACGTGATCCGTGCCCGTGAAGACGAGCAGCGCGAGAAGAACCAGGCCGAGTCCTACGCCAACGGCGTGATTCCGGAAGCGCGTGGTCAGGCCCAGCGTCTGCTGGAAGAGGCCAACGGTTACCGTGATGAAGTCATCGCTCGCGCCCAGGGTGAGGCTGATCGTTTCACCAAGCTGGTCGCCGAGTACCGCAAGGCGCCCGAGATCACTCGCGAGCGTCTGTACATCGACACCATGCAGGAAGTGATGAGCAACACCAGCAAGGTTCTGGTCACCGGTGATAAGGGGCAGAACAACCTGCTCTATCTGCCGCTGGACAAGATGATCGACAGCCGTGGTGGTGCTTCTTCCTCCAGCTCTGCCAACAGCAGCAATTCGACAGCGCGTGATCCGGCCGTGCCGCTGAGCAGCGATATGTCGCAGCGTAACCTGCGTACCCGGGAGGGCCGTTGATGAACAACAAGTCCCTGATCGGCCTGATCGTGGCCGTGGTTGTGGCCCTGGTGGCGTGGAACAGCTTCTATATCGTGGCGCAGACCGAGCGTGCGGTGCTGTTGCAGTTCGGGCGAGTGGTTCAGCCTGATGTGCAGCCCGGCCTGCATGTGAAGATCCCCTACGTCAACCAGGTGCGTATCTTCGATGGTCGTCTGTTGACGCTGGATTCAACGTCCTCGCGCTTCCTGACCCTGGAGAAGAAGGCGCTGATGGTCGATGCCTATGCCAAGTGGCGAGTGAAGGATGCCGAGCGCTTCTATCAGTCCACCTCGGGCATGAAGCAGGTCGCTGATGAGCGTCTGGCGCGTCGTCTGGAAGCATCGCTGCGTGACCAGTTCGGTAAGCGCACCCTGCACGAATCGGTATCCGGTGAGCGTGATGCGCTGATGGCCGACGTGACCGCGACCCTCAACCGCGCCGCCGAGCGTGAGTTGGGTATCGAAGTGGTCGACGTGCGGGTCAAGGCCATCGACCTGCCGCGCGAAGTGAACCGCAGCGTGTTCGAGCGGATGAGCACCGAGCGTGAGCGTGAAGCGCGCGAGCACCGCGCCAAGGGTCGTGAGCTGGCCGAAGGTATTCGCGCCGACGCCGATCGTCAGCGCCGCGTACTGCTGGCTGAAGCCTATCGTGAAGCTGAAGAGCTGCGCGGTGACGGTGATGCCCAGGCTGCGTCCATCTACGCCAACGCCTTCGGTCAGGATCAGGAGTTCTACTCCTTCTACCGTAGTCTGCAGGCTTACCGCGAAAGCTTCGCTGACAAGCGGGATGTGCTGGTGCTGGACCCGGGCAGCGATTTCTTCCGCTACCTGGAAAAATCCAGGCCTTGATCGGCAACCCTGGCGGCGCGATGCGTCGCCAGGGTGACCGCAAGGTAAAACGTGGTATCATGCGGCAGCCGGGAAAATCCCGGCTTTTTTGCGTCTGTGGGAATCATGTGGCAGGAACTCGGCATCGCACTGTGTCTGGTATTGGTGCTGGAAGGCATCCTGCCCTTCCTCTATCCGCGCCATTGGCGCGGATAGAGGAAGGGCAGGCAGCTAGTCTGCCCGACCGCCGACTGCGCCTTATGGGGCTGACCAGCATGCTGCTGGGTACGGCCCTTCTATATCTGCTTCACTGAAGGCTTGTGCCGCCCGGATCGAGAGGGGAATGGCGAAATGGCAACGGTAGACCGCTGGCTGCTGCCAGATGGCATCGAAGAAGTACTGCCGCCGGAAGCGGCACGCATCGAGGCGGCACGCCGTCAGGTGCTGGATCTGTTCCAACGTTGGGGTTACGAGTTCGTCGTCACCCCCCATATCGAGTACCTGGAATCCCTGCTGACTGGCGCCGGCCAGGATCTCGACCTGCGTACCTTCAAGGTCACCGATCCGCTGTCTGGTCGGCAGATGGGCTTTCGTGCCGACATCACGCCGCAAGTCGCGCGTATCGATGCTCACACCTTGCGCCGTGAAGGCCCGAGTCGTTTGTGCTACGCCGGCAGCGTGCTGCACGCACAGCCGCGTGCGCTGACCACTTCGCGCAGTCCCATCCAGTTGGGCGCCGAGCTCTATGGCGACGCCAGCCCGGCCAGCGATATCGAGGTGATCAGCCTGCTGGTCGAGACCCTGGAGCTGGCCGCCGTACCGGATGTGCACATGGACCTCGGTCATGTCGGCATCTATCGCGGCCTGGCGCGTGCCGCGGGTCTATCCGGAGAGGCCGAGCAGCAGCTGTTCGATGCGCTGCAGCGCAAGGCCATGGATGAGATCGAGACCCTGACTGCCGCGTTGCCGGCTGGCCTGGGCAATATGTTGCGCTCGCTCGCCGAGCTGTGTGGTGGTCGCGAGGTGCTGGACCTGGCCCAGGCGGTACTGGTCGAGGCGCCGGATGCGGTGCATGCGGCGCTGGATGAGCTGGTAGCCATCGCCGATGCGCTGGAGCTGCGTTATCCGGAGCTGCCGCTGTATTTCGACCTGGGCGAGCTACGCGGCTACAACTATCACACTGGCGTGGTGTTCGCTGCGTTCGTACCAGGCGAGGGCGGTGCCATCGCTCAGGGTGGCCGTTACGACGATACCGGCGCGGTGTTCGGCCGGGCACGTCCGGCGACCGGGTTCTCCACTGATCTGAAGACCCTGGTGACCCTGGGGGATATGCGCCTGGATGAATCCGTCAGCGGCGTTTGGGCGCCGGATAATCATGACCTCTATCTGTGGCAGGCCGTTCGTCGTCTGCGTGGTGAGGGTGAGCGCGTGGTACAGGCGTTGCCCGGGCAGAGCGAGGCAGATGCGCGCGAAGCAGGCTGTGACCGTCTGCTGGCGCTGCGCGATGGACGTTGGCAGGTGGCGCCCCTGGCGTCCTGAATTCACTTTCGCCGGCCCGCGGCCGGCATCGAAGCTTGCGCGAAGAGGACAAGTATCATGGGTAAGAACGTCGTCGTCCTGGGCACCCAGTGGGGTGATGAGGGCAAGGGCAAGATCGTCGACCTGCTCACCGAGCAGGCTGCTGCAGTCGTGCGTTATCAGGGGGGCCACAATGCCGGCCATACCCTGGTGATCGACGGTGAGAAGACCGTCCTGCACCTGATTCCGTCCGGCATCCTGCGCGAAGGCGTCGAGTGCCTGATCGGCAACGGCGTGGTGGTTGCGCCTGACGCGCTGCTGCGCGAGATCACCCAGCTGGAAGAGAAGGGCGTGCCGGTGCGCGAGCGCCTGCGCATCAGCCCGGCCTGCCCGTTGATCCTGTCCTATCACGTAGCCCTGGATCAGGCGCGTGAGAAGGCCCGTGGCGATGCCAAGATCGGCACTACTGGCCGCGGCATTGGCCCGGCATACGAGGACAAGGTTGCCCGTCGCGGTCTGCGCGTCGGTGATCTGTTCCATCGTGAGCGCTTCGCCGCTAAGCTGGGTGAGCTGCTGGACTACCACAACTTCCAGCTGGTCAACTTCTACAAAGAGCCGGCTATCGACTTCCAGAAGACGCTCGATGAGTGCATGGAATATGCCGAGCTGCTCAAGCCGATGATGGCCGACGTCACTGCGGTGCTGCATGACCTGCGTCGTGGCGGTAAGGACATCATGTTCGAAGGTGCCCAGGGCTCGCTGCTGGATATCGACCACGGTACTTACCCCTACGTCACCAGCTCTAACACCACTGCCGGCGGTATCGCTACCGGCTCCGGTTTCGGCCCGCTGTACCTGGACTACATCCTCGGCATCACCAAGGCCTACACCACCCGCGTGGGTTCCGGTCCGTTCCCGACCGAGCTGTTTGATGACGTCGGTGCCTTCCTTGCCAAGCGTGGTCATGAGTTCGGTGCCACCACCGGTCGTGCCCGTCGTTGTGGCTGGTTCGATGCCGTGATCCTGCGTCGCGCCATCGAGATCAACAGCATCTCCGGCCTGTGCCTGACCAAGCTGGACGTGCTCGACGGCCTGGAAACCATCCGCATCTGCACCGGTTACAAGGACGCCAACGGCCAGGTGCTGGTCGATGCGCCGACCGATGCCGACAGCTACATCGGCCTGCAGCCGGTCTACGAGGAAATGCCGGGGTGGAGCGAATCCACTCTGGGCGCCAAGACCCTGGAAGACCTGCCTGCCGCTGCTCGCGCTTACATCAAGCGCGTGGAAGAGCTGGTCGGTGCACCGATCGACATCATCTCCACCGGCCCGGATCGCAACGAAACCATCGTGCTGCGTCATCCGTTCGCCTGATCGAGATGCTCTCGAGTCGCACAGGAGCCGCCTTCGGGCGGCTTTTTTGTGTCCGTCCGTACGGGCGCTCCTGCATAGGAGCTGGGCATGCGCTTTGCTTATATTCAATAAATCCCGGAAGTCGCCGTTATAGCTATTACGGTTGTTGAGGAGTGTTCCCAGTGTTCGCCATCGTTTCCATGTTGCGTAGCCGTTTATTGCGCCCGGTGTTCGTCGCGCTTGGCCTGGCCATGTTGGTGCAGGTCGGTTTGGCTGTTTGGCTGATGCGCGCCTCGGTCGACGGAATGGTCGAGGATCTGGCGCAGCGCCTTGGTGGTGAGAGCCGCCGTCTTGGCGAAGAGCTGAACATGGCTGAGCGCGAGATGAGTCAGGGCCTTGCGGCGTTGGCGAGCAGTACCCGCACTCGCCTGGGCGAAGGGCTTTCTGGCCAGTTGAAGAGTGAGCAGGCGCAACTGCGTGTGGTGCTCGAGGGCAATCTCAAGCAGTCCGGCCAGGCGCTGGCGCAATTGCTGGCCGGGGTGGCGCCAAAGTCGATCTGGGATCTGGATATTCCTGCGCTCACTGCACTTACCCGAATCGCCCAGCAGGATCCGGCGGTGCTGTTCGCCATCATCTATGACGCCGAAGGCAAGCGCCTGACGCGCAACTTCAATCGCAGTAATGCACAGGTGCGTGAGCTGGTCGCTGCCGGGCAGGGTGACTCGCCGCTGGATAAGTTGGTGGAGGCGGCCTCGCGTGATCCGCGTGTATACGTGGTCGAGGCGCAAATCAGTCCGATGGGGGCATCGATCGGCAAGGTCCAGATGGGCCTGTCGCTGGATCTGGTGGAAAAGGAGCTGACGGCGCTGGACGGTCGTTTCGCGTCGTTGGTCAGTGGTGCGGGTGAGTTGGTCGACAGCAGTCTGGCTGGCGCTTCCGAAGAGGCGACCGGTGCGCTGCGCGAGCGTCTGCAGTCGGCTGAGCGCTACACCCAGGAAATGGCGCGCAACGGTGGTGAGTCGGTGCGCGTGGCGGCGGATTCGCTGCGCTGGAACATCGCCCTCGGCCTATTGATCGTCGGGGCGCTGGCAATGCTAGTGGTCGCCCTTGTGTTGGGCTGGCGAGTGCTGAGTCGCTTGCGCCTGCTTAGTGCGGCGCTCAATGACCTGGCGGCGGGCGAGGGCGATCTGACGCGGCGCGTGAGCATCGACAGTCAGGACGAGGTCGGCGAGATGGCCGATGCAGTCAATCGCTTCATCGCCAAGCTGCAACCCATCGTGCGTGAGTCGGGTGAGGTGGCGTTGCGCACTGGTGAGCAGATTCGCAGCCTGACTCAGCGCGGCGTGGCGGCCGAGGCCGCGGCCGGCCGGCAGCGCGATGAGGTGGCGGGCAGTCTGCAGGCGTTGGAGCAGATGGCCGACGAGGCGCAGGCGGAAAGCCAGGCCATGCAGGACGCGTTGCAGCGCGTCGACACCATCCGCCAGGCGGCGCATGAGAACGCGGCTATCGCTCAGCGTCTGTCCACGCTGATCGAGGGCTTGGTGGCACGGGTGGCCGATGGTTCGGCGGTGATCGAGCGCCTGGCCAAGCAGAGCGAGCAGATCGAGGTGGTGCTGACGGTGATTCAGTCCATTGCCGAGCAGACCAACCTGCTAGCGCTCAATGCCGCCATCGAGGCCGCGCGCGCTGGCGAGAGTGGGCGTGGGTTTGCCGTGGTGGCTGACGAGGTGCGTGCGCTGGCGAGCAAGACTCAGCAGTCAACCGGCGATATCCAGACCCATATCGCTGCCCTGCAGCGGGGCGCGCAGGAGGCGGTTGCCGCCATCGCCCAGGCGGGCGCGCAAGGTAGTGAAGGGCTGCAGGTGCTGCGTGACAGTGCCCGTCTACAGCAGTCGGTGCAGCAGTCGGTGGATGAAGTACATGGCGCCATCAATGCAGCGACTCAGGCAGCGGCACACCAGGCGCAAGGGGCTGGAGCGGTACGCGGGCGTGTCGAGACCATCCATGCCGAAGCGCGGCATGCGGCCGAGGCGGTGGCGGCGATTGCCGGCAACGCGCGAGCGTTGGATGAGTTGGCAGCGCAGCTCAAGGCCAGTCTGGGGCAGTTCAAGGTGTAGGGGGGGGGGGGCTGTGCACACCTCGCTGCTCTAAGGTCTTGGCGGGTGCGCGCAGCGGCGCACCCTGCGGGGTGGCGCGCTTTTTCGTGGGTAATAAAAAACCGAGCCATTGGCTCGGTTTTTTGAAATTTGGTGCCCAGGAGAAGACTCGAACTTCCACGACCGTTAAGTCACTGATACCTGAAACCAGCGCGTCTACCAATTCCGCCACCTGGGCACTGCAGCAATGTTCGTCGTTGCCGACACGGAGCGTTGCATCCGTTTATTTGTAAAGTGGGTTATCAAGCCACTTCACGAAATTTGGTGCCCAGGAGAAGACTCGAACTTCCACGACCGTTAAGTCACTGATACCTGAAACCAGCGCGTCTACCAATTCCGCCACCTGGGCACAGAAACCGATGAATCATCATCTGCTTCGTGTTACAACGTCTGCTCGACGCTGTGGGCGCGAACTATACGGGCGGGCATTTACCTTGTAAACCCCTGACCCCAAAAAAATTATTGTCGCCGGAAAAGCTGCCTTGAATGACGTTTTCGCGCTTCAATAGGCAGATGGCATACACCTCTATAGATAAGCACAGGTAATCCTCCTTACATGGCCGATTGGCAATCCCTCGATCCCGAGGCCGCCCGCGAGGCGGAAAAATACGACAACCCCATCCCCAGCCGTGAGCTGATCCTTTCGCATCTGGCCGAGCGCGGCGCGCCTGCCAGTCGTGAACAACTGGTCGAAGAGTTCGGTTTGCATACCGACGATCAGCTTGAAGCCCTGCGACGCCGACTGCGCGCCATGGAGCGCGACGGTCAGCTCATCTATACCCGTCGTGGCACCTATGCCCCGGTGGACAAGCTCGACCTGATCTGCGGTCGCATCAGTGGCCACCGTGATGGCTTCGGTTTCCTCGTGCCGGATGACGGCAGTGACGACCTGTTCCTCAGCCCGGCGCAGATGCGCCTGGTGTTCGATCGTGATCGGGCCTTGGTGCGGGTGGCAGGTTTCGATCGGCGCGGCCGTCGTGAAGGCGGCATCGTCGAGGTGATCGAGCGCGCGCACGAGAGCATCGTCGGCCGCTACTACGAAGAGAACGGCATCGGCTTCGTCGTCGCCGACAATCCCAAGATCCAGCAGGAAGTGCTGGTCACCCCAGGCCGTACTGCCGGTGCGCGCATCGGCCAGTTCGTCGAGATCAAGATCACCCATTGGCCTACGCAGCGTTTCCAGCCGCAGGGCGACATCGTCGAGGTGATCGGCAACTACATGGCGCCGGGCATGGAGATCGACGTGGCGCTGCGCAGCTACGACATCCCGCACGTCTGGCCCGAGGCGGTAGTCAAGGAAGCGCGCAAGCTCAAGCCTGAGGTGGAGGAGAAGGACAAGGAGAAGCGCATCGACCTGCGCCATCTGCCTTTCGTCACCATCGATGGTGAAGACGCCCGCGACTTCGACGATGCGGTCTACTGCGAGAAGAACAGCAGCCGCTGGAAGTTGTTCTCCGGTGGCTGGAAACTCTACGTGGCCATCGCCGACGTCTCGCACTACGTCAAGGTCGGCTCGGCGCTGGATGCCGAGGCGGTCGAGCGCGGCAACTCGGTGTATTTCCCCGAGCGCGTCGTACCGATGCTGCCGGAGGAGCTGTCCAACGGCCTGTGCTCGCTCAACCCGCATGTCGATCGCCTGGCCATGGTCTGCGAAATGACCATGTCCAAGAGCGGCCAGATGGTCGACTACAAGTTCTACGAGGCAGTGATCCACTCCCATGCGCGCCTGACCTACAACAAGGTCAGCCTGATGCTGGAAGATCCCAAGAGCAGTGAGGGCAAGTCCCTGCGCAGCGAGTACAAGGAAGTCCTGCCGCACCTCAATCAGCTCTACGCGTTGTATCAGGTACTGGTCGCCGCTCGTCACGAGCGCGGCGCCATCGACTTCGAGACCCAGGAAACCCGCATCATCTTCGGCGAAGGGCGCAAGATCGCGGAGATCCGCCCGACCCAGCGCAACGATGCGCACAAGCTGATCGAGGAGTGCATGCTGGCCGCCAACGTGGCCACCGCGTGCTTCATGCAGGATCACGAGATCCCGTCGCTGTATCGCGTGCACGATGGCCCGCCGCCGGAGCGCCTGGAGAAGCTCAAGGCCTTCCTCGGTGAGCTGGGGCTGTCGCTGCAGCGTGGCAAGTCGAAGGATGGTCCGTCACCCAAGGACTATCAGCGCCTGCTGGAAAGCATCCGCGAGCGCCCGGACTATCACCTGATCCAGACCGTGATGCTGCGCTCGCTGAGTCAGGCGGTATACAGCGCGCAGAACGAAGGGCACTTCGGCCTCAATTATGAGGCGTATACCCACTTCACCTCGCCGATCCGTCGTTACCCCGACCTGCTGGTGCACCGTGCCATTCGCAGCGTGGTCCGCTCCAAGCGCGACACCAAGCACGTGGAGCGTGCTGGTGCGGCAGTCATGCCCAAGGCGCGTATCTATCCGTACGACGAAGCGACCCTGGAAAAGCTCGGCGAGCAGTGCTCGATGACCGAGCGCCGCGCCGACGAAGCGACCCGCGACGTGGTCAACTGGCTCAAGTGCGAGTTCATGCAGGATCGTGTCGGTGAGACGTTCGCCGGTGTGATCACTGCCGTGACCGGTTTCGGCATTTTCGTCGAGCTGCGCGACATCTACGTCGAGGGTCTGGTGCATGTGACCGCGCTGCCGGCCGACTACTACCACTTCGACCCGGTTCACCATCGCCTCTCCGGCGAGCGCAGCGGCCGCAGCTTCCGTCTTGGCGATAGCGTCGAGGTCAAGGTGATGCGCGTCGATCTGGATGAGCGCAAGATCGACTTCGAGCTGAGCCAGGACAAGGCCGGCAAGGGTGATGATGCGCGTCGCGGCGGCAAACCGAGCGGCATGGGCAATACCGACGTGCAGAAAAGCCGGGACGTGAAGAAGGCGCTGTTGGCTGGCGCCAAGGCTGGCAAGGGTGCGAGTGGCAAAGGTGCTGCCGGTAAGTCGGCGAGCAAGCCGGCCGGCGGTGCGCGCAAAGGCTCCGGGCGTGGTGACAGTGCCCCGCCAGCTGCCGGTAAGCCGCGCAAGCGTAAGGCCAAGTCATGAGTGATCTGGAAAAGATCTACGGCGTACATGCCGTAGAGGCCATGCTGCGTCATCACCCCAAGCGGGTGAAGCAGGTCTGGCTGGCCGATGGTCGCAGCGATCCTCGGGTGCAGCCCTTGTTGGAGCTGGCTGCGCAGTCTCGCGTGAAAGTGGGTCAGTGCGAGCGCCGTGAGATGGATGCCTGGGTCGAGGGTGTGCACCAGGGTGTGGTTGCCGATGTCAGTCCCAGTCAGGTCTGGGGCGAGGCGATGCTCGAAGAGTTGCTCGATCGCTGCGAAGGCCCGCCTTTGCTGCTGGTGCTCGATGGCGTGACCGACCCGCACAACCTGGGGGCTTGTCTGCGCACGGCAGATGCCGCCGGCGCGTTGGCGGTGATCGTGCCCAAGGACAAATCGGCCACCCTCAACGCCACGGTACGCAAGGTGGCCTGCGGTGCTGCCGAGGTGATTCCGCTGGTGGCGGTGACCAACCTGGCGCGCAGTCTGGAGAAGTTGCAGCAGCGTGGCCTGTGGGTGGTTGGTACGGCCGGTGAGGCCGAGCTGGAGGTCTATCAGCAGGACATGACCGGGCCAACGGTGCTGGTCATGGGGGCCGAGGGCAAGGGCATGCGCCGGTTGACCCGCGAGCATTGCGATTACCTGGTCAAGCTGCCCATGGGCGGCAGTGTCAGCAGTCTCAACGTCTCGGTTGCTACCGGTGTCTGCCTGTTCGAGGCGGTGCGCCAGCGTCAGGCCCAGCGCAAGGGCTGACTGCTCAAATAATCGCCAATTCGTCTTGCGTGCGGCAGGGGGCTTCTCTAGAATGGCGCCCCTTGCCGTGACGGCAGGCCTTTTCGCGCCTACCGCCTGGCAAGCTCATCACGAGAAAACCCACTCCTTGCCTGACCACCTTAGTTGGCAGGCTACAACCCGTAAGGAGCATTTATGCGTCATTACGAAATCATCTTTCTGGTTCACCCGGACCAGAGCGAGCAAGTCGGCGGCATGGTCGAGCGTTACACCAAGCTGATCGAAGAAGACGGTGGCAAGATTCACCGCCTGGAAGACTGGGGCCGTCGTCAGCTGGCTTACGCCATCAACAACGTCCACAAAGCCCACTACGTGATGCTCAACGTAGAGTGCACCGGTAAGGCCCTGGCCGAGCTGGAAGACAACTTCCGCTACAACGACGCCGTGATCCGTAACCTGGTCATCCGTCGCGACGAGGCCGTCACTGGCCAGTCCGAGATGCTGAAGGCCGAAGAAAACCGCAGTGAGCGCCGCGAGCGTCGTGAACGTCCTGAAAACGCCGAATCCAACGACGGCGATGACAGCGACAGCAACGACAGCGACAACGCTGACGAGTAATCCACGGATCTATTGAGGAGCCAATCACATGGCACGTTTCTTCCGTCGTCGTAAATTCTGCCGCTTCACCGCTGAAGACGTGAAAGAGATCGATTTCAAAGATCTCAACACCCTGAAAGCCTACATCTCGGAAACCGGCAAGATCGTTCCTAGCCGTATCACCGGTACCAAGGCTCGTTATCAGCGTCAGCTGGCCACCGCTATCAAGCGCGCCCGCTTCCTGGCCCTGCTGCCCTACACCGACAGCCACGGCCGCTGAGACCGGACAGTCGACAAGAGTTAAGGAATAGATCGCATGCGCGCCCTGGCTGAATACATCATGCGCGGCCGTATGCAGGCCACCCTCGTGGTGGTGGGATCGGCAGCGATGCCGCTGTTGTTCTGGTTGAGTGCCGCCGCTGGCAGCCTGGTGCTGTTGCGGCGTGGAGCCAGTGATGCCATCGGCATCCTGGCCTGGGCCATGCTACCGGCGATTGCCTGGTGGTATTTCGGCGAACCGCGCACCTTGCTGGTGCTGGTCGGCGCGCTGGGGTTGGCGTTGTTGTTGCGCGCCAACTGGACCTGGAACCGCATACTGCTGAGCAGTGTGGCACTGGGCCTGGTGTATGGATTTGTCCTTGGGGCAGTGTTCCGCGAACCCATCGCGGCCATGGCTGGTGAGCTGCAGAAGCTGCTGCCAACCATGTTCGATGGGGCTCACCAGCAATTGTCGGTGGGTGAACGCGAGCGTCTCGAGGCACTGATCGCACCGGTGCTGACCGGACTGCTGGCAGCCTTGCTGCAGATTCTGAGCTTGCTGAGCCTGATCCTTGGGCGTTACTGGCAGGCCGTGTTGTACAACCCTGGCGGTTTTGGTCGCGAGTTTCGCGCGCTGAGACTGTCGCTGCCGCAGGCGCTGTTGCTGCTGGCGGGCATGATGCTAGGTCCCAATCTGGGGCCGCAGTTGGCCATGCTCACGCCGCTGTGCAGTGTGCCGCTGCTGTTCGCCGGGATCGCCCTGGTGCACGGCCTGGTGGAGAAGGGTGGGCTCGCTCGCTTCTGGCTGGTGGGCATGTACATCACGCTCCTGCTGTTCATGCAGCTGATCTATCCGTTACTGGTGGTCTTGGCCATCGTCGACAGTCTGTTTGATTTTCGCGGTCGCCTGGCGCGCAAGAACGGCCCGGGCTCTGCGAACGGTGAAGGTTAAAAGTTAAGAGGTAAGACCCAAATGGAAGTCATCCTGCTGGAAAAAATCGCCAATCTGGGCAACCTGGGCGACAAAGTGAACGTTAAAGCCGGTTACGGCCGTAACTTCCTGCTGCCGCAAGGCAAAGCCACCGCTGCCACCGAAGCCAACGTTGCTGCTTTCGAAGCACGTCGCGCCGAGCTGGAAAAAGCTGCTGCCGAGAAGAAAGCTTCCGCTGAATCTCGCGCTGCTCAGCTGGCTGAACTGGAAGTCACCATCACCGCCACCGCTGGCGATGAAGGCAAGCTGTTCGGTTCCATCGGCACCCACGACATCGCTGACGCCCTGACCGCCTCCGGCGTTGAAGTGGCCAAGGCTGAAGTTCGTCTGCCGAACGGCACCATTCGCCAGGTTGGCGAATACGACGTAGCTGTGCACCTGCACACCGACGTCGAAGCCACCGTCAAGGTGGTTGTGGTCGCTGCTTAATCAAGTAGCCGCCAAGCGGGCTTGCGCTGTAGCGTAGGTCTGCTGACAATCGGGCACGGTATCGCTCTGCGATCCGTGCCCTTTGTTTTTCTATCGCAGCATTTTCTCCCCGAGCCTATGAACGACATCAGCATTCCCGAGCAATACGACTTGCAGACTGCCGCCCTGAAAGTGCCGCCGCACTCCATCGAGGCGGAACAGGCGGTGCTCGGCGGCCTGATGCTCGACAACAATGCCTGGGAGCGCGTGCTCGATGGGGTGTCCGATGTCGATTTCTATCGCCATGACCATCGGCTGATCTTCCGCGCCATCTTCAAGCTGGCCGAGCGTAACGAGCCCTTCGACGTGGTGACCCTGTCCGAGCAGTTGGACAAGGAAGGGCAGCTATCGCAGGTTGGTGGCCTGGCTTATCTCGCCGAGCTGGCGAAGAACACGCCGTCGGTGGCCAACATCAAGGCCTATGCGCAGATCATTCGTGAGCGCGCCACGCTGCGCAAACTTATCAGCATCAGCAACGAGATTGCCGACAGTGCCTACGCCCCGGAAGGCCGCACCGGCGAGGAAATTCTCGACGAAGCGGAGCGCCTGATCTTCCAGATCGCCGAAGACCGCCCCAAGACCGGTGGGCCGGTGGGTATCAACGACATTCTGGTCAAGGCCATTGACCGCATCGACACGCTGTTCAACAACGGTGACGCGATCACCGGCCTGTCCACCGGTTTCGACGATCTGGATAACCTGACCAGTGGCCTGCAGCCTGCTGACATGATCATCGTCGCCGGCCGTCCGTCGATGGGTAAGACCACCTTCGCCATGAACCTGGTGGAAAATGCGCTGATGCGTAGCGACAAGGCGATTCTCGTCTACTCGCTGGAGATGCCGTCGGAATCCATCGTGATTCGTATGCTCGCCTCGCTGGGGCGTATCGACCAGACCAAGGTACGTGCCGGTCAGCTCGATGACGATGACTGGCCACGCCTGACCAGTGCGGTCAACCTGCTCAATGATCGCAAGCTATTCATCGACGATACCGCCGGTATTTCCCCGAGCGAGATGCGTGCGCGCACGCGACGTCTGGCGCGCGAGCACGGCGAGATCGGCCTGATCATGGTCGACTACCTGCAGCTGATGCAGATCCCGGGCTCCAGCGGCGACAGCCGGGTCAACGAGATTTCCGAGATTTCGCGCTCGCTCAAGGGGCTGGCCAAGGAATTCAATTGCCCGGTCATCGCCCTGTCGCAGCTCAACCGTGGTCTGGAACAGCGCCCTAACAAGCGCCCGATCAACTCCGACTTGCGTGAGTCCGGTGCAATCGAGCAGGACGCCGACATCATCCTGTTCGTCTACCGCGATGAGGTGTATCACCCCGAGACCGAGTACAAGGGCGTGGCCGAGATCATCATCGGCAAGCAGCGTAACGGCCCGCTGGGCACCGCGCGCCTGGCCTTCCTCGGCAAGTATTCGCGCTTCGAGAACCTGGCGCCGGGTAGCTACCAGTTCGACGACGAATGAGATTCTCAGCCCGGGCGTCGTAGGGGCGAGTTCTGTAGCCCGGATGAAATCCAGGGCTCTCGGCGCAGAAGCCCCCGGATTGCATCCGGGCTACGCTCTAGATCAATGAAAACGGGCGCCCAGCGGTTAAGATGGGCGCCCGTTTTTCGTTCAGGCCTTCTGTCATGCGTCCGCTTGCCGCCATCGTCGACCTTTCCGCCATCGCTCATAACTACGCCGTCGCCAAGCGCTGCGCGCCCGGGCGTCAGGCCTTCGCCGTGGTCAAGGCCAATGCCTACGGGCATGGCGTGCGTGAGGTGGTGACGGCGCTGCACGAGGTTGCCGATGGCTTTGCCGTGGCCTGCCTGGAGGAGGCGGCCGAGGTGCGCGCCATGCATGGTGAGGCGCGCATCCTGCTGCTCGAGGGCTGCTTCGAGGCCAGTGAATACGCCATCGCCGCTCAACTGGGGCTGGATCTGGTGCTGCAGAGCGCGGCGCAGGCCGAGGCGCTGGTTGCCGCTGAGTTGGCGCGTCCGCTCAATGTCTGGCTCAAGCTCGACTCTGGCATGCATCGCCTTGGTTTCGACGCCGCCAGCCTGCGTCAGTGGCATGCGCGGCTGGAAGACGCCGAGCAGGTCGCCGAGCTCAACCTGCTCAGCCATTTCGCCTGCGCCGACGAGCGCGGCCATCCGCTGACCGAACAGCAGGTCGAGCGTTTTCTCGATCTGCTGGATATGGATTTCAATCATCGCTCACTGGCCAACTCGGCGGCCGTACTGACCATTCCTGCCGCGCATATGGACTGGCTGCGCCCCGGCATCATGCTCTACGGCGCTACGCCGTTCGCCGAGCTGAGTGCACGCGAACTGGGGCTGAAACCAGCCATGACCCTGGCTGCGCGGGTGATCGCCGTGCGTGAGGTGGCAGTCGGTGAGAGTGTTGGTTATGGCGCGACCTGGGTGGCCGAGCGGCCCTCGCGTATTGCCACGGTCAGTTGCGGTTATGCCGATGGTTATCCGCGCCATGCGCCCAGCGGCACGCCGGTGCTGGTCGAGGGGCAGCGTGCCGGGTTGGCGGGCAGGGTGTCGATGGACATGCTGGCGGTGGATATCACGGATTTGCCCGAGGCCGATATCGATTCGCCGGTGGAACTGTGGGGCAGCCAATTGCCGGTGGATGAGGTGGCCACGGCGTGCGGCACCATCGGCTACGAGTTGCTGACCAAGGTCACCGCGCGGGTACCGCGGCGCTATATCGGCTGATCAGGCCAGCCCGCTCGGGACTTTCAGTACGTCCAGCTCCAGGCAGGCCTGTTCGCTGAGCTCGCCATCGTCGCCATGCATGCGCGAACCGGAGCGACCCAGTTCCTTTACCCGGTAAAGGGCCATGTCTGCCGCCTTGTACAGCCCGGTGAAGTTCTTCGCATGGCGCGGATAGAGCGCTACGCCGATGCTGATGGTTACGCGCAGGCGCTCGGCGCCGTAGTGCACGGGCTCGGATAGTTCTGCCAGCAGGCGTTCAGCGATCTCCCTGGCCTGGCTTTCGGCATCGCTGCCGCAGATCAGAGCGGCGAACTCATCGCCGCCCAGGCGGGCAACCGCATCGCCTGCGCGAACGTGCTCGCGCAGGCGCTTGGCGACCACCTGCAGCATCAGGTCACCGGCTGCGTGACCAAAACGGTCATTGATCGGTTTGAAGTGATCCAGGTCGATCAGCAGCAAAGCCACGCTCTCCTTGTGCCGCTCGGCGTGAGCCAGGGCCGACTCGCTACGCTCGACCAGATAGCGTCGATTGGGCAGTTCGGTCAGCGAGTCATGGAAGGCGGCGTGCTGCAGTTCGCGCTCGCGGTCGCGCAGCTGTTCGTTGGTCGCGGCCAGCTCGGCGGTGCGTGCGGTCACCGCTGCTTGCAGTTCATCGGCGCTGGCCTGCAGTTGCGCCAGGCGAGCGGTTTTCTCACGGTCTGCCTGTTGCAGGGCAACGGCGCGCTCCTGCTTGAGGATCTGGATGCGATAAGCCAGGGCGAAGGAGAACAGGATCGATTCGGCTGCCACGGCCAGCGGGAATACGTAGGCGTTCCATTCAGCCGGTTGCAGCACTCCGGTGGTGCGCAGCAACAGGATGGCGACGCTGCCCAGGACCAGACCATAACCGTAAAGATACAGCTGCGCCGGGAAGAACCCCTGGCGCCAGCGGATCACGGCGCTGCCCAGGGCGGCGGGGATACTGGTCAGAGACAGCAGGGCGATGGCCCAGGCGGCCAGGTAACGTTGATCGAACAGGGTCAGGACGATGGCGATGAGGTAGATCACGCAGGCCATGTTCAACAGATGATGCGCCCAGCGTACGTAAATGCGCGTTTGCAGCAGCGTCTGGGTGAAACGACTGGCGAACAGGCCCCACAACGACGGCAAGGTGATGCGGTCGAGCCAAGCCGGCACCGGGTGGTTCGGCCACAGGTACTGCGCGCCGTGACCGGTCATGCTCATGATGAACAGCAGGGCGAAGGCGGTGGTCAGCACATACCAGAAATAGGCCTTGTCGCGCAGCGAGATGAGGATGAACAGGTTGTACAGCAGCAGTGCGAAGACCACGCCGTAGATGACGCCGAGCGCCAGATTCTCGCGGGTGGCCAGTTGCGTGAGGTCGTCGAGCTGCCAGATGCGCAGCGGGAAAGAGTTGCCCGCCGGGTCGAAGGCACGCAGGTAGAAGGTCGTTGGCTCTTCACCCAGGGCTGGCAGGTCGAACACCATGCGTCGGTAGGGGTGGTCGCGGTTCTCGCTGAAGGCGACGCGCTCGCCGGCTTGACGCACCAGCCAGCCGCCCTGGCCGTCGGGTTGATGGAGCTGCAGGTCGAGTTGGGTCACCGAGCCCACTTCCAGTACCCAGTGGGCGGGGGCACGCATATCGCGTTGCAGGGTGACCTTGATCCACCAGGGATTGAGGCTCTGGCCGACACTGGCACGGCCATTAGCCGGTTGAAAGCGCGACTGCTGCTCAGGGGCGGCAAGGTCATCGATGGTCAGAGTGCCCTGGTCGTCCTCCAGTAGTTCGATATGCGCATTGAGCGGCATACCGCTGCTGGCGTCGGTGAGCACCACGGACGCCGCCGCCAGGCCCGTGGTCGACAGTCCCAACAGAAGAGCGAGCAGAAAGGCGAAGCGCTGCAGCATAGATGTCCTGGAGTCGGCTGACCGAGTAGCTTGAGTATATGCACAGGATTGTTATCGGACGAAAACAAATATGGCGTATGGCTACTGCGGGAAAATGTCTGATTTTTCTGTCCTTTCTTTGCCCAGGTCGGTGCTGCGCCAGAGTCGATGCCCGGACCAGTGAGCCAGGCGCGTGCTTGAGCGTTCGTCGCAGTGCGTGCAGGCGGTATTAAACCCAGTGCAACAGTCTGGTTTGGTCAATATTTGTGCTATTATCCGCGCCCCTCGTGATAGCCCATTGATCAAAAAATATGCAAGCCGCCAAGCCGCTGTTCGACTATCCCAAGTACTGGGCCGAGTGTTTCGGGCCTGCGCCCTTCCTGCCGATGAGCCGGGAAGAGATGGATCAGCTCGGCTGGGACAGCTGCGACATCATCATCGTCACCGGTGACGCCTACGTCGATCATCCTTCGTTCGGCATGGCCATCATCGGTCGTCTGCTCGAAGCCCAGGGTTTTCGCGTGGGCATCATTGCCCAGCCGGATTGGCGCAGCAAAGACGACTTCATGAAGCTCGGCGAGCCGAACCTGTTCTTCGGTGTCGCTGCCGGCAACATGGACTCGATGATCAACCGCTACACCGCCGACAAGAAAATTCGTTCCGACGACGCCTATACGCCCGGCGGCCTGGCCGGCAAGCGCCCGGATCGCGCCAGCCTGGTCTATAGCCAGCGCTGCAAGGAGGCCTACAGCCACGTACCGGTGGTGCTGGGCGGCATCGAGGCATCCTTGCGCCGTATCGCCCATTACGACTACTGGCAGGACAAGGTCCGCCGTTCGATTCTTATGGACGCCACCGCCGACATCCTGCTCTACGGCAACGCCGAGCGCGCGGTGGTCGAGATCGCCCAGCGCCTGTCGCGTGGCGAGCAGGTCGAAACCATCAGCGATGTACGCGGTACGGCTTTTATCCGTCGTGATACGCCCGAAGGTTGGTATGAGGTCGACTCCACCCGTATCGATCGTCCGGGTCGCGTCGACAAGATCATCAACCCCTACGTCAATACGCAGGACACCGAAGCCTGTGCCATCGAGCAGGCCAAAGGCGAGGTCGAAGACCCCAACGAAGCCAAGGTGGTGCAGATTCTCGACAGCCCGCGCATGACCCGCGACAAGACGGTGATCCGTCTGCCGTCGTTCGAGAAGGTGCGCAACGACCCCGTGCTCTATGCCCATGCCAACCGCGTGCTGCACCTGGAAACCAACCCGGGCAACGCCCGCGCGCTGGTGCAGAAGCATGGCGAGGTGGACGTGTGGTTCAACCCGCCACCCATCCCCATGACTACCGAGGAAATGGACTACGTGTTCGGCATGCCCTATGCGCGCGTGCCGCACCCGGCCTATGGCAAGGAGAAGATCCCGGCCTACGAGATGATCCGTTTCTCGGTGAACATCATGCGCGGCTGCTTTGGTGGCTGCACCTTCTGCTCGATCACCGAGCACGAGGGGCGCATCATCCAGAACCGTTCGCACGAGTCGATCATCCGCGAGATCGAGGAAATGCGCGACAAGGTGCCCGGCTTCACCGGCGTGGTCTCCGACCTCGGCGGGCCGACCGCCAACATGTACCGCATCGCCTGCAAGGACCCGGAGATCGAGAAGCACTGCCGCAAGCCGTCGTGCGTGTTCCCCGGTATCTGCGAGAACCTCAATACCGATCACAGCTCCCTGATCGAGCTGTACCGCAAGGCGCGTGCGCTGCCGGGTGTGAAGAAGATCCTGATCGCTTCCGGCCTGCGTTATGACCTGGCCGTGGAGTCGCCGGAGTACGTCAAGGAGCTGGTCACCCATCACGTTGGCGGCTACCTGAAGATCGCTCCGGAGCACACCGAGCGTGGCCCGCTGGACAAGATGATGAAGCCGGGGATCGGCAGCTACGACCGCTTCAAGCAGATGTTCGAGAAGTACTCGAAGGAGGCGGGCAAGGAGCAGTACCTGATCCCCTACTTCATCGCCGCGCATCCGGGCACCACCGACGAGGACATGATGAACCTCGCCCTGTGGCTCAAGCGCAACGGTTTCCGTGCTGACCAGGTGCAGGCGTTCTACCCGTCGCCGATGGCCACCGCCACGGCCATGTATCACTCGGGCAAGAACCCGCTGCGCAAGGTGACCTACAAGAGCGACGGCGTCGAGATCGTCAAGAGCGAGCAGCAGCGTCGCCTGCACAAGGCCTTCCTGCGCTATCACGATCCGAAAGGGTGGCCGCTGCTGCGTGAAGCGCTGGAGCGCATGGGCCGTAGCGATCTGATCGGCAATGGCAAGCATCAACTGATCCCCACCTACCAGCCGCAGAGCGACGAGTACCAGAGCGCCCGACGCAAGAACTCCACGCCGGTCGGCAGCAAGAAGGCGGGTAATGCAGGCAAGATGCTCACTCAGCACACGGGGCTGCCGCCGCGTGCCAGTGATGGCAGCAAACCCTGGGACAAACGTGAGCAGGCCAAGGCGGCGGCTGAGGCGCGTAACCAGCAAGCCGCGCGTGAACGTGCTGGCGCTGGCAAAGGCAAGGGCAAGAAGCCTGGGAAGAAGCCCGCAGTACCGCGCTGAATCATCAGCAGCACTCACGAAAAAGCCAGCACTGTGCTGGCTTTTTCGTTGCAGAAGCCCTAGCCAGCGCCTCGTAGGGTGGGCTTCAGCCCACCACCGTCGCCGTGACGTGCGGCTTGTCTCAATCCGTGCTGAAACGGCAGGTCAGGTAGCGATTGCTCGGGCCATAGCGCAGGATCGACCACAAGCGCCTGAACAGGTAAAACGGGTGGCTGCGGTAATACGCCAGCACTGCATTGCCGACACCTTCCGAGCGGTGTTGGCGTACCTCCTTTTTCGCTGACTTCTTGAACAGCCCGGAAAACTCCCAGCGCTGGATCTGCTCGAAACGCTCATGCGGGTGCAGCCCATGGCGGCTGAACAGGCGCGCGAAGCTGGCCGGGCTGAAGTCATGCAGGTGGTGCGGGTTGCCGTCGAGTGTCGGTGTGGTCGGCACTGAGGCAATGATACGGCCGCCCTGGGCCAGCAGTCGTACGAGGTTTTCTGCCAGGCGCAGCGGGTCTGGCAGATGCTCGATGGTTTCCAGGCTGACGATGCTGTCGAAGCCTGAACTGTCGGCGAAGGTTTCGGCATTGGCGCACTGATAGCGCAGGTTGGGTCGCTGATAATTCGCCTGCGCGTAGGCAATGGCTTCGGGATCGATGTCGATACCGGTGATCTGCTTGTCCGGATGCCGTTCGGCCAGCAATGCACTGCCATATCCACAGCCGCACGCCATATCGAGCACGCGCGAGCCTGTCAGCGCGTCGCTGGCGAATTCGTAGCGCTGCATGTGCAACTCGAGAGTGGCCAGGTCGGCGGCCAGGCGATCATCCATCTTCAAGGGATAGATGCGTTCAAGGGTGTGCATGGCGGCCTGTCCTTGGGCTGCGGAAGTGTTCGTAGTCTGTTGCTTGCCGATAGGGGCTGCAAGCATCTCCCTTGGGTTCATGGCGCAGCTTGTGAGGGTTGGCTTGCCTATATTCTGGTACTATAGTTCCAGAATATAAAAACAACAGTGGAGCTCCCATCATGCGCCTTGCCGCCCCCTCGTTTATTGCTCTGTCCTTGCTGCTGACAGCATGCGGGGAGAGCGAAGCGCCGCCCGTGGCCAGTCTCGACTTTCAGAAGCAACTGCAGACGCAGCTGATCAAGGCCAAGCCGGGTGAGGTAATCGAGATTCCCGCCGGCACCTGGCAGCTCGACCGCAGTCTTAGTCTCAAGGTCAGTGGCGTGACGTTGCGCGGTGCCGGCATGGATCAGAGCATCCTCAACTTCAAGGGCCAGAAGTCCGGCGCCGAAGGGCTGTTGGTGAACGCTTCCGACTTCACCATCGAGGACCTGGCGCTGGAGGACACCAAGGGCGATGCGCTCAAGGTGGTTGGCGGCCAGAACATCATCATCCGTCGCGTGCGCACCGAGTGGACCAATGGCCCGGCTACCGAGAATGGTGCCTATGGCATCTATCCGGTACAGACCGAGAATGTGCTGATCGACGGCGTGGTGGCCATCGCTGCCTCGGACGCCGGCATCTACGTCGGCCAGTCGCGCAACGTGGTGGTGCGCAATAGCCGTGCCGAGCGCAACGTCGCGGGCATCGAGATCGAGAACACCATCGGCGCCGACGTCTATGACAACGTCGCCATCGGCAATACCGGCGGCATCCTGGTGTTCAACATGCCCAACCTGCCGCAGCCAGGTCACACCACACGGGTCTACCGCAATAAGGTCGAGAGCAACAACCACAAGAACTTCGGCCACAAGGGCACGCCGGTCGCCAGTGTCCCGGCGGGCTCTGGCGTGCTGGTCAACTCCAACGACAAGGTGGAGATCTTCGATAACGATATTGGCGACCACCGCACCGCCAACGTCATCGTCAGCAGCTACTTCAGCACCGGCTACACCGACCTCTCCACCGAGGCGGACTTCGATCCCTACCCGGAGGCCATTCATATCCATGGCAACCGCTTCGGACCTGGTGGCGACAGCCCCGATAACCTCGAGCTGAAAGCGCTGAGGCTGGCCAAGTTCGGTCTCAATGGCCGCCTGCCGGACATCCTCTGGGACGGCTACGTGAACCCCGAAAAACTGGTCGATGGCAAGCTGCCGGCTGAGTTGGCCATCTGCATCGACAATGGCGATGCCGGTATCGTCAACGTCGACGGCCCCGGCGGCTACAAGAACATCAGTACTGACATAACGCCGCACCGCTGCGAGCTGCCTCGTCTTCCTGCCGTGGAGCTGCGCGCAGCCTTGGCCGAGGCAGGTGAATAAGCATGAAGTACGCCTGGCTGTTGATTGCCGCCGCGCTGCTCGGCGCCTGCGAGCAAGCGCGTACGCCCCTGTATCTGCCTAGCCGCGAGGACTATCCGCAGAAGCTCAGCGCCTGGGGTGTGCTGCAGCAGCGTGACGGCCAGTTGCAGCCGGTCGGCGGTGTACAGCCCTACGGCCTGAATACGCCGCTGTTCAGCGATTATGCGCACAAGCTGCGTACGATCTGGCTGCCCGAAGGGAGCCAGGCTCGCTATGGCGAAGCACGTTTCGATTACCCCGTTGGCACCGTGCTGAGCAAAACCTTCTACTACCCGATCGATACCCAGGGTCGGTTGCAGCGCAGCGAACAGCGCGATACCGAGGCGGTGGAACTGAAGCGGGTGCGGCTGATCGAGACGCGCATTCTGCTGCGCCAGGAGCAGGGTTGGGTCGCCCTTCCTTACGTCTGGGACGAGGCGCAACGCGAGGCCATGCTGGACTGGGCTGGTGCCAGTTTCGATCTGCAACTGCATGATGAAACTGGCGAGGTGCTGGCGGTCGACTATCAGGTGCCCGATGCCAACCAGTGTGCGGGGTGTCACGAGGAGCAGGCGGGCAAGGGCGTACAGCCGCTGGGGCCGAAGGCGCGTCATCTGAACAAGGATTTCGTCTACGCCGATGGCGCGGCCAACCAGTTGCTGCACTGGCAGGGTATCGGTTTTCTGCAAGGTGTTCCGGCTGGCATGACCAGCGTTCCACGCAACGCCCTGTGGGGCGCACCGCGTGAAGGGGAGGGGCTGGAGCATCAGGCACGCAGTTATCTGGATGCCAACTGCTCGCACTGCCATAACCCTGAAGGGCCGGGGCGTACCTCAGGTTTGTATCTCGATCCGGCTACGCCGCTGAGCATCGCTTATGGTCTGTGCAAGCAACCAGTGGCCGCGGGCAAGGGCTCCGGTGATCGCCTGGTGGACATTTATCCCGGTGCGCCGGAAAAGTCGGTGCTGAGCTTCCGCCTGCACAGCACCGATCCCAGCATCATGATGCCCGAGCTGGGTCGTTCCACCTCCCACCGCGAAGGGCTGGAGGTGATCGACCGTTGGATCGCCAGTCTCGATGGCGAGTGCTGACAGACTAGAGCTGACCTGCCTGCCACTGCGCTTCGCGACTGGAGAGAGCTGCGGCGATGTCCGCAACGCTGTCGGAGGCGACGCTCTCCGGCAGCGGGTCGAGGCCGACGCTGGCGAATAGCTGGCCATAGCTGTTACGCAGTTCGGCGTAGGCCAGGTCACGGCGCAGATCCGCCTGTAGTGTGTTCAGCTCGCCCTGGATCAGTTCCAGCTCGCCAATGCCCTGGGCCTGGTAGCGATTGCGCAACTGCTCGACGATCTGCCCATCCAGCCCCGCCAGTTGCTGGCTGGTCTGGAACTGGCGCTGGGCTTCGCGGAAGTTGGCGTTGGCAACGTGCAGTTGGGCGAGGATGGCCATAGACATGGCCTGGCGCCGCGCATCGGCGACCTCCTGGCCGGCCTTGGCAACATCGATGGCGGCTGGCGCGGAGAGTACATTGAACAGGTTCCAGGTGACTTTCACGCCGTAGTCGGCCCAGCTTTGGTTCACCAGGAACGAGTTGCTGTCGTAGTGCCCGCCGGCGGAAAACTCCAGGCCTGGCAATAGACGGAGCATGGCTTTGCGTGTTTCTGCGGCGCTGATGCGCGCCTGGTAATCCTGCTCGCGCAGTTCGGGACGGCTGGCCAGGGCTTCCTGCTCCAGCGTGTCCAGCGCCACCTTGAGTTCCGGCATCTGATAACCGGCGTCAGGCGCCAGTTCGACCTGAGTTCCCAGTGGTAGGTTGATCAGGGTAGCCAGTTCAGTCTTGGCCAGCGACAGGGCGCGGCGCTGTTCTTCCAGCTGGCGAGTGGCCTCGATCAGCGCGCGCTGATAGCTCAGGGCCTGGATCGGATCGCCGATGCGCTGTTCGCTCAGGCGCTGGCTGTTGTCGCGAGCCTGGGCGACGCGGGCCATGAGGCTGTCGATCTGAGTCAGCAGACGATCGGCCGCCACGGCACGCCAGTACGCGGAGCGCACATCCTGAATGATGGTGTGCACTACCTTGCGCCGGCGCTCCTGCACGATCAGGCGCTGGTCACCCTGTTGCTTGGCACTGACGTAACTGACACCGAAGTCCAGCACGTTCCACACCATGGTCAGATCCGCCACGCCACGGTCGCGGTCCTGCGAGGTGGACGGCTCCAGAGACTGGGTGCCGGTTTCGATGCTCTGGCTGCTGGAGGCGCTGACGTTGTTACGTCCGGCATAGCCGGCGGACAGCGCCATGCGTGGCAGCATGTCGAAGGTGGCCAGGTCGACCTGGCGCTGAGCCATGGCTTCCTCCATGACCTTCAGGCGCGCCTCGAGGTTGTACTTCACTGCGCGGGCCATGGCTTCGTGCAAGGTCAGTGGGCCGCTGAGCGGCTCCTGATCCTTGAACATGGTCGCCAGATCCTGCTGGGCGCGTTGCTCGCTGACGCTGCGGTCGATGGGTTGGCTGGTCACCGCGCAGCCGCCAACGGCTAGCGCCAGTACACTGATGCTGAAAAATTTAGCTGCTTTGCTCATCCTTGGGCCGCCCCCTGGTACGGCACTCATTCGATTCTTATCTGTTTTGTCGATTACGCTTGTGGCATCTGCAACGGAATTTCTCCCAACGCCCAGGCAAGCTCTCTTATCTGGCGTTGTTCGCTTTCACCGATCTCCTGCAGTTGCTGGCTCAGAGTCGGTGCTCCGAGAATCTCTCCCCCGCTCAGGCCATTGCCGCTGGAAGTCCCCCAGCTAAGCTGGATTTCGCCTGATTCCAGCGGTACGTCCTTGTTGAACATGCTGGAGAAACTGCTGGTACCGAACACGCCGCCGTCGCCCCCGCCAAAGCCGAGGAAACCAATGCCGCTGCCATTGCCGGCACCGCTGTCGCTGCTGGCAAAGACCTGGGCGATGTAGCTGGGCGCCAGCGCACCGTTGTTGATGAAGATGTTGCCCACCGTGGGTACGCCGCTACCGAGAGTCGGCTGCTCGAACAGTGGCGGCGGCAACAGTGGCGAGGTGGTGTTGGAGGGCGGCGCGCCGGGCACATTGGGTTGAGGTGGTGCGGTCGGTGTAGTGGGTACGTTGGGCGTCGGGTTGGCGCGGAACTCCGGATCGCCGGTATTGAGCCCGCCCAGCGTGTAGCCGGTGCTGGAGAAGTTGCTCTGCAGGGCGTTACCGACGGCATCAGCGATGCCGCTACCAACTGCCGTGAGCGACAGGCCAAGCGTACCCTGGCCGGTCACGCCGCCGACGGTGATGCGATAGGTGCGTGCATCGATCTGTACCAGCGAGAGCAGGGTACCGCTGGCGCTGCCGGTGGTGGACAGCGCGAAGTCGGCCAGATCGACGCCGTTGACGTCTTCGCTGAAGGTAACGGTGAAGCCGAGGGTGGTATTGGTGGTGGGCGATGTGCCGTCGAGGGCGATGCCTGTCACCTGTGGTGGGGCGGCATCAACCAGCACGGCGCTGGTGGCGCCGACGTTGTTGAGAGTCGTCGCTGTGTCGTTACCGGCGGCATCACGTAGTGTCGCGCCGTTGCTCTGGAGGTTGGTGCCGACGGCAATGCCGTTGCTGTCCTGCTGGCCATTGGCGACGGTCAGGCGGAACACCAGCGCGGTGCTGCCCGAGCCACTCAGGTAGTTAGCGTAGACGGTGCCGCCGGTGTCCAGGGTTATCGCCAGTCGCGGTGTGCCGCCAGTGGTATCAACGGTTACGGCTTCGTCGAAGTTAACCGTGAAGTCGAGGGCGTCACCCGCCACGTAGGTGCCGTTGGCCGGCACGCCGACAGAGGTGATTGCCGGTGCCTTGCTGTCGATGGCGTAGTTGTTGGAGTCGGTGGTACCGGTGCCGGTGTTGCCGGCGGCATCGGTGTAACCGGTGTTATCCAGAGTGATCAGGTTGGTAGCGTCGGTTACGTCGGCGTCAGGCGTCAGGGTCGCCGTCCAGGTGATGCCGCCGTCACTGCTGCTGAGGTTGCCGAGCGTGCCGTTGGCCACGCTGAAGTCCGCCGTGGTCAGCCCGGTCACGGCCTCGCTGAAAGTGATGGTGACCGTGGTGCTCTGCCCTGCCTTGAGCGCGGTATCGGTGATCACGATGCCGGCCGTCGGGCGCTGGGTGTCGATGGCGTAGTTGTTGGAATCGGTGGTGCCGACGCCAGCATTGCCGGCCGTGTCCTGCACGCCGGTGTTGTCCAGGGTGACCAGGTTGGTGGTGTCTGTGACGTTGGAACTCGGCGTCAGGGTTGCCGTCCAGGTGATGTTGTCCGAGGTGCTCAGGTTGCTCAGGGTGCCGTTGGCCACGCTGAAGTCCGCCGTGGTCAGCCCTACTACCGCTTCGCTGAAGGTGATGGTGATGGTGGTGCTCTGCCCAGCCCTGAGCGCGGTATCGGTGACCACGATGCTGGCTGTCGGGCGCTGGGTGTCAATGGCATAGTTGACCGAGTCGGTGGAGCCGCTGCCGATGTTACCCGCCAGATCCATGACGCCGGTGTTGTCCAGGGTGATGACGTTGGTGGCGTCGGAGAGGTTGCTATCCGGAGTAAAAGTGGCGGTCCAGGTGAGACCGCCGTCGGCACTGCTCAGGCCTGTGAGCGTACCGCCAGCGACCGTGAAGTCCGCCGTATCCAGCCCAACCACTCTCTCTGCGAAGGTGATGGTGACGGTGGCGGTCTCGCCGATGCGCAGAGCCGTGTCACTCAGGGTGATGCTGGTGGCTGTCGGACGCACACCGTCGACCACCAGGGCCTTGTTGGCGCCTAGGGAGCCCGCCGCGCCGGGGGCTGCCAGGGTGAGAATGGCGGACTGGTTGGCGCCGTCCCGGATACTGCCACCGTTGAGGCTCAGAGCCGAGCTGGAGACGTAGTCGAGGTCGGCGGAGCTGTCGCCCGCCTGCACGGTGTAACTGAAGCTCAGGGTGTTGGTGCCCGAGCCAGACACATAGTTGAGCACCCGGTCGGTGGCGCCCGTCTCCAGAGTCAGCGTCGGGATGCCGGTCACGTTCACTGCCGAGTCGAACTGCACGTTGACGGTGATGACATCACCGATCTTGTAGGTGCCGTTGGCGGTGCTGGACGATACGTTGGTGATGGTCGGGGCGATGGGGGCGGTCAGGGTCAGGTCGTTGCCGGTGCCACCGATATAGCTGGTGGTCAACTCGGTGCCGTTACCCGCCGTATTGAATTTTCCGCCTTCGCTGATGCCGCTGAAGGTTCCGACTACCGCGTCGGCTGCATCGTTGACGATCACCGTGTAGCTGTCGCCGCTGCCGGCCGCGTAGCCGTGATTGACTGCCAGGGTTGCGCCGGATACGTCGACGACTCCGTTGACCACCACCCGGTCATAGCCGGTGCCGGCGGTGGTGCCGTTGATGTCCAGCGCCAGGGTGCTGCCGAAGTCCAGGGTCAAGTTGCCATTGACGGTCAGGGTGCCGGCGCCTGAGCTGCCCGGGGACAGGGTGCCGCCGTTTTGCACGGTGACGTCGCCGCCCAGAGTCCCGATGCCGGCCAGGGTCGCACCGGTGCCCACCGTGGTGGCGCTACTGGTGCTGCCATCGACCACCAGAGTGCCGCCAGAGACAGTGGTGGTTCCGGCGTTTGTGTTGCTGTTGGAGAGGGTCAGTTCACCCGCTCCTGCCTTGGTCAGGGCACCGGTTCCTGCAATCACGCTGGAAATCGTCGCGCTATAGCCCGAGCCGACGTTGAAGACCTGCGTGGTACCGCCGGCCAGGGTTATGGTGCCGCCGGTCAGCGTCAGGCCGTTGGCCCGGGTCATGTCGAAGGTCAGGCTTTCGTTCAGAGCAACGACGTTGAGGTTCAGTGCCTGGCCGGCCAGGTTGCTGGCGAAGACGATGGTCTGGCTGCCGGTGACATCGGCTGCAGCGATGGCAACGGCCTCACTGAAGCTCACACCATTGCTGAGATCAATGGTCGCCGTGTCGTTGGTATTGGTGACGTAGATAATGTCGCTGGTGACTACGACATCAGCGGTGACGGTGCTGGTGCCGTCATTCAGGCTGTAGCGGATGGTGGTGTCACCCGCCGGCGTGTCATTGCGGTAGGTAACCCGCTGTGCCACATCATTGACCAGTGCAGTGGTCGCTGCCGTGCCGCTGCTGGTGAAGGTGATGGTCAGTACGCCGCCCACATTGGTGAAGGTGGCGAAGGTCTGCCCGCCCGACTGCAGGTTGCTGCCATCGATGCTGAACAGCGCGCCGGCGGTGTCGAAGCCCAGCACGTCGCTGCCTAGTGCTGTGCCGTTACGTTGGATCGTCAGGCTGGCTCCGGCCCAGTTGCCGTTGCCACCGTTGAGCGCGCCGAACTCGGTGTCGCTGAACAGGGCGTTCCCGCCTGCATCCAGTACCACGATGTTACCGGCACCGGCCCAGGCCACGCTGTCGCCATTGAGGTTGGAAATAGCTGGCACCGCGTTGATCACGATGTCCTTGTTGGCCCCCAGAGAGCCCGCAGCGCCTGGTGCTGCCAGGGTCAGGGTGGCGTCGTTGCCGGCGGCATCGCGAATGGTGCCGCCGTTGAGCCCAAGGGCATTGGTGCCTATGTAGTCCAGGTCTGCGTTGCTGTCGCCCGCCTGCACCGTGTAGGTGAAGGTCAGGCTGTTGGTGCCGGAGCCGCTCGCGTAGTTCACCACCCGGTCAGTGCTACCGGTCTCCAGCGTCAGCTGCGGTGTGCCGGTGACGGTGACGCTCTCAGCGAAGTTCACCTGTACGGAGATCACATCCCCTACCTTGTAGGTGCCATTGGCGGTGCTGGAAGTCACCGACGTGACGCTGGGGGCCAGGGTGTCGATGGCGTAGTTGCTGGAGTTGGCGGTACCGATACCTGCAAGGGAGGTACTGACTCCAGTGACACCGCTCAGGTCGACGGTGATGACGTTAGTGCTGTCGGTGACACTTGCATCGGGCGTGAACAGGCCGGTCCAGGTCAGGCCGCCATCGGAGCTGCTCAATCCACTAATGCTTCCGTTGGGCACGGTCAGGTCGGTAGTGGTGAAACCAGTCACCGCCATGTTGAAGGTGAAGGTTACGGTGGAGGTCTCGCCGACCTTCAGGTTGTTGTCGGAGAACGTTGCCGACACAAGGGCGGGGCGGGGCACATCGGCGAAGCCAATGTTGTCGAGCGCGACATACAAATTGCCATCGCCGGAAGAGGGATCCGAGATACGAATCTCGTCGACGTTCTGGAAGATCGACGCGGTCAGCCCGTTTGACTGAGTGAAGTCGGATATGTAATTGAGACTGTCGGTCGCCAGCGTCACGCTGCCCAGCGAGACGCCATCACGGAAGGCTTCGAAGGTGATTTGCGGATGAGCGCCCAGGTAGTCAACGATTTTGATACCGGTGAAGGAGAAATCAGCTCCGTTCTGGCTGCGAATGATAATTCTCGGCGTTCCGTCACCAGAGCTATCGACGATTCCGTCAGAGTTTGGACCGAATAAGTCACTGTAGTAATCCCACGTAGAATTACTGTTGGTATTGCCTGAGTTTGCCGAGTAGATCTCGATCACTACACCGGGAATGTCAGTAGAGTTGGCGTCACCATCCCTAACCGTCGTACCAATGGTCGTATCTGGGCCACTGAAATTGAGTGTTCCCGCGAACAACTTGCCACTGAAAGCCTGTTGGGCCGATGCCGAGAACGGTATTACTGCCTCGATCGAGCCACTGGTGACTTCCAGCGTCCAGTCACCGCCTTGAGAGGTAGAACCGGTTGCATCGTTGGAAGCGGCTACATCCGCGCCGCTGAGTTGGGCTATCTGGTTGACGAATGCCTGCCCAGCTGCGCCGCTACCAACATCGCAGCCGTAGAAGAGAATGTCGCCATCGGCATCGAGACTCTGCCCAATCTGCGCAAGGTCCGCCGCACGTGCGTCCAGGCCCGCTTTATCGAGGGTAAGGCTGCCAAGCGTCACCTGCCCGGGCAGCCCGTGACTGACGATATGGATGGCATCGATGCCGGAGCGTCCTGCCAGGTAGTCGCTGATTTGCTTCAGACCATCGCCTGTGGGGTTGAGCACCACCACTTCGGTGCCCGGCTTTATGCCCGCCAACAGTTGTTGGTAGTCCTGGACTTGCCCGTCGACGAACACGATTTCCTGACGGTTGTCGGCAGTGCCTGTCGGCGTCGCCGCTAGGTTGTCATGGCTGGAAGAGGCATCTGCTGTCGGCTGGGCATCCGCGGTCTGCGTATCCGCGACCTCAACCGCAGTGGCTGCGACCGCACCGTCGAACATCATCCGCGGTTCCAGAGCCATCGCCAGAGCGGACATTGCGGGTTTGGCCGCAGTTCGTACGGGAGCAGTCTTCTTCCAAAACATGGAGCACCTCCTACCACTTTCAAGAAGAGGAAGGCTCCATCGGCCTTCCCCTTGTAGTTGCCTGCCGACCCGAATACACGAGTCGGCTCGATCACTCAGTTACGCGACGGGAAGATGCCTTCCAGCGCAATGATGAAGTTGGTGCCCAGATAGGGATTGCGGATGCCGATCGGTTGGCTGCCACCAACAGGCGATACAGTCACGGTTCCCTGGGGAATGACTGAACCCTGCCCGTGAACGCCGCCCAGGCTGGCCTTGGTGGCATCCGGGGCGGTTGAGGTGAACAGGCCATTGATGGTCACGGCGGTTGGGCCGGACCTGGCAGTGGTGTTCGACAGGTACACCGTAGCTCCTGCAGTGGGCACCGCCATGGCACCTGGCGTACCAGTTGCGACGTCGACGCTGGAACCCGTGAGGCTCACGGCACTGGCCTGGCCGGTGAATTGAGCGACGGGCTGGTGGATCGGCATTTGGGTGACGTTCAGCGTAACGCTCTCTGCGCCCGCCACTTCCCCGATTGTGATCGGTGCCAGGCCAGGCCCGGTGCCTTGCCCAACCGGGCTACGCCCGGAGAAGTTCGGCAGCCCGAAGGTGGTCTGGCCATTGCCACCGTAGGTGGTGCCCAGCAGCGCGAACAGTGCCGAGTTCTGTTGGATGGCCATGATCTGTCCCTGGCAGGTCGCCCAGCCCCGGGGGGCGAAGTTGAAGCCCACCATACGGATCTCGCCCATGAATGGATCGCTCATTACCTATCTCTCCTTGATGCAGCCGCGTATGCGGCACTGGTGTTTATTGTTCTAGAGCAGGGACTCGGCCGGCTTTGGCCGCTTTACATGGAACAGCGCCTGCAACAGATGCCGGTCGCCTTCCTCATCCGGGCCGATGGGGGTGAGCATCGCCTCCCATTCACCACCTTCCGGGCTGCGCAGCCGATAACAGTGTTGGGGCAGCTGGAGCCCCTCGGGCTGGGCAAAAATTGCACTGTAACAGTGGTAGCGGGCAGTCATCGCCACGCCTTCATAGGCCTCCACCAGGGTGATGGTCACACCTTCACCTTCGTCCCAGCATAGCTGCCAGGGTTGCTGGAGGTGGCGCTCGAAGTCTTCGAGGCTGGGCACCTGGCTCATGCCGGTACCGCCAGAGCGGGCGCGGCTTCACGGTGCATCTGCAGGTAGATATGGTTGGAGCCGCTGGCTCTGAAGGCAAAACGCTCGTACAGACGCTTGGCCGGATTAGTGGGTTCGACGAACAGGCGCATCGACTTCTCTGCGGCATCCGCTTCATCGACCAGTGCAGCCAGATAGCGGGTGCCGATTCCCTTGCTCCGCCATTCGGGGAGCAGCGAAATGTCGATGAGGTTGATCACGGTCGGACCGCGGAAGATATAGAGGCGGCCGATAGCCAGGTCACCGTGGCAAATCAGGGAGAAGTCGGAGCCCTGATAATGCTCCTGGTAATAGCGGTGCTGGGCGTCGAACTGCTGTGCGAGAAAGGCATCAATGACGGGTTGATCCCAACCGCTGAGCGCCATTTCCTGAGCCCGGGTACTCGCATAAAGCCTGCGCAGGAAGTTTAGATCAGTCTCCTCGGCAGGCCGAAGATGCAATTCGTGGGAACGCATGGTGTGGGTGTCCTTTTTGCTTCCGTGCTACCGCGGCGTGAGCCGGAACCGGTTCGTTTTGTTTTGCCACTATGCGACTTACAGGTCGGAGGTTAGCTGAAGTCCGGGGTCAATCGCCACCATCCGGATAGACGGTAGACGTGTTATTTAACTTCTGCTGGAACTTTCATGCTCTTGCTTTGTCATTCGCCATTGTTCAAGCGCTCTATAGGCTTTGCCCGCCCAGTACTCCACGGTTTCGCGGAGGCCCTCGTCGGCAGCTTCGCGTTTGCTCTGGCTGTCGGCAGTGAATGATTGCGACGGCTGTTTGGCATCGAAGCCGGCGGTCTCGCGCAGCCGTGGCAGATGTGCGTCGTGCACGTCGAACAACGAGGCCAATCGACCCCAACAGGCATCGGGCAGCTCCTGATAGTTCACCGCTACCGCGCCATGCTGTTGGCAAAGCGCCAGCCCTTGCCGGAGGATCGCGCCGACCGTGCGGCTGGTGTACTCGGCGGGAGTCATGCGCAGCGCTTCTTCTGCAGGTAAATCCAGTGCGGATGATCCCAGTAACCCTGGCACGCGGTGCATGCCCGGTTGGCGTAGTTGGGAAACGACGATCTCCAGCGGGTTGCGATAGAGGAAAACACGCGGCACTTCGGGGTAAAGCGCCAGCAGCAAGGGGGCCTCGAACACGTTCCACGCATCGAGCTTGATGAACAGCCGTTGCTCGTTGCCTTGACGTCGTTGCCCGTAGGCGGATACCAGCGCCGCGAGCCAGGCGGGTTGATGAAGCGTCGCCTTGGGATCCAGCCGGTGCGCACGCAGCAGATTGTCCAACGGTGGTGGTTCGGAGAGCACGATGTTGTCGTCCAGCGTCGCCAGCATCTGCGCCATCAGTGTCGAGCCGCAGCGCGAGGCGTGGAAGATCAGCGCTGTGGGCGGCAAACCAGGGCTTACGGCCTGCCAGTCCAGCAACGCCTGGAGGTCTGTCTCCCGGCGGAAGGCCTGATTGAAGGGCAGGCGCAACGCGTGATCGACATCGTCACGGAAGAAGGGCCGGATCAGTCGTTGCTCGCCGAACCAGCACCAGTCCAGGCGCCATTCACCTTTCTGAAGCCAGGCGCGGATCGGTAGCCAGCCGCTGAAGTCTTGCTCGGTATTCACGCTCGCCATTGTTCGCTCCACGCTTGCCTGCCACGGCGCATGGCAGCCTTTACCTCGGCTTCGGAAAAGGTCAGCCCCAACGCCGCAGCGAGGCGCACGGCCTCGGCCTGGAAGTCACGCGCGTCGCCCAGGGTGCGCAGGCGTGCGGCGAGAGCTGTGTCCTGCGCCACATGCTTGCGGAAGGCGGCAAAGGCCAGCTCTGCCCTCCCGGGCTGCAGTGCAGGCGTATCCGGCAGCCCGGCTGCCACCTGTTGCAGCAACCAGGCGTTGGGTTGGCAATCCAGCACCAGATGCACGCGCGCGCCGGGCCCCGGGTTATCCACCCGATGTGGCCGTGACAGGTCGATGAACCAGCATTCGCCCACCTTCATGGGCACCTGCAGGCCGTCGACGAGAAACTCCACGTCAGCAGGGCTGAGTAGTGGCATATGCAGGCGCAGGTCGCCACCGGGCTGGCCGAGGTCGGGGTCGCAGTGTTCGTGAATGCGAGCGCCGGCACCCAGGCGCAGGAGTCGCGCGCTGCGGATGCTGGTCTGAAACAGCGCGAGCACCTGGTGCCAGGCCTGTTCCTCCTGCCACCAGTCGGTAGGCACCGGTGCACCTTGCCCTGGGGCAAGTGGCAGGAGGGCATCCTCCGGGGTGATCAGTGCGACGCCGCTCCACTCACCCTGGTAGTAACCCGTGTTGAAGTGGTGTTGCCAGGCGTCGTCAGGAATCCGCCCGAGTGCCTCCAGCAGTGCGGGTAATCGAGGCGCCAGTGGCAATCGGGAGCATCGTGGTAAAGCGTCCAGGCTCATGTTGCATCCTTGTGTTAAAAACCACTTTCGCGCACGCCGAGCGCCGCGATCCGCCGCCAGGCCGCGCCGAGTAGCGACTGCCGCTCTCCGTCCAGTATCACCACGCCGCGCAGTGGGTGATCGGGATGGATGTCGTTATTCAATAGCGTCAGACGTACACCGTACTGTGCTTGCACAGGTTCCGCGCGGCGCTGTGCGTCACGGCGTACGGCGATGGGACCGCCGTGATCCGAGCTGAGCGCTTCCAGTTCCAGATAGGCGACGCCGGTGGCGTCCACTTCGTCCAGGCGCACTTTCACCGCCGGGCGTGCTGGGTCGTCAGTGATGAAGCGCCCTTCGCTGCCCGTTTCGATCCGCCAGAGGTTTTCTTCGGCCAGATAGCCGCGTAGGCGTAGCCCCGGCTCGACGATGCGGGCAAGTGATTCGCCAGGGTGCAGCCAGCGATCCGCGCTCAGGTCGCGTTGCAGGTCGCGTACCACGCCAGCCTGCGCTGCGCGTAGCTGCAGGCGCTCACGCTGGGCGGCCAGGCCTCGGTATTCGGCTACTGCTTCGGCCAGGCGTTGTTCGAGGATGCCCGCATCGGCCGCCGTTTCGCTGCGTGCGGACTGGCGGCGCAGTTGCAACTGAAGAATTTCGGTCTCGCGCCGAACGATGGCCTGGCGCGAGTCCAGGTCGGGTGAATCCAGTTCCAGCAGCAGGTCGCCGGCTGCCACGCTCTGCCCGTCCTGCACGTGCACGGCTTTCAAGCGCGCGGCCACCGGCGCATGCAGGGCGCTGGTGCGTGAGGCTTCGAGCAGCGCAGGTATTTCCACCGAGCTGCGCCAGGGCACGATCAGCACCAGCAGTACCGCGCCAAGGCTCAGGCCGGTAATCAGCACCTTGCGCGAGTCGGCTTGTTCGCGGCGTTGCCACCATTCACCCAGTTCACGCCAGATGGGCAGGCCGATGAACCACAGCAGTTCAACCACCATCAGGAAGATGCCGAGCACCTTGAAGAACAGGTGATAGACCGCCAGCGCGATGCCGAGGAACAGGATTGCGCGCCATATCCAGGAACCGTAGCCCCAGATCAGCAGGCGTCGGGTCATGCTTGGCGACCAGGGTTCCGGTGCCGGTTCGCCATAGCCGAACAGGGCTTCGCGCAGGCGCCAGCGACACAGGGCGAAGGCACGGTTCTGCAGGTTATCCACCCCCCACAGATCGCTGATCAGGAAGTAGCCATCGAAGCGCATGAAGGGATTGAGGTTGATCACCAATGTGGTGATCCAGGTCGCGCTGGCCAGCATGAAGGCCGAGGTACGCAAGGGGCCATCCGGCAGCAATGACCAGGCCAGCAGTGCCAGCACCGCCAACAGCAGTTCGGCGAACACGCCGCCTGCACCGATCAGCAGTCGCGAGCGCCGGTCGCGCACGCGCCAGGCGTCGCTGACGTCGGTGTAGAACATTGGCAGCAGCACCATGAACGCCAATCCCATGCTCTGTACCCGGCAGCCGGCGCGCTTGGCCATGAAGGCGTGGCCGAACTCGTGACAGAGCTTGGCGAAGGTCAGCGCGATGCCGAAGGCCAATGCGCCACCGAGACTGAACAGGTGGGGGAAGGTGGCGAGAAAGCGCTGCCAATCGCGCATCACCAGAAACAATCCCAGTACAAAGACCAGCGGCAGGCCCCAGCGCAGCAGCCAGGGGCCGTGGCGTTCGAGCACGGGCCAGGCGCGATTGAGGAAGGGATCGGGCCGCCACAGCGGAATGCGGAAGAACAGGTATTGATGCAGTACCCGCTTCCACGGGCTTTGGCGCTGGGCGGCGGCTTTCATCGCGTAGCTGGCACGCTGGTTTTCGTCCAGGGCGGCGATCAGGTCATGGCTGCTGAGAAAGCGCAGCATGTCCTCGAGTTCGGCCTGACCCAGGGGCAGGCCAGGCTCGGCATTGGCGGCCGCCAATACGCGCTGCGGTTCGCCCAGTGTCCAGTGACGCAGCAGGCGCACGGCGGTGGCGCCGAGTTTGAAGTAGCGACCGCGTAGCGGGTCGGCCAGCGTCCATTGCGGAGCGCCGTCGAGGCCAGGAGCCGCCGGTGAAAGCTGCAGATCGGGGCGCAGGGCAGGCAGCATCAGAAACCCAGGCTCTGGCGGGCCGCGGCCAGGGGCCGGCGCAGCAGGTAATAGGCCAGCGGCGCACGATCACCGAACAGCTTGGCAGTGCCACGCAGCCCCACACGTGGTGGGGTATCGATGAAGCGCGCATCCAGCCGGTAGGCCAATTGCCCGGCGGCGGTGGTCTGGGCTTCGTAGGCGGAGCGCTCCAGCTGGGCCTCATGACGATTGAGTGGGTCGCTGTCGAGAAACAGCGCCACTTCGGCGCCCGGCTGCAGAGCGATGGCGTCACCCACCGGCAGCTCGATGCGTAACTCGGCCTGGCTCGGGTCGGCGATCTGCATCAGCCGTTCGCCGGTCTGCACGGGCTTGCCGGTCAGGCGTTCGGCGTCGGCGAAAACGGCGATGCCTGAGCGCTCGGCGCGTACCTCGCTGCGAGCCAGCAGTTGTCTGGCATAGTCGCGTTCGGCGCGTTTCTGTTCGACGCGTGCGGCCAGCAGGTCGAGGCGGGCGCTGGATTCGGCATCGGCGAAGGCGCGCTGGCTGTTGGCCTTGAGTTCGGCCTCGGCTACGCCCAGGGCGCGTTCGGCTACATCTGCCTGGGCCTTGAGGCTGGTGGCCTCGAAGCGCACCAGCAGGTCACCGGCGGCGACGCTTTGATTGGGCTTGACCAGAAATTCGGCGATCACGCCGTCCAGCGGCGCGGCGACCACCCGGCCACCCAACGGGACGACTTCGGCGGGCGCCAGTACGGACTGGCGTACCGGGATCAGCAGCAGGAGCGAGAGTGCTGCCGCGACGGCCAGCAGCTTCTTGCGCGGCCAGCGCATGCGCCAGGGCTTGTGCGGTTGCAGCGCCAGCCAGGCGTGGGCGTAGGTATCGGCCAACTGCCTGAGCAATGATTGCTCCGCTTCGCTGAAGGGGGTGTCGCGAGCCAGCCATAGGCCGCCGAAGGTTTCGCCGCTGCGGCTTTTCAGCGGCAGCCAATAGGCATGAGGGGCGGACAGGTCGTTCATGTCGGCGCGGGCCTGCTCGTCCAACTGGGCAGGGTCGACGCTGTGGCCCTCACCCAGTCGGCCGTGCTTGAGCAAGGCCGAGGTGGCGCGTTCGACGAAGGCCACGAACGGTGCATGCGCCTCCACCACGCTGATACCGGTCAATGCCTGCACCCTGCCGGCGATCAGCAGGGCGGCGTGGCGGAAACCGAACAGTGCCTGGCCGTCATTGACCATGGCGAAGGCCAGTTGCTCGGTATCACCGGCCTTGCGCGCCTGCTGCTCGAGCCCGAGGAACAGGGCAAATACACGTTCGGCCGTGCTGGGCAGCGGTGCGTTCATTCCGTCACCTGGAACTGGGCCGTGCCGCTCATGCCGGCGAGCAGGCCCTTGGCATCGTCGGACAGGCTGCCGATCAGCAGAAGGGTCTGGCTGCCCTCATCGATACGTGCGCCCAGGCGCTTGACCGTGGCCTTGAGCGGCTTGCCGGTTTCGTCGGGGGTGAAGTCGAAGGTTTGGCCCGGCTGCAGGCGGCTAAGCCAACTGGACGGCACCAGCAGATAAATTTCCAGCGTGCCGTTATCCACGACATCCAGCAGTGGGGTGCCACTGGCCACGCTTTCGTGGGGTTGCGCACGGCGCAGAACCACACGGCCATTGAAGGGAGCGACGACGCTGCAGCGCTTGACCTGTACCTGATACACCTGGGTTTCCGCCTGAGCCTGGGCCTGCCGAGCCTCGGCCAGCGCCACTTCGAAGCGGCCGACCGAATTGAGGGCGGCCAACTGCTTCTTGTGGTTCAGCTCTTCACGGGTGGCGCGAGTGGCGGCTTGGGCCGCATTGAGCTGGGCCTGGTAAGCGCTGCAGTCAAAGCGCACCAGAACGTCGCCCTTGTTGAAGTCCTGGCCATCGCTGAATGGCATTTCGATGATGCGGCCAGGCAGTTCGCTGGACAGTACCGCCTGGTTTTGCGCGCGCAATACGCCGCGCACCTGGCGCTCACCGGGTTGGGTGGCGGTGGGAGTCGGTGAATCGAGCAGCGGGTCGTCGGCCCAGAGTAGTGGGCTGAACGCCAAGAACAGCAGGCCGAGGAGGGTCGAAAGATGGCTGTGGCGCGGCATGGCATACGTCCTTGCATGAAGTCAGCGCAGTCTACGGCAGAAGTCGGGCCCGGCAAATTGGCCGTAACTGCGCATCCATATGGTGCATGATGTCGACTCTGGTGCGCGCACGGCCTGCTTCTGGTGCGTGGGCTGTCTGGCCGGCCTAGCTGGCGCGTGGTCTGAGCCCTGGCATAAGTCTTGCGCTGCACTGAGTATCGTCCAGGCTAGCAGGAGGCCGCCGTGTCGATTCATGTCGCGCTGCAACACGTCACCCACTACCGCTACGACCGTGCGGTGAACCTTGGGCCACAAGTCGTACGTTTGCGGCCGGCACCGCACAGTCGCACGCGTATCCTTTCCTACGCGCTGAAGGTCGAACCGGGCCAGCACTTCATCAACTGGCAGCAGGACCCGCAGGGCAACTACCTGGCGCGCCTGGTGTTTCCCGAGAAGACCCGCGAGTTCAAGGTCGAGGTGGACCTGGTCGCCGAGATGGCGGTGTTCAACCCCTTCGACTTCTTCCTCGAACCCTATGCCGAGCGCATTCCCTTTGCCTACACCGAGGGCGAGCAGCGCGAGCTGGCGCCCTATCTGGTGAAGCTGCCGGCCACGCCGCTGTTCACCAAGTACCTGGCCGGCATTTCCCGCGAGCCGGTGCCCAGCATCGATTTTCTGGTCGAGCTGAACCAGCGTCTGTCGGCCGACATCCGCTACCTGATCCGCATGGAGCCGGGCGTGCAGACGCCGGAACAGTCGCTCGAGCTGGCCGCCGGTTCGTGCCGCGATTCGGCCTGGCTGCTGGTGCAGCTGCTGCGTCACCTGGGCCTGGCGGCGCGCTTCGTCTCCGGCTACCTGATTCAGCTCACTGCCGACGTCAAAGCCCTCGACGGCCCATCCGGCACCGACAAGGACTTCACCGACCTGCATGCCTGGTGCGAGGTGTACCTGCCTGGCGCCGGCTGGGTCGGTCTCGACCCCACTTCAGGCCTGTTTGCTGGCGAAGGCCACATCCCACTGGCGTGCAGCCCGGAGCCATCCTCGGCGGCGCCGATCACCGGCGGGCTGGACGAGTGCGAGGTGGCGTTCGAGCACCTGATGAGCGTCGAGCGCGTGTGGGAGGCGCCGCGCGTCACCAAGCCCTACAGCGAGGCGCAGTGGCAGGCGATCCAAGCGCTGGGCCGGCAGATCGACGATGACCTGCACAAGCACGACGTGCGCCTGACCATGGGCGGCGAGCCGACCTTCGTCGCCCTCGATTACCCCGATGACGACGAGTGGAACACCGCCGCACTGGGGCCGAACAAGCGCCGCCTGGCTGCCGACCTGTTCTATCGCCTACGCAGTCACTACGCGCCCAAGGCGCTGGTGCATTTCGGCCAGGGCAAGTGGTACCCCGGCGAGCAGTTGCCGCGCTGGTCGCTGAACTGCTTCTGGCGCCGCGATGGTGAACCGCTGTGGCACGACCCCAAGCTGCTGGCCGATGAGAAGCGCGGTTATGGCGCTACGGCAGAAACGGCCTCGCGCTTTCTCGCTACTCTGGCGGCGCATCTGGGCGTAGATGGCGGCAACGTTTTCCCGGCCTATGAGGACTGGTTCTACTACCTGTGGCGTGAGCGCAAGCTGCCGGACAACGTCACCCCGGACGATCCACGCCTGAGCGACCCACTGGAGCGCGAGCGTCTGCGCAAGGTGTTCGATCAGGGCCTCGATGCCGTGGTTGGTCACGTGCTGCCGCTGGCGCGTCAGGTGGTGGGCGAGGGCTGGCAGAGCGGGCGCTGGTTCCTGCGCGACGAACATTGCCGCCTGCTGCCCGGTGACTCGGCGCTGGGCTATCGCCTGCCGCTGGATTCGCTGCCCTGGGTCAGTCAGGCCGACTACCCCTACGTCAATCCGGTCGACCCCAGTCAGGCGCTGCCGCCGTTGCCCAGCCCGGCGCAGATCCAGCGTCAGCTGCGCGGTGTCTGGCGCGGCGCGAGTGCCGGCCCGCAGAGCGCGCGTCCGGCCAGTGGGCAATCGGCTGCCGGTATCGTGCGCACCGCGCTCTGTGCCGAGCCGCGCGAGGGGCGCCTGTACCTGTTCATGCCGCCGCTGAGCCATCTCGAAGACTACCTGGAGCTGGTCGCGGCCATCGAGGCCGTGGCTGCCGAGCTCAAGTGTCCGGTCTTGCTGGAAGGCTACGAGCCGCCGCTGGACCCGCGCCTGCAGTACTTCCGTGTCACCCCCGATCCGGGGGTGATCGAGGTCAACATCCACCCAGCCGCAAGCTGGGATGAGCTGGTCGAGCGCTGCGAATTTCTCTACGAGGCAGCGCGGCAGTCGCGCCTGTCCAGCGAGAAGTTCATGATCGACGGGCGCCACACCGGCACCGGCGGCGGCAACCACTTCGTCCTCGGCGGCGCCACGCCGGGGGATTCGCCTTTCCTGCGCCGCCCCGACCTGCTGCGCAGCCTGATCAGTTACTGGCACAACCATCCGTCGCTGTCCTACCTGTTCAGCGGTCTGTTTATCGGCCCGACCTCGCAGGCGCCGCGCGTGGACGAGGCGCGCAACGATGCCTTGTACGAACTGGAGATCGCTTTCGCGCAGATGCCCGAGCCGGGCCGCGACTGCCCGCCCTGGCTGGTCGATCGGCTGCTGCGCAACCTGCTGGTGGATGTCACCGGCAACACCCATCGCGCCGAGTTCTGCATCGACAAGCTGTACTCGCCGGACTCGGCCAGCGGTCGCCTCGGCCTGCTCGAGCTGCGCGCCTTCGAGATGCCGCCGCACGCGCAGATGAGCCTGGCCCAGCAACTGCTGCTGCGTGCGCTGATCGCCCGTTTCTGGCAGGAGCCCTACCACCCGGCGAAGCTGGTGCGCTGGGGTACCGAACTGCATGACCGCTACCTGCTGCCGCATTTCGTCGAGCAGGATTTCGCCGATGTGCTGCAGGAGTTGGGCAGCTTCGGTTATCGCCTGCGCAGCGAATGGTTCGCCCCGCATCTGGAGTTCCGTTTCCCCAAAGCCGGCGATTTCGTGGTCAAGGGCATCGATCTGGAGCTACGCCAGGCGCTGGAGCCCTGGCACGTGCTGGGCGAGGAGGGCGCAGTCGGCGGCACCGTCCGTTACGTCGACTCGTCGCTGGAGCGCATGCAGGTGAAGGTGAACGGCATGGCGCCGGATCGCTATGTGCTGACCTGCAACGGCGTGCCGGTGCCGTTGCGCCCGACCGGCAAGGTCGGCGAGTTCGTCGGTGGTGTGCGTTTCCGCGCCTGGCAACCGGCCAGTTGCCTGCAACCGACCATCGGCGTGCACGCGCCGCTGGTGTTCGACCTCATCGACACCTGGATGCAGCGCTCGCTGGGCGGTTGCCAGTATCATGTGGCGCATCCGGGCGGTCGCAACTACGACAGCCTGCCGGTCAACGCCTACGAGGCCGAGAGCCGGCGCCTGGCACGCTTCTTCCGCCTGGGCCATAGCCCCGGCAAGCGCCCTGTCATGCAGCCGATAGACAATAATGAACTGCCGATGACCCTGGATCTGCGTCGCGTTTGACGTCGATTCCATCTGTGGGAGGGGCTTTAGCCGCGACCTGTCGCCGCTGAAGCGCCTCCCACGGATGCGGTATCAAACTGCATCACGCCGCACCGCCTTGCCACTGCCGAGCCTGCCATGCACGACCTGCTAGCCGATTACCCGCCGCCTAACGGTGCCTACCACGAATTGCTCGACGCCAAGGGCAACGTGCGCCCGCACTGGCGCCGCCTTTATGAACAACTGGCACGCAGCCGCCCGGAGCACCTGGCGCAGCGCGAGGCCATGCTGGCGCGGCAGATCCAGGAAAACGGCGTTACATACAACGTCTACGCCGACCCCGACGGCGCCGACCGACCGTGGGAACTGGACCTGCTGCCCAACCTGATACCGGCTGACGAGTGGCAGCAGATCGCTGCCGGCGTGGCGCAGCGTGCGACCCTGCTCAACCGCGTGCTGGCCGATCTCTACGGCCCGCAGAAGCTGATCGCCGAAGGCCTGCTGCCGACCGAGCTGGTGTTCGGCCACAACAACTTCCTCTGGCCCTGCCAGGGCATGCAGGCGCCTGGAGGTACCTGGCTGCACCTGTATGCGGTGGATCTGGCGCGGGCGCCGGACGGGCGCTGGTGGGTCACCGCCGATCGTACCCAGGCGCCCTCCGGTGCCGGTTATGCGCTGGAGAACCGGCAGATCGTCTCCCGCGCCTTCCCCGAGCTGTACCGCGACCTGCGCGTGCAGTATCTGGCCAGCTTCTTCCGCACCCTGCAGGACACCCTGGCACGCCAGGCGCCGAGCGGTGGCGAGACGCCGCTGGTGGTGCTGTTGACGCCGGGGCGCTTCAACGAAAGCTATTTCGAGCACCTGTACCTGGCGCGTCAGCTCGGCTACCCGCTGGTCGAAGGCAGCGACCTCACCGTGCGCGATGCCACCCTCTACCTCAAGACCCTGGCCGGCCTGCGTCGTGTGCACGCGGTGCTGCGCCGCCTCGACGATGACTACTGCGACCCGCTGGAGCTGCGCACCGATTCCGCCCTCGGCGTGCCCGGCCTGCTCGAAGCCGTGCGCCGTGGTCGCGTGCTGGTGGCCAATGCTCTGGGCAGCGGCGTGCTGGAGTCGCCCGGCCTGCCCGGTTTCTTGCCGGCGATCAGCGAGCACCTGTTGGGTGAGGAGCTGCTGCTGCCGTCCATCGCCAGTTGGTGGTGCGGTGAGCCGCCGGTGCTGGACGAGGCGCTGGAGAAACTCGACCAGTTGCTGGTGCGTCCGGCGTTCCCCTCGCAGAGCTTCACGCCGGTGTTCGGTCGTGACTTGGACGAGGCGCAGCGCGCCAGGCTGGCCGAACGACTGCAGGCACGCCCCTACGCCTATGTCGCGCAAGCGCGGGCCAAGCTGTCGCAGGCACCGGTGTGGGATGGCAGCGGTTTGCAGCCGCGGGCCATCGGCATGCGCGTGTTTGCCGTGGCCAGTGCCGATGGCTACCGGGTGATGCCCGGAGGCCTGACTCGCGCGGCCGCCGAGGCCGATGCGGAGGTGGTGTCGATGCAGCGCGGCGGGGCGAGCAAGGACACCTGGGTGCTCGGCACGCGGCAGAGCGGCGGCGAGCCCTGGCAGACGCAACGCACCCTGGGCACTGCCGACCTGGTGCGCAGCGACCCCTTCCTGCCCTCACGCGTGGTGGAGAACCTGTACTGGTTTGGTCGTTACGCTGAGCGCTGCGAAGGCAATGCGCGCCTGCTGCGTATCATGCTGGCGCGCTACGTCGATGATGATGACGACCCGCAGGCGCTGCAGAGCGCGTTGGCATTGGCGCAGGATTTGGGACTGCTGGCAGATCCCGAGGAAGGTGAACTGGCCGAGCGTCTGCTGCAGGCGCTGCTGGGCAGCGACTGGCCGGCCAGCCTGCGCTCCAATCTGCAGCGCTTGCAGTGGGCCGCTGGCAGTGTGCGCGGCAAGCTGTCCCAGGCCAACTGGCAGGCGCTGGTGGAATTGCAGCGCGAGGCGCAGTTGCTTGAAGGCCAACCGGCCGACTTCGGTGAACTGCTGGATTTTCTCAACCGCCTGCTGATGTCGCTGGCGGCGCTGTCGGGCTTCGCCCTCGACGACATGACCCGCGACGACGGCTGGCGCTTTCTGATGCTCGGCCGCTATATCGAGCGTTTGCAGTTTCTCTGCGACAGCTTCGCCGGCTTCCTGCGCAGCGGTTCGGCCACCGACCAGTCGGCGCTGGAATGGCTGCTGGAACTGGGCAACAGCAGCATCACCTATCGCACCCGTTACCTGGCCTCGGCGCAGTTGATTCCGGTGCTCGACCTGTTGCTGCTCGATGAGCAGAACCCGCATGCCGTGATCTTCCAGATGCGCACCCTGCTGCGCTCGCTGGAAGGGCTCAACGAACGTTTCGAGCTGCCAGCCGAGCGCTACCTGGTCTATCTGGAACAGCAGCTCACCGCCTTCAGCCTGGCCAGCCTGGAAAACCCGTTGTTCGGCCCCGGTAGTACCCGCGCGGTGCTCGAAGGTCTGGCCGATTTGCTGGTGGCCATCAGCGAGGCCGCTGGCGCGGTCTCCGATCATCTCGGGCTGCGCTTCTTCGCCCATGTCGATGTCAGCCAGCGGACGCAATCCTCATGAGCAGCGCGCTGTATCAGGTGCTTCACGACACCCATTACCGTTACTCGGCGCCGGTTTCCCTGGCCCAGCAGCTGGCGCACCTGTGGCCGCGTGACTGTCCCTGGCAGCGCTGCCACGAGCAGGAGCTGCGCATCGACCCACAGCCCTGCCAGCGCCGCGACGGCTTGGACGTGTTCGGCAACCCGCTGACTCGCCTGGTGTTCGAGCGCCCGCACGAGCAGCTCAGCGTCAGCGCACGGTTGCGCGTCGAGGTGCTCACGCGTGCGCCGCTGGAGCTGGACGACTCGCCGAACTGGGAGGCCGCGTGCGCCGCGCTCAGCTACAGCGGTAAACGGATGGAGCCTGCGTTGCTGGAGGCGGCACGTTACCGTTTCGAGTCGCCCTACGTGCGCCTAAAGCAGGTGTTCGCCGACTACGCCGACGATTGCTTCACGCCGGGGCGCCCGCTGCTGCAGGCGTGCCAGGCGCTGATGCAGAAGATCTTCGACGAATTCAGTTTCGATGCCGAAGCCACTCAGGTGGCGACGCCGCTGCTGCAGGTGTTGGAGGAAAAGCGTGGGGTCTGCCAGGACTTCGCCCACCTGATGCTCGCCTGCCTGCGCTCGCGTGGCCTGGCGGCGCGTTACGTCAGCGGCTACCTGCTGACCCAGCCACCGCCCGGCCAGCCGCGCCTGATCGGTGCGGATGCCTCGCACGCCTGGGTGTCGCTGTATTGCCCGCGGCAGGGCTGGGTGGATTTCGATCCGACCAACAACGTGCGTCCGGCACTGGAGCACATCACCCTGGCCTGGGGCCGGGACTTCTCCGACGTGTCGCCGTTGCGTGGGGTGATTCTGGGGGGCGGCAGCCACGACCCGGAAGTGCAGGTGACGGTGCTGCCGCTGGGATGAGGTTCGTGGGAGGGCGCGACAGGCGCATCTCCCATGGTTTGTGGCGGCCTCAGTCGACCAGGGCCAGACTGCCTTTCATCAGCGAGTAGTGGCCAGGGAAGGAGCAGAAGAAGCTGTAGTCTTCGCCTGCCGCCAGCTTGCTGACATCGAAGGTCACCGAAGTGCTTTCGCCACCGCCGATCAGATCGGTATGGGCGATCACACGCTCGTCGCCGGCCTTGAGGTAGCTGGCGTCCGGGCCGGCAGAGATGCCGTCGGTAGCCACGCCGGGCATGTCGGCGGTCTTGCTCAGCACCCAGTTATGGCCCATCGCGGTCTTGGGCAGCGAGCCGGTGTGCTTGAGGTTGACGGTGAAGGTCTTGCAGCTCTTGCTGACGGAGATGGCCTGGGTGTTGAAGGTCATCTGATCGGTCGACTCGACATCCACCGCGCATTCGGCAGCCAGAAGCGGTGTGCTGGCGAGTCCAAGCAGCGCCAGCAGGGCAACGTTACGCAACATCTTGATTCCTCCAGTTTCTGATAACCCGGTCAGGTTTGAAGAGACTCGCACAGCTGCCTGCGCTTATGGATGCGACCGAACGCCACGCCTGGTTATCCAGAAAAGCTGTGGATAATTCTGTGGGGAAGCTCTGCAATGCCCGCTCGAGGCCTGTTTCCGCGGGCTTTCTGGGTATCTGGTCAGCTTTTGCCCAGGCCACCTCCTCGCCACTGAAAAATGCTTTTAAATAAATTGCTTGAGCGAGAAGTCAAAGTTTCTGCACGTGCCTGGAAAGGCGCTGGCCGGTTATCCACGAAAGCCGTGGAGCAAGCTGTGGATAAGCTTGGGGGAAACCGGCCTCGACTGCGCCCGGCAAGGGGCGCAGACGATTGATGAGAAAGTGAGCGTTCTTAAGCGGACTGCGATTTGCGCAGGGCCTGCCACAGACGTGTGGCCAGATTGACCAGCGGTACGCTGAGCAAGCCGGCGACGACACCCAGCAGGGCATTGAGCAGCGTCGGCACCACCGCCGAGAGCAGGAGACCGGCGTCGCGCGCGACCCATTCGGCGGCGTGATGCACGGCGCTTTCCACCGGCGGCAGGCCATGACTGAGGATGCCGCCGCCGACCATGAACATGGCCGCTGTGCCGATCACCGACAATGCTTTCATTAGCCAGGGGGCCAGGCGCAGGATGCCGCGTCCGCAGGCCTGGGCGAAGGCGCTGGTGCGCTGGCTGAGGTAGAGCCCAGCGTCGTCGAGCTTGACGATGCCAGCCACCAGGCCATAGACGCCGACGGTCATCAGTAGGGCGATGCCGCTGAGCACCAGCACCTGATTGAGGAAACTGGCAGTGGCGACGGTGCCCAGGGTGATGGCGATGATCTCCGCGGAGAGAATGAAGTCGGTACGCACGGCGCCGCGAATCTTGTCGCGTTCGAATGCCACCAGGTCGACGGCAGGGTCGGCGATGGCTTCCAGGTGTGCCTGTTGTTCGTCATCCTCATGCTTGTGCAGCAGTTTGTGCAGCAGCTTCTCGGCGCCTTCGTAGCAGAGGAACAGACCGCCGAGCATCAACAAGGGCACCACCAGCCAAGGCGCCACGGCGCTGATCAGCAGCGCAGCCGGCACCAGAATCGCCTTGTTCACCAGCGAGCCCTTGGCCACGGCCCAGACCACCGGCAGTTCGCGATCCGCCTTGACCCCGGTGACCTGCTGGGCATTGAGTGCGAGGTCGTCGCCCAGCACGCCGGCGGTCTTGCGCGCGGCGATCTTGGTCATGGTGGCGACGTCGTCGAGTACCGTGCTGATGTCGTCGATCAGGGCGAGCAGGCTGCTTCCGGCCATGTTGCGGCTTCCATGAGAGAGAGAAGCCGCAGAGCGTAGCATTGTGTTACATGTCTGCGTACAGGTTCAGACGGGCGCGCGATCCACCCACTTCGGCGCCGCGCTGGGGCGCCATTCGCTCAGGGCATCGAGCAGGTTCTGCGGGTCGCCTGCGATCTGCAGCATCTCGCGGTGCTGTGGGCGAACGAAGCGCTCGGCGACCAGATGATCGAGGAAGTCGCCGAGTTTGCTGTAAAAACCGTTCACCTCCAGCAGGCCCAGCGGTTTGGCGTGGTAACCCAACTGGCCCCAGGTCCATACCTCGAACAGCTCTTCCAGGGTGCCGAGGCCGCCGGGCAGGGCGATGAAGGCGTCTGACAGTTCGGCCATGCGCGCCTTGCGTGCATGCATGCCGTCCACCACTTCCAGGCAGGTCAGGTTGCGATGGCCGATCTCGGCGCGCTCCAGGCTTTGCGGGATGATACCGATCACCTCGCCACCGGCGTTCAGCGCCGCATCGGCGACCACGCCCATCAAGCCGACGGCGCCACCGCCATAGATCAGGCGAATGCCGCGCTCGGCCAGGTGTTGGCCGAGCGCTTCGGCAGCCTCGCGGTAAACGGGACTGGCGCCAGGGCTGGCACCACAGAAGACACAGACACTACGCAGGGACATGCAACGACTCCTTGGGTAAATGAGCCAAGGGTAACCAGCCGCTGCGCTCGCACCAAGTATCAGTGCCGCGTATCAATGCCGCAGGTGGCGCAGGCGTAACTGGCGAGCAATTGCTTGAGCAGATCATTGAGGTACATGGCGCGGCTTCCTGACGCAGGGACATGTGGTTCAGGCTAGTCCCGTTGCTGGCGCCGCGCCGTTAGATTGTTTCGATGATGTCGATAGTCGCGGCTCGCTCAGACCAGCTCCATCGCACTCATCCCGGCCAGACCCAGCAGTACCACGCCGCAGGCTGCGTAAGTCAGGCGGTGCCAGAGCAGCGACGCGGCTCGGCGAAACCAGTCCACCAGACCGGCGCAGATGAAGCACCAGAGCAGTGAAGAAACCATGAAGCCGGCGAAGAATACCGCCAGGTGCGTCGGCGTTGGCTGGGCAACGCCGATGGCGGCCATCGCCCCGCCCATGGCGGCCCAGTAGACGATGTTCTGCGGGTTGGTCAGCGACAGCGTAGCGCCCGCAGCGAATGCGCTACCGGCGGCGACCTGACCATCGTCGCTGGGTTGAGGCGGGCGATGGGCGTCGCGCAGTGATTGATAACCGAGCCAGGCCAGGTAGAGCGCGCTGGCCAGCGTCAGCGGATAGCGAATCTGCGCGCTGTCGAGCAGCAGCGCCAGGCCGGTCAGGCCCAGGGCGGCCCAGGTGGCATCGCCCACCAGCGAGCCGATCTGTACCAACAATGCCGGTTTGTAGCCGTCACGCAGTCCGCGGCGCAGGGTTTCGCTGAACACGGCACCCGGCGCGGCGTTGAAGACGAAGCCGAGGAGCATGGCGGCGAGGAAGAAGCTGAACATGGAGTGTCCTTACAAGTGGAGGCAGGGAAGCCTGATGTTCATAGCAGGCGGCGTGCCAGACACTGATAATAAAGTTTTCCACGGGGTCTGTGGGTATCTCTGTGGGTAAGCTGGTGGTGCTCCTCTGCTGACCTCGCCGTGCGTCGTTCAGGCCGTGCTGACGAATATTTGAGCAACGGAATTTTTCCTTTGTGCACAGGGGGTTGACAATTTAGAAGGGCTTTTTCGGGCGGTTGTAGGTTGTCCACGATGTCTGTGGATAGTTTTGTTGGTAAGCGCTGTAAGCATTGCTGAGGGCTTCATAAGACGGGCCTTTTAGCGCTTTGCTGGTTTTTTGATCAGCGCCTTTGAAGGCTTGATCGAAAGCAAAGGCGGGTCGAGTTGTCCAGCATTTTCGCCGGCCGCTCTGTGGGCAAAGCTGGTTATCCCCGGATTCTGTTGTCAGGTCTGTGGATAAGCTGGTGGCAAGGCCATCAAGCGCCTGTCGGGCGGGCTCTAAAAGCAAGTGGCGAGTTGCTCGCCATCATTGTGGCTGCAGCGCGCCGAGCTGTGTCGAGCGGCCGAGCAGCTGCAAGGCGCGATCCGGGTAGTCGGTGATAAGACCGTTGGCGCCCATTTCCAGCAATCGCCGCATTTCCGGTTGTTCGTTGATCGTCCACAGCTGTACGTGCAAGCCACGCGTCTGTGCATTGCGTATGAGGCGCGGGGTGGCCAGGGTCAGGCCGCTGTGCTGGGGAGGAATCTGCAGCACTGGATAGGAGGGCGACAGCAGGTCGCTCAGTCCCAGCCAATTGAGCGCCAGCAGCAGGCGCACCGAAACCGGCCCCGCCGAGGTGGCGACCTCCGGGCAGAGCTCACGAAAGCGTTTGAGGCTGCGCTCATGAAAGCTGCCGACGATGACCCGATCGAGTTGGTCATAAGCCGCCAGCATTTCGCAGAGCACAGCCTCCATGCCGACATCGGGCACCTTGATTTCGAGCGCCTTGGGGATCAATGGGAAGTGCTCGAACACCTCTTCCAGCGCGGCGATGCGCGTACCCTGGCCACGGTAGGGATAGCTCTGGCCACCATCGGCCGTCCATTTGTAGCCGGCATCGAGCGCTTGCAGCTCCGCAAGGCTGAAATGCGCGACCGGGCCCTGGCCATTGGTGGTGCGCTCCAGGGTTTCATCATGGATCACCACCAGCTTGGCGTCCTGACTCAGGTGCAGATCCATCTCCAGCATGTCGACGCCGAGGGCAGTGGCGCGTTCGAAGGCGAACAGAGTGTTCTCCGGCCACAGCCCCTTGCCACCGCGATGGGCGATCACCAGAGGGCGTTCGCCGAGGTCTTCGAGCACCGCAGGCATGCTCGCCTGACGGCTGGTCAGCGTCAGTACCAGCACGATGATGCCGATCAGCAGCAGTGGGACGAGCAGAAATCGGGTGAAGCGCAGCATGGGCCGGGTCTCGAAAGCGGTTCGGGACTTTGTGCCCCAGCGCAGGGGCGTTGGCAAGTGCTGTGGTGGCGGTCGGTAAGGTGCGTCGCGCACTGCGGTGTCCACGACGAGTCGACATCGGTGCGCATGGCGCACCCTACCGATTGCCGGCGCTTAGCTGGCCAGCAGCCAGACGCCGGTGGCGGCCGACGCAGCGCCAGCGATGCGTACCAGCGGTGCGGCTGCTTGTGGCAGAAAACGCACCAGGGCGAAACCGATGGCGTGCAGCGCGGCGGTGGCGACGATAAAGCCGATGGCATAACCGAAGGGGCTGGCCAGGTCTGGCAGCTCCAGGCCGTGGGCGACACCGTGGGTGAGGGCGAAGAGGGCGGTCAGGGCAACGGATACCACCATCGGCAGACGTGCCGCCACGGCCACCAGCAGACCGAAGGCCAGCACCGAGCCGGCGATGCCGGTTTCCATCAGCGGTATTTCCACCCCGGCGAAGCCGAGAAGGCCGCCGATCAGCATGCTGCCGACGAAGGTCACCGGCAGCACCCAGCGTGCTGCGCCACTCTGCTGCGCGGCCCACAGGCCAACGGCGAACATCGCCAGCAGGTGATCGAGGCCAAACACCGGGTGGGCCAGGCCGGCCATGATCCCGGAGTCGCCATGCCCTGGGTGGGCGAAGGCCAGCGCCGGGGTGCAGAACAGGGCTATGGCGTAGAGGGTTTTGCGCAGATTCATGAGTATCTCCTTGAATTGGGAATCAGGCCGCGGTGAGCATGCCCTGGCGTTCGATGAAGGCGATGATCTCGTCGAGACCCTGGCCGACTTTCTGGTTGCTGAAGACGAAGGGCTTGTCGCCGCGCATCTTCAGCGTGTCGCGCTCCATCACCTCCAGCGAGGCGCCAACCATGGGCGCCAGATCGACCTTGTTGATCACCAGCAGGTCGGACTTGCAGATGCCCGGGCCGCCCTTGCGCGGCAGCTTGTCGCCGGCCGAGACGTCGATCACGTAGAGGGTCAGGTCGGACAGCTCGGGGCTGAAGGTGGCCGACAGGTTGTCGCCGCCGGACTCGACGATGATCAGGTCCAGGCCAGGGAAGCGGCGGTTGAGCTGCTCCACCGCTTCCAGGTTGATCGAGGCGTCTTCGCGGATGGCAGTGTGTGGGCAGCCGCCGGTTTCCACGCCGATGATGCGCTCGGGCTCTAGGGCCTCGTTGCGCACCAGGAACTGGGCGTCTTCCTGGGTGTAGATATCGTTGGTGACCACGGCGATGTTGTAGCGCTCGCGCAGGGCGCGGCACAGGGCCAGGGTGAGGGCGGTCTTGCCGGAACCGACCGGGCCGCCGATACCGACACGCAGAGGTTGGCTGTTCATGTGCTGATGTTCCTCGTCAGGAGCGGAAGAGACGCGAGTACTGGCGTTCGTGCGCCATGCTAGCCAGGGCCAGGCCGAAGGCGGCACTGCCCCAGTGTTCGGGAGAAAGGCTGGCGGCCTGCTGCTGGGCGGCCTCGAGCGTTGGCAGCAGACGGCTGGTCAGGCGCTGGGCGGCCTGCTGGCCCAGCGGCAGCACTTTCATCAGGACGGCCAGCTGGTTTTCCAGCCAGCCCCAGAGCCAGGCGGCCAGGGCATCGTCCGGGGTTATCTGCCAGGCGCGCGCTGCCAGCGCCCAGGTCAGGGCCAGGCCCGGTTCGTGATGAGTTGCGAGTAGTTCGCGCGCGGCCTCGTCCAGCTCGGGCAGGCCTTCGAGCAGTTGCCGCAGCGAATAACCCATCTGCCGGCTTTCCAGAGCCAGCTCGCGGGTTTCGCGGCTGGCGCGGTGCCGTTCGGCCAGTTCCTGCAGGTGCGGCCAGTCACCCTCGTGTGCAGCGCGGCAGTGAGCCAGCAGCAGCGGTGCTTCGAAGCGGGCGAGGTTGAGCGTGAGCTGATCGACCAGCCAGCGCTCGGCGCCTGCGGCATCAGTGATCAGGCCACTGTCGATGGCCCATTCCAGGCCTTGCGAGTAGCTGTAGCCGCCAATCGGTAACTGCGGGCTGGCCAGGCGCAGCAACGCCCAGGCCGGCTTCATGCCCTGGCCTCGGTGCGCGCAGTCGACGTGGCCCGGCTCATTTGCGTACACCGAATTGGTGCAGGCGCGGGCCGTAATTGAATTCCTCGTCTCCGTGATGAGAGTGATGGTGACCGCCGCCATAGGCGCCTTGCTCGGGCTGATAGGGCGCTTCGACAGCTTCGACCGTGGCACCGAGCTGTTCGAGCATGGCCTTGAGCACGTAGTCGTCAGGCAGGCGCAGCCAGCCGTCACCCAGTTGCAGGGCGACATGGCGGTTGCCCAGGTGGTAGGCGGCGCGCATCAGCTGGAAGGGACTGGCGCAGGTGACATGCAGCAGCGGTTCGGCTTTGGCCCGTACGCGGACGATGCGCCCGTCCTTGGCCAGCAGACACTCACCATCGGCCAGCGCCGGTTGGCCGCGTTCGAGGAACAGGCCTACCTCTTCACCGTCAGTGGTGAAACAGCGCAGGCGGCTCTTGCTGCGGGCTTCGAAGGTCAGTTCCAGTTCAGCGTCGTAGGCGCTCTGCGGCGCGATTCGGGAGTGGATCACCAGCATGCGTATCTATTCCGGGGCAATGTGCCCGGAAATAGTGCAAGTGGCTTGCCAAGGCTGAAGAGTGGCGCAAGTCGGGGCGTTCAAGCCTGTTGTGGATAACTTGGCGAGGCGGTCAGGTTTGATTTGGTGCGTTTTTGTTAGGGGTGGGCAATTTTGGTGCGCTCTAGTCGGAGGGCTTGCCTAGCCCCAGCCAATGCTTGCCACCGACCATGATGAAGCGCAGCTGCTGAATGACCTTGGCTTCTGCGGTGAGGTGCGCCGGCAGGGTTTCAGCGGGTGGGTCGATCAGTTCGGGCAGGGTGGCGAATACGGTCTTCACCACCAGATCCGACACCACATCGCGGGCTGCATCGTCGAGGTGCGGCATACGGTTCATCAGCTTGAGGTCGGCGGCCAGGTCGCTGGTGATGCGTTCGCGCAGGGCTGCAACGGCCTGGCGCACCGGTTGCGAGCCGCCGTACTGCTCGCGGGCGAGGAACAGAAACTGGGCACGATTGGCGGCCACTTCGGCGAGGAAGATGCGCACCGAGGCGTCGATCATGCCGCGCATTTCGAACTCGTGGCGGCGCACCTGGCGGATCGCCGCGCGGAAGGTTTCACCGACTTCCGCCACCAGTGCCAGGCCGAGTTCGTCCATGTCGGCGAAATGGCGATAGAAACCGGTGGGCACGATGCCGGCGACGCGGGTGACTTCGCGCAGGCTCAGGCTGCCAAAGCCGCGCCCGCTTTCCATCAGCGTGAGGGCGGCAGCCATCAGGGCCTGGCGGGTCTGCTGCTTTTGTTCGGCGCGTGGCGTCATGCGAGATCGGGGTCGTTGAGCGATGCCGCACTCTAACAAATGCGCGACGCCAGCGTCGAACCGAGCCGGCATAGTTCGGTGAGCAGTTGTTGACTCAAATGTGGACGATCTGTCAGCCTTGTGCACAAGTGTTCACTGGAATTCTTCGATGGCTTTACTTTCTCTCTCAGGGGCGCGGTGGCTGGCGGCTTACCTGCAGCCCCTGCGTCAGCTTTGTGCGAACGGCTGGCTGCGTGAGGCGGACGTCGATCTATGCCAGCGTCAGTTGCACGCGGCGCTGCGCCTCAATCGGGTGTTCGCTCAGGTCGAGGCGCGCCGCTGGGTCGCCGACGACATGCTGGCACTGCAACTGCGCTGCAATGGCAATGCGCGTGACTGGCGAGCTGGGCAGCATGTCCAGCTGTATCTGGAGCAGGACGGCGTGCGTCACGGACGCAGTTACAGCCTGGCTTCGGTGGCGGTCGACGGGCGCATCGAGATTGCGATCAAACGCCAGCCGGGTGGGCGTATGTCCAATCTGCTGCTCGATCATCTGGAGGTGGGTGAGGTGATCGAGCTGGGCCAGGCATTCGGTGAGTTCGCCTGGCCGCAGGAGCAGAATGCGGTGTTGCTGCTGGCGGCTGGCAGTGGCATCACGCCCTTGCTCGGTTTGTTGCGTGATGCACTGGCGCGTGGCTTTTCTGCGCCGGTGACGCTGCTGCATCAGGTGCGTCGCCAGGGGCAGCAGGCCTTTGCCGAAGAGCTGCAGGCATTGACGGCGCGTCATGCCAACTTTCAGGTGCGCTGGGCCTTCAGCGGTGAGGCGGGTGGCCGCCTGACGGCCGAACAACTGGCAGCGCTGCCGGGCGAGCATCTGTTGATATGTGGCCCGCGTGGTTTCGTCGAGCAGGCGTGCGGCTGGTGGCGCGACGCCGGGCGCGGGGCCAGCCTGCAGGCGGAAAGCTTCAGCCCGCTGCCGGTGCTGGTTGAGGCCGATACCGGAGAGGTTCGTCTGCGCTTTGCGCGCAGCGGCCAGCAGGTTTCGGGCAACGGCAATGTCAGTCTGCTGGAGCAGGCCCAGGCCAGCGGTCTGCGCCCGGCCCATGGCTGTCGCCAGGGCATCTGCACCAGCTGCACCTGCCTGCTGCTGGCCGGCACGGTGCGCGATCTGCGCAGCGGTGAGCTGTTCGCCGAACCCAATCAACCCATTCGCTTGTGCGTCAGCGCCCCGCATGGGGATGTGGAGATCGACCTGTGAGCAATCGTCCTGATCGTGAGTTGACCCCTGCCGAACTCGAAGCCTTCGGTCAGGAGCTGGACGCTCTGCGCCAGCGCACCCTGGCTGATCTGGGCGAGGCCGATGCGTGCTATATCCGCCGTGTGCGTGGTGTGGTGCGCCTGTGCTGCTGGAGTGGCCGTGGGCTGCTGATGTTCGGCTGGTTCCCGCCGACCTGGCTGCTCGGCACCTTCTTGCTGGGGCTGGGCAAGATTCTCGAGAACATGGAGCTGGGCCACAACGTGATGCACGGCCAGTATGACTGGATGAACGATCCAGAATTCGCCGGTCGTCAATACGAATGGGACATCGTCGGGCCCGCCGATTTCTGGCGGCATACGCATAACCACGTGCATCACACCTACACCAACGTGCTGGGCATGGACGATGACGTCGGCTATGGCGTGGTGCGCCTGTTCCCCGAGCAACGCTGGAAGCCGTTCTACCGCTGGCAACCCTTGTGGGTGACGATCCAGGCGCTGCTTTTCCAGTACGCCGTGGCTATCCAGCACCTGCGCCTGGACAAGCTGGTGAAAGGCCGCATCAGCAAGGAGGAAGTAAGGCCGCTAGCGCGTCAGTTCGGCGCCAAGCTGGCGCGGCAGTGGGGCAAGGACTATCTGGCGTTTCCGCTGCTGGCCCTGCTGCTCGGCGCCAATGTACTGGCCGTACTGACCGGCAACCTGGTGGCCAATCTGCTGCGCAATCTGTGGACCTTTCTGGTGATCTTCTGCGGTCACTTCACCGAGAAGGCGGCGGTGTTTGCACCCGAAGTATTGGAAGGGGAGACGCGTGGGCACTGGTACCTGCGCCAACTGCGCGGCTCGAGCAACCTGTCCGGTGGGCCGCTGCTGCATATTCTGACCGGCAACCTCAGCCATCAGATCGAGCATCATCTGTTCCCCGATCTGCCGGCGCGGCGCTATGCCGAGCTGGCGCGTGAGGTGCGCCTGATTGCCCAGCGCTATGGCCAGCATTACAACTGCGGCACCTTGTGGGGGCAGTTCGCGACCGTGCTGCAGCGCATCTGGATCTACCGCTTGCCCGCGACAGGAACGGCGTGACTCGCGTGAAAGGCATAAAAAAGCCCGGCATGCGCCGGGCTTTGGGGGTGTGACTACAGGGCTCAGGCCGTGTGGCCACGCTGCTCGATCAGGCGATCGGAACCACCCTCGGCCAGCTGAACACGCTGGGCGCCCGGCGTGCGCTCGTAGCCGCCTTCGGCCAGCTGGATGCGTTGTGCACCCGGGGTACGGTCGGAGCCGTCTTCGGCCAGCTGCAGGCGTTGCGCGCCGGGGGTGCGGTCATAACCGCCCTCTACCAGTTGGATGCGCTGAGCGCCCGGCGTGCGGTCGGAGCCGTCTTCGGCGAGCGGTGCGATGGGTTGCTGTTGTACCTGGCTGTCCTTGGCTTCGCCCACCAGCGGGAAGGGCGCGCTGCTCGGAGCGGCGAATACGTGGGTGGTGATAAGGCTAAGGGCCAGAGTGGCGAGAGTCAGTTGAGCTTTCATGTCGATGTCTCCTTGGGGAGTAATAAGTGGCGTCGGAGTCAATTCTTGAGGACATGAGCGCAGATAAGAACTTGACTGGCCTGATAGTGAACATCGACCCCCTCAATACTTGAGCGGAAGGCTCTATCTCGGGGTTTTTTGGCAGTCGTTACGCGTCGCGACGAATGTTTAGCCAGGCATCGCGCTGAATGTCGGGCGCGCGTATGCTTGGCGACCCTTGCGGGTCGTGCTCGATCCGTCCTCTTTTGCAGTTCCCTGGAGGCAGGCTCAGCAATGCTCGCGGCACAGGCAATTTTGCCGATCTTCGCTCTGATCGTTCTCGGCTATCTGCTCGGCTGGCGTCAGTGGCTCACCAACGAGTCGGCGGCCGGTCTGGCCAACATCACCTTCAAGCTGTTCATGCCGACCCTGCTGTTCGCCGGTATCGCCAAGGCATCGCTGGCTGAAGGTCTGTCGCCAATGCTGCTGTTGGCCTACTACCTGCCGGTACTGCTGGTGTTCGGCGTGGTAAACGTGCTGTCGCACTGGCGTCGCGGTACGGCGACGCCGCTGGGATTGGTGGCGGCGTTCTCCAACAACGTGCTGGTGGGCATTCCGCTGATCGCCAGCCTGATGGGCAACGACGGCCTGCTCTACGTGTTCGCCATCCTGGTGTTCCACAGCCTCACGCTGTTTTCCCTGCACAGTTTCTATGCCGCTTTCGGTGGTCAGGAGCGTGTCGACGGTCGCGCGCTGCTGAAGAACCTGGCCAACCCGATGATCATTGGGCTGGGATTGGGCGCACTGCTCAACCTTTCCGGGCTGCAGGTGCCGGAAAGCCTGTGGCGGGCGATCACCTGGCTCGGCCAGGCCGCACTACCTTGCGCGCTGATCGTGCTCGGCGCCAGCCTGTCGCGGTATCGCCTGCGCCCTACCGGCGAGGCCTGGGGCGTGGCCTTGGCCAAGCTGGTGCTGTTCCCGGCGCTGGTGTGGTGGCTCAGCGGCCAGTTGCCTGGCCTGAACGAGACGGCGCGCAGCGTGTTGGTGCTGCTCGCTGCTTGCCCCAGCGGGGTCAACGTAATGGCTTTTGCCCGTACGGCCGAAGACAGCCGTAGCGTCAGCGCGGCGATCTCGCTGTCGACGCTGTTGGCGGCGGTTTCACTGCCGTTGTGGATGCTGCTGGTGGGGTTCTGATCGCCGCGCCCGGCGATTCCCTCTTCCGGGCGATAGGCGTGTTCGCGGTGGCCGGCTAGCATCGCGCTTCCGATCCATTCAGGACTGCCCAGATGAAACGCCTCACCCATGTGCTGCTCGGCCTGCTGTTGGTGTTCGGGTTGACCCTTGCCGCCTTCGTCGCGCTCAACTGGGCCCCGGATCGCCCGCTGGACGAACTCAAGGCGCGCTGGGCGCCACCGCCTTCGCAGTTCGTCGACATCGATGGAATGTCGGTGCACCTGCGTGACCAGGGGCGGCGCGATGACCCCGAGCCCATCCTGCTGTTGCACGGCACCTCCGCCAGCCTGCACACCTGGGAAGGTTGGGTAAAGGAGCTGGCCAAGCAGCGTCGCGTGATCAGCCTGGACTTACCCGGTTTCGGCCTGACCGGGCCATTTCCTGATGGCGATTACCACGTCGAGCACTACACAGGCTTTCTCCGCAGTCTGCTCGATCATCTGCAGGTGAGCCGTGTAGTGCTGGTCGGCAACAGTTTCGGCGGCCAGTTGGCCTGGCGCTTTGCCCTGGCCCATCCTGAACGCAGCGCGCGTCTGGTGCTGGTGGACGCCGCCGGCTATCCGCGCAACGCCGAGTCGGTGCCGATAGGCTTTCGTCTGGCCGGCATTCCGGCCTTGGCGCCAGTGATGAGCCGGCTGTTGCCACGCAGCATGATCGAGTCGAGCGTGCGCAATGTTTATGGCGATCCAGACAAAGTCGATGACGAACTGGTCGAGCGTTACTACCAGCTGACTCTGCGTGCCGGCAATCGTCAGGCCTTGCGTCAGCGCCTCGCCCAGGCCCCCGGTGGCGAGCTGCACGAGCGCATCGGCGAACTGCAATTGCCGACGCTGATCATCTGGGGCAGGCGTGATCGCCTGATTCCGCCGGGCAATGCCGAACGTTTCGCCGCTGACATCGCCGACAGCCAGTTGGTGCTGTTCGACGACTTCGGCCATGTGCCCCAGGAAGAGGAGCCGCAGCGCACCGTTGCGGTGCTCGTTGCCTTTCTGCAGCGCTGAGGCTCTAGCGCGGTACTTTCCAAGCCTTTGATTTTGTTCGTGGAAGCGCTGGCGGTTAATGGATGGCGCGTTTCCTGCTACGGCCAGGCGGGGCGGTTGGCTTTGGCGAATCTTCGTCTAGGCTGACGAGATAACGAACAAAAAAGCAGGAAACTGCATGCGCAAGGGCATTAGAGCTTTCGTCCGGGTCGTGGACGCATTCAACCGGAGGGTCGGGCGTTTCGCCATGTACCTGATCTTCGCCATGCTGGCGGTGCTCCTGTACTCCTCCATCAGCAAGACCTTCTTCACGCCATCGATCTGGACCCTGGAAAGCGCGCAGTTCCTCATGGTCGCTTACTTCCTGCTCGGCGGCGCCTACTCGATGCAGCTCGATGCCCACGTGCGCATGGACCTGGCCTACAGCCACTGGTCGCCGCGCACCCGCGCTGTGGTCGACGCGATCACCGTGGTGATGCTGATCTTCTACCTGGTGATGCTGCTGATCGGCGGCGTCTCCTCCACCGAATACGCCCTGGAATACCAGGAAACCAGCTACTCGGCCTGGTCGCCCTATATGGCGCCGATCAAACTGGTGATGTGCTTCGGCATCTTGCTGATGTTGCTGCAGGCCATCGCCACCTTCTTCAAGGATTTGTACGCAGCCCGTGGGGAGACGCTCTGATGAGCTACGAGCTGATCGCACTGTTGATGTTCTCCTCGATGATGCTGCTGCTGCTCACCGGCAAGCGCGTGTTCGGCGCCATCGGCTTCGTCGCCGCCGCCGCGGCGCTGCTGCTGTGGGGCGACGGCGGCTCGGAGATGGCCTTCAGCGCGGCGATGAAACTGATGAAGTGGTACCCGCTGCTGACCCTGCCGATGTTCGTGTTCATGGGCTACATGCTCTCCGAGTCCGGCCTGGCCGAAGACCTGTACAAGATGTTCCACGTGTGGATGGGGCCGCTGCCGGGCGGGCTGGCCATCGGCACCATCGGCCTGATGGTGGTGATCTCGGCGATGAACGGGCTGAGCGTGGCTGGCATGGCCATCGGCGCCAGCATCGCCCTGCCCGAGCTGCTACGCCGCGGCTACGACAAGATCATGGTCACCGGGGTGATTCAGGCCGGCAGCTCGCTGGGCATCCTCATCCCGCCCAGCGTGGTGCTGGTGCTGTACGGCATGATCGCCCGTCAGCCGGTCGGCCAGCTGTGGCTGGCCGGGGCCATTCCCGGGCTGCTGATGGCGAGCCTGTTCGCCCTCTACATCGTCGTGCGCTGCCGCCTGCAGCCGCAGCTCGGCCCGCCCCTGGCCGAGGCCGAGCGGTTGCAGGTCAGCCGCCGGGAAAAGCTGTTGCTGCTGCGCGCCGGGCTGGCGCCCCTGTTCATCTTCTTCGCCATGACCGGGTTGTTCCTGCTGGGCTACACCAGCCTGGTGGAAAGCTCCGCGGTCGGCGCCGCCGCCGCCATGCTGATGGCGCTGGTCAAGCGCCGGTTGAACCGCCAGGTGATGGAGGAGACGCTGCGCAAGACCCTGGCCATCAGTTGCATGTTCATGTGGATCATCCTCGCCGCGCTGTGCTTCGGCGCGGTGTTCGACGGACTCGGCGCGGTGCGTGCGATCGAGGGCTTCTTCGTCGACAGCCTGCACCTGGGGCCCTGGCAGATCCTCATCATGATGCAGCTGTCGTTCATCATCATGGGCATGTTCCTCGACGACACCGCCATGCTGGTCATCGTCGCGCCGCTCTACATCCCGCTGGTCGGCGCGCTGGGCTTCGACCTGGTGTGGTACGGCGTGCTCTACACCATCACCTGCCAGATCGCCTACATGACCCCGCCGTTCGGCTACAACCTGTTCCTGATGCGCGCCATGGCCCCGCCCGAGGTGAGCCTGCGCGACATCTACGTCTCGGTCACCCCCTTCGTGCTGGTGATGATCCTGACCCTGATTCTGGTGATGATCTTCCCGCAGTTGGCGCTGTGGCTACCGCAGCTGCACTACGGTGGCTGATTTTCGGAAATCGGCGCGCCCCGCGCGCCAGCAGTCGAGCCGGCGCCTGCCGGTCACTGGTGAGGCCGCCGCGGTGCACGCGGCGGCAATAAGCGGTTGTATTGCATCTGCATCGACACTATTGGAGAGACCAGCATGAGTACGAGACGCGATTTCCTCAAGACCGCCGCGGTCACCACCGGTGCCGTTGGCACCGCTAGCCTCGGTTCGTCGCACATCTATGCCGCCGAGCCGAAAAAGATCACCTGGCGCCTGCAGACCTACGCCGGCCCGGCGCTGGCCGAGCACGTGATCAAACCGTCGATCGACGCCTTCAACAAGGCCGCCAACGGCCAGATGGAGATCCAGCTGTACTTCGCCGACCAGTTGGTGCCCACCGGCGAGCTGTTCCGCGCCATGCAGCGCGGCACCATCGACGCAGTACAGAGCGACGACGACTCCATCGCTGCGCCGGTGGACGTCTCGGTGTTCGGCGGCTACTTCCCCTTCGCCACCCGCTACAGCCTCGACGTGCCGGTGCTGTTCGAGCAGTACGGCCTCAACGAGATCTGGGCCGAGGCCTACGGCGAGGTCAAGGGCGTCACCTGGCTCGGCGCCGGCGCCTGGGACCCCTGCCACTTCGCCACGGTGCAGCCGATCACCAAGCTCGAACACCTCAAGGGCAAGCGCATCTTCACCTTCCCCACAGCCGGCAAGTTCCTCGCCCGCTTCGGCGTGATTCCGGTGACCCTGCCCTGGGAAGACGTCGAGGTGGCGATCCAGACTGGAGAGCTGGACGGCATCGCCTGGTCCGGCATCACCGAGGACTACACCGTCGGCTGGGCCAACGTCACCAAGTACTTCCTCACCAACAACATCTCCGGTGCCTGGTGCGGTTCCTACTTCGCCAACTCGGACAAGTGGGCGGAAGTGCCGGAGCACCTCAAGACCCTGTTCAAGCTGTGCATGGACAGTTCCAACTACTACCGCCAGCACTGGTACTGGGGCGGCGAGGCGCAGCTGCGGGTCGAGGGCGGCAAGCTTGAGCTGACTTCCATCCCGGCAGAGGAATGGGCCACGGTGGAAGCCGAGGCGCTGAAGTTCTGGGACGAAATCGCCAAGACCAGCCCGCGCTGCGCCAAGGTGGTGGATATCTTCAAGAAGTACAACGCACTGATGGCCAAGGCCGGGGCGCCTTATCGTTGATGTCATTTGAGTGAGCCAGAGCGCCCGTACCGAGCGGTACGGGCGCGGTTCTATACCGCACAGCATCGCGCCAGCCAGATTTTTCCCGCCGCTTACCTGCCATCCCGGCAATCCTGTACCACACTCTATGAGCCTGAAACGGACGCTGTGATAAGCGTCGTGCTGCGCCCGTGTGTCGTCGGCCTCGCCGGTCACTGGCGCCCAGCCGTTCGCTGAACCCGCCCGCGATAACAACAAGACACAGGGGTTAGCATGTTCAAACCACGGGATGTAAAGACCCTGGGCGATGCCCGGCGCATTGTCGAGGAGCGTGGCCTGAGCCACGTCAAAGTCGGCCTGTTCGACAACGATGGGGTGATGCGCGGCAAGTACATGAGCCGCAGCAAGTTCTTCTCCGCCCTGGAGCACGGTTTCGCCTTCTGCGACGTGGTGCTCGGCTGGGACGTCAAGGATCAGCTCTACGACAACGCCCAGTACACCGGCTGGCACAGTGGCTACCCGGACGCACCGGTGCGCATCCTGCCGCACACCTGCCGCGAGATTCCTTTCGAGAACGGCATGCTGCTGTTTCTCGCCGAGTTCGATCAGCAGGCCGAGGCGGTGTGCCCGCGCGCCACGTTGCGGCGGGTGATCCAGCGCTGCCAGGCCATGGGGTTCGAGCCCTATGCCGCGCTGGAGTACGAGTTCTTCATGTTCGACGAGACGCCGGAGTCGGCGCGGGCCAAGGGTTTTCGCGATCTAAAGCCATTCACGCCGGACTGGTTCGGCTACTCGATGATCCGCAACTCGGTGCATGCCGAGCTCTATCACCAGATTCTCGAAATGGGTGAGGCGATGGATTTCCCCATCGAAGGCCTGCACACCGAAACCGGCCCGGGTGTGCTCGAGGCAGCCATTGCCTACGACCATGCCGAAGCCGCAGCGGACAAGGGCGCGCTGTTCAAGACCTTCATGAAGGTACTGGCCCAGCGCAACGGGCTGATGGCTACGTTCATGGCCAAGTGGTCGGGCAAGTACCCGGGGCAGAGCGGGCACATCCATGTTTCGCTGCGCGACCGTGCAAGCGACAAGTCGGCCTTCTACGACCCCGATCAGGCGCACAACATGAGCAAGCTGCAGCGGCATTTTCTCGCGGGGCAGCAGCGTCTGATGCCGGAATTCCTGTGCATGGTGGCGCCGACCCTGAACAGCTATCGGCGCCTGATCCCCGGTTTCTGGGCACCCACCGACGCCACCTGGGGTGTGGAGAACCGCACCGCGGCGCTGCGGGTGATCCCCGGCAGCGACAAGTCGCAGCGCCAGGAGTACCGCCTCGGCGCTGCCGACGGCAATCCGTTCCTGGCGCTGTCGGTGGCCATCGGCTCGGGCCTGTACGGAATCATGCAGCAGTGGGAGCCGACCGCGCCGGTCAGCGGCAACGCCTATGCGGTCAAGCACCCCGAGGAGCTGGCGCTACCGCGCACCCTGTGGGACGCCGCGCAACGGCTGAAGGGATCGCAGGCCGCCCGAGAGATGTTCGGCGATGCCTTCGTCGAGCACTTCGCCGCCAGCCGTGAATGGGAAGAGCGCGAGTACCGTCGCCATGTCAGCGATTGGGAGCTGGATCGCTACTTCGAAATCATCTGATTCCACCGTCCGCAGCCCGGATGCGATCCGGGACGGTTTCGTCGAGTGTCCCGGATTGCATCCGGGCTACGCGGGCAAGATTTCTGGAGCACCTTATGAGCAAGCTGCAATGCATTTCCCCCATCGACGGCTCGGTCTACGTCGAGCGTCATCTGGCGTCCAATCCTGAAGTGCTGGTGGCGTTGGCCAAGGCCGAGCTGGCGCAGCACGCCTGGAAGCAGACGCCGCTGCGCGAGCGTATCGCCATCGGCCGGCGCGCCATCGAAGCCTTCGCTGCACGTGAGGCGCAGTTGGCCGAAGAGCTGTGCTGGATGATGGGCCGGCCGATCCGTTACGCAGCCGGCGAGATACGTGGCTTCGTCGAGCGTGCCAGCCATATGGCGGATATCGCCGAGGGCTCGCTAGCCGATATCCGCCTGCCGGAAAAGGCCGGTTTCACCCGTTTCATTCGCCGCGAGCCGCTGGGCCTGGCGTTGATTATCGCGCCCTGGAACTACCCTTATCTGACCGCCGTCAACGCGGTGATGCCGGCGCTGTTGGCGGGCAACGTGGTGCTGCTCAAACACTCGGCGCAAACACCGCTGTGCGCCGAACGCATGGTCGAGGCCTTCGTCGAGGCCGGTCTGCCTGAAGGCGTGTTCCAGTACCTGCACCTGAGCCATGGTGAGACCGAAGCCTTGATTCGCTCACCAAGCATCGACCATGTTGCCTTCACCGGTTCGGTGCCCGGGGGAGCCATGGTCGAGCGCGCGGCTGCAGGACGCTTCATCAGTGTCGGGTTGGAACTGGGTGGCAAGGACCCGGCCTACGTCCGGGCCGACGCCGATCTGCAGCACGCGGTGGAAACCGCCATCGACGGCGCCTTCTTCAATTCCGGGCAGTCGTGCTGCGGCATCGAGCGCATCTACGTGCACGAGTCGCTGTTCGATGAGTTCGTCGAGCGCGCCGTGGCGCTGGTGCGCCAATACAAACTGGGGCGCTCGGACGACCCGCAGACCACCCTCGGCCCGCTGGTGCGCAGCGACGCCGCCGACTTCGTCCGCGCGCAGATCGCCGAGGCGATCGAGCAGGGCGCCAGGGCGCATATCGACCCGGCCGAGTTTCCCCTCGATGCGCCAGGTACGCCTTATCTGGCGCCGCAGGTGCTGACCAACGTCAACCATGAAATGCGCGTGATGACCGAGGAATCCTTCGGCCCGGTGGTGGGCATTCAGAAGGTCGCAAGCGACGAGGAAGCGCTGGCGCTGATGAACGACAGCGAGTTCGGCCTGACTGCGGCGATCTTCAGTCGCGATGTCGACGCCGCCATGGCCCTGGCTGATCGGGTGGAGGCCGGCACGGTGTTTCTCAACCGCTGCGACTACCTCGACCCCGGCCTGGCCTGGACCGGGGTGAAGCACTCCGGGCGCGGCTGCACCCTGTCGCGGGTTGGCTACGAGCAACTGACCCGGCCGAAATCCTTCCACTTCAAGACTCAGCTGTGAGGCGCGCAATGACTCTCGATCAGTACCGCATGAACTGGAATTACCCCACCTCGATGCGCGTCGGCGTTGGCCGCATCAGCGAACTGGCCGAGGCCTGCCGCCAGCTCGGCATGCGTGCGCCGCTGCTGTGTACCGACCCCGGCCTGGCGGCGTTGCCGATGATCGACGCGGCCCTGCGCCAGTGCCGCGACGCCGGGCTGAAGGCAGGGCTGTTCTCGGCGATCAAGGGCAACCCCACCGGCGCCAACGTGACGGACGGTGTAGCGGCGTTCAAGGCCGGCGGACATGACGGGGTGATCGCCTTCGGCGGCGGCTCGGCGCTGGATGCCGGCAAGGCCATCGCCCTGATGGTAGGCCAGGATCGGCCGCTGTGGGATTTCGAGGATGTTGGCGACAACGCCAGCCGGGTCAACGTCGCCGGCATGGCGCCGGTGGTGGCGGTGCCGACCACCGCCGGCACCGGCTCGGAAGTTGGCCGCGCCTCGGTGATCACCGACGATACGGCGCATATCAAACGCATTATCTTCCACGCGCGGATGCTGCCGGCGCTGGTGATCCTCGACCCAGAGCTGACCGTCGGCCTGCCGGCCAAGATCACCGCCGCCACCGGCATGGACGCCCTGTCGCACAGCCTGGAGGCGTTCTGCTCGCCGCTGTTTCATCCCATGGCCGAGGGTATCGCCTTGGAAGGCATGCGCCTGGTGCAGCAGTACCTGCCGCGTGCGGTAAGCCAGGGCACGGATGTCGAGGCACGCCTGCAGATGCTGGTGGCCTCGAGCATGGGCGCTACCGCCTTCCAGCGTGGCCTCGGCGCCATGCACGCGCTGGCCCATCCACTGGGGGCGCTGTACGACGCCCATCACGGCCTGCTCAACGCAGTGCTGATGCCTTACGTGCTGGTGGCCAATCGCGCTGCCATTGAGCCGCAGATGGAGAAGATGGCGCGCTACCTGGCGCTGCCGGGCAGTGGCTTCGATGCGGTGCTGGAGTGGGTGCTGGCGCTACGCAGCGAGGTGGGCATCGCCCACAGCCTGGGCGAAATCGGCATCGACGATGCACGCATCGAGCAGGTCGGCCGCATGGCCGAAGTCGATCCCTCGGCGGGCACCAACCCCATCGCCTTCAGCGCCGCGCAGTACAGCGCGTTGTTCGAGAAAGCGCTGCGCGGGGCCTTGTAGCCCGGATGCAATCCGGGAGTGGTTGGTCTGCTTTGCCGTAGATCTTGTAGGAGCCGGCTTGCCGGCGATCATTGCGAATCGCCCGCAAGCGGGCTCCTACAGGTTATGCGGGCTTATTCCCCAACCTGTTCTGCCTGCAAGGCTTTCAGCGCCGGTGCGGCATAGATGCCCACTTCCACCGCCAGTTCCATCACCCGCGGCAGGTCGCTGGCGTACACCAGCACCGCCTGCAGTTCGTCGTCCAATGGTTCGCTGAAATCCACCAGTACGTAGCCGCCGGTTTCTGGCGACAGGGCCGAAAGCTGCACCTGAATGCGGTTGAGCGCCTTGAGCGGCTCGGTCTTGGCCAGTTGCTTGGCCTTGAGCACGAACTGCACCTGCGGGCCGAAGGACTCGGTGATGCGCTGGAACAGCTCTTCATAGCTGTCGGCCTGGAACAACACGGTCTCCGGCAGGCTGCCGACCACCACCCATTCGCCCAGCGGGATGGGGAAGTCGTCGTCGTAATTGACGTCCGGGTTGGCGGCGAGGAAGGCGGTCGGGTCGGCGTAAGCCTGGGTGGCCTCGTCGGCGATACGGGCGATCTCGTCCTCGGGCAAGCAGCCGGAGCTTATCTTGGCGATCAGTTCTTCCAGCTGGGCTTTCATTGGAGCATTCCTGTTCGGGGGGCAAAGGCGCGCAGGATAACAGGTCGTTGAAAGCGTAGGCGAGGCAGGCAAGACAAGGCAAAAACGACCGAAAAAGCGCAGTTTACATATTTGTAAATGAGCATTTTGAGGTCGTTTTTAACGCAGTATTGCCAACGTAGGTAGTTTTCAATGTCCTGTTAAGGCAAAGCGCGCTGCGCTAGAAGTAGGCCAGCAGGCGGCCGAGGCTCATCACCAGCAGCCAGATCAGCAGCGACAGCGCCGCTTGCAGCCGGCCTAGTACAGGTGCGGCTTGGTCCCAATTGGCCAGCCGGGCATTCCACAGGCGACGAAACAACAGAGCGTTGCCAATACCCAGGGCGATCAGTAGCAGCTTGAGCTGCAACAGACGGTCGACTGCCAGCGGCCCGGCGTCGGCGGCGAACAGACAGACGCCGCTGCCCAGCAGGAGCAACAGGCCGGCCACCGCCAGTGGCGTCAATGTGCGCGACACCGCTGCCAGCGGAAAACTGCGGCCGGCGCCGAGCAAACGCGCATCGAGCAGCAGCATGGGCCCAAGCAGCAACACCAGGCCAAGCAGGTGCAGCAGGTTGAGCGCCGGGTAGAGCAGTGCCGAGCTGCGCATCTGCTCGCCCAGCGCCGTGGCTTCGAGCCAGGCGGCCCAGGCGATCAGGCTGTCCATCTAGCGCAGTTCGATGGTGCGCCCGTCGACGATGATGCGTTCGGCGCGGATCTCCGCGGTGCCGTCCTTGCGCGGGTAGCCGACTATGGTCACGGTCTTGCCCGCCGTCAGGTCGGCCTCCGGCAGGCCACGCGCCTGCAGGCGGCTGATCGGGGCGAGGATCACCTGCCAGGTGCGCCCGTCGTGCTCGATGCTCACGTCGGCGTGCGGGTTGCGGTAGTTGACGGTCTGCAGCGGCACTTCCAGGGTCAGGAGCTGATCGGCGTCGTAGGAACTCCAGCCATGGTGGGCCTGGGCAATGGCACCAGCCAGCAGCAGGCCAAGTGTGGTGGTGAGGAGCAGCAGTTTCTTCAGCATGGCGATCACCCGGTGGTCTGATGGAACACCGGGTAAACCTAGACCCTGTAACCGATGCTGCGGCGTACGGGCAGCATTTGGAAACAGAATCGGCTCAGCCGTAGCGTTTCTTCGCTTCGATGGCCAGGCCACTGCCGATGCTGCCGAAGGTATTGCCTTCCACACTGCGCGCGTTGGGCAGCATGGCGGCCACGCTCTGACGCAGCGCCGGCACGCCGCTGGAGCCGCCGGTGAAGAACAGTGTGTCGACCTGATCGGCGCTGACTCCGGCATCGGCGAGCAATTGCGTAAGGCTGGCGCGGATGCGTTCGAGCAGCGGCTCGATGGCATTCTCGAACAGCGGGCGGGTCAGCTCGGCGATCAGGCCCGGCTCCACGCGCGACAGGTCGATGGGCCGCGCCTCCTGTTCGCTCAGGGCGATCTTGCTCTCTTCCACCTGCATCGCCAGCCAGTGCCCGGCGCGCTGTTCGATCAGGCCGAACAGGCGGTCGATGCCGGTGGCGTCGACAATGTCGTAGCGCATGTTCTGCAGGGCCAACTGGGTTTTTTGCGCGTACAGCGCGTTGATGGTGTGCCAGGTGGCCAGGTTGAGGTGGTAGCTGGTGGGCATGAAGGCGTCGCTCTTCATCCGGCTGCCGTAGCCGAACAGCGGCATCACCCCGGCCAGCGACAGCTGCTTGTCGAAGTCGGTCCCGCCGATATGCACGCCGCCGGTGGCGAGGATGTCGTCCTGGCGCTCGGCCAGGTGGTGGCGCTCAGGGGCCAGACGCACCAGGGAGAAGTCCGAGGTGCCGCCGCCGATATCGACGATCAGCACCAGCTCCTCGCGGTCCAGGCTCGACTCGTAGTCGAAGGCCGCGGCGATCGGCTCGTACTGGAACGACACGTCCTTGAAGCCGAGCTTGTGCGCCACGGCCACCAGGGTGTTCTGCGCTTCCTGATCGGCCGCTGGGTCGTCATCGACGAAGAATACCGGGCGGCCCAGTACCACTTCCTCGAAGGCGCGCTCGGCCTGGGCCTCGGCGCGCTTTTTCAGCTCGCCGATGAAGAAGCCGAGCAGGTCCTTGAACGGCAGGGCGCTGCCCAGCACGGTGGTTTCGCTTTTCAGCAGCTTGGAGCCCAGCAGGCTCTTGAGTGAGCGCATCAGGCGCCCCTCGTAGCCTTCCAGATACTCGTGCAGGGCCAGGCGGCCGTAGACCGGGCGGCGCTCCTCGGTGTTGAAGAAGATCACCGAGGGCAGGGTGATCTTGCCGTCCTCCAGTGTCAGCAAACTGTCCTGGCCGGGGCGCAGCCAGCCGACGGTGGAGTTGGAGGTGCCGAAGTCGATGCCGCAGGCGCGGGCGGGAGTGGAGAAAGACATGAAACGCAGGCCATGAAAAACGGCCGCGCATTCTATGTCAGTGGCGCGGCGACGGCGAGCCGTCAGGACGGTAGGTCAAGGCTCTCTTCGCGCTTGCGCTTCCACTGCGTCCATTCGAAGCCCAGCACTACCAGCAGTGACAGTGCGAAGGGCAGCAGCAGATAGAACACGCGGAACACGATAAGCGCGGCCAGCACATCGGCAGCGGGAATCTCCGGCAGTGCGGCGAGGAAGGTCACTTCCAGTACACCCAGGCCGCCAGGTGCATGGGACAGTAGCGCCAGAGAGAAGGAGGCGAGGAACACGCCGAGCACCACCAGATAGCCGGGGTGATTTTCGGCTGGCAGGGCGAAATAGATGATCGCCGCGGCGCAGAGCAGTTCCAGCGGGCCGGCCAACAACTGGCGGCTGACTATAGGCAGGCGCGGATATTCCACATGCAGCTTGCCCAGCGTCCAGGGTTTGAACTGGCGCCAGGAGCCCAGCACGTAGAGGCCTACCAGACACAGCAGGACGCTGCCTATGACCACCGAGACCAGAGGTGTGACGTCAGCAACGCGGTGAATCAGATCGGGCTGAGCGATCAGCACGCAGCCGCTGGCGAGCAGGGTGCCGAGGGCGAAGGTAAAGGAACAGAAAACGATAAGGATGCCGATTTCCTGTGGCGTCAGGCCCTTGCTGCGGTAGGCCCGGTAACGCACGACTGCGCCTGAGAACACCGAGGCACCGATGTTGTGGGCCAGGGCGTAGGTGGTGAAGGAGCACAGGGTGATGAAGCGCCAGGGGATGCGCTTGCCCAGGTGGGCGACGGCGATGCGGTCGTACCAGGCCAGCGCCCAATAGGCGCCGAGGGTGGCTGCTGCAGCGAGCAGCCAGTTCATGTGGGAGATCGCCTCGATGCTGCCCTTGATCTCATCGAGGGAGATATTGCGCAACTCGCGATACAGCAGAAAGCCAGACAGCACCACGGCACTGAGTCCGATCAGCGTCCAGATCAGGTCGCTGCGCTTCAGTTTTGGTTTGGCTTCTACGACAGACACCGCAATTCCTCGCTCGCTAGGCCCCGAGTTAATGGGGCCGCATGCCTCTGTTGGAGGCAGCTGTTCATCGGCCATCCGGCCATTGTGCAACGGCCGGTGGCGGATCGTGCCCGCGCGGCGCGCTGCGCAGTATCAGGGAGGCGCAGTCTGTACTCAACTGCCAAGCACACTGACTGCCCTTTGTAGTTGTGTCAGTGGTTGTCCTGATACGTTCATATCCATGTCAGGGTCAGTGCCGTCAGCACGGCGTAGCGGCTCGCTTTGGCCAGGGTGACGATGGCCATGAATATCCACAGACGCTCACGCATCACGCCGGCGACCAGGGTCAGTGGATCGCCGATCACCGGCATCCAGCTCAGCAGCAGCGACCAGCGCCCATAGCGCGCGTACCAACCCTGTGCCTGCTGTAACCGAGCCGGGCTGACCGGAAACCAGCGGCGCTCGCGATAGTGTTCGATGGAGCGGCCCAGTAGCCAGTTGACCCAGGAACCCAGCACATTGCCCAGAGTGGCCACCAGCAGCAAGGCCCAGAGCGGATGCTGGCCGGCCAGCAGGAGGGCGACCAGCACGGCTTCGGACTGCAGCGGCAACAGCGTCGCGGCGCCGAAGGCGGAGAGAAACAGTGCCAGATAGGCGGACAGACTCAGCATGGCAGGAGCACGCCGGCCGCAGGGCCGGCGGGGGTCAGGACTGCGATTCCTGGCCGCTGTTGGCCATGATCTCTTCCAGACTCAGGCCGGTCAGGCCGTGAATGGTCTTCCACAGGTAGTAGAAGATGGCCATCAGCATGACCATCGAGGGAATGGCGATCATCGGGTAGCTGAGCAGGGTCATGCGCCCCAGTTCATCATTGAAGGCCTCGGTGCCGGCCGGGCTGACCACGATCCACTTGGCCAGCACGTAGTTCATGAATGAGGAGAAGAAGAAGGTGCCGCTGAGCCAGTAGGTCGCGCGCATCAGGCGCGTCTCGAAGTGCTCGACATGGCCGCCTTGCTCCAGGCGATCATGGATCTTGTCGATATTGAGCACCGTCTTGTTGAACAGCAGGGTGCGAATCAGCGGGTAGCGGGTGCGGGTGGAAACCAGCACGGCAATGCCGATCAGACCGGGAATCAGTGCTTCCTTGACTGCCAGCCACTGAGTGTCGAGCTTGAGCAGGCCGATACCGCCGGTCAGCGCTACGCTGATCAGGCCAAGCAGGGCGATGAAGTTGAATTTGCGATATTTGATCAGCTCGAACGCGCCCCAGCCCAGCGGGAACGCCAGGGCCAGAATCAGCGCACCATCGGCGCCGAGGCGGTGCTCGCCACTGAGTTTCATCAGGATGAACGAGGGAATCAGGATGCTGATGGCCAGGTCGATCAGCGGGCGGGGCTTGTGCGTCGGGGTACGGCTGTCAGTAGTGGCGGTCATGGTAGCTGGAGTCTGCGTAGGAAGGCCGATGATCGCCTGCCCGGCTCGCCAGGGCTAGTCCGACCGTCGGTTTTGAATGTGAAAAAGTATGAGTCGACAGCCATCCGACAGGAGAGAAGAGCTGGCTGGCGATGCTAAAGTGATGGCAAGGCCTGGGAGTCGAACATGCCAAGAATCATCCCTTTCATTTGCCTGTTGCTGGCTGCTCTTTTCCTGACGCCTGTGCCGGCCTGGGCGCGAGACTGCATCGGTATGGTGCCGGCCGGCACATCGGCGTTCTGGAGCGAGCTGGAGGCCGGCGCGAGACGCACCGCTGACGATCTGCAATTGGAACTCTATACGCGCGGCCCGACCCAGGAGGGCAGCGTCGAGGTGCAGTTGCAACTGATAGATCGCGTGCTTGCACAGGGCTGCAAGGCGCTGATCATCGCCCCGGCTGGCGATGCCATCGATACCAGGATAGCGGCCTTGCGTGACGAAGGTATTCCCACCGTCTATGTCGACCGCGGCGTTGCGGGAGATGGCGCTTATGCGCTGGTGGCGACCGACAACTTCCTCGCAGGTCAGTTGGCCGGGCAACAACTGGCCGAGCGTCTCGGGCAGGGTGGCAGAGTCGGGTTGTTGCGTTTGCGTCCCGGGCTGCAATCGACCGAGGAGCGTGAGCGCGGCTTTCTGCTGGCGGCACAGGCGTCAGGGCTGCAGGTGGTATTCGACACCTATCTGGGGGATGACCGCCAGCGCATCGCCGAGGCCCTGAGCGAGCAGTTGCCCAGGCTCGACGGCCTGTTCAGCCCCAATGGCACCAGCAGCCGGGCGACACTGGCGGCCCTGCGCCAGTTGGGCAAGGCCGGTACGGTGGACTTCGTCGGCTTCGACGGAGGCGAACTGCTGTTCGATGCCGTGAGACAAGGACAGATTCACGCCCTGTTGCTTCAGCAGCCGCAGGCCATGGGCGATCATGCGGTGCGCCTGGTGCATCGGGCCCTGAGTGGCGAACGCGCCATTTCACGCCTGCAACTGTTGCTCGAGCCACGGGTACTGACCGCCAGGGAATTGGCCGATATGACCGCGCCGCAACAGCCTTGGTGATGGGCAGAGCGCGGGTTTATGATCCTTGTCCTGGCCGCCCTGAATTCGCTGTAGGGCGCGCTCTAGACGGTGGCGTGCAATGAACCTGAAGTACCTGCTCGCAGCTCTGTTGTTCTGCAGTTTCTGCGTCCACGTGACGGCTGCCGAGTTGCGGCTGTATACCGAAGACTATCGACCTTTCAGCTATCTCGAGAATGGCAAGCCGAGTGGTATGGCTGTGGCGGTGGTCGAAGAGTTGATCCACCGTACCGGTGAGCGGGCGCGCATCGAACTGGTGCCCTGGACACGCGGCTATCACCAGGTTCGTCATCAGGCCGACACCGCGTTGTTTTCCACCGTGCGCACGGCGCAGCGCGAAGCCGAGTTTCAGTGGGTCGGGCCGATCGCGCGAGGCTATACGCGCTTCTACACGCACAAGGATGCCGGGCTGCGAGTCACCAGTCTGGACGACGTGCGCCAGCTCGGCACCCTTGCGGTGCCCAAGCAGTGGTACAGCTACGAACTGCTGCGTGAACAGGAGCTGGATAACCTGTATGGCGTGCCGACGCCTCAGGACATGCTGCGCATGTTTCGCCATGGCCGGGTCAAGCTGCTGCTGGCCAACAACCTGACCCTCGACGGCATGCTTGCCGAACAGGGCATGAATGCCGGGCAACTGCAGGCGCAGTTCGACCTGATGCCCAATGACTCCTATATCGCCTTTTCCCTGCAGACGGATTCCGCTCGTGTCGCGCGATGGCAGCAGGCGCTGCAGCAGATGCGTCATGACGGCAGCCTGGAGCGGATCTATCGACACTGGTTTCCGACGGCCGATGAGCGGACATTGGTCGATTTGCTGCGCCTCGAGTGAAGTGGCTGCATGGCGCTCCACGTCTTGCTAGGCTGCAAGCGGGAGGGGCGGTGATGGCCAAGTGTATTAATCGATGGCTGTGTGTCCTGCTGGTGGTGTTGTGCGCTCCGGTGGAGGCACAGTTGCGTCTGCTCACCGAGGATGCGCCGCCAATGAGCTTCTTGCGCGAGGGCGAGCCCAGCGGTTTCTCCATCGAGGTGGTCAGAGCATTACTGGCGCGCACCGGCGACAGCGGCCAGATCGAACTGATGCCCTGGACGCGAGCATTGCATCTGGCTCAACAGGATGAAGATGTCGCGCTGTTTTCCACCGTGCGCACTCCTGAGCGCGAGAACAGGTTTCAGTGGGTCGGGCCCATAGTGGTCGGCACCACCAGCTTCTATTCGCTCAAGTCGCGTGAGCTCGTCATCGACACCTTGGAGCAGGCCGCGGCCAGCGGGCCACTAGCGCTGCCCAAGCAGTGGTACACCTTCGAGACCCTCAGCGCGAGGGGCTTTACCAACCTCTACGGCGTGCCCAGTTCGAAACAGATGGTGACCATGCTCAAGCATGGCCGGGTCAACCTGATTGCTACCGAAGACCTGACCCTGGCTGGCGAGCTGGCTGCTGTCGATCTCAAACCGCAGGACGTCACCGCGCACGTGCCGTTCATGCGCTCGGCCTATTACATCGCCTTCTCCCCGCAGACTTCGGTGGTGCGTGTGGTGCGCTGGCAACGCGCGTTGCAGCAGATGCATGAGGACGGCAGCCTCGCGGCGATCCTCGGGCGCTGGCTGCCGCATGCGCCGATGCCCCCCATCGCGCCGTAGCGCCTCGCGTGACGACTGGTTAACCTGAGCGCTGAAATCCACCGAGCCCGATCATGTCGCGTCGTCATCTCACTCTCGATCTGCGCAGTCGCGCCGGCTTGTTCGCTCACCTTGGTGCGATGGAGCGGGCCGGTGTGCCCATCGATCGAGCGCTGGCCAGTCTGGATCTCGGTACGCGCCACGAGGCCGCCGTGAAGCGCTTGCGGCAGATGGTCGGCGGCGGACGTGACCTGGCGAGTTCCGGCCAGTTGAGTGGCGTGTTCACGCCACTGGAAAGCGGCCTGGTACGCGCGGCTCAAGAAGCCGGAGCGCTGGCGCATATCTACGAGCAGCTGGCGCAGCGCTACGATGAGCAGGCGCGTCATGCCGCAGAATTGAAGTCACGTCTTCTGCTGCCCGCCGGGGTTTTGCTGCTGGCGCTGGCGGTCAAGCCCTTGCCTTCTCTGGTCGCTGGCAGCCTGAGTGGTGCAGGTTACCTGGCGGCCGTTCTGCTGCCGGTGTTGTGGCTGGCTGCGCTGTTGTTCGGTGCGCGCGCTTTGTGGCGGCGCTGGCAGCAGCGGCGAAGCGATCAGACAGGTCCACTCGACGATCTTCTGCTGGCCCTGCCGATATTGGGCAGCCTGCAGCTGCGGGCGGATATCCGTAACTTCTGCGACAGCCTCGGGCTGTTGCTGGAGGCGGGCATGCCGGTGCTCGATGCCTTGCCGCGTGCCTGCAATGCCGTGACCAATGCACGGCTGCGGCGGGATTTCGCCAACCTGGCACCACGGGTTGCGGCTGGGCAGTCGTTGGTGCGGGCCTTCGACGGGCTGAGTTTTCATGGCAAAGCCATGCTCATCGGCGTGCTCAATACCGGCGAAGCGACCGGCCGACCAGGCGAGGCGCTGCTGCGTTTCGCCCGCCTGCAGGCGCAGCAACTGGCTGCGAGCCAACAGGCGTTGGCGAGCTGGGCACCACGCCTGTTCTATCTGGCCGTCGCCGTGTGGATGGCGTACGGCCTGCTGACCAGTGGCGGATTCTTCCCGGCCCTGCCCGCGGAGCTGGCTGGCCGATAATTTGCTGGTTATCGACCACGGCGGTCCGTTTGAAAGCTGGCAGCAAGTGCCTTGCGCTAGCATTCGTCACGTCTACGCCATTACTAAAAAGAGAAAAAAGCGATTCAACCGACTTTGGAATACGCCCCATGCCCATCCTGCAACGTGCATCTCATCATGAGCTACGCAGTGCCTTTCGTGCCCTGCTGGCTTCCGACCGCTGCTACCACACGGCTTCGGTCTTCGACCCCATGTCCGCCCGCATCGCCGCCGATCTCGACTTCGAGGTCGGTATCCTCGGTGGCTCCGTCGCCTCCCTGCAGGTACTCGGTGCGCCGGACTTCGCCCTGATCACTCTCAGCGAATTCGTCGAGCAGGCCGCGCGCATCGGCCGCGTCTCGCGTTTGCCGGTGATCGCCGATGCCGACCACGGCTACGGTAATGCGCTCAATGTGATGCGCACCGTGGTCGAGCTGGAACGCGCCGGCGTCGCCGCGCTGACCATCGAGGACACCCTGCTGCCGGCCCAATTCGGTCGCAAGTCCACCGACCTGATCTCCATCGAGGAAGGCGTCGGCAAGATCCTCGCCGCGCTGGAGGCGCGTGTCGATCCGGAGCTCTCGATCATTGCCCGTACCCATGCCGGGGTGCTGGAGGTGGACGAAGTGATCCGCCGCACCCGCGCCTACGAGGCTGCCGGCGCCGACGGCATCTGTCTGGTCGGGGTCAAGAATTTTGCCCATCTAGAGCAGATCGCCGCAGGCCTCAAGGTGCCGCTGATGCTGGTCACCTACGGCAACCCCGAACTGCGCGACAACCAACGCCTGGCGCGCCTGGGCGTGCGCATCGTGGTCAACGGCCATGCTGCCTACTTCGCTGCGATCAAGGCCACCTACGACTGCCTGCGCGAACAGCGCGGTGCGCAGCCGTGCGACCTCAACGCCACCGAGCTGACCCACAAGTACACCATGCCCGAGGATTACATTCTCTGGGCCAAGGAGTTCATGGAAGTGCGCGAATAACGACCAGCAGCACTTGCACTTCGCATTTCTCGGGCGCATATCTGTCCGGAGAGTGCGAGGAAACAGAGCATGGCAGGCGGATGGGCAAGTGACGACGCAGTGCAGGAGCAGATCGACAGCAGCATCGAGGACGCCGTCGCGCGTGCTCGTAGCCAGTTGCCGAAAGGTGAGAGCCTGCGTCGCTGCGAGGAGTGCGATGCGGTCATTCCCGAGGCCCGCCGTCAGGCGATTCCCGGCGTGCGCCTGTGCGTCAACTGCCAGGCTGAGCACGACCGGGAGAACGCCGTCTACAGCGGCTACAACCGGCGGGGCAGCAAGGACAGCCAGCTGCGCTGAGCAAGCGGTACGGCACCTATTCGAGTCCTGATGGTCTAGTGCTACTAGACCGTGACTCAGGAAGAGGTGCCTGCATGACGATTTTCGAAGCCTTACGCATCAGCCACGATATCCAGCGCGAACTGGCGCAGAAACTGATCGCCACCCAGGGCGACAGCGCCGAACGCCACGCTTTGTTCTCTCAGCTCAAGCAGGAGCTGGCCGTGCACTCGGTGGCTGAAGAACGTCATTTCTATAATCCCCCTGATGCAGCAGGACGCGGGCGTGGATCTATCGCGCCATGCGATCGCCGAGCATCACCAGATGGACGAAATGATCGAGGACCTGGAGGAAACCGACCCCAGCAGCCCGAGCTGGCTGGCGCAAGCCAAGGCCCTTGCGGAAAAGGTCGAGCACCACCTCAAGGAAGAAGAACACACCTTCTTCCAGATGGCCGGCAAACTGCTTCGCGACAAGGAGAAGCAGCAACTGGCGGGTGACTATCTCAACGCCTACGACGAGATGAAGCAGGCGTCCTGAATGGGCTAGCCTCAATGGCAACGGCGGGTTTCACCCGCCCTACACATGACCGTAGGGCGGGTGAAACCCGCCACAGCCAACTCCGCAACAAGGACGTTGCCATGTCTGACTACCGCCGCGCCGCCGTTCCTGGCGGCACCTATTTCTTCACGCTAGTCACTGAGCGGCGTCAGCCGATCCTCACTGATCCCGATATCCGCCAGGCTTTGCGCGAAGCCATCGAAACGGTTCGTCTCACCCAGCCCTTCGTCATCGACGCCCGGGTATTGCTGCCCGATCATCTGCATGCCATCTGGCGTTTGCCGCTCGGTGATGCGGACTTTTCCAATCGCTGGCGGTTGATCAAGCGGCATGTCACGCATGCATGTGGCAGCCGCTATAACCGCTCGGATTTGTTGAGCCACCGACGTCAGACGAAGGGCCAGGGCACGCTCTGGCAGCAGCGCTTCTGGGAGCACCTGATCCACGATGAGCGCGACTACGCCCGGCACTTCGACTACCTGCACGGCAACCCGCTCAAGCATGGGCTGGTAACGCGTGTGCAGGATTGGCCTTGGTCGTCGTTTCACCGTTGGGTGAAGCAGGGCATTTACCCCGTCGATTGGGGCGGGGACACGAGCGTCAATGATCTGGGGGCCGGCGAATGAATTGGCGGGTTGCACCCGCCCTACAGGTTGTGCAGGTGGGCAATCCCCCCCCGTAGGGCGGGTGAAACCCGCCATTGTCGTCTCAGCCTGCCATGTCAGAACAGGAAATAGCGCTGCGCCATCGGCAGCACCTCGGCCGGCTCGCACCAGAGCAATTGGCCGTCGGCCTTGACCTGGTAGTTCTGCGGATCGACCTCGATATTGGGCAGGTAGCCGTTGTGGATCAGATCGGTCTTCTGCACCTCGCGGCAGCCTTTGACCACGCCGATTTTCTTCTGCAGGCCGAGTTGCTGCGGCACGCCGGCGTCGAACGCGGCCTGGCTGATGAAGGTGATGCTGGTGGCATGGCGGCTGCCACCATAGCTGGCGAACATCGGCCGGTAGTGCACCGGTTGCGGCGTCGGGATCGAGGCGTTGGCATCGCCCATCAGGCTGGCGGCGATGGCGCCGCCCTTGAGGATCAGCGTCGGCTTGACGCCGAAGAAGGCCGGGCGCCAGAGCACCAGGTCGGCCCACTTGCCCACTTCGATGGAGCCCACTTCATGGCTGATGCCATGGGTGATCGCCGGGTTGATGGTGTACTTGGCGATGTAGCGCTTGGCGCGGAAGTTGTCGTTGCCCGGCGCGTCTTCGGGCAACGGGCCGCGCTGCTGCTTCATCTTGTCGGCAGTCTGCCAGGTGCGCGTGATCACCTCGCCGACGCGGCCCATGGCCTGACTGTCGGAGCTGATCATGGAAAACGCGCCGAGGTCGTGGAGGATATCCTCCGCCGCAATGGTTTCACGGCGGATGCGGCTCTCGGCAAACGCGACATCCTCGGCGATGCTCGGGTCGAGGTGATGGCAGACCATCAGCATGTCCAGGTGCTCGTCGATGGTATTGCGGGTGAACGGGCGCGTCGGGTTGGTCGAGGACGGCAGCACGTTGGGGAAACCGCAGGCCTTGATGATGTCCGGCGCATGGCCGCCGCCGGCGCCCTCGGTGTGGTAGGTGTGGATGGTGCGGCCCTTGAATGCGCCGAGGGTGGTTTCGACGAAGCCGGACTCGTTCAGCGTGTCGGTGTGGATCGCCACCTGCACGTCGTATTCGTCGGCGACCGACAGGCAGTTGTCGATGGCTGCCGGGGTGGTGCCCCAGTCCTCGTGCAGCTTGAGGCCGATGGCGCCGGCTTTGACCTGTTCGATCAAGGGCTCGGGCAGCGAGGCGTTGCCCTTGCCGGTAAAGCCCAGGTTCATCGGGAAGGCATCGGCGGCCTGCAGCATGCGCGCCATGTGCCAGGGGCCGGAAGTGCAGGTGGTGGCATTGGTGCCGGTGGCCGGCCCGGTGCCGCCACCGATCATGGTGGTGACGCCGCTCATCAGCGCTTCTTCGATCTGCTGCGGGCAGATGAAGTGGATGTGGGTGTCGATGCCGCCAGCGGTGAGGATCATGCCTTCGCCGGCGATCACCTCGGTGCCGGCGCCAATCGCAATCGTGACATCGGGCTGGATATCCGGGTTGCCGGCCTTGCCGATGGCGGCGATGCGCCCGTCCTTGAGGCCGACGTCGGCCTTGACGATGCCCCAGTGGTCGATGATCAGTGCGTTGGTGATCAGGGTGTCGACCACCTCGGCGGCGCACAGCTGGCCCTGGCCCATGCCGTCGCGGATCACCTTGCCGCCGCCGAATTTCACTTCTTCGCCATAGGTGGTGAAGTCCTGCTCGACCTCGATCCACAGCTCGGTATCGGCCAGGCGCACCTTGTCGCCGACGGTGGGGCCGAACATGTCGGCGTAGGCTTGGCGGGAAATCTTCATTGGAAGTCCTCGTAGGGTGCGCTATGCGCACCGTTGCTATCTGTGTCGTTGCTGGTGCGCACGGCGCACCCTACGGGTTATAGAGCGCCCATCACCCGGCCGGCGAAACCGAACACCCGACGTGCGCCAGCCAGATCGACCAGCTCCACTTCACGGCTCTGCCCTGGCTCGAAGCGCACGGCCGTGCCGGCGGGAATGTTCAGGCGCATGCCGCGCGCGGCCGCGCGGTCGAACAACAGGGCATCGTTGGTCTCGAAGAAGTGGTAGTGCGAGCCGACCTGGATCGGCCGGTCTCCGCTGTTGGCCACGGAAAGGGTCAGGGTACGGCGACCGGCATTGAGCTCGATCTCGCCGTCGGCAATCTGGTATTCGCCGGGAATCATGGTGAAGGCCTCGCAAGCGTCTTGTAGTAGATGGCATTGGCCCGGTAGATGCCGTCCGGGCCGCAGGCGTAATCGGGTAGGCCACCAATGCACTGGTAGCCCAGGTGGCGATAGAGCTGTTCTGCGTCACTGCCAGCCTCGGTGTCGAGGTACAACAGGCCGCGCTTGCGGGGCGCCGCTTCCTGCTCGACGGCCTGTATCAACAGGCGAGCGATGCCGCGACGGCGTGAGTCGCTCAGTACCAGCAGTTTCTGGATCTCTGCACGGTTCAGCCCATTGGGCTTCTGGCACAGGCTCAGTTGCACGCTGCCCAGAACGCGGCCCTGCTCATGGGCCACCCAGAGCAGTAGGGAGCCGTCTGTCATGGCCGCATGCACCTGGGCGAAATATTCAGCGGCTTCTCGTTCGTCGAGATCGGCGAGAAAGCCTATCGATGCACCATCGTTGACCGCATCGAGCAGCAGGACGATCAAGCCTTCGCGGTAGTTGGCGAAGTTGGTGCTGTCGAGTCGCTGTAGCGTCACGTCCACGGGGTCACTCCTTGGCGCCGAGGATCAGTTGCATGAAGGTCAGGTCCAGCCAGCGCCCGAACTTGCGGCCGACCTGGGGCATCTGCCCGGTGGTGATGAAGCCGAGGCGCTGGTGCAGGCGAATCGAGGCTGCGTTCTCCGACTCGATGGCGGCGACCATGACGTGGAGGTTGGCGGCGCGAGCGCGCTCGATCAGCGCCTGCATCAGCGCCGGGCCGAGCCCTTGGCCGCGCTGGTCGGCGCGTACGTAGACCGAATGCTCGACGGTGTGGCGAAAGCCCTCGATGCTGCGCCAGGTGCCATAGCTGGCGTAGCCGATCACCTCGCCGGCGGCGTCATGCGCGACCAGTACGGGAAAGCCCGCTGCCGTGCGTTCGGCCAGCCAGGCGCGGCGGTTGGCCAGATCCACCAGGGTCTCGTTCCAGATCGCCGTGGTGTGCTGCACGGCGTCGTTGTAGATGGCCAGGATGCCGGGCAGGTCGGCTTCGCCGGCATTCACTATGTCGAAACTCATGGTTCAGGCGATCGGTTGGTGGACGGTCACCAGCTTGGTGCCGTCGGGGAAGGTGGCTTCGATCTGGATCTCCGGGATCATCTCCGGCACACCCTCCATCACCTGATCGCGGGCCAGCAGGGTGGTGCCGAAATGCATCAGCTCGGCGACCGTCTGGCCGTCGCGCGCGCCTTCGAGCAGAGCGGCGGAGATGTAGGCCATGGCTTCCGGGTAATTCAGCTTCACCCCACGCGCCAGTCGGCGCTCGGCCACCAGGCCGGCGGTGAAGATCAGCAGCTTGTCTTTTTCTCTTGGTGACAAATCCATGACGGCTCCAGTCTTGGAGCGGCAAGGCTGTGCCTTGTCCGCAATAGTGCTTCGGTCGCTTGGTGGAACGCGGCGTGCGCTGTTCCACTCTGGCGTGGCTGTACTGCAATTTGTAGGAGCCGGCTTGCCGGCGATTAGGCCTCTGTTGATCGCCGGCAAGCCGGCTCCTACATGTCCGTTGTGCTCATGTGCTCCAGATTCGGGGTGGCACAGCTTCGCGCCCCAGCATCGCCGGGCGCAGCAGGCGCCAGAGCTCGATCAGCCAGGCGCGAGCCTTGAGTGCTTCGCTGGCCAGGCAGCGTGCGACCAGCAGGCCCGAGAGCTGGCTGAGGTCACCGCGCACGCCATCGATCTTCAGTTCCCGGCAGCGTTCGAGTAAATCACTGTCTACATCGGCGCTGATCAGCAGGGTGGCAAACACCGGCTGGCCGTTGAGGCCGATAGGCGAGTCGAGCAGACCGTCGCCACCAGCAACACGCTGGCGTTCGTGCCAGAGCAGCTGGCCGTCACGGCGAACATCCAGCGCGGCCTGAAAGTGGCCGCTGGCAAAGCGCTCGGCGGCGGCGGGGCGGCCGAGGGCGACGATATCCCAGTAGAACAGGCGAGCGTCGCCGTGCAGGTCGATCTGCGTGTGCAGTTCGGCCTGAGCGCCGGCATAGATGATGGTTTCCTGCGGCAGCCATTCCAGGGTGGCGCCAGCGTCGACGCACAGGCGCAGATCCTGCCGGGCGACACCGGCGGCGCGGTACCACTTGGCCGCTCCGGGGCTGGTGAGCTGCACCCAGGTGTTTTCGCCAGCGTGGGCCGAGATATCCAGAACGTCGCCGCCGGCAATGCCTCCAGGCGGGTGGACGATGATGTGCTGGCACACCTCCGGGCCTTCGGCATACAGGTGCTTCTGCACTCTAAGAGGGCCGAGGTGGCGCCTCTGCACTGGCGTGGTGCGTTCGCCGTGGCGCGCATAGGCCAGCTCCAGCTCGGCAGGCCAGCTTGGCGTGAACAGGGCGGCAGGCAGATTCATGTTAAGGCAGGGGTTCCGCAGGATAGTTGACCGAGTGGGCAAGCAAGAGGCGTGCCCTGAACCAATTCGGTGCGACTTCGCACCTACCTGCACCTGTGGCCAGTCGCGGTGCTGCATCTGGCTCTGCCTATCTCGCCTGGCCAGCTCTAGAGTCGGGCGTACGATTCGTGTGGAGCGCCCATGTTCACCTTTATCGCCTTCGCCGCAGGCCTGGTGCGCGGCTACAGCGGCTTCGGTTTCGCCATGCTGATGGCGCTCGGACTGATGCTGCGACTGCCGCCGGCCGAAGCCGTGCCGGTGGCGCTGATTCTCGATGTGGCATGCAGCGTGACGCTGTGGCCGGCGGCGTTGCGCGCCGTGCATGGGCGCGTGCTGGTGCGTCTATTGGGCGGCATGCTGCTGGCGGTGCCGCTGGGCGCCTGGCTGCTGCTATGGCTGCCGGCGCACATCATGGCGCCGCTGGTGGCTGTGCTCTGTTTATGCGGGGGCATGCTGGTGTTGTGGCGTCCGTCCGTTGCCACGCCGGTGAGCCAGGGTATGGCCTGGTTGGCCGGGCTGGCATCCGGCCTGGCGACCACCCTGGCCTCGGCCGGCGGCCCGCCCTTGATGATCTACCTGCTGCGCAGTGGCCTCGATGCGCGCCAGTTGCGCGGTACGGCAGTGCTGTTCTTCCTGGCCAGCAGTGGCGCTGCGCTGATCGGACTGGGTGTCGCGGGTGTGCTGAGCGGCGCGCTGTGGCGGCTGGCGCTGGAACTGGCATTGCCGGCGCTGGCCGGTAACCTGCTTGGCCAGTGGCTGCACCCGCGCTGGCAGCCGATATCGCTGCGGGTGCTGGTCGGTGGGCTGCTGGTGGTGTTGTCGCTGGGCAGCCTACTGAAGGCGATCTTGTAGGGTGCGCCGTGCGCACCGAAAGGTATCAGTTGCTGCGGGATCACGGCGGTGCGCATGGCGCACCCTACGGGCGGGGTCGGTGTCGATCCCGCCCTGCGAGGCGCGTCCTTCAATCGCGGTCGATGGCGAAGGGCGACCAGGCCTGGCGGCTCGGCATGATTTCCAGGCGGTTGATGTTGATGTGATCCGGCAGGGTAGCGACGTAGAAAATCTGCTCGGCGATGTCCTCGGCGGTCAGCGGCGTGGTGCTGCCGTACAGCGCGTCGGAGGCGGCCTGGTTGCCCTTGGTACGCACCAGGGTGAATTCGGTTTCGGCCATGCCCGGCGCGATGTCGGTGACGCGCACACCGGTGGACACCAGATCGCAACGCAGGTTGAAGCTGAACTGTTTGACGAAGGCCTTGGTGGCGCCATAGACGTGGCCGCCCGGGTAGGGCCATTCGCCGGCCACCGAGCCGATGTTGATGATGCTGGTGCCCTTGCCGATTTCCAGCAGCTTGGGCAGCACCGCGTGGGTGACATTGATCAGGCCGGTGACGTTGGTGTCGATCATGGTGTGCCAGTCTTGCAGGGCGACCTTCTGCGCAGCCTCCGGGGCCAGGGCCAGGCCGGCGTTGTTGACCAGCACGTCGATACGGTCGAAAGGCGCTTGCAGGCTGTCGACCAGCGCCTTCACTGCTGCCGCATCACGCACGTCGAGCGCGGCGATGTGCACCGGCACCTTGTCCTGCAGTTCGGTCTTCAGCTCTTCCAGGCGCTCCAGGCGTCGGCCGCTGAGTACCAGGGTCCAGCCGGCCTCGGCGAAGCGTCGTGCCGTGGCGCGGCCGAAACCGGATGTCGCGCCTGTGATGAATGCCACCTTGCTCATGGATAACCTCGTTTCGTTACTAGCGGTTGGCTCGCCGGCTGCGTGCCGGCGAGGGTCATGCGGACAGTTCGAGGAACTTGCGCACGCGTTCGGTTTCCGGGTTGGTGAAGAACTTCTCCGGTGCGGATTTCTCGATCAGCAGGCCCTTTTCCAGGAACACCACCTGATCGGATACCGCGCGGGCGAATTCCATTTCGTGGGTGACCACGATCATGGTGTAGCCCTCGCTGGAGAGGTTCTTCATCACCGTCAGCACTTCGCCGACCCGCTCCGGGTCGAGTGCCGAGGTCGGCTCGTCGAAGAGGATCACCTCGGGGCTCATGGCCAGGGCGCGGGCGATTGCCACGCGCTGCTTCTGTCCACCGGAAAGGGTGTAGGGAAAGGCCTCGGCCTTCTGTTCCATGCCGACCTTTTCCAGCAGCGTCTGGGCGATGGCGCGGGCCTCGTCCTTGCGCATCTTTTTCACCTGCATCGGTGCTTCCATGACGTTCTGCAGCACGTTCAAGTGCGGCCACAGGTTGAAGCTCTGGAACACCATGCCGGTCTTGGCGCGAATCGCCGCCAGTTCGCGGTTGTTCATGCGCTTGCCCTGGGCGTCGACGCCGATGCGCTGGCCGGCAATGTGAATACTGCCGCGATCCGGCTCTTCGAGCCAGTTGATACAACGCAGCAGGGTGGATTTTCCCGAACCGGACGAGCCCAGCACGCTGACCACTTCGCCCTTGTTCACGGTCAACGAGATGTCGCGCAGCACCTCAATACCGTCGAAGCTCTTGGAAAGATTGTCGATCTGTACCGCAGGTGCCTCAGGCATGTTCGAAACCTCGTTTGGCGCCGAACCGGCTCGCCCATTTGAGCGCCAGTTCCAGGCAGATGCTGATGATCCAGTACAGGGCGATGACCACGATGAACGCCTCGGTGGGGATGAAGTAGGTGGCTTGCACCGAGTTGGCCGCAGCGGTCAGTTCCTGCACGGTGATGATGGTGAGAAAGGCGGTGTCCTTCAGCGCGTAGATCAATTGGTTGCCGAGCAGCGGGCGGGTGCGGATCACCAACTGCGGCAGGATGATCCGCCAGTACAGCCGGCCTGGACGAAAGCCATGGGCCTTGGCCGCCTCGACCTGACCGAGCGGCAGCACCAGGCGCGCGCCACGCAGGATCTCGGCGAAGTAGGCCGCGTGATAGATGGCCAGCGCCACCAGGCCCGCACCCCAGGCGCTGGGCTTGATGCCCAGGGCCGGCAGGCCGTAGTAGAGCAGATAAGCCAGCACCAGAAAGGGCAGCATGCGCATCAGGTTGATCGCCCCGCGCAGCACGGTCGACAGCCAGTTGCGGCGCTCCAGCAGGTAGACGCTGAAGCAGCCGATGACGAAGGCCGCCAGTACCGACAGGGCGAACAGGATCAGCGTGTTGAGTGCGCCGTTGAGGAAGGCGCCGCGCGCCTCCCAGATGATGCTCCATTCGGTCATGGTCGCGTCCTCACATGGCCAGTCGGTTGGCTTTCTTCTCGGCGATAGCCTGCACCTTGAGCAGCACGCCGATGATCAGCATGTACAGCAGGGCGGCAGCGAGAATCGGTGGCAGCGGCTCGTAGGTCACGGCGCTGATGCGGTTGGTCACGCGGGTCAGGTCGACGATGCCGATCACCGCGATGGCCGGGCTGCTCTTGATCAGGAAGGACATCTCGTTGACCAGGCCGGGCAGGCTGCTGGTGATCATCTGCGGCAGCATGATGCGGCGGAAGAACACGCCGTTGGTCATGCCGCAGGCCAGTGCCGCTTCCTTCTGCTCGCGGGAGAAACTGATGAACGCTGTGCGCCAGACCTCGGCGTTGAAGGCCGCGGTGTTCAGGGTGAGGGCGAGGATCGCCGCCGTGTTGCGATCCATGGCCAGGCCGAAAGTCGGTGCCGAGAGGAAGATGAACAGCACCAGGGTGACCAGCGGCGTGGCGCGGGCCAGGCTCACGTAGAGCACCAGCGCCTGCTCCACGAAAGGAATGCGCGCCATGCGCAGCAGGGCAATGCCCAGGCCGATGACCACGCCCAGGGCGATGGCGATCGAGGAGATCCACAGAGTCGTCCAGGCGCCTTCGAGCAGCAATAACCAGGCTTGTCCGTTCATGTCGGGCTCCTAGAAAAGTGGTGGGGTGTTGCAAGCAAGGTGAGGGCCAGGGCTGGCCCTGTCCCTGATAGGCGGCAGTGCGTTGGTGATGAGCATGCAGGGTGCGCCGATACCGTTGACGCTGGTGCGCACGGCGTACCCTACGAGGCCATGCCAGAGGCTTGGCCTCGGCCCGGTGTCACATGCCGGCCAGTTCGTGGAACTGCTCGACCTTGGTGATCGGCTCCTTGGGCATGGCCGGGAAGGCTTCGCCGAACCACTTGGTCTGCAGCTCGGCCAGGCGACCGCTGTCGCGCACCTCGGTCATGAAGCCGGTGAGGAACTCCAGCAGCTCGGGGCTGCTCTTCGGTACTGGCCAGGCGGCAAAGCCGTCGCCGGACACGGCGACGCCCTTGGCGAAGGTGTCGCCGCGGGTCTTGACCAGGTCGTTGACCGAAATCAGCGCGTTGATCACGTAGTCCAGGCGGCCGTTGGCCAGATCCGCGTAGGCTTCCGGGTAGGACGGATATTCGGTCACCGTGCCGATCTTGCAGCCCTCCGCTTCCATCATCTTCTTCAATTCCGGCAGGCGCGCGAGCAGGGCGCTGCCGGCCTGCAGGCCGACGGTCTTGCCGCACAGGCTGGCGATGTCGCTGAGGCGGTCGTCACCGGCGCGCTTGACGTAGAAGTGCTGCGCCGAGGCGAAGGGCGGGGCGAAGTTGAACACGCGCAGGCGGTCATCGGTGACCAGGGCGCCGGTGAAGGCCATGTCGTACTGGCCGGACGACACCGAGGCGAGCAGGCCGGTCCAGGGCAGGATTTCCTGCTTGACGTCGAAGCCCTGCGCCTTGGCGTACGCCTTCAGGTCTTCCAGCAGCTCCTTGTGAAAGCCCTCCGGCTTGCCGTCGACGATGAAGTTGAACGGCGCGTAGTCGTCCTCGGTGGCGACGGTCATAACACCCTTGCTCTTGATGTCGTCGAGGTCGGCATGGGCGCTCAGCGAGGCGCCGACCAGGCAAGTGGCCAGGGCCAGCTTGCGCAGCAGGCCGAAGGGTTTGGAATCGGTGTTCGATGGCTTCATGGGCGTGCTCCAGAGGTGTCGACAAGGGTTGTCCTGGCCGCTCGGCGGCGGTTTCGTTTTCACCTTAGAGACGCCTGACGAGCCGGCGATAGGGGCAGTTCCGGCCTTTGTTCTGGCCAGCGACAGTGGCGCGCTACTTGCTACATCACAGGGTTGTTTGGCTGTTGGAGGGCGCCATGATCGATCACTTTTACCACCTCGATTTCGACCGTCAGCGCGGCCTTCAGGAGCAGCTTCGTGAGTCGCTGGTGTCGGCCATTCTCGGCGGCGGTTTTCCGGCCGACGAGCTGCTGCCGTCGTGCCGCAAGCTGTCCCAGCAGCTGTCGGTCTCGCGCAATACCGTGGCGCTGGTGTACGAGAGTCTGCTCGACAACGGCTACTTGGTCAGCCGCCCGCGCAGTGGTTACTACCTGCACCCGGACTATTGTGGGCAGGCGGGCGAGGCGGTGCTGCGCATGACGCCGCTGCGTAAGCTGGAGCAGTCCGACGCCAGCAGCGCTGCCACTGCCCCGGATTGGGCCGCGCGCTTTCGTATGCAGCCCAGTTTGAAGCACGGCGTGCTGCGCCCGAGCAACTGGAGCCGCTTCACCTACCCGTTCATTTACGGCCAGCCGATCAGTGAGCTGTTCCCGTTGGAGCGCTGGCGCGAGGTGTCGCGCAAAAACCTCAGCGGCGAGCGCGACCAGGGTTGGCTGGGCGACCGTTTTGACCGTGACGATGAGCAACTGATCGAGCAGCTGCGCACCCGCGTGCTGCCCAAGCGCGGCATCTGGGCGCGGGCCGACGAGATCCTGGTGACCCTCGGTTCGCAGAACGCCCTGTACCTGCTGGCCAGCCTGCTGATGGCGCGCGGGGTGCGAGTTGGTGTGGAAAATCCGGGTTTTCGCGACGCGGCGAGCATCTTCGACCTGCACGGCGCCAAGGTGCACCTGCAGGATGTCGACGATCAGGGCCTGGTAGTGGATAGCCGCCTGGATGACTGCCAGTACCTCTATGTGACGCCGGGGCACCAGGTACCCACCGGCGTGGCGATGAGCGCGGCCCGGCGCGAGCAGTTGCTACGGCAGGTGCGCGAGCACGACCAGGTGCTGATCGAGGACGACTACGACGCCGAATTCAATCTCGACAACCATCCGCTGCCGGCGCTCAAGGCCAGCGACAGCAGCGGCCGGGTGATCTACCTCAGTAGCCTGTCCAAGGCTTTCTCGCCGGGGCTGCGCATCGGCTACATGGTCGCCGACGCCGAGCTGATCGACGAACTGCGTGCACTGCGCCGGCTGATGTACCGTCACCCGCCGCTGAACAACCAGCGCATGCTCGCCGACTTCCTCGCCCAAGGGCACTACGACGCGCACCTGCGGCGCTTTCGCGAGGAGCATTGTCGCCGCCGCGAGCTGCTCTACCAGGCGCTGCGCAGCGACCTGAGCGACTGCCAGCCGATGGGCAGCCCGGGTGCCAGCGCCTGCTGGCTGGCCGCGCCGCGCGGTGTCGATACCCAGCGCCTGGCCTGGGCGGCGGCGCAGCAGAGCGTGCTGATCGAGTCCGGGGCGCAGTTCTTCCTTGGTGAGGGCGCGGCGCCGACCAACTTCATGCGCCTGGGGTTCCATGCCATTGATGCCGAGCGCATTCGGCCGGGCGTGCAGAAACTGGGTGAGGTGCTGGCGGGGTTGTGAAGAGCGGTCGCGGCTAAAGCCCCTCCCACAAATGCCCCGTGACTCTATGGGAGGGGCTTCAGCCGCGACGGTTATCAGGCAAGTTCGTAGCCCGGATGAAATCCGGGAAAACCATAACCGGCCGTGAAACCCCGGATTTCATCCGGGCTACAGGTGCTGGACGGCGCTGTAGGAGCCGGCTTGCCGGCATCGCCCGCAAGCGGGCTCCTACGAGTATTGTGTGGTGTCAGCCAAAACGCGGCGCGAACAGGGCGAACACCTCGTCGAAGATCGCCAGCGCCTCGTTTACCTGCGCGGCGCTGACGATGCACGGCGGCACCACATGGATGCGGTTCTCCACCACGAAGCTGAGCAGCCCGCGGGCGGTCAGCGCCGCCTTCATCTCCTGCATCACCGGCGCCGGCATTGGCGTCTTCTTCTGCTCATCGCTGACGAACTCCAGCGCCCAGAACAGGCCGACGCCACGCGCTTCGCCGATCATCGGGTAGCGTTCGGCCAGTTTCTTCAGGCCCGGGCCTAATACCTGGGCGCCGATATCACGGGCGTTCTCCACCATGCCTTCCTCGGCCATCGCATCCAGGGTGGCGACGATGGCGGCCATGGCCAGCGGGTGCCCGGAGTAGGTCAGGCCGCCAGGGAAGAAGTGGTTGTCGAAGTGCTCGCAGATCGGCTTGGAAATCATCACTCCACCGGCCGGCACATAGCCGGAGTTGACGCCCTTGGCGAAGACGATCAGATCCGGCACCACGTCGAAGTGCTCCAGCGCCAGCCAACTGCCGGTGCGACCGAAGCCGGCCATCACTTCATCGAGAATGAGCAGGATGCCGAATTCGTCGGCCAGCTTGCGTACGCCCTGCATGTAGCCCTTGGGTGGCACCAGGATGCCGGCGGTGCCGGGGATGCTTTCCAGCAGGATGGCGGCGATGGCGCCCGGCCCCTCGCACTCGATAACCCGGCGCAGGTGCTGCAGGGCGCGCTGGCATTCTTCTTCCTCGTTCGCGGCGTTGAATTCGCTGCGGTACAGGTAGGGGTTGAAGAAGTGCACATGACCACGGGCGTACTCGTTGGGTACGCGGCGTGGGTCGCCAGTGGCGACGATGGCCGCGCCGGTGCTGCCATGGTAGGAACGGTAGGCGGAGAGGATCTTGTCGCGGCCGGTGTACAGACGCGCCATGCGCATGGCGTTTTCGTTGGCATCGGCGCCTGCGTTGGTGAAGAACACCTTGGAGAAACCGGTCGGCGCGCGGGCGAGGATGCGCTTGGCGGCTTCACCCCGCATCAGGTTGGCGGTGGCCGGGGCGATGGTCACCAAACTGGCGGCCTGTTCGCGGATGGCTGCGATCACCTTGGGGTGCTGGTGGCCGATGTTGGTGTTGACCAGTTGGCTGCTGAAGTCGAGGTAGCGTTTGCCGTCGTAGTCCCACAGCGTGCAGCCCTCGCCGCCGGCGACTACCAGCGGGTTGAGGGCGCCCTGGGTCGACCAGGAATGGAAGACGTGCTGGCGATCCAGGTCGTGGACGTACTGGTTGCTGATCGGTGTGCTCATGATGACCTCGGTCTGGCCGTTGCGGATGGCTGCACCATAGGAACAAAGCGGTCGTTGGCCGTAGGGCCAGATACCGGAAGTGGCCGGGTCAGCGCGTCTGGCTCACCGACGTCGGGCAACTGTCCCTAGGCGACCTGTGTGCACAGGCTAGGCTGGAGGCATACGTTTTCAGGAGTGAAACCATGGCCCACGCATTCGAAATCAACACTGCCCCGGTGGCGTCCACTGAAGGCCTGAACAGCCCCGAGATCGCCCAGGCGCGTATCGACCTGGCCGCCTGCTTTCGCATGGCGGCGAGGCTCGGCATGGGCGAGGGCATCTGCAATCATTTTTCCGTGGTGGTGCCGGGGCGGCCGGAGCTGTTTCTGGTCAACCCTTATGGCCTGGCCTTCGCCGAGGTCACGGCCTCGTCGCTGTTGATCTGCGATTTCGAGGGGCGCGTAGTGCTGGGTGAGGGCCGTCCGGAGGCCACGGCGTTCTTTATCCATGCCCAGTTGCACCGCCTCAACCCGCGCGCCACGGCAGCCTTCCATACCCATATGCCCAACGCCACGGCGCTGTGCATGCTGGAGGGCGAGCCCTTCGTCTGGGCCGGGCAGACCGCGCTGAAATTTTACGAGCGACTGGCCGTGGACGAGGATTACCAGGGGCTGGCGCTCGACTACGCCGAAGGCGAGCGTATCGCCCGCGCGGCAGGCGATGCCGATGTGCTGATGCTGAAGAATCACGGCCCGTTGATACTGGGGCCGAGCATTGCCGAAGCCTGGGACGATCTCTACTACCTGGAGCGCGCTGCCGAGGTGCAGCTCAAGGCCATGGCCAGCGGTCGGCCGTTGAAGGTGGTGGCACCGGCGATTGCCAGTGCGGCGTGCCGGCAGATGCTGCAGGGCAACGCCGAAAGCGCGCACCTGCATCTTGAGAGCGTGAAACGCCAGTTGCTGCGCGAGGGGGCGGATTTCGCCGAGTAACTGGTTGGTGGGCGGGTGAGGCGTCGCCCACCCTACAAATCGCTCGCCTGCCGTAGGGTGGGCTTCAGCCCACCAATGGACACCCCCGGATATTTCTGGCGGGTTGCACCCGCCCTACGTTGCGCATCAGATCGCTACCAGCCCGCGCACGCCTTCGGCTTCCATGTTCGCGCCACGACCCTGCTGGACGATCTCGCCACGGCTCATCACCAGATACTGGTCGGCCAGTTCGGCGGCGAAGTCGTAGAACTGCTCGACCAGCAGGATGGCCATGTCGCCACGAGCGGCGAGCTTCTTGATCACCGCGCCGATTTCCTTGATCACCGAGGGCTGGATGCCTTCGGTGGGTTCGTCGAGGATCAATAGGCGCGGCTGGCTGGCCAGGGCGCGACCGATGGCCAGCTGTTGCTGCTGGCCGCCGGAGAGGTCGCCGCCACGGCGATGCTTCATTTCGCGCAGCACCGGGAACAGCTCGTAGATGAATTCCGGCACGGCCTTGGCCTGGCTGCCGGGAAAGCGCGACAGGCCCATCAGCAGGTTCTCTTCAACGGTCAGGCGCCCGAAGATCTCGCGGCCCTGTGGCACATAGGCGATGCCGGCGTGCACGCGCTGGTGCGGTTTGAAGCCGGTGATGGCCTTGCCTTCCCATTGCACGTTGCCGTCCTTGGCCGGAATCAGGCCCATCAGGCACTTGAGCAGGGTGGTCTTGCCCACGCCGTTGCGGCCGAGCAGGCAGGTGACCTCGCCGACCTTCACGTCGAACGACAGGCCACGGAGGATGTGGCTGCCGCCGTAATACTGGTGGAGTTGTTGGACTTGCAGCATAGAAATGTCCTTCATTCGTAGTGTGGGAGGGGCTTCAGCCGCGAGCTTTTGATCTTTAAAGAGCTCGCGGCTAAAGCCCCTCCCACTGGCTGGCGTCAGCGACCCAGATAAACCTCGATCACCCGCTCGTCGTTCTGTACCTGCTCCAGCGAGCCTTCGGCCAGTACGCTGCCCTGGTGCAGCACGGTGACGTGGTCGGCGATGGAGCCGACGAAGCCCATGTCGTGCTCGACCACCATCAGCGAGTGTTTGCGTGCCAGCGACTTGAACAGCTCGGCGGTGAACTCGGTTTCGGCATCGGTCATGCCTGCCACCGGCTCGTCGAGCAGCAGCAGGTGCGGCTCCTGCATCAGCAGCATGCCGATCTCGAGAAACTGTTTCTGGCCGTGGGAGAGCAGGCCAGCCGAACGGTTGCGCGAGGCTTCCAGGCGGATGGTGGTCAGCACTTCCTCGATACGATCCTTCTGCTCGCCGTTGAGCCTGGCGCGCAGGCTGGCCCATACCGATTTGTTGGTCTTCTGCGCCAGTTCCAGGTTCTCGAACACCGTCAGCGCTTCGAACACCGTGGGCTTCTGAAACTTGCGGCCGATGCCGGCCTGGGCGATCTCCACCTCGCTCATGCTGGTGAGGTCGTACTGTTCGCCGAAGTAGGCCACGCCGTTGTCCGGCCGGGTCTTGCCGGTGATCACGTCCATCATGGTGGTCTTGCCGGCGCCGTTGGGGCCGATGATGCAACGCAGCTCACCGACGCCGATGTACAGCGTCAGGTTGGTCAGCGCCTTGAAGCCATCGAAGCTGACGTTGATGTCTTCCAGGGTGAGGATGGTGCCATGGCGAACGTTTACGCCCTTACCGACGTTCTTGCCGGTGTCCAGCGCCAGGCCGGTGGGGTCGAAAGCGGCTTCGAGCATGGTTTCAGGTACCGGAGTGGCTTTCATTGATCCTTCTCCTTGCGCAGTAGACCGACGACGCCTCTTGGCAGGAACAGGGTGACGACGATGAACAGCGCACCGAGGGCGAACAGCCAGTATTCCGGGAAGGCCACGGTGAACCAGCTCTTCATGCCGTTGACCAGGCCGGCACCAAGCAGCGGGCCGATCAGTGTGCCGCGGCCGCCCAGGGCGACCCATACGGCAGCCTCGATGGACTGCGTCGGCGCCATTTCGCTGGGGTTGATGATGCCCACCTGCGGCACGTACAGCGCTCCAGCCAGACCGCACAACACCGCGCTTAATACCCAGATGAACAGCTTGTAACCGCGTGGGTCGTAGCCGCAGAACATCAGGCGGTTCTCGGCGTCACGCAGGGCAGTGAGCACCCGGCCGAACTTGCTGCGTGCCAGGCGAAAGCCCAGGTACAGGCTGCCCACCAGCAACACCACGGTGGCGAAGAACAGCACGGCGCGGGTGCCCTGCGCGGTTATGTCGAAACCGAGGATACGGGTGAAACCGGTAAAGCCGTTGTTGCCGCCGAAGCCGGTTTCGTTGCGGAAGAACAAGAGCATGCCGGCGAAGGTCAGCGCCTGGGTCATGATCGAGAAGTACACGCCCTTGATCCGCGAGCGGAAGGCGAAGAAGCCGAACACCAGCGCCAGCAGGCCGGGCGCCAGCACCACCAGGCACATGGCCCAGAGGAAGCTGGAGGTGCCGTACCAGTACCAGGGCAGCTCGTTCCAGGCCAGAAAGCTCATAAAGGCCGGCAGCCCATCACCCGCCGACTGGCGCATCAGGTACATGCCCATGGCGTAGCCACCGAGGGCGAAGAACAGGCCGTGGCCCAGAGACAGCATGCCGGCGTAGCCCCAGACTAGATCCAGCGCCAGTGCGACGATGGCGTAGCAGAGGATCTTGCCCACCAGGGTCAGGCTGTATGCCGAGACGTGCAGGGCATGGTCGGCCGGCAGCAGGTGCAGCAGCGGCATGGCGAGCAGCACGGCCAGCACCAGCAGGCCGATGGCGATGGAGACCTGCGGGCCGAGCTTGGCGCTGGCGCGGGCCAGCAGCGTTTGATTTATCGCATTCATCAGTCGATCACTCGTCCTTTAAGCCCGTAGGGCGGGTGCAACCCGCCGCTGCAGTGATGGCGTTCGGTCTGTCTGGCGGGTTTCACCCGCCCTACGCCCGTTGGCGCAATAACGGTCGCTGGTCATCAGTCGATCACCCGTCCTTTGAGAGCGAAGAGGCCTTGCGGGCGTTTCTGGATGAACAGAATGATCAGCGCGAGGATGAGGATCTTGCCGAGTACGGCACCGATCTGCGGCTCGAGGAATTTGTTCACCACGCCCAGGCCGAAGGCGGCCAGCACACTACCGGCCAGTTGCCCGACGCCGCCGAGTACCACCACCAGGAAGGAGTCGATGATGTAACTCTGGCCAAGGTCCGGGCCGACGTTGCCGATCTGGCTTAGGGCCACGCCGCCGAGGCCGGCGATGCCCGAGCCGAGACCGAAGGCCAGCATGTCCACGCGTCCGGTGGGGACGCCGCAGCAGGCGGCCATGTTGCGGTTCTGGGTTACCGCGCGCACGTTCAGGCCCAGGCGCGTCTTGTTCAGCAGCAGCCAGGTCAGGACCACGACGAATAAGGCGAAGCCGATGATGACGATGCGGTTGTACGGCAGCACCAGGTTCGGCAGCACCTGCATGCCGCCAGACAGCCAGGCCGGGTTGGCCACTTCGACGTTCTGCGCGCCGAAGGTGACGCGCACCAGCTGGATCAGAATCAGGCTGATGCCCCAGGTGGCCAGCAGGGTTTCCAGCGGTCGGCCGTAGAGATGGCGGATCACCGTGCGCTCCAGGGCCATGCCGATGCAGGCGGTGACCAGAAAGGCGATGGGCAACGCGGCCAGCGGGTAGAGCGTGAGGTATTCGGGGGCCAGGCGCTGGAAGCTCAGCTGCACCACGTAGGTGGTGTAGGCGCCAAGCATCAGCATTTCGCCGTGGGCCATGTTGATCACCCCGAGCAGGCCGAAGGTGATGGCCAGACCGAGTGCGGCCAGCAGCAGAATCGAACCCAGCGACAGGCCGCTGAAGGCCTGGCCGAGCAGTTCGCCGATCAGCAGTTTGTTCTTCACCTGGGCCAGGCTCTGCTCGGCAGCGGCGCGCACGGTGGCATCGCTTTCTTCACCATCGAGCAGGCTTTGCAGGCGTGTGCGCGCCAGCGGGTCGCCGGTCTTGCCCAGACGCTCCACGGCAGCCAGGCGCACAGCTGGGTCGCTGGCCTCCAGCTGCAGGTTGGCCAGGGCCAGGGTGATAGCGTCGCGTACATTCTCGTCGGCTTCCATGCTCAGGCGGTTTTCCAGCAAGGGCAGCAATGCCGGCGGTGTATTGCGTTGCAGTTGCTTGGCAGCAGCGAGGCGCACGGCGGCGGCGTCATCGAGCAACTGATGGCTGGCCACGGTGAAGGCGATCAGGCCGCGCAGGCGGTTGTTCAGGCGCAGTTTGCGTGGCGTGCCGTTGGCTTCGGCATTGCCATCGGCGGCCTGCCAAGTGCCGTCCTGTTCGATGAAGGCGCGTTTATCGGCATCACTGCCGACGCGGCCCTGCTGCAGGGCTTGCAACAGTGGCATGCGCTCTGGGCTGGGCGTGGCGGCCCAGTCCTGCAGCAGTTTGGCCTGTTTGCTGGCGTTGGCAGCGACGAAATCGTCGGCCTCGCCAGCCTGCGCCGCCAGTGGCAGCAACAGCAACAGGCTCAGGAGAATTCGGGTAAGGGCAGTGGGCATAAGGGTGTCCTTGGCGTAGCCCGGATGACGTCCGGGGCGAGCTTCCCGGATTGCATCCGGGCTACGGCGACCCTCTCCCCCGGCCCCTCTCCCGCAAGCGGGAGAGGGGAGACAAGCGGCACTGCAAGCCATTGACGAGCTGTGGTTGCCGCTTGCGGGAGAGGGGGCTTTTGCCTCAGTTCGACTTCACCGGGGTATCGGCTTTCTTGTCGTTGCCTTCGATGTACGGGCTCCACGGCTGGGCGCGGATCGGGCCTTCGGTTTCCCAGACCACGGAGAACTGACCGTCCTCCTGAATCTCGCCGATCATCACCGGCTTGTGCAGGTGGTGGTTCTTCTCGTCCATCTTCAGGGTGAAGCCGCTCGGCGCCGCGAACTCCTGGCCGGCCATGGCTTCGCGCACCTTGTCGACGTCGGTGGTGCCGGCCTTCTCGACGGCCTGCGCCCACATGTGGATGCCCACGTAGGTGGCTTCCATCGGGTCGTTGGTCACCACGGTGTCGGCGTTCGGCAGCTTCTTGGCCTTGGCGTAGGCTTTCCAGTCGGCGACGAACTTCTCGTTGACCGGGTTCTCCACGGACTGGAAGTAGTTCCAGGCCGCCAGGTGGCCGACCAGCGGTTTGGTATCGATGCCGCGCAGTTCTTCTTCACCCACGGAGAAGGCCACCACCGGCACTTCGGTGGCTTCCAGGCCCTGGTTGGCCAGTTCCTTGTAGAACGGTACGTTGGAGTCGCCATTCACAGTGGAAACCACGGCAGTTTTGCCGCCAGCGGAGAACTTCTTGATGTTGGCGACGATGGTTTGATAGTCGCTATGACCGAAGGGGGTGTAGACCTCTTCGATGTCCTTGTCGGCGATGCCCTTGCTGTTGAGGAAGGCGCGCAGGATCTTGTTGGTGGTGCGCGGGTAGACGTAGTCGGTGCCGAGCAGGAAGAAACGCTTGGCGGCGCCGCCGTCTTCGCTGAGCAGGTATTCCACCGCCGGGATGGCCTGCTGGTTTGGCGCTGCACCGGTGTAGAACACGTTCGGCGACATCTCTTCGCCTTCGTACTGCACCGGGTAGAACAGCAGGCCGTTGAGCTCTTCGTACACCGGCAACACGGATTTGCGCGATACCGAGGTCCAGCAGCCGAAGGTCACCGCGACCTTGTCCTGGGTCAGCAATTGACGGCCACGCTCGGCGAACAGCGGCCAGTTGGAGGCCGGGTCGACTACCACCGCTTCCAGTTGCTTACCGAGTACACCACCTTTTGCGTTGATCTCGTCGATGGTCATCAGCGCCATGTCTTTCAGCGAAGTTTCGGAAATGGCCATGGTGCCGGACAGCGAGTGCAGGACGCCGACCTTGATGGTCTCGGCGGCCTGGATGGACCAGCTCAGGCCCATGGCGGCGATGGAAGCGGAAAGGGTAAAGGCCTTGATCAGGCTGCGACGTTGCATGGTGCGATCTCCATTCACAATCGTGATTAAGTGGACAGCGTTTTTATTGGTGGCAGTGATTCAAAGGTCATTTACGTCACCCTTGCGCCGGCAGTGCCCGTTGCCGGGCGCTGTGCAGCATGTGCAGGGTGATCTTGCGCACTTCCGCTTTGCTGACCTCTATATGGGTCTTGAGCAATAGCTGTGCCTCTTCGCAGCGACGCGACAGGATCGCGCCGAGGATGCGTGCGTGTTCCTCATAGGTGAGCTCCACGCGCGGCCCCTGGGTGAAGTCCAGGCGCCTGATAATTCGGATCTTTTCGCTGACTTCGGCATGCAGGCGGGCCATCTCGCGATTGCCGGCGGCCTCCACCAACTGGCAGTGAAAACGTTCATCCAGACGCGAGACTTCGCGACCGTCCTGCAGGCGCTGCTCGGGTTGCACCATCCAGGTGCAGCGCAGCTGTTCCAGTGCATCCGGCAGCTCCTCATTGGGGCGTTCGCACAGACGCTTGACCGCCTCCAGTTCGAGGACGATGCGTACCTCGTACAGCTCCTCGAAGTGGGCGAAGTCGAACGGCTTGACCTGCCAGCCACTGCGGAAATACACCTCCAGATAGCCCTCGCGCTCCAGGCGATACAGCGCCTGGCGCACCGGCGTGCGGCTGGCGGCCATGCGCTCGGCGATCTCGCCCTCGCTGAAGCGATCACCGGGCAGCAGGCGGAACTCGAAGATGTCGTCCTTGAGCTGCAGGTAGATGCGCTCGGCGAGATTCTCCGGGCGCTCCTTGCCGCGCTTGGCCGGGCTGACCAGTTGCATCTCAGGCCGCCTCGCTCGGGGTCAGCAGAAGCAGGGCATCGCCCGGCGTCACCGCTTTGCCGGGGGCGCAACGCAGCGACTTGACCGTGCCGGCCACCGGCGCGGTCACTGCCAGTTCCATCTTCATCGCCTCGACCACCAGCAGCGGGGTGCCGGCCTCGACATGCTGGCCGGGCTCGACCAGTACCTTCCACACGCTGCCGCTCATCTCGGCGGCGACCAGGTGGCCGTCCAGATCGGCGTCGTCTTCAGTCATGGCGCTCAGTGCCTGCGCAGCGCTCGGGTCGTCGTCCTTCCACAGCTCGACTTCGGCGTCGAAGGCGGCTTTCTGCCGGCTCTGGAAGGCTTCGATATCAGCCGCGTTGTCGGCGATGAAACGGTTGTAGGCGGCAAAGTCGAACTCGCTTTGCTCGATGCGAATCTGCGCGCGGCCCTCGCGGAAGGCTTCGCGGAATTCATCCAGCTCGGCCTCGCTGACCGGATAGAAGCGCACCTGATCGAAGAAGCGCAGCAACCAGGGCTGGCCATTTTCGAACTGGGCGTTCTTCACGTACTTGTTCCAGATCGGCAGGGTGCGACCGACCAGTTGATAACCGCCGGGTGAGTCCATGCCGTAGATGCACATGTACATGCCGCCGATGCCCACGGTGCCCTCGGCAGTGAAGGTGCGCGCCGGGTTGTACTTGGAGCTGAGCAGGCGATGACGCGGGTCCAGCGGCACCGCGCAGGGCGCGTCGAGGTAGACGTCGCCGAGGCCGAGGATCAGATAGCTGGCGTCGAACAGGATGTCGCGAACCTGCTCGCGGCTTTCCAGGCCATTGGCGCGCTGGATGAAGTCGACGTTGTTCGGCAGCCAGGGCGCCTCGCTGCGTACGGTTTCGCGGTAGCGTTCGACGGCGGCCAGCGTTGCGCTGTCCTCGAAGGCCATGGGCAGATGGACGATGCGGGTCGGCACCTTGAGCTCGGCGACATCACCGAGCTGGCGCTCCAGGCGCAGCAGGTGGTCGAGCAGGGTGCGCTGGTGCAGCACGCGGCTGTCGTAGCGCAGTTGCAGCGAACGCACGCCGGGAGCGAGCTCTTCCAGGCCGCGCAGCGGCTCGGCCTTGAGTGCCTCCATCAGCAGATGCACGCGCAGTCGCAGGGCCAGATCCAGCACGTTGTCGCCGTATTCCAGCAGGATGTAGGCGTCGCCGGCCTGGCGATACACCGCACGCGGGCGGCTGCCCTCGGCGGGCAGCTCGGCCAGCACGGTGGCGGAAACGGTGGTGTCCGGTTGCAGCGACGGCGCCGGCAGGGTCACCGCGCTGATCGCCGCCAGTGCCTCGATGCTGCCCAGTTGCGCCTGCTCCAGGCTCTGCGCCTGCTGGAAACCGATGGGGTGAAAGCGCAGCTTGTCTCCAGGCTTGACCTGGCCGACCTTCCACAGCTCGGCCTTGGCGATGGTCACCGGGCAGACGAAACCGCCGAGGCTGGGGCCGTCCTTGGTCAGGATCACCGGGAAGTCGCCGGTGAAGTTGATCGCGCCGATGGCGTATTCGCAGTCATGCACGTTGGACGGGTGCAGGCCGGCTTCGCCGCCGTCGGCTCGCGCCCAGCTCGGTTTCGGGCCGGACAGACGCACACCGAGGCGGTTGGAGTTGTAATGCACCTCCCTCTCGGCGGCGAAGAATTCCTCGATGGCGTCAGCGGTGAAGAAGTCCGGCGCGCCGTGCGGGCCATAGAGCACGCCGATGTTCCAGGTGCTGCCGTAGCTGGGGATCAGGCTCGGGTGAGCCGCCTGCGGCGGGGCGACTGGCGCAGGCGTGGTGCAGGCCGGCAACTCGGGCTGGGAGATGGCCAGCATGTCGGCGGTACGCAGGGTGCGCCCGGCATGCCCGCCGAACTGGCCGAGGGCGAAGGTGGAGCGGCTGCCCAGGTACAGCGGCACGTCCAGGCCATTGCGCACGGCCAGATAAGTGCGGCAGCCGCTGACGGCGCGGCCCAGCTTGAGCACCTGGCCGGCCTTGACCGCGACTGGCTGCCAGTAGGCAACCGGCGCATCGTCCAGGGTGGCCGGGCAGTCGGCGCCGGTCAGGGCGATCAGCGCGTCGCTGTGAAAGCGCAGCGTCGGGCCTTGCAGGGTAAATTCCAGGCCGGCGGCCTCGGCCGCGTTGCCGACGATACGGTTGGCCAGGCGGAAGGCGAAATCATCCATCGGCCCGGACGGCGGCACGCCGATATCCCAGTAACCGAGGCGACCAGGATAGTCCTGCACGCTGGAGTAGGTGCCCGGCTCCAGCACTTCGATGACGCTGGCCTTGAAGGTGAAGCTGTCGAGCAGGCGCGTCCACACTTCGCCCTTGGCGAAGCGTTCGTCGGCCACCACCTGGCGCAGGTAGTCGAGGTTGCTGGCGATGCCGTGCAGGCGGGTTTCGCCCAGGGCTTTCTGCAGCTTGGCGATGGCTTCGTCACGAGTAGCCGCGTGGACGATCAGCTTGGCGATCATCGGGTCGTAGAAGGCCGAAACCTCGCTGCCGGTGCTGACCCAGCCGTCGACACGCACATCGTCCGGGAAATGCACATCGGTGAGCACGCCCGGGCTGGGCTGGAAGTTCTTCAGCGGGTCTTCGGCGTAGATCCGCACTTCGATGGCGGCGCCTTGCGGGGCGCGGTTCAGCACGGGCCAGTCCAGCGCATCGCCTGCGGCCACGCGCAGCATGCACTCGATCAGATCCAGGCCGGTGACCATTTCGGTGACTGGGTGCTCGACCTGCAGGCGGGTGTTCACTTCGAGGAAGTAGAAGTCGTCGCGGGCGGCGTCATAGATGAACTCCACGGTGCCGGCGCTGCGGTATTTAACCGACTCGCCCAACTGCACGGCTGCGGCGTGCAAGCGTTCGCGGGTGGCCTGCGGCAGGTTCGGCGCCGGGGTTTCCTCGACCACCTTCTGGTTGCGCCGCTGCAGCGAGCAGTCGCGCTCGCCGAGGGCGGCGACGCGGCCGGCGCCGTCGCCGAAAATCTGTACTTCTACGTGGCGCGCCTGATCGACGAAACGCTCGAGGAACACCCCGGCATCGCTGAAAAACTGCTCGCCCATGCGCTTGACGCTTTCATAGGCGCTTTCCAGCGCGGCGGCGTCGCTGCAGCGGGTCAGGCCGATGCCGCCACCGCCTGCGGTAGTCTTGAGCATCACCGGGTAGCCGATGCTCTCGGCGGCGCTCAGCGCTTCTTCCAGACTTTGCAGCAGGCCGGTGCCCGGCGCCATTGGCACCTGGGCCTGGGCGGCCAATTCGCGGGCTCTGTGCTTGAGGCCGAACTCGCGAATCTGCTCGCCGGTTGGGCCAACGAAGGCAATGCCGGCTGCTTCACAGGCATCGGCGAACTCGGCGCTTTCCGAGAGAAAGCCGTAGCCGGGGTAGATCGCCTGGGCGCCGGTTTCTTGCGCGGCGGCGAGAATCTTGTCGATACGCAGATAGCTGTCAGCCGGCTTGTCGCCGCCCAGGGCGATGGCGATATCGGCGTCGCGTACGTGCTGGGCATTGCGGTCGGCGTCAGAGTAGACGGCGACGCTTTTCACGCCCAGGCGCTTGAGCGTGCGGATGACTCTGACGGCGATCTCGCCACGGTTGGCGATCAGTACGGTATGGAACATCTGTTGCGGCCTCCTGGCTTGCCGCACGCATATGCGCGCAGGCGCTGAACTGTTCCCTCTCCCTTTGGGGAGAGGGCTAGGGAGAGGGGGCATACATGCCACCCTTCTCCCTGCCATTCACTTCTTGGTTTCGGCGATAAAGGCGCGCCAGCCACCAAAGCTGGTGATGTCACGCGCGCCATTCAGTGCGTAGGGCTCGCAGATAAAGCCCTTGACCCAGCGTCCGTCGGCCAACTCCAGGTTGCCGATACCGAGCGGTGGCGGGATCTCGGCGACGAACTCGCCGAAGCGCGCCTGCGGTACGTCCCACAGCTCGACGATGATCTCGGCGCCATCTTCGGCGACCCGGGCCAGACCTGGCTTCGGCGGTACAGTGCCGGGCAGAGCAAAGAGGCGATAGCTGGAAGTGCTGGTGGTCTGCTCCACCAGTACTGCATCACGCGTGGTGAGCTGGAAGTTCAGCGGCATACCGGTGAGGTGTGCGCCGACCACGGCGACACGGATGCAGCCCGGCGCCGGCTTGTCGTTGGCGGCTTGTGCGGGCAGCGGTTTGCCGGTTGCGCCCAGCGGCAGGTCGACAGTCTGCTGCCAGCGCTGGCCGAAGGCTGCCAGTGCCTGGTCATGCCAGGCCGGGGCGAGCAGGGTGATGCCGGCTGGCAGACCGTCGGCGCGCAGCCCTGCCGGCACGGAGAGGGCAGACAGGTCGGCGAGGTTGGTGAAGTTGGTGTAGGTGCCGAACTGGCTGTTGAACAGCACCGGTTCGGCCTCCATCTCGGCCAGGGTGCGGATGGTCGGCGAGGTCGGCACCACCATGGCGTCGAAGCCGGCCAGGGCGTCGTTGATCACGCGGCTCAGTTCGGCGCGAATGTACTCGGCCTTGTAGGCGTCGCAGGCGCTGTACTTGTGACCGTTCTCGACGATGCCGCGCACCACCGGGTTGATGTGTTCGGGGTTCACGCCTTCCACCGCGACGGTGCGTTCGGCGACCCAGGGGCCGTAGTAAAGCTGCTCGGCCAGCTGCTGGAAGGGGGCGAAATCGATCTCCACCAGCTCGGCGCCCAGTTCGCGCAGTTTGCCCAGGGCCGCCTCATAGACGGCCTGGTTCTGGCTGTCGCCGAAGAACTCGGGGGTGGCCGGCACGGCCAGGCGCGGTTTGGCCGGCATGCCGACCTTGGCGCTATTCGGGTTCTTGCGGCTGTAGGCGTCGGCGGCGTCATAGCCACCAGCGATATTGGCCACGGTCAGGGCGTCGCTGACGGTCAGGGCGAACACCGAGATGCAGTCGACGGTGCGGCAGGCCGGCACCAGGCCGGTATTGGGCAGCCAGCCCTTGGTCGGCTTGAGCCCGACGATATTGTTGAAGCCTGCCGGTACGCGGCCCGAACCGGCGGTGTCGGTGCCCAGCGAGAAGGGCACCAGACCGCGCGCGACCACGCTGGCCGAACCGGAGCTGGAGCCGCCGCTGACGTAATCCGGGTTGAAGCTGTTGGGCACCGCGCCGTGAGGCGAACGGGTGCCGACCAGGCCGGTGGCGAACTGGTCGAGGTTGGTCTTGCCAATGAGGATGGCGCCGGCGGCGCGCAGGCGCGCGACCACGGTGGCGTCGACTTCGGCGCTGTAGGCGAACTCGGGGCAGGCGGCCGTGGTGGGCCAGCCGGCGGCGTCGATATTGTCCTTGATGGCGAAGGGTACGCCGTACAGCGGCAGCTTGCTCATATCGCCGCCTACACCTTGCAGTGCAGTAGTCAGTGCATCGAGTTGAGCGTCTAGCTGAGCTTCGCTGGTCAGGGCGATCCAGGCGCTGTCATCAGTGCGCAGTTCCAGGCGCAGGGCGTGCAGCAGTTCGGCAGGGGATTGGCCGTCACGGTAGGCCTGTTGCCATTGCGCGAGGGTGAAAGCGATAGGTGCGTTGGACATGCTTCGAGATTCCATCTTGTATCCAAGTTGGAATCGCTAGAGCAATGACGGTGCCAGTTTTGCGCAGGCCTTTATTTTCGGGGATTTCAGGGCAGCGGCAGGGGCTTTGGCGAGAGGCGTTGCACCGAGGTGGGGCTGACCTGCAAGCGAATGGTGCAGGCTCTTCGGCGCTGGCGGTGCGCACAGCGCACCCTACGGTATCGAGAGGGGTAGGGTGCGCCGTGCGCACCGAGGGCTCGAAGCCCGGTGCCTTACGGCACCAGGTAATTCTTCACCCCGGTGAAGATGATCTGCGCGGCCAGGGCGCAGACGAACAGGCCCATCAACCGGCTGACGATCTGCAGGCCCTGGTCGCCGAGCAGGCGCTCGAACTGGTTGGACAGGTACAGCACCACGCCCACGGTGAGGCTGGCGAGGAAGATCGCTGCCACCGCTACCAGCTTGTCGTCCCAGTGCGGCTGGCTGGCGCCCATCAGCAGCAGGGCGCCGATGGTGCCGGGGCCGACGGTCAGGGGGATAGTCAGCGGCACGATGGTCACGTCCTGCTGCACGTTGTCTGTCTGCACCGCCGACTTGCCCTGCGCCATACCGAGGGCGGAGATGAACAGCACCGATCCCGCGCCGATACGGAAGGCGTCGATGGTGATGCCGAACAGGGTGAAGATGTGTTTGCCGAACAGGTACAGCAGCACGCTGGCGATCAGCGTCGCCAGCGCCACCTTCCAGGCCAGGCGCTTGCGCTCCTTGAGGGTATAACCGCGGCTGAGGCCGATGAAACAGGAGAGGACGAAGAAGGGGCTGTAGAGCACCAGCATCTTCAGGTACAGGCTGAACAACTCGGACGCCATGGCGGCAGGCTCGCAGAAAGGCAGTGAAGGTAAAGAAAGACTATCAGTGTGGCAGCGCATCACGCTGGCGGCGCAGCTCGCGCTCGGCAATCCAGTGCTCGATCAGCTCGCGCAGTTGTGACAGCTCCACTGGCTTGGACATGTGGCCGTCCATGCCGACAGCGCGCGCGCGTTCCTTGTGTTCGCTGAGGATATGCGCGGTCAGCGCCACCACCGGTGTACGCGGGCGTTTCTCGCTCTTTTCCCAGGCGCGCAGCTGTTCGGTGGCGGAGAAACCGTCGAGCACCGGCATTTCACAGTCCATCAGCACCAGATCGTAGGGCTGCGCCTTCATCGCGCTGAGGGCTTCCTCGCCGTTGCTGGCGGTGTCCGGCTTGAGGTTGAGCTTGCCGAGCATGCCGCGAATCACCTTGGTCGAGATGCTGTTGTCTTCGGCCACCAGGATGCGGAAGTCGGCCGGCACGTTCAGCGGCGTACTCACCGGAGTTGGTGCTGCTTGGGCGGGGGTGTCGTTGGGGCGCTGGGCCAGTTCGTCGGCCAGGGTGGTCTTGAGTGTGTAGCCGGCCACCGGCTTGGCCAGGATGCGCTTGATCCCGGCGTTACGTGCGATCACCTTGCTCGGCGCGTTGCTGATGCCGGTGAGCATGATGATCAGAATGTCATGGTTAAGGCTCGGATCTTCCTTGATCTTGGCGGCCAGCTGCATGCCGGTCATGCCGGGCATGTCCTGGTCGAGCAGCACCGCGTCGAAGTATTCGCGCATGTGCGCCTTGGTACGCAGCAGGGCCAGAGCTTCCTTGCCGGAAGGGACCGCACTGACCTGCATGCCCCAGGCGTTGCATTGCTGCATCAGCACCTTGCGGCAGGTGTCGTTGTCGTCCACTACCAGCAGGCGCGCGCCCTGCAGCGGGCTGTCGAGGTCGGCTTCTGGCTGTTCCAGGCGGGCGGCATCCAACGGCAGGGTCAGCCACAGTGTGGTGCCTTGGTTGCCGCTGCCCTGGATGCCGAACTCGCCGCCCATCAGACGCACCAACTGGCGCGCGATGATCAGGCCGAGGCGCCCGCCCAGGCGGGTGGCAGAGAGGAAGTCGCGGCTCTGCAGTTCGGCGTTGAGCAGGGCGTCGCGCTCCTCTGGCAGCAGTGGACGACCGCTGTCCTGTACGGCGACGCGCAGACGATGTTGACCGTCGCTGCTGTCGAGGGCGGCGACCAGCAGGATCTCGCCCTCGTCGGTCTGCTTGAAGGCGTTGTCCAGCAGGCTCAGCAGGGCTTGGCGCAAGCGCGTTGGGTCACCGCTGATCACCCGTGGCACCTGTGGCTGGATGAAACTGATCAGCTCCACGCGCTGTTGTTCGGCTTTGGCGCGGAAGATGTCGAGGCAGTCTTCGATCAGCGCGCCGAGGTCGAACTGCACATCGTCCAGTTCGATCTGTCCGGACTCGAGCTTGGAAATGTCGAGAATTTCGTTGATCAGGGTGAGCAGTTCGTTGCCCGAACTGTGGATGGTCTGCACGTAGTCGCGCTGCTTGGCCGACAACGGTGTGCCCAACAGCAACTCGGTCATACCCAGCACGCCATTCATTGGCGTGCGGATCTCATGGCTGATCTTGGCCAGGAATTCCGCCTTGGCCTTTAGTTCGGCGCTGCTGGCAGCCAGGGCGGTGCTTTCCTGCAGAGTGTCGCGCTGGATCTGCCGCTGCCGCTCGGTCAGCGACACGCTGAGGATCAGACCGGCCAGGGTGGCAACGCTGAATACGCCCAGCACCAGCCAGCCCGGATTGAGCTGATCGAAGCCCAGCAGCACCGGCACGAAGAAACCGAAGCCCATGTTGAACACCAGCATGCCTAAGGCGATCAGGCGTGCCGGCTGGTAACCGGCGCGCCAGTGCAGGCCGCTCACCAGCAGCAGGTTGATCGCGCTCAGGGCCACCAGCAGGTAGACCAGCGAGCTGTACCAGAACAGACCGGTGACGACGATGCACAGCGCATAGCCCAGGAGCAGTAGAGCATTGCCCCGCAGCAGGCGGTTCAGGGGGCTGTGCTGTACTGGCGTGCCGTGCATGAAGCTCAGGCCAAAGGCCAGGGCGCTGAAGGCGGCGAACAGGGCAGAGAGGTCGGCGATCAGGGACTGGTTGTAGCCCAGGCTGGGCAGCCATTGGGCGAAGATGCCGAGGTTGGCCGACGAGCACACGGCCAGGCCGATGTTCACCCCGGCCAGCCACAGGCCACTGGCGCTGCGGCTGTAGATGAAGCGGATGAGGTTGTACAGGGTCAGCAGCAGCAGGGCGCCGAAGAGCATGCCGTAGAGATAGGCGGGCTTTTCCAGGCTGACCAGCTCGGCCTGATCCATGACCTTGAACCAGGTCATCAGCGGGTGGTTGGAGGTCAGGCGGACATAGGCGACGCGGGCCTGGCCGTCATTGGGCAGCGGCATCAGATAGAAACGCGACGGCAGCGGTCGCGAATCCAGCGGCATGGCCTCGCCAGTGTGCAGGTTCTGCTCCAGCTGGCCGTCTCTCAGCAGGTAGTAATCGAGGTACTGCACCCGCGGCGAGAATATCCACAGCCAGGCGGGCTGCTGTTGCGGTGCGAACTCGGCACGCAGCCAGACGGCGTGGTCACTGGGCGGGAAGGTAAAGGACTGCTTGCTGAGGGGCTTGAATTGCTGGCGCTGGGCGCGGACTTCTTCGAGTCCCAGGCGGGCGCTGGCGTCGACCAGATAGGACCAGCTGTGCGCGCTTGGCGGGACCGAGTTCGCACTGGCTGTCAGCGCAAGGCTGAGAAACAGCATGCTGGCGAGTAGTCCGATGGCAATCCTGAGCCGGCGCACGGGCAAAATCCTTCTAAATGAGTGGCCGGATTATAGCCAAGCATCTGCTCGCGGGAACATGGTGCAGCCAGGCATTTTTAAGGCTTTTTGCTGGTAAAAGCCGCCTTTTACCGGGCTGCACCCTGTTTATCAGTCCTCGCCGCGCTCGCGGGCGATCGCCCGATAGCCGATGTCGTTACGGTGGAACATGCCGTTCCAGCGAATCTTCTCGGCCAGGCGGTAGGCCTGCTGCTGGGCATCGGCAACGCTGGCGCCGATGGCGGTGGCGCAGAGTACGCGACCGCCAGCGGTGACGATCTGGCCGTCCTTCAGTGCGGTACCGGCGTGGAACACCTTGCCGTCGAGCTTGGCGGCTTCATCCAGACCGTCGATGACATCGCCCTTGGCATAGTCGCCCGGGTAGCCACCGGCGGCCAGCACCACGCCCACGGTCGGACGCGGGTCCCAGGTCGCTTCGACCTTGTCCAGCGCCTTGGCCAGGGCAGCCTCGACCAGCAGCACCAGGGAGCTTTCCAGACGGCACATGATCGGCTGGGTTTCCGGGTCGCCGAAGCGGCAGTTGAATTCGATGACCTTGGGCTTGCCCGCCTTGTCGATCATCAGGCCGGCATAGAGGAAGCCGGTGTAGACGTTGCCTTCGCTGGCCATGCCGCGCACGGTGGGGTAGATCACCTCGTCCATCACGCGCTTGTGTACTTCGGCGGTGACTACCGGGGCTGGCGAGTAGGCGCCCATGCCGCCGGTATTCGGGCCGCTGTCGCCGTCGCCGACGCGCTTGTGGTCCTGGCTGGTGGCCATCGGCAGCACGTTCTCGCCGTCGACCATGACGATGAAGCTGGCTTCTTCGCCGTCGAGGAATTCCTCGATCACCACGCGCGAACCGGCTTCACCGAAGGCGTTGCCGGCGAGCATGTCGCGCACCGCGTCTTCGGCTTCGGCCAGGGTCATGGCGACGATCACGCCTTTACCAGCGGCCAGGCCGTCGGCCTTGATCACGATGGGCGCACCTTTCTCGCGCAGATAGGCCAGCGCCGGCTCGATCTCGGTGAAGTTCTGGTAGTCGGCAGTCGGGATCTTGTGACGCGCCAGGAAATCCTTGGTGAAGGCCTTGGAGCCTTCCAGCTGGGCTGCGGCAGCGGTGGGGCCGAAGATATCCAGGCCGCGCGAGCGGAACAGATCGACCACGCCTTTGACCAGCGGCGCTTCCGGGCCGACGATGGTCAGTTGCACGTTCTTCTCGGCGAAATCGGCCAGCTCTTCGATGGCCAGCACGTCGATGGCGACGTTCTCACACTTGGCTTCCACCGCAGTGCCGGCGTTGCCCGGGGCGACGAAGACCTTCTCGACGCGTTTGTCCTGCGCCACTTTCCAGGCCAGGGCGTGTTCGCGACCGCCGCTGCCGATGATCAGTACGTTCATGGGGTTCTCCTGAGCGTTCCCGGATTTCATCCGGGCTACGTTCTACAAAATTCGAGGTCGCGATGAAGCCGGTAGATGCTAGGCGCCCCAGGTTTCGACAAGCGCAGTTGCCGACTGGCAATGAGCATTGGCGGAACCTGGGGCAACAACGCAGATGCCGGTTTCAGTGCGGCCGATTTTAGTGCCTAAAGTGGCGCATGCCGGTAAACACCATGGCAATCCCGGCTTCGTCGGCCGCCGCGATCACTTCGTTGTCGCGCATCGAACCACCGGGCTGGATCACTGCGGTGATGCCGGCCTTGGCCGCGTTGTCGATGCCGTCGCGGAAGGGGAAGAAGGCGTCCGAGGCCATGACCGCGCCGGGCACCGGCAGGCCAGCGTGCTCGGCCTTGATCGCGGCGATACGCGCGGAGTTGACGCGGCTCATCTGGCCGGCGCCGACGCCCACGGTCTGGCGGTTCTTGGCGTAGACGATGGCGTTGGATTTGACGAACTTGGCCACTTTCCAGGCGAAGATCAGGTCGTGGATTTCCTGCTCGCTCGGTGCGCGCTGGGTAACGATCTTCAGGTCGGACGCTGCGATCATGCCGATGTCGCGGCTCTGCACCAGCAGACCACCATTGACGCGTTTGAAGTCCCAACCCGCAGCGCGCTCGGCCGGCCATTCGCCGCATTCGAGCAGGCGCACGTTGGCCTTGGCAGCGACCACTTCACGGGCGGCGGCGCTGATTTTCGGGGCGATGATCACTTCGACGAACTGACGCTCGACGATGGCCTTGGCGGTCTCGCCATCCAGCTCGCGGTTGAAGGCGATGATGCCGCCGAACGCCGACTCGGTGTCGGTGGCGTAGGCCAGGTCGTAGGCCTTGCGGATGCCGCCTTCGTCTTCCGGTACCACGGCCACGCCGCACGGGTTGGCGTGCTTGACGATGACGCAGGCCGGCTTGACGAAGCTCTTCACGCATTCCAGCGCGGCGTCGGTGTCGGCGACGTTGTTGAACGACAGTTCCTTGCCTTGCAGCTGCACGGCGGTGGAAACGCTGGCTTCGCCCTTCTTCGCTTCGACGTAGAAGGCTGCGCTCTGGTGCGGGTTCTCGCCGTAGCGCATTTCCTGCGCCTTGACGAACTGGCTGTTAAAGGTGCGCGGGAAGGCGCCACGGCCTTCGGTGGACAGGCTGTCCGCCGCCTGGTCGATGGTGCCCAGGTAGTTGGCGATCATGCCGTCGTAGGCAGCGGTGTGTTCGAAGGCCTTCAGCGCCAGGTCGAAGCGCTGGGCGTAGCTCAGGCCGCCGGCCTTGAGGGAGGCGACGATGCCGGCGTAGTCGCCGGTGTTGACCACGATGGCGACGTCCTTGTGGTTCTTCGCCGCGCTGCGGACCATGGTCGGGCCGCCGATGTCGATGTTCTCGATGGCGTCGGCCAGGTCGCAATCAGGCTTGGCCACGGTGGCTTCGAAGGGATAGAGGTTGACCGCGACCAGGTCGATCGGCTTGATGCCGTGCTCGTCCATCACTGCGCCGTCGATGGCGCGACGGCCGAGGATGCCGCCGTGGATCTTCGGGTGCAGGGTCTTCACGCGACCGTCCATCATTTCCGGGAAGCCGGTGTAGTCAGCCACTTCCACTGCGGCTACGCCGTTGTCCTTGAGCAGCTTGTAGGTACCGCCGGTGGAGAGAATCTCGACACCGAGGGCGGCCAGTTCGCGAGCGAATTCGAGGACACCGGTCTTGTCGGAAACGCTGATCAGCGCGCGGCGGACGGGCAGAAGGGTGGTCTGGTCGGTCATTTCACTATCCATCAGAGCGGGGATATCAGCAAAAAAGGCGGCTCATGCGGGCCGCCCTTTTCGGGAGTTCAGGGTTACAGCAGGTCGTACTGCTTGAGCTTCTTGCGCAGCGTACCGCGGTTCAGGCCGAGCAGTTCGGAGGCCTTGGTCTGGTTACCTTTCACGTAATTCATGACGGTTTCCAGCAGCGGCGCTTCGACTTCGGTGAGCACCAGGTTGTACACGTCGGTGACGTCCGCGCCCTCGAGATGGGCGAAGTAATTGTGCAGCGCCTTCTCCACGGCGCCGCGCAGGGTCTGGCCCTCTTCGCTCGGCGTGTTCAGGTGCTGTTTAAGGCTGGTGTTGTCACTCACGGGTGCAATTCCACTCACTAGGGTCTCTGTCATCAACGTCATGCGGCCACCTCGTTTCCATCGTTGTGCCGTTCGCGGAAGAACGCGCGAACGTGGGCGCACTGTGCGTCCGTACTGTCCAGACGGTTGAATTGGGCGCGAAACTCCCTGGCGCCCGGCAGGGTTGCCAGATACCAGCCGACATGCTTGCGGGCGATACGCGTGCCCATCAATTCGCCATAGAAGGCGTGCAGTGCAGCCAGGTGCTCTAGCAGAATGCGTTCCACTTCGAGCAGGCTCGGTGCCGGCAGGATTTCGCCGGTACGCAGGTAGTGCTCGATTTCACGGAAGATCCACGGCCGCCCTTGGGCGGCACGACCAATGAGCAGGGCGTCGGCGCCAGTGGCGTCGAGCACGGCCTTGGCCTTCTGTGGAGAGTCGATGTCGCCATTGGCGAACACCGGAATCGATATCGCCTGCTTGATGGCGGCGATGGTGTCGTACTCGGCTTCGCCGGTATAGAGGTCGGCGCGGGTGCGGCCGTGTACGGACAGTGCGGCAATGCCGGCATCTTCGGCGATTTTCGCCACGGTAATGCCGTTCTTGTTCTGGCGGTCCCAGCCGGTACGAATCTTCAGGGTCACCGGCACGTCCACCGCACCGACCACGGCGTCGAGGATTTCCCGTACCAGCGGCTCGTCACGCAGCAGGGCGGAGCCGGCGGCCTTGTTGCAGACCTTCTTGGCTGGGCAGCCCATGTTGATGTCGATGATCTGCGCGCCCAACTCGACGTTCTTGCGTGCTGCGTCGGCCATCATCTGCGGGTCGCCGCCGGCGATCTGCACCGAGCGTGGCTCTGGATCACCGGCGTGCAGCAAACGCAGGCTGGACTTGCGGCTATTCCACAGGCGCACATCGCTGGTGACCATCTCCGAGACCACCAGGCCGGCACCGAGATGGCGGCACAGCTGGCGGAACGGGCGATCGGTGACACCGGCCATGGGAGCCAGGATCAACCGATTGGGCAATGTGTAAGGGCCAATACGTGGGGCCGACATGGGGCGTCCCTGCTTGTTGTTGCGCAGTTGAGACAAAGGGCGATCAACACCCACCCTCCACTGTGTCCTCAGGGGAAACTGCGGTGGGTCGGTGCTCGCGAAAGGGTGGGCATGATACCCGCTCTGGATGACCGGATAAAGGTCGTTTTGAACAAATTCTGAACAGCTATGGGCTTATCGCCAGTAGTTAGATGGAGGGCCTGCGACCACGGGTCGCGCCGTCTCCAGGCTACTCTGGCGAGTGGAAGCTCAGGCTGTAGTTCACCGCGCGGGTGCCCGGATCAAGGATGTCCAGGGAGATGTGGATGGGCGTCTGAGGTGGCATCTCGCTCTGTCCGGCCAGCTCGCCGGCCAGGTACTCGCTCGGTTTGAAGCGACGACTGGCGACCAGTTGTCCGCCCAGGTCGGCGAAGCGCATCTCCAGCAGCGGGAAGGGCTGGGCGAAGGAGGCGCGGTTGTACAGGATGGCGTCGACGATCAGTGCGCCGGAGAACTCCGGGTGGCTGCGTACCACCAGGTTGCTGCTGCGAATCTGGCTGATGTCGACTTTCGAGGGCAGGGTGCAGCCGATGTTCGGGCACAGTTGTTCGAACCAGGGGCGATAGCGGTCCTGGCGTGCCAGCTCATCGAAGTTGTAGGCAGCGTATTGTGCCAGCAGGCCGCCAGCCGCCAGCAGATTGAGCAAGCCCCAGCCGAACAGGCGACCCCATGATGTGCCCTGTGGCTGGCGCCAGTCGAGTTGCAGGGGTTCGTCGTCCAGTTCGAACAACCGTTCCTCGCGCAGCCCCGGCTCGTTGCGCACTACCTTGGGTTCTTCAGGTGCCGTGCGCAGGTCTTCGTCCTGGCGCTCCGGTTCGGTCTGCTCGTCATCGAGATCACCCAGGCGCGGCTCAACGGCTTCGTCGAGGTCATCGGCGATGGGCTGCTGCTTGCGGGGCGCGGCGGGAGCGACGAACTCAATGGCCGCTTTGGGTTCAGGCGCAGTGATCGGTTCAGGCTGCTCTTCAGTCGGTTGCAGTTCGAAGCTGTCGCGCTCGCGCTTCACCGGCTCGTCACGCAGCAGGGCCTCGGCCCAGGCTTCATCATGCACGTCGTCGGGCTCGTCCGTCGCGCGGCTACCGAAATTCTCGGCATAGCGCGGCGCCTGTTCCAGTGCGAGGAACTGCTGCGACAGCTGCTGTTCCTGCTCCTCCAGTCTGGCCAGTTCCTCATCGAGGTTGAGGCTGTCCAGGTCGAGGTCGTCATGAATCCATAGGGTGTCGTCGGCGGGCTTGCTCGCTGGCGGCTTGGTGCGTGTGTCGGGCTGGGCTGCCGCTGGCGCAGGTGCGGCGACACGCGGGCCGAACAGTTGTTCGGCGGCATTGAACACGTGCAGGCAGGCACCGCAGCGTACTGCGCCATGGGCAGCAGCCAGCTGCGCCTGACTGACGCGGAAGCTGGTGCGGCAATTGGGGCACTGGGTGACGTGGCTTTCGCTCATGCGCGGGTCCGGAAAATCCAAGCAGCTAGTCTAACGCAACGACTGCGCGCGGTTCAGCGCTTGACGCCACTGATGCGCACCCAGCCGTCCTTGATGGCCGTTGGGTCGAGGTCGAAGGCGCTTGCGTAGGCGGCACGGACTTCCTCGGCCTGTTCGGCGAGGATACCCGACAGCGCCAAGCGCCCACCGCCTTTGACCAGCGCGGTGATCTGAGGTGCCAAAGAAACCAGCGGGCCGGCGAGAATGTTGGCGACGACCACGTCGGCAGGCTGCTGTGGCAGGTCGGCAGGCAGATACACCGGGAAGCGCGCCGGATCGATGCCGTTGCGCGAAGCATTGTCGCGCGAGGCTTCCAGCGCCTGCGGGTCGATATCGGTGCCCGCTGCCTGCGGCGCGCCGAGCAGCAGGGCGGCGATGGCGAGGATGCCCGAGCCGCAACCGAAGTCGAGCACGCTGCAGTTGTCCAGATTCTGGCTATCGAGCCATTCCAGGCACAGTGCGGTGGTCGGGTGGGTGCCGGTGCCGAAGGCCAGGCCCGGATCGAGCAGCAGATTTACCGCGTCCGGCTGCGGCGCGGCGTGCCAGCTCGGCACGATCCACAGACGTTGGCCAAAGCGCATGGGCTGGAAACCATCCATCCAGCTGCGTTCCCAGTCCTGATCCTCGATGCGCTCGACATGATGCTCCGGCAGTGCGCCGCCACACAGCAGTTGCAGGTGGGCGAGCAGTGCGGTTTCGTCGGTGTCGGCCTCGAACAGGGCCAGCAGGTGGGTGTTCGACCACAGCGGGGTGGTGCCCAGATCCGGCTCGAAGATAGGCTGATCTTCGGCGTCCATGAAGGTTACCGATACGGCGCCGACTTCCAGCAGGGCATCCTCGTAGGTTTCTGCCTGCTCAGGAGTTATGGCGAGACGGACTTGTAACCAGGGCATGGAAAACCTCATGAAGGGCGCGCGTTTGGCCGCGCAGCTTACTTGAAGGGGCGGGCGGCTTGCCAGTTCGGCCGCTGAAACGACAAGGGCCGCCCGAGGGCAGCCCTTGTTTAGTACTTAAGTCATGACCTCGCGAGCTAGAGCGAGACAAGGCAAAAACGGTCGAGGGAGCGGAGCTTACATTTGTAAGTGAGCATTCCGAGGTCGTTTTTAACGCCGTATCGCCGACGCGCAGCAGGTCATTGGGCTCAGTGCTTGTCCATACCCAGTTTCTTTTCCAGGTAATGGATGTTAACGCCACCTTTGACGAAACCCTTGTCGCGGGTCAGGTCGCGGTGCAGCGGCACGTTGGTCTTGATGCCATCGACCACGATCTCGTCCAGGGCATTGCGCATACGGGCCATGGCCTCGTCACGGTCCTTGCCGAAGGTGATCAGCTTGCCGATCAGCGAGTCGTAGTGCGGTGGAACGCTGTAGCCGCTGTACAGGTGCGAATCGACGCGCACGCCATTGCCGCCCGGCGCATGGAAATGCTTGACCTTGCCTGGGCTGGGCATGAAATTGTCCGGGTCTTCGGCGTTGATCCGGCACTCGACCGAGTGACCGAGGATCTTCACGTCTTCCTGCTTGATCGACAGCTTGTTGCCAGCGGCGATGCTGAGCATCTCCTTGACGATGTCGATGCCGGTGACCATCTCGGTGACCGGGTGCTCCACCTGAACGCGGGTGTTCATCTCGATGAAGTAGAAACGACCGTCTTCATAGAGGAACTCGAAGGTGCCGGCGCCACGGTAGCCGATCTCGACGCAGGCATCGACGCAGCGCTTGAGCACTTCGGCGCGGGCCTTCTCGTCGATCAGCGGGGCCGGAGCCTCTTCGATCACTTTCTGGTGACGGCGCTGCAGCGAGCAGTCACGGTCGTACAGGTGAATCGCGTTGCCCTGGCCGTCGGACAGCACCTGGACTTCGACGTGGCGTGGGTTGCCGAGGAATTTTTCCAGATAGACCATCGGGTTGCCGAACGCTGCACCGGCTTCGGTACGGGTCAGCTTGGCCGATTTGATCAGGTCTTCTTCCTTGTGTACCACGCGCATGCCGCGACCACCGCCGCCGCCAGCGGCCTTGATGATCACCGGGTAGCCCACTTCGCGGGCGATGCGCAGCGCTTCTTCCTCGTCTTCCGGCAGCGGGCCGTCGGAGCCGGGAACCACCGGTACGCCGGTTTTGATCATGGCTTCCTTGGCCGACACCTTGTCGCCCATCAGGCGGATCACGCTCGCGGTCGGGCCAATGAAGGCAAAACCGGAGTTTTCCACCTGTTCGGCGAAGTCGGCGTTCTCGGCGAGAAAGCCGTAGCCCGGGTGGATGCCCGTGGCGCCGGTCAGTTCAGCTGCGCTGATGATCGCCGGGATGTTCAGGTAGGACTGCGCGCCGGCTGCCGGACCAATGCAGACGGACTCGTCGGCCAGGCCCAGGTGCATCAGTTCGCGGTCGGCGGTGGAGTGCACGGCCACCGTCTTGATACCCAGCTCCTTGCAGGCACGCAGGATACGCAGGGCGATCTCGCCACGGTTGGCGATAAGGACTTTTTCCAGCTTCTGCATTGCAGGCTCCCCGGGCATCAAACGATGGTGAACAGGGGCTGGTCGTACTCAACCGGCTGGCCGTTTTCCACCAGGATGGACTCGATCACGCCGCTGGCTTCGGCTTCGATGTGGTTCATCATCTTCATCGCTTCGACGATGCACAGGATGTCACCCTTCTTCACGGTCTGACCGACTTCGACGAAGTTGCCCGAGGTCGGCGAAGCAGCGCGGTAGAAGGTACCGACCATCGGCGAGCGAGCAACGGTGCCGTTCAATTTCGCGGCGGCAGCCGGGGCGGCTTCAGCGCCCGGAGCAGCTGCAGCGACAGGCGCAGCGACCGGAGCCGGTGCAGGCGCGTACATCGGCTGCGGGGCATAGGCCGGTTGCTTGCTGTGACGGCTGATGCGTACGGACTCTTCGCCCTCTTTGATCTCCAGCTCGTCGATACCGGACTCTTCCAGTAGCTCGATCAGTTTCTTGACTTTACGGATATCCATGAATGGTCAACTCCCAGAGGTGAGGTAGGACTTGTCTACCAGGCTACGCGTCAGGCGCGCCCGGCCAGTTGTTCGAGTGCCGCTTCCAGGGCCAGCCGATAACCGCTGGCGCCAAGGCCGCAGATCACCCCTACTGCAACGTCGGAAAAATAGGAGTGATGGCGGAAAGGTTCACGCTTGTGCACGTTGGACAGGTGCACTTCGATGAATGGGATGCTCACCGCCAGCAATGCGTCACGTAATGCGACGCTTGTATGGGTAAAAGCGGCAGGATTGATCAGGATAAAGTCGACACCTTCACCCTTTGCGGCGTGAATACGGTCGATCAGTTCGTACTCGGCATTGCTCTGCAGGTACAGCAGATGATGGCCAGCCTCGCGGGCGCGCTGCTCCAGATCCTGATTGATCTCGGCGAGGGTGGTGGCGCCATATTTGTCGGGCTCGCGGGTGCCCAGCAGATTCAGATTGGGGCCGTGCAGCACCAGTAGGGTGGCCATGGTCGCGTTCCTTGTTGTTCAGGCTGCGCAGGACTATGCCGCAGCTGCGCGATGTCAGCAATAGTCGACACGATGCCTGCCGTTTGCGGCAGAAATATGACTATAGCGTTGGTTTCGGTCGTTGCCAGGGCATTTGCAAAGAACGGGCGATGATCGCGTTCAACGACCTGCCTGGCGGTTGCTGGCCTGATCCAGGCGCCCTACGAAGGTGGCGGCATTGACCTCACCTACGACACGCAGATCGAGCAATTCGTCACCATTGCCGGCGAACAACTGGATGGCAGGTGGGCCGAACAACTTGTAACGGTCCAGCAGGGCGCGCTGGGCGGCGTTGCTTTCGGTGATATCGAAGCGGATCAGGCGCCAGCCGGCCAGTTTGCTGCCCACTTCGGCATTGCCGAACACCTCGCGTTCGATGACCTTGCAGCTGATGCACCAGTCGGCATACCAGTCCAGCAGCAGCGGCTGGCCGCTGGCTTTGGCCTCGGCCAGTGCGGCGTCCAGTTCGGCGGGGCTGCTCAGGGTTTGCCAGGCACCGCTCTTGGCGCTGCTCTGGCTGGCACCGGCCTGCAACTGGCCGAGCGGCTTGAGCGGATCGCTCGCACCCTGCAGGGCACCGACCCAGGCGGCCAGGGCATAGACCAGCAACGCCAGACCGGCGATCTGACCGAGCTTCTGTCGATGCGTTTTGGGACCGAACTCCAGCGCACCGAGGAATACCGCCACGCCACCCGCCAGCAGGCCCCACAGGGCCAGGCTGAGACTGCCCGGCAGTACGCGCTCGAGCAGCCAGACCGAAACGGCCAGCAGCAGCACGCCGAAGGCATTGCGCACCGTGACCATCCAGGTACCGGTTTTCGGCAGCAGCGCACCACCGCCAACGGCGAACAGCACCAGCGGCGTCCCCATGCCGAGGCCGAGGGCGAGCAGCTTCAGGCCGCCGCCCAGGGCATCGCCACTGGCGCTGATATAAAGCAGGGCACCGGCCAGCGGTGCCGAGACGCAGGGGCTGACCAGCAGGCTGGACAGCACGCCGAGCAGGGCTGCATTCAGATGCGAGCCGCCATGGGTTTTGCCTGCCAGGCGATCCAGCGGTTCACTGATGAAACGTGGCAGGCGCAGCTCGAACAGGCCGAACATGGCCAGCGCGAAGAAGGCGAAGAAGGCGGCGAAAGGCACCAATACCCAAGCCGATTGCAGGCGAGCCTGCAGATTTAGGCCCGCGCCGAACAGCCCCATCAGCGTGCCGAGAATGGCGAAGCAGGCGGCCATCGGCAGGACATAAGCCAGCGACAGAGTCAGGCTGCGCAGGCCGCCCAACTGGCCGCGCAGCACCACGCCGGAGAGGATCGGCAGCATCGGCAGCACGCAGGGGGTGAAGGTCAGCGCCAGACCGCCGAGGAAGAACAGCGCCAGCTCTTTCCAGTTCCAGCCTGTCGCGACCGGCGCCACATCACCGCTGGTGGCGGCAGGCATATCACCGATCTCGATATATTCGGTTTCCGGCGGATAGCACAGGCCCTTGTCGGCGCAACCCTGATAGCCGACCTGCAGGCGCAGCGGGCGGTTATCCGGGTTGTCCAGCGGCACACGGATATCCAGCACGCCGTAGTACACCTCGACATCGCCGAAGAATTCATCGTGCTTGGCCTCGCCTGCTGGCAATTCGGCGTCGCCGAGCACCAGGTCCGCCGGTTCGACGCTGAAATTGAATCGATGGCGATAGAGGTAGTAGCCCTCGGCCGCGACGAAGCGCAGCGTCACTGCCTGTGCATCGCTGCTCACCAGGCTCAGCTTGAAGGCTTCACGCACCGGCAGGAAATCGCTGCTGTTGTTCAGCGGTGCGCCAATCGGCGAGGCGGCAGGGCGCTGGTCGAACAGGTTGGCGCTGGCGGGCAGGCTCAGGCAGAGCAGAAGCAGGGGAAGCAGCAGTCGACGCAGTGACATCGGGCGAATATCTCGGCGAAAGGTGGCGGCATGATACCGGAAAGCGCTCACCCGTATCGTCGTCGCCGCGCCGGGGCGTCGATTGCCGGGGATGAGCGGAACCTTGGAGAAGGCCGGCCTTGTCGAGTTCCCGTGCAGATCAAGCCTGCGCTGCCGTGTCGCAGGCGCTTAGACGCGAAACGCCTGTACGGCGCTGTGCAACTGGCCACCCAGGTGCAGCAGGCGTTCACTCTCGCTGCGTCCGTTGGCGATCAGGCCGAGGTTGTCGTCGCCCAGTTGGTGGATGCGTTCGCCGTGTTCGCGAATCTCGCTGACCGCATTACTCTGCTGCGCGGTGGCCTCGGCGATACGCCCGGCCATGCTGGCGATGGTGCGTATGGCGCTGACGATCTCGTCCAGCGCACCATCGGCCGCTTCGGCCTTGCCCGCGGTAGCTTCGGCGTGTTCGACCTGGGCACGCATGGCCTGTACCGACTGATGCGCGGCTTGTTGCAAGCGGCCGATGACATCCTGGATTTCCGCGGTGGCGCTGCCGGTGCGCTGCGACAGTGAGCGCACCTCGTCGGCGACCACGGCGAAACCGCGGCCGGCCTCGCCGGCGCGCGCGGCCTCGATGGCGGCGTTGAGGGCGAGCAGGTTGGTCTGTTCGGCGATGCCGCGAATCACCGTCAGCACGCTGCCGATGGTGGCGGTCTCGTCGGCCAGACGTTCGATGGCCTGGGCGTTGCCCTGTACCTCGGTGACCAGGGCATGCAGCCCTTCCAGGCTCTGGCCGATGACCTGCTGGCCCTGGACCAGGGCGCGGTCGGCGTCGCGGCTGGCGTCGGCGGTCTGGCTGGCATCCTGGGCGACCTGGCCGATGGTCGCTTCCAGCTCGCTCAATGCGTCGCGGATCAGAGCGGTATCGCCGGCCTGGCGTTCGGCTCCGCCGTGTAGGCCGCCGCTGAGGTCGGCCAGGGTACGACTGGAGCCGGCGACATGCTCGGCGTGGCCGCGGATGCTGGCGACCAGCTCCACCAGATAGCGGCGCAGGTGATTGAGCGAATCTTCGATATCGCGCAGCTCGCGGGTGCGGGAATTGATGCTGATCGGCGTCGCGAAATCACCTTTGGCCCACTGCGACAGCGCCGGTACCAGGCGCTCGAGTACCTGCGACAGGCGCCGCTGGATGCGGTCGATGAGCAGGGCGATCAGCAGGATCAGACCGATCATCAGGCCTTGAATCAGCCGCACCTCGCCCTGAATGCGCGCGTATTCGCCTTTTACCAGAGGCTCCAGCGCCGCCAGTGCCTGTTGCACCTGGGTCACGCGTTCGGTGGTGGTCAAGGCCAGTTGCTGGCGTTGCTCGACCAGCTCGCGAGTGCGTTGCAGTTCGCTGGGGTAGCGACGTACCAGGGTGCTCAGTTCGCGTTTCAGCTCGATGCCACGATCCTGCACCTGTTGTTCCTGCTGTGTTTCATCCAGGCCTAGCAGTGCTGCGAAACCGACGCTGGCAGAGCTGTCGGCCTGCTGCACGCCGAGTAGCGGCAACTTATCCAGCGCCTCTGCCTGTTGAGCAAGAGCCTTGAGTTCGCGTTCGACGTCGCCGAGCAGCTCACTACGACCCTGGCTGGTGAAGCGTTCGCGGGCGTGGGCCAGCCTAAGCAGGCGCGAACCGGCTTCCTGCAGTGGTTTGCGGTAGTCACCGGCGGCGGGGCTGCTGGCATCTGCGACGTACTGGGTCAGTTGTTCCAGCGCGGCGAGCATCTCGCGTTCGGCCTGCAACAGCAGCCCCTGCGGATCACCGGCCAGTTTGCCGGCCGCCAGCAGCTGATTGGCGCTGAAGTCGCGCAGTTGCTCAAGGCTTGGACGCAGCTCGGTGGTCAATTGTTGCGGCAGTTGTTCGAGGGCTTCGTCGAAGGCGTCGATGGCCTGGGTCGCGCTGCTGTGTTGCACCGCGTTGCCACCGGCCAGGTAGGCCTGAATGTTGTCGGCCACCTCGCGCTGGAACTGCTGGGACAGCGTCAGGTAGCGCTCCATCAGTTGCACCGGTTGCTGCAACGCGCGCTGCGACCACCAGAGCGTCGCCGCCAGCGCAACGCAGACGGTGACCAGCAGCAGGGTGTTTAGGTTGGTGAGCAGCTTGAGGCGCATGACGGGCTCGATCGACGACTGAACGATGCCCGCGAGCTTATTGCGGTTTGGTTACAGGCTGATGACGCTGTGAGCTGCGTCACGTTCTGCGGCGAGTCATTCGCTGCTGTACAGCTCCACCCGGTTACGACCACCGTGCTTGGCCTTGTACAGCGCCTCGTCGGCGCGCTTGGACAGTGCGTTGCCATCCAGGCCCGGTTGCAGCATGGCGATGCCGCAGCTGAAAGTGCAGGACAGGTCCTGCGGCTGGGCCGGGTAGTGGATTTCGGCGAAGCGCTGGCGAATCTCTTCCAGCACCTTGAGCGCTGATTGCTCATCGGTATCGGGCAGCACCACGGCAAATTCCTCGCCGCCGTAACGACCGATGTGGTCGGTCTTGCGCAGGCGCTGCTTGAGGAACAGCGCCAGGCTCTTGATCACGCGGTCGCCCATGGGGTGGCCATAGGTGTCGTTGACCTTCTTGAAGTGGTCGATGTCGAGCATGGCGAAGGCCAGCGGCTGCTCGTCGCGACGGGCGCGAAAGCAGGCGTCTTCGAGCAGCTGCAGGGTATGGGTGTGGTTGTACAGGCCGGTCAGGCTGTCACGCACCATGCGCGCCTTGAGGTTGCGTGCACGGGCCGCGCGGTTGCGCACGGTGGCGATCAGATGGCGTGGCTTGATCGGTTTGGTGAGGAAGTCGTCGCCGCCCTCGCTCATGGCGTCGAGCTGCTTGTCCAGGTCGTCCTCGGCCGACAGATAGATGATCGGTACGCTGACGTAACGGTCGTTGTGGCGGATCACCTTGGCCAGTTCGGTGCCGTTGCAGTCGGGCATGTACATGTCGAGGATGATCAGGTCTGGCTGGAATTCGGCCAGCGCGTCCATCGCCTGAATCGGCTCGGTCAGGGTGTGGGTGAGAATGCCGGCGCTGTTGAGCACGCGCTCGGTATGGGTCGCCTGGGCCTTTGAGTCGTCGACGATCAGCACCTTGTACGGGTCGTACTGCGAGACGTGGGTCAGTACCTCGATACGTTCGAGCAGGCTGGAGGCGTCCAGCGAACCGGTGAAGAACTCCTGCCCACCGGCGCGCACTGCGGCCAGGCGCGTTGGCGTGTCGGTATCGCAGTGGCTGAAGAACAGCAGCGGAATCTTCTGCTCCAGACCCTCTTGCACCGAGTTGGCAAGTTCCAGACCGGCGCCGGCGAAATCGACGTCCATGACGATGGCAGCCGGGTGGCGCTCGCTGATGGCGGCGCGGAAGGCGAGCTCATCACTCAGGGCCTGCGCCGCCAGGCCGAAGAAATCCAGTTGCTGGGCCAGACGCTCGGCGCGCTGGGCATCCTGCAGGGCCAGGTACACCGGTTTGCGCAGTGGTGGCAGGAAGGTCTGTTCGAAGGCATCGCTATGACGCAGACCGGTTCTCGACAAGCGCTGCATGGCCTGATTGAGGCGGGCGATCAACGTGCTGTTGAGGCGACCGCGATTTTCCACCACTTCATCGAGGCTGACGCCAATGCTTTGCGCCAGCTGCGCGTGCTCGATCTGCTCGAAGCGCTCGGCGTAACGCAGCAGGCGCAGGTTGGCCTCGGTCAGCTCAGCCATGCCGGCATCGTTCCATTCGCTGCGTTGCAGGCGCTGCCAGACTTCCAGCACCTGGCGTGCCTGGTGAATCACGCGCTGGGCGAAATGGTGCTTGAGGCGATCTCGACTGGGATCCGGGTGCTCGGTCATGGGCCGACTTCTATAGGTGGTTAAGTCAGTGGTGGCTTGATGCTATCACTTGCTGGAGGCGCTGACATTGCCGTCGATCAATTGGCGTCGGTATTTCTGTCGAATAAGCGACAGAAATGTAGTTTTCCCTTACCAGCGGTAAGTTTGCCCCTCTGCCCTGCGTTTTGCTGTGGGCTTGCCTTATAGTGCGTAGCAGGTCGCAACCCGTTGGTCGGGTTGTGGTCGAACACTCGAATTCGCTTGAAAAGGACACTGCCATGCTGGACTGGAAGAATCGCGCGACGAACTCGCAAGACGGCGCCGCCAAGACCTCAGGGGGCGGTCGCAGTGGCGGCAGCCTGATTGCCCGAGCTCTGGGCGGCCTGATCGGTGTCTATCTGCTGATCGCCTTGGTGGTCGGTTGGTACTGGAGTCAGGAACCGTCTGCCTTCCAGGTCCAGCAGCATGCGCAGAATTCGGCGCAGCAGGCGCAACGGCAGATGGTCACCGGTTACACCTCGGTGGAAACCCTCAAGCAGGTCGCCAGCACGCTGCTCGACAAGCCGGGCGGCTATCTGTCCAACGATCTTGCGCCACCCGGTCTGTGGCTGGACAACATGCCGAGCTGGGAATACGGCGTGCTGGTGCAGGTACGCGATTTCTCCCGTGCGCTGCGCAAGGACTTCGCCCGTTCGCAGTCGCAGTCCACCGAGGACCCGGACCTGGCCAAGGCCGAGCCGCGTTTTCACTTCGACAACAAGAGCTGGGCGTTGCCTGCGTCCGAGTCCGAGTATCGCGAGGGCATCAAGTCGCTGGACCGCTACCTCGCTCGTCTGGCCGACCCGGCGCAGAGAAACGCGCAGTTCTATGCGCGTGCCGACAACCTCAACAACTGGCTGGGTGATGCCGGCACACGTCTTGGCTCGCTGTCCCAGCGCCTGTCCGCCAGCGTGGGTCAGGTGCGCCTGAACGAGAAACTGCAGGTGGGCAGCGATGCCGAAGAGTCCGGGCTGATTGGTGAAGGCGGCGTTTACGAGACGCCCTGGCTGCAGATCGATAACGTGTTCTACGAGGCTCGCGGCCAGGCCTGGGCGCTGGCTCATCTGCTACGCGCCATCGAGGTGGACTTCGCCGACGTGCTGGCGAAAAAGAACGCCACCGTCAGTGTGCGCCAGATTATTCGTGAGCTGGAGGCCGCGCAGGCCACCCTGTGGAGCCCGATGATCCTCAACGGCAGCGGTTACGGTGTTCTGGCCAACCACTCGTTGGTGATGGCCAACTACATCTCCCGCGCCAATGCCGGCATGATCGATCTGCGTCAGTTGCTGAGCCAGGGTTGATGGTCGCCATTTCGGCAGCGGAGGCGGCGCATCGTGCTGCCTCCGACCGCGAGCGGGTGGCCTGGGTTGACGAACACGATCGGCCACTGGGTGGTGTTTCCCGGGCCGAAATGCGCGAGCGCCGGCTGATCGGGCGTGGCACCTACATTCTCCTGTTCAACACGGCCGGTCTGCTGTGTGTGCATCGGCGCACCCTGAGCAAGGCGCTATATCCCGGTTACTGGGACGTGGCGGCCGGCGGCATGGTGCTCGAAGGCGAGGACTACCGCCTCTCAGCCGAGCGTGAATTGGCCGAGGAACTGGGCGTCGTCGATGCCGACCTGGTCGAGCATGCGCACTTTCTCTATGACGCTCCGGAAAGTCGCCTGTGGTGCATGGCCTATTCGGCGGTATCCGATGCGCCGCTGGTGTTGCAGCCGGAAGAAGTACTGGAAGCGCGCTTTATCAGCGTCGAGCAGGCGCTGGAAGAAACCCATCGTCTGTCCTATTGCCCCGATTCGCTGGCGGCGCTGGAGCGCTACATAAACAGGCCGCTTGCGGCCGGCTGATGACCCTCTCCCGCTTGCGGGAGAGGGTGCCCGAAGGGCGGGAGAGGGTGTGTGTTAGCTCCTGCGCGTAGGGTGCGCTGTGCGCACCACCTTTACCCCGGATGCGGGCCCTTGGTGCGCACGGCGCACCCTACGGCGTCGCGGATTCCGAGCGCGCCGTGCGCGATGGCGAACGGCGTCGCCAAAGTGCCGCACAATGACGCAAATTTGGTCTTAGCAAGCCCGGCCTTTGCCGTTACACTGCGCGGCCTTTTCGGCGGACGTCTGTCCGCTTGCGCTGCCCCTGCCTGAGTGGGGCTTCGCGGCTGAACCCGTTCAGCCAGTCGCTATCCTGACCCCTACGAGGACAAGCCGGTGGTCAAGAAAGCCTCTTCATTCTCCGCCCTGAGCGGTCTTGTCTATTCCACCGATGGCGGTCGCCATTGCCCGGATTGCAACCAGGCGGTGGATGCCTGCATCTGCAAACAGACACGCATTCCCGATGGCGACGGTATTGCCCGTGTGCGCCGTGAGACCAAGGGCCGTGGCGGCAAGACCGTCACCACCGTCAGCGGCGTGCCGCTGGCCGAGGAGCCGCTCAAGGAGCTGGCCAGCGCCTTGAAGAAACGCTGCGGCACCGGCGGCGCACTCAAGGACGGGGTGATCGAGATTCAGGGTGATCACGTCGATCTGCTGTTGGCCGAGCTGAGCAAACGCGGGTTTACCGCGAAGAAGTCCGGCGGCTGATAAGCCCTTTTCTAAACTTCGATGACGTTAGTACGGTCAACCGCCGAGCAAACGTCATCTTGCTTTCATAATTTCTAAACTGGCCGCCAGCAAGGTCAGGCTTTTCTCATGGGAGAACCCGATGTCCGCACGACGCACCCGCAAAGACGACGGCAGCCAATGGACCGTAGCCGATAGCCGTAGTGTCTATGGCATTCGCCATTGGGGCGCCGGTTACTTTTCGATCAACGATGCCGGACGTATCGAAGTGCGTCCCAATGGGCCGGACAGCCAGCCCATCGATCTTTATCAGCAGGTCGACGAGCTGCGTCAGAGCGGCCTGTCGCTGCCGCTACTGGTGCGTTTCCCGGACATTCTGCAAGATCGCGTGCGCCGCCTGACCGGTGCCTTCGACGCCAGTATCGAGCGCCTGGAATACCAGAGCCGTTACACCGCGCTGTACCCGATCAAGGTCAACCAGCAGGAAGCGGTGATCGAGAACATCATCGCCACGCAGAACGTCTCCATCGGCCTCGAAGCCGGCTCCAAGCCCGAGCTGCTGGCCGTGCTGGCGCTGGCGCCGAAGGGCGGCACCATCGTCTGCAACGGTTACAAGGACCGCGAGTTCATCCGCCTGGCGCTGATGGGGCAAAAGCTCGGCCACAACGTGTTCATCGTCATCGAGAAAGAGTCGGAAGTCGCCCTGGTGATCGAGGAGGCCGCTGACCTCAAGGTCGCGCCGCAGATCGGCCTGCGCGTGCGCCTGTCCTCGCTGGCATCCTCCAAGTGGGCCGACACCGGTGGCGAGAAGTCCAAGTTCGGCCTGTCCGCCGCGCAGATTCTCTCGGTGGTCGAGCGCTTCCGCGCGGCCGAACTGGATCAGGGCATCCGCCTGCTGCACTTTCACATGGGTTCGCAGATCGCCAACATCGCCGACTACCGCAAGGGCTTCCGCGAGGCCATCCGCTACTACGGCGAGCTTCGCGCCATGGGCCTGCCGGTCGATCATATCGACGTCGGCGGTGGCCTCGGTGTGGACTACGACGGTACCCATTCGCGCAATGCCAGCTCGATCAACTACGACATGCAGGACTACGCCGATGCCGTGGTCGACATGCTCAAGGAGTTCTGCGACCGCCAGGAAATCCCCCATCCGCACATCTTCTCCGAGAGCGGCCGGGCGATGACCGCGCACCATGCCGTGCTGCTGGTGCAGGTCACCGACGTCGAGCGGCACAACGACAAGGTGCCGGAGATCGACGCCAGCGTCGAGCAGCCGGAAGTGTTGCAGGTGCTGATCGAACTACTGGAAGACAGCGACCCGGAAATGGTCGCCGAGACCTACTGGCGCGCCACCCACTACATCGAGGAAGTGGCTGCGCAGTATTCGGCTGGCAAGCTCAGCCTGGCGCAGAAGGCGCTGGCCGAGCAGTGTTACTTCGCCATCTGCCGTCGCCTGCACAACCAGCTCAAGGCGCGTCAGCGCTCGCACCGTGCGGTGCTCGACGAGCTCAACGACAAGCTGGCCGACAAGTACATCTGCAACTTCTCGGTATTCCAGAGCCTGCCGGACACCTGGGCCATCGGCCAGATTCTGCCCATCCTGCCGCTGTCACGCCTGGACGAAGAGCCGCTGCGCCGCGCCGTGCTGCAGGACCTGACCTGCGACTCCGACGGCAAGATCCGTCAGTACGTCGACGAGCAGTCGATCGAGACCAGCCTGCCGGTACACGAGATCCGCGAGGGTGAGGACTATGTGCTGGGCATCTTCCTGGTCGGCGCCTATCAGGAAATCCTTGGCGATATGCACAACCTGTTCGGCGATACCGACTCGGTGAACATCTACCAGGGCGCCGATGGCAGCGTGGTGCATGCCGGCATCGAGACCCACGACACCATCGAGGACATGCTGCGCTACGTGCACCTGTCGCCGGAAGAGCTGATGACCCACTACCGCGACAAGGTGGCCAGCGCCAAGATCAGCGCCCGCGAGCGTACGCAGTTCCTCGATGCCTTGCGCCTGGGACTGACCCGCTCGTCCTACCTGGCGTCGTAAACCGCCTGCGGCAACTCCGGGCTACGGTGCTGCTCTGTGGGAGGCGCTTCAGCGGCGATGCTTTGCGTCTCTCGGTTCAGCCAATGACGCCATAACCGCGCGCCATCAGCGTCGCCAGCAGCGGTATCACCAGCAACAGCAGCAGTTCGATGCGGATGCTCCAGGTCACCAGGCGTACCTGCCGAGCGCTGGGCGCGGGCACCTGACCTGCCTTCACGGTTTTGCGCCATTTGATGAACACCACCGTGGGCAGGATCGACAGCAGGCCAACCAGGATGAACAGCCCTAACTTCGCATGGAACAGGCTGTTGCCCATGTAATAGGTGGCGCCCTTGCCGAACCACAGCACGCGGGCGACACCGGTGGCCAGCACTAGACCGGCACAGATGCCGTAGACCAGGTCGGTGATCATCAGGCTGCGCGCACGGGACAGATCCAGCGGCGCCTTGAACAGCACGTGTTCGATGCTGAGCAGGGCGAACAGGGCGAAGATCGCCAGAAAATGCAGATAGGCGACGAGTGCGGCGGCCATCGAGTGCTCCTTGCGGGTTATTTATCGGTTGCGGCGAATTCGCAGCGATTGCGACCGCCGCGCTTGGCCCGGTACAGCGCCTGGTCGGCCCGTTCCAGGGCGTCGGCGGCGGTTTCGCCGGGCGCCAGCAGGGCGCAGCCGACGCTGGCGGTCTGGCTCAACTGGGCGCCGTCCAGCTCCATGGCCGGCTCGGCGATGGCCAGGCGCATGCGTTCGGCGATCTGCAGCAGTTCGGTGCTGTCGTGTACCAGGGCGAGAATCACGAATTCTTCGCCGCCGTTGCGGGCGACCACATCCTGCGGGCGCACCGCCGCGCTCAGGCGTCGTGCGCTCTGCCACAGCACCTGATCACCAGCGGCGTGGCCATGGCGGTCATTGACCTGCTTGAAGTGGTCGAGGTCGCAGAACAGCAGGCCCAGGCGCAGGCCGGTGCGTTCGGCCGCGGCCTGCTGCTGGGGCAGAAAGTGCAGCAGGCCGGCGCGATTCCACAGCTGGGTCAGCGCGTCGAGCATGGCCTTGCGCTGCGCGCGACTCAGTGCTGCGCGCAGCTGTTCGGCCTGGCGCGAGCTGTGGCGCAGGCGCAGATAGCCCTCCACCAGTTGTGCCATGTCGCGCAGCTGGCGCCGCTCGCAGACATCTAAGCCGCGCGGCTGCGGGTCGATCAGGCACAGGGTGCCGAGGGTCTGGCCGTCTTCGTCATGCAGCGGCTGGCCGGCGTAGAAGCGGATAAAAGGCGATTGCAGCACCACCGGGTTGTCGGCGAAGCGAAAGTCCAGGTGGGTGTCCTCGATCACCAGGGCGTCGTCTTGCAGGATGGCGTGGGCGCAGAAGGAGATGCACCTTGGGGTCTCGGCGAGTTCCAGGCCCTGGCGGCTCATGAACCACTGCCGGTCGTTGTCGATCAGGCTGATCAGCACCGTCTTCACCGCGAACAGTTCACGGGCGATACGGGTCAGTGTGTCCAGGTAGGGATCGGCCGGGGTGTCGAGCAGGTCCTGGCGCTCCAGGGCCTGTTGACGTTGTACTTCGTTGTGCGGCAGCTCAGCGCTGAGCATGGGCGGTCTCTCCTGCTGGCAGTGGGGGGAACCATTGGTCGCGACGACTCAAGTGCCAAGCATAGCCAGCCAGCACTAGGCTCCGTAGCCCCATGAAGGCGAGAAAGGCCAGCCACAAGCCGTGGTTGCCCAGCGCCTGCAGAGCCCAGCCCAGCGGCAGGGCCAGCGCCAGGGCAATCAGCATGGCGTCGCGCATTTCTCGGGCTCGGGTGGCACCGATGAACAGACCGTCGAGCAGGTAGCTCCACACCGCTAGCAGCGGCAACAGCGCGAGGTAGGGTAGGAAGTTTAGCGCTAGTTCGCGCACTTCGGAGATATTGGTGAGCATGCCGACGAACCAGTGCCCGCCGAACAGGAAGAACAGGGCGAAGCCGGCGCTGGCCAGCAGCGACCAGGCACCGGCCACCAGCAGCGAACGGCGCAGCGCAGCGCGATCACGCGCGCCCAGCGCGTGGCCGCAAAGGGCCTCGACGGCATGTGCCAGGCCGTCGAGGGCGTAGGCGGTCAGCGTCAGGCCATTGAGCAGCAGCGCGTTGGCCGCCACCGTGGCATCGCCGAGGCGCGTGCCTTTCACGGTGATCAGGAAGAACACCAACTGTAGCGCCAGGGTGCGGATGAAGATATCGCGGTTGACCGCCAGCAACGGACGCCAGTTGCTCCAGCGTTTCAGCGCGCTACTGTCGAGGCGGCCAGGATAGTGTGCGAGTGCACCGCGGGCCAGCCACAGGCCGAGCAGGGCGCCACTCCATTCGGCTATCACCGAGGCCCAGGCCGCGCCGGCTACACCCCATTCGAGACCGAGCACGAACAGCAGGTCGAGCGCCACGTTGAGCAGGTTGGCCGTCAGTAGGATGGCCAGCGGACCACGGGCGCTCTGCGTGCCCAGCAGCCAGCCGATCAGGGCGTAGGTCGCCAGGCTGGCGGGCAGGCCGAGCAGACGGATCTGGAAATACTGGCGCGCCAGTTGATCCAGTTCGGCCGAGGGTTGCATCAGACTCAGTGCGGCATTACTGAAGGGCAAAGCCAGCAGGCCCAGGAGCAAGGCCAGGAGTACACCCAGGCCGAGCCCCTGCACCAGTACCTGACGCAGGGCGCTGCCATCCCCGCGGCCTGCAGCCTGGGCGGCGAAACCGGTGCTGCCCATGCGTAGAAAGCCCATGGCCCAGGTCAGCAGGGTGTAGAGGCTGCCGCCCACCGCCACGGCAGCCAACTGGTGGGCATGCGGCAAGTGGCCGACCACGGCGGTGTCGACCAGCGCCACCAGCGGCACCGAGAGGTTGGAGAGAATCATCGGCGCCGCCAGTGCCCAGACCTTGCGCTGGGTCGGGGTGTGGCGCCAGGCATCGAGCAGGGCGGACATGGGCGGCTCCGGCAAAGCGCCGATTATAGGCACAGCACCGGGGTGGTCGCACATCGCCTCAGGACTGTGAGTGGCTTGGCGAATTCGTCTGCACGGCTCGTCGTTGGCAGGGCGCCTCGGCTATAGTTGACTGTCTCTGCGCCCCCTGATTCCGGAGCCCGCAATGCCGAACAAAGGACTGCTTCTGGCCTTGGTGCTGACCCTGCTCAGCGCCTGTGATTCTTCTGAACCCCCAGCCACGGTGACCCCCGCTGCCCCTGCTGCGCAACAGCCACAGGCGCCCAAGCCAGCGGTCGACCGCGACGCGCTGGCCAAGCGCTACGCCGGGCGCGAGCTGGAGGTGGTCGACGTCTCCGAGGTGCAGCTCGACGGCGCCAGTGCGCTGTCGGTGACCTTCTCCATCCCGCTGGACCCCGACCAGCCCTTCGCCGAGCGCCTGCACCTGGTCGACAGCACCGCTGGCAAGGTCGACGGCGCCTGGGAGCTGACCGACAACCTCAGCGAGTTGCGCCTGCGCCACCTGGAGCCGCAGCGCAAACTGGTGCTGACCATCGATGCTGGCCTGACGTCGATCAATGGCGGCAAACTCGCCAAAGAGCACGTCAGCCGCTTCGAAACCCGCGACCTGCAGGCCAGCGTCGGCTTCGCCAGCCGCGGTTCGCTGCTGCCGACCCGCCTGGCCGAAGGTCTGCCTGTGATCGCGCTGAACGTCGACAAGGTCAACGTCGAGTTCTTCCGTATCAAGCCCGAGGCGCTGCCGCGTTTCCTGTCCCGCTGGGGCCGGGCCAGCAACCTGGATACCTGGGAGGCGCGCGAACTGCTGCCGATGGCCGATCTGGTCTATGGCGGGCGCTTCGACCTCAACCCGGCGCGCAACACCCGTGAAACCTTGCTGCTGCCCATCGCCGGCCTGGAGCCGTTCAAGCAGCCGGGCGTGTACCTGGCGGTGATGCGTGAGGCCGGCAGCTACAGCTACTCGCAGCCGGCGACGCTGTTCTCCCTGAGTGATATCGGCCTGTCCGCGCATCGTTATCGCGACCGTCTCGACGTGTTCACCCAGGCGCTGGAAGGTGGTAAGGCGCAGTCCGGCGTGCAGCTCGAGCTGCTCGATGGTGATGGCGCGCTGCTGGCTGAAGGCAAGACCGATTCGGCTGGCCATACACAGCTGCCGTTGCCAGCCAAGGCCCAGGTGCTGCTGGCCAAACAGGACGAGCAGACCAGCCTGCTGCGCCTGAACACGCCGGCGCTGGACCTGGCCGAGTTCGATATCACCGGCCCGAAAGCGCACGCCCTGCAGTTCTTTGTGTTCGGCCCGCGCGATCTGTATCGCCCCGGCGAAACGGTGCTGCTAAACGGCCTGTTGCGTGATGCCGACGGCAGCCCGGTCAAGGCCCAGCCGGTCAGCGTCGAGGTGCGCCGCCCGGATGAGCAGATCAGCCGCAAGTTCGTCTGGAATGCTGGCGATGACGGCCTCTATCAATACCAGCTGCCGCTCGCCGAAGAGGCCCCGACCGGCCGCTGGCAGCTGTTGCTCGACCTGGGCAACGGCAACCCGCAGCTGTACGAATTTCTCGTCGAGGATTTCCTGCCCGAGCGCATGGCCCTGGAGCTCAAGGGCCAGGACCAGCCCTACGCGCCGGGCGACAGCGCCGAGTTCGCGGTGACCGGACGCTACCTCTATGGTGCGCCGGCCGCTGGCAATCGTCTGACCGGGCAGCTCTACGTGCGCCCGTTGCGTGAGGCGGTGGCGAGCCTGCCGGGCTATCAGTTCGGCGACATCACCGAGGCCGACCTGAGTCAGGACCAGGAGCTCGACGAAGTCAATCTCGACGACCAGGGCCGCGCCGTGCTGCGCCCGGAAAACCGCTGGGGCGACGCCAAGTCGCCGCTGCGTTTGATCCTCCAGGCCAGCCTGCAGGAGTCCGGCGGCCGTCCGATTACCCGCCGCATCATTCAGCCGGTATGGCCCGCCGAGCGTCTGCCGGGTGTGCGCGGGCTGTTCGACGGCGAGGAGGTCGATGCCGACAGCCTGGCCGAATTCGAGATACTGGTGGCCGACGCCGCCGGCAACAAGCTGGCGGCCGACAGCCTCAACGTGCGCCTGGTGCGTGAGCGTCGCGACTACTTCTGGAGCTTCTCTGACGGTGAAGGCTGGCGTCACAACTACAACGAGAAATTCCTCACCCTCAGCGACGAGCCGCTGAAGGTTGCCGCGGGCGGCACCACCAAGGTCAGCTTCCCGGTGGAGTGGGGCCCGTACCGGGTCGAGGTGGTGGACAACCAGACCGGTCTGGTCAGCAGCCTGCGCTTTTGGGCCGGCTACCGCTGGCAGGACAACGCCGACGGCGGCGCGGTGCGCCCGGACCAGGTCAAACTGGCCTTGGACAAACCGGCCTATGCGGCGGGCGACGTGGCCAAGATCACCGTCACCCCGCCGGCTGCGGGTAATGGCTACCTTCTGGTCGAGTCCAGCGAGGGGCCGCTGTGGTGGCAGGAAATCAGCGTGCCGGCCGAGGGTCAGACCTTCGAGCTGCCCATCGACAAGAAATGGGCGCGTCATGACCTCTATCTCAGTGCTTTGGTGGTTCGCCCCGGCGAGCGCAAGGCGCAGGTCACGCCCAAGCGCGCCGTCGGCCTACTGCACCTGCCACTGGAGCGCGCCCCGCGCAAGCTGGCGGTGAGCCTGGAAGCGCCCGAGAAGATGCGGCCCAAGCAACCGCTGAAGGTCAAGGTCAGCGCGCGCAACGCCGACGGCAGCATCCCCGACAAGGTGCACGTGCTGGTCGCCGCGGTGGACGTGGGCATCCTCAACATCACCAGCTACGCCACCCCCGATCCCTTCGCCAACTTCTTCGGGCGCAAGGCCTATGGCGCTGACCAGCTGGATATCTATGGACAGCTGATCGAAGCGCAGGGGCGTGTCGCCAGCCTGGCCTTCGGTGGTGACGCCGGCCTCGCCGCTGGTGGCAAGCGCCCGGATACCAGCGTGCTGATCGTAGCCCTGCAAAGCGATGCGCTGCAGCTGAACGACAAGGGCGAAGGCGAAGTCAGCCTGGATATCCCCGACTTCAACGGTGAGCTGCGACTGATGGCGCAGGCCTGGACCGACGAGCGTTTCGGCATGGCCGAGGCCAAGACGGTGGTGGCCGCGCCACTGATCGCCGAACTGTCGATGCCGCGCTTCCTTGCCGGTGGTGATGAAACCACCCTGGCGCTGGACCTGACCAACCTCTCCGGCGCCGAGCAGCAGCTCGATGTGCAACTGGGCGTTGAAGGCCAACTGCGTCTGCTCGGCAAGGGTGAATCACCGATCAGCCTGAAAGATGGCGAGCGCACCACCTTGCGCATTCCGGTGCGCGCCGAGGGCGGTCTGGGCCAGGGCCGTATCCATGTCGAGGTGCAGGGCCTGGCGCTGCCGAACGAGACGCTGGGCGACTTCAGCCGCGAGTGGACACTGGGCATCCGACCGGCCTACCCGGCGCAGTTGCAACACTTCCGCGCGGTACTGGGTGAGGGCGAGCCCTGGAGCATGCCGGCTGGCACCCTCAATCAGTTCGAACCTGCCGGGCTGGAGGCGGTGCTGGCCCTGTCGAGCCGCCCGCCGCTTAACCTCGGCGAGCAGATTCGTGCGCTCAAGGCGTACCCCTACGGCTGCCTGGAGCAGACCACCAGTGGCCTGTATCCGTCGCTCTACGCCGATGCTGCCAGCCTCAAGCGCCTTGGACTTGAGGGTGAACCTGACGAGCAGCGGCGCAAGAGCATCGAGCTGGGTATCGAGCGTCTGCTTGGTATGCAGCGGCATAGCGGCGGCTTCGGCCTCTGGAGTGCCGAGAGCGAAGAGGAATATTGGCTCACCGCCTATGTCACCGATTTCCTTCTGCGTGCCCGCGAGCAGGGCTTCGGCGTACCGCCGGAAGCACTGAAGAAGGCCAGTGATCGCCTGCTGCGCTACCTGCAGCAGAGCAGCCTGATCGAGGCCAGCTACAGCCAGGACTTCGCCCACACCCGCTTCGCCGTGCAGGCCTACGCCGGCTACGTGCTGGCGCGCAGCCAACAGGCGCCGCTGGGTGCGCTGCGCAGTCTGTTCGACCGCCGCAGCGATGCGCGTTCCGGCCTGCCGCTGGTGCAACTGGCAGCGGCGCTGAAGCTGATGGGCGATGCGCCGCGTGCCGAGCAGGCGTTGAATCAGGGCTTGATCCAGCAGCGCGATGGCGAGCGCTGGATGGCCGATTACGGCAGTCCGCTGCGTGACCAGGCGCTGATCCTCGCCCTGCTGGAGGAGCACGACCTGGCGGCCGGTCAGCGCGAGCAGCGTCTGTTCAACCTGGCCGATGAGCTGGCTGGCCAGCGCTGGCTGTCGACTCAGGAACGCAATTCGCTGTTCCTCGCCGGTCGCGGCATTCTCGGCAAGCCAGAGCAGACCTGGAGCGCTGCGCTTACCAGCGGCACCTTCCAGTTCGAGCTGAGCAACCAGCAGCCCGGTATCAAGCTGGAGCGTGGCGAACTGGCCGAACCGCTGAGCGTGAACAATGCCGGCAGCACCAAGCTGTATCAGCAGTTGACCCTGTCCGGTTATCCGAGCCAGGCGCCACGCGCCGGTGGTGAGAACCTCAGCATCGAACGCGAGTACCTCGGCATGGATGGCCGCCCGCTCGATCTGCAGCGCCTGGACAGCGGCGAGCTGGTGCTGGTGCACCTGGCTGTGCGGGCCAAGCAGCGGGTACCGGACGCGCTGGTGGTGGACCTGCTGCCGGCTGGCCTGGAGCTGGAGAACCAGAACCTGGCGCAGAGCGCCGCGAGCCTCGATGACGCCGGCAGCAACGTCAAGGAATGGCGCCGCTCCATGCAGAACGCGCGGATCAAACACCAGGAATACCGTGGTGATCGCTATGTGGCAGCGGTGGATGTCGAGGAGTATGGCACCACCCACCTGCTCTACCTGGCCCGTGCGGTGACGCCGGGCAGCTACCGTGTACCGCCACCGCAGGTCGAATCCATGTATCGGCCGAGCTGGCAGGCACTGGGTAGTGCGCCGGATAGTCTGGTGGTGAGGGGGCGCTAAAAGCGATCCCGGATTCATTTGGGCTACAGTCTGCGTAGCCCGGATGAATCCGGGAGCTTGTACTGACCATGCCATTCAAACGCTGGCAGCGTTGGCTGCTAATCCTCCTGCTCCCCCTGACCCTGCTCTGGCTAGCCGACCAACTCTTTCCACTACCCCTGCCCGAGGATGATCTGGCGCGTGTGGTGCTGGCCGAGGACGGCACGCCGTTGTGGCGCTTCGCTGACCGTGATGGTGTATGGCGCTACCCGGTGACGCCCGAAGAAGTATCGACCTATTACCTCGAAGCACTGCTGACCTACGAGGACCGCTGGTTCCGCCAGCACCCCGGCATCAACCCGCTGGCGCTCGGCCGTGCGGCCTGGCAGAACCTCACCGGCGGGCGCGTGGTGTCCGGCGGCAGTACGCTGTCGATGCAGGTGGCGCGGCTGCTCGATCCGCACGGGCGCAATCTGCCGGGCAAGCTCAAGCAGCTGTGGCGGACCGCGCAGCTGGAGTGGCACCTGTCCAAGGATGAAATCCTCACCCTGTATCTGAATCGCGCGCCCTTCGGCGGCACCCTGGAGGGTGTCGCGGCGGCGAGCTGGAGTTACCTGGGCAAGCCGCCGAGCCAACTGACCCGTGCCGACGCCGCGCTGCTCGCGGTGCTGCCGCAGGCGCCCAGCCGGCTGCGCCCGGACCGTCATCCCGAGCGCGCCCAGGCCGCACGTGACAAGGTGCTGCGGCGCCTGGGCGAATTTCAGGTATGGCCGCAGGCGCAGGTGGATGAAGCGCTGGAAGAGCCGGTGTTTCTCGCGCCACGCCGTGAGCCAAGCCTGGCGCCCTTGCTGGCGCGGCGGCTGAACCGTACCGGCAGCCCACCGCTGATTCGCACCACCCTCGATGCCGGCTTGCAGCTGCGCCTGGAAGACCTGCTGCTGGGCTGGCGCGCGCGCCTGCCCGAGCGCACCTCGGCGGCGATTCTGGTGGTCGAGCACGAGAGCATGGCGGTGCGTGCCTATCTTGGGTCGGTGGATATCGCTGATACCGCGCGCTTCGGCCATGTCGATATGGTCCGCGCCCTGCGTTCGCCCGGTTCGACGCTCAAGCCCTTTCTCTACGGCATGGCCCTGGATGCCGGGCTGATTCACTCCGAATCGCTGCTGCAGGACGTGCCGCGGCACTATGGCGACTACCGTCCCGGCAACTTCGCCGCCGGCTTCATCGGCCCGGTATCGGCCAGCGAGGCGCTGGCCACCTCGCTCAACCTGCCCGCCGTGCAACTGCTCGAAGCCTATGGGCCGAAGCGCTTCGCCGGCGAGCTGCGCAGTGCCGGCGTGCCGATTCGCCTGCCGGCGCTGGCCGAGCCGAACCTGGCACTGATTCTGGGGGGCGGCGGCTCGCGCCTGGAAGCGCTGGTGGCTGGCTACAGCGCCTTCGCCCGTGGTGGCATGGTGGCCAAGCCTCGCCTGCAGCCGGGTGATGAGCTGCGCGAACGGCGCCTGCTGTCGCCCGGTTCGGCCTGGATCATCCGGCGCATTCTCAGCGGTCAGGCACGTCCTGATCGTGACCCGCGCGCGTACCTGGCGCAGCGCCCTACCCTGGCCTGGAAGACCGGCACCAGCTACGGCTTTCGCGATGCCTGGGCCATCGGCGTCGGCCCGCGTCACCTGATCGGTATCTGGATCGGTCGCCCGGACGGCACTCCGGTGCCGGGCCAGTTCGGCCTGGCCTCGGCCGCGCCGCTGCTGTTGCAGGTGCATGATCTGCTGGTCAATCGCGACAGCCAGCGCGGCATCGCTGCACCGGCCGACCCGCAGCCGGCCGAGGTCGGCGTGGCCGCCATCTGCTGGCCGTTGGGGCAGCCGATGAGCAAGGACGATCCCAACTGCCGTCGCCTGCGCTTTGCCTGGACGCTGGAAGGCACCACGCCCCCCACGTTGTTGGCAGCCGATCAGCCATTGGGTAGCGGCCTGCGCGAGCGTTATTGGCTCAATGCCGATGGGCGTCGCGTTGGTCCAGGTTGTGCCGGGGCCGAGGCGCGTGAACTGGCCTTGTGGCCGGCGCCATTGGAGCCCTGGCTGCCACGTCGTGAGCAGCGCACGGCACGTTTACCGAGCGTCGATCCGAGTTGCCCGCCACCGCGCAGCAGCCAGGTGGCGCCGCTGTCCATCGTCGGCGTGCGCGATGGTGATCGTTTGCGTCGCCCGCAAGGCAATCATGAGCCACTGCGGCTCAGCCTTTCGGCGCTGGGAGGAAGTGGCCGGCGTTGGTGGTTCCTCGATGGCCGACCGCTGGGTGACACCGCGCTGGATGCACCCTTCAACCATGCCTTCGACAGCGGCAGGCATCAACTGAGCGTGCTTGACGAGGGTGGTCAGACCGCTCGTCTGGAATTCAGCGTAGGGCCGTGAAGCGATGCGCTGGCGGTGTGCGGGCGCCGACCGCTCTGGCCTGAGGCCTGATCATCCCTGCAAATAATGCCGCCTGTAGCGAATAAAGCTTGGTCGTGAGCCGCCGATATGAAATCTGACGGTAACCGATTTGCAATTTGTGTACATTTTTGTATCCAATTGCTCGGCGAGCTCAAAATAATAACCGGGAGAAGCCTCCATGCGCCTCTGGCAACGCAGTATTCAGTGGCAGTTGATCCTCAGCATGGGCGCTGCCCTGTTGGCCAGTATTCTAATTGTCGTCGGCATCTACTCGGCGGTGGTCAATCGCCTGACCGAGCGCTACCTGATCGAAGAAGCGCTGCCGGCGCGGGTGCTGGCGATCCGCAACGACCTGGAGCGGGTGCTGACTGCGCCCATTACCGCCAACGCCTCGATTGCCGAGAACAGCCTGGTGCAGGACTGGTTGGCAGCTGGCGAGGATACTTCCCGGCGTGACGAGTTCGCGCGCTATCTGGAGGGCGTGCGCGCCCAGCAGAACGCCATGACCACCTCCATCGTCGCCCTGGCCAGTGGCAACTACACCACCGGCGAAGGGCTGATGCGCACCCTCGACCGCAGTCAGGCGGAGAACCAGTGGTTCTATCGCCTGGTCGACAGCGACCGGGACCGGGTGCTGGAAATCGATATCGACAAGACCACGCGGCTGCCCACGTTGTTCATCAACCAGCGCATCAAGCGCGGTGGCAAGACCCTTGGTGTCGCCGGCCTGGGCTACAACCTGGCGGACATGTCGAAGATGATCAGCGAATTCCGCTTCGGCGAACGCGGCCAGGTGTTTCTTATCGACAGCCAGGGCAGCGTCAAGGTGCATCCGCGTTCGGAGCTGAGCGGCAATGGCAAGCTCGCCGAACTCTTCGGTGCCGACGCCAGCCGCCAGGTGCTTGCAGGCGACAGCCGGGCGGTACGTTTCGAGCGCGATGGCGAGACCTTTCTCGCCGTGGCGCAGAAGTTCGCCAGTATCGACTGGCTGCTGGTCAGCGAAGTGCCCGAGGCCGAAGTCTACGCCGAGGCCCGGCAGGCGCTACTGATGACCAGCCTGATCGGCGTGGCCGTGGCGCTGTTGTTCCTGGGGCTGGTGGTGCTGCTGGCTCGCGGCCTGGTGCGGCCGATCCGTCAGGTGACCCAGGCACTGGTGGAAATCGGTGGCGGCGGTGGCGACCTGACGCGACGCCTGGATGAATCGCGGGCCGACGAGCTGGGTGACCTGGCGCGGGGCTTCAACCGCTTTCTTGCCAGCCAGCGCGATCTGATCGGCGATGTGCTGGCCACCAGCGAGCGCCTGCGTACCGCAGTCGGTCAGGTGGCGCGGGTGGTGGAGAACACCGCAGGGCGTGCTGTGCAACAGCAGGAAATGACCGACATGGTGGCCACCGCCGTGCACGAGATGGGCCTGACCGTGCAGGAGATCGCGCGCAACGCCAGCAACGCCGCGCAGTCCTCGCACAGCGCGCGCGACGAGGCGCAGAGTGCGCGTCAGGTGGTGGGCCAGTCCATCGCCCATATCGAGCGCATGTCCGCCGATATTGGCAGCGCGGCGGGAGCGGTGACCGAGTTGGCCGAGCAGGTCGCGTCGATCGATCAGGTGCTGGCGGTGATCCGCGGTATTTCCGAGCAGACCAATCTGCTGGCGCTCAACGCGGCCATCGAAGCCGCGCGCGCCGGGGAGATGGGGCGCGGCTTTGCCGTCGTGGCAGATGAGGTGCGCACCCTGGCCAGCCGCACCCAGGCGTCGACCGACGAGATTCAGCAGATGATTCAACGCCTCAAGCAGGGTGCCGAAACTGCCGTCAGCTCCATGCACGCGGGGCAATCGGCCACCGGTACCGGCGTCGAATCCAGTCAGCGCACCGGGCAGTCGCTGGGTGCCATCACCGAGCAGGTCGAGCGCATCAGCGACATGAACACTCAGGTGGCTGCGGCGACCGAAGAACAGAGCTCGGTGACCGAGGAAATCAACCGCAACGTGCAGGGCATCGCCGACCTGGCGCACGCCACGGCCGGTGAGGTGCGCGCTTGCCGTGAGGATTGCCAGACCCTGAGCCGCCTGGCCGATGATCTGGCCGGGCAGATGGGCAAGTTCAGGCTGTAATCCTGAGGTCCGTTCTCAGTGATCGGCCGCAACCAGGCGGTTGCGGCCCTCGCGTTTGGCACGGTAGAGCGCCCCGTCGACGCGCTTGAAGAAGGCATCGGCGTCGCCGTCATGACTGCTGCTGAAACAGCCGACGCCCAGGCTGGTGGTCAGCTCCAGGCGCTGGCCGGCCAGCAGCAGGCCTTCTGTTTCAAGTTCCTGGCGAAAGTGCTCGGCCAGATCCCACGCCTGGGTCAGGGTAGTGCCCGGCAGCAGTACGCCGAATTCTTCGCCACCCAGGCGCAGCAGTGCGTCGCCATCGCGGCGGAACACCTTGCGCATGCGTTCGGCGAAGGCGCTCAGGCAGGCGTCGCCACCGGCATGGCCGTGTTCGTCGTTGACCTTCTTGAAGAAGTCGATATCCATCAGCACCAGTGACAGCGGCTCGCCCTGGCGTACCGCATTGGCCACCAGGCTGGGGAACAGGTTGTTGAACTGATAGCGGTTGCCCAGTTGGGTCAGGCTGTCGGTGCGGCTGAGCAGATCGAGCTGACTCTGCTGCTCCAGCAGCTTTAGCTCCAGATCGAGAGTGGCGCGGTATTCACGGTGATTGCGCCCCAGCACCAGAATCAGATAGCCGAGGTAGAAGGTCAGGGTGATCAGCATCGCATGCTTCTGTTGCCAATTCAGCGCCATCACTGTCAGGCCCGGCAGGTAGAGCAGGGCCAGCGCGAGCAGGGCGCGGCCACGGCGCATGGCGAAGTTGAAGGTCATTGCCGTGGCGAAGGCCACCGTGGCCAGGGTGGCGATCATTTCCGAGTCATTGTAGGCGTCGCTGTACACCGCCAGCGCATGGGCCTGGCCCCAGCACAACGAAGTCAGGAGGATCAGACCCCAGTGACGATCCAGCCAGCACTGCAACTGTTCAGGGCTGTCGAGGCCATCGGGGCGGTGCAGCAGTCGCGCAGCCAGGAGTACGACGAACACCGTACAGCCCAGCACGCCGCTGACCATCAGGCTGCCCGGTGCCGCACTGAATACCCAGGTCAGCAGCCAGGCGAGGACGTAGAAGAAACCTCCCAGGCGCGTGCGGATACGGGTGTCATCCACTTCACGCCATAGGGCGAAGGTATTGGGCTGGCGCGGTACTTCGGCGTCGGACATTTTTGTGATCACAGAATGCTCTCATGTGAGCATAGCGCTTTTTGATTGCAGCAAGGGTGTCGATTGGCCAGCATCCTGTGCCGTTTGGTTCTCAACACCTTGTTATCTTTGTCGCCCGTTCGCAGCGAAGCCACCGCTCTCTCGGCAGTCAGACCCCGAGGCTCTGTTGTCTCGAACGACTGCAACAAACGCGCCGCACACTGCCCCATCCACCCTCATGCGAGCGCTACGCGATGATGTCCGCTGCCAAGGGGATGCTTGGAAAGCTTCCTGTACTGAGTCCATGGAAATGGGTGTTGCTGCTGGGGGCCGTGCTGGTTGCCTACCAGATGAAAGCGATGCATCTGGACGACCGTCTCTATTTCTGGATCACGACGTCCTGGCATCAGGATGACTGGGCTCAACGTAGTTTGTGGCTACCGGAGTATCGGGTCGAGATCGATGCCAAGCCGGTCGTCGGCGTTTCCGATAATTTCTCTGGTCTTAGCTACGACGACGACCGCCATCAGATCTGGGCCGTGCTCAACAACCCTGAGCAATTGCTGAGGCTGAGCGTCGATGGCGAGGTTTTGGGCCGCTATCCCCTGCATGGCTTTCAAGATGTCGAAGGTGTGACCTACCTCGGTGATGACCTGTTGCTTCTGGCCGAGGAACGCAAGCATGCGTTGGTCGCAGTATCTGTGCCGCACCGTGAGGGTACCTTGCAGCGTGCCGATTATCGCGCACTGACCCTTGGCATCGATCTGAGTGGCAACCAGGGGTTCGAAGGCCTTGGCTATGATCGGGCAGGCGACCGTCTGTTCGTTGTCAAGGAACACTCACCGCGCAAGCTCTACGAGATTCGTGGTCTCAAACGCAGCCTGCAGGGCGAGTTCGGCCTTGAAGTGATCGATCGCCAGAACTGGATAGATCAGCGGATATTCGCGAGCGATTTGTCGTCTGTACATTTCGATGAGCGCACTGGCCATCTGGTGTTACTGAGCGATGAATCGCGCTTGCTGATTGAACTGGGCAAAGATGGGCAACTGATCAGCTTCCGTTCCCTGCTTCGAGGCTTCGCAGGTTTGCGTGGCAGTGTGCCGCAGGCCGAAGGTGTCACCTTCGATGCACAGGGAAATCTTTACCTGGCCAGCGAACCCAATCTCTTTTACCGGCTGCAACGCCAATGACTTTTCACCCCCGGCGGATCAGCCAGATGCCGGCGACGATCAGCAGCAAGCCCGCCACTTTGCTGAAGGTTATCGGCGCTTCACGAAAGCCTGCCCAGCCGAAATGATCGAGGGTGATGGCCATGGCCAGCTGCCCGGCGATCACCAGCACCATGAACAGCAGCGCGCCCACGCGTGGCCCGGCGAAGGCGGCGGTGGCGATGAAGAATGCGCCGAGCAGGCCGCCGCTCCAGTGCCACCAGGTCAGCGCCTTGAGTGCACCAAGCCCGGGCATCTCGCGCTGGCTCAGGGTCATCAGCAGCAACGCCAGGCTGCCGACGGCAAAGGAGATCAGCGCCGCGGCGAAGACGCTGGACAGATGGCGGGCGAGTTGGCCGTTGATACCGGCCTGCAATGGCAGTACCGCACCGGCGAGGAAGGGCAGGGCCAGCAGCCAGCCGCTGATGTGGTTCATGGGTAACTCCAGCGAGGAAGGGAGGATGGGGCGAGGCGTTACGGCAGGGCTTTTTCCAGTTGCACCAGTGCCACGCGGCTGCCATCCGGGGCGCGGCGTTCGACGATGCCGACGGTGTGGTAGCCGAGGCGGGTATAGAGCAGCAGCCCGCCTGCATTGGCGTTGAAGCAGGACACCTTCATCAGCGGCGCTCTGTAGCGCTCCCGCGCAAGCTTTTCCATCACCTCAACCAGATGCTGGGCCACGCCCTTGCCGCGTGCCCAGGGCGCCACCATCAGGTTGCCCAGGGCGCAGAACTCGCCGTGCTGCCACTGGTAGAAATTGGCGAAGCCGGCGACTTTCCCATCAAGCTCCACCACGGTGCTTTCGCGCCGCTCGGCGATGGCGGCAGCTAGCTGGCCGACGTTGAGTGGCCAGCTGGCTTTCGGGTAGCAGAAGAACAGTTCATCGATGTTCTGCGGGAAGCCGACCACGTCGCCGAGATCGGTGGCCGTGGCCGGGCGGTGTTGCAGGTGTGCGTTCAAGCTGGGTGGTCCTTGTTCAGCGCGGTGGATACTGCGAGAGCACCTGGGTGACGGTTTCGCGGATCGCCCGTTCGCGTTCCGCCGGGCTGGGCGCTTGGTTGCGCATGATCTGCTCGCCGCTGCCGCGCCACACCAGTTTGCCGTCTTTGCCGTCGTAAAGATCGATCTGCAGGGTGGCGACCTTGTAGTCCACGCGGCGCGTTTCGGTGAAGGCCGGGCCGCCCCAGTAGCCACCCCAATAGCCGCCCCAGCCACCGCCGTACTGGGTGGTGATCTGATCCTGACGCTCGTCGACGATCAGCACACTCTGGACTTTCAGGTCACCCTGGCCGTCGGCCGCCTGGCGCAGGCCGCGCTGCTCGAGCTGCTCGGCGACCGCCTGACTGATGCGCGCCTCGGTGATATCGCTCTTCAGGCGCGCGTCATCGGGCTGGTAGGCGAGCTTGTCGTCCATCCAGCTCCAGCTGCGGTAGGCGCCGAAGTCACGACTGGGGTCGAAGTCGCGTTCCAGGCTGACGCTGGCGCAGCCACTCAGCAGCAGGGCCAGGATCAGGTAGGACAGGTTACGCATGATGCTCTCCGGGGCAGTCGATCAATAGGGTGGGTAGCCGTTAAGCGCGCTGCGGATGGCCGCGCGCATGGCGTCGGCCTGCGCTGCCTGATCCTTGCCGGTCACGGCTTCGCCGCTGCCTGACCAGACCACCTGGCGGTCGCGTGGATCGATCAGTTCGATGTGCACCACCGCCACTTTCTGTTCGTAGGTGCGCACGATAGGGACGCTACCGTAGGCGCCGTAGCGGCGATCCCAGTGGCTGCCGGTGCCGTAGTAGCCACCGACGTTGTCCTGATATTGGCGCAGGCGGGTTTCCTGGCTGATACGGGCGTTGACCAGCACGTCGCCGGGACCATTGAGTGCCGGACGCAGGCCGTACTGGTCGAGGCCGGCGCTGACGCTGTCGGCCAACTGATCGCCGCCAGGCGCACGGCCATCCAGCCAGCTCCAGCTGCGGTAGCGGCCGTAGTCACGCGGTGCCGCTGGATAGGCGCTGCGGTCGAAGGTCGTCGCCGCGCCAGGCGGTGCCGGCGGCATCGGCAGTGATTCGGCCTGGTAAGGGTTCTGGCTCTGGCAGGCGGCCAGCAGCGGCAGGATGAGTATGGCTATGGCGGTGCGCATGGTCGTCTCCGTGGTCGCGCGCGACATCCCCGATGGCTTCAGGCTACGCCGGACTGTCGGCTTCGTCCAACGCGTGCGCCGCGACTTCAGCGTGGTCGGCAGATCCAGTGCAGGTAGCGGCCGAGCCCCTCGAAGCTGGGGTGACGGCGGTGCGTCAGTTCCATTTCCAGCAGGTCGATCAGCTCGGCCTTGGCCTGGAATTGCTGCGGCATGTAATCGTGGAAAACGCGTACGCCGCTACGGCTTTCGACCTGCCAGTAGGCTGCGAGTTGCGTGTCCAGCTCCCGTGGGTCGACCGGTTGCTGTGGCGTCAGGCTCTGTTTCTCGCCGGCGAAGTGTTCCTTGCGCAGCTTGCGAAAATGCCCCTTGAGCAGGTTGCGGTAGATCAGCGCGTCCTTGTTGTAGAAGGCCAGCGACAGCCAGCCATCTTTGGCCGTCAGCTGGTGCAGCACCGGCAGGATGGCTGCCGGCTCGGCCAGCCACTCCAGCACGGCGTGGCATAGCACCAGATCGTAGGGCTCTTGCAGTTGGCCGAGCAGTTCCTGCCAGGGCGCCTGGATGAACATGGCGTTCTGGCCGGCTTCGGCGAAGCGCTGGCGCGCACCTTCGAGCATGGGTTCGGCCGGCTCGGCCAGGGTGACCTGGTGACCGCGCTGGGCCAGCCACAGGCTCATGTGGCCCAGGCCGGCGCCTACGTCCAGTACGCGTAGCGGGCGATCCGGCAGCGCCTCGGCCAGGTCGGCCTGCAGTACGGCGAGGCGGATGGCACCCTTGGCGCCGCCGTAAATCTTCTCGGCGAAACGGGTGGCGAGTTCGTCGAAGTGGCGGTCGCTCATTTGAGGAAGCGCCGTTCGTTGTCGGCTAGCTTGTCGAGTACGGTCTGGTTCATGTCGAGGCCCAGCTCGCTGCACAGTTGCAGCAGGTAGAGCACCACATCGGCCACTTCCTGCCCGGCATGGGCGAGCTGCTCTGGGGGCAACTGGCGCGACTGCTCCTCGCTCAGCCACTGGAAGATTTCCACCAGCTCGGCCATTTCCACGCTGGCGGCCATGACCAGGTTCTTCGGGCTTTGGTAACGGCGCCAGTCGTTGTGATCGCGAATGGCGTGCATGCGGGCGGTGAGTGCAGCGATGTTCATGGTGCGGCTCCTGTCGAGCCGCATAGCTTCGGCTCGAACGGAGGTGACCGCAAGTCGTTGGTGGGAGCGCATGGCCCGTAGCCCGGATGCAATCCGGGGGCGCGTGTCGAGAATATTCACCCCGGATTGCATCCGGGCTACGTCAGGCAGGCAGCGGCTGCCAGCTACCGGCCATATGCGGGGTGTCGCTTTCGCCGATGAGGCGGAACTGGCCGTTGGCGCCCGGCTCGCTGGCTTGCAGGGCCACGTGGGTGGGCAGCAGCACCGGCTTCTGGAACCGCACCTCGACCACGTAGCCGGCCTGCGGCAGGTGTGCCTGCAGGGCCGCCAGGCTGCGCGCCTTGTTCCACAGACCATGGGCGATCGCACGCGGGAAGCCGAACAGACGTGCCGTTGCGGCGTACAGGTGGATCGGGTTGTAGTCTCCAGCCACGCGCGCGTAGCGCCGTCCGGTATCGGCGGGCGCGCCCCAGTCGGCCAGTGGCGTCAGCTCCAGCGGCGGCTGTTCGGCGCGCAGTGGCACCTGCCCTTCGAGACGCAGGGCGCGGCAGAGAATGCGGCTGTCACCTTCCCAGAGCAGGCCGAGCTGATCTTCCAAACGGGTGATCAGGCTGAAAGTGGCGCCCTTGTCGTGCGGTTGCAGGTCAGTGACCTGCACGCTGATCTGGAACGGCCCCAGCCCGCCCAGCGGACGCAATACGCGGACACGATTCTCCAGATGCACCAGGCCCAGCAGTGGGAACGGAAAGCGGCGGTCGGTGAGCAACTTCATCTGCAGACCGAAGGCCAGCACATGCGGATAGACCGGTGGCAGGTAGGGGCTGTCTGCGATAGCGCAGACCTGGCGATAGCGCGCCAGGTGCTGCGGCTCCACCTCCACACGGCAGCGCAGACCGATATTGGGCAGCTGGCGGCCAGTCACCTTGCGGCGCAGGGCTGCGCGCAGGAACAGGCCGGGCAGGGCCGGTGTTGTATCGAGATCGAGCCAGTCGATGGCCATTGGCGAACTCCTTGGCGAATGAATGACAGCAGCTTAACCCTCAGACCCACGCTGGCATTGGCTGTTCTGCCCAGCGTGTGCGCAGGCTAGCCAATCGGTCTGCGACGTGGTTTGCGCGCGGCGGCTCGCTGCCCCTAAGATGGCGCCGTTCACGAATAATGCTCACTAATAAGAAGAACAGCAGGAATCATGCGTGACCTGACCGACGATGTGGCGCTGATGCGCCCGGTAATCGATGCCCTGCGTGCCAGCGGAACTGATCCTGACCGCGTGCTGGTGCGCGTTGGCCTGCCTCCTGGCGGGCTGCCGGCTGGCCGCTTTCCCCATGCGGCCCAGGCCGCGTTCTGGAAGGCCGCCAGCGAAGAGTGCGGCGAGGAGCACGTCGGCCTGTACCTGGCCCAGCACCTGCCCGCTTTCCATGGCCTGCTTCTGGAATACCTGTTTCTCTCCAGCGAAACCTTTGGCGTTGGCCTGCGCCACGCGCTGCGCTACGTGCGCCTGCTCTCCGACACCCTCAGCGCGCGTCTGGACGTGTACGGCGATGTGGCCGTGCTGACGTTGGGCGTGGAGACCGACACGCCGCGGCATTTTCCGGAGATGTTGGCAGGGGCGGTGATCCGTCTGTTCGCGGCCTTGACCGAAAACGATTTCCGCCCGCGTGAAGTGCGTTTCATGCATGCCGAGGGCGCATCCGCTGAGCGCTATCAGGCGGTTTACGGCTGCCCGGTGCGCCTTGGCGCCGAGGACTGCGCGCTACTGTTCGACGCTGCAGTGCTGGACAAGGCCTCGCGCCACGCCGCCCCGGAATTGTTGCGCATGCACGAATCGCTGGCGCGGCGGCAATTGGCGGAAGTGGAGAGGCTGGACCTGGTGCGCCAGGTGCGCGAGCTGATCGCCGAGTTGTTGGTCAATGGCGGCGCCACCCTGGAGCAGGTGGCGGCGCGCTTGAACATGCCGGCACGGCGCTTGCGCGAGCGCCTGGCCATGGCCGGGGTGCGCTTCAACGACCTGATCACCGACTACCGCTGTCGCCTGGCCAAGGAGCTGCTGCTCAAGACCGACGAGCGCATCGAGGTGATAGTCGAGCGCACCGGCTTCTCCGAGCCGAGCACCTTCTACCGCGCGTTCAAGCGCTGGGTCGGGGAAACGCCGGTGGAGTTTCGCAAACGCGGCAAAGGTTGATGCCATCCTGTGGGAGGGGCTTTAGCCGCGACCGTCGCCGCTGAAGCGCCTCCCACACATAGTCACTCGTGACCGTAGGGTGGGCCGGGCGGCGATCCGCTTCAGCCCACCAGCGCAACGGTCTCAGGCGCCCAGCAGGCTTTGCCCACACACGCGCAGCACCTGCGCGGTCACCGCGCCCGAGCCCGGCTGGGCGAACCAGGCCACGGCTTCGGCGACATCCTGCGGCAGGCCGCCCTGGCTCATCGAGTTCATCCGTCGCCCGGCTTCGCGGATGCCCAGCGGAATGGCGGCGGTCATCTGGGTTTCGATGAATCCAGGAGCAACCGCATTGATGCTGATGCCTTTCTTCGCCAGGGCCGGCGCCCAGGCCTGAGCCAGGCCGATTACACCGGCCTTGCTCACCGCGTAGTTGGTCTGGCCCATGTTGCCGGCGATGCCGCTGATCGAGGCGATCAGCACCACGCGGCCGTTGTCGTGCAGTTTGTCGGCGTCCAGCAGCGCCTGGGTCAGAACCTGCGGCGCCTTGAGGTTGACGTCGATCACCGAGTTCCAGAACGCGTCGCTCATCTTCGCCAGGGTCTTGTCGCGGGTGATGCCGGCGTTGTGCACGACGATGTCGAGGCCGTCGGGCAAGGCTTCGACCAGGAGCTGCGGCGCATCGTCGGCGCAGATATCCAGGGTCACCGCCTGCCCACCCAGGCGCGCGGCCAGCGCCTGCAGCGCATCGGTCGCCTGGGGTACATCGAGCAGCACCACCTCGGCGCCGTCACGCGCCAGCACTTCGGCGATGGCGGCACCGATGCCGCGCGAGGCGCCGGTGACCAGGGCCTTCTTGCCGGCCAATGGGCGCGTCCAGTCCTTGACCTGTTCGCCGCAGGCGCCTAGGCGCAGCACCTGACCAGAAACATAGGCACTCTTGGGCGAGAGGAAGAAGCGCAGCGCGCCCTCCAGTTGCTGCTCGCCACCCTTGCCGACATAGAGCAACTGCACGCTGCCACCGCGACGGATTTCCTTGCCCAGCGAGCGGGTGAAACCTTCCAGTGAACGTTGCACGCTGGCGGTGATCGGGTCTTTGATCGACTCCGGCGCACGCCCCAGCACCACCACGCGAGGGCTGTTGGCCAACCCCTTGAAGGTGGGCTGGAAGAAATCGCGCAGCTCGATCAGTTGCTCGAAGCGGGTCAGGTGGCTGGCGTCGAACACCAGCGCCTTGAGTTTGGGGCCGTGCTCGGCGGTCCAGCGGGGCAGGTCGAGCTGGCCGTCGCGAGCTGAGAACAATTGATCGGTGAGCTTGTTGGCAAAGGGCATCACGGCCTGGAGCAGTTCGCCTTCACCACCGAGCAGCAGGGCGCCGTCCACCGGTCGCACGCGGCCGGCCATCCAGCGTTCCAGGCGCACAGGCGCCGGCAGGCCGAGGGCGCCAACCAGGCGGCGGCCAGTGGAGGAGTTGGCGAAAGCGAGGTAACGATCGGACATGAAGGGCTCCTGCGGGCGAATCGAAAGTCGTGTCACTGTACGCGGCAGTTGGCAAAGCGCAATTGACTCTGTTGCCTCACATGCCGGCAAGGCGGCCAATGTTCGTACCTGTTTGAGGTTTAGCCTTTGCAGACACAAGGCTACAGTGTCAGAACCTGTTCACGATCTGCTGCGCATCGGCCCTACTGCGTTAAAAACAGTCTCGGCAAGCCGCTTGCGGCTAACGCGCTTAAGCGCGGCCCGGAGGGCGAGCAAAGCGAGTACTGCTCATTTACAGCTCGTAAAGTCGAGCGCGACTCCGAGCGCTCCTCGCCTGTTTTTGCGGGGCCGCCATCGGTGTTGTATGGCTCTAGCTCACGAGATCGTGAACAGATTCTACGTCTCATGTTTCTGGGAACCGGCTGACGGGCAATAGTTCGCCACAGGTTTCTTCGATTTCTCGACCAGCAAGGAGTCCCCATGACCCAGTTGCGCCGGGTCGCCATCGTAGGCGGCAACCGTATCCCGTTCGCCCGTTCCAACACCGTCTACGCCAGGGCGAGCAATCAGGAGATGCTGACCAGCGCCCTCGAAGGGCTGGTGGAACGTTTCAATCTGCATGGCGAGCGCCTCGGTGAGGTGGTGGCCGGGGCCGTGCTCAAGCATTCGCGAGACTTCAACCTGACCCGCGAGTGCGTGCTGGGCTCGCGCCTGGCGCCGGAGACGCCGGCCTACGACCTGCAGCAGGCCTGCGGCACCGGCCTGGAAGCGGCGATTCTGGTGGCCAACAAGATCGCCTTGGGGCAGATCGACTGCGGCATCGCCGGCGGTGTCGACACCACCTCCGACGCGCCCATCGGCGTCAATGAGGGGCTGCGGCAGATTCTGCTGGAGGCCAATCGTGGCAAGAGCACCGGCGACAAGATCAAGAGCCTGCTGAAGATTCGCCCGCGCCACCTGGCGCCGCACATTCCACGCAATGGCGAGCCGCGCACCGGCTTGTCGATGGGCGAGCATTGCGAGCTGATGGCGCAGCGCTGGGCCATCCCGCGTGACGAGCAGGATCAGCTGGCATTGGCCAGTCACCAGAAGCTGGCGGCGTCCTACGCCGAAGGTTGGCACGATGATCTGATGACGCCGTTTCTCGGCCTGACCCGCGACCAGAATCTGCGTCCGGACATCAGCGCCGAGAAGCTTGCGACCCTCAAGCCCTGTTTCGAGCGCGGACCGCGTGGCACGCTGACCCCGGCCAACTCCACGCCGCTGACCGATGGCGCCTCGCTGGTGCTGCTGGCCAGCGAGGAATGGGCCAAGGCCCGCGGCCTGCCGGTGCTGGCCTACCTGCGCGATGGCGAGGCAGCGGCAGTGGATTTCGTCCAGGGCAAAGAGGGCCTGCTGATGGCGCCGGTGTACGCGGTGTCGCGTCTGCTGGCGCGCAATGGCCTGACTCTGCAGGACTTCGACTACTACGAGATCCACGAGGCCTTCGCCGCTCAGGTGCTGTGCACGCTCAAGGCCTGGGAAGACGCCGAGTACTGCAAGGAGCGCCTGGGCCTGGACGCCGCCCTGGGGTCCATCGACCGCAGCAAGATGAACGTCAAGGGCAGCTCGCTGGCTGCCGGTCACCCGTTCGCGGCCACCGGTGGACGCATCGTCGCCAACCTGGCCAAGCTGCTGTCGGTGGCCGGTGAGGGGCGCGGTTTGATCTCCATCTGCGCGGCAGGCGGTCAGGGTGTGACCGCAATCCTCGAGCGGTAATCCAATACGGGTGGTCGCAAGTCATCGCGATCATTCGATGTAAGAACCTGCTCACGACCTGCTGTGCGTCGGCCCTACTGCGTTAAAAACAGGCTCGGAATGCTCATTTACAGCTCGTAAACTGCGCTTCCTCGCCTGTTTTTGCCTTGTATGGCTCTAGCTTGCAAGGCCCTGATCAGGCTCTGAGCAACTCCGTGATTCGGGCGGCCCGCATAGCGCGTGGCCGCCCTTTTTTTGCGCGGCAGGTTCGCGTTAGGGGGGCGCTCTTACAGGTAGGTGCCACAGCTTTTCGTAGGAGCCCCGCCCCGGGGCGAAGCTTTTCTGGCCAGCGCTGCGGTGGCCTGTCGCGCGGCAAATCACCACAGCGCCAGTTAGGTCTTTAGCGGCTAGTCTTTTAGTGCGCATTGATCCAGATCAATACGCCTTTTCGCGCTTTACTCAGCAGCTTCTCGGCTGCACACCACTTCCATAAGAACAATTTCAGCTCGTTTGACTCCAACACCAGGAGTCTATGGATCGGCTTTGCGTGCTGGGGCCGAAATAACCCTGAATGAGGATGTGACATGTTCGGCCTAGAGGCGCTTGATCTCGCCCGAATCCAGTTTGCCTTCACCATTTCCTTCCACATCGTCTTTCCGGCCATCACCATCGGTCTGGCCAGCTACCTGGCGGTGCTCGAAGGTCTGTGGTTGAAGACCAGCAATACGCTGTACCGCGATCTTTACCACTTCTGGTCGAAGATCTTCGCGGTCAACTTCGGCATGGGCGTGGTCTCCGGTCTGGTCATGGCCTATCAGTTCGGCACCAACTGGAGTGCGTTCTCCGACTTTGCCGGGGCGGTCACCGGGCCACTGCTGACTTACGAGGTGCTCACCGCGTTCTTCCTCGAAGCGGGCTTCCTCGGCGTCATGCTGTTCGGCTGGAATCGCGTCGGACCGGGCCTGCACTTCTTCTCCACGGTGATGGTGGCCATCGGCACGCTGATCTCGACCTTCTGGATTCTCGCCTCCAACAGCTGGATGCACACGCCACAGGGCTACGAGATCATCGATGGTCGGGTGATCCCGGTGGACTGGTTCGCCGTGGTTTTCAACCCCTCGTTCCCCTATCGCCTGGCGCACATGGCCACCGCGGCGTTCCTCGCCACTGCCTTCTTCGTTGGCGCCTCGGCGGCCTGGCACCTGCTGCGCGGGCGTGACAACCCGGCGATTCGCAAGATGCTCTCGATGGCACTGTGGATGGCCCTGCTAGTGGCGCCGGTGCAGGCCTTTATCGGTGACCTGCACGGCCTCAACACGCTCAAGTATCAACCAGCGAAGATCGCCGCCATCGAGGGCCACTGGGAGAACGTCGGCGACGAACCGACCCCGCTGATCCTCTTCGGCTGGCCGGACATGCAGCGCGAGGAAACCCGCTTCAAGGTGGAAATCCCCGCGCTCGGCAGCCTGATTCTCACGCATAGCCTGGACAAGCAGGTGCCGGCGCTCAAGGACTTCCCGCCGGAAGACCGGGCCAATTCCACCATCGTCTTCTGGACCTTCCGCGTCATGGTCGCCATGGGCCTGATGATGATCCTCACCGGCTTGTGGGGCACCTGGCTGCGTCGCGGCGAGCGGTTGTATACCTGCCGGCCGTTCCTGCACCTGGCGGTGTGGATGGGCCCCAGCGGCATCATCGCCATCCTCGCGGGCTGGTACACCACCGAGATCGGCCGCCAGCCCTGGATCGTTCATGGCCTGATGCGTACCGCCGATGCTTCATCAGGGCATAGTGCGGCGCAGTTGGGCTTCACTCTGGCGCTGTTCGTGGTGGTCTATTTCGTGCTGTTCGGTGCGGGTATCGGCTACATGCTGCGCCTGGTGCGCAAGGGGCCGAAGATCGATGAGGGCAAGGAAACCTCAGAGGGTGGGCCTGGCCAACCGCGTACGCCAGCGCGTCCGCTGTCGGCTGCCGAAGAAGGCCTGGAAGATGGCGAAACCGACACCTTGCCGGAGAGGAGCTGAACATGGGTATCGACCTTCCGCTGATCTGGGCGGTGATCATCGCCTTCGGTGTGATGATGTATGTGGTGATGGATGGCTTCGATCTGGGCATCGGCATCCTCTTTCCCTTCGTTCGTGACGACGGCGAGCGCGACGTGATGATGAACACCGTCGCGCCGGTCTGGGACGGCAACGAGACCTGGCTGGTACTCGGCGGGGCAGGGCTGTTCGGCGCCTTCCCGCTGGCCTATGCGGTGGTACTCGACGCGCTTTATTTGCCGCTGATCCTGATGCTGCTGGGGCTGATCTTCCGTGGTGTGGCCTTCGAGTTTCGCTTCAAGGCCAAGGCCGCCAAGCGCCATCTGTGGGACAAGGCCTTCATCGGCGGCTCGCTGACTGCCACCTTCTTCCAGGGCGTGGCGCTGGGGGCCTATATCGACGGTTTCGAGGTGGTCAATCGCAGCTTCGCCGGCGGTGCGTTCGATTGGTTGACGCCATTCTCGGTGTTCTGCGGCCTGGCGCTGATCGCTGCCTATGCGTTGCTCGGCTGCACCTGGCTGATCATGAAAACCGAAGGTCGCCTGCAACAGCAGATGCATGATCTGGGTCGCCCGCTGGTATTCGTGGTGCTGGGCGTGACCGGTATCGTCAGTCTGTGGACGCCGTTCGAGCACCCGGCGATCGCCGAGCGCTGGTTCAGCCTGCCCAACCTGTTCTGGTTCATGCCGGTACCAGTGCTGGTGCTGCTATGCACCTGGGCGCTGCTGCGGGCCGTGGCCAGCAACGCCAACTACTCGCCGTTCCTGCTCACCCTGGCGCTGATCTTCCTTGGTTACAGCGGCCTGGGCATCAGCCTGTGGCCGAACGTGATTCCGCCGTCGATCAGTATCTGGGAGGCCTCCGCACCGCCGCAGAGCCAGGGCTTCATGCTGGTGGGCGCGTTGTTCATCATCCCCTTCATCCTCATGTACACCGCCTGGAGCTATTACGTGTTTCGCGGCAAGGTGACGGTGGATGATGGCTACCACTGAGAACCTGTCCAAAGCCTGCTGCGCGTCGGCCCTGCGGCGTTAAAAGCAGGCTCGGCCTGCTCATGTACCACTTGTACAGTCGAACGCGACTCCGACCGGTCCTCGCCTGCTTTGACCAGCCGGAGGCTGTTACTCACGTTGCGCCTTGCATGGCTCTAGCTCGCGAGGCTTTGAATCAGGTTCTTAGGAGACGGCCATGACCGAAACCGAAGAGAAGAAACCGCTGTGGCAGCGTCTGGGTTGGCTGGTGCTGATCTGGGCCTGCAGCGTCACCGCGCTGGGCATCGTGGCCTGGCTGTTGCGCCAGTTCATGAGCGCGGCGGGGTTGGGGACGCCGGGCTGAGCCCGGCGATCCAGCCAACGTCCATTCGGCCAATAGGGTCGAGTGGATATATTTGAAAATCATTTGCGCTTGTAATATTTTCTCGGGTTTTCCCGGCACCGAGAACCCTTCGTGTCCCTGCCTGTCGATCCACTGCCTCCTGAAGAACTGTTCCGGCGCCATTCCCCGGAGCTGCTGCGCTTCTTCACCCGGCAGACACGCTGCAGTGAACTCGCCGCCGATCTGCGCCAGGAAACCTGGCTGCGCTTGCAGGGGCGTCGTACCGAGGAGATCGGTAACGTGCGCGCCTTTCTCTACCGCATCGCTCGCAACCTGCTCATCGACCACCATCGCCAACAGCAGACTCGTCCGCAGTCGGCACCGCTCGACGAAGCGCTGGAAAGCGAACTCCCCGACCCCGAACGCGCCATCGAGGACAGTCGCCGTCTGGCTCGTCTGCAGCTCCTGATGCATGAATTGCCCGAACACCTGCGCCAGGCGCTGTTGTGGAATCGCCTGGACGGCCTGACCCAGCGTGAGATCGGCGAGCGCCTGGGCGTCTCGGAAAGCATGGCCGGCCGCTATATCCTCAAGGCCCTCGAATATTGCCAGGAACGCATGGATGACCACTGAGGCTGATCTGCGTAGCCAGGCCCGGGAGTGGCTGGTGCTGCTGAATTCCGGGCGGGCCAATGCCGCCGATCACGCGGCGATGGAGCGCTGGCGCCGGACCAGTGCTGAGCATGCCAAGGCGCTAGCAGAAGCGGAAAACCTGTGGGCGCTGCTCGGCCAAGTCGAGCGGCCCGCTGCCATCGTGCAGGCCATGCCCAGACGCAAACGGCGCTGGCCGCTGCCACTGGCTAGTGCGGCCAGCCTGCTGCTGGCGCTGTGGTTGACCCCGCCGGGCTGGCATGCCGATGTACGTACTCAGGCCGGAGAAATCCGCGAGATAACGCTGGAGGATGGCTCGCGGCTGCAACTCAATGGCGCCACCGCTCTTGACTGGAACGCCGATGCAGACGGTCAGCGCCGAGTGCGTCTGTATCGCGGCCAGGTCGATTTCCAGGTAGCGGCCGATGCTGTCCACCCCTTCGTGATCGAGGCCGGTGAGGCGCGCATTCGCGTCACCGGGACTCGGTTCGACGTCAACCTGCTGGGTGATCAGGTGTTGCTGGCGGTCAGCGAGGGGCATGTACAGGTCAGCGATGCCGACGGTCGCGAGCGAGCCGTTCAGGCTGGCGAGCAGATCGCCTGGCTGGCTGGTCGTCTGCAATCACTGCAGCCATTGGATGCCGCGCGGGCCTTGGCCTGGCAGCGTGGGCGGCTGGTATTCCGCGATCGCCCGTTGCCTGAAGTGCTCGAGGAGCTGCAGCGCCAGCAGGCGCAGCAGGTGCTGTTTCTTGATGCGCGGGCACGTGCCTTGAAGGTGACGGGGGTATTCGCGATGGATGATCCGCAGGCGTTATTGCGCGCCATAGAGACCGCGCTGCCGGTCAAGCTGACCCGCTTGCCGGGCGTGCTGCTGGTGTCGTCCGACGGCTGATCGTCCTATCTGACAGCTGCCGGACTGCATCCACGTAGGCTGGACAACGCTCTTTTTGTCCACCGTCTTTGGCCGACTCCGTTACCAGTCCGATAGTGGACAAGCCTTGGTCGTACAAACGCTGTAGCCCGGATGCAATCCGGGAGAGGCGGACAAAGCCCCGGATTGCATCTGGGCTACGACTGGGTGATGCCGCGAATCTTTTTTCGAAATATTTGCTGCTCCGGTTCAGGAATGCGAATTACCTTCGTCTTCTGTTTCTGCAAATGCGACTTTTTCGCATGAATAGCCAGCAGAGCACAGGACATCCGCATGCGTTCGATTCCCTTCCTTCCGACATTGATCGCGCTTTCCCTCGGTCTCGCTGCCGCGCAGGTGCAGGCCGTCGAGCTCGACATCCCGGCCCAGCCTCTGGATTCGGCGCTCACCGATTTTGCCGAGCAGGCTGGCATTCGCCTGCTCTACGACGCCAGCCTGACTCGCGGGGTCAGCGGTCGCCAGGCACTCAAGGGGGATTATTCCGTCGGCGAAGGGCTGCAGCAGTTGCTGCAGGGCAGCGGCCTGACTTTCAGTATCGGCGCCGACGGCACCGTCACGCTGATCCCGCGTCCTGATAAGAGCGATGTGCTGGAGCTGGGCGCTACCACCGTCAGCGGTCAGCTCGATGGTCGCCGCGACCTGCCGGCCAGCTATGCCGGCGGCCAGGTGGCGCGCGGCGCGAACATCGGCCTGCTGGGCAACCAGGACATGCAGGACGTGCCCTTCGCTTTTTCCAGCTACACCTCCGAGCTGATCGAAACGCGCCAGGCGCAGACCCTGGCCGACGTGCTGGCCAGCGATCCGGGTGTGCGCCAGTCCTACGGCTTCGGTAACTTCTCGCAGGTCTTCGTCGTTCGCGGCTTCCAGTTGTACAGCGATGACATCGCCTTCAACGGTCTGTACGGGATATTGCCGCGGCAGATCATTTCTACCGAGTCGGTGGAGCGCGTCGAGGTATTCAAGGGTGCCAACGCCTTCATCAACGGCGTGGCGCCTGGCGGCAGTGGCGTCGGCGGGGCGATCAACGTGGTCTCCAAGCGCGCCGAGGACACCCCGACCCGCAGCTTCACCCTGGACTACGCCAATGACAGCCGCGTGGGCGGGCATCTCGATCTGGGGCGCCGCTTCGGTGAGGACAACCGCTTCGGTGTACGGGTCAACCTGGCGCAGCGTGAAGGCGAGACGGCCGTCGACGACGAGCATTCGTGCTTCAGCCTGGCCACCGTTGCCCTGGATTACCGTGGCGAGCGCCTGCGCCTGGCTGCAGATCTTGGCTACCAGAAGCAGCGCGTCAACGAGGGGCGTTCAGTTGTCTACCTGACCACTACTGGTGTGACCTCAACCCTGAATGGCAAGGTGCCTCCGGCACCTGACTCCACGCATAACTACGCGCAGCCCTGGAGCTGGTCGCAGCTGGAAGACAGCTATGGCATGTTCAGCGCCGAGTACGATCTGTCGCCGTCCTGGACCGCCTACCTGATTGGCGGCGGCAAGTACACGCGGGAGAACGGCGTGTACGCCTCCAACTACGTCTATGGTGCCGATGGCGCGGCCCGCATCGGCCGCCTGTATTCGCCGCTCGATCAGGAAACCCTGAGCCTGGCCACCGGCCTGCGTGGCGAACTGCAGACCGGCCCGGTCAGCCACAAGGTCAATCTGGCGGCCAACGGTATCTGGCAGGAAAAGCGCAACGCCTTCGAGTCCACCGCCGCTGGTAGCCGTGGCAATGGTAACTTGTATGAAGCGCTGCCGATTGCAGAGCCTCCCGCCACTAGCGTCTCCGGTGATCTGCATGACCCGGATACCACCGCCAAGGTGCAGAACAAGAGCCTGGCTGTCTCCGATACCCTGGGTTTTGTCGATGATAGTGTGCTGCTGACGTTGGGCCTGCGCCGGCAGAGCATTGGCGCCGACGCCTGGAGCGCGGCCAGTGGCGCCCGTACCTCCAACTACCAGGACAGCATCACCACGCCCGCCTATGGTCTGGTGATCAAACCCACCGAGTACCTCTCGCTCTATGCCAACCGCGTGGAGTCGCTGCAGCAGGGGCCGACCGCGCCCAACGCCGCCAACAACCGCGGGACGATGTTCGCGCCATACCGGTCCAAGCAGACCGAGGTGGGGGTGAAGCTCGACTGGGGGAGCTTCGGAGGCAACCTGAGCGTTTTCCGCATCGAGCAGCCGCAAGGTGTGCTCGATGGCAATGGCAACTACGGGGTGGATGCCGAGCAGCGTAACCGCGGTATCGAGTTGAGCCTGTTTGGCGAGCCACTCAGCGGGTTGCGCCTGTTGGGCGGGGCGACCTGGACCGAAGCCGAGCTGCGTGGCACGGCCGGTGGGGTCAACGATGGCAACCAGGCCGTCGGGGTGCCCGAATTCCAGTTCAATGTAAGCGCCGACTGGGATGTACCGGGCGTTCCGGGGCTGAGCCTCAATGGCCTGCTGTTGCGCACAGGTGGCCAGTTCGTCGATACGGGCAACGACTACAGCATTCCCGCCTGGACCCGCGTCGACCTGGGCGCGCGCTACAAGACCCGTCTGGACCAGCGCGCCGTGACCTTCAACGCGGTAGTGGAGAACGTCGCCGACGAGAACTACTGGGCCTCGGCCAATGGCGGCTACCTGACCCAGGGTGCGCCGCGTACCCTCAAGGTCTCGGCCACGGTCGATTTCTGATCGGGAGCGGGACGGCGTCTGGCTTTTGCTTGCCGGTCGGCGGTTGATCCCGGCGCGTGCTTGTTCCCATACTGGCCTCCTTTCGTCGCCAGCCAAGGAGGCCCGATGTTCGCCCTCAGCGATACCCTGCAGCGCCGCTTCGCCGCGCTGAAATCCACCGCTGATTTCTGGTCGCTGCGCCATGTGCAGGAAAGCCGGGAATCCTACTGGGTGCGGCGGCGTGTGGCGCAGGCGCCGTCCTTCGTCGATGATGCCGGCGCCATGCTCACCGTGCGTATCGCCGGTGTCGAAGCCTATGCGGCCACCAGCGATCTCAGTCAGGCCGGCTTGCAGGCTGCGCTGGAACGCGCTGAGCAGATGGCCCTTACATTCGCCGGGCGTAACCTGCTGGACCTTGCCAGCCTGTCGTACCCCACCGAGCAAAACGACGATGTGATGCCGGGTTACGAGCAGCCGCTGGCGAGCGCCGCTCACTGGTTCGAGCTGCTGATGGCGGAGGCGGCGCTGATTCCCCAGGATGCGCGTCTGGTCGACAGTCATGTCGGGCTGACCTTCACCTGCCATGAGCAGATCTACCTCAACAGCGCTGGCGCCTGCCTGCGTCGTGCCCAGCGCTATGTGTTTCCGCAGGTGGGCGTTACCGCCAGCGACGAACACGACAGCCAGAGCCGCAGTTTCGGCGGAACGCATCTGGCGCGCCAGGGCGGTGCTGAGGTGCTGCAGCAGTTGGGCGTGATCGGCAGCGCCGCGCGTATCGCCGACGAGGCGTTGCAGCTGCTGCTGGCGCCCAACACCCCGAACGGTTCGCGTGACCTTTTGCTGATGCCGGACCAGATGATCCTGCAGATCCACGAGTCCATCGGTCATCCGCTGGAGCTGGACCGCATCCTCGGTGACGAGCGCAACTTCGCCGGCACCAGTTTCATTCGCCAGGAAGATTTCGGCCATTACCCATACGGCTCATCGCTGCTCAACGTGACCTTCGATCCGGGCGTGCCAGGCGAGCTGGCCAGCTATAGCCATGATGATGACGGCACTGCCGCGCAGCGCCACTACCTGATCCGCGATGGCATCCTCCAGCGCCCGCTCGGCGGTGCGCTGTCGCAGTGGCGCAGTGGCCTGCCGGGTGTGGCCAACAGCCGTGCGTGCAACTGGAACCGGCCACCCATCGATCGCATGGCCAATCTCAATCTGGAGCCGGGTGACAGGACTCAGGCCGAGCTGATCGGCGGCATCGAACGCGGCATCCTGATGAGCAACAACCGCTCCTGGTCGATCGACGATGCGCGCAACAAATTCCAGTTCGGTTGCGAATGGGGTCAGTTGATCGAAAACGGCGAACTCAAGGGCGTGGTGAAGAACCCCAACTACCGCGGCATCAGCTCGCGGTTCTGGCGCAACCTGCGCGCGGTGGGCGATGTCAGCACTTTCGAGGTGATGGGTACACCCTATTGCGGCAAGGGCGAGCCCAACCAGGTGATTCGCGTGGGGCACGCTTCACCGGCCTGCGTCTTCGCCGATATCGACGTTTTTGGAGGGGCTGCCTGATGGACGCACGTCAGCATTTCAGTGCGTTGCTGGAGCACCTGCAGGCGCAAGTCGTGGGCGAGGAGGGTTTCACCCTGGCCTACGGCGCCGAGGTGTCCAGCTTTATCCGTTTCAACCATGGCCAGGTGCGCCAGGCCGGCGATGTGCAGCAGGTCTACGTCACCCTGTCGCTGTACCAGGGCCAGCGCCATGCCGAAAGTAAACTGGCGCTCAGTGGCGTGCTCGACGAGGATTTGCCGCGCCTGCAGCAGATAGTGCAGCGCCTGCGTGGCGTGCTGCCAACCTTGAGTGACGACCCTTATCTGCGCGTGAACCGTGAGGCCTGGCGCAGCGAGCTGGCGGGCGAAGCGGCGCGGCTGGATAGCGCGGCCATGGCACAGCAGATCGTTGCGGCGGCCACGAGCCTGGATCTGGTCGGCTTTCTGGCCGTGGGGCCGCAGTATCAGGGCTTCGCCAGTTCCTGGGGCGCGTTCGGCTGGTACGCCGCGAGCAGTTTCAACTTCGAATTCAGCCTCTTTCACGGCAACGGCCAGGCCGTGAAAAGCGGCTATGCCGGCGAGCAGTGGGACGCCCAGGCGTTCGCTCGCAAGCTGGAGCGTGCACGGCAACAGCTGGAATTTCTCGGTCGACCGGCCAAGCTGCTGCAGCCAGGGGCCTATCGCGCCTATCTGGCACCAGCTGCGCTGGAGGAACTGGTCAGCCTGTGCTGCTGGGGCTTCGGCGCCCAGGCACTGGCTTCGGGTGGTAGTCCCTTGCAGCGTCTGTTCAATGGCAAGGCCGAACTCAGCCCGTTGGTGACGATGGACGAACGCATCGAGGGTGGCTTGGCGCCGGCTTTCACCTCCGAAGGGCCACGCCAGCCGTTGCGCCTGATTGGCCAGGGGCGACCTGGCGAACGTCTGGTCAGCTCACGCAGTGCCGCGGAATATGGGCTGATCGCCAATGGCTCGGGCAGTGGCGAATACCCGATGTCCTTGCAGATGCATGGCGGTGAACTGGATGAGCAGCACGTGCTGCAACAGCTCGGTACCGGGCTGTATATCGGCAACCTGTGGTACGGCAATTTCTCCGACCTGCCCGCGGCACGCCTGACCGGCATGACCCGCTTCGCCACCTTCTGGGTCGAGGATGGGCAGATCCAGGCGCCGGTCAACACCATGCGTTTCGATGACTCGCTGTTCGACTTCCTAGGCCCGCAACTGGAGGCCTTGACCCGCGAGCCCGAGCTGCTGTTGCCCAGCGGCACTTATGGCGCCAGGCAGACGGGCTCGATGGCCTTGCCGGGCGCGTTGCTGTCGCGGTTTACCCTGACGTTATGATGCTCATTCGAGCATGTGGGCGCGCAGCACGCGCTCCTCTCGCATGATGTGGATGATGAAAACCGTTGCGTCTGTATAGCGGTAGAAAATTCGGCAGGGCGGGACGATGATTTCGCGGTACATGGAGTGTGGAAGCTCATCAGGAACGCGGCCCGACAGGGGAAAGTCTGCTAACCGTGAAACCGTTTCAACGGCCCTCCTGACCAGCGCTCGCGCGGCGTCCGGTTTGTCGAGGGCGATGTAGTGCGCGAGATCGTCGAGCTGCTCGAGGGCGGTGTTCGTCCAGACTATTTCAGCCATTTGCTCAGCCTTTCCTTGGCCTGCTCATGGTTCAGGGTGTTGCCCTCGATTACGGCACGTTCTCCGCGAGCCAGAGCATCCAGAAGGGCAAGACGCTTCTGCATGAACTGGTAGTCATCGACATCCACCAGATAAGCCGAAGGCATTCCATGCTCGGTGATCAGTACAGGTTCTTTGGACTCGTGAAGGTCGGCCAGAATCTTGGTGGCCTGTCGCTTCAGGTTGGTGACCAACTCGACTTTCATGGACGGTGCCCGCTGCGCAGATGAAAGTGCCACTTTAGTGATACTTTTCGACCGTTACAATCAACGGTTACTTTCTCGCCTTGAGCACCACGAATTTCGGGTTTGCCGCCACCTGCTCGACGCCACGGAACAGGCGCGCCAGCTTGGCGTGGTAGCCCAGGTGGCGGTTGCCGACGATCCACAGTTCGCCACCGGTGACCAACGCCGCGCGGGCCTGCTGGAACATGCGCCAGGCGAGGAAGTCGCCGACCACCTGCTGCTGGTGGAAGGGCGGGTTGCACAGCACCATATCCAGCGAGTCAGCCGGCTGCTCGGCCAGGCCGTCACCAGCACGGATCGTTACAGGTCGATCACCGAGGGCCGCCTGCCAGTTTTCCTGCGCCGATTGCACCGCCATATACGACTCGTCCACCAGCGTCAGTTCTGCCTGCGGGCTGCCCAGGGCGTAGGCGATACCGAGCACGCCGTTACCACAACCGAGATCGGCGACGCGCACGCGGCCGAGGTGGCGTGGCAGATGCGGAAGAAAGGCGCGGGTGCCGATATCCAGGCCGTCGCGGCAGAACACATTGGCGTGGTTGACCAGCTCCAGCGCTGGTTTGTCCAGGCGATAGCGGGTCGGGTAGGGCGAGCTTGGCGCTGCCTTGGCCTCAGGTATGGCACTGAGCAGGCGGGCTTTCTTCACCGCCAGCGAGGCCTGCACCGGGCCGATGTATTGCTCCAGCAGATCACCGGCGGCGCGCGGCAGGTGCTTGATCATCGCCCCGGCTACCACGCGGGCATTTGGCGCCAACTGGCCGTGCAGGCGAATCAGTTGCTCCTCCAGCAGCGCCAGGGTCTTGGGCACACGGATCAGTATCCAGTCGAACGGCCCTTGCGGCGTTTCGCAGCTCGGCAGAAAGGTCACCGTATCGCCATTAAGTCCGTTGCTGGCGAGGTTCTTCTGCAAGGCGAGAAAGCCCAGGTGCGAGTCACCGCTGCTGGTCACCTGGCAGCGTCCGGCCAGCGAGCAGGCGAGGGCTCCGAAGCTGTCGTTGAGCAGCAGCACCCGGCTGCTTGGTGCGATGCCATGCTCATGAAGATGATGGAGCAGGTATTCGTCGGCGGCGTCGAAGGCTTGGAACGGCTCGTTCGCCTGGTGCGGCTGACGCTGCAGTTCGAGGCTGGCGAAGGGAGTTTCGAGAGTAGGCATGCAAACCTTCGGTGTTTGTTGCTGGCCGATTGCGCCAGACTGGACAGGTATTCAATGAAGGGGGCGATTATGACCGTCAGCGAAGACAAGTTCACCCGTCAGACGCTGCTCGAGGTACACAGCCTGACGCCGAGCCTGTTCACCCTGCGCACCACCCGTGACCCGGGCTTTCGTTTCCGCGCCGGGCAGTTCGTGCGTCTGGGCGTGGAGAAAGCCGATGGCAGCGTGGTCTGGCGCGCCTATTCGCTGGTGTCCGCGCCACATGACGAGTCTCTCGAGTTCTTTTCCATCGTGGTGCCGGGTGGCGAGTTCACCAGCGAGCTGAGTCGACTGCGCGTTGGTGACAGCTTGCTGGTGGAGAAGATGGCGACCGGCTACCTGACCCTGGACCGCTTCGTCGACGGCCGCGACCTCTGGTTGCTCGGCAGTGGCACTGGCATCGCACCGTTTTTGTCGATCCTGCAGGACTTCGAGGTGTGGCAGCGCTTCGAGCGTATCGTGCTGGTGTACAGCGCGCGCAGCTTCACCGAACTGGCCTATCAACCGCTGATCAGGAGTTTTGGCGAGCTGGAACACCTGGCCGAATTCGTTCACAAGCTCACCTACCTGCCGGTGGTCACCCGCGAGCAAGCGCCGGGTTGCCTGAATGCGCGTATCACCGACTTGCTCGACAGCGGCGAGCTGGAGCGTGCCGCTGGCTTGCAACTGACCCCCGAGCACTCGCGGGTGATGATCTGCGGCAACCCGCAGATGATCGACGACATTCGTCAGCGTCTGAAGGTGCGCGGCCTGAATCTGAGCCTGACCCGGCGGCCGGGTCAGGTGGCGGTAGAGAACTACTGGTGATCAGTCTTCGCGGATCGCCTTGAGTCGATGTTCCCAACGGCGTTTGGCAAAACGGCGCATGTTGGGGATATCGTCGGTCTCGTCGAGAATCGGCTTGCCGATGATGGTTTCCATGATGTCTTCCAGTGTCACCAGGCCGTGCCAGCTACCGAACTCGTCGTACACCAGGCACATGTGCTGACGCTCCTGCATGAGCAGGGTCATCAGGTTTTCCACGTTCATGCTGTCCGACACGACCTTGAGCGGCTTCATGATCTGGGTGATCGGTTCGCCATCGTTCTCGGCCGCCAGGGCGTCATAACGGAACACCACGCCCAGCGGCGATTCGTCCTCGCCGATCACCGGGTAACGGGAGAATTGGCTCTCGCGGGCACGCGCCTTGAACGCGGCGATCGATTCATCCGGTGCGGCGGATTCGCAGACGATGCGTGGGGTCATGATGTCGCGCAGGCGAATCTCGTGCAGGTCGAGGATATTGCTGATCACCCGATGCTCGTCTTCGTCGAGCTTGCCCACTTCGCGGCCAAGCAGGGTCAGCGCCTTGATCTCCTGGCGAATGTCGTGCTCCGGCTCCTTGCCGCCGAACAGGCGCATGATCAGGTCCGACATGACGATGAACGGCTTGAGCAGCAGGATCATGAAGCGCAGCAGGGCCGGCAGGAAGGGCGCCAGGGCGCGCCAGTAACGGGCACCGATGGTCTTCGGCAGAATCTCCGACAGCACCAGGATCAGCAGGGTCATGACCGCCGAGGCGATACCCAGGTAACCGTCACCGAAGACGATCGCCACCTGCGCACCAACGCCGGTCGCACCAACGGTATGCGCCACGGTGTTGAGGGTCAGGATGGCCGCCAGCGGCTGGTCGATCTTGTCTTTGAGCTCTTTCAGCCTTTCGTACAGCTGAGGTTTTTCGGCCTTCTGCTGTGCGATGTAACTGGGCGTGAGGGAAAGCAGGGCGGCTTCGAGGATGGAACAGATGAACGAAACCAGAATGGAGAGGACAGCGAACGCTATCAGGAGTGTCATGTAGAGGGATAAGTGGCCAAGGGCCGGCCAATTTAGCGGAAAGGGCGCTGCGAGCGCATTTCAAGCTGCAACAATTCGTGTCCGCGCGCCCCGCTCGTGGTCTCAATAGGGCAGGCGCAGGCGCTCCAGTTCGGCCTTGGTGATACCCGCTTCGTCTTTCTTGCCCTGCCAGTGTTTGCCGTTCTAGGCCTCTTCACCGACCCAGGCGCGAAAGATAGCCAGGTTGGCCTGGCGCTCGGCCTCGCTGGACCCGAGGTGCTGGTACATGCCGCCGGGTTTGCCTTTGCCATTGCGCGTGCCATCGTCCAATTGGCGCATCAGCGCGCCGGTCTGCGGCCAGCCGACGAAGTGCAGCAGTTCGGCGTAACTGTCCATGCGCGGGCCGATCTGGCGCTTCTTGTAGTTGTCCTTGTGTTTCTGCCACTCGCCCCAGTACGGCGATGCAGCACCGTGGCAACTGCTGCAGTGTTGTTGCCAGAGGGGACGGATATTCTCGCTGTAGGTGACATCGGCGTGGCCGGGCAGAGCCAGCAGGGCTAGGCTGGCGAGCAGCAGCGGGCGCATGGAACTTCTTTATGACGGGCAAAAATTGGCTGCTGTTTTACGTCAGCTGTGGCCACTCGACCAATGGCTTGTGGCTATGGCCGCCGCGGCGCTTTTCAATCGATGGGCGCCAGTTGCAGTGGCGCGCGCGGGATGCAGCAGCAGGCCAGGATCTGCCCGTCGGGGACGGCGCTGGCCGCGGCCTGGCGCCATTCCACCTCGCCTGCGCAGCGGATGCGACAGCTGCCGCAATGGCCGCCCCAGCAGTCGGCCGGCAATTCGACGCCCTGTTCCTGCAGGGCGTGCAGCAGGCTGGGCTGGCCGGCGTAGTGCAGCGTCTCGCCCTGCCAGTCGAGGGCGAAGTTGCCGCTGCCGGCGCCGAGCACCTGGGCACCGAAGGCTTCCCAGTGCAGGCGCGTTTCGGCCACCCCGGCGCCGCGCAGCAATTCCAGGGCATGCTCGAGCAGGGCCTGGCCGGCGCAGAGGAAGACGTCGCAGTCGCTTGGCAGGAAGCCGGCCAGACGCGCTGCGTCCAGGCGTCCCTGCCAGGCGAGCGGCGCCTGCGGATCGCGGCTCAGCGCAGGGCAGTAGCGAAAGTCCGCGCGCTGCGCCGCCAGTTCGACGAATTCCTGGTGATAAGCCAGGGCTTCCCGGTCGCGGCCAGCGTAGATCAGTGTCGCGCTGCGGCCCAGCGGGCGCTCGGCCCACGCCTGGAGCATGGCGCGCATGGGGGTGATGCCGACGCCGCCGGCGATCAGCAGCAACTCGGGGCCATGGCTATCCGCCAGGTGGAAGTGCCCGGCCGGCGCCAGCACCTGCAGGCGCAGGCCGGGGCGCGCTTGTTCGGCCAGCCAGTTGCTCAGGCGCCCGTCCGGCTCGCGCTTGATGCACAATTGGTAGTGCCAGGGGCGCACCTGCCAGGCCGCCAGCGAGTAGCAACGGCGTAGCGGGCGACTGCCTTCGGGCTGGGCCAGCAGGGTGAGGAACTGGCCGGCGGCGAAACGCGGCAAGGGCAGGAACCAGGGGCTGGCCAATTCCAGATGTAACAGATCGTCGCTCAGCCAGCGGCAGGCGCGTACGCGCAGGGCGAAACCCTGGCGGCGGCGCTTGCCCTGCCAGGCCAACCAGAGGCCGTGCAGGCTGAAGCCCAGCAAGAAGATCGCCCCGAGCAGGCTCAGGGCGATCAGGATGGTGGCGACAACAAGCATTTCAGAGCGCGGCGCGGCGCCGCGACTGCCACCAGATCCAAACCCCGGTCAGGCCTAGCAGGGCCAGGGTGATGCCCAGCACGTCGATCCAGATCCATTCGCCGGACTTGCCGAAGAAGGCCTTGCCGGTATGCAGGTCCATCACCAGCTTGCCGAAGGTATAGGGCTTGGGTGCGGCGCTCTGCACGCTGGCCAGCTCGGCGTTGAGCGGCGAGGGCTGCCAGGCGAGGCCGTCGCGGCTGAGCAGGGCGCCCTCGTCCTTGACGCTGGCCAGCAACTGGCCGTCCTGCAGGCGGGTAATGCCGTGCACTTCGGCGTCCAGGCGCTGTTCAATACGCTCGCCGTCGATCAGGTACAGGCCTTCCTTGCTCGCTACCCACAGCTGTTGTTGTTCGCCGAGCAACTGGCGCACCTCGACCTCGCTGCGTTGCTGCAAGTGGCCGTCGGCGCCCTGCTGGAACACCCCGTACTTGCTGCCGAACCACAGCTGGCCGTCGCCGGTCTGGGCGGCGCTGCGCAGCTCGTTTTCCTTCTCGTAGCTCATTGGCAGCCAGCTCAGCGGCAGGTCCTTGAGGCCCATGGACTTGTCGTGGGCGATGAACACCGCGGTGATGCCGACGATGAACATGGGGATGGCCAGGACGACCCCGGACCACAGGTGGATGCGGCGACTCGACATGTTGTTCTCCTTCAGGCTGCGCGTTGCGCTTGTTGTTACCAGCGGATTTCCACGCTCATGCTGTAGAGCGGTTCGGAATATTCGCGGGTGTCTTCACGGTTTTTCAGGGTGCCGTTGGCGTTGTAGGACAGTTTCTGTTGATCCTTCTGCGCGCGACCGATGTTCTCTGCTGCCAGACGCAGGGTCGTGGCAGCGCTCAGCTCGGCATTGACGAACAGGTCGACGTACTCGATGGCGTCCATCTTCGTGCTGTCGCCATTGCTGCCGCTGAGCTCATCCTCGTAGGCGCCGGATTTGTTCCAGTTGCCGCCGACGGTGAGCGGCGTGCCGGGCACCAGGTACTCGAGGCCGAAGCTGGCCAGGTAACCGGGCTGCTGCTTGAACCGGCGCTTCTCGCCAGTGCTGGCGTCCTTCACCTCCGAGTCCAGCCAACTGTAGCTGGCGGTGCTGCGCAGGCCGTCTAGGCCCAGCCAGCTCAGCTCGCTGTTGAACTCCAGTTCGGCGCCCCACAGCTTGCCGTCGCCAGTGTTCTGCGTCTGGCTGTAGTACTCGCCGTCGCTGGCCTGCTCGAAGGTGACGCTCTCCATCAGGTTCTTGATGTCGCGGCGGAACAGGTTGAGGCCGACCAGGCCGCGCTGCTCGGCGAAGTAATGTTCCACGCCAAGGTCGTAGCCGATCGATTCTTCCGGTTCCAGATCCGGGTTGCCGATCTGGTTCGGGTCGGCGAGGGTGCCGCTCTTGCTCTCCGTGCTCGGGATGATGTCGTCGAACTTGGGCCGGCGCACGGTGCGCGCCACGCTGCTACGCATCGCCCAGTCGCTGGCGAAATCCCAGCGGTAGTGCAGCGAGGGGGCGAAATGGGCTTCACGGCTGTCGGCGTCGCTGCCGGGAATCTCGCTATCGAGTTCGGCCGCTTCCCAGCGCAGACCGGGCTTGAGGCGATGGTTATCGGCCAGCTTCCAGGTGTCGACCAGGTACAGGTCGAGGCGCTTCTCTTCGAGCTGGTAGCGATCCTTGGCCTCGCTGCTGGCGACGCTGTTGCTCTGCTTGGTCTTGTCTTTCTCGCGTTTCTTCAGGCCAAGGTCGTAGCCACCGAGCAGCTCGTGTTCATCGCCCAGCCAGTGGCTGACGCTCTGGCCGAACTGCCATTCGCGGTCGGTCTTCTGCTCGTCCTCGGTTTCCAGTTTGTCGACAGTGCCATTGGCCTTGTAGCTCTGCTTGCTCTTGCGCTTGTGATCGTCCAGATCGCGTACGCTGAAATGGCTGTCGAGCTGAGTGTGTTCGCCCAGTGGGTGTTCCCATGCCAGCGACAGGCCGAGGTTGCGGCTGTCCATCTTCTCCTTCTCGAACTCGCTACCGTTGGCCACGTCGGCGGCCTTGAACTTGAACTTCTCCTTGTCCTTGTGCATCTCGCTGTCGAGCAGCAGCAAGTCCAGGCTGAGATGGTCGCCGTTCTCGCCCTGCCAACCCCAGTGCGGGGTCAGGTAATTCTCGAAGAAGCGCTTGGTTTCTTGCTCATGCTCACCGGCAGTCTGCACGCCGGCAGCGTTGCTGGTGATCTTGTCCTTGCCCTTGACGATGGTGCGCGACTGCCGCCCGCCACCGATCAGCCATTGCTGCTGCAGATCGGCCTGGCCCCAGATGAACTGAGCGCTACCGTCCATCGGGCGTTGATCGCCGCTGGCGGCACCGAGGATCAGTTGGCGTGTGTTGGCGCTGCGTTTCTTGAGCACGATGTTTAGCGTGCCGGCAATGCCTTGGGCGTCCATCTCGGCGGATGGCGAGCGGATCAGCTCGACGCGGTCGACCATGGCCATGGGAATCTGGTCCAGCTGCAGTTCACGTTTCTCGCCGCTGTCGGGCAGGCGACGGCCGTCGACCAGTACCTGCGAGTATTCCTTGTCCAAGCCGCGCAGGCGCAGATCCTTGTTTTCCCCGGGCGGGCCACCGAAGTGCATGCCGGGCATGCGCCGCAGGGCGTCGCCGAGGCTGCCGTTGCCGTAACGACGTAACTCCTTGCCATCGATCACCTGCTTGGGGTTGATCGATTCGCGGCGCTCCTTGAGGGCCAGCAAATTGGCGTCCACCTCGGTATTTGGCAAGACCGCCACCGTCTCATCGGCATGGCTGGGCAGGGTAGCCAGAACCAGGCTGGCGGCGAGTAGGGATGGGGTCAGCGGATACAGGCGCGAAACGAACACGGGGCACCACTTGAGCAGGTTCGGAGAGGTGCGAAGTATATTTGATAATGTTTTGTATTTGTATCTGCATTTGTCTTGGTTTCGCACTACCCAATACCCTGAACGCGCTGACGTTGTAGCGTCGGGTAGGCTTGCCGGTGGGTATTTTTACGGCAGCACTCGGCCCAGCTTCGACTAGGCTAAGAGAACTATCTCTGGGGAGGTCCTCCATGCCGCTTGAACATCACCCGTTGACCCGCGAATTCCCTCAGCAAGGCGACGTCATGCGCAAGCTGATGCAAAGTCACCCCCACTTCCCTCGCCTGGCTGGCGAATATGAAGCGCTGGACAAGCGCATCTACGAAATAGAGGACGGTCGCGAGGCTGCCGACGACCTGACCTTGCAGGGGCTCAAACTGCAGCGTGTGGGCCTCAAGGACGAGATCGCCGATCTGCTGCGCAAGGCGGGCAGTGCTTGATCCGGATCAAATGAACGGTCGACGTGCAGCGCTAGGCTGGAGCCATCTTCCCTGTCAGAGGCTTCCTCATGCACGTCGACCACCATCCGCTGGTTCATGATTTCCCCGAACTGCGCAACGAACTGCAGCGTCTGCGGCAGAGCGATGAACAGTTCTCTCGCCAGGCCGAAGAGTACGAAGCGCTGGACAAGCGCATCTGCCGTATCGAGGACGGTATCGAGTTGCTCGATGACGTCACCCTCAGCGCGCTGAAACTCGACCGTGTGGCAATGAAGGACGAGTTGGCGCGCCAGCTCAAACGCGCTGCGGGGCAGTGCTGCGGTTGTGGCAATGGCTGCAAGGGCTGAGTCGTAGAAGCCGGCTTGCCGGCGTGTTGGTGAAAGACTGATCGCCCGCAAGTGGGCTCCTGTGATCAGACGTTTTCAATGTACGGGCGGGTTGATCAGATAAGTGAGCAGCCCGTCCGCCTCTTCTTCCGTCCACACTTCGCGCGCCGGTCTGGGCCATTCGCTCAACAGCTGCTGCCAGAAGGCGCAGGCCAACTCATCCTGGCGGTAGAAACGCAGCAGCCAGGGCCGGCCGTCGCCCATTACCTGCTGTACCAGGGCGCGACCGATGCCTTGGCGACGATACTTTTTCAGGATGAACAGATCGGCGAACTCCGGCACATCAAGCCCGGGTAACTCGCTCTGTTCGATCAGCAGGAACCCGGCAATGAAGCCGTCGACCAGTATCAGTTGCGCACTCCAGCCCGGCTCCTGCCAATAGCGCTGCAGGTGGGGTTGGTGGATGTAGAAGCGACCGTCCGTCTCCACGTCTTCCTGCTCCCAGTCCGAGCTTTCGTAGGCGTAGAACTGGTAGAGGTTGGCCAGTAGCGGCAGCTGTTCGACGCTGGTGGGTAGCAGTTGGATCTGCATATGTGCATTCCGGGCAAAGTGGCTGTGGTCTGTAAATTTATCCAGTTGTTCGGTATCGTTCCAGCCTTCGTTCAGCGGCAGGATTGATCGCAATGGCCAAGGCAAAACGCATGTACGGCTGCACCGAGTGCGGCGCCACCTTCCCCAAATGGGCAGGGCAGTGTGGTGAGTGCGGCGCCTGGAATACCTTGGTCGAAACCGTGGTCGAGGGCGCCACACCCAGCGGGCGCACTGGCTGGGCCGGTGACAAGGCCAATATCAAGACCCTGGCTGAAGTCAGTGTCGAGGAAATCCCGCGCTTTTCCACCGCTTCCGGTGAACTGGATCGGGTGCTCGGTGGCGGCCTGGTGGATGGCTCGGTGGTGCTGATCGGTGGCGATCCAGGTATCGGCAAGTCGACCATTTTGCTGCAGACCCTGTGCAATATCGCCACGCGTTTTCCCGCCCTTTACGTCACCGGTGAGGAATCGCAGCAGCAGGTGGCCATGCGTGCGCGGCGGCTGGATCTGCCGCAGGACAAGCTCAAGGTAATGACCGAAACCTGCATCGAATCGATCATCGCCACCGTACGCCAGGAAAAGCCCAAGGTCATGGTGATCGACTCGATCCAGACCATTTTCACCGAGCAACTACAGTCAGCCCCCGGTGGCGTCGCTCAGGTGCGTGAGAGTGCGGCGCTGCTGGTGCGCTTCGCCAAGCAGAGCGGTACGGCGATCTTTCTCGTCGGCCACGTCACCAAGGAAGGCGCGTTGGCCGGCCCGCGCGTGCTGGAGCACATGGTCGACACCGTGCTGTATTTCGAGGGTGAGTCCGACGGTCGCCTGCGCCTGCTGCGGGCGGTGAAGAACCGTTTCGGCGCGGTCAACGAACTGGGCGTATTCGGCATGACCGACAAGGGCCTTAAGGAAGTCTCCAACCCCTCGGCGATCTTCCTCACCCGCGCTCAGGAGGCCGTGCCCGGTAGTGTGGTGATGGCCACCTGGGAAGGCTCGCGACCGATGCTGGTGGAGGTGCAGGCGCTGGTCGACACCAGTCATCTGGGCAATCCGCGCCGCGTCACCCTGGGCTTGGATCAGAACCGCCTGGCCATGCTGCTGGCGGTACTACACCGTCACGGCGGCATTCCGACCTATGACCAGGACGTGTTTCTCAACGTGGTTGGTGGGGTCAAGGTGCTGGAAACGGCGTCCGACCTGGCGCTGATGGCAGCGGTGATCTCCAGCTTGCGCAACCGGCCGCTGCAGCACGACCTGCTGGTGTTCGGCGAGATCGGCTTGTCCGGCGAGATTCGTCCGGTGCCGAGCGGTCAAGAGCGACTGAAAGAGGCGGCCAAGCACGGTTTCAAACGCGCCATCGTGCCCAAGGGCAATGCGCCCAAGGAGGCACCGCCGGGTTTGCAGATCGTCGCTGTCACGCGCCTGGAGCAGGCGCTGGATGCGTTGTTCGAGTAACTAAAGTCGCGGCTAAAACCCTTCCTGCTGTACCTGCACATGTGCCAACTGCAGAAGCCCGCTTGCGGGCGATCATCGATAAAAGCATCGCCGGCAAGCCGGCTCCTACAGGTCCATCCGGGCTACGTCTCTGTATCGGCTGCGGCGTTCTGCCGCGAGTGGGGTGGGTCGAAAATTGACCGAGGTCAATAGGTAGCAGGCTATCGGCGCGCAGCATGAAGGCGTATCCACTGAAGGAGACGCTATCATGTTCCTGTTCTTCGATTTCTTTTCCCGGGCTTTCAACTTCGACACCAAGGCCATCGAGTCGCGCGATGCACGTCGTCAGGCGCAGCGTATTCAGGCGCGTCGCCAGCGTCGTGAACAGGCAGAGGCTGCCTGCTTGCGCCACTGACTGCTAGTCGTCTTCGCCCAATGCCGCCAGTTCGCGCTCCAGCAGCTGTTCATCGCCGAGGTTGAGTTCGACCAGGCGGCGCAGGTGGCTGATGGAATCCAGGTCGATATGGCGGCAGACGAAACCGAGCGACTGCGGCTGGGTGCGCGTCAGTACCACTTCCATCTTCACCTTGGCTTCGTCCCCCAGTTCGATAAGGGCTTCGAAGGGCTGGTTCGGGTCCCCGTTCCAATCACGTGGGGTCTTGATCAGCAGGCCCTTGAGAGAGATATCGTGCAGAGCTGCCGACCATTGTCGCTCACCCTGAGCGATGACGGTGGGGGCGTCGAAGGCGATGCGCTGAAAGCGCCGACGCTCGTTGGCTGATTCACTCATGCCCATACTCCTGAAGGATTTACATCACTATAGCCAAGGCTGACGGCCCCGTGCTTTGCCGCTGTGTCGCAGCGCACAGCTGAGACACATCAGTTTGACAGGTGGCCAAGTCTCGCCAAAGCTCCTTGTGTAGTTTTTATTACTCAATATTGCGGAGCGACATATATGAGCAAGCGACTGCTGGGTAAAGGTTTGGTCTTCGGTCTGTTGAGCATGGCCAGTGTTGGTGCGTTTGCCGATGCTGCGGGCGGCAATGGCTGCGGCTGGGGCAACATGCTGTTCGAAGGGCAGCGTGGCATGGCCCCGCACTTCCTGGCCACCACCACCAATGGCACCTCGGGTAACGCCACCTTCGGTATGACCTCTGGTACCAACGGTTGCGACACCAGTGGCGCGCTGGGCTACAACGGCCGCTCCATGCTGGCGATGAACGGCATGCTCGATTCCATCGCCGAAGACATGGCCATGGGCCAGGGCGAAGCGCTGGACGCCTACGCTACCTTGCTGGGTGTGGAGGCTCAGGATCGTGCGCACTTCGCCAAGGTCACTCACGACAACTTCGGCAGCATCTTCAGCAAAGCCGACGTCACCAGTGAGCAGGTGCTGGCAGCCACGCTCGAGGTGATGAGCCGTGACGCGCAACTGGCGCGCTACGTGAAACAGCCGGCCTGAGGCAAGTTGAAGGCAAAAAGAAGCCCGCCGATTGGCGGGCTTCTTTGTTTCAGGCTGAGCCTTAGAACCTGTTCACGATCTGCCGCGCGTCGGAGCTATTGCGTTAAAAACAAGCTCGGAATGCTCATTTACCACTTGTAAACTCCGCTTCCTCGCTTGTTTTTGCCTTGTATCGCTCTAGCTCGCTAGATCGTGAATAGGTTCTTAGTTGGCATAGACCGGGAACTTCGCGCACAGCGCCTTGACCTGCTCACGCACGCGGCCTTCGACTTCATCATTGCCGATGTTGGCCAGTACGTCGCAGATCCAGCCTGCCAGTTGACGGCACTCGTCTTCCTTGAAGCCGCGAGTGGTGACGGCTGGGGTGCCGATACGCAGGCCGGAGGTGACGAACGGCGAACGCGGATCGTTCGGTACGCTGTTCTTGTTGACGGTAATGAAGGCGCGACCCAGAGCGGCGTCAGCATCCTTGCCGGTAATGTCCTGCTTGATCAGCGAAAGCAGGAACAGGTGGTTCTCGGTGCCGCCGGAGACCACGTCGTAACCGTTATCGATGAACACCTGGGCCATGGCCTGGGCGTTCTTGATCACCTGCGCCTGGTAAGCCTTGAACTCAGGCTGCAGCGCTTCCTTGAAGCACACCGCCTTGGCGGCGATGACGTGCTCCAGCGGGCCGCCCTGGCCGCCTGGGAATACCGCGGAGTTGAACTTCTTCTCCAGCTCTTCGTTCTTGCGCGCCAGGATCAGGCCGCCGCGCGGACCGCGCAGGGTCTTGTGCGTGGTGGTGGTAACCACGTCGGCGAACGGCACCGGGTTCGGGTACAGACCCGCAGCGACCAGACCGGCCACGTGGGCCATGTCGACGAACAGGTAGGCACCGACCTTGTCGGCGATGGCGCGGAAACGCGGGAAGTCCAGTACCTGCGAGTAGGCGCTGAAGCCGGCGATGATCATCTTCGGCTTGTGTTCCACGGCCAGGCGCTCGAGTTCGTCGTAGTCGATCAGGCCCTGGTCGTTGATGCCGTACTGCACGGCGTTGTAGATCTTGCCGGAGAAGCTGACGCTGGCGCCGTGGGTCAGGTGGCCGCCGTGGGCCAGGCTCATGCCCAGCACGGTGTCGCCGGCGTTGAGCAGGGCCATGTACACGGCGCTGTTGGCCTGGCTGCCGGAGTGCGGCTGGACGTTGGCGTAGTCGGCGCCGAACAGCTCCTTGGCGCGGTCGATGGCGAGTTGCTCGACCACGTCGACGTATTCGCAGCCGCCGTAGTAACGCTTGCCCGGATAGCCTTCGGCGTACTTGTTGGTCAGCACGCTGCCCTGGGCTTCCATCACCGCCGGGCTGGTGTAGTTTTCCGAGGCGATCAGCTCGATGTGCTCTTCCTGGCGCTGGGCTTCCTGCTCCATCGCGGCAAAGAGTTCGGCGTCATAACGAGCGAGGGTCAAATCACGGCTGAACATGGCGGTCCCCTGAAATCAGCTGGGCGGTAGAAAGAGGGGGCGGATTCTACCGCAAAGGTCGCATTCAGGCATATGAAGGTCGGTCATGAGCCTGACAAATGGCCTTCATGCTGAGTTGGGCCCAGGGCCCGCCCGTCAACTGAGGATGAACAGCGCTGCGCCGCTGAATTGGGCGGTGAGCTGACGTGCAGGCATGGGCCTGCCCAGCAGGAAGCCCTGCACTTCGTCGCAGTCGTGTTCACGAAGGAAGTCGAGTTGTGCCTGGCTCTCCACGCCCTCGGCGATCACCATCATGTTCAGGCTGTGCGCCATGGCGATGATGGCGCGGGCGATCTGCGCGTCCTGCTCGCCATCGGGCAGGCCGTCGACGAAGCTGCGGTCGATCTTCAAAACGTCGATGGGGAACTGCTTGAGGTAGTTCAGCGACGAGTAGCCGGTGCCGAAATCATCCACAGCAATGCACAGGCCCAAACGCTTGAGGTTGCCGAGAGTCTGCATCGCGCTGGCGACGTCACGCATCAGTATGCTTTCGGTCAGCTCCAGCTCCAGGCAGGCCGGGGCTAGTCCGGTTCTGTCCAGAATGGCGGCGATGCGTGCGCTCAGATCGCCTTCGGCGAACTGCCGGGCCGACAGATTGACCGAAATCTTGGGGATGCGGATCTTTTCCTCGTGCCAGGCCTTGAGCTGCCGGCAGGCCTCCTCCAGCACCCATTCACCGACCTGCACCACCAGACCGAGCTCCTCCAGCACCGGGATGAACTCATCCGGCGGCACCAGGCCGCGTGTCGGGTGACTCCAGCGCAACAGCGCCTCGACCCCTGTCAGGCGATTGCCGTCGCCGGAGAACTGCGGCTGATAATGCAGGACGAACTGGCTCTGCTCCTGAGCGTGGCGCAGATCGCTTTCCAGTTCCAGGCGCTCCAGGGCACTGGCGTTCATGTCGGCCTGGTAGAACTGGAAGTTGTTCTTGCCGTGTTCCTTGGCGTGATACATCGCGGTGTCGGCGTTCTTCATCAGTTGGCTCAGCTCGCTACCGTCCTGCGGGGCGAGGGCGATACCGATACTGGCGGTGACGAAGAATTCGCGGCCTTCGAGGACGAAAGGGCGGGCCAGACTGGAGAGAATCTGCTCGGCGACATGAATGGCGCGATTCAATGCGCCCTCGCGGGTGGCGCGCGGCTGCAGCAGCAGGGTGAATTCGTCGCCGCCCATACGCGCCACGGTGTCGTCGCCGTCGACGCAGGCTGACAGGCGCACGGCCACGTCCTTGAGCATGCGGTCGCCGGCGGCGTGGCCGAGCGAATCGTTGATCGGTTTGAAGCGGTCGAGGTCGAGGAACATCAGCACCACCCATTCGTCATGCCGATCCGCATGTTGCAGGGCGCTGTGCAGGCGATCCTGGAACAGGGTGCGGTTGGGCAGGTGGGTCAGGGCGTCGTAGTAGGCCAGACGATGGATGCGCTGTTCGCTGGCCTTGCGCTCGCTGATGTCGCTGAAGAAGCACACGTAGCTGACCAGGTCGCCTTCCTCGTCATGCACCGCGGTGATGCCGACCCAGGCCGGGAAGTTCTCCCCACCCTTGCGCTTGAGCCACACCTCGCCCTCCCAACTGCCGCGCTGGTTGAGTTGGCCGAGGATGTACTGCAGGTGCGCCGCCTGCTGGCGGTCGGCGGTGAGCATGCCGGGAAGCTGGTCGAGCACCTGGCCGGCGGAATAACCACTGACGCGGCTGAAGGCCTTGTTGACCTGAACGATGTAACCGGCCGGGTCGGTCACCAGAATCGCCGCGGTGGAGTGCTCGAACACCGTGGCGGCCATGCGCAGGTCTTTTTCCGCGCGGCGTTGCTGGCTGATGTCGCGGCCAACGCCGAGGATGCCTTCGAAACGACCGTTCTCGTCCCACATCAGCACCAGGCGCAGCTCCACCGGGATCTTGTGGCCGTCGGCGCGCAGGCAGTCGAAGACGAACAACTGATCCGGCAGCTCCTCGCGCAGACGCTCGAGGCGGTCACGCTCGCCGAGCGAATCGCGAATCCGCTCGAGCAGCAGGTACAGACCGGCGAGCTGCTGCGGGTTGGCCGCCAGGCCTTGCAGGCCGTTGGCCATCACCCATTCGGCGTTGTAGCCGAGCATGGCTTCCACCGACGGGCTGACGTAGTTCAGGGCCAGGCTGTCATCGGTGGAGACGATCACGTCACTGATGCTTTCCGCCAGCAGGCGGTAGCGTTGCTCGCTGTCACGCAGCGACTGGTTGCGCTCGATCTGCTCGGTGATGTCCTTGGCCACGCCGATCAGCCGGCTGACGCGACCGCGCTCATCACGCGCCAGAGCCTGCTCACGGATGCTGAACCAGTGCCATTGGCCATTGCGGTGACGCCAGCGCAGCACCGATTCGAGCAGCATGCCGTTGCCGACCACTTTCTGCAGGTTGCGAATGCGCCAGTAGTATTCGCTGTCGTCCGGGTGCAGTACCTGCTCCCAGAAGTCGCCGGCCATCGCCTTGAGCTCGCTGACGCTATAGCCCAGCTGCAATCCGAGGCTGTGGTTGCTGAACAGCACCTGCCGGTTCTGCATGTCATGCACGTAGAGCAGGTCGGGGACCGAGCGAACCACTTCGGACCAGAAGCGCTCACGCTCGATCAGCGACAGCTCGATGCGCTTGCGGCTGGTGATGTCGCTGATGCTCAGGGTGACGGCCTGATAGTCCTGGAGCATTTCCGGCAGGCGCAGCACCAGCCAGACGTGACGCTGCAAGCCTTGTGCGGTGACCAGCTGGGTTTCCAGCTCCATCAGGTTGGGGCCTTCGAGCACGGCCACGGCCAGGCGGTAACACAGGTCGTCCGGCTGTACCGGACCGTTGTCGATCAGTTGCTGCCAGGCCTGTTCGGTGGACTTGACCCCGAGCAGGTTGAGCGCCACCTGGTTGGCCTCGGTAATGCGCAGTTGCTCGACCAGCAGTTGCTGATGCTCGGCATCGGCCTGCAACCAGCGCTGCAGACCCGCCGCATCGCGCAACTTGTGCTGCAGCAACAGGCAGCGCAGGCCGGAGAGGTCGAGCACGCAGAGGGCTACGCCGGTGCCGTCGAAGATGTCCTGATAGCGTCTGCGGGTTTCCTGCAGTACGCGCATGGCCTGCTGCTCATCGGTCACATCGCGCAGCACCCAGACGTAACCGGCATGACGCCCGACTTCGCTGATATCGCTACGGGTCACGGCGAACAGTCGCTCGCGCCCCTCGCTTTCGACTCTGATCAGCTCCGGTCCCAGATCGCTGCTCAGTTGTGGGCTGTTGAGCAGCAACGGGTCGAGATCGGGCAACAGATCAAGCAGATGGAGTTCCCCGGCCACGTCGCTGGGAACCCCGAACAGCGCTTCGGCCTGCGGGTTCAGGTAGCGCACCTTGCCATCGGCCTGGGTCACCAGAATGCGTTCTTCGACGGCGCCGAGCGCACTGGCGGCCTGGCGCAGCGAGCGGCGTGTTTCGTTATTCAGGCGCTGCAGGCTGCGCTGCTCGCGTTGCAGGCCGTACAGGGCCAGCAGGGTAAGCAGGCTGCACAGCGCGAACAGCAGGAACTTGCCGGCCAGGGCCGGCATCAGCTCGTTGCCGGCGCGTTCTGCATCAAACAGGGCGCGCAGTTGCCAGTCGCTGCCGGGCAGGGTGATCAGTTCCAGGCTTTGTGCCTGTTCTGCCGCAGTAACCGGAGCGATGATGCCGCCAGCCTGTTGCAGGTCATCGGCACGCGCTATCACGCGGTGACTGAGCAGATCTTCGAGTAACCAGTCGTGCTCGCTCTGGTGCTGCTCGCGCAGCCAGCCGCGCAACGCACTGATGCGCATGCGCAATACTCGGTGACTGTCGTCAGGCTGACGCAGCAGCAGGTAGAGCGCGCCGCCGTCCAGTGCGCTGAAAGCGAAGTGATAGGGCTCCGCGCCGCTGCGTTGCTGCTGGCTGCGAATGAAACTGAGGTCACGCGACTCGCTGGCGCTGTCGGCCAGCAACTGCCCGTTGGCATCGAGCCAGGCCACGCTGTTGACGGTCGGGAAAATGCTGCGCAATGCCGTGACCAATTCGCTGCCGTCGCCAGCGCGCGCAGGGCTGCTTTGTAGCATCGCCTGGCCCGCCTGCGCCTTGAGGCGCATGTTCAGACTCAGGTGCTTGGCCAGTTGGGCGCTGTAACCCTGGCTCAGTTGCTTCTGACTATCGAGCAACTGGCGGTATTCCTGAGTCAGCTGCCAGGCCAGCAATCCCAGCATCGCCAGCACCAGCACCACCAGTGCACGGCGCAATGCTGCGCGCGACTCGCCCGGGGAGGAGGAAGGCAGGGATGAGGGAGTCGACACGTTCTGTGAACCTGCAGCCAGTGCTGGGCTATTTTAAGCGTTGAGACGCGCGGGCATGCCTGCGCTCGCGCGAGCCGGCTAGAATGCCTGTAAATGTGGCCAAGTGCCAGCTGCGCCGACGAACGTAGGTTTGCCCTGTCACGCACATTCCGGTAGTTTTGCGCCGCGCGCGTGAACTGTCCGCGCGGTACTTGGCGTTCGCTCCGGCAGCGGCTAAGGTCTCTGCAAACGCCCCGCTGCAGGCTTGGTGAAAACTGCCTGCAGCCGGTAATACGGCGGCCAGGCCGGCACGCAGCAGATGGTCAGACTGTCGGCGTTGCCGGTTTCGTCACTCGCAACGTTATCGCAGTGTCTGCAAGGCCCGCCATTCTCAGCCCTCATTCTCACCAGTCAGGTTCTCCATGGCTCAGTACGTCTACAGCATGCATCGGGTCAGCAAGGTTGTCCCGCCGAAGCGTGAAATTCTCAAGGACATCTCCCTGTCATTCTTCCCAGGCGCCAAGATCGGCGTGCTGGGCCTCAACGGTGCCGGTAAGTCCACGCTGCTGCGCATCATGGCTGGCGTCGATACCGAGATCGACGGCGAGGCTCGTCCGATGCCGGGGATCAAGGTCGGCTACCTGCCGCAGGAGCCGCAGCTCGACCCGAGCAAGACGGTGCGCGACATCGTCGAAGAGGCGGTAGGCGAGATCAAGCAGGCCCAGGCCCGCCTTGACGAGGTCTACGCCGCTTACGCCGAGCCGGACGCCGACTTCGACGCCCTGGCTGCCGAGCAGGCCAAGCTCGAAGCCATTCTGCAGGCGTCCGATGGTCATAACCTGGAGCGGCAGCTGGAAGTCGCCGCCGACGCCCTGCGTCTGCCGGCCTGGGACGCCAAGATCGAGCACCTGTCCGGTGGTGAGAAACGCCGCGTGGCGCTGTGTCGCCTGCTGCTGTCGGCGCCAGACATGCTGCTGCTCGACGAGCCGACCAACCACCTGGACGCCGACTCGGTCGCCTGGCTGGAGCGCTTCCTGCACGACTTCCCCGGCACAGTGGTAGCGATTACTCACGACCGTTACTTCCTTGATAACGTCGCCGGCTGGATTCTCGAACTCGACCGCGGCCACGGTATTCCCTATGAGGGCAACTACTCCGGCTGGCTGGAATCGAAAGCCAACCGTCTGGCTCAGGAAGCCAAGGCCGAGGCGTCGCACGCCAAGGCGATGAAGGCCGAACTGGAGTGGGTACGCCAGGGCGCCAAGGCACGCCAGTCCAAATCCAAGGCACGTCTGCAGCGCTTCGAGGAAATGCAGTCGCAGGAATTCCAGAAGCGCAGCGAGACCAACGAGATCTACATCCCGGCTGGCCCGCGTCTGGGCGACAAGGTCATCGATTTCCACAATGTGTCGAAGTCCTTCGGCGACCGCGTGCTGATCGATGACCTGTCCTTCAGCATCCCCAAAGGCGCCATTGTCGGCGTGATCGGTGGTAACGGCGCTGGTAAGTCGACCCTGCTGCGCATGATCACCGGTAAGGAGCAGCCGGACTCCGGCACCATCGAGATCGGTGAGACCGTACAGATCGCCAGCGTCGAGCAGAGCCGCGAGATGCTCGAAGGCAACAAGACCGTGTGGGAGCAGATTTCCGATGGCTTCGACATGATCAAGGTCGGCAACTACGAGGTGCCGTCGCGCGGTTACGTCGGCCGCTTCAACTTCAAGGGCGCCGACCAGCAGAAGTTCGTCAAGGACCTCTCCGGTGGTGAGCGCGGTCGCCTGCACATGGCGCTGACCCTGAAGCAGGGCGGCAACGTGCTGCTGCTCGACGAACCGTCCAACGACCTCGACGTGGAAACCCTGCGCGCGCTGGAAGAGGCGCTGCTGGACTTCCCGGGCGCCGCCGTGGTGATTTCCCACGATCGCTGGTTCCTCGACCGTATCGCCACGCACATCCTCTCCTACGAGGACGACGGCAAGGTCAACTTCTTCGAAGGCAACTACACCGAGTTTGAAGCCGATCGCAAGAAACGCCTGGGCGATGCCGCCGCGCAGCCGCACCGCGTGCGTTACAAGAAGCTGGCGTAGGGTGGGTTAGTGGCGCCAAGCACGTAATTGGCTGGTTTCACGAGCAGAGTGCGCCGCGTAACCCACCATGCGATATCTCGGTGTTACGCCGGGATGAAAAAACGGAGCCTGCGGGCTCCGTTTTTCGTTGAGGGCGCAGGCTATCTGTAGGAGCGGCGCCCCGCCGCGAACCGGGGAAGAGGCGAAAGCTCCTACCCATTCGGAGTATGTGTCGGTCGAAAGATTGCTACGTACCTGTAGGAGCCGCGCCTCGCGGCGAATCGATCATGCGTTCAGCACAAATCCACAAGCTTCGCCCCGGGGCGGGGCTCCTACGCAGCGCGGCTCTTCTGCTCCAGCTTTCTTCGCGCAGGTCGCGCTGCTCAGAGCCTGGCCAGCAGGCTCTCCAGAGCCTTGGCCTGATCCTCGGCCAGATCGATGATATGAAAGCCGGCCCAGCAATGCTGGCCGTCGGCGCCGGGGCGGCTCCACAGGCAATCGGCGCCCAGGCGCACTTCCTGTACCGCATCGCTACCTGAGGTGCACACCAGGCGGCATTCCAGCACCGCGTCGGCGGTATGGGGGGTGTCGCTGAACAGCATGAAACCATCTGCAGACAGGTCGACTATCCGGCCCAGGCGCTGGCCGCTGTTCAGGTCGAAGACCTCCAGCTGCATTTCGGTGCCATGGCGGCTGTGTTGACGACGCTCTTCCATGGAAATTCCTCAGCGGGGTTCGGCCGTGCGCCCGGTGAAACGCTGCAGCACACGGTAAATGGCAGTCAGCGCGCGGTCCACCAGGGGCGCCGCGCGTTCGGGTGTCACGATGCGGGCCAGGCCCTTTTCCATCTCGCTGGCCAGCAGGGTCAGCGGTTTGATCGCCACGCGCTGGCCACTGTGGTCGACGAACATGTAGTTGTGCGTGGTCGGGCTGAACCAGGAAAGCTTGAGCACGCGGCTCTTGCCGCCCTCTACGAACTCGAACCAGGTGCCGAACTCGACGCTGGCCAATTCCTTGGCCAGGGCTTGGGCGCGTGCCGAGAGCTTACTGCGCAAAGGTGCCTGGCGAGCCAGGTCGGCATCTTCTCCAAGCATGGCGCCCAGGGGACTTTCTGGCAGGGTAGGTTTGAGCTGGGCGGCTAGCTGCGGTTGTTTGGCTTGCACCGCATGCTGGCAGGCCACCAGGTCCTGCAGCAGGCGACGGATACCGTCCTCATGGTAGCCGCCGAGCAATTCCAGGCCCTTGCGCAGGTCGCTGAGCATCGGCACGCGCTGTTCCTGCAACTGCAGCACCTCGGCCTCGCCGAGCGGTGTGCCGCTCCAGGCCAGCTGTTCGGCCACTTCGCAGGAGCGCTTCCACTCCGTGCTCTGTTCGCCATGGCGCAGCAGGACAAACACCAGGACGTCGGCCCAGGTCAGTTCGAGGAAGTTGCGGATGATGGTTGGTAGGTCGCGCTTTCCGACGCATCGCTGAACCACCTCGAGCGCCTGCTCGCGAGCCCCCAGTAGACGATCACGCCCCTTGGCCGCCTCGACCGCGCGGCGTTCGCGCAGTTCGACCTTGTGACGCAGGGTCTCGACATACTCGTTGAACTCCTCGATCAGGCTGTCGAACAGTCCTAGGTCACCGCTGAAGCCGTGAATCACCCGTTCGACTACCCATTGCATCTTGGCCAGCAGGCTGCGTTCGTCACCTTCGCTGCCGTAAAGCACGCCGGCCTGGGCCATGGTGTTGAGCAGGCGTCGCGCCGGATGGTGGTGTTGGGTGAACAGCGCCTTGTCCTGCAGCGCGATTTTCAGATAGGGCGTATGCAGGTGTGAGAGTGCGGTCTTGCAAGCGTCCGGCAGGTTCTCGTCATCGAGGATGAAGTCGAACAGCATGCCAACCAGGTCGATCACGTCGGCTTCCTGATCGGACACCTTGCTGTCGCCCGGCAGGCTGCTGTGCGATTCCAGTTGCTGCTGCAGGTCGGCCTTGAGGCCTTCAACGGCTTGCGGTTGGTGCAGGCGTTGGGCCAGTTCGTGGGCCGACTGCTGCTGCATGCGATTGAGCGCGGCAAGCAGTTCGCTGGCGCTGTAGGTACGGCTGGCCTGGCGCGGTGAGAAGCTGACGATGCTCCGTGTGCCGCCCAGCAGCGGAGCGTCCGGGTGGCTCTGGCGGTGCTCGCCGAGCAGGCTGGACAGGCCGCTGAACAGCGCGCCCGGATCGCTCGGCGGCGGTGCGCTGAGATCCAGATCGAACAGCGCCGGTTCTGCGGGCGCTGGCGTCGCACCCGGTCTGCCCGCTGTTTGTTGGGGGAGCGGGGCTTCTGGCGCAGGTGCATCGGGGCGGCTGACGCTTTGATTGATCTGCGCGCTGTACTTGAGGTTGGGCAGCACGCCGGCATCGATCAGACGCTGGTTGAGTGCACCATAGAGTGAATCGAGGCTCTGCATCACATGGCGATCGAAGAGCATGTAGAGGATGGTCTTGATCTGCAGCGGGAAGGGGCAGGGCGCCAGCGCATCGCGAAACGCCTGGGCAATGGCCTGTGGGCCGAAGGGGTTGCTGTCCTCGCCGAGCTTCTGGCCGTTGTTGAGCAGCGCCAGGCGCTGCTCCAGAGCGAATAGCGGCTGGGTGCAGCGTGCCTTGACCCGGCTGACCATATTGGTGACTTGCAGGGTTTCTTCGTAATCCTCGTTCTGCACCAGGGCCAATTGCTCGGGGTCCACTTCGGCCGGCGTCTGATCCTGCAGTTTGCCGTCGAGGAAATCGGAAAAATTGTTGGCGATGGCCTGGTGGTAGCTGCGCTCGATCTGTGGACGCTGGCGGCGGATCTCGCGCATGTTGTCGAAGAACAACGTCTGCACCTTGTTGTTCTCGGCTTTCTCGGCGCATTCGAACAGGGTGTCATCGACTTGGCCGAATACACCGCTCAGATGCTCCGCCAGTCGGTTCATCACCAGTTTGCGGCAGGCTTGTACCAGATCGCTGAAGCGCGGCTGTATACCGCGGCTGGCGAGGCTAACCACCTTGGGATGAATGGGGGGCTTGTCCTGGTTGCTCATGGACTGTCCTGGCTGGCGTCGTCGGCTGGCGCGTCCTGCGTCGTGCCGCAGTTCGATGAAACATATAGTAGTCCATGGCTTGCCTGCAAAGCATTGTCGTAAAAGCAGTTTGCAGGGGTTGACAGGGAAATTTTGCTACGTAAAATGGCGCGCCTCTGAAGCGGTAAAGCGAAAGCCGAAGCGCAACAGAGCTGGAAGACCGAAGTTCCGCGATAGCTCAGTCGGTAGAGCAAATGACTGTTAATCATTGGGTCCCTGGTTCGAGTCCAGGTCGCGGAGCCAACTTCCTATCGGGGTATAGCGCAGTCCGGTAGCGCGCTTGCTTTGGGAGCAAGATGTCGGGAGTTCGAATCCCCCTACCCCGACCATATTTGGGTCGTTAGCTCAGTTGGTAGAGCAGTTGGCTTTTAACCAATTGGTCGTAGGTTCGAATCCTACACGACCCACCACTACAACGAACAAGCCCGCCTAGTGCGGGCTTTTTCGTTTTTGCGTGTGGGCTTTCAGGCGTAGCAAGCGTAGCCCGGATGCAATCCGGGAAAATTCTCAAAGTTGAAGGGTCGTCCCGGATTTCATCCGGGCTACAGCATATCCGCTTGCCTCCCCTCTCCCGCTTGCGGGAGAGGGGCCGGGGGAGAGGGTATCGGAAGGCCTTGGGCGGCTGATGCGAACAGTCTTGCGTAGGAGCCACGCCTCGGGGCGAAGCTTTTTCAGCCTGCGCCGCCCAGGTTCGCGGCGGGTCGCCACTCCTACATGTCCGATGCATCGACGTTTAACCGAGTGGCATTACTTATTGCAGCCGCTGTTAATGCAGCTTCAGGCGCGGCTCGGTGCTGCGCCCGATGCGATCGCTGAGCATCAGCAGCAGGGTGCGTGGTACGCCATACAGGGCCATCTGGTGCATGCGATACAGTGACACGTAGAACACCCGTGCCAACCAGCCTTCGAGCATGACGCTGCCGGTCAGGTTGCCCATCAGGTTACCGACTGCGGAGAAGCTCGACAGCGAGATGAGCGAGCCGTAATCGCGATAGCGGTATTCCGGCAGCGGCTGGGCGCTGATCTTCAAGCGTAGCGACTTGGCCAGCAGTGAAGCCTGCTGATGCGCTGCCTGGGCGCGTGGTGGCACGTTGCGGCCCTCAGTGCCTGGCTGCGGACAGGCTGCGCAGTCGCCGAAGGCGAACACGTCGTCATCGAGCGTCGTTTGCAGGGTCGGACGAACCTGCAACTGGTTGATGCGGTTGCTCTCCAGACCATCGAGGTCCTTGAGAAAACCGGGGGCGCGAATACCGGCAGCCCAGACTTTCAGGCTGGCCGGGATGAAGTTGCCGTCGGCGGTTTTCAGACCGTCGGCAGTCACTTCGCTGACGGCCGCACCGGTCAGTACGGTGACGCCGAGCTTCTCCAGGGTCTGATGCACCGGCCGAGCGATGCGCTCGGGCAGCGCAGGCAATACACGCGGCCCGGCCTCGATCAGGGTGATACGCATGTCTTCAGGGCGAATGCGATTGAGGCCATAGGCAGCCAACTGCTTGGCAGCGTGGTGCAGTTCTGCTGCCAGCTCGACCCCGGTGGCACCGGCGCCGACGATGGCGATATCGATCTTCGAACCGTCTTCACTCTCGCTGGCATGCGCGCGCAGGTAGTGGCTGAGCATGCGGCGATGGAAGCGCTCGGCCTGCGCGCGGGTGTCGAGGAAAATGCAGTGCTCAGCGGCGCCAGGCGTGCCGAAGTCATTGGTGGTGCTGCCAACGGCAATGACCAGGCTGTCGTAGGTGATGCGGCGTTCAGGCATCAGTACCTGGCCGTCGTCATCTAGCGTCGGTGCCAGGGTGATGCTCTTGCTGGCGCGATCGAGGCCGGACATGCGCCCGAGCTGGAACTCGAAATGGTTCCACTTGGCCTGGGCCACGTAGTTCAGTTCGTCTTCCGAGGAGTTCAACGAGCCGGCGGCCACTTCGTGCAGCAGGGGCTTCCAGATGTGGGTGAGGTTGGCGTCGACCAGAATGATTCGGGCCGCGCCACTCTTGCCCAGTTTTCTACCCAGACGGGTGGCCAGCTCCAAACCGCCGGCGCCGCCGCCGACAATCACGATGCGATGGGACATGGATATTGCTCACAAGGCTTTGAAAAAGACGGTGTGAGTGCGAGAGGGCGAGCGCAAGGCAGCTCATAGCACCAGTCGACTCAGCAAGCGGCTCAGCAGGCCCAGGCCAATGGTCACGACCACGACCACCGCCAGCAGACGCCAAACGCGAAACGGCTGACGTTCAACCTGATGCTGCGGTGCGCTCAGGTATTGGTCGACTTTCTGTTGGTCTTCGGGGCTCAGGCGACTGGTCATGGGTGGGCCTCTGCTTGAATGCCGCTATTCTAGGCGTGCCCGCCAGCCTTGGCGAGCGTCGTTGTCCTGCGGGTCAGATATCGTTTCGAGGGGTTCCACGCTTACCGCGTCCTCCAGGCGGATGATGCCGCCTTCGATCACGCGAGCGGTAATGCCGCCATGGCCACGCATGGCCTGGAAGGTGCCGTGACCGAGGCGTTCCTCCAGGCGGGCGCAGGGTTGGCACCAACCGGTGGTTTCCAGCAGTGCCTGGCCAATGCGAAAGCGACGGCCCTTGAGGCTGAACAGATTGATGCCGGCGACCGCGATATTGCGGCGCAGCTCGCTGGGCGGCATGGGTGCGTCGCGGCCGAGCAAGGCGGCAACGACGGCCAGGTGTTCCCACTGGATCAGCGTGACCTGTCGCGCATTGCGTGGCCCTGGGCGGCTGTGATCGCCGGTCAGGCCGGCTTCACGCCGCGCTTCCACGGCCTCGACTTCGAGCATCGCCTCGCGCGCCTTGGGGCGCACGCCTATCCAGCGCACCTGGCCGACTTGCGGCACGTCGGCGAGCAATTCCTGCAAGGGGCTCACAGGCCGATACCGATGTCGAACAGCAGGCTACGGCCGAGGTTCTGCCGCAGAAAATCTGGCGCGTCCGGGTGAGCGAACAGTACTCGGGCGAAGCGCGGGCCTACCAGCGACAGCGAGCGCCAGCCTTGGCGCAGGTATTCGGTAGGGGGCGGGAAGTGGCTGTTGCAGTCGAGCACGGCGCGCTTGAGGCTGACGAAGGCGAGCAGGTCGAGTTCGCCAAGGTCGATGCCACGCTCGCGGTAGTTATGCGCCTTCTTGCGCAGGGTCGGCGCCAGGCGCGCCTGCATTTCGCTGGCGGGAATACGTTTGGGGCGCGCTTCGCGACGCACCAGCTGGCTCAGGGAAAAGGCGCTGCGGCGCCGCTCCAGTTCGGCGCGCCACTCGTCATTGAGGCGCCGGCCTTCATCGAGCACGAAAAACACTTCGAAGTTGGCATCGCGAAACAGCACGTCCGGTGGCTCCTGGCCGCTGGGCGTGAAGTCATCGCTATGGTGACGCACGTTCAGCGCTTGCAGCAGGCGTTGACAGACCCAACGCTCACGCTCCCATTTCTTGGCGTTGGAGAGGAAGGCATTGGCTTGTTCGGCCTGGTGCGTAAGTAAGCGCAGATAATCGGAATCGTCCATGTCTGAAGCTTAGCCGCAGCGCTTACCCGCATGCCAGTGCCTGCAACTCCAGTCGTTTCAGTGAGCGTGGAAATCCAGCTGGGCTTTGTTGGCTGTTGTCGATCAATGGCGGGGCAGTCGCCATTGCAGTTGCTCTGCCGGCAAAATCAAATCCGAGTGCCGGTGTAGACTCCCTGGCATGGCGATGAATGAAGTAGAGGGTGTGCGCGCATGATCGCTTCCAACTTGCTGGCGTTCTCCACCTTGCTGGGCGGCTGGCTGGTCTACGGGCTGGCGCTGCTCTGGGCGATAACACGGGCGCCCTGGGTCGAACTGTTCAGTGACCTGCGCCGCCAGCATCTGCTGTTCGGCACCATGCTCGCGCTGTTTCTGCTTTGGCTGGTGCGCCGCGATTTCGACTCCGGGCTTTCCTATCACTTCATCGGTATGACCGCCGTAACCCTGTTGCTTGATTGGCCACTTGCCGTGCTGGCGGGACTGGCGGCGCAGCTTGGCCTGCTGGCTATCGGTCGCATGGACCTGGCCTCGCTCGGCATCAACGGCGTACTGCTGGTGCTGATTCCGGTGCTGGTCACCGAGCTGTGCGCAATCCGTGTCGAGCGCGCGCAGCCGCGTAACCTGTTCGTCTACATCTTCTTCTGCGGTTTCTTTCCAGCGGCGTTGGCGACGTTGATGACGCTGCTCGGCGGCCTCACGCTGTTGTGGATGGACGGGCTGTTCCCCATGCCGCCCTGGCTGGACGACTTTGCCGGCTACCTGTGGCTGGTGGCGTTCCCCGAAGCCTTTATCAACGGCACCATCGTCACCGCGTTGGTGGTGTTCTACCCGGACTGGCTGGAAACCTTCAACCGCAGCCGCTATCTGCAGGCGCCCTGGAAGGAGGGTGATCACGGCGAGTGAATGGCGTTGTATTGGCCCATTGAATGGCGCGGCCGAGATTGATCTTCGTCAATGATCGGAGCGGGCCTGCCGCCATGCTGTGAAAAACGCCTCCGAGGGACTTGAACATGAGTATTCACAGCTGGGCCAGAAGCGCCCTGCACGATGATTTGCGCGACGGCGAAGCCCAGGGTTTCGAGCGCCTGATGGTATTGCGTGCGCTGCTGGCGGAAATAGTGCAGCAGAACAAGGCGCTGCGCGACGCTCAGGAACTGGCTGGCGAACTGCAGTTTCTCGCCGACAACCTCGACGACGACCGCGATTACACCTTCATGCGCCCCTGAGCCGTAGGGTGCGCCATGCGCACCGCCTGCGCGCATGATGCTGATGGTCTTCCTTGGGCGCTACCGCAGGAGCGGCCTCAGCCGCGATTGCTCGTCAATGCGGCCTTGTCGGCAGCTCGCCGCTGAACATCTCGTCTTCCAGGTCGTTGCCGGGAATCGCATGCTCTTCGGCAGCCCAGGCGCCCAGATCGATCAGCTTGCAGCGCTCGCAGCAGAAGGGGCGGTAGGTGTTTTCGGCTTTCCACTCGACGGGTGCGCTACAGGTTGGGCATTGAACGGTAATGGTCATGGCTGGCCTCCACGCAGGGTCAGATAGAAGTTGTGCAGGCGCTCGACCTCCGCGTCCAGCCAGGCCATATCACGATCATTGACCAGCACGTCGTGAGCATGACGCAGGCGCTCTTCGCGGCTGGCCTGGGCCTGCATGATGGCGCGAACCTGTTCTTCCGAACTCTGGTCGCGCGCGATGGTGCGTTGCACCTGCAACTCGGCAGGCGTGTCGACGACCAATATGCGTTGGGTCATCTGCCGCTGGCCGGACTCGACCAGTAGTGGCGACACCAGAATGGCATAGGGCGATTCTGCGCGCGCCAGCACCTGAACGATCTCCTGGCCGATCAGCGGGTGCAGCAGGCTTTCCAGCCAGCGGCGTTGCTCGGGTGCGGCAAATACCAGCTTGCGCAGTGCGGCGCGGTCCAGCTCGCCATTGGCTTGCAATACGCCCGCGCCGAAATGCTCGACGATCCTGGCCAGCGCCGGACGCCCCGGCTCGACTACCCAGCGCGCCGCATGATCGGCGTCCACCACGTGCACGCCACGTTCGATAAAGCCTTGCGCCACCGCGCTCTTGCCGCTGCCAATGCCGCCAGTCAGGCCGAGTATCCAGGGTTTCATAACGCCAATGCGGTCTCGTTACTGCTCAAGGCCGCGATTGTAGGGGGGATTTCGATGCGATGCGAACTGGCGTGCCTTTAGCTTATGTAGGAGCCGCGCCCTGCGGCGAATGGTTCTGAGGGGCAGCGCTAAATTCAAAAGCTTCGCCCCGGGGCGGGGCTCCTACAACTTGGGCGACTATGGGTGGCTGTTTGACTCAAAACCCAGCGAACTTCAGATAACTGCCGGTAATCACATCGCCCCACAGCAGGGCGATCCACCCGGCAATCGCCAGATAAGGGCCGAAGGGAATCGGCGTGCCGGAGTCGCTGCCGCGCATGCGCAGCATGATTACTCCCAGCACCGCCCCGACCAGCGACGACAGCAGAATGGTCAATGGCAGAATCTGCCAGCCACCCCAGGCCCCGAGCATCGCCAGCAGCTTGAAGTCACCGTAACCCATGCCTTCCTTGCCGGTGATCAGCTTGAACAGCCAGTACACCGACCACAGGCTCAGATAACCGGCAATCGCCCCCCACAGAGCATCTTCCAGGCTGGTGAATAACCCGAAGTAATTGACGATCAAGCCCAGCCACAGCAACGGCAGCACCAATACATCCGGCAGAATCTGGTGATCAGCATCGATCAGACTCATCGCCAGCAGCCCCCAGGCCAGCACCAGCATCGCCCCGGCCTGCCAGGTGAAACCGAAATGCCAGGCGACGTAAGCGGAAAGCAGCCCGCAGGCCAGTTCGACGATGGGGTAACGCTTGCTGATCGGAGTTTTGCAGTTAGAGCACTTGCCGCGCAGGAACAGATAGCTGATGACCGGGATGTTCTCCCAGGGCTTTATCTCATGGCCGCATTGCGGACAGCAGGAATTGGGCAGGAAAAGGTTGAAGGTATGAGTGGATGGTGCCGGCGGCAATTCCAGCACCTCGCGCGCCTGGTTCTGCCAGTCGCGTTGCAGCATCACGGGTAGTCGATAGATCACTACATTGAGGAAGCTGCCGACTAGCAGGCCCAGCAACAAAGCACACAAAACAAAGGCCAGCACATGGCTGGCCAGGAAGTCGATAGCAAGCATTTAAACCACGGCGCCCAGCTGGAAGATAGGTAGGTACATGGCGATGATTAGGCCGCCGATCAGTACGCCCAGTACGGACATGATGATGGGTTCCATCAGGCTGGTCAGGCCGTCAACCATGTTGTCCACTTCTTCTTCATAGAAGCTGGCTACCTTGCTGAGCATCTCGTCCAGTGCACCGGATTCCTCACCAATTGCGGTCATTTGGACAGCCATGCTAGGGAAGGTGCCGGTGGTGCGCATGGAGAAGTTCAACTGCATACCGGTGGACACATCGGCTTTAATCTTGTTTGTGGCGTTCTTAAACACCACATTGCCGGTGGCCCCGGCTACTGAGTCCAGTGCATCGACCAGTGGCACGCCGGCGGCAAATGTAGTCGACAAGGTTCGGGCAAATCGAGCCACCGCAGACTTGTAGAGGATATCGCCCACGATGGGTAGCTTGAGAATGCCACGGTCGATCGCGTCACGCAGTTTTTCCGAGCGTTTCATCGCCTCTCTGAAAGTAAAGGCCGATGCAAAAATAGCGGCTAAGATAATGAACCACCATTTTTGCATAAAGTTGGAAATATGGATCACCATCTGGGTAAACGCCGGCAACTCCGCGCCAAAGCCCGCAAATACTGATTCGAACTGTGGCACTACCTTGATCAGCAGGATGGCTGAGACTATAACCGCCACCACCACTACGGCGATGGGATAGTTCATGGCCTTCTTGATCTTAGCCTTCAGCGCTTCGGTCTTTTCTTTGTAGGTAGCAATTCGGTCCAGCAGGTTTTCCAGGGCACCGGCCTGTTCGCCAGACTCCACCAGATTACAATACAGCTCATCGAAGTACTCAGGTTTCTTGCGTAGTGAGGTGGCAAAACTATTACCGGCAGCCACTTCCTGCTTAACATCGTCGATCAGCTTGCGCATATTGGGGTTGTCGAAGCCCTCGCCGATGATGTCGAAGGACTGCAGCAACGGTACGCCCGCTTTCATCATGGTCGCCATCTGCCGGGTAAACAGGGCGATATCCATGGGTTTGATCTTCTTGCCCTTGCCAAAGGACAACGAGGATTCCTTGCGCACCTTGGTCGGGTTGATGCCCTGCTTGCGCAGTTGTGCCTTGACCAAGGCGGGGTTCTGCCCATTGATCACCCCGGAGACGACCGCGCCGCGTCTGTCTTTGCCTTCCCACTTGAATGCGCTGGTTTTTAGAGCTTTCTCAGCCATGGTTAATCCTTGGTCACGCGGTTGACTTCCTCAAGGCTGGTAACCCCTTGCATGGCCTTGAGCAAAGCGGAGGTGCGCAGGTCATTAAAGCCGTCTTTACGCATCTGTGCGGCAATATCGATAGAGTTGCCTTCCTCCATGATAATCCGCTGCAGGTTGGGCGTGTTTTTAACCACTTCATAAATACCGACGCGGCCTTTGTAGCCCCCCTTGCAGTTTTCGCAGCCCACCGGGCCATAAATCTTGAAGGTGCCGATCTTGCCTTCGGGGAAGCCTTCGGCCAGAAGGGTTTCACGCGGTACGTTGACTTCTTTCTTGCAGCTGTTGCACAGCTTGCGAGCCAGACGCTGGGCGATGATCAGGTTGACCGAGGTGGCGATGTTGAAGGATGGCACGCCCATATTGCGCAGACGGGTCAGGGTTTCCGCGGCGCTGTTGGTGTGCAGGGTCGACATCACCATATGCCCGGTCTGCGCGGCTTTGACAGCAATGGAGGCGGTATCCAGGTCGCGGATCTCACCCACCATGATGATATCCGGGTCTTGGCGCAGAAAGGCGCGCAGCGCCTGGGTGAAGTCCATGCCCTGCTTGGGGTTGACGTTGACCTGGTTGATGCCCTCCAGGTTGATCTCCACCGGGTCTTCCGCGGTGGAGATATTCACATCGGGGGTGTTGAGGATGTTCAGGCCGGTATATAGCGATACGGTTTTGCCCGAACCGGTGGGGCCGGTGACCAGAATCATGCCCTGAGGCTGCTTTAGGGCAGCCATATACAGTTCTTTCTGATCTTCCTCGTAGCCCAGTGCGTCGATACCCATCTGTGCGCTGGTAGGGTCGAGGATTCGCATTACGATCTTTTCGCCCCATAGAGTCGGTAGCGTGTTGACGCGAAAATCGATGGCCTTGGTCTTGGAGATTTTCATCTTGATGCGGCCGTCCTGCGGCTTGCGCCGCTCGGAGATATCCAATGCAGCCATGACCTTGAGGCGGGCGGAAATTCTTGGGGCGAGCTGGATGGGGGGGCGTGCCGCTTCATGCAGAATGCCGTCGGTACGAAAACGGACACGATAGTTCTTTTCGTAAGGTTCGAAGTGCAGGTCCGATGAGCCACCCTTGATGGCGTCCAGCAGCATCTTGTTGACGAAGCGCACTACCGGAGCGTCGTCGGCGTCAGTGCCTCCATCTCCCACAGGTTTGTCATCATCCACGGCCTGCACATCCAGGCCGTCGAGGTCGACATCGGCCAAGTCCTCCATGCCGCTATTGGCCGAGTCGAAGAACTTGTCGATGGCATCGCCGAGTTTGTCGTCCTCGACCAAAATTGCTTCTGTGGTCAGGCCGGTGCTGAACTGCACATCAGTGACGGCCTGGTGGTTGGACGGGTCGGAGAGGCCGACGAACAGCTTGTTGCCGCGACGCCATAGCGGCAGCACGCGATGTTGGCGTACCAGTTTCTCGCTGATCAGGTCACGTGGCTGGCTTTCCTTGTCGAGGGTGTTGAGGTCGAGAAAGGAAACGCCGAACTGCTCTGAGGCCAGTTCGGCCAGGGCGCGGCTCTTTACCAGCTTGTTCTGCACCAGGTAAGTAACCAGCGACAGCTTGTTGCGCTGGGCCTGCAGTTGCGCCTGTTGAGCGGCTTTTTCGTCCAGCAGCTCGGCCAGCACCATCTGCTTGGCCAGGCCGGAGAGGGATACGCTTTCGTTCATCGGGGGCTCCACACACAATGCCTGCCTTATAGCCTAGATGCTGGCGCCTGCCAAACCGCGTTTTGTTGGGTGACGAAAAGGGTCAGTTAGTGTCCATTGGTGGTGTTACGACCTGTGACAAGTCAGCTGAATAGTGCCGTGTGGCCTGCTTTGAAAAGTTGGCACGCTGGCTGCATTGTCCTGCTCAGGTCGCTGGACCTGTCCATTTCTAGGAGAGTTAACGAATGAAAGCTCAAATGCAGAAGGGTTTTACACTGATCGAACTGATGATCGTGGTTGCGATCATCGGTATTCTGGCTGCTATTGCTCTGCCGGCCTACAGCGATTATCAGGCACGCTCGAAAATGACCGCTGGTCTTGCTGAGATTTCTGCAGGGCGCACTGCCTTCGAAGAAATCGTCAATAACGGCGATACTCCGACCTTGGCGCTGGTTGGTCTGACTGGTTCCACTAACAACTGCACTATTACCGTTACCGGGACTACTATTGCCTGCGCTATCGAGAATGCTCCGACTCAGGTAATTAACGCCACTCTGACCTGGACTCGTGATGCAACTACTGGTCAGTGGACCTGCGCATCGGCTGGTGCTACCGATGCCAAATTTGCACCGAACTCCTGCCCGCAGTCGTAAGGTTGCTAGGGAGCAGTCTCTGGTCTGTTCCCTGTTAGCTTGACCCAGACAACGCCCCGCCATGCGGGGCGTTGTTGTTTATGGGGTTGGCCCTTTTTGAGGTGCAGTGATGCAGGTGCAATTCGCCGGAAGAGCGGTTGGTGTGCGCGAGGTGATGGCGGCAGCGTTATTGTTGGCGTTGCTGGCCTTTGCTCTGTCTTCTGTGGTGGGCTGGTTCGATGTCCTGAGTTGGCATGACGAGCAGCGTGTATGGCAGTTGGGCCTGTTGGCCTTTGCCGGCTTGCTGTTACTCGTGCAAGGGCAGGCCCGCCTGCCGGCCTCGGCCTTTGCCGCGCTTATGATCCTGTTGGGGCTAGGTCTGCTGTCTGCCCTGTTGGCCGATTGGCCATTGTGGGCGCTTAAGGAGTGGGGGCGTTATGCCGGGCTGGTGATTCTGGCGCTGTTGCTTGCGCTGTTTGCTCGTCTGCGCTGGTTTTCTGCTTGCGTGCTTGGCCTGCTAGCTGCCGTAGGCTGTGTTCACGCCTTGCAGTTTATTGCGTACTACGCCAGTGCTTTTATCTCAGGCATTTATATGCTTGATGCCGGGTTGTTGTTCAGCGGCTTTGTCAACCCACGTTTTATCGGTCAGTTCCAGTTGCTGCTTATGCCGGTGTTGGCGGCGCTGGTCCTGCAGGTTTGGGTGAAAAGGTCGTTGCTGGGGGCCGTGTTGTTTTCTACGTTGGCACTGCACTGGTGTATTGCCATGATCTTGGGTGGGCGCGGGCTGTGGCTGGGTCTGGCGGCGTCCACCGTGCCTTTATTGCTACTGGCGCGGCGCTACTGGCCGTTACTGGTGGTGCAGCTTTGCGCGGGCCTGGCAGGCGCGTTTCTGTTTGCTCTGCTGCTGTACCTGATACCGGCATGGTTGGGCCTTGAGGCCAATTTGCGCGAGACCTTGCGCGGCGGTCTCTCAGGTAGGGAGAAACTCTGGCTGTGGGCATGGGAAATGGCGCGGGCCCACCCGTGGCTGGGAGTTGGCCCTATGCATTACTCGGCCAGTTACAACTCTATCGCGGCCCACCCTCATCAGGTGGTGTTGCAGTGGCTAGCCGAGTGGGGTTTTCCGGCAACCGCGCTGGGGATAATGCTCGGGTTCTGGGGGATGTGCTTTGGTCTATCGCGGCTTCGCCATTGCGCCACTGATTACATCGCAGCGGCGCTCTGGCTGGCCATCGCCGGCGCTTTGGTTCTGGCACAGGTGGATGGGGTGTTTGTGATGCCCTACACCGAGACCTGGCTGGCAATACTAGTTGGCTTGGCTATTTCCCGTTGGGGGCGGATGGAGTCCGCGCCGGTCGTGCAGCGGTTTTTTTTCATAGTCCTAGCTGTCGCTCTTGTCCCGATCATAGTCAATGTGTTGGTCAATGAAGTGCCGACACTCGCTCGTGATAGTGAGGCGTACATGGCAGAACACCAAACTGGCTGGACGCCTCGTTTTTGGTTACAGGGCTGGATACCCATGAATGCGCAATAGTGCGCCACATTTTAGTAGGTACTTACTGAAATGTGGTTCTTTGTAGGGATAACGACTGAGGGCTGGATGTGGGAGTTGGCCTGTGTTTTGCTTTGGCTTGGTTGGGGGGATGCTATTATGATGCAAAAAAACAAAGGTTTTACGCTGATCGAACTAATGATAGCGGTTGCTATTATTGGTATCTTGGCGGCAATAGCTTTGCCTGTATATCAGGACTTTATTGCCAGGAGCCAAATGGGGCGTGCTCATGCAGAGCTGGCGGTATATAGAACCGCAGTCGAGGAGCTTGTAAATAAAGGGCAGTCGGGTTTTACCAATACACAGATAGGGTACGTCCAATCCAGTCTTGTGCTGTCTGGTGATGTGGCATCTTTTGCCGCTGATGGTTCCGGAGTGTTGGCGGTGACAATTGGTGGCACAGCAAGCCCAATGGTGGCAGGTTCGCGTTTATTGATTCGGCGTACATCTGATGGGAGTTGGAGTTGTGAGGTCGATAGCGCTGGGGCGGGTAACTGGAAGGCCTCCTTCACTCCGGCCGAGTGTTTATAATATCGTTTCTAAGTAGTGGTTAGACGATAAATCTGGCTTTAGGGTGCATGGGGCAGCAGCGTTGATTGGTCATAACGCCAACCGCATCGACAAATCCACCGCCTTCACATCCTTGGTCAGCGTCCCTAGCGAGATGTAATCCACGCCTGTCTCTGCAATAACGCGCAAGGTGCTGTCATTGATGCCACCCGAGGCTTCGAGTTTGGCGCGGCCGGCGGTGAGTCTTACGGCTTCGCGCATGTCTTCCAGTGACAGTTCGTCGAGCATGACGATATCGGCTCCCGCTTCCAGCGCTTCGCGTAGTTCTTCCAGGCTTTCCACTTCCACTTCCACCGGCTTGCCCGGGGCGATCTGGTGGGCGGCGTTGATGGCCTGGGCAATGCCGCCGCAGGCAGCGATGTGGTTTTCCTTTATAAGGAAGGCATCGTACAAACCGATGCGGTGGTTGTGGCAGCCGCCGCAGGTTACGGCGTACTTCTGGGCCAGGCGCAGGCCGGGTAGGGTCTTGCGGGTGTCCAGCAGTTTTACCTGGGTGCCTTCAACCAGGTCGGCATAGTGGCGGCAGCGGGTGGCGACTGCAGACAGGGTCTGCAGGAAGTTCAGGGCGCTGCGCTCGCCGCTGAGCAGGGCGCGGGCCGGGCCTTCGAGGCGGAACAGGGTTTGGTCGGCGCTGACCTTGTCGCCATCCTGCACCTGCCAGTGCACTGCGACGCGCGGGTCTAGCTGACGAAATACCGCATCGACCCAGGCGGTGCCGCAAATCACAGCCTCTTCACGTGTGATTACGCGGGCGCTGGCCAGGCGCTCGGCCGGTATCAGCTGGGCCGTGATGTCGCCGCTGCCAATGTCTTCGGCCAGGGCGCGGCGGACGTTGGCTTCGATTTCGCTGCTGAGGTCGGCGAGGGTCAGGTTGGGCATGATCGGCTCCGGTGTAGACGAGCGGCGATTATAGAGGCAGGCAGGGGCAGGGCAATGGGCTGGAGTGTGCTCGCAGCCATCGAAGGGCAAAGGATTTCGCTGCGGCGTGCGGCATCAGAAAAGGCTTGTGCGGCCCGACCAGCGGGGCAGCGTCACAGGGCAGTCAGCGTTAGGCTGTAGAGATACGGCTGTCGTGTATTGGCTACCGTCTGGAGGTGGTGTGTGGCTATCTGTGATCTGGGTCATGTCTGTGGGAAAAATTGGCTTGGTATGGCGCGCAGCCTCCCTATAATGGCTTTACTTTTTTCATTATTGACGCCAGGCCTTTGACGTTACGGACGACGCTCGGTTGACGCTGTGCAGACCAGGAAGCTCGAGTTCGGGCAGTCTGCGGGAGACTAGAATGAAGACCGACGCGAATGTGGTGCACCTGAACAAGGCCACCGCAGAGCAATCGCCAACTTCGCCGGTAGGAAGACTGCCCGTGGCGCTGATTCAGGTGCGTGACAAAGCGGCGCAACAGCTCAAGCAGAACCTGCAGAGCCTGTTCGACAATGCTGACGATACCCTCTTCGAGATGGCAGATCGGGCGACCAGCAATGCCGAGCAGAATGCTTTCTTCGAAGCCATGCGTGACCTGCGGCTGAAGCGCAAGAACATCGAGCGCGGCTTTCTGCAGAAGGTGTTCGAGTCCTTCGCCAATCTCAATCAGTACGAAATCGGCAAACCACAGCCAGCGCTGGATGCCGTGTCGTTCGACAGCCTGAGCCTGGTACAGAACGACGAGTTGGAAGAAACCGTGGCGCTGGACGCCATGGTGGCCAAGGTGATGAGCCGAGACGCTGTTGCGTTAGGCCATCTCACCACGCGCCTCAATGCGGTGATCAGCAAGAAGCTGGACGACAAGAGCAACCCGCTCGGCCCCACCCTGCTCAGCGAATACTTCCTCGACGCCTGCAGTAGCCTGGGTGTGGAGATCAAGGTCAAGCTGATCATCCTCAAGCTGTTCGAAAAGTACGTGCTCGGCAGCTGCGACATGCTGTATGCCGAGGCCAATCAGGCGCTGGTCAGCGCGGGCGTGTTGCCTGAGCTGAAGTCCGCACCGCCGCGCCGTCAGCAGCGCCCGGCAGCTTCCGCTTATGTCCAGTCGTCCGGCGAGGAAGGCATTCCCTTGCTCGAAGGCGCCGATCAGGGCGTGCAGGAAGTGTTCGGTGCGTTGCAGGATCTGCTCTCGCAAGTGCGCGGCACGGCGATGCCACGCCGGGCTCAGACAGCCGATGCAATGCCGATCACCAGCAGCGACCTGATGCGCCTGCTATCGCACATGCAGCAGCGTGCCCCGGCGCAGGTCACCGTCGAAGATTTCGACCTTCGCGACCAGCTCGAACGATTGCTCGAGCGCGCCAGCGCCAAGAGTGGCAAGGCGCGGGTGGTTGGCGAGGTCGATGAAGATGTGATCAATCTGGTATCGATGCTGTTCGAGTTCATTCTCGATGACCGCACCCTGCCGGATTCGCTCAAGGCACTGATCGGTCGTCTGCAGATTCCGATGCTCAAGGTTGCAGTGCTGGACAAGACCTTCTTCAGCCGTGGCAGCCATCCGGCCCGCCGCTTGCTCAACGAAATCGCCTCTGCTGCGCTGGGTTGGGTCGATCAGGACGATGCGCAGCGTGACAGCCTCTATCAGAAGATCGAACAGGTGGTGCAGCGTCTGCTGAACGATTTCGTCGATGATCCGGCGATCTTCTCCGAGCTGTTGGCCGAGTTCATGGCGTTCACTGGCGATGAGCGTCGTCGCAGTGAGTTACTCGAGCAGCGTACCCGTGACGCCGAGGAAGGCAGCGCCAAGGCCGAGCTGGCCCGCCGCCAGGTTGAACATGCACTGAACGAGCGGCTACTGGGCAAGACCCTGCCGGAAGTGGTGGTGCGGTTGCTGCAGGAAGCCTGGAGCAAGGTGCTGATGCTCACCTGTCTCAAGCATGGCGTGGAGTCGGACGAATGGCAGGCTGCGCTGCAGACCATGGATGACCTAGTCTGGAGTGTCGCCCCGCACGAGGATCCCGAGGCGCGTCTGCGTTTGCTGGAGCTGGTGCCTGGTTTGCTCAAGGCGCTGCGTGAAGGCATGGCCAGTGCGGCGTTCGATCCGTTCTCTACCAGCGAATTCTTCAGCCAATTGGAAGTGCTGCATGTGCAGGCCTTCCAACGCTTCAAGCGCGTAGCACCGGAGGCCGAGACGGCCGTTGCCGAGGATGCTGCGCACACCGATCCGAGCGAAGCCGGCATCGAGCTGCCACTGCTGGAGCTGCCGGCGGCCGAAGAGGTCGAGGACGCTCCGGCGATGGTTGAGGTGGTCGAAGAGATCATTCTGCTCGCGCCGGGCCAGACCCGTCCGCAGGAGCCGGACGTGGTGCTTCCGGACGACGACGAGGCGCTGCTGCAGGTAGACAGCCTACGTGTGGGTAGCTGGGTGGAAATCCAGGAAGATGAAGAGCACAAGCTGCGTTGCAAGCTGGCGGCCATCATCAAGCCCACTGGCAAGTACGTGTTCGTCAATCGCACCGGCATGAAGGTGCTGGAGAAAACGCGCAACGCGCTGGCGGTGGAGTTCCGCCGCAACGCTGTGCGCCTGCTTGACGATGCGCTGCTGTTCGACCGCGCCCTGGAGTCGGTCATCGGCAATCTGCGCAAGCTCAAGCACAGCTGATTGTTGCCAGGAGCGCTTCGCTCCTGGTACCGGCCTGGTCTGTAGGAGCCCCGCCCCGGGGCGAAGCTGTTAAATCCTGCGGCGTGCTCGATATCGATTCGCCACGAGGCGCGGCTATGTCGTGATCCTTGATTTTTCTCACCTTTGCACATCCTGTTGCGGCCTCGCGCTTGGCCGCCGTAGCCACCTGCTCTAGAGTGGTGACACGTTCAGGAGTGCCACATGCAGCTCGACCCTTCCACTGGCTGGTTTCAGGGCATCCCTCACTGCCCATCGCCGAATTTCAACGCTCGCCCCGGTGGCGAGATATCTCTGCTGGTGGTGCACAACATCAGCCTGCCGCCTGGGCAGTTCGGCACCGGCAAGGTGCAGGCGTTCTTTCAGAACCGCTTGCCCGTGCAAGAGCATCCTTTCTTCGCCGAGATCGCGTCCCTGCAGGTTTCCGCGCATTTCTTCATCGAGCGTGATGGCGGGCTGACGCAGTTCGTCTCCTGCCTCGATCGTGCCTGGCACGCCGGGGTTTCCTGGTTCGAGGGGCGCGATAACTGCAATGATTTTTCGCTAGGAGTGGAGCTGGAAGGGACGGATGATCTGCCCTACACCGACGCTCAGTACGCCAGGTTGGTCGAGCTGACGCGACAGTTGCTGGACGCCTACCCGGCGCTGTCGACGCAGCGTATCCGTGGCCACAGCGATATCGCGCCTGGGCGCAAGACCGACCCGGGGGCAGCGTTCGACTGGTCGCGTCTGCACGCCGAATTGAAGGAGAGGTAGCAATGAGTTTTCTGGTGATTCTGCTGGTGCTGTGGGTCGAGAAGTTTTCTGCCTGGCGTCTGCGCATCCAGCAGGACGGCCCCTGGTTGGCGCAACTGCAGCGCCTGCAACAAGGCGGCCTGCAGCAGGCCCCATGGCTGTGCCTGGCCATTCTGGTGCTGTTGCCGGTGTTGGCGCTGGGTCTGCTGTTGCTGATCCTCAAGCCGCTGGCATATGGCTGGCTGGCATTTCCAGTGCATTTTCTGGTACTGATCTACAGCCTGGGGCGTGGTGATCTGCTTGCGGCGTTGGGGCCGTTTCGCGATGCCTGGCGCCGTGGTGACGGTCAGGCGGCTTACCACGTGGCCGAGCGTGATCTGGCACTGCAGCCGGAAGAGGGGACCGAACTGTTGCAGCAGGTTCAGGGGCATCTGTTGTGGCAGGCCTATCAAAGCTTTTTCGCCGTTATCTTCTGGTATCTGCTGCTCGGCCCCATGGCGGCGCTGGCTTATCGCCTGTTGGCCTTGAGCGCCGAGCATGCGCAGCAAGCCGCTCTGCGTGAGCGCGCCGTGCAACTACGCCACGCCTTCGATTGGCTGCCGGCGCGGGTACTGGCCTCCAGTTTCGCGCTGGTCGGTAATTTCGTCGCCGTCAGCCGCGCCTTGCTGCATGAGTTGCTGAGCTGGGACATTTCTGCCGCGCAACTGGTGATCAAGGCCGGACGTGCGGCCGGTGAGATGCCGCCGCCGGTGATGGGCGAGGAAGGCGTCAATACCCTGGATCAGCTGTGGCAACTGCTGATTCGTGCTGCGGTGGTCTGGTACGCCGGTTACGCGGTCTGGGTGTTGTTCATCTAGAAGTGCCCATCGAGAGCCTCAGTCCCCCTGTTTCGTCGTGCGGGCTCTGTAGGAGCTGCGCCCCGCGGCGAATGGCAAAACAGTATTCGTTCCGAGTCGGGGCTCCTACACGGCCTTAGCTGGATTCGCTGGGCGCGCATTTAACCTTAAGTTACAGAGACGCGTGTCGATAAGGGGTATAAGGAGGCGGTAGCCGACCCTGTTTGGTGATTTTCGTCACTTTATCTGCCTGTATTCGCCGCGTAGATTCACGCGCCACAGGTCGGGCTGCGCAGGACGCCGTGATCAGCCCGTGAGAGGCTCTGCGGCCGTTCGAGCTATACCAATAACAATAATGGCAACTGGAGACGTCTAGTGAAGACCGTGTTGTATCCGGCCATCGCGCTGATGAATCGCCTCAGCTTCGGCATGAAGTTCAGCCTGATCAGCGTTTTATTCTTCTTGCCCATGCTCGTCACCAACTTCTATCTGGTGCGCGACTCCTATCGTCAGTTCGTCGGCACCCAGACTGCCCTGGAAAGCCTCGAGCTACTCGGCAGCAGCCTGCAGCTGCGCCGTGATCTTGAAAGCCTCAACGATCTGGTGCAGATCAACTCGATGATCGGTCAGTCCGGTCAGGCGGGGGATCTGGAAGGGCGTATAGATCAACTGCAGCAGTCGCTCAATACCGGTCTGCAAGGGCTGCAGCCGGTGACCGGCGATGCCGAGCAGGCAGCGGAGTTCGTTGCCAAGCGCGACGAATTGCTGGCCGAGCTGAAAAGCGCAGAGGCCGAGACCTCGTTGCAGAGCAAGACCGTCATCGTCGAGAAGCTGCTGGGCTCCTCCCAGGTCTTCATCAAGCTGGTGGCCAGCCAGGCGGGGCTGAGCCAGGACCCGCAACGCCAGGTGCGGCAGATCACCGAGCTGATCACCAACGTCACCCCGCAGATCACCAATGTGCTCAGCCAAGGTCGTGCCATCGGCGCCTATTCCCTGGGGCAGGGTTTTCTCAATTCGGCGGCCAGTACCAAGTTCGATGACCTGCTGCTGCAGTTGGAGAAGTTGCATGCCGAGTACGGCCTGAATCTGCAGGAGGCACTGGCCGGTAACGTCGCGGCGCAGAATGGGCTGGGCAGCCTGGCCGAAGCCAGTCGCCAGAGTCTGAAGGATAGCGGCGTGCTGTTCGAGGATCAGGTGATCATCGCCGACAGCCTGGATACGCCCTGGGCGCAGTTCTACGATCAGGTCAGCCAGGAAATGGCCAAGACCTACGCCTTCAACGACGGCCTGCTGGCCTTCCTCGATAGCCAGTTGAGCGAGCGGCTGACCGAGAACCGTGCGCAGATGGTGTTGCTGGTGGTGGCGCTGGTGGTGGTGTTCCTGTTGATCGTCTACCTCTACAGCGGCTTCTACGTTTCCACCCGCTCTACCCTGAAAAACCTGGGCAAGGTGATGGATAGGGTTGCTGCAGGCGATATGACGGCCAACTTCCAGGCACAGAGCCGAGACGAGCTGGGCGAGCTGGGGCAGGTGTTCAACCAGACCGTCGTGCGTATCCATGACCTGATCGAGCGCGTCGGGCATACGGTGGGCGAGGTCGGTGGCCAGGCGGATCGTGTCGAGCTGGTTTCAGGCGAGAGCAACCAAGCGGTGGCCGGTCAGCGTGCACAGATCGAGCAGGTGGCCACGGCGATGAACCAGATGTCCGCCACTGCCCAGGAGGTGGCGCGCAGCGCCGCCGCTGCGGTGGGTAGTGCGCAGAGCGTGAATCAGGAAACGGTCAGTGGCCGCGCATTGGTCGAGCAGCAGGTCGGTGCGATCCAGCGTCTTGCCGGTGAAATCGACCAGTCAGTGGCGGTGATCAACCAACTGGCCAGCGACAGTGCGGCGATCAGCCAGGTACTCGATGTGATCAAGGGTATCGCCGAGCAGACCAACCTGCTGGCGCTCAATGCTGCCATCGAGGCGGCGCGGGCTGGTGAACAGGGTCGCGGTTTCGCCGTGGTGGCTGACGAGGTGCGCAACCTGGCCAAGCGCACCCAGCAGTCCACCGAAGAGATCGAAGCGATGATCGCCAAGCTGCAGGGCGGTGTGGGGGCGGCGGTGAAGGCGATGAACGCCAGTCACCAGATGGCGGATGGCACGGTCAGCCAGTCGGCCAAGGTGCAGCAGGCCCTGGAGAACATCCTCGGCGCAGTGGGCATGATCGTCGATCAGAACCAGCAGATCGCCGCGGCGGCCGAGCAGCAGACGGCGGTGGCGCACGATATCGACCAGAACATCGTCGAGATCAACCATGCGGGTGAGCGCACCGCTGCTGGTGCCAGCCAGACCGAGCAGGCCAGCCGCGAGCTGAGCGAGCTGGTTACGCGTCTCAAGCAGTTGATCGGCGCATTCCGGGTCTGATCGCTGCGTGGGAGGCGCTTCAGTGGCGATGCTTTTGCAGTCGTCGCGGCTGAAACCCCTCCCACGGCATTCCCGCGGTCGTCGCACTGACCCTGTAGGAGCGGCGCCCCGCCGCGAATCTGGGCGACACGGTCTGGAAACATTCGCCTCGGGGCGGGGCTCCTACGGACGGTCGTGTAGGGCGATTTGCCTGACCATCTGTGCTGTCTATGCCCAGCCGAACAACTCATCCGCATTACGGCTGCTGGCCGTAGCCAGTTCTTCGGCCGTAACGCCACGCAACGCTGCCAGCTCGGCACAGATGTCAGACAGGTATTCCGGGCTGTTGCGCTGGTTGGGGTGCATGGCCGGGGCCATGTCCGGCGAGTCGGTTTCCAGCATGATGCTCTCCAACGGCAGCTGCGCCACCACCTTGCGCAGGCGATTGGCCTGCGGCCAGGTGGCGGCGCCGCCGAGACCGAGGCGAAAGCCCAGCTTGATGTACTCGCGTGCTTCCTCATGGCTACCGGCGAAGGCGTGGATAATGCCACCGCGTGCCAGGCGAAAACGCTTGAGTGTGGCGATGGTCGCGGCATGGGCACGGCGCACGTGCAGCAGCACCGGTAACTCGAACTCGGCGGCCAGTCGCAGCTGCGCTTCGAACAGCGCTTGCTGGCGCTGCCGATCCAGGTGTTCCAGGTAATAATCCAGGCCGAACTCACCGACGGCGCACAGCTTGCGGTGCCCGGCCAGTTTGCCCAGCCAGTCGCGCAGCTCATCGAGATGCTCTGGGCGGTGATCGTCCAGATAGACCGGATGCAGGCCGAAGGCTGCGTACAGGCCCTCATCCTCTTCGACCAACTGCCACAACCGCTGCCAGTTGGCCTGGTAGACGCCCAGCACCACCATGCGCTGCACGCCCTGCGCTTGGCTGCGCGCGAGTACTTCGTCGCGATCGGCGTCGAAGTCGGGGAAGTCCAGGTGGGTGTGGGTGTCGATCAGGCGCATCGGTCTGCTCACCAGCGGGGGTTCAGAATCGGCTATTTTCCCCTTTCATGCCAGGGCGAGGGAGCGTTGGCGAATCTTTTCAGTCGTATGGACATGGACGAGTTTCACTCGGGCAGTGAAATAAGGAGGTCGCTGGGTGCGCCATTTGCGCAAGTTTGTAGGCGCATTGTTCGCCGTTTTCCTGTTGTTGCTGGCGGCGTTGATGCTGTTTCTGGTGCTGTTCGATTGGAATCGGGCGCGGCCGCTGATCAATGAACAGGCTTCTGCGGCCCTGAATCGGCCGTTTGCCATCGAGGGCGATCTGCGCGTGGTCTGGCAGCGTGAAGCCGGTCAGCAGGGTTTGAGCGCCTGGCTACCCTGGCCCCATTTTGCTGCCGAGCAGTTGCGCCTGGGCAACCCGGACTGGGCGCAGGGCGAGACCTTCGTCAGTCTCGACAGCGTGCGTTTGCGCCTGTCGCCCCTGCCGCTGCTGTGGAAAACGGTGAGCATCCCCAGTATCGAACTCGGCGCGCCGGTCGCCGATCTGCAGCGCCTGGCCAATGGCCGGGCGAACTGGGTGTTCGATCTGGGCAAGGAAGAGGCGGACGACAGCAAGCAGCCCAGCCCCTGGACGCTGGATATCGGCACCATTGGCTTCGACAAGGGGCAGGTGAAGGTCGACGACAAGGTCAGCAACACCCGCCTGGAGTCAATTATCCAGCCGCTGGGCGAGCCGATCCCATTCGCCGATATCGTCGGCAAGAGCGCGGCCGAGCGCCTGACCGAGAGCAATGTCAGCGCCCAGGATTACGCTTTCGCCTGGCAGACCAAGGGCAGCTTCCGTGGCCAGCCGTTGACCGGCAACGGCAAGGTCGGTGGCCTGCTGGCGCTGCATGACGCGTCGCAGCCGTTCCCGTTGCAGGCCGATCTGCGCATTGGCGCGACCCGTATCGTGCTGGCTGGCAGCCTGACCGATCCGCAGAATCTGGGCGCTCTGGATCTGCGCTTGCGTCTGTCCGGCACCAGCCTCGGTCAGCTGTATCCGCTGACCGGCGTGACCTTGCCTGACACCCCGCCATACAGCACCGACGGTCGCTTGCAGGCCAACCTGCACGATGCCGACGGGGCGATCTTTCGCTACCTCGGTTTCAATGGCCAGATCGGTGACAGCGATATCCATGGCGACCTGACGTTCGTGGCCCGCGAGCCACGGCCGAAACTGTCCGGCCAGCTGACCTCCAACCAACTGCTGTTCAGTGACCTGGCGCCGCTGATCGGCGCCGACTCCAGCGCGGACAAGCGCGAGCGTGGCGAACGGGACGTGCAGCCGGCGAACAAGGCGCTACCCGTTTCCGAGTTTCGTACCGACCGCTGGCGTGCGATGGACGCCGATGTGCGCTTCGTCGGTAAGCGCATCGTGCACAACGAGCAGTTGCCGATCACCGATCTGGACACCCATGTGGTGCTCAATGACGGCATGCTGAGTCTGGAGCCGCTACGTTTCGGCACGGCCGGTGGTGTGCTCGACTCTCAAGTCCGTCTCAATGGCGCGACCACGCCGTTGCAGGGGCAGATGCGTCTGCGCGCGCGTGACCTCAAGCTCAAGCAGTTGTTTCCCTCCTTCACGCCGATGCAGACCAGCCTCGGTGAGCTCAACGGCGATGCACGCATCAGCGGCCGTGGCAACTCGGTGGCGGCGCTACTCGGCAGCGCCGATGGCGAGTTGAAGATGCTGATCAACGATGGCGCGGTGAGTCGCGGGCTGATGGAAATCGCCGGGCTGAACGTCGGCAACTACCTGGTCGGCAGGCTGTTCGGCGACGAGGATGTGAAGATTCATTGCGCGGCAGCGGATCTCGGCATCAAGCAGGGGCTGATGAGTACGCGGCTGTTCGTCATCGACACCGACAATGCGGTGATCAAGGTCGACGGCAGCGCCAACTTCGCCAGCGAGCGGCTGGACTTCACCATCACGCCGTCGACCAAGGGCTTTCGCATCTTCTCACTGCGCTCGCCGCTGTATGTGCGCGGCACGTTCAAGGAGCCGTCACCAGGCGTACAGGCCACGCCGCTGGCGCTGCGTGGTGTTGGCCTGGTAGCGCTGGGCGTTGCGGTGGCGCCAGCGGCTGGGCTGCTGGCGCTGGTGGCACCCAGCGCTGGTGACGAGCCGAGCCAGTGCGCGCCGCTGCTGCAGAAGATTCAGGGTGGTTAGCAGGAGGCATCAGAACTAGATGTAGGGTGCGCTGCGCGCACCGATCCTTTCCAGCAGTTGGTGCGCATGGCGCACCTTACCTCTGGGCTCGGTCCTTGAAGCTGCGGCCGATGGCCTCGATGCCGGGCTGATAGTCGTTGTGTTCCACCGCCCGCAGTGTCCAGGCCAGCACGCGCTCGGCGATGCGTTCATGTTGTTGGCTCATGGCATTGACCCGCAACGGTAGGAAATCCAGCAACTGGGTATCGCCGAAGGTGGCCAGGCGCACTGAAGGCCATTGCTCGCTGCTCTGTTCGCGTAGCGCATCGAACACCCCTTCGAGCAGCACATAGGCGGTGGTCAGCAGCGCATCCGGCGAGCCGACTTCCTCCAGCAGCGTTTGCATCTGTCGGTAGCCGCAGGCGCGGCTGAACAACTCGCCGTGGTAGACGCTGACGCGCCCGTCGAAACCTTCCAGTGCCGAACGGAAGCCGCGTTCGCGCGCCTGGCTGATGACCAGTTCCGCGCGGGCGCCGAGCAGGGCGATATGCCGGGGCTTGGGGGTCAGCAGGCTTTCGGTCAGGGTGCGCCCGGCCTGCTCGTCATCGCTGACCACTGAGCGGATATGCGTAGGCGACAGGGCCCGATCCACCGCCACGACCGGCAGGCCGGCAGCGACGATGGCGGGATACAGCGGGTCATCGGCAGGCAGGCAACTGGCGACGATCAGCGCTTCGCAGCGGCGCGAGCGGAACAGTTCGAGCAACTGCCGCTCGCTGCTCGGATCATCGTCGGAGCTGGCGATCAGCAACTGATAGCCTGCGGCGCGGGCCTTCTGTTCGAGCAGTTTGGCCAGGCGCGCGTAACTGGGGTTCTCCAGGTCCGGCAGGATGAAGCCCAGGCAACGGCTTTGCCCACGGCGCAGGCTGGCGGCCTGCTGATCCGGGCGATAGCCATGTTCTTCGACCACCGCCAGCACCTTGGCCACGGTCGCAGGGCTGATGCGCCGACGTTCGGCCTGACCGTTGATCACGTAGCTGGCGGTGGTCACCGAGACCTGCGCCAGGCGGGCGATGTCGCTGAGTTTCACGGGCGCAGCACCATGCAGAGAAGAGGTTTCGAGCGTGTGAGCGCGGCGAGTCTACACCGACTCGACGACGACCGGGCTTCAAGGATTACCCATTATCGGATAAGGTGCCAGCGCTTGATGAATCGTTTCAGCAATCCAATTCATCAGCTAGTCTTGAAGGTGTTTGCGGGGCGTAAGTGAGCGCCGAGCCTGTGAACACTCTTCCCAATCAGAACAAGAATCCAAGCCGGAGGCACCTATGCTCGAACTCGATGCCAGCCAAATCCAGATGGGCCGGGCGGCGGCGAACAAGGGCGAAGCCCTGGCCATGCTCGGCGACGCGCTGGTCAGTGCCGGCCTGGCCACTGCGGCTTACCTCGACGGCTTACAGGCTCGCGAGGCCCAGGGGTCGACCTTTCTCGGCCAGGGCATCGCTATCCCCCATGGCACGCCGCAGACCCGCGATCAGGTGCTGCGCACCGGCGTCAGCCTGATCCAGTTCCCCGCGGGCGTGGATTGGGGCAACGGCCAGCAGGTCTACCTGGCCATCGCCATCGCCGCCCAGTCCGACGAGCACCTGCACCTGCTGCAACTGCTGACCCGCGCCCTGGGCGAGGGTGAACTGAGCCAGGCGCTGCGTGAGGCCCGCGAGCCGGCGCAGATACTCGAGTTGCTGCAGGGCGCACCGCAGGCGCTGGCGCTGGACGGTCAACTGGTGGCGCTGGCGCAGCCGGCTGAAGACTTCGATGAATTGCTCTGGCAGGGCGCACGCCTGTTGCGCCAGGCCGGCTGTGCCCGCAGTGGCTTCGCCCTCGGGCTGGCCCGTGGCGAGCCGCTGCCGCTGGGCGATGGCCTGTGGTGGCTGCACAGCGAGGCCAGCGTCGAGCGGCCCGGCCTGGCCTTCGTCACCCCGGCGCAGCCGCTGACTTTTCGCGGTGAGGCGCTGCGCGGTCTGTTCTGCCTGGCCAGCCAGGGCGAAGCGCACCGTCAGGCGTTGGAGCGGTTGTGCGATGTACTGATCGGTGGTCGGGCTGCTGCGTTCAGTGAGGCCAGCGACAGCCGGCAGGTGATCGAGGCGCTGGGCGGTGAGGTGCCGCCGGACTGGCCCAGTCTCAGCGTGCCGCTGCTCAATGCCCATGGTCTGCATGCGCGCCCGGCCAAGGCGCTGAGCGAGCTGGCACAGGGCTTTGCCGGTGAGATTCGTGTGCGCCTGTTTGGTGACGCGGGCGCCGGGGTCTCGGCCAAGAGCCTCAGCCGCCTGCTGGCGCTGGGCGCGCGACGCGGGCAGATGCTCGAATTCAGCGCCGAACCGGTGATTGCCGACAGTGCACTGCCGGCCATTCGCGCCGCGCTGGAAAGTGGCCTGGGTGAAACGGTCGAGCCGCTGAATGAAGCGCTGCCCGAGGTCGCGGCGCAGCTGGAACCTGTCGAAGCGGTTGCTCCCGTTGCCGGTAGCCGTCTGCAGGCGGTCGGCGCCTCGCCCGGCATCGCCATCGGCCCAGCGTTGGTACGCACGCCGCCGGCGTTTCATTTCGCTGAGCAAGGCCAGGGTGTCGAGCAGGAGCGCGCGCGTCTGGATGCAGCCTTGGCCGCTGTAGCCGAGCAGATCCAGCGTTTGGTCGATGGCGCCGGTGTGGCAAGCATTCGGGAAATCTTCAGTGCCCACCTGGCCATGCTCGCCGATCCAGCGCTGCGTGAAGACGTCGACGCCCGCCTGGACAAGGGTGCGAGCGCCGAAGCGGCCTGGCAGGTTGAGGTCGAGGCGGCGGCCAAGCGTCAGGAGGCGCTGCATGACCCATTGCTGGCCGAGCGCGCAGCAGACCTGCGTGATATCGGCAACCGTGTGCTGGCGCATCTGTGTGGCGTGGAGCTGCCCAGCGAACCGAACGAGCCGTACATCCTGGTGATGGCTGAAGTCGTGCCATCGGACGTCGCTGGCCTCGACCGGCAGCGCGTGGCTGGCATCCTGACCGCGCAGGGTGGCGCAACCGCGCACAGCGCGATCATCGCTCGCGCCTTGGGGATTCCCGCCGTGGTCGGTGCTGGCGATGGCGTGCTGGCGTTGGCGCAAGGCACGCCACTGCTGCTCGATGGCGACAGCGGCCTGCTGCGCATCGCCCCGGATACAGCTGAGCGCGACCAGGCGCTGCATGAACGTGAGACGGCGCAGCAGCGGCGCGAGCAGGCGCATGCCGCGCGCTTCAACGATGCGCAGACGCGTGATGGCGTGCGTGTGGAAGTGGCGGCCAATATCGGTGCTAGCGGCGAAACCGCCGACGCCGTGGAGCTGGGCGCGGAAGCGGTGGGCCTGCTGCGCACCGAGCTGGTGTTCATGGAGCATGCCCAGGCCCCGGATCACGCCGCGCAGGAGCGTGAGTACCGGCGCGTGCTCGATGCGCTGGCCGGACGCCCGCTGGTGGTGCGCACGCTGGATGTCGGCGGCGATAAACCCCTGCCGTACTGGCCGATGCCGGCTGAGGAGAACCCCTTCCTTGGTGTGCGTGGCATTCGCCTGAGCCTGCAGCGCCCGGAGATTCTGGAAACCCAGCTGCGCGCCTTGCTTGCCTCGGCCGATGGCCGCCCGCTGCGGATCATGTTCCCTATGGTCGGTTCGGTGGAGGAGTGGCGTGCGGCGCGTGACATGGTGCAGCGCCTGCGCGAAGAGATTGAGGTACGCGACCTGCAGATCGGCATCATGATCGAAGTGCCCTCGGCAGCGTTGTTGGCGCCGGTGCTGGCGCGTGAGGTGGACTTCTTCAGCATCGGCACCAATGACCTGACCCAGTACTGCCTGGCCATCGACCGCGGCCATCCGCAGTTGTCGGCGCAGGCCGATGGCCTGCACCCGGCCGTGCTGCGCCTGATCGAAATGACCGTGACCGCTGCCCATGCCCAGGGCAAGTGGGTCGGCATCTGCGGTGAGCTGGCCAGCGACCGCCTGGCCGTGCCGCTGTTGGTCGGCCTGGGCGTCGACGAGTTGAGCGTCACACCGCGCTCGATTGCCCTGGTCAAGGCGCGCGTACGTGAGCTGGACAGCCGCCAGGCGCGAACCCTGGCTGACCGCGCCCTGACCCTGGACAGTGCCAGCGCCGTGCGCGCGCTGGTGGCGGAGATGCACTGATGGCCCGAATCCTGACTCTGACCCTGAACCCGGCGCTGGATCTGACGCTGCGCCTCGACCGTCTGCAGCCCGGTGCGATCAACCGCTGCCATGAGCTGCGCAGCCACGCGGCCGGCAAGGGCCTGAACGTCGCCCAGGTACTGGCCGACCTGGGCCACAGCCTGAGCGTCGGCGGTTTTCTCGGGCGCGCCAATGCCGCGCCGTTCGACAGCCTGATGCACAAGCGCGGTTTTCACGACCTGTTCGTCCGTGTGCCGGGCGAGACGCGCAGCAACATCAAGCTGGCCGAAGCCGACGGCTGCATCACTGACCTCAATGGCCCCGGCCCGCAGGTCGAGGCCGAACACCTGCAACGTCTGGAAGAGGAACTGGAGCCGCTGCTAGCCGGGCATGACGCCGTGGTGGTGGCCGGCAGCCTGCCGCGTGGCGTTACCCCGCAGTGGTTCGCTGGTTTGCTGCGGCGACTCAAGGCCAGTGGCGTACCCCTGGCAGTGGACAGCAGCGGTGCGGCGTTGCAGGCGGCCCTGGGTGTCACGCCGTGGCTGATCAAACCCAATGAAGAAGAACTGGCCGAGGTATGCGACGGCGACCTGTCCGTCGCCGTGCAGACGCTGCGTGCGCAGGGTATCGAGCACGTGCTGTTGTCACGTGGCGCAGATGGCGTCGACTGGCATGGACCGGGCATTGCCCTGCGTGCCACGCCGCCGCGTGTCGAAGTCGCCAGCACGGTCGGTGCCGGTGACTCGTTGCTGGCGGCCAGCCTGCACGGCCTGCTCGAAGGCTGGCCAGCCGAGCGCACCTTGCGCCTGGCCACGGCGGTGGCGGCGCAGGCGGTCACCCAGATCGGCTTCGGCATCCATGATCGCGAGCAACTGGCCCGCTTCGAAGCGGCCGTGCAATTGCACCCTTTAGAAAAATAAGAGGCACCCACCATGAATGTGCTGATCGTCACCGCCTGCCCCAATGGCCAGGTCACCAGCGTACTGTGTTCGCGCCTGCTGCAGGCCGCCGCCGAGCGCCTGGGTTGGCAAACCCGTGTCGAAGTGCATGACGCGCGCGCGATTGGTTCGCCGTTGAGTGAGGCCGAGATCGCCGCTGCCGATTGGGTGTTGGTGGTCAAGACTGGTGAGTTGCCGCTGGCCCGTTTTGCCGGCAAGCGCCTGCTGCAGGCCACGCCTGCCGAGGCATTGGCCGAGCCACAGCGTTTTCTGCGTGACGCCGCCGAGCGCGCTCAGGCCTATGGCGAAAGCAGCGAGCCTGTCCTAAGCGGCCCTCGCCGACTGGTCGCAGTGACCGCCTGTCCCACCGGGGTGGCGCACACCTTCATGGCTGCCGAAGCGCTGCAGCAGACGGCGATGCGCATGGGCATCGACCTGCAGGTGGAAACCCGCGGCTCGGTCGGTGCGCGCAACCTGCTCGACGATGCCGCCATCGCAGCGGCCGATGCTGTGCTGCTGGCCACCGATATCGAGGTGGACACCAGCCGTTTCGCTGGCAAGAAGGTCTACCGCTGCGGCACCGGCGTGGCACTGAAACAGCCGCAACAGACGCTCGAACGGGCGCTCAGCGAGGCGCGACCGCTGAGCGAAGCCACGCCAGCCGAGGGCAAGACCGTCGCCAGTAGTGGCGAGAAAACCGGCCCCTACAAGCATCTGCTCACCGGCGTGTCCTACATGCTGCCGATGGTGGTGGCGGGCGGCCTGTTGATCGCCCTGTCGTTCGTCTTCGGTATCGAGGCATTCAAGGAGGAGGGCACCCTGGCCGCCGCGCTGATGAAGATCGGCGGCGAGAGCGCCTTTCAACTGATGGTGCCGCTGTTGGCCGGCTATATCGCCTATTCCATCGCCGACCGCCCGGGCCTGGCGCCGGGGATGATCGGCGGGCTATTGGCCAGTTCGCTGGGGGCCGGCTTCATCGGTGGCATCATCGCCGGTTTCCTTGCCGGCTATTCGGCCAAGGCCATCGCCCATTGGGTGCGTCTGCCGGCCAGCGTCGAGGCGCTCAAGCCGATTCTGATTATCCCGCTGGTGGCCAGCCTGTTTACTGGTTTGGTGATGATCTATCTGGTCGGCAGTCCGGTGGCTGGCATGCTCGCGGGGCTCACCGCCTTTCTCGACGGCATGGGCAGCACCAATGCGATCCTGCTCGGTGTGTTGCTCGGCGGCATGATGTGCGTCGATCTCGGCGGGCCGATCAACAAGGCGGCTTATGCTTTCTCCGTCGGCCTGCTGGCGTCGAGCAGTTATGCACCGATGGCGGCGACCATGGCGGCCGGCATGGTGCCGCCGATCGGCATGGCCATCGCCACCGTGCTGGCGCGGCGCAAGTTTGCCCAGAGCGAACGTCAGGCCGGCAAGGCCGCCGGGGTGCTGGGGCTGTGCTTCATCTCCGAAGGGGCGATTCCCTTCGCCGCCAAGGACCCGCTGCGGGTGATTCCGGCCAGCATTGCCGGTGGTGCACTGACCGGTGCGCTGTCGATGTACTTCGGCTGCAAGCTGATGGCGCCGCACGGTGGTCTGTTCGTGCTGCTGATCCCCAATGCCATCAACCACGCGTTGCTGTACCTGCTCGCCATCGTCGCTGGCAGCCTGGTCACTGGCGTGCTCTATGCGCTGATCAAGCAGCCCGAGGCGCAGCCGCTGGCGGTTGGGGCGCAATAAGCGCAGGGTCCGTTGCCTCGGTTACACTGAGTTGAACAGCGCCGGACAAGTAGGAGTCTGTTGAAGGGGGCGGTGCGCCGATGCGCTGCGATGGCCCCCTTTGGCTTCGTGGCGCAGTCGCCCTCACAAAGAAAGGATCCTCTGTAGATGACTCAAGCTCTCGCGCATCGCTGGCGCTTCTTCCGTGCCGGCGGCTTCGATCAGGTGCAACTGGAAACCCCGGCCGACCTCGCCGCCCTGCGCGGCCTGGACCAGAAACTCTGGGCCAGCCTGGCCTGCCCGGTGAACAACCTGGAGCTGGACCGGCGCATGCTGCAGTACATCGACCTGAACAATGACGGTCGTATTCGCGCGCCGGAGATTCTCGATGTGGTCGACTGGACCCTGGCCCGCCTGCGTGATCCGGCCGTGCTGTTCCAGGAGGGGCCGCTGCTGCTGTCGTCGCTCACCGACGATGCCGTGGGTGTGCGCCTGCGTTTGGCTGCACAGCGCCTGCTGGGTGTGCTCGGCCGGCCCGATAGTGAGAGCCTGACGCCTGCCGATACCGCTGATCTGGCGAAGCTGTTCCCGCCGCATGAGGCCAACGGCGACGGCCTGGTACCGGCAACCTTTACCGACGATGCCGAACTCAAGGCCGCCATCACCGACATCATCGCCTGCCTGGGGGCGCAGACCGACCGCAGTGGCGAGCCTGCCATCGGCGCCGAACAGATCGCCGCCTTCTTCGATCAGGCGCGTCAGCTGCATGCCTGGCATGCGCGTGCCGCCGAGCAGGGACTGGATGCTTTCGGTGAAGGCACGGTGGCGGCGGTCGAGGCGCTGAGCGCCGTGCGTGCCAAGATCGACGATTACTTCACCCGCGTGGCCATGGCCGAGTTCGACTCGCGTGCAGCCGCCCTGATGAACGCCAGGGAAGAGGAGCTGGTGCGTCTGGCATCGCTGTCGCTGGCAGATGCCGGCGAGGTCGCGGGCCTGCCTCTGGCAACTGTGCAGCACGGTGACGAGCTACCACTGAGCAAGGGCCTCAACCCGGCCTGGCAGCACGCCGTTGATGAATTCCGCCTGCGTGTGGTGGTGCCGGTGTATGGCGAGCAGGACAGCCTGTCGCGCGAGCAGTGGCAGCACCTGGTCGCGCTGTGCGGCAACTACCTGGCCTGGCGCGCCGAGACGCCGAAAGTGGCGATTGCCGAGGTACTTGAGCGCGGACGTATTCTCGAACTGGTGGAGCAGGGCGCCGAAGCGCGCCTGTTGGCGCTGGTGGCAGAGGACAAGACCGTGGCCGAAGCGGCGGACGGGCTGGTCGAGCTGGACAAGCTGATTCGCCTGCGTCATGGCCTGGTCCGACTGCTGCGCAACTTCGTGTCTTTCCAGGCTTTTTATTCACGGCAGGAAAAGGCCGTGTTCCAGGCTGGCGTGCTCTATATCGACGGCAAGAGTTGCGAGCTGGTGGTTGAGGTCGGTGATGTCGAGGCCCATGCCAAGGTGGCGGCGGCTAGCGACTGCTTTTTGCTCTACTGCGCCTGCGCCCGTCGCGGCGAGCCGGTGCGGGGCAAGGAGGCGCTGAACATCGTGGTGGCGGTGACCGCCGGCAGCGAGGGCGACCTGCAGGCCGGTCGCCATGGTCTGTTCTACGACCGCGACGGCAACGACTGGGATGCCACTGTGGTCAAGGTGGTGCAGAACGCCATCAGCATCCGCGAGGCGTTCTGGTCGCCGTATCGACGCGTTTCCAAGCTGGTGTCCGATCAGGTGCAGAAGCTGGCGGCCAGCCGCGACGCCGACATGGTCAACAAGGCCGCGGCCAAGGTTGGCGAAACCGGCGCCGCACCTGCTGCGACGCCGGCGCCGGCGTTTGATATCGCCAAGTTCGCCGGGATCTTTGCCGCTATCGGCCTCGCCGTCGGCGCACTGGGCACGGCGCTGGCCGCGGTGGTCACGGGGATTCTGTCACTGGTCTGGTGGCAGATCCCGCTGCTGTTTCTCTGCGTGCTGCTGGCCATCTCCGGGCCGGCCATGCTGCTGGCCTGGTTCAAGCTGCGCCGGCGCAGCCTGGGGCCGATCCTCGACGGCAACGGCTGGGCGGTGAATGCCCAGGCGCGCATCAGCATTCCCTTCGGCACTGCTCTGACGCAGATGGCGGAACTGCCCAAGGGCAGCGACCGTGCACTGCGCGATCCCTATGCCAACAAACCGGTGGTATGGCCCTGGATCATCGCTCTGCTGTTGGCGCTGGGGCTGGGCTATTACGCCTGGATCAACGGCGTGTTCAGCCCGGAGCCGGAGGTACCAGCCGAAGCGGCGGCACCTGTTGACGCCGCTGCGCAGTAGGTGCTCGTCGCCCCTCTCCCGCTTGCGGGAGAGGGGCAGTCAGCTGATAAGCGTAGGGCGGGTGCAACCCGCCGGCTCGACAATTGGCGGGTTTCACCCGCCCTACGTTCCCTCTCAACCCGCCAACAGCTCTGTCACCCAGCGCGGTAGTTGCTCGGTGGCTGGGCCATAGCGTTTCTCGGCGAACAGTGAATGGCCCTGACTGGGTTCCAGATTGATCTCCAGCGTATGCGCGCCCGCATGACGCGCCTGTTCGACGAAACCGGCAGCCGGGTAGACATGACCCGAGGTACCGATGCTGACGAACAGCTCGCACTGCTCCAGTGCGTCGTAAATACGCTCCATGTGATAGGGCATCTCGCCGAACCAGACGATATCCGGGCGCAGCGTACCGACCAGCCCGCAGCAGGCGCACGCCTGGCTGACCGGCATGTCATCCAGTAGCGGAAAGCGCTGCTGGCTGTTGCTGCACAGCATAGACTGCAACTCACCGTGCATATGCAGCAAGCGTTTGGAGCCGGCGCGCTCGTACAGGTTGTCGACGTTCTGCGTGACCAGCAGAAACTCGCCCTTCCAACCATCTTCCAGCTCGGCCAGCGCTAGATGCCCGGCATTCGGCGCCATGGCCGGATCACGCAACTGGGCGCGGCGCATGTCGTAGAAACGTTGCACCAGCGCCGGATCACGGGCGAAGCCTTCGGGTGTGGCCACCTCTTCGATGCGGTGGTCTTCCCAGAGACCGTCAGCGGCGCGGAAGGTGCGAATGCCGCTCTCGGCGGATATACCGGCGCCGGTGAGGATGACGATATTGGGATGGGGCATGCTGGCTCCGAAGCAGGTGCGTTGCTGCAACTCTAAGCCAATTACCAGTCTGTAGGGTGTGCCACGCGCACCAGCATCTTTGCCAAGGTGCGCACGGCGCACCCTACGGGCGTTCACTTATCCTGTAGGGCGGGTGAAACCCGCCGGTTCGGCAATGGCGGGTTGCACCCACCCTACACGGATATCATCCCCGTTCGCTCATTGCCGCCAGCGCCACCGAGGTGGCGGCGGTGCGGGTTTCCACGCCTAGTTTCACGTACACGTGCTCCAGGTGCTTGTTCACCGTGCGCGGGCTGAGGCCGAGGATGTCGCCGATATCGCGGTTGGTCTTGCCGCAGGCTACCCAGCGCAGTACCTGCACTTCGCGTTCGGTGAGCTGGAAGCGCGCCGATAGCTTGGCATGCGCCGGGGCATCGTCGAGGCTGAGGCTGACGGGTTTCGACGCGGCACGTGCGGCTTGCAGGATGCGTGCGGTACGCAGGTGCGAGGCGACGCGGGCGAGCACCTCCTCGGGGTTGATCGGCTTGGTCACGTAGTCGATGCCGCCGGCCTCGAAGCCCTGCACCACGTGCTCGCTGTCGGTCAGGGCAGTCATGAACAGCACCGGGATGTCGGCGCTGCTCGGCTCGGCCTTGATTCGCCGACAGGTCTCGAAACCATCCAGCCCCGGCATCATCGCGTCGAGCAGGATCAGGTCGGGCCTGCGCCGCTGGATGCGGCCTAAAGCGCTTACGCCGTCCAGCGCGACCAGCACCATGTAGCCGGCGTCGTCGAGGGCGTCGGAGAGCAGGGCGAGGTTGTCCGGCGTGTCGTCGACGATGAGGATGATGCCGCGCTCGGCCGACAGGCTGGCGGGCGAGCACGACTCAGGCTGGTGGAGCGGCGCATTCATGTTCGGCCTCCTTCAGTTGGCGGTTGAATTCGTCGAGCTGGAAGTTCTTCACCAGTAGGCGCAAGGCGGCGGTGAAGCCGGCGCAGGCCGGGTCGCGCTGGTCGATATCGTCCAGGCGTTGCTGGATGCCGCGCACGTAACCCAGAGCGCCCAATTCGCGCAGCGCCTGCAGATCGTCGCTGCCCGGCAATGTGATGGCTTCAGGCTGCGGCAACGGCTTCTGAGTGCGGCGCAGCCAGGTCAGACCGAGCTGGTGCTGGATGCGTTCGAGCAACTGCGGGGTGTACACCGGTTTGGCCAGGTAGTCGTCGCAGTCGGCGGCGATACTGCGTTCGCGGTCGTCGGTAAAGGCATTGGCGGAGATCACGATGATCGGCGCCTGGCAGCGCGTGTTGCGGCGAATCAGGCGACTGGTTTCCCAGCCATCCATCTGCGGCATGGACAGGTCCATCAGGATCAACGCCGGGTTGTGCAGCGCCACCTGGCGAATCGCCTCCTGGCCGCTGGCGGCCTGGATCACCTCGAAGCCCAACGGTTCGAGCATGCCGGCGAGCACGCGGCGATGTTCGAGATGATCGTCCACTACCAGAATCAGACGGCGTTCACCCTGGTAGCCGGTGATGTCGTGCTCGACGTGTACCACCGCTTGCGGCACACGCACTTCGGAGAGGAACAGGCGGACCTGGAAGCGCGTGCCCTGGTCAGGTTCGCTGTGCACCGAGAGCTCGCCGCCCATCAATGAGGTGAGCATGCGGGTGATGGTCAGGCCTAGGCCGACACCGTTGTCCTGGCGCATCAGGTCGCCGCGTTCGAACGGCTGGAAGATCCGTTCGATCTGTTCCGGGGCGATGCCAATGCCGGTGTCGATGATCTCGAAAGTGGCGGTCTCGCGCATGTAGCCCACGCGCAGACGCACCTCGCCGCGCTCGGTAAAGCGCACGGCGTTGCCCAGCAGGTTGATCAGGATCTGCCGCACGCGCTTCTCGTCACCGCGCACCACTGCCGGCATGCGGCCGATGCATTCGAGGCGAAAGCGCAGGCCTTTCTCGGCCGCCTGCGGGGTGAACATGCGTTCGATCTGGTCGATGAATTCCGGGAAGGGAATTTCCGCCAGTTCCAGATGCAGTTTGCCGGCTTCGATCTTGGCCACGTCGAGCAGGCCATCGATCAGCGACAGCAGGTGCGAACCGCTACGCAGGATGGTGGCCAGGGCGTCTTGGTGCTGGCTCGGCATGGCCGCGTCACGCTGCAGGATCTGGGTGTAGCCCAGGATGCTGTTGAGCGGCGTACGCAACTCGTGCGATAGCCCGGTGACGTAGCGGCTTTTCGCCGCGTTGGCGGATTCCGCCGCTTCCTTGGCCTGCTGCAGGGCTTCGTCGGTCTTGCGGTGGGCTTCGATCTCCTGCATCAGCAGCAGGGTTTGCCGATCCGACTCCTCCTGCGCCACGCGGCGGCTTTCGCGGGTCAGTACCAGCCACCAGGCGAGCATGGCAGCGAACAACGAGAGGGTCAGAAAGGCCTTGAGGAAAGCCTGGTAGAGCGTCTGGCGGACTTCCGGTTCCTGCGTCAGCAGGCTCAGCGAGACCTGGCTGTAGATCAGCGCCAGCGCGCCGAACAGCATCAGCACCAGCAGACTCAGCAGGCCCAGGTACTGCGCCAGGCGGCTGTGCAGACGCGGGATGGAAACGCGCGGGAAGAGCCAGCCGATGAAGTCGTCGAGCTGATCGCTCAGGCGTGCTCTGGGTTTGCAGCGATCCTCGCAGCGCGCGTCGAGCGAGCAACACAGTGAGCAGATGGGCGCACCGTAGGCCGGGCAGTGTGCGGTGTCCGGCTCTTCGAAGCGGTTGTTGCACAGGCAGCACTGCACCTGGCCGGCTTCGGTGTAGGGGTACAGCAGGTGCGGCTGGCGTTCGCGGGCGATGTAGTAGCGCCCGTCGGTGAGCCAGGCCAGCAGTGGCGCCAGCAGAAATGCCGAGCCCAGCGCCACGGCTGGCGAGGCCGCCTGCGCCAGGGCGCCGAACAGACCGCCGTGGGCGAGCACCGAGAGCAGGGAGGCGATCAGCATGGCGCCGACGCCCACCGGGTTGATGTCGTAGAGGTGCGCGCGCTTGAACTCGATGTATTTCGGCGACAGGCCCAGCGGCTTGTTGATCACCAGGTCGGCCACCAGCGCGCCGATCCAGGCGATGGCGATATTGGCGTAGAGGCCGAGCACCTCCTCGATCGCCTCGAACACGCCCAGCTCCATCAGCATCAGGGCGATGGCCACGTTGAACACCAGCCACACCACGCGACCGGGGTGGCTGTGGGTGATGCGGGCGAAGAAATTCGACCAGGCCAGCGAGCCGGCGTAGGCGTTGGTGACGTTGATCTTCACCTGACTGACGATGACGAACAGCACCATGGCCGCCAGTGCCCATTGCGGCGAAGCGAACACGTAGTTGAAGGCCACCAGGTACATCTGCGTCGGCTCGGCGGCGCGCTCCATGGGGATTTCATGCTGTAGGGCGAGAAAGGCGAGGAAGGCGCCGGCGAGCATCTTCAGCGCGCCGGGGATGATCCAGCCGGGGCCGGCCAGCAGCAGCGCCGTCCACCAGCGCACACGGTTGGCGCGGGTTTTCTCCGGCAAAAAACGCAGGTAGTCGACCTGCTCGCCGATCTGCGTGATCAGGGCCAGGGCCACGGTGCAGGCGGCGCCGAAATGCAGCAGGTTGAAGCTGCCGGGTTCGCCCTCGCGGCCGGCGAAACTGGTCCAGTCCGATAGTGCTTCGGGGTTCTTGGCAATGACGAATATGTAGGGCAGCACCAGCAGAAACAGCCACACGGGCTGCGTCCACATCTGCAGGCGGTTGATCAGGGTGATGCCGTAGGCCACCAGCGGAATGATGATGATCGAGCAGATCACATAAGCCAGGGCCAGCGGGATGTTGAAGTACAGCTCCAGGGCCAGCGCCATGATCGCCGCTTCGAGGGCGAAGAACAGGAAGGTGAAGCTGGCATAGATCAGCGAGGTGATGGTCGAGCCGATGTAGCCGAAACCGGCGCCACGGGTCAGCAGGTCCATGTCCAGGCCGGAGCGGGCGGCGTAGTAGCTGATCGGCAGGCCGGTGAGGAAGATCACCAGGCTGACCGCGAGGATCGCCCACAGGGTATTGGTGAAGCCGTAGGACAGCGCCAGGGCGCCGCCGATGGCTTCCAGGGCTAGGAACGACACGGCGCCGAGCGCGGTGTTGGCGATGCGCAGCTCCGACCACTTGCGGAATGACCTGGGCGTGAAGCGCAGGGCGTAATCCTCCATGGTCTCGTCGGCGACCCAGGCGTTGTAGTCGCGGCGGATCTTGATGATGCGCTGGGTGCCGGTTGGCTGCACGGGCGAAGTCCTGCTGACGTTATCGGGTAAGACCGTCCCTGTCGCGCGTCCCTGTAGGAGCCGGCTTGCCGGCGATCTGCGTGACCAGGAAGGACGCATCGCCCGCAAGCGGGCTCCTACGGTGCGTAGAAAGTGCAACTTCCATGCCCCGGCTCGGCGAGGCCTCTGCCGCGCGCGCGGGCTTCTGTCTGCCTGGTTTTTCTGCGCTGAGCTTGCACCAGGCTGGCGCAGGACGCTGTACGTCAGATGACGTATGCCCTTACGTCATGCTGCGTATACCCCGCTCGGTGGGGGCAAACGCATCCTAGCTGCGAAGCCGGCGTGGTTCGGCACGAATAACCAGCACAGGAGCACGACCATGGACTCTCAACCGATTCGACTTCTTCCGCGCCGGCTGGCGGTGGGGGCCGCAGCGCTCTCGCTGCTGGCCGCCAGCCTGTTCAGCCATGTGGCCAGCGCCGAGGTGAACACCACCGGCCTGGCGGTGACCGACAGCGAGGTCACGGTCGGTATCCTGCACTCGGCCACTGGCACCATGGCCATTTCCGAAACCGGTTCGATCCAGGCCGAGCGCCTGGCCATCGAGCAGATCAACGCCAGCGGCGGCGTGCTCGGCCGGCAGATCAAGGTCATTCAGGAAGATGGGGCTTCCGACTGGCCGACCTTCGCCGAGAAGGCGCGCAAGCTGCTGGTCGGCGACAAGGTCGCCACCGTGTTCGGCTGCTGGACGTCAGCCTCGCGCAAGGCGGTGCTGCCTGTGTTCGAGAAGGAAAACGGCCTGCTCTACTACCCGACCTTCTACGAAGGCCTGGAGCAGTCGAAGAACGTCATCTACACCGGCCAGGAAGCTACCCAGCAAATCCTCGCGGGCCTGGACTGGGTGGCCAAGGAGAAGGGCGCCAAGACCTTCTACCTGCTCGGCTCGGACTACATCTGGCCGCGTACCTCGATGAAGATCGCGCGCAAGCACATCGAGAACGTGCTCGGCGGCAAGGTCGTCGGCGAAGAGTACTACCCGCTGGGCAACACTCAGTTCGGCTCGCTGATCAACAAGATCAAACTGCGCAAGCCTGACGTGGTGTTCGCTGCCGTGGTCGGTGGCTCCAACGTCGCCTTCTACAAGCAGATGAAAGCCGCCGGCGTCACCGCCGACAAGCAGACCCTGCTGACCCTGTCGGTCACCGAAGACGAGCTGCTGGGTATCGGCGGCGAGAACATGGCCGGCTTCTACGCCTCGATGAAGTACTTCCAGAGCCTGGACAACCCGAACAACAGCGCCTTCGTCGAAGCCTTCAAGGCCAAGTACGGCAAGGACGCGGTGATCGGTGACGTGACCCAGGCCGCCTACCTCGGTCCGTGGCTGTGGAAAGCCGCGGTGGAGAAAGCCGGCAGCTTCGACATCGACAAGGTGGTCGCCGCTTCCCCGGGCATCGAGCTGGACACCGCGCCGGAAGGCTACGTCAAGGTACACGACAACCATCACCTGTGGAGCAAGACCCGCATCGGTGAAGTGCAGAAGGACGGTCAGTTCAAGGTGGTGTTCGAATCCGACCTGATCGAGCCGAACCCCTTCCCGGAAGGCTACCAGTAAGCAACACCCTCTCGTAGGAGCCAGCTTGCTGGCGATCAATGAATCGCCGGCAAGCCGGCTCCTACCGGCTTTTCTCTTTTCTTCTGGAGACCATCGACATGGAATGGCTATCGGAATTCGGCGCCATCGCAGCCATGCAGGGGTTCAACGGCTTGTCCGTGTTCTGCGTGCTGCTGCTGATGGCTCTGGGGCTGGCGATCATCTTCGGGCAGATGGGCGTGATCAACATGGCCCATGGCGAGTTTCTCACCATCGGCGCCTACACCACCTTCGTGGTGTCCTCGCTGACGTCCAGCTACGCACCGGCCTTCGGGCCTTACTACTTCTTCCTCGCGATCATCCTCTCGTTCTTCATCGCCGGTGCCATTGGCTGGCTGGTGGAGTGGGCGATGATCAGCAAGCTCTACCAGCGTCCGCTGGACACCCTACTGGCCACCTGGGGCCTGTCCCTGGTGATGCAGCAGGGCTTTCGCTCGATCTTCGGCGCGCGGGAAGTCAGCGCTACGCTGCCAGACTGGCTGATGGGCTCCTGGAACCCGACCGAGGCCATCGATATTCCGCGTAATGGCCTGTTCGTCATGGGCCTGACCCTGCTGCTCACCGCGCTGCTGTTCCTGATGATCTACCGCTCGCGCTGGGGGCTGCAGGTGCGCGCGACCATGCAGAACCGGGTGATGGCGCGCTCCGTGGGCATCAACACCAAGCGCGTCGACCGCATGACCTTCGCCCTCGGCTGCGGCGTCGCCGGCGTGGCGGGTGCGGCCTTTACCACCATCGGTTCGACCGGGCCGACCGCAGGTTCGCTGTACATCGTCGACACCTTCCTGGTGGTGGTGTTCGGCGGCGCCTCCAGCCTGCTCGGCACCATCGCCTCGGCCTTCAGCATCGCCCAGGCGCAATCGCTGCTGGAGTTCTTCACCAGTGGCTCGATGGCCAAGGTTTTCACCCTTTCCGCCGTGGTGCTGATCCTGATGTTGCGTCCGCAGGGGCTGTTCGCCAGCAAGGTGCGCAAATGAAAAATCACTCTCAACCTACTGCGCGCCCCATCTGCGGCGGCGCGCGGTGCTCGTTTCCTCGACGTACTGCGTGTACGCCTTCGTCGCTGCGCTTCGGGCTTCTTGCAGCTGGGGCTGCTCGCTACGGTTCAAAGCGACTTTTTGCATGCAGGGGGATTAACGGATGAAAAGCGCATACGAAAGCCTGCTCGGCGGCAAGCAAGGCGCTATCGGCCTGGCGCTGCTCGCCGCGCTGATTCTGGTGGTGTTCCCGCTGGCGCTGGATGCCTTCCGCTTGAACATGGTGGGCAAGTACCTGACCTACGCCTTCGTCGCCGTCGGCCTGGTGCTGTGCTGGGGCTATGGCGGCATCCTCAGCCTGGGCCAGGGCATCTTCTTCGGTCTCGGCGGCTACTGCATGGCGATGTTCCTCAAACTCGAGGCATCCGACCCGGAGAGCACCAAGATCCAATCCACGCCGGGCATTCCGGACTTCATGGACTGGAACCAGATCACCGAACTGCCGCTGTTCTGGGAGCCCTTCCACAGCCTGAGCTTCACCCTGATCGCCGTGGTGGCGGTGCCGGTATTGCTGGCCTTGGTGATCGGTATCGCGATGTTCAAGCGCCGCGTCGGTGACGTGTACTTCTCCATCGTCACCCAGGCCATCGCGCTGATCCTCACCGTGCTGATCATCGGCCAGCAGGGTTTGACCGGCGGGGTCAACGGCATCACCGACCTGCGCACGCTCAAGGGCTGGGACATCCGCAGCGACGAGGCCAAGCTGATTCTCTACTTCGTCAGTGCGGTACTGCTCATCGGCTGCATTCTCATCGCCCGTTTCATCATCGCTTCCAAGCTCGGTCGCCTGCTGCTGGCGATGCGCGACAAGGAAGAGCGGGTGCGCTTCTCCGGTTACGACGTGGCCAGCTTCAAGATCTTCGTGTTCTGCGTCGGCGCGGCGTTCGCCGGTATCGGTGGGGCGATGTTCACCCTGCAGGTGGGCTTCATGTCGCCGAGCTTCGTCGGCATCGTGCCGTCGATCGAAATGGTCATCTTCGCCGCGGTCGGCGGGCGCCTTTCGCTGCTCGGCGCGGTGTATGGCGCGCTGCTGGTCAACTTCGGCAAGACCTACTTCTCCGAAAGCTTCCCCGAGTTGTGGCTGTACCTGATGGGCGGCCTGTTCATCGTCGTGGTCATGTACTTCCCCAATGGCCTGGCGGGGCTGTGGGACAGCCACGGCAAGCGTTGGCTGGCCCGTTTGCAGCGCAAGCCACAGGTGGCCGCTGCGCCAAAGCCCGTTGCCGTTGCCCCCAGCAAGCGCCCAACCCCTGAACTGGAGACCACGCCATGAACAGCCCCGCAGGCTTCCAGGCCGCCAAGCCGGTACTGGCCATCGAGGGGCTGACCGTGTCCTTCGACGGCTTCAAGGCGGTCAACGACCTCAACCTCTACGTCGACCGCAACGAGGTGCATGTGGTGATCGGCCCTAACGGGGCCGGCAAGACCACGGTGCTCGACCTGATCTGCGGCAAAACCCGCGCCACCGCCGGCAGCATCGATTTCGATGGCCGTGAGCTGACCAAGATGCGTGAGTTCGACATCGTTCGTGCCGGCGTCGGGCGCAAGTTTCAGAACCCGTCGATCTACGAAAATCTGACGGTGTTCGAGAACCTGGAGATGTCCTACCCGGCCGGGCGCAAGGTGTTCGGCGCGCTGTTCTTCAAGCGCACGCAAGAGGTGATCGAGCGCGTCGAGCAAGTGGCGCAGGAAATCATGCTCGGCGATCACCTGCACCGCCAGGCGGACCTGCTCTCGCATGGGCAGAAGCAGTGGCTGGAGATCGGCATGCTGCTGATGCAAGACCCGCAACTGCTGATGCTCGACGAGCCAGTGGCCGGCATGAGCGTCAGCGAGCGAGTGGCTACGGCCGATCTGCTCAACCGCATCAGCCAGGGCCGCTCGGTGCTGGTCATCGAGCACGACATGGAGTTCGTCAAGAGCATCGCCCACCGCGTCACCGTGCTGCACCAGGGCAAGGTGCTGGCCGAGGGCAGCATGGAGGCGGTGCAGAGCAACCCGAAGGTGATCGAGGTGTACCTGGGGCATTGATGGCCATGGCTACGAAACGGTGCGCGCGGCGCACCCTACACCCGGGGCATTGATCCCCTTCCACCGACCGTAGGGTGCGCCGTGCGCACCATTCGACCGAGCCGCGTAGCCTGGATGAAATCCGGGACGTGTTTAGCAAGGAGTTATCTATGTTCCAGATCAGCAATCTCGCTTCCGGCTATGGCCAGAGCCAGATCCTCCACGAGCTCAACCTCGATGTGGCGAAGAAGGAAATCGTCGCGGTGATGGGCCGCAACGGCATGGGCAAGACCACCTTGTTCAAAAGCCTGATGGGCATTCTGCCGCAGTGGGGCGGGCAGATTCGCGTGGACGGCAAGGACGTGTCGAAACAGGAAACCCATCAGCGGGTGGAAAGCGGCATCGCCTACGTGCCGCAGGGGCGGATGATCTTCCCCAGCATGACCGTGCTGGAGAACATCCAGACCGGCCTGCCGGCGTCGGCCGGTGGCAAGGTGCCGGACGATCTCTATGCGTTGTTCCCCGTGCTGCTCGAGATGCGCCACCGCAAGGGCGGCAACCTTTCCGGTGGGCAGCAGCAGCAGTTGGCTATCGCCCGCGCATTGGCTACCAACCCCAAGGTGCTGCTGCTCGATGAGCCGACCGAGGGCATCCAGCCGTCGATCATCAAGGACATCGCCCGCAGCCTGAAGGAGATCCGCAACATGCGCGATCTGACCATCGTGGTGTCCGAGCAGGTGCTGTCTTTCACCATGGAAATCGCCGACCGCTTTCTGGTCATCGAAAAGGGCAAGTTCGTCGTCGAGGAAACTCGCGACAAGGTCGATGAGGCGAGCATCAGCCGCTATCTGTCGGTGTGAGGCAATCTGTAGGAGCCTGCTTGCGGGCGATGCTGTCGCTTGCAATCAATCGCCGGCAAGCCGGCTCCTACAGGCACAAATTCCCACTTTACGGCCGCTGTGTTCTCCATGCAGCGGCCGCTTTTTCGTGTCCGCGAAAAAGGCCGAAGGCCCCGTGTAATCTGGTGTCTGGGCATACGTCATCCAACGTATTGGCCGATTTCCCCGCGCGTTCGAGACTGGCTCCGTACCCCGGCACAGGCCGGCATTCCTCCCAGGTCTTATGGAGCTCAGTCATGACCGATACCCTGATCAAGGTCGACCTCAACCAGGCTGCTACCGATAACGAGCAGGTGCACAACCGCTGGCACCCGGATATTCCCATGGCCTGCTGGGTCAACCCGGGCGATGACTTCATTCTCGAGACCTACGACTGGACCGGCGGTGCGATCAAGAACAATGACGACGCCAGCGACGTGCGCGACGTCGACCTGTCCACCGTGCATTACCTGTCCGGCCCGGTGGGCGTGAAAGGCGCTCAGCCGGGCGACCTGCTGATCGTCGAGCTGCTCGATATCGGCGCCAAGCAGGACATGCTCTGGGGCTTCAATGGCTTCTTCTCGAAGAACAACGGCGGCGGTTTTCTCACCGATCATTTCCCTTCGGCGCAGAAGTCGATCTGGGACTTCGAGGGCATGTTCACCAAGAGCCGGCACATTCCCGGCGTGCGTTTCGCCGGCCTTATCCACCCGGGGCTGATCGGCTGCCTGCCAGATCACAAGATGCTCGCCGACTGGAACAAGCGCGAGCAGGCACTGATCGACACCAACCCGACCCGCGTACCGCCGCTGGCCAACCCGCCGTTCGCCAGCACCGCGCACATGGGCAAGATGAAGGGCGAGGCACGCGACCTGGCGGCCGCTACCGGCGCGCGCACCGTGCCGCCGCGTGAGCATGGCGGCAACTGCGACATCAAGGATCTGTCGCGTGGCTCGAAGATCTTCTTCCCGGTCTATGTCGATGGCGCCGGCCTGTCGGTGGGCGACCTGCACTTCAGCCAGGGCGACGGCGAGATCACCTTCTGTGGCGCCATCGAGATGGCTGGCTGGGTGCACATGAAGGTCGAGCTGATCAAGGGCGGCATGGCCAAGTACGGTATCAAGAACCCGATCTTCAAGCCCAGCCCGATCGTGCCCACCTACAACAACTACCTGATCTTCGAAGGCATCTCGGTCGACGACGACGGCAAGCAGCACTACCTGGACGTCAACCTGGCCTACAAACAGGCCTGCCTCAACGCCATCAACTACCTGACCAAGTTCGGCTACTCGCCGGCTCAGGGCTACTCGCTGCTCGGCTCGGCGCCGGTGCAGGGGCATATCAGCGGCGTGGTCGACATCCCCAACGCCTGCGCCACGCTGTGGCTGCCGACCGATATCTTCGAGTTCGACATCAACCCCAGCGCCAGCGGCCCGACCAAGTTCCTCGACGGCAGCATCGACCTGCCCATCGCCTACGACAAGTGATGCCTGCGCGCACGGCCACCGTAGGGTGCGCCGTGCGCACCGAATTTATCGAGGAATGCGCCATGCCCATCTACGAATACGACTGCCCGAGCTGTGGCGATTTCACCGTGCTGCGGCCGATGGCCGAGCGTGACGCCGCTTGCGCCTGCCCGTACTGCGATACGCCGAGCGAGCGGGTGATCCTCAGCGCGCCGGGCCTGACCAGCATGGCCGGCAGCCAGCGCCGCGCCCATGAAACCAACGAGCGCAGCGCCCACGCGCCGCAGAGCCTCGAGGAATACAAGGCCAACCGCAAGCACCCGGCTGGCTGCAGTTGCTGCGGCCCGAGCAAGCCGGTCGAGCGCACCAAGGCCAACCCCCACGGCCTCAAGGCCAGCCCATCGGCACGGCCGTGGATGATCAGCCACTGACGGCCGCGGATGTGCCCGTAGGAGCGGCTGGGCGGCATTCCGTTTCAGCCGCGATAAACGGCGACACATAAAGAATTTCGCGGCTGAAGCCGCTCCCACAAACAAGCAGTCAACCGGAGGATATACAGCCATGCGCCACGGCGATATTTCCAGCAGCCCTGATACCGTCGGCGTCGCCGTCGTCAATTACAAGATGCCGCGCCTACATACCAAGGCCGAAGTGCTCGACAACGCGCGCAAGATCGCTGAGATGATCAAGGGCATGAAGCTCGGCCTGCCGGGCATGGACCTGGTGGTGTTTCCCGAGTACAGCACCATGGGCATCATGTACGACAAGGACGAGATGATGGCCACCGCCGCGACCATACCCGGCGAGGAAACGGCGATCTTCTCCGCCGCCTGCCGCGAGGCCAAGACCTGGGGCATCTTCTCGCTCACCGGCGAACGCCATGAAGAGCACCCGCACAAGGCACCGTACAACACGCTCATCCTGATCAACGATCAGGGCGATATCGTCCAGCGCTACCGCAAGTGCATTCCCTGGTGCCCCATCGAGGGCTGGTATCCGGGCGACCGCACCTACGTCTCCGAAGGCCCCAAGGGCATGAAGATCAGCCTGATCATCTGCGACGACGGCAACTACCCGGAAATCTGGCGCGACTGCGCGATGAAGGGCGCCGAGCTGATCGTGCGCTGCCAGGGCTACATGTACCCGGCCAAGGATCAGCAGGTGCTGATGGCCAAGACCATGGCCTGGGCCAACAACTGCTACGTGGCGGTGGCCAACGCTACCGGCTTCGATGGCGTGTACAGCTACTTTGGCCACTCCGCGCTGATCGGCTTCGACGGCCGCACCCTGGGCGAGTGCGGCGAGGAGGAAATGGGCATCCAGTACGCCCAGCTGTCGGTGTCGCAGATCCGCGATGCGCGCGCCAACGACCAGTCGCAGAACCACCTGTTCAAGCTGCTGCATCGCGGCTACACCGGCGTCTATAACTCCGGTGATGGCGACAAGGGCGTGGCTGATTGCCCGTTCGAGTTCTACCGCACCTGGGTGCTGGATGCGCAGAAGGCCCAGGAGGACGTGGAGAAGCTCACCCGCTCGACCATCGGCGTGGCCGACTGCCCCGTGGGTGAGTTGCCACATCCGGGCAAGGAACGCACGGCCTGAACCTCCGTCTGTCGCGGCTAAAGCCCCTCCCACGGGATACCGCCGTTGTAGGAGGGGCTTTAGCCGCGAGCTTTTCCAACACCTGAGGCGGTCTATGCCCTTCGCCAACGACCTGATCGAACACAACCGCGAGCACCTGATCGAGCAGGGCGCCGCGACCCGGCTGCAATCGCGTTTCCTCTTCGAGCCCACGGCAGTCATGGCCCTGCTGCATTCGCGCATCGTCGGTCAGGACGCGGTGCTGGCGCAGGTCGAGGCCATGCTCAAGGTGGTCAAGGCCGATATCGGCGAGCGCGAGCGGCCACTGGCGGTCAATCTGTTCATGGGCCCGACCGGTGTCGGCAAGACCGAGATCGTGCGCTTGCTGGCGCAGGCCATCCATGGTCGTGTCGATGCCCTGTGCCGCATCGACATGCACACCCTGGCCCAGGAACACTACGCCGCCGCCCTGACCGGTGCGCCGCCTGGTTACGTTGGTAGCAAGGAAGGCACCACGCTGTTCGATGCCGAGGCCATCGCCGGCAGTTTCGGCAGGCCCGGCATCGTGCTGTTCGACGAGTTGGAGAAGGCCAGCCCGGAAGTGCTGCGCAGTCTGCTCGGCATTCTCGAGCATGGTCGGCTGACCCTGACCGCCGGCAGCCGCACCCTGGATTTTCGCAACAGCCTGATCTTCATGACCAGCAACGTCGGCGCGCAGCAGGCACAGCGCTACCGCGAGCGCTTCGCTCGTGGCTGGCGGCGCTGGCTGGGGCTTGCTCCGAAAGGCGAAACGGCGCTGCTGGAGCAGGTGCTGCACGAGCGTTTCGAGCCGGAATGGCTCAATCGCCTCGACCGCATACTGGTGTTCGAACGTGTCGATGAGCAATGGCTCGATGCCTTGCTGAACATCGAACTGGACAAGCTCAATCAGCGCCTGGGGCGCCAGGGCCGCTCGCTACAGGTGGAGCACAGCGCCCGCGCCTGGCTGCGTCGCGAGCATGATATCCGCTTCGGAGCCAGGGCCCTGGCGCGCCGTATACGTACCGAGCTGGAACCGGCAATTGCCGAGCGGCTGTTGGCTGAGCCAACTGCGACGCGACTGCTCTGTACTTGCGAGCACGATGCCCTGCAGATAAGGCCGCGCTCTTCGTAGGAGCCGGCTTGCCGGCGATCATAGCTGACGAAAAAGCATCGCCGGCAAGCCGGCTCCTACAAACGGGTAGTCGTGCAGACCTTTAGTGATGCTCACGCGTTGCGCGGAATTTCACCTCCGGCCAGCGCTCTTCCATCAGGCTCAGGTTAACGCGGGTCGGGGCGAGGTAGGTGAGGTGACCACCGCCGTCGACGGCGAGGTTCTCGTAGGCCTTGTCCTTGAATTCCTTGAGCTTCTTCTCGTCGCTGCACTCGATCCAGCGCGCCGACCAGACGTTGATCGCCTCGTAGGCGCACTCCACCTTGTATTCCTCCTTGAGGCGGCTGGCGACCACGTCGAACTGCAGCACACCGACCGCACCGAGGATGATGTCGTTGTTGCGCTCGGGGAAGAACACCTGGGTGGCGCCTTCCTCGGCCAGCTCCTGCAGGCCCTGACGCAGCTGCTTGGATTTCAGCGGATCCTTCAGGCGTACGCGGCGGAACAGTTCCGGGGCGAAGTGCGGGATGCCGGTGAAGCCCAGGTTCTCGCCCTCGGTGAAGGTGTCGCCGATCTGGATGGTGCCGTGGTTGTGCAGGCCGATGATGTCGCCAGCGTAGGCTTCTTCCAGGTGCTCGCGCTCGCTGGAGAAGAAGGTCAGCGCATCGCCGACGCGCACGTCCTTGCCCAGACGCGCGTGGCGCATCTTCATGCCCTGGGTGTACTTGCCCGAGCAGATGCGCATAAAGGCAATCCTGTCCCTATGCTTCGGGTCCATGTTCGCCTGGATCTTGAACACGAAGCCGGAGAATTTCTCCTCGGTCGGCTCCACAGTGCGCTCGTTGGCGGCGCGCGGCAGCGGGCGCGGCGCCCAGTCGACCACGGCGTCGAGCACGTGATCGACGCCGAAGTTGCCCAGCGCGGTGCCGAAGAACACCGGGGTCATTTCGCCCTTGAGGAAGGCGTCGGGCTCGAACTCGTGGCAGGCGCCCTGCACCAGTTCCAGTTCTTCCACGAAGCGCTCGTACATGTCGCCGAGGTGCGCGCGGGCTTCGTCGGAATCCAGCTTCTGGATGATCTTGGCTTCGGTGCGCTCGTGGCCGTGGCCCGGCGTGTAGACCACGATGTAGTCGCCGCTCAGGTGGTAGACGCCCTTGAAGTCCTTGTAGCAGCCGATCGGCCAGGTGATCGGCGCGGCCTTGATCTTCAGCACCGCCTCGATCTCGTCGAGCAGCTCGATGGGGTCGCGGATGTCGCGGTCGAGCTTGTTGATAAAGCTGACGATGGGCGTATCGCGCAGGCGGCACACATCCATCAGGGCGATGGTACGCGGCTCCACGCCCTTACCGCCGTCGAGCACCATCAGCGCGCTGTCCACGGCGGTCAGGGTGCGGTAGGTGTCTTCGGAGAAGTCTTCGTGACCGGGGGTGTCGAGCAGGTTGACGATGTGCTCGCGGTAGGGGAACTGCATCACCGAGGTGGTGATGGAGATACCACGTTGCTTCTCCATTTCCATCCAGTCGGAGGTGGCGTGGCGGTCGGATTTACGCGACTTCACGGTGCCGGCCACTTCGATGGCCTTGCCCATCAGCAGCAGCTTCTCGGTGATGGTGGTCTTACCGGCGTCCGGGTGGGAAATGATGGCGAAGGTACGGCGCTTGGCGACTTCGGCGGCCTGGGTGGTCATGAATATGTGCCTGGATGGAGTCGTTGAGGGTGCCTTGGCACCCGTAAAACGCGGGATTATACCGATAACTGCGAGCTCTGGCGGAGAGCGGCTATCGGTTTTCAGATGGGCCGGTAGGTGATGCTGCCGGGCCGTGCCGTAGATGCGTAAATAACGCGTAAATGAATGGTTATGAAAATTATTCCCATATAGAGTGGCCGCCCGTCGCAGTGGGTCAGGGCAAGGGTGGCTCCGTCGTGTTCAAGAAAATCATCTTCCAGTTGCACTGGTTCTTCGGCATCAGTGCAGGCCTGGTGCTGGCCGTCATGGGTATCACCGGTGCCCTTTACAGCTTCGAGGGTGAGATCACCCGGGCGCTCAACGCCGAGCGCTGGCAGATCCAGTCCAGCGCACAGGGGCATCTCACCCCAGGTGAGTTGGCTGCGAAGATCGAGGCCGCTACCGCAGATCGTGTCACCGCACTGTGGGTCGATGGTCGCCACGACGGACCTGGCACCGCTTTTCTCGTACCCCCGCCGGGTGAGCGACGCGGGCCGCGCATCGTCTTCGACCCCTACACTGGTGAGATTCTGGCCGAGCCCGTTGGCCAGGACTTCTTCCACCTGATGCTGATGTTGCACCGCTTCCTGTCCATGGGCGAAGTGGGCAAGCAGATCACTGCCGCCAGCACTCTGGCGCTGCTGTTCTTCTGCCTCTCCGGCCTCTATCTGCGTTGGCCGCGCAAGGCGCTGAGCTGGCGCACCTGGCTGACCCTGGACTGGAAGAAGAAGGGCCGTAGCTTCAATTGGGACCTGCACGCTGTAGCCGGCACCTGGGTGCTGCTGTTCTATCTGTGTGCCGGGCTCACCGGTTTGTATTGGTCCTATGACTGGTATCGCGAAGGGCTGACGCGCCTGCTCTCCGATACGCCGCTCGAGCAGCGCGGTGAGCGTGATCGTCGCGTACGTCAGGCACCCAGCGGCCCTGCGCCGGAAGTTGACTACGATGCTGTATGGCAGAGCATCCAGCAGACCGCCGGGCCCAAGATGATCGCCTGGAATCTGCGCCTACCTCCGGTGGCCGGACAGCCGGCGACGGTCTTCTACATGCTCGATGGCGCCGAGCATGTGCGCGCCTTCAACCAGTTCCAGATTGATCCGAAAAGCGGCGAAGTCAGCCGCCATGAGCGCTACGTCGACAAGAGCTTCAAGGCGCAATTGCTGACCAGCATCTATGCGCTGCATGTGGGCGAGTACTTCGGTATGCCCGGGCGCATCCTGATGATGCTGGCCACGGCGGCCATGCCGCTGTTCTTCATTACCGGCTGGCTGCTGTACCTGGATCGCCGGCGCAAGAAGCGTGCGGCGCTGGCTGCGCGCGGTACGCTGAAAACGGATGATTCAGGCGAAGGCTGGCTGGTCGGCTTCGCCAGCCAGAGCGGCTTCGCCGAACAACTGGCCTGGCAGAGCGCCGGGCAGTTGCAGGCCGCCGGTATCCCGGTGCGGGTCGAGCCGCTGTCGCGCCTCGATGCCGGCAGCCTGCGCCAGACGCGCAAGGCGCTGTTCGTGGTCAGCACCTTTGGTGACGGCGAGGCGCCGGATGCCGCGCAGGGTTTCGAGCGCAAGGTGCTGGGCGGCTCGCTGCCGCTCGAACAGCTGAGCTACGCCGTGCTGGCGCTGGGGGATCGGCAGTACCAGCATTTCTGCGGTTTCGCCCGCCGCATCAACGACTGGCTGGGGTTGCAGGGTGCACAGCGTCTGTTCGACAGCATTGAGGTCGATGGCGACGACCAGGCCGCGCTGCAGCGCTGGCAGCAGCACCTGAGCGCGCTGACCGGAGCCGCGCCGATTCGCTTCGAGGAGACGCCGTGGCAGAGCTGGCCGCTGGCCGAGCGGCGCCTGCTCAATCCTGGCAGCCAGGGGGCGCCGGTTTTCTTCATCGGCCTGATGCCGTCTGCGCAGAGCACCTGGCAGGCGGGCGACATCCTGGAAATTCGCCCGCGTCATGCGCCGGCTGCGGTGCAGGCCTGGCTGCAGCATTCCGGCTGCGACGGCCTCGAGCCGGTGACCCTTGATGGCCAGGCGATGAGCCTGAGCGAAGCCCTGGCGGAACGGCAATTGCCGGAAAGCCTCGCGCACCTGGTCGGCCTGCATGCCCAGGCGCTGGTCAATGCACTGGTGCCGCTGGGTACGCGTGAATACTCCATCGCCTCGGTGGCGGCCGATGGCGTGCTGCAGTTGATCGTGCGCCAGGCCGTGCAGGCCGATGGCAGCCTAGGCCTTGGCTCTGGCTGGCTGACCGAACATCTGCCTGCAGGCGGGCAGGTGCTGGCGCGGGTGCGGCGCAACAGTGGTTTCCATCTGCTGGACGACGACCGCCCGTTGATCCTGATTGGCAACGGTACTGGCCTGGCCGGACTGCGTTCGTTGCTGCGCGCGCGGGCACTGGCCGGGCAGGGGCGCAACTGGCTGCTGTTCGGCGAGCGCAACCGCGCCTGCGACTTCTTCTGTGGCGACGAGCTGCAGGCGGCGCAGGCCGCCGGCGAGCTGCAGCACCTGGATCTGGCGTTCTCCCGCGACCAGGCCGACAAGCGCTACGTGCAGGATCTGCTGCGCGAGCAGCACCAGCGTCTGCATACCTGGCTGGATGAAGGCGCGGCGATCTACGTCTGCGGCAGCCTGCAGGGCATGGCCGGCGGCGTCGATGCGGCGTTGCGCGACTTGCTCGGCGACGAGGTGGTGCAGGAGCTGATCGAGGAAGGTCGATATCGCCGCGACGTGTACTGAAATAGTGGGGGCGTTCTCGGTGCTGCAATGGCACTGAAACACGGCTGCGCCAAACTGGCTGAAAGCCCCGCCTGTTCAGCATTTCAGAACGTTTTGTGTGATATCTGGAACGAGATGAAATTAGCAGGAATTTCCGGTTGATCTGAGGGGCGCATGGTCTTAAAGTCCGCGCCCGAACGTCCATGCTGGAAACGATCCATCCGGCTCAAGTACTGACGACGAGAGGTTGCCGGCCGGCTAGTGGTCGGTACCGGTGATGCTCGGCGACATGCCTTGGGAAGTAGGCGAACCAAAGTGGGGAAACTGTCAGACGTTCAGGCCAGCGCATGGCGCGGCCAGCCCCGACACGTAGCGGAACCTGTAAGCGGTTCTGCTGCCCGAATCAATGTGTTCCCGGTTTTGCCATTGGAGTCCCCAGCATGTCGATCAAGGTCGAAGACTACTACGCACCCGCCACTTTCCAGCGCATGAAGGCGTTCGCCGATCAGCACGAAACCCCGTTCGTGGTGATCGACCGGCAGATCATCGCCGATGCCTACGATCAACTGGGCAACTGCTTCCCGTTCGCCAAGATCTATTACGCGGTCAAGGCCAACCCGGCCACCGAGATCATCGAGCTGCTGCGCGACAAGGGCTCGAGCTTCGACATCGCCTCGATCTACGAGCTGGACAAGGTAATGGCTACCGGCGTTGGCCCGGAGCGCATCAGCTACGGCAACACCATCAAGAAGTCCCGTGATATTCGCTACTTCTTCGACAAGGGCGTGCGCCTGTTCGCCACCGACTCCGAAGCCGATCTGCGCAACATCGCCAAGGCCGCGCCGGGTTCGAAGATTTACGTGCGCATCCTCACCGAAGGCTCGACCAGTGCCGACTGGCCACTGAGCCGCAAGTTCGGCTGCCAGCCGGACATGGCCCTGGACCTGCTGATCCTGGCCAAGCAACTGGGTCTGGTGCCTTACGGCATTTCCTTCCACGTAGGCTCGCAGCAACGCGACATCGACGTGTGGGACGCGGCCATCGCCAAGGTCAAGGTGATCTTCGAGCGCCTGAAGGAAGAGGACGGCATCACTCTGCAGATGATCAACATGGGCGGCGGCTTCCCGGCCAACTACATCCAGCGCACCAATGACCTGGAAACCTACGCCGAAGAAATCACCCGCTTCCTCAAGGAAGACTTCGGTGACGAGCTGCCGGAAATCATCCTCGAGCCGGGCCGCTCGCTGATCGCCAACGCCGGCGTGCTGGTCTCGGAAGTGGTGCTGGTGGCGCGCAAATCGCGTACCGCCGTCGAGCGCTGGGTGTATGCCGACGTCGGCAAGTTCAGCGGCCTGATCGAAACCATGGACGAAGCCATCAAGTTCCCCATCTGGACCGAGAAGAAGGGCGAGATGGAAGAGGTGGTGATCGCTGGCCCGACCTGCGACAGCGCCGACATCATGTACGAGAACTACAAGTACGGCCTGCCGCTGAACCTGGCCAGCGGCGACCGCCTGTACTGGCTGTCCACCGGTGCCTACACCACTAGCTACAGCGCGGTGGAATTCAATGGCTTCCCGCCGCTGAAATCCTACTACCTGTAAGGCGCTGCAGCCTTAACCGTAGCCGGAGGCCACCCTGTAGGTGCTATGCCTGCCATGCTGCGTGACAGACGCCCACTTCGTGTGGGCGTTTTCATTTCTGCCCAGAGCCTCTCACCTTCGCTGAATCAGCGTCCTAGAGCGCTCCATCTGGAACAGGGGAAAGGCGCTGACATTTTTGTTACAAAGAAGTTCATGTAAATCATTCGTAATGATTGATTAAGATTGAATCTCAAATACTATCGCGCGCAGTTTCCATCTGGAGTGACTCTCGTGAGCGATAAACACAACAAGCGTGCACCTTTCCCCCAGCGTCGTCTGCTGGCCTCGGCCGTCAGCCTGGCCCTGCTGTCCGGTTTCGCCGTGGCCCAGGAGTCGGCAGTCGAACTGGACGACGTAACCGTTCAGGGGCAGCAGGACAAGGGCTTCAAGGTCGACAAGACATCTTCGCCGAAACAGACCGCTGCACTGCTCGATACACCGCAGACGGTCAACGTCATTCCGGAAACCCTGTTCCGTCAGCAGAACGCCCGCACCCTGACCGATGTACTGCGCAATACTCCCGGCATCAGCTTCGAGGCTGGCGAAAACGGTTTCGCCACCGGCACCAACAACTTCAGTCTGCGTGGTTTCAACACCAGCGGCAGCCTGTTTATCGACGGTGCGCGTGACAATGGCAGCTACACCCGCGACGTGTTCAACGTCGAGCAGGTCGAGGTGTTCAAGGGGCCGGCAGCCGACAACGGCCGCGGTGGCGCCGGTGGTTACGTCAATCAGGTGACCAAGACGCCAACCCTGGAAAGCTTCATCGCCGGCGGCGCTAGCTTCGGCTTCGACCAGTACGACTCCGAGCCGCGCCGCCGTGCCACGCTCGACACCAACCAGATCATCAACGACAGCAGCGCGTTCCGTCTCAACCTGCTGGTCGAGGACAGCGGTGTCGCGGGCCGTGAGCACGCCGAGAAGAACAGCTGGGGTATCGCCCCGTCGGTGGCCTTCGGTCTGGGCACCGACACTCGCGCCATCGTCGCTTACGAGCACGTCGAGATGAACGACCGCCCGGATCTGGGTGTGGCCGGCGTGACCCTGCGTGACCAGCTCAAGGGCGCCAACACCCCGCTCGATTCCTCGGTGTGGTCGGCTGATCGCGACAAGTACTTCGGCCTCAAGTCCGACTTCGACGACACCACCAGCGATGCGCTGATGTTCCGCCTCGAACATGATCTGTCCGCTGGCGTCACCATCAGCAACCAGACGCGTCTGGCCCGTGTTGACCGCCAGGCGCGTTACACCCACGTACTGGATGACGACAACAACGCCAATGCTGCGCTGGTCAACGTACAGCGTCAGCAGTATGACCGCGTCAACACGTCGCTGAGCAACCTGACCAACCTGTCCACTCAGTTCGATACCGCCGGGCTGCGCCACAACCTGTCGGCTGGGCTCGAGCTGAGTCGCGAGAAGTCCGAGTCGCTGGGTTATCAATCGCAGACGCTGCCGGGGCTGGTCAACGTCTTCGACCCGGACTGGGAACGCAGCGTGCCGGCCGCTCTGGCCCCGCGTGATCGCACCAAGGTCGATGTCGATACCGCCGCGCTCTATGTCTACGACACCATCGAGATCAACCCGCAGTGGCAGGTGACCGGTGGTCTGCGCCTGGAGCAGTACCAGGCGAGCATCAGCAACAAACGCCTGGCTGGTGGTGCCGCACCGGGTGACGACTTCGACGACACCGAGCTGAGCCTCGGCGGCAAGCTGGGCGTGGTGTACAAGCCGCTGCCCAACGGCAGCGTCTACGCGGCCTACGGTGTGTCCACCCAACCGCCGGGCTCGTACCTGTCCAACTCGGATATCTCGCGTACTGACCAGGGCCTGCCGGCGCTGATCAAGGGCGCCGATCCGGTGCGGGCGCACAACTACGAGATCGGTACCAAGTGGGACTTCTTCGACAGCCGCCTGTCGACCACCGCTGCTTTGTTCTACACCGAGAAAAAGAAGGTGGCGATCACCGGTCTTGACGTCGGTCAGACCGGACCTGCCACGCTCAAGGGCTATGGCGAGCAAGTGGTCAAAGGCCTGGAACTGGGCGCCAGTGGCAAGATCACCGACAACTGGGATGTCTTCGGCGGCATCGTGTTCATGGACAGCGAGCGCAAGCACAGCGCGTATCTGGATGACGTGCGTCGTCGTGCCAACAGTGGCGACTACGGTAGTGAGCTGCGCACCGACGGTGACGAGCTGGCCTTCACGCCCAAGGTCTCCGGCAACCTGTGGACGACCTACCGCCTGCCCGTCGGTCTGACCCTGGGCCTGGGCGCCCAGCACGTTGGTTCGTCCTACCTGGGGCGTCCGGATGACGTCGAGCGTATTGTCGCCAATGGTCGCTACGGGCGTGTGCCGAGCTACACCACCTTCGCCGCGATGGCCAGCTATGAGGTCAATGCCAATGTGGACGTGCGCCTGAACATCGACAACCTCACCAATGAGGAATACGTCAGCTCGGCCAACTGGCAGGGTCGCCGTGCATTGCTGGGTGATCCGCGTACCTTCACCCTGAGCACCAACTTCCACTTCTAAGCACGCTTGAGTGGTACAACGCCCCGATTGCCACGCAGTCGGGGCGTTTTCATTTTGGTGGCGACAGCAGATCGGGCTTCTGTCCGAGTGCTGCAGCCCTTTAGAATCATTCGCAACGGCGATTGGCCCTGGAGAACCCCGAAGATGATGCTGAGCATTCCCGACGTGCTGAATGCCGAACAGCTGCAGCAGTGCCGCACCGCGCTCGCCGGCGGCAACTGGCAGGATGGCCGGCTGACGGCTGGGCACCAGGCGGTGAACGTCAAGGCCAACCAGCAGCTCGCTCAGGATGATCCACTGACGCAGCAGCTGGGCGATTTCATCCTGGCCTGCCTGGCCCAGCATCCGCGTTTCATGGCTGCCGCGTTGCCGCTGAAAGTGGTACCGCCGCGTTTCAATCGCTATGCCGAGGGCGGCACCTACGGCGACCATATCGACAATGCGGTATTCAGCGTGCCGGGCACGCCGCATCGTATTCGTGCCGACCTGTCAGCCACTCTGTTCTTCAGCGAGCCGGACGAGTACGAAGGCGGTGAACTGGTGGTGCAGGACCAGCGCATCAAACTGCCTGCCGGCCATCTGGTTCTCTATTCCAGCGGCAGCCTGCATCGGGTCGAACCGGTGACCCGTGGTGTGCGTCTGGCCTCGTTCTTCTGGGTGCAGAGCCTGGTGCGCCAGAACGAGCAGCGCAGTGTGCTGCTGGAACTCGACGACAGCATCCAGGCGCTGCGCCAGCAGGTGCCGGACAGCCCCGAACTAGTGCGCTTGACCGGGATTTACCACAACCTGCTGCGGCAATGGACGCAGACCTGAGCGCTCGATCCATCACCCTGATCGAACCTTGCCCTCCACGCACCGACCCGCCGAGAAACAGCATGCCATTGCCCAAGCTGCAGCAGATTCCGCCGACCATCGCCGCCGTCGTCGACTACGAGCCCTATGCCCGCGAACGCATGAGCGAACAGGCCTGGGCCTACCTGGCCGGCGGCGCGGCGGATGAGCTGACCCTGGCGGACAACCGGGCGGCGTTCGAGCGTCTGCGTCTGCGTAGCCGGGTGCTGCAAGACCTGAGCGGCGGCAATACGCGCCTGCGTCTGTTCGGCCAGGATTTCGCCCACCCGATCTTTCTTGCGCCGGTGGCGTACCAGAAGCTCGCCCATCCCGATGGCGAGTTGGCCAGCGTACTTGCGGCGGCTGCACTGGGCACGGGCATGGTGGTCAGCACCCAGGCCAGTGTCGAGCTGGAAGCGATCGCGGCGCAGGCGCAGGCGCCGCTGTGGTTCCAGCTGTATATCCAGCCTGATCGCGACTTCACTGCCGCCCTGATCCGCCGCGCTGAAAGCGCCGGCTACCAGGCTCTGGTGCTGACAGTGGATGCTCCGGTCAACGGCGTGCGTAATCGCGAGCAGCGCGCCGGCTTCGCTTTGCCGGCGGGTGTCGAAGCGGTCAATCTGCGTGGGATGCGACCCTTGCAGGCGCAAGCCGACTCGCAGAACAGCAGCCTGCTCTTGGGCGGCCCGTTGCTGGCCGCGGCGCCGACTTGGGCCGACCTCACCTGGCTGCGCGAGCAGACGCGTTTGCCCATTCTGCTCAAGGGCATCTTGAGCGGTGCCGATGCCGAACAGGCGCTGGCGGCGGGCGTGGATGGCCTGATCGTCTCCAACCATGGCGGACGTACGCTGGATGGCCTGCCAGCGACCATCGAGGTGCTGCCCGAAATTGCGGCAGTTGTGCAAGGACGGATGCCACTGTTGCTCGATGGTGGTATTCGCCGTGGCAGCGATATCCTCAAGGCGCTGGCGTTGGGAGCGGATGCCGTGCTGGTCGGCAGGCCCTACGTCTTTGGTTTGGCAGCGGCCGGTGCGGTCGGGGTGGCGCATGTGCTGCAACTGCTGCGCGCGGAGCTGGAGGTGGCCATGGCTCTGACCGGTTGCGCCGACCTGGCCAGCATCGGGCCGGATGTGATCTGGCGTCCTGCCACTCGCTAGACCAACGTTCTTTGGCAGATGGCTTCTACGGCCAATGTTTGCGCCATGCCGAGTTGGCTACGACTTACTGCTCGATGGCCTGCCGCTGATGACTGCAGTGGTGTGGTTTCCCGCCTGCAGGGGGGGCAATTGCTAGAAAGCAGAACGCCAGCCCCAGGGCTGGCGTTTTGCATTGTGGGGTTGAAGTCAGAACTCGATGACTGTCGACAACCACAGGCGGCGACCTTCTTCGAGGGTGCCGCTGGTGGACTGGCCGATCTGCGTGTAGTCGGACGCCCAGCCGGTGGTGCCGGTGTTGGTGGTGTAGTAGCTGCCGCTAGTGAAGTCCTTGTCGAACAGGTTGTAGATCGTGGCGCTGAACGTCACGTTCTCCGAGGCCTTGAACGAGCCACCGAGGTGGAAGACCTCATAGGCCTTCAGGTCGCCGGCGGCGTCATACAGGGCCTTGTTCGCCGCCGTTAGGTTTTCGTAGCGGTCGGTAAAGCGAGCACGTTCGCCGCGGTATTCCCCCTTGAACCACAGCGTCAGATGATCATTGGCGGCCCAGCTCAGGCGTGCGTGAGCCATATGCTCAGGTGTATTGGTCAGTGGCGCACCCTTGTTGATGCCACTCTTCTGCTCGCTGTCGGTGTAGGTGTAGTTGACGGCCAGTGCCCAGGCCGGGGCGAATTCCCAGCGACCTGCAACTTCGACACCCTTGGTGACGGCTTCGCCGATGTTCACGCTCTGGGCGAAGTTCTCCTGAGTGAAGCCCGAGCCATAGCTGACGCAGCCTGGCTGGTTCGGATTAGCAGCGTAGAAGCAGTTGGCCAACGGCGTGCCGTCGTCGATCTTGTCCTTGAACTTGTTGTGGAACAGAGTGACGTTGGCGTTGAAGTCGGAGAGGTTGTCGTAGTACGCACCAATCTCGGTGTTGGTGGTGATTTCCGGATCCAGGTCGGGGCTACCAATGGTAATGGTCGAGCCCTGGCCGGTCACGCCGTTGATGCCACTGTGCAGTTGATTGAGTGTTGGGGTCTTGTAACCGCGGCTTACGCCGCCCTTCAGGGTCCAGGTATCCGTTGTGTTCCACACCAGGTAGGCGCGCGGGCTGACATGGCCACCAAAGGCTTCATGATCCTCGTAGCGCGCTCCCAGGGTCAGCGCCAGGTCTTCACGCAGGCGCCACTCATCTTCGGCGAACAGCGCCCAGGAAGTTTGCTGGAAATCCTCATCGGCGATGCCGTCGGTGACCTTGGCATCCCACCACTGTGCGCCGACGGTGGCGATATGAGCTTCGCCCACCGGGCCTACCAACTTGGTGTCGACGACCAGGTCGGTCGACTTCAGCTTGCGGTCGTCGCCGATGATGATCGACGGGAAACCTGTGTAAGCGTTGCCAATCGGGTTGCCTGGAATGGTACGGCCGAAGGTTTCCGTGGTGTTGTGGGTGATGCTGCTTTCCAGCGTACCGAAGCTCAAACGCCCGGTATGGCTGAGGGCGATCTGATCACGCTCGAAGCGCAGTTCATCCTTGTAGCCATTGGCACGTAACGGGGCGTTGGTGGTGCAGCCGTCGGTGGCGCTGCCGCCATTCTTGCCGTCGAGATTGCCCAGCTGGCAGTCGTCATTGTTGTAGACCTGGCGGCCTCGCTCGAAATCGAGGGCGAAGTCATGGGCGTCATTCGGGGTCAGTGTCAGGCGGGTGCCGAAGGTGGTGTTGCGCCCCTCGACGGGGGAAGCGCCGCGTTTGCTGACGGTGCTGTCGTTGTCGAACTGCAGGTTCGACTCGCCGCGGTCATACAGGCTGCCCCGCACGGCGAGGCCCAACAGACCGTCGATCAGCGGGCCGCTGGCATAGAGGCTGGTGTTGCTGGCTTCACCGTAATCGCGGTTTTCCTGGAAAGTATGGTCCAGGCTCAGGCTGGCGCCCCATTCCTTGGCCACCTTGCGGGTGATGATGTTGACTACGCCCCCCATGGCGTCGGAGCCGTAGAGCGTGGACATCGGCCCGCGGATTACTTCGATACGCTCGATAGCGGACATCGGGGGCATGAAGCTGGTGGCAGTTTCGTTGAAACCATTGGGGGTGACGTTGCCTGCCGTGTTCTGGCGACGGCCGTCGATCAGAATCAGGGTGTAGTCGCTGGGCATGCCACGAATGCTGATGTTCAGACCGCCAGTCTTGCCGGTGCCCTGGCGTACGTCGATGCCTTCCACGTCTTCCAGTGCTTGCGCCAGGTTGCTGTAACGCTTCTGCTGGAGTTCTTCGCGGCTGATCACGCTGATGCTGGCCGGGGCTTCGGTGATCTTCTGCTCGAAGCCGGAAGCACTGACTACCACATCGCCCAGGGCGATAGGCTCGTTTGCCTGGGCGCCGAAACTGGCGGCCAGAGCAATGGCGCTGGCCAAGGCGGTGCGGGAATTGAGGGCGGACATCGATCTACTCCTGGCAGTAAGAGGGTGCAGGCGGAACGGTTGCAAACGGTCGGGATGATAGTGATTTGCATATAAGGTTCAATTGCGGATGATATCGATGGGCATGGCAACCGGCTGGAGAGGCCGTGGTGGTTGGGCTGCAGGCAGGTGTAAATTTTGTAAATGCGATTAATTCTCGAATGTTGCTCGGGCTTTACGCAGGCTTTCCAGGCGCTCTAAGCTGCCGGCATGAACCGTATTCTTCTCAACTGCGACATGGGTGAAGGTTTCGGCGCCTGGCGTATGGGCGACGATGAACTGGCCATGCCGCTGATCGATCAGGCCAACCTGGCGTGCGGCTTCCACGCAGGCGATCCGCTGATCATGGCGCGTTGTGTCGAGCTGGCCGTGGCGCACGGCGTGAGTATTGGCGCGCATCCGTCCTATCCGGATCTGCAAGGCTTTGGTCGGCGTCATCTGCAATGTTCGCCGGAGGAGGTCCGCGCACTGGTGCTTTATCAGGTGGGAGCACTGGATGCCTTCTGCCGAGCGGCTGGTTGCCAGCTGGCCTACGTCAAACCGCATGGCGCGCTGTACAACGACCTGGTGCGTGACGATGCGCTACTGATGGCGGTGCTGGATGCCTGTGCAAGCTACCGCAAGGGCTTGCCGCTGATGGTGTTGGCGCTGGCTGACAATGACCGGGAGCTGCGTCTAGCTGACGAGGTCGATGTGCCGCTGATGTTCGAGGCGTTCGCCGACCGCGCCTATCTGTCAGATGGGCAACTGGCGCCGCGCCGGCTCAGCGCTGCGGTGCACCAGGACCCCGAGCGTATCCTTGCTCAGGCGCTGGCCATCGCCAGCGGCGAGCCGTTTGCCGATATCAATGGCAAGCCGCTGCGGCTGCGGGCCGACAGCTTGTGCGTGCATGGCGACAATCCCGAGTCGCTGGCGGTGCTGCGCCGCTTGCGCGCGCGGCTGGATGCGCTCTGAGGGATTAGCCGGGCTGCCAGTCCAGGGTCAGTTCTTCCTGCCAGGCAAAGCGCTCGAAGTGACTGCCGACAACGCCCTCCAGACGTTGTAGGTCCTCGCTGCTGGCGCTTTCCACCTGTAGGCGCAAGCCCTGGTTTTCTGCCTTCAAGGTCGCCACACCGGCGCCGAACTCGATACGGCCCTGGTGCTCGTCGAAGCTGACTGGAATCTTGTGCGCGAAGTGTTTGCACAGACGACTGATATAGCGCGCCGGGGTATCGGTCGCGACGAAGGCTCTGCTGCTGAATAGGGTCATGCAAAATCCTCTTGGGCTGTGTCTTTCCTGGTGGCTGCCGTGTTGCGACAGCGCGGCGTGGTTCAGTACGCCAGGGTAAAGCGTTGGCGAATGTGCTGCGGCTGCTCGACTTCGTCCAGCAGTGCTACGGCCAGGTCGGCCACCGAAATGCTGCCCGGCTCATTACCGTTCATCAGCAACTCGTCCCGGCCCAGGCGGAACTTGCCAGTACGTGGGCCTGGAACGAGCAGGGCGGCTGGCGAGAGAAAGGTCCACTCCAGATCCTGTTCGCCGCGCAGGATTTCCAGCGTCTGGCGCGCACCTTCGGCGCCTTCCTTGTAATCGGCAGGAAAGTCCGGTGTATCGATCAATTGCACGTTGGGGGCGACGTACAGACTGCCGGCACCACCGACCACCAGCAGACGTTTGACGCCTGCCTGCTTGCTCGCCGCGATGATCGAGCGGCTGCCGGCGATGAACTGCTCGCGAATCTCCGCCACGCCCCAGCCTGGGTTGAAGGCGCTGATTACCGCGTCGTGGCCGTGCAACTGCCGGGTCAGCGCTGCGCTGTCGTGAACGTCCGCCTCAACGACGGTGAGTTGCGGGTGTGCGTTCAGCTTTTGTGGCTGGCGTACCAGTGCGGTGACCTGATGACCGCGACTCAGAGCCTCTTGCAGCAGCGGCGCGCCGACATAACCAGTGGCACCGATCAGTGCGATTCTCATTGGGGTAATCTCCAATAGTGACGATGAACACATGATCGCTGCTGGATAAACTCCGGAAAAAGTGGCCTTATGCACATGGATAATTAAGCAGGACTTCATAATGGAGCAGCTCAAGCGCATGGCGTTGTTCGCCACCGTGGTGCAGAAGGGCTCGATGGTCGCGGCTGCCGAAGCCATGGGTATGACGGCTTCGGCGGTCAGTCAGCAGATACGCCGACTGGAGGAGGCCACTGGTGTGACGCTGCTGCACCGCACCACACGCAAGCTGACCCTTAGCGAAGCGGGTGTGCAGTTCTATGAAAGCTGCCGACAGATAGTCGAATTGGCCGAGCAAGCGGAGCAGCGCCTGGCCGAGCAGCGTGATGCGCCGGTGGGTGAGTTGCGTGTCGCCGCCCCGGTCGGGTTTTCCGGGCCGCTGCTGAGCGAAGCGCTGGCGCCGTTGCTCAGTGCTCATCCGGGGTTGAGCCTGAGCCTGTTCTTTCACGATGAACAGATCGACCTGATCGAGTCGCGCATCGATCTCGCCATCCGTGTCGGCCGCCAGGAGGACTCCAGCCTGGTGGCCCGTTACGTGACCGATTGGCGCATGATCCTGTGCGCCGCTCCGGCCTACCTGGCACGCGTCGGTTTGCCAATCGAACCGTCGCAATTGCTCAAGCTCGACTGGATCGGCCTGCATCTGGAACGCAGCCAGCACCTGACCTTGCTTGGCCCCGGTGGAGTGCAGCAGCGCCTGCGGCTGGAGACGCGCATCAGCTGCAACAACATCCTGGCCGCACGCCAATTCACCCTGGCGGGAATGGGCGTGTCGCTGCAGCCGGAGCCGGAAGTCCGTGAACTGCTGGCTCGCGGCGAGCTGTTGGCGCTGCTGCCGGATTGGCAACTCGAGCCTATCGGCCTGCATATCGTCACGCCACGGCGCGATGCGCAACCGGCCAAAGTGCGCTATGCCATCGAGGCGCTCAGGCGTCATCTGGTCAGTGCATGATGATCAATAGTCGGCATACGCCTCTGGCTATGCGAGGATGGCGCCATAATCATTTTCTCCGTCAGAAAGGACCCGTGATCCACACCGATGAAGACGCCCAAACGTATTGAACCCCTGGTCGAGGATGGCCTGGTGGATGAGGTGCTGCGACCACTGATGAGTGGCAAGGAAGCAGCGGTCTATGTGGTGAGGTGTGGCGACGAGCTGCGCTGCGCCAAGGTCTACAAGGAAGCCAACAAACGCAGCTTCCGCCAGGCATCCGAATATCAGGAAGGCCGCAAGGTGCGTGGCAGCCGCCAGGCGCGGGCCATGGCCAAGGGCAGCAAGTATGGGCGCAAGGAGCAGGAGCAGGCCTGGCAGAATGCCGAGGTCGCCGCGCTGTTCCGCCTGGCCAATGCCGGTGTGAGGGTGCCCAAGCCCTACGACTTTCTCGACGGCGTGCTGCTGATGGAGCTGGTGGGCGACGGCGAGGGCGATGTTGCGCCGCGGCTCAATGATGTCGACCTACACCCGGACGACGCCCGTGAATTTCACGCCTTCATGATCCAGGAGATCGTCAAGATGCTCTGCGCCGGCCTGGTGCACGGCGACTTGTCGGAATTCAACGTGCTGCTCGGCCCTGAGGGCCCGGTGATCATCGATCTGCCGCAAGCCGTGGACGCAGCCGCCAACAACCACGCCTTCAGCATGCTCGAGCGCGATGTGCGCAACATGGCCGAGTACTTCGGCCAGTTTGCCCCGGAGCTCAAGTACACCAAGTACGCCAAGGAAATGTGGGCGCTGTACGAGGCCGGTAAACTGCAGCCCGATACGGAATTGACTGGTGAGTTCGCTGAAGAAGAAGACGCTGCCGACATCGACGCGGTGATGCGCGAGATCAAGGCCGCCCTGGCCGAAGAGGCGAAGAAGCAGGCCCTGCTCAACGCCGAAGACGAACCCAAGGACGCCGAACCGATACCGCCCTGGATGCGCTGATAAAGCTTTTGCCGGGCTCTGCTCCGTAGGGTGCGCCGTGCGCACATCCTCACGCTGCGCCCGGTGCCATGGGAGGGGCTTTAGAACTGGCGGCGCCACTGACGTAGGGCGGGTGCAACCCGCCGTTGTCGGTCTGGCGGGTTTCACCCGCCCTACGGCTGACGGTGCGATGAACATCCCGCCGCGCCGCAACTCACTCCTTCCTCCAGCCCCTGCAGAATCGGACAATCCGGCCGGCTATCGCCCTGGCAACTGTTCGCCAGCTCCACCAGCGTATCTCGCAAGGCGCTCATCTCGGCGATCTTGCGTGAAAGCGTGGCGATATGCTCCTCGGCCAGCGCCTTCACATCGGCACTGGCGCGCTGCTTGTCCTGCCACAGTGCCAGCAGCTTGCCGACTTCTTCCAGAGAAAACCCCAGATCCCGTGCGCGTTTGATAAAGGTCAGACGGTGCAGATCGCCCGCGCTGTACTGCCGATAGCCACTCTCCGAGCGCCCAGCATGGGGCAGCAGGTCGATGGACTCGTAGTAGCGAATCATCTTGGCGCTAAGGCCGGTGTGTTTGGCGGCTTGGCCGATGTTCATGGATGTAGCCTTCTTGTCGGCAGAAACTCCGCGTGACTATGCCAGAGGGTTGAACCCGAAATGAATCTTGAGTTGGCCGATGGCCATGCTGATTCAGAATACCGTCAGGCTGATGCAGGTGAAGTACAACCATATCGACAGGGGCAGGCTGACCCTGGGTTTGTTCAAGCCCAGGGTGTAGAGAAAGCTATAACGGTGCATCCGGCAGAAGCGGTCGAAGGGGCTGACGGACTCCTGCCTGAAATCAGGAAGCCTGGAAAAGTATGGGTCGAGCCGACTTATCCCATGGAAGCAGAGGTAGATACCGTTGAAACCGCCGGCGACGAAAAGCAGCACCCAGACGAGGACCAGTAAGATTTCCAGGTGCGATGGGTCACTCATGCCGGTATGCGCCTAGGTAAAGGGGCCAATCTGTAAATACCTGCCGAGCGCCGCCAAGCCTAATGTGATCCAAATGATGGCGAGGCTGAAGAACGAGAAGTACAGCCAGAGCGATAGACCCGCGCCTACAGCGGGGCGGCGTATGCCCAGCGAGTAGAGAAAACTGTACTTGTGCAATCTGTAGAAACCATCGAACGGGCTCCGTGATTCCCAGCTTGGATCAGGCTTGCGGGAGAAGTACCTATCCAGCCTGCGAATCCCGAAGAAGGCAGCATAGATATGATTGATGGTGCCGGTCACCAGTATGAGCATTAGGGTGTTCGCCAGAACGGCCTTTATCGATAGTGTGGCGTCCATTATCTGCTCCATTCATATATTACTGTGCCTGCCTGCTCTCCCACGTCGCCGCCCCCGCTTCCTCCGTAGTAGGCCCCGACGCCGGCACCGACTAAACCAACGACAAGTAGTACTGGTGCTCCTACTGTAACTCCAAATGCCAATGCAATACCGCCGACGATACCTGTTGCGACATTAGCTCCAATGAGCCCCCCGAGGGCGCCGCCAGCTGCACTTCCAACAAAACCACCAGTTTGTTTGTAGCTAACTTGGCGGCAAGTTTCAGTATTTCCGATGGTACAGGCATCATTAATTCTGTTTAGGCGAACGCCTCCATCAATGGCTATTCCTAGGTAACCCAGTCTGCTCGAACCCTTTGCCCATCCTGAAACCGTATTGATACGTTGCCCGAGTTGAGGAACCTGGCCCCGCTCGGCAATCTCCGAGGCATTGTGCAGAATAGATTTGGTGGATAGGCCCAGCGTGTTCTTTATGCTGTTGTACTGGCGGATATTGAGGGTCGAAAGGGTCACTCGCCCAACTGCATGATCCAGCTGGGCGAACAGTTGTTGACGTCTGGCATAAAAATCTGGAGAAAAACGATTGGCGCTACCCGTTCTGCGCAATTCCTCCACATAGGCCGCGTTAATCTTTTCAAGTATACTTTTTATATCGCTAAGCTGTTTGCCCGTTGCGGCACTCAGCACGCCGAGCGCGGTACTTTGGTGGGCAGCTACGGTTTCCAAGGAAATAAAGTCCAGCGCCTCTAGATGCCGTTTCACCGTCATGGCTTCGTCCGGCGTCAATTGCTGGATGCCTGCACTTGCGAGTCTTGCCTGTTGTTTGAGTTTTTCCAGGCGCTGACGGTCTGCATCGGTGCGCGGTCGATTGGAAACGATGACGATTTCGCCCGGTAGCACCGTATCCTTCAGGTGCTCGTTGTTTCGCTCAAATAGCGAACGAAGCACAAAGTGTATCTGCGTACCGTAGATTTCCTCATAAATGGCTTGGCGCGTCTGAACCTTGTCGTTCCAGTAGAACGCCACGTCGAACGGAGCATCGCTGCATGGGCTGCTTTGCGTTACTTGTCCCACTGCGCAGCCTGTTCGGGCGGGGCCACTATTTTCGGGGAGCTGCAGCGTCTGGCCCGCTTGGATCCGATTGGGGTCTTCGATCTGAGGGTTGAGGCGCAGCAGCGTGCTTGTGGTCGTCCCGTGGCTGCTGGCTATCTGACCTAGGCTGTCGCCTTGCTTGATGACATATTCCATTGCTTCATCCATTCAGGCCAAGCAGGCTGGCTTCGATGGCAGCCAGGCGGTGCTCGGCAGATTCGTCCATATTGGTGAGTTGTTTATGTACGCTTGGGCTGTCCATCGCATCAGGGAACTGGAGGGCTAATTCAACAAAGGCGAACAACTGTTGTTCGGTTTCGATACCCGCCTGCTCTGCTTGTTCGATGCGGAGCTCAATGAGCTTTTCCAGGTCGGCATGTGGCGTACTGCAGCGCTCGTCGAAAGAAAAGTGAGCAACCAATCTTTGTATGAAAAGTCTCCGCTCTTCTTCTTGCCAGCTCTTGAGTTGTTCGACGCGAAGCGAGAACCACCCCTCATCGTCTGGCGTCATTGCAGGCGCGTCATAGCTCGCACCGAAGTGCAACCATTGATCATCCTGCCTGAGTGTCCAGAGATTCTTGATAGGGCCTAGCCAGGCACTGCGTTCATCTTCCGTTAGGCTGGACAGGAATCTTGCGGTTAACGCAGGATCGTAGAATCTGCAAAACACCAACTCTCCAGACGGCAGCTTCACACTGAGCAGGCTGCGCAAATGATCTGCCAGGGCTTCCATCGCTGACTGGCTACCCAGAACAATGGCTGCTGATCGCCATCGAGCTCGGTTTTCCCACAGGTATTTTTGTTCGGAAAGCTTGTAGAGCACAGGGCTGCTTTCCATTGACGCTGCGTGGCGAGTCCCGCGATAGAGCGGTATGGCCTCTGGTTCGTCGTCATGCTGATAAACGATCTGCAGTGCAGGCAAGGCTGCGCCATCTAGGAGCAGATAGAGGCCTCCGCTTTCGAACTGAGGTTCCTCTGCCTGGTTATTCATATCCGATTGGCGTTCTTGCCACATGGGCACTCCTCCAGCTGGCAAGAACCGTCGGGTTGCACGCCGCACTGTTTGACCAGCAGCAGCTTGGTCATTGCTGCCTGCTGCAGTTGTCGCGCCATGTTGGTCAAGGCTGGCAGGGTCACGCTGCCAGCTACTGCGCTTGCAGCGAGCCACGGCATGACTGGCGCCAGGATTTTTAACCCCGCTCCTGCACCCGGCCCACCCCCTGAATTCATCTTGATCGTCGCCCCGCTCAGGGTGACGCCGCTCGGGTCAAGCTTGAGGAAGCTGCCGCCGCCTGCGGCAGTGAGCTCCATGCCGGCGTCGATCACCACCTTGCTGCCTGCGTTGTAGTGAATCTCGTTGCCGGCTTCGATGAACAGGCCGGTGCCAATCTTGTTGTGCTGGGTGACGGCGACGGTGAGGTGGTCGTTGGCGCGCACTTCCACCTTGCGGTCGAGGTCGGTGGTACGGTGTTCTTCGGCCTGAAGTTCGGTGTAGCTGTTGGCTTCGACCGTATCGTGGCGCTCGTTGCCGACGCGGATCTTCTGGTTGTTTTCGATGTTTTCGTCCCAGTCACGCTGGGCGTGGATGTAGATCTGCTCGGCGCCCTTGCGGTCTTCGATGCGAAATTCGTTGTAACCGCCACCGCCCGGGCTGCTCAGGGTCTTGAAGACGCTGCGGGTCTTGTTCGCCGGCAGGTCGTAGGGCACCACGTGCTCGGCGTGATACAGGCAGCCGGTGATCAGCGGCTGGTCGGGGTCGCCTTCGAGGAAGGTGACCAGCACTTCCATACCCACGCGCGGAATGGCCACACCGCCATAGGCGTCGCCGGCCCAGTTGGAGGCTACGCGCAGCCAGCAACTGCTGGTGTCGTTGCCCAGGCCTTCGCGATCCCAGTGGAACTGCACTTTCACCCGGCCATATTGGTCGCAGTGGATTTCCTCGCCGGCCGGGCCGGTGACCACGGCGGTCTGGCTGCCCAATACCTTGGGTTTGCGATGTTCGAGCGCGGGGCGGTAGGGGATGTCCCAGGGAGTGGCGCTGAAGCTGTTGCGGTAGCCCTGCTGGAACCCGTCGCCAGGCTGGGTGCTGCTGGTCACCGACTCTTCCAGCACCTGTGGCTGCTTGCCTTCGTGGATGACTTCATTGAGTAGCCAGAGGTCGTTCCACTGTGCACGCGGATGACCAGCGAGGGCGAGGAAGTGGCCGCTGATCAGGTAGGCGTCGCTATGGCCTTCAGCCAGTTCGTAGTCGCTGCGCAGACGCTCCAGGCTACGTTTGGCCAGGTGCTTGCCGCGTGTGCGGTCGGTGAAGCGACCAGGGTAGTCGTAGACCTCCAGTGCCGGGCTGAACTCGCTGCGGTAGTCCGCCTCCATCTGCAGCTTGGGCTGCTCGAAGTCATAGTCGCGCCAGGTGGTGTGGGTGCTGCGGGTTTCCAGGCGCACACCAAAGGCGCGCACCACTTCGTGGTCAGCGGACAGGCCGCTGCCCTGCTGGTAGTTCAGCGGGGCGAGCTTGGGGAAGACGCTGGCGTCGTCGCCAAACACCAGGCGATGGCTGTCTTCGCTGTGTTGGAAGTGGAAGCTGATGCCTTCTTCCTCGCACAGGCGCTGGATGAAGTGCAGGTCGCTTTCGTCGTACTGCACGCAGTAGTCGCGTTCGGGATAGATATAACCGAGCTGGAATTGATAGGCGTCGCTCTGGATACCATGGTCTTCGAGGACCTGGCTTATGATCTGTGGCACCGTCAGGTGCTGGAAGATGCGCTGGTTGTAGCGGTGAGCCAGGTAGGCGAGTTGCGGCCGCAGGCTGATGCGGTAGCGGGTCAGGCGTTTGCCGGAGTCGCCTTGCGTGATGGCGTAGACCACGCCATGCACGCCTTTACCGGAGGGGCCGAAGGCCAGGTAGGCGGTCTGATTGATCAGCGCGTCGAGGTCGAGACTGGCGTTCTGGCTGATCAGTTCGATATCGAAGCGGTAGGGCTTGTTAAGCGTTTCGCGCCCCTCGAAGCTCAAAACCTGCAGGTCATTTTCGACCGCGGCAATGGTGAGGGTGATATGCGCCTGGTTGGCATCCAGCATGCCGTGGCCTCCATCCGTGAGTTGGGCGAGGCCTGAAGGGTGCCGGACAGCGCGCGTCGGTTCAATGATGGCATTCCCATACCATGCGCCGGTTCAAGAAAATACCGGCTACGATCCCTTCGGTCTCCAGCGATTGAGCAGCAGGGCATTGCTCACCACGCTGACGCTGGATAGCGCCATGGCGGCGCCGGCGAACATCGGGTTGAGCAGGCCAGCGGCGGCAAGCGGGATGCCGATCAGGTTGTAGATGAAGGCCCAGAACAGGTTCTGGCGGATCTTGGCGTAGGTGCGCTGGCTGATCTCCAGCGCGGCCGGCACCAGACGCGGGTCACCGCGCATCAGGGTGATGCCGGCCGCGTGCATGGCGGCATCGGTGCCGCCGCCCATGGCGATGCCGACGTCCGCAGCGGCCAGCGCCGGTGCGTCGTTGATGCCGTCGCCGACCATGGCCACGGTGCCGTGCTGGCGCAGTTCACCGATCAGCCGCGCCTTGTCCGCCGGCAATACCTGGGCGTGGGGCTCATCGATACCCAGAACGCTGGCCACCGCCGCCACGCTGCCCTGGTTATCGCCGCTGATCAGGTGGCTGGTGATGCCCTGTTCGCGCAGTTCGGCGATGGCGTCGGTGGCGCCTTCCTTGAGTTGGTCGCCGAAGGCCAGCAGGCCGAGCAGGCGAGGCGGGCTGCCGGTTTCGATCAGCCAGGACAAGGTGCGGCCTTCGGCTTCCCAGCTTTGCGCCGATGTGCCCAGCGCGCCGGACTGCAATTGGTTTTCGTCCAGTAGACGGCTGCTGCCCAGTTGCAGGGAGCGGCCCTCGATTTCGCCGGCGATGCCGCGTCCGGTCAACGCACGGCTGTCGCTCAGCGCCGGCAGCGTGATGTGCTGTTCTGCGCAGCGTTGCAGCACGGCCTTGGCCAGCGGGTGCTCGCTGCCCTGTTGCAGACCGCCAGCCAGGCGCAGCAGTTCTTCCTCGTTTGCTTCGCCCAGGCCGATATGGACGATGCGCGGCTTGCCTTCGGTGAGGGTGCCGGTCTTGTCGAAGGCAATGTGCTGCACGGCGTGCGCCACTTCCAGCGCTTCGGCGTCCTTGATCAGGATGCCATGACGCGCGGCGACTCCAGTGCCGGCCATGATCGCGGTCGGCGTGGCCAGGCCCAGCGCGCAGGGGCAGGCGATCACCAGTACGGCGACGGCGTTGAGCAGGGCGTTTTCCAGTGATGCGCCGAACGCCAGCCAGCCCAGCAGCGTGGCCAGGGCGATCAGTAGCACCGCCGGGACGAATACCTGGCTGACCTTGTCTAGCAGCTTCTGGATCGGCGCCTTGGCAGCCTGGGCGTCTTCGACCAGGCGGATGATCCGTGACAGCACGGTTTCGGCGCCAAGGGCCGTGGTTTCCACCAGCAGGCGGCCTTCGCCGTTGATGGCGCCGGCCGTGACCTTGTCGCCCGGCTGCTTGGCCACCGGCAGGCTTTCACCGCTGATTAGCGCCTCGTCCGCATGGCTGTGGCCTTCCAGCACCTGGCCGTCGACCGGGAAGCGTTCGCCGGGCTTGACCAGAATCCGGTCACCCAGTGCCAGCGCGTCGATGCCGACACGTTCCTCACGTCCATCGATCAGGCGCACCGCATGATCCGGGCGCAATGCCTGCAAGGCGCGAATGGCACTGGCGGTCTGGCGCTTGGCGCGGCTTTCCAGGTACTTGCCGAGCAGGATCAGGCTGATGATCACCGCCGAGGCCTCGAAGTACAGGTGCGGCATCTGTCCGGCTGGCGTCACGGCCCATTGGTACAGGCTCAGGCCGTAACCGGCGCTGGTGCCGATGGCCACCAGTTGATCCATGTTGCCGGCACGGGCTTTCAGCGCTTGCCAGGCGGCACGGTAAAAACGCGCGCCGAAGATGAACTGCACCGGTGTGGCGAGCAGGAATTGCGCCCAGGCCGGCAGCATCCAGTGCAGGCCGAAGGGCTCGACCAGCATCGGCAGCACCAGCGGCAGGGTCAGGGCGATGGCTGCCAGCAAAGTCAGGCGTTCCCGCTGCAAACGGCGTTGCGCCTGATCCGCGGCCGGGCGGTCGTCCAGCAGGCTGGCCTTGTAACCGGCGGCGGCCAACGCCTTCAGCGCCTGTTGCGGGTCGAAACCGGTGAGTACCTGCAGGCGCGCCTTCTCATCGGCGAGATTGACGGCGACCTGGCTGATGCCTGGCAGTTTGCTCAGGGCGCGTTCGATACGACCGACGCAGCTGGCGCAGGTCATGCCTTCGATGACCAACTCCAGCGGCTGGCTGGGCACTGCATAACCTGCGTCGATGATGGTGGTGATCAGCTGCGGCAGGCTATCGGCAGGTGCTTCGATGCGCGCCTGCTCGCTGGCCAGGTTGACGCTGACACTGCTTACTTGCGGCAGCTTGCGCAGCGCGCGCTCGACACGACCGGCGCAACTGGCGCAGGTCATGCCCTGGATAGGCAGGTCGAAGGTGGTCATGGTTCGGCTCCCTGTAGCTTGATGGCTACAGGATCAACCTTGACCCCATGGCAAGGTCAAGCCTTCAGTTCAGTGTGGGCGCGGCATGCAGTCGCAGGCCATCGCTGCCCATGGCGATGCGATAGCGGCGCACTTCGCCGGCCTGCAATTCCAGCGACTGACCGGCGAGCTGGTTGATACCGTCCTGACAGGGAGCGGTGCCGGTCAGGCCAAGGCGCAGTGAGACGCGGCCAGGTGGCAGGTTGAAGGACACCGACTGGCCCTGGTGCAGGCGGGCGGCCATCTGATCGTGCACATACAGCGCCACCTCACAGGTGGTGGCCACCTCCAGGCGTTCGCGCGAGACGATCAGCACCGCGTAGCCTTCGCCCTGGCTGGTCGAGGGCAGCGGTGCCAGTGGTTCTGCCTGAGCCAGAGGCACCAGCAGCAGGGCAAGGGCGGGGCAGAGCAGGCGCATGGCAAGGTCCTCATGCAGAAAACGGCGCGGGTGACATGAAGCAAGGGCTTGACCTTGCCATCGTGGCAAGGTCGAGACTACGCCCATCGACCACTGATTCAAGGAGTCAGCAATGCAACAATTCAAGGTTAGCGGAATGTCATGCGGTCATTGCGTGCGGGCTGTCACCCAGGCGATCCAGGCGCTGGAGCAGACGGCCAGAGTCGAAGTCGATCTGGCCGCGGGCCTGGTGCGAGTGGAGGGCAACCTGGATGCCGCGCAGATACAGGCCACCATTCGTGAAGAGGGTTACGAGGTTGCCCCCGCGTAGAGCTCGGGCCTGCTAAGGCCACTGCCGCAGCAGGCCGCGAAAGCAGCTGTCGATCATCGCCGGGGTATCGGTCTGGGCATCGAACAGATTGGGATCGCGCAGCCAGTCACTGAACAGGCCGACGAGTAGTGCATGCAAGGTGCGTGAGGCCAGGCGCGGGGTGATGCCCGGCTGCAGGTATGGCTGCACGGTCGACAGGGCGAACTGCTGTTCGCACAGGTCGATGAACTGATTGACGAAGGTCTCATGACGCTCCTCGGCCTCGCGCAGTTCCTCGGTGAACTCGCAGCGGCGCAGCAGCACGGTGAGGATGCGCCGGCGCTGTTCGTCGAGCACCAGATTGGCCATGGCTTCTATGCACAGATCGCGCAGCAGCTGCAGCGATGACAGGCCATCGACCGCCGACAGTTGCTGGGCCAGCGGCTCCAGCGGCAGGCGTACCTGATTGAGCATTTCGTGGAACAGGTGCGCCTTGTTCTGGAAGTGCCAATAAACCGCGCCGCGCGTAACCCCGGCATGTCTGGCGATATGCTCGAGGCTGGTATGGGCGACCCCACGCTCGAGGAACAACTGTTCCGCAGCAGCGAGGATGGCGCAGCGGGTTTTCTCCGCATCTTCTTTGGTTCTACGCATGGCGATCCGGTTAATTGGAACTAGGCTCAGATTGTGCCGAGTTTACCGATTTTGCCCCGCCTGCTGGTGGCGGGCTTGGTTGTCCTGCTTCTGTCCCGTGTCTAGCCAAGGAGAGGAATGCCTCATGCCCTTCGTTCGTCTGGTCGGTTTCTGCCTGCCCTTCAGCCTGGTCCTGCTGGCCGCGAGCATCGAGGCTGCCGACGCGCCACCAACAGCGGTGACGGTCGAGCAGATCAAGGCCGGCGAACTGCCCATCGTGCTGGAATATCCAGCGCGAACCACCGGTTACCGAGAGGTGCAGGTTCGGGCCCAGGTCGGCGGCATCCTGCAGGAACGCACCTATCAGGAGGGTAGTCGGGTGCAGAAGGATCAGGTGCTGTTTCGCATCGATCCACGCCCTTACGAGGCTGCCCTGGCCCGTGCCAAGGGCGCGCTGGCGCAGGAACAGGCGCGTTTTCGCCAGACCGATCGCGACCTCAAACGCATCCGTGAACTGCAGAAGAAGGGCTTCGCCAGCGAGAGCGAACTGGACAATGCCATCTCCAATTTCGAGCAGAGCAAGGCCAATATCGAGGCGGCCCAGGCCGAGGTTCAGTCGCGCCAGATCGACCTCGACTACACCACGGTCAAGGCGCCGATCACCGGCATCACCAGCAAGGAAAGCGTCTCCGAAGGCAGCCTGATCGTCGCCGGCGACCCTAGTGCCAGCCTGCTGACGCAGATCACCCAGCTCGACCCGATCTTCGTCAACTTCGCCTACCCGGACGCCGAGGCCGAGCGCCTGCGCCGTGAACTGTCCGAAGGCAGCCTGGTGCCACCGAGCAGCGGCAAACTCAGTGTCGAGGTGTATTTCGGTGATGGCTCGGCCTATCCGACAGCGGGCGAAGTGGATTTCACCGACAGCCTGATCGACCGCGGTACCGGCACCGTCAGCGCCCGGGGCGTGGTGCCGAACCCCGAGCAGAAGCTGCTGCCCGGGCAGTTTGTGCGCGTGCAGGTCAAGGGCTTGACCCGTCCCAACGCCATCACCGTACCGGAGCGCTCCGTCGCTCAGGGGCCGCGTGGCACCTTCGTCTATGTGGTGGACGAGCAGAGCGTCGCGCGCATGCGCCAGGTCACCACGGGCGATACGGCTGGCGGCCGCTGGGTGATTCTGGCCGGTGTCAGCGATGGTGAGCGGGTGATAGTTGACGGTCTGGCCAAGGTACGACCGGACAGCCCGGTGCAGGTCGAGGAGGCGAAGGCAGCCACGCCAGCCAGTCCGGCGCAGGAGTAACGACCATGATCTCGCGCTTCTTCATCGACCGTCCGGTGTTCGCTACCGTCATCTCCATCGTCATCGTGCTCGCCGGCCTGGCTGCGATGCGCGCGTTGCCCATTGCTCAGTACCCGGAAATCCTGCCGCCGCAGGTGTCGGTGAGCGCCGCTTACCCTGGCGCCAGTTCGCAGGTCATCGCTGAAACCGTGGCGGCGCCGCTGGAGCAGGCGATCAACGGCGTCGAGGACATGATCTACCAGCTGTCCAACTCCTCCAGCAGCGGGGCGATGAGTCTTACTGTGTACTTCGCGGTCGGCACCGACCCGGACCAGGCCACCATCAACGTCAACAACAAGGTGCAGGCGGCATTGGCCAAGCTGCCCGAGGAAGTGCGCCGCCAGGGTGTGAAGGTGGAGAAGAAGTCGTCCGACATTCTTCAGGTGATCACACTCTATTCGCCGGATGATTCGCGCGACCCGATCTTCATCAGCAACTACGCGCTGATCAACGTCATTGACGAGCTCAAGCGCCTCAAGGGCGTTGGCGATGCCAGCCAGTTCGGTTCCAAGGACTATTCCATGCGCATCTGGCTGCGCCCGGACAAGCTGGCGCAGTACAACCTGACACCGACCGATGTGGTCAACGCCATTCGCGAGCAGAATTCGCAGTTCGCCGCCGGCAGTTTCGGCCAGCAACCGTTGAAGGAACCGCAGGACTTCACATACACAGTCACCACGCAAGGGCGATTCACCGACCCGAAGGAGTTCGAGAGCGTCATCCTGCGTACCGACGATACCGGTGCCAGCCTGCTGCTCAAGGACGTGGCGCGGGTCGAGCTGGGTGCGCAGGACTACTCGCTGGTCACCACCCTCAATGGCCAGCAGAACGCCGCTTTCGGCATCTACCTGCAGCCCGGCGCCAACGCCCTGGACACCGCCGAGGCGGTCGAACGCACCATGCAGCGCTTGGCCAAGCGCTTCCCCGAGGGCATCGCCTACAAGATCCCCTATGACACCACCAAGTTCGTCCAGGTCTCGATCACAGAGGTGATCCACACCTTCTTCGAGGCGCTGGTGCTGGTGGTGCTGGTGGTATTCATCTTCCTGCAGAACTGGCGCGCCACGCTGATTCCGGTGCTGGCCATTCCGGTGTCGCTGGTTGGCACTTTCGCCGGCATGTACATGCTGGGTTTCTCCATCAACCTGCTGACCCTGTTCGGCATGGTGCTGGCCATCGGCATCGTGGTGGACGATGCCATCGTGGTGATCGAGAACGTCGAGCGGGTGATGCGCACTCAGGGGCTGAATGCGCGCGAGGCCTCGATCAAGGCGATGGAGGAGGTCACCGGGCCGATCATCGCCATCGTCCTGGTGCTCTGCGCGGTGTTCGTGCCGGTGGGTTTTCTCGGCGGCCTGGCGGGGCAGATGTACAAGCAGTTCGCGATCACCATCGCGGTGTCGGTGGTGATTTCCGGCATCGTCGCCCTGACCCTTTCGCCCGCACTCTGCGCCTTGTTGCTCAAACCTGGCCACCATGAACCGGCTGCGCCATTTCGCGCCTTCAACCGCTTCTTCGACAGGGCCACCGAGGGCTATGGCGCGGGGGTGCGTTTCTTCCTCAAGCGTTCGCTGGTCGGCCTGCTGCTGTTCGGCGGCATGATCGCGCTGATCATGCTGCTGTTCTCACGGGTGCCCGGCTCGCTGGTGCCCGATGAGGATCAGGGCTATGTGATCAACGCCTATTACCTGCCGCCGGCCGCCTCGCTCAATCGCACCGAGGCGCTGAGTGGGGCGGTGAGTCAGCAGCTGATGGAGCATCCGGCAGTCGAAGACGTAGTGACCTTCGCCGGTTTCGATGTGCTCACCTTCGGCGTGCGCAGCAACGCCGGGGTGTCCTTCGTGCCGCTCAAGGACTGGAGCGAGCGCACCACGCCCGAGCTCGATGCGCGCAATCTGACGCGCGAGTTCATGGGTATGGGCGCCGCGCAGAAGGATGGCCTGGTGTTGTCGTTCAACCCACCGCCGATCACCGGCATGAGTACCACCGGTGGCTTCGAGTCCTTCATTCAGGATCGTTCCGGTGGCAGCGTCGAGCAGCTCGGCGAGAAGGTCCAAGCCTTCGTCGAGGCCGCCAGCAAGCGACCGGAGCTGGCCGGCATTCAGAGTACCTTCAGCGCCAACGTGCCGCAGTACTACATCGATCTGGATCGGACCAAGACGCGGGCACTGGGCGTCAGCGTCAGCGATGTGTTCACCGCGATGCAGGCCACCTTCGGCAGTTACTACGTCAACGATTTCACCCTTTACGGACGTACCTGGCAGGTCAGCCTGCAGTCGGAATCGGAGTTCCGCCGCAAGCCGGAAGATCTTGGCCAGGTCTACGTACGCTCCAGCAGTGGCGATCTGGTGCCGCTGTCGACCCTGTTGCGCGTGCGGCGCATCCTCGGGCCGGACTCCTATGACCGTTTCAACGTCTATCCCTCGGCCAAGGTCCTCGGTGGCCCGGCACCGGGTTACAGCTCCGGGCAGGCACTGGCGGCGATGCAGGAAGTGGCCGATGAGGTGCTGGGCGAGGACTACAGCCTGGGCTGGATCGGCTCGGCCTACCAGGAACTGGCGACTCAGGGTTCGGGCACCCAGGCCTTCGTCTTCGGCCTGATTCTGGTCTTCCTGATTCTTGCCGCGCAGTACGAGCGCTGGACGCTGCCGTTGGCGGTGGTCACCGCCGTGCCGTTCGCGGTGTTCGGGGCGATTCTCGCAGTGTGGCTGCGCGGCATTCAGAACGACGTGTACTTCCAGGTCGGCCTGGTCACCCTGATCGGTCTGGCGGCGAAGAACGCCATCCTTATCGTCGAGTTCGCCGTGCTGCTGCGCGCCGAAGGCAAGGGCATCTTCGACTCGGCGCTGGAGGCCGCCAAGCTGCGTTTCCGCCCCATCGTGATGACTTCGCTGGCCTTCATCCTCGGTTGCGTGCCGCTGGCCATCAGCTCCGGTGCGGGTTCGGCCAGTCGCCACTCCATCGGCACCGGGGTGATCGGCGGCATGCTCGCGGCCACGCTGTTGGCCACCTTCCTCATCCCGATGTTCTACCTGCTGGTGGAGTCGGCGGCGCAGCGGGTGAGCCAGCGCGGCAAGGCCAGGGAAGAACAGCCGCCGCATTGATAAGCGCGAACCGTCGTTCGGCGATCCGCGCTTTCATCTGCGGCCTGGTCGGTGAGATGATTAGCCGGCTAACAATTTTGCGGATTATTCATGAACCTGCGAACCCTGCTGATCCTGGGCGCGCTGTGCGCCTTTGGCCCCTTGGCCATCGATTTCTACCTGCCAAGTTTCCCCACGCTGGCCCAGCAATTCGGCACCGACGTCGAACATATTCAACTGTCGCTGGCGGCCTATTTCGTCGGTATCGCCATTGGCCAGCTGTTCTACGGGCCGTTGGCGGATCGTTTCGGTCGCCGCGTGCCGCTGTTGGTCGGGGTGGCGTTGTTCACCGTGGCATCGCTGGCTTGTGCCCTGGCACCGAACCTGGAATGGCTGGTGACGGCACGCTTCGTCCAGGCCCTCGGCGGCTGCGCCGGGATGGTGATCACCCGTGCGGTGGTGCGCGACCTGTGCGATCCACTGGCTTCGGCCAAGGTGTTCTCGCAACTGGTGCTGGTGATGGGCCTGGCGCCGATTCTCGCGCCTCTGGGGGGCGGGCTGCTGCTCAACACGCTGGGCTGGCCGTGGATCTTCCATAGCCTGGCGATTTTCTCCGGCCTGTGCCTGCTGGCCGTGCTGTTGTGGTTGCCGGAGACCCGTCCGCAGCATCTGCAACCGGCGCCGCTGAGCGGCGCCTTCGGCCAGTACCGCGCGCTGTTGGGCAATGCACCGTTCATGGGCTACAGCCTGGCCGGCGGTGTGGCGATGGCCGGCATGTTCGCCTATATCGCCGGCTCGCCCTTCGTGTTCATCGAGCTGTACGGCGTGCCGGCCGAGCATTATGGCTGGCTGTTCGGCAGCAACGCGGCAGGCTTCGTGATCATGGCGCAGGTCAATGCGCGTCTGGTGCTGCGCGGCGGCCCGGCGCTGTGGCTGCGGCGCATGGTGCTGGTGTACCTGACCAGCGGCCTGTGCCTGCTGGCGTTGGCGCTGTGGCAACCGGCGCAGCTGTGGCCGCTGCTGATTCCGTTGTTCATCTGCGTCGCCAGCCTCGGTTGCGTGTTGCCCAATGCCACGGCTTGCGCCATGGCCGGGCAGGGCCGGCATGCCGGCAGCGCTTCCGGGCTGCTGGGTAGCATGCAGTTCAGCGTGGCGGCCAGCGCTTCGGCGCTGGTAGCTTTCCTGCACGATGGCTCGGCCATGCCCATGGCGCTGGTGATCGCCCTGTGCGGCGCTGCTGCCTGCGGCTTTGCCTGGTGGAGCAAGCGCTTCGTGGTGTGAGCCGGCGGGTTACAGTCGCGCGACCTTGAAGGTGTCGCAACGCCCCGGCTGGCCACTCTCGAAACCGGTGCTGAACCAGCGTACGCGCTGCTGCGAGGTGCCATGGGTGAAGGCGTCCGGCACTACCTGACCACGCGACTGCTTCTGCAGGCGGTCATCACCGATGGCGCTGGCCGCGTTGAGGGCTTCTTCCAGGTCGCCGGCCTCGAGCCAATCGTGGCGTCGCTGCGCATGATGAGCCCAGACTCCGGCCAGGCAGTCGGCCTGCAGTTCCTGGCGCACCAGCAGGCCGCCATCGCCTTCGACCCGCTCGCCGCGCTGGCGCGCCGCGTTGACTTTGGCCGATACGCCCAGCAGGGTCTGTACGTGATGGCCGACTTCATGGGCGATTACGTAGGCCTGGGCGAAGTCGCCGGCAGCGGAGAAGCGTTGCTCCATCTCGCGGAAAAACGCCATGTCCAGATACACGCGCTGATCACCGGGGCAGTAGAAGGGGCCAACCGCCGAACTGGCGAAACCGCAGGCGGAATTGACGCCGCCGGAGAACAGCACCAGTTGCGGATCGCGATACTGCTGGCCGGCCTGCTGGAACAGCTCGCGCCAGGTGTCTTCGGTGTCGCCGAGGATGGCGCGGACGAACTCGCTCTGCTCGTCATTCGCCGCTGGCGCGCTCTGCGTCTGGGTAACCTGCGGCTGGGTGGCCTGGCCGGCGATCTGGCCGAGAATCTGCAGCGGGTCCTGGCCCATCAGCAGGCCGACAATGACGATCACCGCCACGCCGCCGAGGCTCAGGCCGCCGCCTAGGCGCCTGCCGGAACGGCCGCGCGCATCCACCACGTTGTCACTACGTCTACCGCGTTGCCAGCGCATGGCGGCACTCCCTGGTTGCTGATCGCTGCAGTGTAGCTGCGCCCGTGCCCGACTCAGTTGGCCGGGTAGTCACTGAGCAACTGATCCTTGCGCTCGCGATCCAGGCCGATGACCTGATAGGCATCGACACGGTCGCCATACTCCATACCAGGCGAGCCCACGGGCATGCCGGGTACGGCAGCGCCGATCAGGTCCACGCGCTCACGCAGTTTGAGAATGTCGGCGGCCGGTACATGGCCCTCGACGAACTTGCCGTCGATCACGCCGGTGTGACAGGAAGCCAGGCGCGGCGGCACGCCGAGTCGCTGCTTGACTGCACTCATGTCGGCCTCGACATGGTCGTTGACGGTGAAGCCATTGTCCTGCAGATGGTCGATCCAGGCTTTGCAGCAACCGCAATTGGCATCGCGGTGCACATCGATGGTCAGTGGCTCGCTGGCGTGGGCCAGGCTGGTGAAGAGGCAGAGGGCGAGCAGGGAACGACGCATGACTGGACTCCGGATGAACGAGAGCGCCCAGCATAGCGCCGCGGCGGAGGCTGCCCAAGCCATTGCGACTATGCGTCGCGACCAGTGGCGGCCTATGCTGGCGGCAGCCACTCATTGCCTGGAACCCGCCCATGCTGTTCGCCCGAATCGTCCTGTCGATCCAGATCGCTGCCTTGCTCGTGTTGGGGCTGGCCTACTTCATTCGTCCCGAGGAAATGGTCAGCTTCAGCGGCGCGTTGCTGATGGGCAATGCGGCGGTGACCGAAGTGCGGGCCTATTATGGCGGGCTGCAACTGGGCCTGGCGGCTTACCTGGCGATGGCGCTGCTGCGTATGGACTTGCTGCGCCCGGCGCTACTTTTGCTGGTGCTGCTATACAGCTCGCTGGCGTTGGCACGCATTGCCGGGCTGTGGCTGGACGGCGGCGCACAGCAGACCTTCAACCTTTACGCACTGCTGCTCGAAGTGGTGTCGGCCGGGCTGGCCTGGTGGGCGTTGCGCGGCTTGTCACGCTGAGCCGTTCGGCCACTGGGCAGCAGGCAAACCCCGGATTGCTTCCGGGCTACGAGGTGCGGCTCAGCGCCGCTCCAGCAACACACCCGCTTCCATATGATGGGTGTAGGGGAACTGGTCGAATAGCGCACTGCGCGTCACCTTGTGGGTGTCGTTGAGCTGGGCGATGTTGGCGGCCAGGGTCTCCGGGTTGCAGGAGATATAGAGGATGCGCTCGAAGCGCCGGGTCAGCTCGCAGGTGTCCGGGTCCATGCCGGCGCGCGGCGGGTCGACGAAGACGCTGCCGAACTCATAGCTCTTCAGGTCAATGCCGGCCAGGCGGCGGAACGGGCGCACCTCATTCAGCGCCTGGGTCAGCTCTTCGGCGGACAGGCGCACCAGCTCGACGTTGTCCACACCGTTGTCAGCCAGGTTGGCCAGGGCGGCGTTCACTGAGGTCTTGCTGATTTCGGTGGCCAGCACGCGGCGCACGCGGGTGGCCAGCGGCAGGGTGAAGTTGCCATTGCCGCAGTACAGTTCCAGCAGGTCGTCGTCGTGCTCGCCGAGTACGTCATAGGCCCAACCCAGCATCTTCTCGCAGACCCGGCCGTTGGGCTGAGTGAAGGCGCCTTCCGGCTGGCGATAGCGAAAGCTGCGTCCGGCCACGTTCAGTTCTTCTTCCACGTAATCGCGGCCGATCACCAGGCGCTGGCCACGGGAGCGGCCGACCAGGCTGACGTTCAGCTCGGTCGCCAGGCGTTCGGCCTCCGCCTGCCAGGCCTCGTCGAGCGGGCGGTGGTAGGCCAGGGTGATCAGCGCATCGCCGGCCAGGGTGGTGAGAAATTCCACCTGGAACAGTTTGAACGACAGCGCTTCGCTGGCCTGCCAGGCGGCACGCAGACGCGGCATCAGCTCGTTGATGCGCAGGCTGGCGATGGGGAAGTCGTCGAGCAGGATCGACGTGTGTTTGTTGCCCGGCGCGAACATCGCGTAGTGGCGCTCGCCATCCTCACGCCATAGGCGAAACTCGGCGCGCATGCGGTAGTGCTCGCGAGGCGAGTCGAACACCACAGGCTCCGGCGCGCCGAAGGGCGCCAGCAGTTCGACCAGGCGGGCCTTCTTCTCGGCGAGTTGGGCGTCGTAGGTGGCGGGGTCGAATGCGGGGCGGCTCATCGGTCACTCATGGGGCAGGAAAACGGGGCGCCATTGTAGCGATTCCGTTGCTGGCGTGCCGTTGTCGTCGATCATTGGTGGCGCTGGACGCAGAGCGTCCCGGGGAGACGTTCCCACGCGGAGCGTGGGAACGATCATGATGAGCGCCGACGGTGGGCTGAAGCGGAACGCCGCCCGGCCCACCCTACTCAGAGTATCCAGGGCGCGGCGTAGGACGTACTTGCGAAGCAGCCGCGTAGGGTGGGCTTCAGCCCACCGATAACACTTCAGAACAGAGCCAGCGCGGCGTAGGGCGTACTCGCGAAGCAGTACGCCGTTATCGGCTGATCAGGCGAAGTAGGCCAGCTTGACCACGAACAGGGCCGAGAGTACCCACATTGCCGGGTTCAGTTCACGCCAACGGCCGGCCAGCACCTTGACCGCGGTCCAGGCGATAAAGCCGAACGCGATGCCGTTGGCGATGGAGAAGGTCAGCGGCATGGCCAGGGCGGCGACCACCACCGGGGCGGCGACGGTCAGGTCGTCCCAGTCGATCTGCGCCAGGCTGCTCATCATCAGTACCGCGACGAACAGCAGCGCGGGCGCGGTGGCGTAGGCCGGTACGGCGCCAGCCAGCGGGGCGAAGAACAGGGCCAGGAGGAACAGCGCGGCGACCACGCAGGCAGTCAGGCCGGTACGCCCGCCGGCACTGATGCCGGCAGCCGATTCGATGTAACTGGTGGTGGTGCTGGTGCCCAGCGCGGCGCCGGCCATGGTCGCGGTGCTGTCGGCCATCAACGCGCGGCCCAGGCGCGGCATCTTGCCGTCCTTGTCCAGCAGGTCGGCCTTTTGTGCCACGCCGACCAGGGTGCCGGAGGTGTCGAACAGGTCGACGAAGAGGAAGGCGAAGATCACGCTGATCAGGCCGATATCCAGCGCGCCGGCAATGTCCAGCTGCAGCAGGGTCGGCATCAGCGACGGTGGCATCGACACCACGCCCTGCAGCTCGGACAGGCCGAGGACAATGGACAGGCCGGTGACCAGCAGAATGCCGATCATCACCGCGCCGGTGACCTTGCGATAGGCCAGCGCGGCGATGACGAAGAAGCCCAGGCAGGCCAGCAGCGCGCCGCCCTTGCTCATGTCGCCGAGGCCGACCAGGGTGGCCGGGTGATCGACCACGATGCCGGCGTTCTTCAGTGCGATGATCGCCAGGAACAGGCCGATGCCGGCGGCGATACCGGCGCGTAGCGCCAGGGGGATGCTGTTGATGATCCACTCGCGGATCTTGAAGATCGACAGTAGGAAGAAGATCGCGCCGGAGAGGAACACCGCGCCCAGAGCGGTCTGCCAGCTGTAGCCCATGGTCATCACCACGGTGTAGGTGAAGAAGGCGTTGAGGCCCATGCCAGGCGCCAGGGCGATCGGGTAGTTGGCCAGCAGGCCCATGATCAGCGAGCCGATGGCGCCAGCCAGGCAGGTGGCGACGAACACCGCGCCGTGGTCCATGCCGGTCTTGGCCAGCATTTCCGGGTTGACGAAGAGAATGTAGGCCATGGTCAGGAAGGTGGTGATCCCGGCCAGTACCTCGGTGCGCACCGTGGTGTTATGGGCTTTGAGTTGGAACAGTCTTTCCAGCATGGTGGCTCCCCGAGGCGCGAGCGCGCCGAAATTGATCTGCACAAAGCAAAGCACATCCGTCCATGCAGGCCGGAAAATTGCTCGGTCTGGCAAAAGCCGCGCATCATACCAGCAAGGTTTTGCCGGGTGAATTTACGGTCTGTCGTGTCTTTTTATGACCAGGTGGACAGTTTCATTTTCTGTCTGAAGGAGTGGTGAGATGAGCAAGCGAGCACTGATTGCAGTCGCCGATGGTGTCGAAGATCTCGAATGCGTGACGCTGATCGACGTGCTGCGCCGCGCCGATATCGAGGTACTGGTAGCGAGTATCGAAGAGCGCAGGATGATCACCTGCGCCCGCGGCACCCGGTTGACGGCCGATGTCATGCTGGTGGACGTGCTGGCGCAGGACTTCGATCTGATCGTCCTGCCCGGTGGCATGCCGGGTGCACAGCATTTGGCTGACTTCGAGCCGCTAGCCGAGCGCGTACGCAAGCAGGCCAAGGCGGGCGAGCTGTTCGCCGCGATCTGCGCTGCGCCCGCGTTGGCCTTGCAGAGCTACGGGGTTCTCAGGCAGCGGCGCATGACCTGCTATCCGGCGTTCAGTGATCGACTGAGCGGTTGCACCTTCGTCGATGAAGCGGTGGTAGTCGATGGCAACTGCATCACCAGTCAGGGCCCGGGAACGGCATTGGCGTTTGCCCTGACCCTGGTGGAGCAGTTGGTCGGGCGCGGCACGCGCACCGAGGTGGCCAAGGCGATGCTGGTGTAGAGGGCGCGGCCTGACTCTGTAGCCCGGATGAAGTCCGGGGCGCTGGCGATCATGTTCCCCGGATTGCATCCGGGCTACGCAAAGCGCCGTCCAATACTCGTGGGCTAAAGCGGATCGCCGCCCGACCCACCCTACGAGCTGAAGCGCCCGCACGGGCTACGTCTCCCGGCTTTCCTGCTCCAGCAACCGCTGTTTGCGCTGCAGTCCCCAGCGGTAGCCGCTGAGGCTACCATTGCTGGCCACTACGCGATGACAGGGCAGCAGCAGGCCGATGGCGTTACTGGCACAAGCACGGGCAATCGCCCGTGGGTGACTGTGCAGTTGTCCGGCCAGATCGGCGTAGCTGCGGGTCTCGCCGCTGGGAATGTTCTGCAGCGCCTGCCAGACCCGTTGCTGAAAGGCCGTGCCGCGAATGTCCAGGGGCAGATGGGCGGCTCGCTCGGGTTCTTCGAGTTGCTCCAGCACCTGCTGCAGCCAGCTGCGCAGACCCTGTTCATCTTCTTCGAGCTGGGCGGCGGCGAAGCGCTGTTGCAGCTCGCTGCGTAGTGCTGCCGGTTCATCGCCAAACAGCAGAGCGCAAACGCCCTTGTCGCTGGTGGCCAGCAGCACCTGGCCGAGCGGGCAGGGGGCGATGCTGTAACGCAGGCGCTCGCCGGCGCCACGTTGACGGCGCTGAGCGGGGCTCATGGCCTGGGGCTTTTCATACAGCGCGCGGGTGCCGGAATAGCCAGCAGCCAGGGCGGCCTCGAGCACGTTGTCTGCCTCTGGCAATTGAGCATCCAGGCGTTGGCGGCGCTGCGCAGCGGCCCAGGCATTGGGCGTCATCCCGGTGCGCGCCTTGAACGCCCGGGCCAGATGCGATGGCGACAGGCCGATGCGTGCCGCCAGCTGCGGCAGCGTCAGGCGTTGCTCGCCACTTAGAAGCGCACAGGCGGCCGCGACCAGCGCGTCGAGTTGCTGCGCCGGGCTTTGCCCCTGCGGTGAGCAGCGCTTGCACGGGCGAAAGCCGGCTGCCTCGGCACTGGCTGCATCGGCATGGAAGCTGACGTTGTCGCGCCGTGGCCGCCGCGCAGGGCAGTTCGGCCGGCAGTAAATGCCGGTGCTGCGTACGGTGAAAACGAAGCGCCCGTCGAACGCCTCATCACGTTCGCAAACGGCCTGCCAACAGCGTTCCTGGTCAAGCATGGAGCAGCTCTTCTGCTGACGATCTTGCTGACGATTGTCGACTGCGTTCACCGCTCTGCCAATCCGCATTGCACTTTCAAAGCCCTGTCGAGGTCATTTGTACGACGGCCTGAGCGCAACTGCGACCCAGCGCCTTTAATGATGGATAGGCAAGTGCCAACGGAGATCGCCATGCGCGGGATGCTCGATAGGCCGGAGCAGGAACTGATTCTGGTTGTGGAGGATGCAGTCGACGCGCGCCAGCGCCTCGGCGCGCTGTTGGCCGACCGCTACCAGGTAAGGCTGGTTGGCAGCGAGGAGGCGCTGCATGCCGCCAGGTCGCGACCGCAGCCAGACCTGATTCTGCTGGGCTGGCAGGACGACTACGCGCTCTGTCGCGGGCTCAGGACCGATCCGCAGACCCGCCATATCCCGCTGATCCTGGTCACCGGCCGCAGCGATGCCGCCGACGAGCAGTTGGGCTTCGACCTCGGCGCTGCCGACTACATCACCAAACCGGTCAGTGCGCCCATCGTGCTCGCGCGTGTTCGAGCGCAGCTGCAGCTCAAGGCGGCCACCGATTACCTGCGTGACAAGAGCGAGTATCTGGAACTTGAGGTCAAGCGTCGCACGCGCGATATCCAGAACCTGCAGGATGTCACCATCGAGGCCATGGCCAGCGTTGCCGTCATGCGTGACAACCCGAGCAGTCGTCGCCTGGAGCGTATCGAGCGCTATATGACCTGCCTGACCGCAGCGTTAGCGCGGCAGCAGCCTGCCTTGTCGGCGTCTCTGAACGAGGAGCGCATCGCCCAGTTGGGCAAGTCGGCCATGCTGCATGTGATCGACCGACTGACCCTGCCGGATCGCGTGCTGCTCAACCATGGCGAGCCGGATGAAAATGACCTGCGCCTGCTGAGCGAGGGGGTAATCGCCGGCCGGGATGCATTGGAGCGAGCCGAGCGCAAGCTGGGCAGCGTCACCAACTTTCTCTCCGATGCCAAGGATATCGTCTACGGCCAGCATGAGCGCTGGGACGGCAAAGGCTATCCACAGGGGCTGCTCGGCGAGCAGATTCCGCTTTCGGCGCGGCTGATGGCGCTGGTGGGGCACTTCGAAGAGCTGAGCTGCCGGCATCCCTACCTGCCGCCCATCAGCCCGGCGCAGGCGGTGGCGCAGATCAGCGCGGCCAGCGGTACACGCTTCGACCCCATGGTGGTGCTGGCCTTCGTCGAAGCCACGACGGAGTTCCTGCATATCGCCGAAACCCTGGCCGACGACGCCGCCGCGGTCGGCGTGGAGTTGCAGCGGCTGGAGGACTCGCTGGCCGAAAGCATCGAGTTGACGCTGCCGCCGACGCCATGATGTGGCGCCGTGGGACCGGCGGCTGGCATTTGACCTGTAAGGTGCGCCGCGAGCCCCTACCGCGCGGCGCGCCATGGCCTGCTAGTCGACGATCCGCTCCACATGATGACAGGCCACCTGCCGCGCATCGATCAGGCGCAGCTCAGGGCGTTCGCCGCGGCAGCGTTCGTCGGCATGCGGGCAGCGCTTGTGGAAGGCGCAGCCGGATGGCGGGTTCAGCGGATTGGGCAACTCGCCGCTGATCTTCATCCGTGGCTTGTCCGGATCGGGATGAATCGCCGGCGTCGCCGACAGCAGGGCACGGGTGTAGGGGTGCAGCGGGCGGGCGTAGAGCGCCTCGGCCGCGCCCATCTCCACCGGGCGGCCGAGGTACATCACCAGCACGTCGTCGGCGACATGACGCACCACGGCGAGGTTGTGCGAGATGAACACGTAGCCGGTCTGGTACTGCTCCTGCAGGTCCATGAACAGGTTGAGCACCTGCGCCTGGATCGACACGTCCAGCGCCGAGGTCGGTTCGTCCGCCACCAGCACCTTGGGCTGCAGCATCATGGCGCGGGCCAGGGCGATGCGTTGGCGCTGACCGCCGGAGAACATGTGCGGGTAGCGTTGATAGTGCTCGGGGCGCAGCCCCACCTGCTGCATCATCGCCTGCACCTTCTCACGGCGCTCGGCACGCGACAGGTTGGTGTTGATCAGCAGCGGTTCGGCCAGCTGGTCACCGATCTTCTGCCGCGGGTTGAGCGAGGCGTAGGGGTTCTGGAACACCATCTGCACGTCGCGGCGCAGCTGTTTGCGCTCGGCATGGCTGGCGCCGGCCACTTCCCGTCCGGCGATCTGCAGGCTGCCGGCGCTGGGCTCTTCGATCAGTGTCAGGGCGCGGGCCAGAGTGGACTTGCCGCAGCCGGACTCGCCAACCACCGCCAGGGTCCTGCCTGACTCCAGCGTGAACGACACGCCGTTGAGCGCTTGCACCAAGGCTGCCGGTTTGAACAGGCCGCGCGAGACGCTGTAGTGACGGGTCAGCTCCCGGGCTTGAAGTACGGTGCTCATCAGACCACCTCCGCCGTGGGGACAAGAGGAAAGAAGCAGCGCGCGGCGCCTCGCTCGTGTGCATCCAAGGTTGGACGCTCGTCGCGGCAACGCGGCTGCACGTACGGGCAGCGTGGCGACAGCAGGCAGCCCTGTGGGCGGTCATAACGGCCGGGCACGATACCGGGCAGGGTCGCCAGGCGGTGGGCGCCGGCGCTGTGTTCGGGGATCGCCTTGAGCAAGGCTTCGGTATACGGATGACTGGGGGCATCGAACAGAGCCGGCACCTGGCCCAGCTCCACCGCTTGCCCGGCGTACATCACGCAGACGCGCTGGGCGGTTTCAGCCACCACGGCCAGGTCGTGGGTGATCAGCACCAGGGCCATGCCCTGGTCGCGCTGCAGATCCAGCAGCAGCTCCATGATCTGTGCCTGGATGGTCACGTCCAGTGCGGTGGTCGGTTCATCGGCGATCAGCAGCTTGGGTTCGGCGGCGATCGCCATGGCGATTGCCACGCGCTGGCTCATGCCGCCGGAGAGCTGATGCGGGTAGGCATCGAGGCGACTGGCGGCGCCCGGTATCTCGACCCTTTCGAGCAGCTCGAGAGCGCGTGCACGCGCCACTTTACCTTTCAGGCCGAGGTGCTGGTGCAGCACTTCCTCTATCTGGAAACCTACGGTGTAGCTGGGGTTGAGCGCGGTCATCGGGTCCTGGAAGACCATGGACAGGTCCTTGCCGACGATACGCCGGCGCTGCCGACCCTTCAGACGCAGCATGTCGGTGCTGTCGAACTGCATGCAATCGGCCTGGACGATGCCGGGTGCGTCGATCAGGCCCATCAGCGCCATCATGGTCACCGACTTGCCGGAGCCGGACTCGCCGACGATGGCCAGCACTTCACCTTTTTCCACACTCAGATCGAGCCCGTCGACCACAGGCACGGCGTCGGTCGCGCCGAAACGTACGGAGAGGTTGCGGATATCCAGCAGACTCATCGGGTGCCCTCCGTGTGTAGGATGGACGATGCTTCTCCCGTCCACGCTGCGCAGCTGTGGTGCGCCATGCGCACCGAGATCATCTTGTGCATATGGGCCTCCTCAGATGGCGTTCTTCAGTTTCGGATCGAGGGCATCGCGCAGGCCGTCACCCATCAGGTTGATCGCGAGCACGCTGAGCAGAATCGCCAGGCCAGGCAGGGTCACCACCCACCAAGCGCGTTCGATGTAGTCGCGCGCCGAGGCTAGCATGGTGCCCCACTCGGGTGTTGGCGGTTGTACGCCGAGGCCGAGAAAGCCCAGCGCGGCGGCGTCGAGAATCGCCGAGGAAAAGCTCAGGGTGGCCTGCACGATCAGCGGCGCCATGCAGTTGGGCAGCACGGTGAAGAACATCAGCCGGGGCAGGCTGGCGCCGGCCAGCTGCGCAGCGGTGACGTAGTCGCGGTTCAGCTCGCCCATCACGGCCGCGCGGGTCAGGCGTACGTAGGAGGGCAGCGAGACGATGGCGATGGCGAAAATGGTGTTGATCAGCCCTGGGCCGAGGATGGCGACGATGGCCACCGCCAGCAGCAGCGATGGCAGCGCCAGCATGATGTCCATCAGACGCATGATGCCGGGGCCGAGCAGGCGCGGGAAAAAACCGGCGACCAGGCCCAGCAGGATGCCGGGAATCAGCGACAGCACCACCGAAGCCAGGCCGATCAGCAGCGACAGGCGTGCACCGTGGATCAGGCGCGAGAGCAGGTCGCGGCCCAGTTCGTCGGTGCCGAGCAGGAAGCGCCACTGACCACCATCCAGCCAGACCGGCGGGGTGAGCAGGAAATCGCGGTACTGCTCGCTGGGATGATGCGGCGCGACCCAGGGCGCGAACAGCGCGCAGAACACCATCAGCAGCATGAAGCCGAGGCCACAGACGGCACCCTTGTTATGGCTGAAGGCTTGCCAGAATTCTCTCAGCGGCGAGGGGTAGAGCAGGCTCTGGTCGAGGCTGGTGGCTGCAGTCATGGGCATACCCCCTGGGTAGGGTGCGCTGTGCGCACCGATGGTTGGTCGCCGCTATTGGTGCGCACGGCCTGGGCTGCCCCGCGACACCCTAGGGTCTGTCGATTCATCACGCCTTCCTTACTTCTGATGGCGAATACGTGGATTGGCCAGGCCATAGAGGATGTCCACGGTGAAGTTGACCAGGATCACCAGGCAGGCGATCAGCAGGATGCCGTTCTGCACCACCGGGTAGTCGCGGGCGCCGATGGCTTCGATCAGCCACTTGCCGATGCCCGGCCAGGAGAAGATGGTTTCGGTCAGCACTGCGCCTGCCAGCAGGGCGCCGACCTGTAGACCGAACACGGTCAGCACCGGGATCAGGGCATTGCGCAGGCCATGCACGAAGACCACGCGCGTCGGCGACAGACCCTTGGCCCGCGCGGTGCGGATGTAGTCCTCGCGCAGCACTTCGAGCATGGCCGAGCGGGTCATCCGTGCGATCACCGCCAGGGGGATGGTGCCGAGCACGATGGCCGGCAGGATCAGGTGGCGCAGTGCGTCGACGAAGGCACCTTGCTCTTCGGAAAGCAGCGTGTCGATCAGCATGAAGCCGGTGACCGGTGGAATGTCGTAGAGCAGGTCGATGCGCCCGGATACTGGCGTCCAGCCCAGGCCCACCGAGAAGAACATGATCAGCAGCAGGCCCCACCAGAAGATCGGCATCGAATAGCCGGTCAGTGAGATGCCCATCACCCCGTGGTCAAACAGCGAGCCGCGCTTGAGTGCAGCGATTACCCCGGCGATCACGCCGAGGGTGCCGGCGAACAGCAAGGCAGCCAGTGCCAGTTCGACGGTGGCGGGAAACAGGGTGAGAAACTCTTTCCACACGCTTTCACGCGAGCGCAGTGACTCGCCCAGGTTGCCGCTGGCGAGCTGACCGATGTAGTCGAAATACTGCGCATACAGGGGCTTGTTCAGTCCCAGGCGCTCCATGGCCTGAGCGTGCATTTCCGGATCGACGCGACGCTCGCCCATCATCACCTCCACCGGGTCACCGGGGATCAGGCGGATCAGCGCGAAGGTCAGCAGGGTGACGCCGAAGAAGGTGGGGATCAGCAAGCCCAGGCGGCGTGCAATGAAGCTCAGCATGGCGGTGGGTAACTCCTCATCAGAACGGTATCGAGCAGCCTGGAAATCTGGCGATTTCTTCGGGCATGTTGCAGGTTAGCTGTTCGATCACGACGTGCCCCGGGCGTTTGCCCGGGGCGTCGTTCAAGGGTGGTCACGCAACGGCGGTCGCGCAGCGGGCGATCAGTTGTTGCTGACACCGATGAAGCTGTTGCGCCCGAAGGGGCTGATCTGGAAGCCTTCGACGCTGCTGCGCATCGGTTGGTAGACCGTGGAGTGAGCGATCGGCGTGATCGGCACTTCGCGCTTGAGAACGACCTGGGCCTGACGATACAGCTCGCTGCGTTGCTCCTGGTCGGTGACGCGCTTGGCGGCGACCACCAGCTTGTCGTATTCGCTGTCGCACCACTTGGAGAAGTTGTTGCCGTCTACCGAGGCGCAGCCGTACAGGGTGCCGAGCCAGTTGTCCGGGTCACCGTTGTCGCCGGTCCAGCCGATCAGCATGGCGTCGTGTTCACCGGCATGGGCGCGCTTGATGTACTCGCCCCATTCGTAGCTGACGATGCGCGCCTTGATGCCGACCTTGGCCCAGTCGTTCTGCAGCATCTCGGCCATCAGCCGCGCATTGGGGTTGTAGGGCCGCTGAACGGGCATGGCCCACAGGGTGATCTCGGTACCTTCCTTCACGCCTGCGGCCTTGAGCAGCTCCTTGGCTTTCTCCGGGTCGTAGGCGGCATCCTTGATCGACTCGTCGTAGGACCACTGGGTCGGTGGCATGCCGTTCACGGCCAGTTGGCCGGCACCCTGGTACACGGCGTCGATGATCGCGGCCTTGTTCACGGCCATGTCCAGCGCCTGACGCACTTCGCGTTTGTCGAACGGCGCGCGGGTGACGTTGTAGGCGATGTAGCCGACGTTGTAGCCAGGCTCGGTCGGTACATTGAGATTCTTGTCGGCCTGCAGACTCTGCAGGTCGGCAGGGCGCGGGTTGAGGGTGACGTGGCATTCACCGGCGCGCAGCTTCTGGGCGCGCACCGAGGCGTCGGTGTTGATGGAGAAGATCAGGTTGTCGATCTTCACCTGCTCCGGGGCCCAGTACTGGGTGTTGCCCTTGAAGCGGATCACCGCGTCCTTCTGATAGCGGCTGAACACGAACGGGCCGGTGCCGACGGGCTTCTGGTTGATCTCGGCGGCCTTGCCGGCCTTGAGCAACTGGTCGGCGTATTCGGCCGAATGTATCGCGGCAAAGCTCATCGCCAGGTTCTGCACGAATGCGGCGTCGACGGCGTTGAGGGTGAAGACCACGGTCATGTCGTCGGTCTTCTCGATCTTGGCGATGTTCTTGTCCAGGCCCATATCGGTGAAGTAGGGAAACTCGCTGGGGTAGGCCTGGCGGAACGGATGGTTGCGATCGAGCATGCGCTGGTAAGTGAACAGCACATCGTCGGCGTTGAAGTCGCGAGTCGGCTTGAAGTAGTCGGTGCTGTGGAACTTGACCCCTTCGCGCAAGTGGAAGGTGTAGGTCAGGCCGTCTTCGCTGATGTCCCAGGAGCTGGCCAGCGACGGTTGTGCCTTGGTGCCGCCGCGCTCGAATTCGGCGAGGCGGTTGAAGATGGTTTCCGAGGCCGCGTCGAAGTCGGTGCCGGTGGTGTACTGGCCGGGGTCGAAACCGCCCGGGCTGCCTTCGGAGCAATACACCAGGTTATTGGCGTGGGCGAACGAAGCACTGGTGAGCAGTCCTGCAGTAAGCAGGGCCTTGCACAGGGGAGACATACGCATGCGAACCTCTTTTTTCTTTTTGTTCGCGCCTCGGTGCAGCGCGAGCTCGGTATGCGGTGAAGGCGGGTAGCCCACCGGGTCGGGCTCGAAATTAAGTCATGCTGAAATTGCGGTCAACAAAAATTAAGCAGCACTAACATTGCGCATATTCGCCCTGAATTGGGGCAAAAAATCACTCGCTGGTGGGGTGATCGCCGAAAAGCGCCATGGTGGTCATGGTCAGTACTTCGGCCGGGGCATCGGCGGTATTGGCCAGGCGATGCAGCTTGCCGGCATCGAAATGCACCGAGTCGCCGGGGCCGAGGGGGTAGTCGCGACCCTCGATGGTGTAGACGATCTGCCCGCTGAGCACGTAGGAGAATTCCACGCCTTCATGCGCGATCAGTTCAGACTGATAGCCCACCGGAATGTTCATCTTCACCGCGTTGATCGAGTTACCGGGAAATGAACTGGACAGGCGCTCGTAGGCCAGCAGCTGGCCGCCTACGGTGTAGCGCACCCGCTCGTTGACGTGAGAATCCGGCTGCGCCTGGGTGGGCTGATCGAACAACACGTTGAGCGGTACATCGAGCGACTTGGCGATGCTCGCCAGCGACGATAGCGATACGCCGGTCAGGTTGCGTTCTGCCTGGGACAGGAAGCTGGCGGTCAGGCCGGCATCTGCGGCTACCTGATTGAGGGTCTTGCCGGCGGCCCGCCGGTAGCGGCGCAAGCGTTCGCCAATGCGATCTGCGGTCATGGAGGTGGCTCGCTGTTCGGTTCAGCGCAGTATACCCATGAGGTGCCAGGACTTCAGCCCGATGCGGGCGGGCTTTTTAAGTCCAGCTGAAAAAAGCTTTGACCGAAATTTAAGTTGCACTTAAATTTTGCCGCAACGAATTGCCCGGTGACGATGTTCGTCGTGGGCGCCAGACGAGGATGCGCAGATGACATTGGGAGTGGGCGGCAGCACGCCGGAGCAGGCCTTGGCGCGCCTGCAGAACATGATGGCCGGCGCGCAGCCGATCACTGAGTCTGAATTCCAGACGCGCATCGCCCGCGCTCAGGCGTTGATGCGCGAGCAGGATATCGCCGCGCTGTTTCTGGCTGCCGGCAGCAACCTGCAGTACTTCACCGGTGTGCAGTGGCATCCCAGCGAACGCATGGTGGGTGCGATTCTGCCGGCCAGCGGCGCACTGGAGTATCTGGCTCCGGCGTTCGAGGAAGGCACGGTGCGCGACTTTCAGGTGGTGCCCGGCGTGATCAATACCTGGCAGGAGCACGAAAGCCCCTATGCGCTGCTTCTGGAGTGCCTGAAACGCCTGGGAATATTGCCCAATGATGGTGCGCAGCCGAAGGTAGGTCTCTGTTCTTCTTTGCCTTTTTTCATGTTTGAAGGCATTCGCCAACTGACCAGCGGTTATCGCTTCGTCGATGCCGGCGGCATCACCACGGCCTGTCGCCAATGCAAATCGCCAGCCGAAATCGCCCTGATGCAGCGCGCCAAGGACATGACCCTGGAAGTGCACAAGGCGGCGGCGAGCATCCTCCATGAAGGTATCAGCACCACCGAAGTTGCCGAGTTCATCCACCAGGCGCACCGCCGTGTCGGTGTGCCTGGCTCGATTTTCTGCATCGTGCTGTTCGGCGCAGCCAGTGCCTTTCCGCATGGGGTCAAGCATGCGCAGCGGCTCAAGGACGGCGACATGGTGCTGATCGACACCGGCTGCAAGGTGCACAGTTACCTGTCGGATATCACCCGTAGCTACGTTTTCGGTACGCCCAGCGCGCGCCAGCGCGACTTCTGGAACAAGGAAAAATCCGCGCAGCAGGCGGCGTTCGAGGCAGCCACCCTGGGGGCGCCCTGTTCGTCGGTGGACGCGGCGGCGCGGCGTAGCCTGGAGGCGGCAGGGCTTGGGCCTGGTTACAGCTTGCCTGGCCTGCCGCATCGTACGGGGCACGGCATCGGCCTGGACATTCACGAGGGGCCCTATCTGGTCGGCGGCGATGACACCCCGCTGGCCGAGGGCATGTGCTTCAGCAATGAGCCGATGATCTGTGTGCCGGGCGAGTTTGGTATCCGTCTCGAGGATCACTTCTACATGACCGCCGACGGCCCGCGCTGGTTTACCCAGCCCAGTCATTCGGTGGACAACCCCTTCGGTCTGGGTGCCTAACCGCGCCCAAGTCTGACTCGGACGCGCTGTCCATCAGGGATCGAACCGTGGTCGTTCATGGCACGTTCACCCTGGAATAGTTGTTCGAGCCCATCGGGCTGAGCACGAAGCCTTCGACGCCCTTGCGCAGCGCTGCGAACTGCTTGGGGTGGGCGAGGGCAATCCACGGCGCCTGCTCATGGAAGATCGCCAGGGCCTGGCGATACAGCGCGGCGCGTTTGCTCTGCTCGGGCTCGCGGCGGGCCTGGGTAATCAGAGCATCGAAGGCCCTGTCGCACCAGCCCGCCTGGTTCTCGCCGCTTTCGGCCGCGGCGCAGGACAGGTTGGGGGTGAGGAAGTTGTCCGGGTCGCCATTGTCGCCGGCCCAGCCCATGAACACCAGGTCGTGCTCGCCGTTTTTGGCACGCTTGATCAACTCACCCCACTCGAACACGCGAATGTCGCTGCGAATGCCGATGGCGGCGAGATCGGCCTGCAGCATCTGCGCGCCGATACCGGGGTTGGGGTTGGTCGGCCCGCCACCGGGGCGTGTCCAGATCGACAGGGCGAAGCCATCGGCGTGACCGGCCTCGGTCAGCAGCTGGCGCGCCCGCTCGGGATCGTGCGGCCAGTCCTGCTGCGTTTCGTCATGGCCCCACAGGGTAACCGGGTAGGGCGCCACCGCCGGCGTGGCGTTGCCTTCGCCATATTGCGCGCGGATATAAGCGGTCTTATCGAACGCCAGGTTCAGCGCCTGGCGCACGCGTACGTCGTCCAGCGGTGGGTGGCGGGTGTTGATGCCGATATAGGCGGTCAGCAGCGAATCCAGCTCCAGTATCTGCAGTTGCGGGTCGGCCTTCAGAGCTGGGATGTCCACTGGGCGTGGGTAGAGGGCGATCTGACAGTCGCCGGCCTTGAGCCGTTGCTGGCGCACGTTGGGCTCGGGGGTGATGGCCAGTATCAGGCGCTCGACCTTCGGCGCGCCGCCCCAGTAATCCGGGTTGCCGCGAAAGCGTACCTGGGCGTCCTTGGCGTAACGCTCGAAGATGAAAGGGCCGGTGCCGATGGGCACGTTGTTCAGCCGCTCCGGGGTACCTGCCGCGAGCAGATGGTCGGCGTATTCGGCCGAATAGATGGAGGCGAAGCCCATGGCCAGGTTGGCCAGAAAGGGCGCCTCCGGATGTTTGAGGACGAAGCGCACGCGGTGTTCGTCGAGCTTTTCCACGCGCTCGATCAACTGCGCCAGGCCCATGGCCTCGGCATAGGGGAAACCGCGCAGCGACAGCTTGTGCCAGGGGTGAACCGGATCGAGCTGGCGCTGGAAGCTCCACAGCACGTCGTCGGCGTTGAATGTGCGGCTTGGCGTGAAATCCTTGTTAGCGTGGAATTTCACCCCCTTGCGCAAGGTGAAGGTGTAGCTCAGGCCGTCATCGGCTATTTCCCAGCTTTCTGCCAATGCCGGGACGATTTCGGTGCTGCCAGGGGCGAAGGCCACCAGGCGTTCGAACAGGGTTTCCGCCGTGGCATCGGCGGTGGTGGCTGCGGTGTATTGAACGATGTCGAACCCTTCCGGGCTGGCTTCACTGCAGACCACCAGGTTGGCCGCCTGGGCCTGAGCAGCGAGCAGCGCGGCAAACAGCAGACCGCCGCGCAGTAGGGGCAAGGTAGGCATGGTGACTCCTGGTTGAACGTCCTGCAATCGGCGCCCCCTTTCAGGGCGCCGATTGCAGCTTGTTACTTGCCGATACCTACACCATAGAACGAGTTGATGCCGAACGGGCTGATGCGGAAGTCCTGCACTTCCTTGCGCATCGGCTGGTACACGGTGGAGTGAGCCAGCGGGGTGATCGGCACCTCACGCTTGAGGATCACCTGCGCCTGCTTGTACAGCTCGGTGCGTTCGGCCACGTCGGTGGTGCGCTTGGCGGCCTTGACCAGTTTGTCGTAGTCCTCGAAGCACCATTTGGAGAAGTTGTTGCCGTCGACCGCGTCGCAGCCGTAGAGGGTACCGAGCCAGTTGTCCGGGTCACCGTTGTCGCCGCTCCAACCGATCAGCATGGCGTCGTGTTCGCCAGCCTTGGCGCGCTTGAGGTACTCGCCCCATTCGTAGGTGACGATGCGTGCCTTGATGCCGATCTTGGCCCAGTCGGCCTGCAGCATTTCGGCGATCTGCCTGGCGTTGGGGTTGTACGGGCGCTGTACCGGCATGGCCCACAAGGTGATCTCGGTACCTTCCTTGAGGCCGGCGGCCTTGAGCAGCTCCTTGGCCTTTTCCGGGTCGAAGGCCGGGTCCTTGATGTCTTCGTTATACGACCACTGGGTCGGCGGCATGCCGTTGACCGCGAGCTGCCCGGCATTCTGGTAAACGGCGTCGAGAATCGCCTGCTTGTTCACCGCCATGTCCAGCGCCTGGCGCACTTCCAGTTTGTCGAACGGCGGGTGGGTGACGTTGTAGGCGATGTAACCAACGTTGAAGCCGGCCTGCTCGGGCATCTGCAACTTGGCGTCCTGTTGCAGCGAGGCGATATCGGCCGGGCGTGGGAACAGGGTGACGTGGCATTCGCCGGCACGCAGTTTCTGCATGCGCACGGATGAGTCGGTATTGATGGCGAAGATCAGGTTGTCGATCTTCACGTCATCGGGCTTCCAGTAGTCCTGGTTGCCCTTGTAACGGATCACCGCGTCCTTCTGGTAGCGGCTGAACACGAAGGGGCCAGTGCCGACGGGCTTCTGGTTGATGTCGGCGGCCTTGCCGGCCTTGAGCAACTGGTCGGCGTACTCGGCGGACTGGATCGAGGCGAAGCTCATCGCCAGGTTCTGCACGAAGGCTGCGTCCACTTCGTTGAGGGTGAAGCGCACGATCAGGTCATCGAGCTTCTCCAGCTTGGCAATATTGCTGTCCATGCCCATGTCTGTGAAGTAGGGAAACTCGGTGGGGTACGCCTTGCGGAACGGGTGGTCCTTGTCGAGCATGCGGCCGAAGGTGAACAGCACGTCGTCGGCGTTGAATTCGCGGCTGGGCTTGAAGTATTCGGTGGTGTGGAATTTCACCCCGGGGCGCAGCTTGAAGGTGTAGACCAGGCCATCCTCGGACACCTCCCAGCTTTGTGCCAGACCAGGCTCGACCTTGGTGCCGCCACGTTCGAACTGGGTCAGGCGGTTGAAAATGGTTTCCGCGGCGGCGTCGAAATCGGTGCCGGTGGTGTACAGGCCGGGGTCGAAGCCGGCGGGGCTGCCTTCTGAGCAGAACACCAGGTTGGCGGCGCTGGCGAGGGGAGCGCTGGCGATCAGCCCAGCGGTAAGTAAAGCCTGGAGAATGGCGTTCTTGCGCATCTTGACCTCATCGTTGTTGTGGTTGTGGTCCTTGAGGAGCCTCTTGTGGAGACCACCGCCGAAACTATGCAGGCCTTGTGCCCGAGGCAAGAGGGGCGTTGTGCGGAAAATGGTTAGCGCTACAGCGCTGTAATTTGCTGTCGCATTTATGAAAATGTTGCAGAGAAAAGATGGCGAAACGCCGTTATCTGCCGATAACGGCGTTGCTTTGTTGCGGAGCGTGATTCAGGGCATCTGCACTTCGATGACGCCGTCGGCGCTGACCGTGACCTGGCTGGTGCCGGATTCGATTTGCGGCGTGGGGGCTGAGTCCATCATCGCCATGCCCTTGGTTTCGAAGTTGCGCATGGCCACTGGTGGCTGGAAACCACCGGTGTTGAGGTTCAGGCTGACCAGCTTGTAGCCCCTGCCGCCAAGCGCTTCGGTGGCCAGCTGTGCGCGTGCCTTGAAGGCGTTGACGGCGTCCTTGAGCATGGCATCTTCGCGGGTCTTGCGGGTGTCGGTGGCGATGCTGAAATCCATACCGGCCATCTTCATCGATTGCAGCAATTCACCAGTCAGGGCGGAAAGCCGGGCGAAGTCGGCGCTTTCCAGGCGCACCTCGGCGCGCTCGCGCCAGGCGGTGATCTTCTGGCCCTTGTCGTCATACACCGGGTAGCTGTGGCGGCTGCCGAGCTTGACCGAAACACCACGGACCTGACGCACTTGATCCAATGTCTTGTTCAGGATGGTGGTGATCTCGGCGGCCAGTTTGGCCGGGTCGGCGTGCTGCGCTTCGGTATAGAGGGTGACGTACATCAGATCGTGTGCCACTTCCTGGTTGACCTCGGCGCGCAGGGCGATCTGGTTGTAGCGCGCCTCGGCGGCCAGCAGGCCGGTGCTGGCCAGGCTGGCGGCGGTGAGGGCGAGGGCGGTGGCGATACGGGTCATGGTGCGCATGGTGCGGTTCCTTTTTCGATGGCCTTTTGGCCGTTTCCCGAGGTTAGACGAAGGCGAGTCGCGATCCGGGTTAACGCCGCTACAACTTTTTTCATCCAGGGCGCTGGTGAGGTGTGCGTCCGGTTGCCGCAGCGACGGAAGGCCACGCCAGGCTTGGTTATACTCGGCGCAACCAATGGAGTCGCCATGCTCGAACCCGTGCAGTTACTCTCCGCCAGTCGCCAGAATCTCTGGCGTCTGACCCTTATCCGTATTCTGGTGCTGGCCGCTCAGGCTGGCTCGGTCGGTCTCGCCTACAAGTCGGGCATGCTACCGCTACCCTGGTTGCAATTGTCGGTCACCCTCGGCGTTTCTCTGCTGCTGTGCCTGGGTACTGCCATGCGCTTGCGTGGCCCCTGGCCGGTGACCGAAGTCGAGTACGCCGTGCAGCTGGGCTGCGACCTGATCATCCACAGCGTGCTGCTGTATTACTCGGGCGGTTCGACCAACCCCTTCGTTTCCTATTATCTGGTGCCGCTGACCATCGCCGCGGCAACGCTGCCATGGATGTTCACCATCGTCCTGGCCGGCCTGGCGTTGGCCGGTTACACCCTGCTGTTGGTGTGGACCCATCCGCTCGAGCTGCCCGCGGCACGTGAGAGCCTGCTGGTTTATGGCATGTGGCTGAGCTTTGCCCTGTCTGCGGCGCTGATCACGTTCTTCGTTGCCAAGATGGCCGAGGAGCTGCGCCGCCAGGACGAGCTGCGCGCCGAACGCCGCGAAGAAAGCCTGCGTGACCAGCAACTGCTGGCCGTGGCCACTCAGGCCGCTGGCGCCGCCCATGAACTGGGTACGCCGCTGGGCACCATGAGCGTGCTGCTCAAGGAGCTGCGCCAGGAGTATCGCGACAAGCCGGCGCTGCAGGATGATCTGGCCCTGCTGCAGGAGCAGGTCAAACTGTGCAAATACACCCTGCAGCAACTGGTGCGCGCCGCCGAGAACGACCGGCGCCAGGCGGTGGTGGAGCAGTCCTGCGTCGAATGGCTGGAAACCACTCTGAATCGCTGGCATCTGATGCGTCCCGAGGCTAGCTACCGCTATCAATGCCTGGGCCGCGGCACGCCACCGCGCATCATGCCACCGGCCGATCTCACCCAGGCGCTGCTCAACCTGCTCAACAACGCCGCCGACGCATGCCCGGACAAACTCGACATTCGCCTGGACTGGGACCACCAGTGGCTGCGCTTGAGCATTCGCGACCACGGCGCCGGCGTGCCGCTGGCCATCGCCGAGCAGCTGGGTCGGCCCTTCTTCACCACCAAGGGCAAGGGGTTCGGCCTGGGGCTGTTCCTCAGCCAGGCCAGCGTGACCCGTGCTGGTGGCACGGTTAAGTTGTATAACCATGAAGAAGGCGGCACCCTCACCGAATTGAAGTTGCCGCGAGCCTATGGCGTGGCCTGACAAGGAAAACCCAGCATGAGCGACGAATCCCTGTTCGAAGGCGAAGAGCAGCCCCATCTGCTGCTGGTCGATGACGACCCCACCTTTACCCGCGTGATGGCGCGTGCCATGAGCCGCCGCGGTCTGCGCGTGTCCACCGCCTCCAGCGCCGAAGAAGGCCTGGCCCTGGCCAAGGACGACCTGCCGGATTACGCCGTGGTCGACCTGAAGATGGAAGGCGACTCCGGTCTGGTGCTGCTGCCCAAGCTGCTGGAACTGGACGCCGAGATGCGTGTGGTGATCCTCACCGGCTATTCCAGCATCGCCACCGCGGTGGAGGCGATCAAGCGCGGCGCGGCCAACTACCTGTGCAAGCCGGCCGATGCCGACGACGTACTCACCGCGCTGCTTTCCGAGCATGCCGACCTCGACAGCCTGGTGCCGGAAAACCCGATGTCGGTGGACCGCCTGCAGTGGGAGCACATCCAGCGTGTGCTGGCCGAACACGAGGGCAACATTTCCGCCACTGCCCGCGCCCTGGGCATGCACCGCCGCACCCTGCAGCGCAAGTTGCAGAAGCGCCCGGTTCGCCGCTGAGCCTTCGCACACCCAGACCCGTAGGGCGTAGGGTGGGCTTTAGCCCACCAGCAGGCTTAGGCCGCAAGATGGGCTTGAGCTCATCAACGCGGGTTCGCGTGGGCTAAAGCGGATCGCCGCCCGGCCCACCCTGCAACTGCGCGACTTTTGCCCGTGGCAGATAAATGCTTAGCCAGCTAACATAGGTCGTCAGACAACCTGCTGGTGTCGCCATGCTCGCCGTCGCTGCACAAACCCTTGCCATCACCGCGCCCGTGTTCGCCATGCTGTTTCTCGGCGTGGCACTCAAACGCCTGCGCTGGATCGATACGCCCTTCATCGATACCGCTTCGAGCCTGGTGTTTCGCGGCACCATGCCGACCCTGCTGTTTCTCGGTGTGGTCAAGGCGGACCTGGATGCGGCCATGCAGCCGCAACTGCTGTCCTACTTCTTCCTGGCCACCGTGGCGTCGTTCTTCGTCGCCTGGGCCTGGGCGATCTGGCGGGTGCCGTTCGAGGATCGTGGCATCTACACCCAGGGCGCCTTCCGCGGTAACAACGGTATCGTCGGCCTGGCACTGGCCACCAGCATGTACGGTGACTACGGCCTGTCGGTCGGCTCGTTGCTCGCCGCACTGGTGATCCTCTGCTACAACGCGCTCTCGGCGGTGGTTCTGGCGATCTACAGTCCGGGCGTGAAACCCGGTGCCAAGGCCATCGCGCGCAGCATCGTGACCAACCCGATGATCATTGGCGTGCTGCTGGCGGTACCGATTGCCTACTGGAAAATCCCGCTGCCGCAGTGGTTCCTGACCTCGGCCGAGTATTTCGCGCAGATGACCCTGCCGCTGGCGCTGATCTGCATTGGCGGCACCCTGAGCCTGGCATCGTTGCGCCGCAGCAGCGGCACGGCCATCGGCTCGGGCATGATGAAGATGGTCTGGTTGCCGCTGCTGAGCACCTTCGGCGCCTGGCTGTTGGGCTTTCGAGGGGCGGATCTGGCGATCCTGTTTCTCTATTTCGCCAGCCCGACGGCGGCGGCCAGCTTCGTCATGGCCCGCGCGGTGGGCGCCAACCATGAGCTGGCGGCAGCCATCATCGTTATCACCACCCTGGCGGCGGTGGTTACCACCAATATTGGCCTGCTGTTGCTGCAGTGGGGTGGCTGGATCTAACTCGTTCTTCAGGGTTCGGTTTGCCGGCGATTAATGGATCGCCGGCAAGCCAGCTCCTACGAGGCGTTGCTCTGGTACTCGTCGATCACTTCCTGTGCCGCGCGGAAGGCGTCGATGCTGGCCGGCACGCCGGCGTACACCGCGCAGTGCAGCAGGGTTTCGCGGATTTCTTCGACGGTGCAGCCGTTGTTCAGCGCGCCGCGCACATGGCCCTTGAGTTCCTGAGGGCATTTCAGCGCGGTCAACGCGGCCAGGGTGATCAGGCTGCGGGTCGCGCGCGGCAGGCCACTGCGCGTCCACACGCCGCCCCAGGCATGCTCGTTGACGAAGTCCTGCAGTGGCTGGGTGAACTCGCTGGCGTTGCCCAGAGCGCGGTCGACGAACGCGTCGCCCATCACCTCACGGCGCACCTGCATGCCACGATCATGGTTGTCGCTCATGCTCACACCTGTTCGCCGCGTTGTCTGTGCCAGGCACGCCCGGCGATGATCACCAGGGTGATGGCGGTAAGCGGCAGTGCGTAGCCGATCATCGCGTCACCGAAGGTCTGAGCCAGCGGTCGGCCCGTGCTGAACATCACCAGATACAGGGTGTAGGCCACGTAGTAGCCCAGGAACAGCAAGCCTTCCCAACGGTTGATGCGGTAGCCGCTGAAGAAGATTGGCAGGCAGGCGATGGCTACAGCGATCATCACCGGGAAATCGAAGGCCAGGGCGTTGGGCGATACTGCGATGGCGGCTGGCGCAACCATCGAGGCCAGGCCCAGCACGCAGAGCAGGTTGAAGATGTTGCTGCCGACGATATTGCCCACGGCGATATCGCGTTCGCCTTTGATGGCAGCCAGGATCGAAGTGGCCAATTCCGGCAGCGACGTGCCGACAGCGACAACCGTCAAGCCGATGACCAGTTCCGAAATCCCCAGTGCTCGTGCAAGTGTCACGGCGCCTTCGACCAGGAAGTTGGAGCCCACCACCAGCAGCACCAGACCGGCGATTATCAGGCCCAGGTTGATCGCCCAGGCATAGGGCTTGGGCGCCTCGTCGAGACCGAATTCCTTGGCGAATTCGTCATCGTCGCCGCCCTTGTCCTTGCGCGCGCTGTAGATCAGGAAACCGGTGTAAGCCAGCACGCCGGCGAACAGCAAGGCGCCATCGAAACGGCTCAGTTCACCATCCCAGGCCAGGCCGAAGGTGACCAGGCTGGCGCCGATCATGATGGGCACATCAAGGCGAATGAGCTGGCGCGAGACGACCAGCGGTGCGACCAGGGCGGTCACGCCCAGAATCAACAGTACGTTGGCGATGTTGCTGCCGACCACGTTACCGATGGCCAGATCGCCGCTGCCATTGAGCGCCGACTGCACGCTGACTGCGGTTTCCGGCGCGCTGGTGCCGAAGGCCACCACGGTCAGGCCGATTACCAGTGGCGGAATGCCGAACTGTGCGGCCAGCTTGGCGGCGCCGCGTACCAATACCTCGGCGCCGGCAACCAGCAGCACCAGGCCGGCGATCAGGTAGACATAGGTCATCAGGGTCATTGCAGGGTAGCTCCGAAAAAAGTGCGGCTAGTGTAGCGATGGCATTATTGGCCGCCAGGGGCGGCAGAAAGATTTTGTTGCCAATTGTTCCTCAGTCCAGCGCCTCGACCCTGACCGGCACCACGCCTGCGCGCAGCATGTCGAGGCGCACGGCCGCGGCGCGGGAAACGTCGATGACGCGACCGCGCACGAAGGGGCCGCGGTCGTTGATGCGCAGCACCACGCTGCGCTCGTTGTTGAGGTTGGTGACCCGTACCCGCGTGCCGAACGGCAGGGTGCGATGAGCAGCGGTCAGCGCGTTCTGATCGAAGCGTTCACCGCTGGCGGTGCGCTGGCCGTGGTGGCGGTCGCCGTAATAGGAGGCCTTGCCGGTTTCGCTGCTGCCTGAGCCGCCGCCGAAGGTAGAGCAGCCGCCGAGCAGGGCGAGTGCACCCAGCAGTGCCCATGTCTGTAGCCCGGATGCAATCCGGGGCAGTGAAGGTTCCCGGATTGCATCCGGGCTACGCATCGTCATATTCGCGGTCTCCATGAAAAACGCCGGGCGAGCCCGGCGTCATTGCAGCTAGCGTAAGCGAGCCGGTCTGGCTCAGCCTTCGAGCTTCTTCTTCAGCAGTTCGTTCACTTGCCCCGGGTTGGCCTTGCCTTTGGAGGCTTTCATGGCCTGACCGACGAAGAAACCGAACATCTTGCCGCGCTTGGCTTCGTCGCTGGCGCGGTATTGCTCGACCTGCTCGGCGTTGGCGGCCAGCACTTCATCGAGCATGGCTTCGATGGCGCCGGAGTCGGTAACCTGCTTGAGGCCCTTGTTCTCGATGATCTCGTCGGCGCTGGCGCCTTCACCGGCGGCCAGGGCCTCGAAGACCATCTTGGCGATCTTGCCGCTGATGGTGTTGTCCTTGATGCGCAGGATCATGCCGCCCAGTTGCTCGGCAGACACTGGCGACTGCTCGATCTCCAGGCCTTCCTTGTTGAGCAGGCTGGACAGCTCGCCCATCACCCAGTTGGCCGACAGCTTGGCATCGCCGCAGGTCTTCTCCACCGCCTCGAAGTAATCGGCCAGTTCGCGGCTGGCAGACAGTACGCTGGCGTCGTAGGTGGACAGGCCGAACTGGCTTTCGAAGCGCTCGCGCTTCTGCGGTGGCAGTTCGGGCAGGCCGGCGCGCAGTTCGTCGAGGAAGCTGCGTTCGATCACCACCGGCAGCAGGTCCGGGCAGGGGAAGTAACGGTAGTCGTTGGCTTCTTCCTTGCTGCGCATGGAGCGGGTCTGATCCTTGTTGGGATCGTACAGGCGGGTTTCCTGCACCACCTTGCCGCCGTCCTCGATCAGCTCGATCTGGCGCTGTACCTCGTGGTTGATGGCCTTCTCGATAAAGCGGAACGAGTTGACGTTCTTGATCTCGGCACGGGTGCCGAACTCGGCCTGGCCTTTCGGGCGTACCGAGACGTTGCAGTCGCAGCGCAGCGAGCCTTCGGCCATGTTGCCGTCGCAGATGCCCAGATAACGCACCAGTGCGTGGATGGCCTTCACATAGGCCACGGCTTCCTTGGCCGAACGGATGTCCGGCTCGGAAACGATTTCCAGCAGCGGTGTGCCGGCGCGGTTCAGGTCGATCCCGCTCATGCCGTGGAAGTCTTCGTGCAGGCTCTTGCCAGCGTCCTCTTCCAGGTGCGCACGGGTGATGCCGATGCGCTTGACGGTGCCGTCTTCCAGGGTGATGTCGAGGAAGCCCTTGCCGACGATGGGGTGATCCATCTGGCTGGTCTGATAGCCCTTGGGCAGGTCCGGGTAGAAGTAGTTCTTGCGCGCGAAGACGTTACGTTCGGCGATCTCGGCGTCGATCGCCAGGCCGAACTGGCAGGCCATGCGCACGGCTTCGGCGTTGAGTACCGGCAGGGTGCCGGGCATGCCGAGGTCGACCAGACTGGCCTGGGTGTTGGGCTCGGCGCCAAAGGTAGTGGCGCTGGCCGAGAAAATCTTCGATTGGGTGCTGAGCTGAGCGTGGATCTCAAGCCCGATCACGGTTTCCCATTGCATCTTTAGTGTTCCTCGAATGCGTTGCAAACGGCTGCCGCCTCTTGATCCGTAGGAGCCCGCTTGCGGGCTCCTACAGGGGGCTGGCCTTTGCCTTAGAAGCCTTTGGGTGCTTGTTTATGCCAGTCGCTGACCTGTTGGTACTGGTGCGCGACATTGAGCAGGCGACCCTCCTGGAAATAGTTGCCGAGCAACTGCACGCCCACCGGCAGACCATCGACGAAGCCGGCTGGCATCGACAGGCCGGGGATGCCGGCCAGGTTGGCGGTGATGGTGTAGATGTCTTCCAGGTAGGCGGACACCGGGTCGGCGTTCTTCTCGCCGAGCTTCCAGGCCAGGTTCGGCGTGGTCGGGCCGAGGATCACGTCGACGTCCTTGAAGGCGGCGACGAAGTCGTTCTTGATCAGCCGGCGAATCTGCTGGGCCTTGATGTAGTAGGCGTCGTAGTAGCCGGCGGACAGCGCGTAGGTGCCGACCATGATGCGCCGTTTGACCTCGGCACCGAAGCCTTCGCCGCGCGAGCGCTTGTACAGGTCCTGCAGGTCTTTCGGGTTCTCGCAGCGATAGCCGAAACGCACACCGTCGAAACGCGACAGGTTGGAGCTGGCCTCGGCCGGTGCGATCACGTAGTAGGCGGGGATCGCGTGCTGCATGTTCGGCAGCGAGATGTCTTTGACGGTGGCGCCGAGCTTTTTCAGCTCTTCGACCACGGCCATCACCTTCTCACCGATGCGTGCATCGAGGCCGGCGCCGAAGTATTCCTTCGGCAGGCCGATGCGCAGGCCGGCCAACGGCTGGGCCAGCGCCGCGAGGTAGTCATCCACTGGCTGGTCGACGCTGGTGGAATCCTTGCTATCGAAACCGGCCATGGCGCCAAGCAACAGGGCGCAGTCCTCGGCAGTACGGGCCAGCGGGCCGCCCTGATCGAGGCTGGAGGCGTAGGCAATCATGCCCCAGCGCGAGACGCGGCCGTAGGTCGGCTTGATGCCGGTGAGGTTGGTCAGCGCAGCCGGCTGACGGATCGAGCCGCCGGTGTCGGTGCCGGTGGCGGCCGGCAGCAGTCGTGCAGCGACCGCTGCGGCCGAACCACCCGAGGAGCCGCCCGGTACGCGGCTGGTATCCCAAGGGTTCTTCACCGGGCCGTAGTGGCTGGATTCGTTGGCCGAGCCCATGGCGAATTCGTCCATGTTCAGCTTGCCCAGCGTGACGGTGCCGGCGGCCTTGAGTTTTTCCACCACGGTGGCGTCGTAGGGCGCCTTGAAACCGGTGAGGATCTTCGAGCCACAGGACGTCAGCACGCCGTTGGTGCAGAACAGATCCTTGTGCGCGATCGGTGCGCCGAGCAGCGGGCTGTTTTCGCCGGCAGCGCGACGGGCGTCCGCGCCCTTGGCCTGTTCGATGGCCAGATCTTCGGTGACGGTGATGAAGCTGTTGAGCTGCGGGTCGAGCTGCGCGATACGCGCCAGCAGGCTGCGGCTCAGCTCTTCGGCGGAGAATTGCTTGTCGGCGAGGCCACGGGCGATCTCGGCCAGGGTCAGTTGGTGCATGTCGAGCCCTTTCCTTTATTCGATGACTTTCGGCACGAGGTACAGGCCGCTTTCCACGGCCGGGGCGATGGCCTGGTAGGCGTCGCGCTGGTTGCTCTCGGTGACCACGTCGGCACGCAGGCGCTGGGTCGCTTCCAGCGGGTGGGCCAGGGGTTCGATGCCCTGGGTGTCGACGGCCTGCATCTGGTCGATCAGGCCGAGAATGCTGTTCAGGGTCTCGGTGGTTTGCGGAATATCGCCTTCATTCAGACCCAGGCGGGCCAGGTGGGCGATTTTTTCCACCTCGGAGCGTTCAAGCGCCATCGGGGGTTCTCCAGTGGAAGTGTGGCAGAGGGGGCATCGGTAAGCGGCTGCAGGGAACGGATGTCGCGAGCCAGCGGTCAAAGGCCGCGATGTGCAGCTGCAAGGCCCGGAAAAACAGGCAATCTACCATATTGCCGCCTTGCTCAAAATCCCTGCCGTTGTTAGAGTTTGCCGCACTTTTTACCTGCGCGTTTTCCGCGCCTGGCCTTCACCCACGCGTTGCCTAGGGTCCCTTCCTAATGTTCAAGAAACTGCGTGGCATGTTTTCCAGCGATCTGTCGATCGACCTGGGCACTGCCAATACCCTTATTTATGTGCGCGAGCGCGGTATCGTCCTGAATGAGCCGTCCGTGGTCGCTATCCGTACCCACGGCAACCAGAAGAGCGTCGTGGCCGTCGGCACCGAGGCCAAGCGCATGCTCGGCCGTACGCCTGGCAACATCTCTGCGATTCGCCCGATGAAGGACGGCGTGATCGCCGACTTCAGCGTCTGCGAGAAGATGCTGCAGTACTTCATCAACAAGGTTCACGAGAACAGCTTCCTGCAGCCGTCGCCGCGCGTGCTGATCTGCGTGCCGTGTAAATCGACCCAGGTCGAGCGCCGCGCCATTCGTGAATCGGCCCTCGGCGCCGGTGCCCGTGAAGTGTTCCTGATCGAAGAGCCGATGGCCGCTGCCATCGGTGCCGGCCTGCCGGTCGAAGAGGCGCGCGGTTCGATGGTCGTCGACATCGGCGGTGGTACCACCGAGATCGCCCTGATTTCCCTGAACGGCGTGGTCTATGCCGAATCCGTCCGTGTCGGTGGCGACCGTTTCGACGAAGCCATCATCACCTACGTACGCCGCAACTACGGTTCGCTGATCGGTGAAGGCACCGCTGAGCGCATCAAGCAGGAAATCGGTACTGCTTACCCGGGCGGCGAGATCCGTGAAGTCGACGTACGCGGCCGCAACCTGGCTGAAGGCGTACCGCGCAGCTTCACCCTCAACTCCAACGAAGTGCTCGAAGCGCTGCAGGAATCCCTGGCGACCATCGTCCAGGCGGTCAAGAGCGCGCTGGAGCAATCGCCGCCCGAGCTGGCCTCGGACATCGCCGAGCGCGGCCTGGTGCTGACCGGTGGTGGCGCGCTGCTGCGTGACCTGGACAAGCTGCTCTCCCAGGAAACCGGTCTGCCGGTGATCGTTGCCGAAGACCCGCTGACCTGCGTCGCCCGTGGCGGCGGCAAGGCCCTGGAAATGATGGACCGCCACGCCATGGACCTGCTCTCCACCGAGTAAGGGGTTCGCTAGTGGCTCGCTGTCGTGCCGCCTTCGGGCGGCACGCGCATATTCGAGCATTGCAGTACACTCGGCCCAACCTTCGCCTGACCGGTTTGCCTTTCGCATGAATTCGCGCGCTTTTCGCCCCTGTGGCGCACGAGGAGCAGGTCATTAAGCCGCTCTTCGCCAAAGGTCCCTCGCTGGGCATTCGTCTGCTGGTATTTGCCGTACTGTCGGCGGTGCTGATGGTGGTCGATGCCCGCTTCGAGACGCTCAAGCCGCTGCGCAGCCAGATGGGGCTGGTGCTCACGCCCTTCTATTGGCTGGCCGATGTGCCCGTACGCGTCTGGGATGGGGCAACTCAGCAGATTTCCTCGCGCAGCGAGCTGATGGCCGAGAACGAGAAGCTCAAGGCCGAGGCCCTGCTGCTGCAGCGTCGCCTGCAGAAGCTGGCAGCGCTGACCGAGCAGAACGTGCGTCTGCGCGAACTGCTCAACTCCGCGGCGCTGGTGGACGAAGAAGTGCTGGTCGGTGAGCTGATCGGCGTCGATCCCAATCCCTATACCCACCGCATCCTGATCGACAAGGGCGAGAAGGATGGCGTGTTCCTCGGACAGCCGGTGCTCGATGCGCGCGGGCTAATGGGCCAGGTGGTCGAGATCATGCCCTACACCTCGCGCGTGCTGTTGCTCACCGACAACACCCACAGCATCCCGGTACAGGTCAACCGCAACGGTCTGCGTGCCATCGCCGTCGGCACCGGCAACCCGGAGCGCCTGGAGCTGCGTCACGTCGCCGATACCGCCGATATCAAGGAAGGTGATCTGCTGGTCAGCTCCGGCATGGGCCAGCGCTTCCCGGCCGGCTACCCGGTGGCCACGGTCAAAGAAGTGATTCATGACTCCGGCCAGCCGTTCGCCATCGTCCGTGCCGTACCGACCGCTGCGCTCAATCGCAGCCGTTATCTGCTGCTGGTGTTCTCCGACCGGCGCACGCCCGAGGAGCGCGCCAACGATTCCGCCGAGGCTCAGGAAGCCGCCGACCGCGAAGCCGAGCAGGCGCGCAATGGCGAGCCCGCAGCTGACGCACCGGCCGCTGACGCCCCCGCACAGGAGAGCAACTGATGGCTGGCGTACAGCCCCGTAACGGCTGGGTGATCTGGCTGAGCCTGGCGCTCGGTTTGTTGCTCAGTGTTTCGCCGTTGCCCGAGTTCATGCAGATCGGTCGCCCGCTGTGGGTCGCCTTGATTCTCACCTATTGGGTACTGGCCCTGCCGCATCGCGTCGGCATGACCACCGCCTGGATTCTTGGCCTGGCGCAGGACGTACTGTTCGGCACGCTGCTCGGGCAGAACGCCTTGATTCTCACCCTGATCACTTTTCTGGTGCTGAGCCTGCACCAGCGCCTGCGCATGTTCCCCATGTGGCAGCAGAGCATGGTGCTGATGGTGGTGTTCGGTCTCGCCCAGCTGGTTCAGCTGTGGCTCAACGCTCTGACCGGTAGTCGTCCGCCAACCCTGGCCTTCGTCCTGCCTGCACTGGTCAGCGCTCTGCTGTGGCCCTGGATCTGCGCCATCCTGCGCGGTCTGCACCTGCGCCTCAACGTCAACTGAACGCGGCCTGCCGCACGGCTGGCCGCGGTTCGCAAGGGAGATACCCGCATGGCCGAGCTGTTTCTGGCCTCCGCCTCGCCCCGTCGCCGTGAATTGCTGGCTCAGATCGCTGTGCCTTGCGTCACGCAAATCGCTTCGATAGACGAAACCCCATTGCCAGATGAGCCGCCAGCAGCCTATGTAGAGCGTCTGGCGCGTGAGAAAGCGCGCGCCGGTCTGCTCGCCTTGGGCGGGCGTGACGATGCCGCGGTGTTGGGCGCCGACACCGCTGTGGTGCTCGATGGACGCATTCTTGGCAAACCGGCGGATCTCAATGAGTCGCGCGCCATGCTGCAGGCCCTGTCCGGGCGCAGCCATCAGGTGCTGACGGCCGTGGCGTTGGTCGGTGGTGGCCGCGAGGCGGCGCGAGTGGTCAGCAGCGACGTGAGCTTTCGTCCTATCAGCGAGGCGGAAATCGAGGCCTACTGGGCCAGCGGCGAACCATGTGACAAAGCGGGCAGTTATGGTATCCAGGGGTTGGCAGCCGTGTTCGTCAGCGGCTTGCAGGGCAGCTATTCGGCAGTGGTCGGTCTACCGCTGTGCGAAACTGCAGAGCTGCTTGGCGAATTTGGTATTGCCTGCTGGCAGTTGCCGGCGCAAGGGCCGCGCTAAGACCCCAGGCGGTGGCTGCATAGGTAGTTTTTTGGACGTGCCCGAAAGCTTGAGTCCGCGGGGCGGTGCAGTAGCCCGGCCGGCATGATCACCAGGATGGATGCATGAGCGAAGAGATTCTGATCAATATCACGCCGATGGAGTCGCGCGTGGCGGTGGTGGAAAACGGCGTGCTGCAGGAAGTGCACGTCGAGCGCACGCAGAAGCGCGGCATCGTCGGCAACATCTACAAAGGCAAGGTGGTGCGTGTGCTGCCAGGCATGCAGGCGGCCTTCGTCGATATTGGCCTGGAGCGTGCGGCCTTCATTCATGCTTCCGAGATTTCCACCCGCGAGGGCACTGCGGTGGAGCCGATCAGCGCCCTGGTGCACGAAGGGCAGAGCCTGGTGGTGCAGGTCACCAAGGACCCTATCGGCAGCAAGGGGGCGCGTCTGACCACTCAGCTGTCGATCCCTTCGCGTTATCTGGTGTACATGCCACGCACCAGTCATGTCGGTATTTCCCTGAAGATCGAAGACGAAGCAGAGCGCGAGCGCCTCAAGCAGGTGGTCGCCGATTGCGTCGCCGCCGAAGGCATCGAGGAGGCCGGCGGCTTTATCCTGCGCACCGCTGCCGAGGGCGCAGGTGCTGATGAAATTCTGATCGACATCCGTTATCTGCGCCGCCTCTGGGACCAGATCGGTGCGCAGATCCAGAACTGCAAGGCGCCCACGGTGATCTACGAGGATCTGTCCCTGGCGCTGCGTACCCTGCGTGACCTGGTCAGCCCGCGGACCGAGAAGATTCGCGTGGACTCGCGGGAAACCTTCCAGAAAATCACGCAGTTCGTCGCCGAATTGATGCCGGAGATCGCCGATCGTCTCGAGCACTATCCTGGCGAGCGGCCGATCTTCGACCTGTACGGTGTCGAGGACGAAATCCAGCGCGCACTGGAGCGCAAGGTGCCGCTGAAGTCCGGCGGTTACCTGGTGGTCGACCCCGCCGAGGCGATGAGCACCATCGACGTCAACACCGGCGCCTTCGTCGGCCATCGCACCCTCGAAGAAACCATCTTCAAGACCAACCTCGAGGCAGCCACCGCTATTGCCCGTCAGCTGCGTCTGCGCAACCTGGGCGGCATCATCATCATCGACTTCATCGACATGGAAGACGAAGAGCACCAGCGCCAGGTACTGCGTACCCTGGAAAAGCAGCTCGAGCGTGATCACGCCAAGACCAACATCATCGGTATCACCGAACTTGGCCTGGTGCAGATGACCCGCAAGCGCACGCGCGAAAGCCTCGAGCAGATTCTCTGCGAGCCCTGCAGTGCCTGTCAGGGGCGCGGCAAGTTGAAGACGCCGGAGACCATCTGCTACGAGATCTTCCGCGAGATTCTGCGTGAAGCCCGCGCCTACCAGGCGGAAAGTTATCGCGTGCTGGCCAATCAGAAGGTGGTCGATCGCCTGCTCGATGAAGAGTCGGGCAACGTCGCCGATCTGGAAGCCTTCATCGGACGTACCATCAAGTTCCAGGTGGAAACCATGTATTCCCAGGAACAGTACGACGTGGTGCTGCTCTGAGCACGGGGGCTGTCGAGGTGAACGCCCTGGCGCGTCTGTTTGCGGCGCTGCTGCGCTGGGGCCTGGGTCTTTGCGCCGCCGTGCTGGTGCTGGCCGCGCTGTACGTCAGCCTGGGCCGTGAGCTGGTGCCGCTGGTGGCTGAATATCGGCTCGAACTGGAAGATCGTGTCACGGCGCAGCTGGGTGTGCCGGTACGTATCGGTCGCCTCGAAGGTCGTTGGCAGGGCTTTGCCCCGGTGCTGGAGGCGCATGACGTGCGCCTGGGTAGCGAAGAGGACGGCCTGAGCCTGGAGCGCGTACGACTGGTGCCGGATGTGGGCGGCAGCCTGCTGGCACGCCAGCCGCGTATCGCTCACCTGCAGTTCGACGGTCTGCAGCTGAATGTGCAGCAGAACGCCGACGGCGGTTGGCAGCTGCAAGGGTTGCCACAGCGCAGCGGTCCCGAGCTGAATGTCGAACAGCTGCTGGAGCAGTTGCAGATCGTGCACCGCATCAGTCTGCTCGACAGTCGCGTGGTGCTGCAGCCGCTCGATCAGGAGCCGCTGCTGCTCAGCTACGTCAACCTGAGCTTGCGCTATGGCCGCAACAGTCAGCGCCTCGACGGCCGCCTGCTGCTGCCTGATGGTCAGCCTGTGGCACTGCGACTGCGCACGCGCATGCAGCCCAAGACCTGGCGTGAGGCACAGTCCGAGCTTTATCTGAGCCTGCCGCAGAGCGACTGGGCCACCTGGCTGCCGAAATCGCTGCTCGGTGACTGGCAGCTACAGCGCCTGCAGGCTGGCGGCGAGCTGTGGCTGGAGGGCCGTGGCCTGGCCTTGGACAAGGGCGCCTTGCGTCTGCACGCCCCCGAGCTGGCCGGCGGCCAGGCCAAGCATGAAGCAGTGACGCTCAAGGACCTGGCCTTCAACGCCTTCTTTACTCAAGACAAGCAGGGTGTGCGGGCGCAGATTGACTCCCTGGCCTTGACCCATGGTGAGCAGCGCATCGGCGAGCTACACCTGAACCTGAATCAGAAGGACGTAGGCGAGGCTGACGAGCGTTGGGCGCTAAGCGCCGATCGCCTCGACCTCGCTGCCTGGGCGCCGCTGGTGCAGGCGTTGGTGCCGATGCCCGATGCTGCGCGCGATGTCCTGGTCGCGCTGGCTCCGGTGGGCGCGGTCAACAACCTGCTGCTCGACTATTACCCGCAACGTGAAGGCGCCGAGCGCCTGCAGTTCGCCGCCAATCTGGACAAGGTGGGCGTTCAGGCCTACCACGGTGCGCCGGCTGCCGAGAACGTCAGTGGCAGTGCCTCGGGCAATATGTTCCAGGGCGAGCTGCGCCTGAACAGCGAAAATTTCGCCCTGCATCTGGATCAACTGTTCCCCAAGCCCTGGCGCTATCGCCATGCCCAGGCGCGCTTGAGCTGGGACTGGAGTGAAACCGGCCTGACCCTGTATAGCCCCTATATGCGCGTGGATGGCGAGGAAGGACAGGTCGCCGGTGACATGCTGATCCGCCTGCTGCGCGATCCCGAGGCCGAGGACTACATGGATCTGCGTGTCGGCATGCGCGACGGCGATGCGGCCTACACCGAGAAGTACCTGCCGAGTCGCGCGCCGGGTATGAGCGCCGAGCTCGATCATTGGCTGAAGACTGCCATTCGTGCTGGCCATGTCGAAGAAGGCTACTTCCAGTATCAGGGCTCGCTGAACAAGGGCGCACCGTTGGGGGCACGCAGCCTCAGCCTGTTCTTCAAGGTCAAGGATGCCGAGCTGGCCTTCCAGCCCGGTTGGCCTTCGCTGCGCGAGGGCGTGGGTGAGGTGCTGATCGAGGATGATGCAGTGCGCGTGCGCCTGCAGAGCGGGCGCTTGCAGGAAAGCACGGTCAGTAATGTCGTGGCCAATATTCCGCTGTTGCACGACGGCAAGCCGCCGCGCCTGCAGCTCGATGGTGAGGTGCAGAGCAGCCTGAGTGATGCCATCAAGCTGTTGCAGGAGGCACCACTGGGAACAGCGGAAATCTTCGACGGCTGGCAGGGCGAAGGGCCTCTGGCCGGGCGCTTGCAGTTGGATATTCCGTTGCAGAAAGGACAGCCGCCCGGTGTGGTGGTGGACTTCGCCACCGAGGGCGCCAGCCTCAAGCTGGCCAATCCCGACCTGCAATTGAGCAAGGTACAGGGTGCGTTTCGCTTCGACAGCGCAGCCGGGCTCAGCGCGCCGGATGTTCGCGCCGAGGTCTTCGGGCGCCAGGTGCGCGGCAATATCCGCGCCGAGGGCGCACGCGGCCAGGCGCGTACGTTGTTCGATCTGCGTGGACAGGTCCAGGTCGATACCCTTAGCCAGTGGCTGGGCGGGCCGCAGAAGCTGCCAGCCAGCGGACTGCTGCCTTATCGCCTGCGCCTGACCCTGGATGGCGATGACAGCAAGCTGCGCGTCGATTCCAATCTGCGCGGTGTGGCGATCGATCTGCCGGCGCCCTTCGGCAAGACGGCGCAGCAGGAGCGTGATACCGATTGGCGCATGACCCTTGCCGGGCGCGAGCGTCGTTATTGGGCGAATTATGGCGAGCTGGCCAGCCTGAGTCTGGCCGCGCCCCCGGGGGCGCTGGCAGATGGCCGCGGTGAACTGGTGCTTGGCGGCGGCGCGGCCGGCCTGCCGCCCGGCCAGGGGCTGCGAGTGCGTGGGCGTCTGGATGAGCTGGACCTGGAGGCCTGGAAGCAGCTGGGCAGCAATCATCCGGTCAAGGTGGATGCTGACAGCCAGCGTCTGCTGCGTAGTGCGCGGCTGGATATCGGGCGTTTCCGCGGCTTTGGTCAGGAGGTCGAGCAACTGACGCTTGGCCTGGAGCGAGAAGCTCAGGGCTGGGCCTTGCAGCTCGACAGTGAGCTGGCCGCGGGTCGTGTGTTGCTGGCTGATGCCGAGGGCGTGCCTATTCGCATCGATCTGCAGCACGTGCGGCTGCCGGCGCCGGATCCTGAGGCGGCCAAGACCAGCGATGCTCCTGATCCCCTGGCCGATATCGACCCTCGGCAGATGCCCGCGCTGGATATCGTCATCGCGCGCGTGCAGCGCGGTGACAAGGTGCTGGGCGCCTGGTCGCTCAAGGTGCGCCCGGAGGAACAGGGCGTGCGCTTCGAGGAGCTCGACCTCGACCTGCAGGGGCTGAAGATCGGCGGTAGCGCCGGTTGGCGTGGTACGCCGGGCAACACCAGCAGCTGGTACAAGGGACGTCTGCAGGGCAAGGATCTCAGCGATGTTCTCAAGGCTTGGGATTTCGCCCCCAGCGTCACCAGTGAAAGTTTCCGGGTGGACGCCGACGGCAATTGGCCCGGGTCCCCGGCCTGGTTCTCGCTCAAGCGCTTCTCCGGCAATCTCGACGCCTCGCTGCGCAAAGGTCAGTTCGTCGAAGTGCAGGGCTCGGCCCAGGCGCTGCGCGTGTTCGGCCTGCTCAACTTCAACTCCATTGGCCGCCGCCTGCGTCTGGACTTCTCCGATCTGCTGGGCAAGGGGCTGAGTTACGATCGGGTCAAGGGCAACCTGCAGGCGACCAATGGCTTGTTCGTGACGCATGAGCCGATCACCCTGAGTGGGCCTTCGAGCAACCTGGAGCTCAATGGCAATCTGGACATGCGCAACGAGCGCATCGACGCCAAGCTGCTGGTGACCCTGCCGGTGACCAACAACCTGCCGCTGGCGGCGCTGATCGTCGGCGCCCCGGCGATTGGTGGGGCGCTGTTCGTGGTGGACAAATTGCTCGGTGACAAGGTCGCCCGCTTTGCCAGTGTGCAGTACGACGTCAAGGGCCCGATGCAGGACCCGGAGATCAGCTTCGACAAGCCCTTCGAAAAACCGCAATGACGTGGTCTCTTGGCGTACGCTGTTAGAGCCTCTTCAAAGTTTCGCGAGCTAGAGCCATGCAAGGCAAAGACAGGCGAGGGCCGGTCGGAGTCGCGTCCGACTTTACGAGTTGTAAATGAGCAGTCCGAGCCTGTTTTTAACGTAGCAGGGCCGACGCGCAGCAGACTTTGAACAGGGTCTAAGACCGAGAACCGATGAGTACCGCCATGAATCTCGCTGTAATCCAGATGGTCAGCCAGGACGACGTGCAAACCAATCTGCGTCTGGCTCGCCGTATGCTGGAGCGTGCCGCACAGGGTGGTGCGCGCCTCGTCGTGCTGCCCGAGAATTTCGCTGCCATGGGCCGCCGCGACCTGGCTGCCATCGGTCGCGCCGAGGCGTTGGGCGAGGGGCCGATCCTGCCCTGGTTGAAACGCGCTGCTCGTGACCTCAGTTTATGGATAGTGGCCGGCACCTTGCCGCTGCCTCCAGACGATGATGCTGACGGCAAACCGCACGCCTGCTCACTGCTGATCGACGATCAGGGCGAGCGTGTGGCCCGTTACGACAAGCTGCACCTGTTCGATGTCGACGTGGCCGACAACCGTGGCCGTTATCGCGAGTCCGATGATTTTGCCCATGGCCAACGCGTCGTGGTGGCCGATACACCGGTGGGGCGCCTGGGGCTGACGGTATGCTACGACCTGCGCTTCCCTGAGCTGTTCGGTGCGCTGCGCGAAGCCGGCGCCGAGCTGATCAGCGTGCCGGCGGCGTTCACTGCGGTGACCGGTGCCGCGCACTGGCAGGTCTTGACCCGTGCCCGCGCCATCGAAACCCAGTGCTATGTACTGGCGGCCGGGCAGGGCGGAGAGCACCCCGGTCAGCGTCTGACGTTCGGCCACTCGGCGATCATCGACCCCTGGGGTCAGGTGCTGGTCGAGCAGGATCAGGGGGAGGGGGCCTTGCTGGCTCCCCGTGATGCCGCCGAGCAGGCGAACATTCGCCAGCGCATGCCGGTGCAGCAGCACCGCCGATTCTTTTCATCGGACGTACCGCGTCCGATCGTTGTGGAGTGACCATGAATACGATGTTGCAATCCGTCAGCGAGCACCTGCTTGCGCCCGGTAACCTGACGTTCGACAGCCTCAGCAGCGTACTGGGCGAAGTCGCAGGCCCAGGTATCGATGCCGCCGATCTGTACTTTCAAAGCCAGGTTTCGGAAACCTGGGTGCTGGAGGACGGCATCGTCAAGGAAGGCAGCTTCAATCTCGATCAGGGTGTCGGTGTGCGCGCCCAGTCGGGCGAGAAGACCGGTTTCGCTTACAGCAACGCCATCAGCCTCGATGCTCTGACGCAAGCTGCCCAGGCCGCGCGTTCGATCTCGCGCGCTGGCCAACAGGGCCGTGTGCAGGCTTTCGTCAGCCCGCAGGTGACCCAGTTGTATGCCGAAGGCAACCCACTGGACGTCATGGGCCGCGCCGAGAAGGTTGAATTGCTGCAGCGTATCGACCGTGCCACGCGTGCGCTCGACCCGCGCATCAAGCAGGTTACCGTGAGCCTGGCCGGGGTCTGGGATCGCATTCTGGTGGCGGCCCACGACGGCAGCCTCAGCGCCGATATCCGCCCGCTGGTGCGCTTCAATGTCAGCGTCATCGTCGAACAGAACGGGCGCCGCGAGCGCGGTGGCCATGGCGGCGGCGGACGTACCGACTACCGCTATTTTCTCGATGAAGACCGCGCCATGGGCTATGCCCGCGAGGCGTTGCGCCAGGCGCTGGTCAACCTCGAGGCCATCGCTGCACCCGCTGGCAGCATGCCGGTGGTGATGGGCGCCGGCTGGTCCGGCGTGCTGCTGCATGAAGCGGTCGGTCACGGCCTGGAAGGCGACTTCAACCGCAAAGGCAGTTCAGCCTACAGCGGCCAGGTCGGGCAGAAGGTCGCGTCCAGCCTGTGCACCATCGTCGACGACGGCACCCTGGCCGGGCGGCGTGGTTCGCTCAGCGTCGACGACGAAGGCACGCCGACCCAGTGCACCACGCTGATCGAGAATGGCGTACTCAAGGGCTACATGCAGGACAAGCTAAATGCCCGCCTGATGGGTGTGGCCGCTACCGGCAACGGTCGTCGTGAATCCTATGCGCATCTGCCGATGCCGCGCATGACCAACACCTACATGTTGGCCGGCGAGAGCGACCCGGAAGAAATCATCCGTTCGGTGAAGAAGGGCATCTACTGCGCCAATCTTGGCGGTGGCCAGGTGGACATCACCAGTGGCAAGTTCGTCTTTTCCACCAGTGAGGCCTACTTGATCGAGGATGGCAAGATCACTGCGCCGGTCAAGGGCGCCACCCTGATCGGCAATGGCCCGGAGGCCATGAGCCGGGTGTCCATGGTCGGCAATGATCTGGCGCTGGATAGCGGCGTCGGCACGTGCGGCAAAGACGGTCAGTCGGTGCCGGTGGGCGTCGGCCAGCCGACGCTGAAGATCGACGCGATCACCGTTGGCGGCACCGGTGCGTAAAGCGAAGCAGGTTCAGCGCAGGCCGCGGTGGATTTCGTCGAGCTCGCGGATGTACTTGAACACCTTGCGCGCGGCGGCTGGCGGTTTGTTGCGCGCGGCTTCGTGCTGAGCATGACGGACCAGGCCGCGCAGGTGCTGGACGTCAGCCTCGGGGTAGAGCTCGACGAAGCTTTCCAGCGCGCTGTCGCCTTCGGCGATCAGGCGGTCACGCCAGCGTTCGAGGGCATGGAAGCGTTCGTTGTACTCGCGGGTGGAGCTGTCCACCTGGTCGAGCATGGCGACGATCGCGTCGACATCCTGTTCGCGCATCAGCTTGCCGATGAACTGGATGTGGCGTTTGCGCGCGGCATTGGCGGTATGTTTCGGCGCTTCGGCGAGCGCGCGGCGTAGGGCATCGGTCAGTGGCATCTTGGCCAGCAGATCCGCCTTGAGCGTGGTCAGTCGCTCGCCAAGATCCTGCAGGGCATGCAGTTCGCGTTTGACCTGGGATTTGCTCTTCTCCAGGGAGAAGTCGTCGTAGGAATCAGACATGGGGTGGGTCCAGAGGGAAACGCCGCCATGATAGCAGTAACCGTGACTGCCGGCCCGCGGGCGGGCAGTCGAGAGCAGGCCTTGGGTTTCGTACAAAGAGTGCCTGCGCCAAGAGAATCGGGAGTGGTTATGAGTGAAGTAGAACGCATCGGGCCGCAGGCCTTGCCAGTGCTGCAAGAGCAGGTCGAGGCCATTCTCGCCGAAGCCAGGCGCCAGGGCGCCAGTGCCTGCGAGGTGGCGGTATCGGCTGGTCAGGGTCTGTCCACCACGGTGCGCCAGGGCGAAGTGGAGACCGTCGAATTCAATCGCGACCAGGGTTTCGGCATCACCCTGTATGTGGGCCAGCGCAAGGGCTCGGCCAGCACCTCGGCCACCGGTAGCGAGGCCATTCGCGAGACCGTGGCGGCGGCCCTGGCGATTGCCAAACACACCAGCGAGGACGAGTGCGCCGGCCTGGCCGATGCCGCGCTGATGGCCCGCGAGCTGCCTGAACTCGATCTCTATCACCCCTGGTCGATCACCCCGGAGCAGGCGGTGGAGCAGGCGCTGGCCTGCGAAGCCGCGGCTTTCGCCGCTGACACGCGGATCAAGAACGCCGATGGCACCAGCCTCAATACCCACCAAGGCTGCCGCGTATACGGCAACAGCCACGGTTTCGTCGGTGGTTACGCCAGCACCCGCCATAGCCTGAGCTGCGTGATGATTGCCGAAGGTGAAGGGCAGATGCAGCGCGACTACTGGTATGACGTCAATCGTCAGGGTGAATTGCTGGCTGATGCCAAGGGGATCGGCCAGCGCGCCGCCGAGCGTGCGGTCAGCCGTCTGGGAGCACGCCCGGTACCGACCTGCGAAGTGCCGGTGCTGTTCGCTGCAGAGCTGGCCGGTGGGCTGTTCAGCCACCTGCTGGCGGCGATTTCGGGTGGCAACCTGTATCGCCAGTCCTCCTTCCTCGAAGGTGCCCTCGGTCAGCGCTTGTTCCCCGAATGGCTGACCCTCGACGAACGTCCGCACCTGCCGCGTGCGCTCGGCAGTGCCACCTTCGATGGTGACGGCCTGGCCACCTACGCCAAACCGTTCGTGGAAAAGGGCGAGCTGGTGTCCTACGTGCTCGGCACCTATTCCGGGCGCAAACTGGGCCTACCGAGCACCGCCAACTCCGGCGGTGTGCACAACCTGTTCGTCACCCATGGCGATGAAGATCAGCAGGCGCTGATTCGTCGCATGGGCCGCGGTTTGCTGGTTACCGAGCTGATGGGGCAGGGCTTGAACCTGGTTACCGGTGACTATTCCCGTGGCGCGGCGGGCTTCTGGGTCGAGAACGGCGAGATCCAGTTCCCGGTGCAGGAGGTAACCATCGCCGGCAATCTGCGCGACATGTTCCGTCAGGTCGTTGCAGTCGGTCGTGACCTCGAGCGTCGCGGCAATATCTGCACCGGCTCGGTGCTGATCGAGAAGATGACCGTCGCCGGTAGCTGAGTGCTGCCATGCTCTGACAGTAAGTAACGCGCGGCCTTGCGGGCCGCGCGTATCCCGCAAGCTGCGGTCTGCCTCAGGCGAGGGCGGAGCAGTTTCTGTCTGAAAGTCCACATATTCTGTGTATTGATTATTTTTCTCAAAAGAGAATAAATATCATTTCATTGATAGGTGGACGCCCATGTTCTATCCCTTCTTCACACCTTGCTTGAACTGCTGGCATTGGCAGGGCTTTCTCGTGCGCTGCGCTCTACGGCCCGATGAACCCCGCCTGCTCGATTTCCACGAATGGCACGGGCGGCAACTGGTGGAGCGCGGCCGGCTGGACGCCTGGCGGGTCTCGCGCATCACGTTGGAACTGCTACTCGACACCGCCTGTGACCCGGCATTGCCCTGGCATTGGCGTGCCCTCTGCCTGGATCGTGCCTACCGGCCCCTGCGGGTCATGCAGCAACAGGCCAACGATCTTCCTCGTCAGCGCAGCCTGAACCTCCTGCTCAATCGTCTGGCGACCCTGCGCCTGCAACCCTCCCTCTCATTCCATGAATCGGCACAAGGACATTCCTATGAGTGACACCCGCGGTGACTTCCGTATCGAGCGCGACAGCATGGGCGAACTGCAGGTGCCGAGCACGGCGCTCTATGGTGCGCAGACCCAGCGCGCGGTCAACAACTTCCCGGTGTCCGGGCAGCGCATGCCGGCGCCCTTCATCCGTGCGCTGATTTTGGCCAAGGCCGCTGCCGCGCGGGCCAACGTCGAGTTGCAGCAACTCGACCCAGCCATGGGCGATGCCATCGTTACGGCCTGCCAGCAGTTGCTCGAAGGCGACTTCATGGCGCATTTCCCGGTGGATGTGTTCCAGACCGGCTCCGGTACCAGTTCCAACATGAACGCCAACGAGGTGATCGCCACCCTGGCCAGCCGCATTCTTGGTGACCAGGTCAGCGCCAATGATCATGTCAATTGCGGCCAGAGCAGCAATGACATCATCCCCACCACCATCCACGTCAGTGCCGCCATCGAGTTGCATGAACGTCTGCTGCCGGCGCTCGGTCATCTACTCAAGGTGCTGTGCGACAAGTCGCTGGAGGTTCAGCCCTACATCAAGACCGGCCGCACACACCTGATGGATGCCATGCCGGTGCGCATGAGCCAGGTGCTGGACGGTTGGGGGCAGCAGATCCAGGCCAATATCGAGCACCTGCGTGCGCTGCAGCCGAGCCTCCAGGCGCTGGCCCAGGGCGGCACCGCCGTGGGTACCGGAGTCAACGCCCATCCTCGCTTCGCTGAGCAGTTCTGCCGTGAACTGGGCGGTCTGACCGGCGTGAACTTCACCACCGCGGGCAACTTCTTCGCGCTGATCGGCTCGCAGGACACCGCTGTGGCCGTCTCTGGGCAGCTCAAGACCACGGCTGTTTCGCTGATGAAGATCGCCAACGACCTGCGCTGGATGAACTCGGGGCCGCTGGCGGGGCTGGCGGAGATCGAACTGGAGGCCCTCCAGCCTGGCTCCTCGATCATGCCGGGCAAGGTCAATCCGGTGATCCCCGAGGCGGCGGCCATGGTCGCAGCGCAGGTGATCGGCAACGACGCGGCCATCGCCATCGCCGGACAGTCCGGCAACTTCGAACTGAACGTGATGCTGCCGCTGATCGCCGACAACCTGCTCTACAGCATGCAACTGCTGAGCAATGTCAGTCACCTGTTGGCCGACCGCGCCATCGCCAGCTTCAAGGTCAACCAGCCCAAGCTCAGGGAGGCGCTGGAGCGCAATCCGATCCTGGTCACGGCGCTGAATCCGCTGATCGGCTATCTCAAGGCCGCCGACATCGCCAAGCAGGCCTACCGCGAGGGCAGGCCGATCATCGAGGTGGCGCTGGAGCACACCGATCTGTCGCGAGCGCAGCTCGAGCAACTGCTCAACCCGGAAAAACTCACCGAAGGCGGCCTCTGAGCCGCTTTCTTTTCGGTGTCTGTTCACGCGCCAGGTTCGGCCATGCAGTTCGTGCACGTCATTGGCACGCGCAGGTCGAGGCGGCAGAGCGTGGAAAGGCTCTCATCAGGAGGTCTGTCATGGAGCACTGGAAAACCACCATCGAAGCCGGTAACCGCTGTTTCTCCGAGGGCGACTGGGTACGGGCTCGCGAGCTCTACCTGCAGGCGCTGGCAGAGGCTCAGGTGATGTTCGGGCGCTGGCCTGATCACAACATGGCGGTGGCGGCCTTTGTGATTTCTCATCACAACCTGGCCGATCTGCACCTGGCGCTGGGGCAACCGGAGGAAGCCGCGGAAAACCTCTGCGCCAGCCACGAGCGCCTGCTCCAGACCCTGGCCGACAGCCAGCGGCCGCAGGCGCTGCGCGAGATCGCCCTGCACCACAGCCGCCGTACCTACGTGGAGCTGTTGCAGTTCATCAGCGAGCACGGTGCTTTCCCGCGCACCGACCGCTTGCTTGGCGCTTCGCAGCGCCATGCCTGGCAACGACCCACCGTCAATCCAGCCGGTCATGGTCGCTACTATCACTGAAGGAGAACGCTCATGCCTCATCGCCTGCCGCCACTGCCTTACGCCTACGATGCCCTGGAACCGCATATCGATGCGCAGACCATGGAAATCCACTACAGCAAGCACCATCAGACCTACATAAACAATCTGAACACGGCACTGGAGGGAACGTCTTATGCAGAAGTACCGGTGGAAGACCTGCTGATCCGCCTGGACGAGATGCCGCCAAGCCTGCACGCGGCATTGATCAACCAGGGTGGGGGACACGCCAACCACACACTGTTCTGGACGGTCATGTCGCCTTCCGGAGGGGGCGAGCCCGCTGGCGAACTGGCAGTGGCGATCGAGGCCGAGCTGGGTGGTTTTGCGGCGTTCAAGGAGGCCTTTACCAAAGCCGCGCTGAGCCGTTTCGGCAGCGGCTGGGCATGGCTTAGCGTGACGCCGCAGAGGACATTGGTAGTGGAAAGCAGCGCCAACCAGGACAGCCCATTGATGCATGGCAACACACCGATCCTGGGGCTGGACGTCTGGGAGCATGCCTACTACCTGCGCTACCAGAACCGCCGGCCGGAATACATCGGCGCCTTCTACAACGTCATCGACTGGGACGAAGTGGCGCGCCGATACCGACAGGCCCTGAGCTGAACAGGCGGATAGCGAACACGATGCGAACCTTGCTCACTTCCTTGCCCGGCCTCAATGGCCGGGCTTTGCGCTATCTGTTCGGCGGCGTGATTGTGCTGTGTGGCAGTCTGCTGCTGTTCATCCAGGTTGCCGTGCTGATCGACCAGACGGTTCAGCCACAATTGCTACGGGCATTGCAGGGCGGCCTGCTATGCGCCACCGGCACGGCGGTCGGTGCCTTGCCGGTGCTGTTCATGGGCGAACTGTCCGGGCGCTGGCGCGATAGGCTGCTGGGCTTCGGTGGCGGTGTGATGCTGGCAGCGACGGTGTTCTCGCTGCTGGTACCGGCGCTCGAGGTGGCCGGTGAGCAGGGTTTCACGGCCTGGGGAGCCGGGGCTCTGGCCAGCATTGGCCTGCTGCTGGGCGCCGCCGCCCTGCTGGGGTTGGGCCGCGTGCTGGCGCAACGGCAGAGCGTCGGCGCGGCCGAACTGCAACGGGGCGCTCTGACGCCTGGCACACTGCTGTTCGTCATCGCCATCATGTTGCACAACGTACCCGAGGGCATGGCGGTTGGCGTGGCAGCGGGAGCGGGCTTGAGTGGCGCCGATGGCCTGGCGATCGGCATCGCCCTGCAGGATGTACCGGAAGGCCTGATCGTCGCCCTGGTGCTGGCCAGTGCCGGGATGGGACGCGGCAAGGCGGTACTGATCGGTGCGGCGTCAGGCCTGGTCGAACCGCTGTTCGCGGTGCTCTGCGCCTGGCTGGTCGGGGTTTCGCACATGCTGTTGCCCTGGGGGCTGGCGCTGGCTGCGGGGGCGATGCTGTTCGCGGTGATCCACGAAATCATTCCCGAAGCACATGGCAGTGGTCATGCCGGCGATGCCAGTCTGGCGCTGGTGCTGGGCTTCTGTCTGATGATGGTGCTGGATACGGCCTTGGCGTAGCGGGAGACGTGCACACCGCCCTCCAAGACTTTCTACTCACCTTCGTCGAAGTAATTCTCGATCAGGCCAACCAGTGCAGCGAGCGCCTCGTGATCCTGCTCGCCTTCGGTCAGCAGGTGCACATTGGTGCCCTTGCCGGCAGCCAGCATCATCACCGCCATGATGCTCTTGCCGTCTACCAGGCTTTCGGCACTGCGGCCGATGCGCACCTGGCAAGGGTAGGTGCTCGCTACACCGACGAACTTGGCTGCAGCACGGGCATGCAGACCAAGTTTGTTGATGATGGTGATTTCACGTGCTGGCATCGCGGCAGGATTCCTTAGCTGAGGTCGCGGTGACGCACCTGGACGTTCTTCAGCGAGTCTTTGAGTGCCTGGCTCAGGCGGTTGGCCAGGTACACCGAGCGGTGGTGACCACCGGTGCAGCCAATGGCGATGGTCACATAGGCGCGGTTGCTAGCGGCGAAGCGTGGCAGCCATTTTTCCAGGTAGGCGAGGATGTCCTGATACATCTCCTCGACCTCCGGTTGCGCGGCCAGGTAGTCGATCACCGGTTGATCCAGCCCGGAGTGGTCGCGCAGTTCCGGCTTCCAGTAGGGATTGGGCAGGCAGCGGGCATCGAACACCAGGTCGGCGTCCACCGGCATGCCACGTTTGAAGCCGAAGGATTCGACGAGAAAGGCGGTGCCGGTCTGCGTCTGGCCCAGCAGGCGTAGCTTGAGCGTGTCGCGCAACTGGTAGAGATTCAGGCGGGTGGTGTCGATCTTCAGATCGGCCCGGTCGGTGATCGGTGCCAGCAGCTGGCTTTCGTAAGCAATGGCCTCGGCCAGCGAGCGGTTGTCGTTGGTCAGCGGGTGACGTCTGCGGGTTTCGGAAAAGCGCTTGAGCAGGGTTTCGTCTTCGGCATCGAGATACAGCACGTCGCAGCGGATGTTGCGCTTGCGCACTTCGTCGAGCAGTTCCGGGAAGCGTTTGAGCTGGCTCAGCAGGTTGCGCGCATCGATGGAGACCGCCACCTGTGGCAGCAGCATGTCGCTATGCGGCAGGAAACGCTCGGCAAGATCCGGCAGCAGGCCGGCCGGCAGGTTGTCGATGCAGTAGAAACCGTTGTCCTCAAGTACATCGAGGGCGGTGCTCTTGCCCGAGCCCGAGCGACCGCTGACGATGATCAGGCGCATGTTTATTGACCGTTCTGAATGTCCACGACGACCTGATAGAGATCTTCGCCGCTGTTGGCCTGGCGCAGACGTTCACGTACATCCTGGCGATCGAGCATGCTGGCGATCTGGCGCAGCAGTTCGAGGTGGGCATCGGTGGCCGCCTCCGGCACCAGAAGCACGAACAGCAGATCGACCGGCACGCCGTCGATGGCGTCGAAGTCGACTGCCGTCTCCAGGTGCAGGACCGCACTGATCGGGGCACTGCAGCCAGCCAGGCGGCAGTGGGGAATGGCAATGCCGTTGCCGAAGCCGGTAGAGCCGAGCTTCTCGCGGGCGATGAGGCTTTCGAATATGTCCTGGGCATCCAGGTCGGGTAGATCGCGCGCAACCAGGTTGGCGATCTGTTCGAGCACGCGTTTCTTGCTGCCGCCCGGCACGTTCACCAGGGAACGGCCGGGGGTCAGGATATTTTCAAGTCGGATCATGGATAGGGAATGTTAGCGGGCCGTAGCGCCTTGCAGGCGTTCGAGCTGCTTTTCCTTGTGCTTGATGAGTTGACGGTCGAGTTTATCGGCCAACAGGTCGATGGCAGCGTACATATCCTGGTGTTCGGCGTTGGCGACCACTTCGCCGCCGGCGATGTGCAGGGTGGCTTCGATCTTCTGCTTGAGTTTTTCGACCTCCATGGTCACCTGTACGTTGGTGATCTTGTCGAAGTGGCGTTCCAGTCGGCCCAGTTTCTCGCCGATATAGTCACGCAGGGCGTCGGTCACATCCAGCTGATGTCCACTGATGTTGACTTGCATACCGCTTTCTCCTTGTTGCCTTGTGTAAGAGACGGGTCTGGTTCGACCCGCCGCCGGAACACGTTGGCCTTCAGTCGATCTGGCCTACATCAGTCGCTTGCGCTCACTCGAGGGCGCTATGCCGAGGGACTCGCGATACTTGGCGACCGTCCGACGGGCGACTTGGATGCCTTGTGCCTCCAGTAAACCAGCGATCTTGCTGTCGCTCAACGGCTTTTTCGCGTTTTCTGCTGCAACCAGTTTTTTGATGATCGCGCGGATCGCGGTGGACGAGCATTCGCCGCCTTCGGAGGTGCTTACGTGGCTGGAGAAGAAATATTTCAGCTCGTAAATGCCACGTGGGGTGTGCATGAATTTCTGCGTGGTAACGCGTGAAATCGTCGACTCGTGCATACCCACCGCTTCGGCGATGTCGTGCAGCACCAGAGGCTTCATCGCCTCGTCGCCGTAGTCGAGGAAGCCACGCTGGTGTTCGACGATCTGCGTGGCCACCTTCATCAGCGTTTCGTTGCGGCTCTGCAGGCTCTTGATGAACCAGCGGGCCTCCTGCAACTGGTTGCGCATGAAGGTGTTGTCGGCGCTGGAATCGGCGCGTTTGACGAAGCCGGCATACTGCGGGTTGACGCGCAGGCGCGGCATGGCTTCCTGGTTCAGCTCCACCAGCCAGCGTTCGTTGTGCTTGCGCACGATCACGTCGGGTACGACGTATTCCGGCTCGCTGGATTCGATCTGCGAACCCGGACGCGGATTGAGGCGCTGGATCAGGTCGATGACCTGGCGCAGTTCATCTTCCTTGAGCTTGGTGCGGCGCATCAGCTGGGCGTAATCGCGGCTGCCGAGCAGTTCCAGGTAGTCGCCGACCACGCGCTGGGTTTCGTTCAGCCAGGGGGTGTTGGCGGGCAGCTGGCGCAGTTGCAGCAGCAGGCACTCGCGCAGGTCGCGGGCGCCGATACCGGCCGGTTCGAACTGCTGGATGCGGTGCAGCACCACTTCCACTTCATCCAGTTCGACATCCAGCTCGGGGTCGAAGGATTCGGTCACTTCCTCGAGCGTTTCTTCGAGGTAGCCGTCATTGTTGATGCAGTCGATCAGGGTCGCTGCGATCAGGCGATCCTTGTCCGACATGGGCGCCAGGTTCAGTTGCCAGAGCAGGTGGCTGTGCAGGCTCTCGCCGCTGGAGGTGCGAGTGGTGAAATCCCACTCGTCATCATCGTTGCTGGGCAGGCTGCTGGCGCTGGTCTGGTAGATGTCTTCCCAGGCGGTGTCGACTGGCAGCTCGTTGGGAATGCGCTCGCCCCAGTCGCCTTCTTCCAGGTTATCCACAGTCGGGGTGGTTTCCTGGTAGCTCTCTTCCTTGCTCGGGGCAGGGGCGGCGCTTTCGGCGCCATCAGCCATCGGATCGCTGTTGTCGAAGTCGTCGCCGTCTTCCTGGCGCTCGAGCATGGGATTGGATTCCAGTGCCTCCTGGATTTCCTGTTGCAGGTCCAGGGTAGACAGTTGGAGGAGGCGGATAGCCTGTTGCAGCTGCGGGGTCATCGTCAGCTGCTGGCCCATCTTGAGGACTAGCGATGGTTTCATTGCAGACCTTAATTTACTGGCGAGTTACGCCTTCCACATCAGGGCGCCGAAGCGCCGCCAGGAAGCAAATTATATGCCTGAATTTCTCGTTTTTGCCTAGGGGTTGCAATATTTCTGTAGCGAAATAGCGGGCGACCTACAGGCGGAATTCGTGGCCCAGGTATACCTCTTTCACCGTCTGGTTGGCGAGGATGGTCTCGGCGTCACCTTCGGCGATCAGCTGTCCATCGTTGACGATGTAGGCGGTCTCGCAGATGTCCAGGGTTTCGCGCACGTTGTGATCGGTGATCAGGATGCCGATGCCCTTGGTCTTGAGGTGATGGATGATCTGCTTGATATCGCCGACGGAGATCGGGTCGACCCCGGCAAAGGGTTCGTCGAGCAGGATGAACTTGGGGTTGGTGGCCAGCGCGCGAGCAATCTCCACGCGGCGTCGCTCACCGCCGGACAGGCTCATGCCGAGGCTGTCGGCGATATGGTGGATATGGAATTCCTGCAGCAGGCTTTCCAGTTCCGCCTGGCGCCCGGCGCGGTCCAAGTCCTTGCGCGTTTCGAGGATGGCCATGATGTTGTCGGTCACCGACAGCTTGCGGAAGATCGAGGCTTCCTGCGGCAGGTAGCCGATGCCGGCGCGCGCGCGGCCATGCATGGGCTGATGACTGACGTCGAGGTCGTCGATCAGTACGCGGCCTTGGTCGGCGCGTACCAGGCCGACGATCATGTAGAAGCAAGTGGTCTTGCCGGCGCCGTTGGGGCCGAGCAGACCGACGATCTGACCGCTTTCGATGCTCAGGCTGACGTCACGCACGACCTGACGGCTCTTGTAGCTTTTCGCCAGGTGTTGGGCTTTGAGAATGGCCATTACTGCTGCTGATCCGCGGGTTTGTTCTTCGGTTGGATGACCATGTCGATACGCGGGCGCGGCGTGCTGACGTTGCCGCCTGTTGCGCGGCCGGCGTTGACGATCTGGCGGCGGGTGTCATAGACGATCTTCTCGCCTTCGAAGGTATTGCCTTCCTGAATCACCTTGGCCTGGTCGATCAGTACGATGCGCTCATTGCTGGCGAAGTACTGGATGGTCTTGCCGTAGGCCTTGACGATGTCCTTGTCCACGGCTGGCTTCTGCTCGTAGTACGCCAGGTTGCCCACCGAGGTGAAGACGTCGATATCGCCGCTGGCGGTCTGGGTGATGGTGACGGTGTCGCCCGTGATCTTCAGGGTGCCCTGAGTGATGATCACATCGCCGCGGTAGACGGCTACACCTTGCCGATCATCCAGTTCGGCGCTGTCGGCCTGGATGCGGATCGGTTGATCGCGATCCGATGGCAGTGCCCAGGCAGCCGCGCTTCCCAATGCGGCGCCGAGGCTGAGAATCAGGGGGAGGGTATTAACGAACCTCATGCTGGCCTCTTACGTTGGACTGCAGGAGCATCCTGCCGTCATTCAAGTACGCTTTCATTCCTTGTGCCGTGGTCACCCCGTTGGCCGCGACGATTCTAACGGCTTGCTCGGTCTGCGCATATTCCTTGTCAGGAATAACCGTCATGCGGCTGCTGGTGATAACGGTGGGGCGGTTCTTGGCGTCGGTGCGGGCGATGCGCACGTCGTCGATCAGTTCTACCTCGACGCCGCCAGGCGAGACTTCGGCACGCTGGCTGGTGACCTCCCAGGGCAGTTCGGTGCCGCGATAGAGCTCCAGCTTGGGGGCTTCGATCAGGGTGATGTCGGTGCTTTTGATGTGCTCGAGCTTGTCCGCGGTCATGCGGTAGTGCAGTTTGCCGTCATCCTGGAACTGCACGGTGCGCGCGCCCACTGCATAGAAGTCAACGACGTTGTCGTCGCTGGTCCGCTGGGCTTGGCGTGCGCTGTCCGGGGCAAGGTTCCAGTAACCGAGTGCGGCCACGACGACTGCAATCAGAGCAAAGATCAGGGTGTTGAGGATTTTACGCGGCATGCTGTTCTCTACAGGTAGGCGGCCTGGGCCGCATCCAGTGCGCCCTGGGCACGCATAATCAGTTCGCAGAATTCCCGTGCCGCACCGTCGCCGCCGCGTGCCTGGGTTACGCCATGGGCGTGCTGGCGGACGAAGCTGTCTGCGCTGGCCACGGCCATGCCTAATCCGACACGGCGAATGACTGGAAGGTCCGGCAAGTCGTCGCCAAGATAAGCGACCTGTTCATAGCTTAGGCCGAGTTCGGCGAGCAGGCCGTCGAGTACGACCAGTTTGTCCTCGCGGCCCTGGAACAGGTGCTGGATACCAAGGTTGTTGGCGCGGCGCTCGACCACGGGTGTCTTACGTCCGCTGATGATGGCGGTGCGCACGCCCGAGTTGATCAGCATCTTGATGCCGTGGCCGTCGAGGGTGTTGAACGTCTTGAATTCGCTGCCGTCTTCGAGGAAGTACAGGCGGCCGTCGGTAAGCACGCCGTCGACGTCGAAGATCGCCAGTTTGATGGCGCGGGCGCGTTGCAGCAGGTCGTTCATCACATTACTCCGGCGCGCAGCAGGTCGTGCATGTTCAGTGCACCGACCGGCTTGTCTTGGTCATCGACCACCACCAGAGCGCTGATCTTGTGGTCTTCCATGATCTTCAACGCCTCGGCTGCGAGCATTTCGGCACGAGCGGTCTTGCCGTGCGGGGTCATCACCTCGTCGATCAGCGCCTGGCGCACGTCGATGCCCTTGTCCAGGGTGCGGCGCAGATCGCCGTCGGTGAAGATGCCGGCCAGGCGGCCATCGTCTTCCATCACCACGGTCATGCCCAGGCCTTTTTGGGTCATTTCCAGCAGCGCGTCACGCAGGCTGGTGCCGCGCTTGACCTGAGGCAGGCTTTCGCCGCTGTGCATCACATTCTCTACCTTGAGCAGCAGGCGTCGGCCAAGGGCGCCGCCCGGATGGGAGAAGGCGAAGTCTTCGGCGGTGAAGCCGCGCGCTTCCAGCAGGGCGATGGCCAGTGCGTCGCCCAGTACCAGGCTGGCGGTGGTCGAGGAGGTCGGCGCCAGGTTCAGTGGGCAGGCTTCCTGCGAGACGCGTGCATCGAGATTGACCTCGGCGGCCTTGGCCAATGGAGAATCCGGGTTGCCGGTCATGCTGATCAGGCGGATGCCGAGGCGTTTGATCAGCGGCAGCAGGGTGACGATCTCGGCGGTCGAGCCCGAGTTCGAGAGCGCCAGGACGATGTCGTCCTTGGTGATCATGCCCATGTCGCCATGGCTGGCTTCTGCCGGGTGGACGAAGAAAGAGGTGGTGCCAGTGCTGGCCAGGGTCGCAGCAATCTTGTTGCCGATATGCCCGGACTTGCCCATGCCGACCACGACCACACGTCCCTTGCAGCTGAGAATCAGCTCGCAGGCCTTGATGAAATCGGCATCGATGCGGGGCAATAGCTCCTGTACCGCTTCAAGTTCGAGGCGGATGGTACGCTGCGCGGAATCAATCAGGTCGCGGGTCTGGTTCATGCTGGGCAAGGCTGTCGGGCGAAAAAAGACGAGGATTATAACGGGAAAAGCTTGTCGTGCTCACCTTTGCCGTATGCAGGGCAGTGCCGAAGCTGTCGCAAGTCTGAACGCTGCGCCGTGGTGCTATTGGGCGAGATGTTCGGCAAATGCTATAGTTCGCGGCCATTTTGGCCCCTCTGGCTGGCGCGTGTCCTCGCTTCTGGAGGCGGCGTCTGCCAGGAAGGCCTGATTTTCAAGGAGTTCAGATGAGCGCCGAGCACGAGTACGCGATCGAGTTGCAGGGCGTGAGCTTTCAGCGCGGCGCGCGGTCGATTTTCGACAAGGTCGATATCCGCATACCGCGTGGCAAGGTGACCGGTATCATGGGGCCCTCCGGCTGCGGCAAGACCACGCTGCTGCGCCTGATTGCCGCTGAGCTGCGTCCTTCGGCCGGTGATGTTCGTGTAGCGGGCGTCAGCCTGCCCAAGCTGTCGCGCGACGAGCTGTTTGACATGCGCAAGCAGATGGGCGTGCTGTTTCAGAGCGGTGCACTGTTCACCGACCTCGATGTGTTCGAGAACGTGGCCTTTCCGCTGCGTGTGCATACCCAGCTGCCGGAAGAAATGATCCGCGACATCGTCCTGATGAAGTTGCAGGCCGTTGGCCTGCGCGGAGCGCTGGAGCTGATGCCGGACGAGTTGTCTGGGGGCATGAAGCGCCGTGTCGCGCTGGCCCGAGCCATTGCACTCGATCCGCAGATTCTGCTGTATGACGAGCCGTTCGTCGGTCAGGACCCCATCGCCATGGGGGTTCTGGTGCGCCTGATCCGCCTGCTCAACGATGCGCTGGGGATCACCAGTGTGGTGGTTTCTCACGATCTTGCAGAAACCGCCAGCATCGCCGACTACATCTATGTCGTCGGTGATGCACAGGTGCTGGGGCAGGGCACGCCGGCCGAGTTGATGGAGTCGGATAACCCGCGCATTCGCCAGTTCATGAAGGGCATCCCGGATGGTCCGGTGCCGTTTCATTTTCCAGCGCCGGACTACCGCGAAGATCTGTTGGGGAGAGGTTGATGCGCAGAATTTCACCGCTCGAACGGCTGCGCCTGTTCGGTCGTGCGGGTATCGATGTGGTCGCGACCCTGGGGCGCTCTGTCCTGTTTCTTGTCAGCGCTCTGTTCGGGCGCAGCCGCGCCGGCAAGCCTTTGCAACTGTTGATCAAGCAACTGTTCGCGGTTGGCGTGATGTCGCTGGCGATCATCATAGTGTCCGGCATTTTCATCGGCATGGTGCTGGCCCTGCAGGGCTACAACATTCTGGTCAGCTATGGCTCCGAGCAGGCTGTGGGGCAGATGGTCGCCCTGACCCTGCTGCGTGAACTGGGCCCGGTAGTCACCGCGCTGCTGTTCGCCGGTCGCGCCGGTTCCGCGTTGACCGCCGAAATCGGCAACATGAAGTCCACCGAGCAGCTTTCCAGTCTGGAGATGATCGGCGTCGACCCGCTGAAGTACATCGTCGCGCCGCGGCTGTGGGCCGGCTTCATCTCCATGCCGCTGCTGGCGATGATCTTCTGTGTGGTCGGCATCTGGGGGGCGGCGATGGTCGCCGTGGATTGGCTGGGGGTCTACGAAGGCTCGTTCTGGTCGAACATGCAGAACAGTGTTTCCTTTTATGACGACGTACTCAATGGCGTTATCAAGAGCATCGTCTTCGCCTTCGTGGTGACTTGGATCGCCGTGTTCCAGGGCTACGACTGCGAGCCCACTTCCGAAGGCATCAGCCGTGCGACCACGCGCACCGTGGTGTACGCCTCGCTGGCCGTACTTGGCCTGGATTTCATTCTGACCGCTTTGATGTTTGGAGATTTCTGATGCAAAACCGCACGCTGGAGATTGGTGTCGGCCTGTTCCTCATGGCCGGTGTGCTGGCCCTGCTGCTGCTGGCCCTGCGCGTCAGCGGCCTGAGCGTCGGTAGCGCTGGCGATACCTACAAGGTCTACGCCTACTTCGACAACATCGCCGGGCTGACCGTGCGCGCCAAGGTCACCATGGCCGGCGTGAGTATCGGCAAGGTCACTGCGATCGATCTGGATCGTGACAGTTACATGGGCCGGGTGACCCTGGAACTCGATGGCGGCGTCAATAACCTGCCTGAGGATTCCACCGCGTCGATCCTGACCGCGGGGCTGCTCGGTGAGAAATACATCGGCATCAGCGTTGGTGGTGACGAGGAGGTGCTCAAGGATGGCAGCACCATCCACGACACGCAGTCCTCGCTGGTGCTGGAAGACCTGATTGGCAAATTCCTGCTCAATTCGGTCAATAAAGATGAAGCCAATTGATGAGGGCTCCTGACATGTTCAAAACCGTGCGTAATTCCCTGCTGGTGTTGCTGGCTGCCATGCCGCTGCTGGCTATCGCTGCGCCAAGCGCCCATGACGTGGTGCAGCAGACCACCGAAACCCTGCTGGCTGATCTGAAGGCCAACAAGGAGCAGTACCGCAACAATCCCAATGCCTTCTACGACTCGCTCAACGAGATTCTCGGCCCAGTGGTGGATGTCGATGGCATCGCCCGTGGCGTGATGACCGTGCGCTATTCGCGTCAGGCTTCGCCTGAGCAGATGAGCCGCTTTCAGGAGAACTTCAAGCGCAGCCTGATGCAGTTCTATGGCAACGCCCTGCTCGAGTACAACAACCAGGACATTCGCGTGCTGCCAGCCAGCGGCAGGGCCGAGGGCGAGCGCACCTCGGTCGGCATGGAAATTCGCGACGGCAAGGGCGTGGTCTACCCGCTGTCCTACACCATGGTGTCGATCGATGGTGGCTGGAAACTGCGTAACGTGGTGATCAACGGTATCAACGTCGGCAAACTGTTCCGCGATCAGTTCGCCCAGTCCATGCAGAACAACCGCAATGACCTCGACAAGGTCATCGACACCTGGGCTGACACAGTCGCCAGGGCGCGTCAGGCTCGAGGCGAATCGTGAGTCAGGCGAGCATCAGCGAGCGCGCTGCTGGGCAATTGCAGCTCAGCGGTGTGCTCGATTACAGCACCGGGCCGCTGCTGCGTGAGCAGGGGGCGCGCCTGATCGCCGCCAGCAGCGCGACGCGTCTGGCGCTCGACTGCAGCGCAGTGGAAAAGTCCAGCAGCGTCGGCCTGGCGCTGCTGCTGGCGTTCATGCGCGATGCGCGCAAGGCCGGGCGTGAGCTGACGATTAGCGCGCTGCCCGACGACATGCGCGAGATCGCCCAGGTCAGCGGCTTGCTGGAGTTGCTGCCGCTGCAAGCGTGAACCGTTTCCCGTCGTTCCGTCAGTGCCGGTGCTGGCGGGGTTCGCAGGCGGGAGGCTTTTTTGTATGATGGCCGACCCGCGGGCTCAGGTGCCCGAATGCGTCAGTCGAGGTCGAGCATGCAGGCTGCAGAAGTAAAAAGCCTCCTAGAGGAAAAACTCCCGAATACCCAGGTGGAAGTCGAAGGCGAAGGCTGCAACTTCCAGCTCAACCTGATCAGCGACGAACTGGCCGCCCTCAGCCCGGTCAAGCGTCAGCAGCAGATCTATGCCCACCTCAATGCCTGGATCGCTGATGGCAGCATCCACGCCGTGACCATGAAATTCTTCAGCCAGGCCGATTGGGCCGCGCGTTCCTGAGCCTGCGGGCGACGAGATTCCTATGGATAAACTGATCATTACCGGCGGCGCTCGCCTCGATGGCGAAATCCGCATTTCCGGTGCGAAGAACTCTGCTCTGCCGATTCTGGCAGCCACCCTGCTGGGCGACGCCCCCGTCACCATCTGCAACCTGCCGCACCTGCATGACATCACCACCATGATCGAACTGTTCGGTCGCATGGGCATCGAGCCGGTGATCGACGAGAAGCTGGCGGTGGAAGTTGACGCCCGCGCCATTAAGACCCTGGTCGCGCCTTACGAACTGGTAAAAACCATGCGCGCCTCGATTCTGGTGCTCGGCCCCATGGTCGCGCGTTTCGGTGAGGCCGAAGTGGCGCTGCCGGGCGGCTGCGCCATCGGTTCGCGTCCGGTCGATCTGCACATACGTGGCCTGGAGGCCATGGGCGCGATCATCGATGTCGAAGGCGGCTACATCAAGGCCAAGGCGCCGGAAGGTGGCCTGCGTGGTGCGCACTTCTTCTTCGATGTGGTCAGCGTGACCGGCACCGAGAACATCATGATGGCCGCGACCCTGGCCAAGGGCCGCAGCGTGCTGGAAAACGCCGCGCGTGAGCCTGAGGTGGTCGATCTGGCCAATTGCCTGATCGCCATGGGCGCGAAGATCCAGGGTGCCGGTACCGACACCATCATCATCGACGGCGTCGAGCGTCTGCATGGCGCGCGTTTCAACGTCATGCCCGACCGTATCGAGACCGGTACCTACCTGGTGGCCGCTGCCGTTACCGGTGGTCGAGTCAAGGTCAAGGACGCCGATCCTTCGACTTTGGAGGCCGTGCTGGCCAAGCTGCAGGAAGCAGGCGCCGAAATCACCACCGGTCCGGACTGGATCGAGCTGGACATGAAGGGCAAGCGCCCCAAGGCCGTCAACCTGCGTACCGCTCCATACCCGGCGTTCCCCACCGATATGCAGGCGCAGTTCATCGCCCTGAATGCGGTAGCCGAAGGCACCGGCACCATCATCGAAACCGTGTTCGAAAACCGCTTCATGCACGTCTACGAGATGCTGCGCATGGGCGCCAGCATCCTGGTCGAAGGCAACACGGCCGTGGTTACCGGTGTCGACAAGCTCAAGGGCGCGCCGGTGATGGCCACCGACCTGCGTGCATCGGCGAGCCTGGTGCTGGCCGCGCTGGTGGCCGAGGGCGATACGCTGATCGACCGCATCTACCACATCGACCGTGGGTACGAGTGCATCGAAGAGAAGCTGCAACTGCTCGGCGCCAAGATCCGCCGCGTACCGGGCTAAGCCGCCGTTGTCGTAGGGCCGCTCCCTGTCGGAGCGGCCGCTTCCGTTCAAGGAAACCGTTTCATGCTGACCATCGCCCTGTCCAAAGGCCGCATTCTCGATGACACCCTGCCGTTGCTGGCCGCGGCGGGCATCGAGCCGACCGAGAACCCGGACAAGAGCCGCAAGCTGATCATCCCGACCACTCAGGATGACGTGCGCCTGCTGATCGTGCGTGCTACCGACGTGCCGACCTATGTCGAGCATGGCGCGGCCGACCTGGGTGTCGCCGGCAAGGACGTACTGATGGAATACGGCGGCCAGGGCATCTACGAGCCGCTGGATCTGCAGATCGCCAAGTGCAAGCTGATGACGGCTGGCAAGGTCGGTGCGCCGGAGCCGAAAGGGCGCCTGCGCGTGGCCACCAAGTTCGTCAACGTCGCCAAGCGCTACTACGCCGAGCAGGGCCGTCAGGTCGACATCATCAAACTGTACGGCTCGATGGAACTGGCGCCGCTGGTGGGCCTGGCTGACAAGATCATCGATGTGGTCGACACCGGCAACACCCTGCGTGCCAACGGCCTGGAACCGCAGGAGCTGATCGCCACCATCAGCTCGCGCCTGATCGTCAACAAGGCCTCGATGAAGATGCAGCATGCGCGCATCCAGTCCTTGATCGATACCCTGCGTGGCGCCATCGAGGCGCGACACCAAGGCTGATTCCTCACCGCGACGTCTGGTCGCGGCAGCCTATCCGTGTCATAGCCAAATTCTCAGGTGCCCGCACGGTGGGCTTGCTACTCTAGCGGCGCCTGAGATTTGCTATTACATGAGGCTTTGCCATGACCGCTCCCATTGCTGTTCGCCGACTCAACGCCGCTGACCAGGACTTCGCCCGACACCTGGATCATCTGCTGAGCTGGGAGAGTGTGTCCGACGATGGCGTCAACCAGCGCGTGCTGGAAATCATCCAGGCCGTGCGTGAGCGCGGCGATGCCGCCCTGGTCGAGTACACCCAGCGCTTCGATGGCCTGGAGGTCGCCAGCATGGCCGACCTGATCCTGCCGCGCGAGCGCCTGGAACTGGCGCTGACCCGCATCAGTCCCGAGCAGCGCCAGGCCCTTGAAGTCGCCGCCGAGCGCGTGCGCAGCTACCACGAGAAGCAGAAGCAGGATTCCTGGCGCTACACCGAAGCCGACGGCACCGTGCTGGGGCAGAAGGTCACTCCGCTGGATCGTGCTGGACTCTACGTGCCGGGCGGCAAAGCTTCCTATCCGTCTTCGGTGTTGATGAACGCCATCCCGGCCAAGGTCGCCGGCGTACCCGAGGTAGTGATGGTGGTGCCGACCCCGCGCGGCGAGATCAACGAACTGGTCCTGGCCGCTGCCGCCATCGCCGGTGTCGACCGCGTGTTCACCATTGGTGGCGCCCAGGCCGTGGCTGCGCTGGCCTATGGCACCGAGAGCGTGCCGCCAGTGGACAAGATCGTCGGCCCCGGCAACATCTATGTGGCCACCGCCAAGCGCCATGTGTTCGGCAAGGTCGGTATCGATATGATCGCTGGCCCGTCCGAAATCCTGGTTGTGTGCGATGGCCAGACCGATCCGGACTGGATCGCCATGGACCTGTTCTCCCAGGCCGAGCACGATGAGGACGCCCAGTCGATCTTGGTCAGCCCGGATGCTGACTTCCTCGATCGCGTCGCCGAGAGCATCGCCAAGTTGCTGCCGACCATGGAGCGTGCCGAGATCATCCGCACCTCGCTGGAAGGCCGTGGCGCCTTGATCCAGGTAGCGGACATGGCGCAGGCCATCATCGTTGCCAACCGCATCGCCCCCGAGCACCTGGAGCTGTCGGTGGCCGACCCGGAGGCCTGGTTGCCCGAGATTCGCCACGCCGGCGCGATCTTCATGGGCCGTTACACCGCAGAAGCCTTGGGCGATTACGTGGCCGGCCCGAACCACGTGCTGCCCACTTCCGGCACCGCGCGATTTTCCTCGCCGCTGGGGGTGTACGACTTCCAGAAGCGCTCGTCGATCATCTTCTGCTCGCCGGATGGCGCGTCGGAGCTGGGCAAGAGCGCTTCGGTGCTGGCCCGAGGCGAGTCGCTGACCGCGCATGCGCGCAGCGCCGAGTACCGCATCAAGCCATAGGCCAGTCCGAACCTGTAGGAGCCAGCTCGCTGGCGAGCCGTGCCTGAAAGCATCGCCGGCGAGCCGGCTCCTACATCAAGCAGATCGAACCATTTCGAGGAGAGAAGGGCAGATGAGCAAATTCTGGAGCCCCTTCGTCAAGGACCTGGTGCCTTACGTGCCGGGCGAGCAGCCCAAGCTGAGCAAGCTGGTCAAGCTCAATACCAACGAGAACCCCTACGGCCCCTCGCCCAGGGCCATCGCCGCCATGCAGGCCGAGGTCAATGACAACCTGCGCCTGTACCCGGACCCTAACAGCGACCGTCTGAAGCAGGCAGTGGCTGACTACTATGGTGTGAAGACCAGCCAGGTGTTCGTCGGCAACGGCTCCGACGAGGTGTTGGCGCACGCTTTTCATGGACTGTTCCAGCATGAAGCGCCGCTGCTATTCCCGGATATCAGCTACAGCTTCTATCCGGTCTATTGCGGCCTGTACGGTATCGATTACCAGCAGCTGGCGCTGGACGAGCAGTTCCAGATTCGCGTCGAGGACTATGCCCGGCCCAATGGCGGCATCATCTTCCCCAACCCCAATGCGCCGACCGGCTGCCTGCTGCCGCTCGAGGCCATCGAGTGTCTGCTGCAGAACAGCCCGGACAGCGTGGTGCTGGTAGACGAGGCGTATATCGACTTCGGCGGCCAGACGGCCATCGCTCTGGTCGACAAGTATCCGAACCTGCTGGTCACCCAGACCCTGTCCAAGTCGCGCTCTCTGGCGGGCTTGCGCGTAGGCATCGCGGTCGGTCATCCCGACCTGATCGAGGCGCTGGAGCGGATCAAGAACAGCTTCAACTCCTATCCGCTCGATCGCATGGCCATCGCGGGTGCTGCGGCGGCGTTCGAGGACCGCGCTTATTTCGAGAAAACCTGCCAGCAGGTGATCGAGAGCCGTGAGGTAGTTGTTGCCGGTCTACAGGGGCTGGGCTTCGAGGTGTTGCCTTCGGCGGCGAACTTCGTCTTCTCCCGTCATCCGGACAAGGATGCCGCGACTCTGGCAGCCGGGCTGCGCGAGCAGGGGGTGATCGTGCGTCACTTCAAGCAACAGCGCATCGCCCAGTTCCTGCGTATCACCATCGGTACCCCGGAGCAGAACAAGGCCCTGCTGGACGCCTTGCAAGGCCTTTGATCCAGGCGACTGTGAAGAGAGCCGGTGGCGCGTCAGCGTCACCGGCTTTTTTCATGGCACAGAGGGGGATTACTCGTGGTGCGGCTGGCCAAGGAAGGTCAGCGAGGTGAACAGGCCGCGGCTCTCGATATTCGGGTCGTTCTCCACCGGTACATAGACCGAGGCGCTGATGATGTTCAGTGCCTCGTTGCGCACCGTTACCTGGGCGCGGCCCTCGGCATCGGTTACCGCGCTGACCTGATGCGGTGCGCCGCGATAGTCGCCGACCAGCTCGACGCCTGCCATCGGCTTGCCGTCCACCAGCACGCGCACCGGCAGCGGCTTGCCGGGGCCGACCTTGAGCGGATCGACTTGCGGAACGATGACCAGTTTCAGCGGCTCGAGGTCGGGCAGCTTGGCGCCCTCGCTGTAGATCGCCAGGCTGTACTTGTAGGTGTGCAGCGACTGGGTCGAGTTCGTCACTTGGCTGCGGCCCTGGTTGATCCATTGGCCTTCCGGGGTCTTCGACCAGGCGCCATTGTCCAGGGCCACGCCGAGCACCGCGGGTTTCTTCAAGGGTTGCAGGCGGGCATGGTCAGACAGGCGTTCGACCGTCACCGGAATCATTCGACCTGCCGCGTCATAGGCCCAGGCGCCACTGATCTTCTCCGCCTTGAAGGCATCGTCCTCGGCGCCGTGGCCGTAGACGACTTCGATATTGCCGCGGCGCTCTTCGGTCCAGAGGCCGTGGGCGAGAGCGCTGCTGCTGGCGAACAGGCCGGCGAGAAGCAGGTAGGCAGGAATACGCATGTGAATCTCCGATTCAAAGGTTGAGGGTCAGGCTGACGCTGAGATTGCGAGGGTCGCCGGGCATTACCCAGACGTTGTTGAACGAGCGCTCGTAGTACTTGCGGTTGAACAGGTTGTTGAGGTTCAGGCCCAGGTTCAGGTCCTTGGTGGCTTGCCAGCGCGCCAGCAGATCGACCGTGGTATAGGCCGGCAGCTCGAAATCGCTGCCGGTCTGCCCGGAGCGATCGCCGACGTAGTTGACTGCGGCGCCGAGTTCCGAGCCCTGCAGCGAGCCACCCTGGAACTGGTAGACGCTCATCAAACTGGCGCTGTTGCGGGCGATGCCGAGTAGATCGCTGCCCTCGGGGATGCTGTTGTCCTTGGTCACCTCAGCGTCGATGTAGGCGTAGGCGCCAATCACCCGTAGGGCATCGGTTAGCTGGCCGCTCACCTGCAGGTCCAGGCCCTGGCTGCGGGCCTTGCCGGCGGCGATGCTGTCGCCCGGATTGTTAGGGTCGGCGGTCAGCACATTTTCCTTATCGATATGGAACAGCGCCACGGTGGCGCCGAGGCGGCTGTCGAGCAGGTCGAGCTTGAGGCCTGTTTCGTAGCCGAGGCCTTTCTCCGGTTTGAACACCTGCCCCTGGGCGCCGATGGTATTGGGCTTGAACGACATCGAGGCATTGGCGAACACGCCGACCTCTGGCGTCAGCTGATAGAGCACGCCCGCTCGCGGGGTGGCGACATCCTTGCTCTGCTCGTTGCTGACGCGGGTACTGCGGTTCAGTGCAGTCTGCTCGAAACGCTCCAGGCGCACACCGAGCAGGCCGCTCCAGCGCTCGTTGAAGCTGATCTGATCCTGCAGGTTGAGGGCGTAGCTTTCGGTGTGCTCGTGGAAGTCGTTGGGATTGACGATGGGGGGCTTGGGCTGACCATAGATCGGGTTATAGATGTCCTGGCCATAGCCCAGCCCGGTGACGCTTTGCGGATACTTCTGGCTGTTGCGGTAGTTCTCGTACTCCAGGCCCAGCAGCGTCTGGTGCTGCCAGCCGGCCAGCTCGAACTGCCCATGCAGCTGGGCCTGGGTGATGCTGTCATTCCATTCGAAGCTGCGCTCGCGATAGAAGCGCGTGACCTGGTCGCCAATCAGGCGCGACGGTTCGGAACTGTTGCCGTCCAGCGTGCCCTGGCTGTAATGGCTGGCCAGGCGCAGCTTCCAGGCATCGTTCAGATAATGCTCGAGGCTGACCTGCAGCAACTGGTTGTCGTTGCGGATCTTGCCGTCGTTGGGCTCGCCGAGAAAGGTCGAGCGCTTGACTGCGCCCATCTTGCCGTCGACGGCGGGAATGCCACGGTCGAACACCGAGTCGGTGCGGGAAAATTCGCTGTCGATCATCAGCAGGGTGTCTGGCGACAGCTGCCAGCTGAAGGTCGGGTTGACGATCTGCCGCTGGTTGCCGACGTGATTGCGAAAACTGCCGTTGTCTTCCACTGCCAGGTTGACCCGCGAAAGCAGGGTGCCGTCCTCGTTCAGCGGCGTGTTGACGTCGAGGCTGCTGCGGTAGCGATCCCAGCGTCCGGCGCTGGCCTTGAACTGGGTGAATGGCTCCAGTTGTGGGCGCTTGGTGACGATATTGACCAGCCCGCCGGGGTCGCCACGGCCGTAGAGGGCCGCCGCCGGCCCTTTGAGCACCTCCAGGCGCTCGATGGCCGATGCGTCCGGCGAGCTGTAGCTGCCGCGGTTGATGGCAAAACCATTGCGGTACAGCTCGCCGGTGGTGAACCCGCGCACGCTGTAGTTGAGGAAGGTCAGGCCGCCGAAGTTGTTCTGCCGCGAGACGCCGCCCGCGAAATCCAGGGCGCGGTCGATACGGCTACTGCCGAGATCGTCCAGCACCTGGGCGGGGACCACGCTGATGGCCTGGGGAATTTCGCTGATCGGCGTGTCGGTGCGGGTGGCGCTGGATGAGCGTTTGGCACGGTAGCCCTGCACCGGACCATCGGCTTGTTCGCTGGGGGCGCTGATGATGCTGTCAGCCAGTTGGGCCGGAGATTCGGCGGCAAGAGCGCAGGGTGTTAACAGGCTGCCGGCAAGCAAGGCGGTAGTGACGCGCAAGGGGGAAGTCTCCGGATGATTGTGGTTAATGTAATAACATTACAATAACCTCAATCGAGAAAAGTTCCCACTTGAAATTGCTCGCCGATCAGTTGCCGTTAACGGGAGGGCGAATACCTATCTCGGCGGTCAGCTGCAGCGGTTTGCCGTTGCGCAACACGTCGATGCGGATCTTGTCGCCTGGCTTGGTACGCGCAACCTGATTCATCGAACGGCGACCGTCGCTGGCCGGCTCACCATCGATACTGAGAATCAGGTCGCCAGGCTGCAGGCCGGCTTTCTGCGCCGGGCCGTCGCGATAGACACCGGCGACAACGATGCCGGGGCGGCCATCGAGGCCGAAGGACTCGGCCAGCTCTGGCGTCAGTGGTTGCACCTCGACACCGAGGTAGCCGCGAATCACCTGGCCGTGCTCGATGATCGCCTGCATCACTTCCATGGCCAGTTTCACCGGGATGGCGAAGCCGATGCCCTGCGAGCCGCCGGACTTGGAAAAGATCGCCGTGTTGATGCCCACCAGGTTGCCGTGCGCATCGACCAGCGCGCCGCCGGAGTTGCCCGGGTTGATCGCCGCATCGGTCTGGATGAAGTCTTCGTAGGTGTTGAGGCCCAGCTGGTTGCGCCCGGTGGCGCTGATGATACCCATGGTCACGGTCTGGCCGACGCCGAAAGGGTTGCCGATGGCCAGGGTCACATCGCCGATGCGAATGCTGTCGGAGCGCCCCAGGGTGATCGCCGGGAGATTGGGCAGGTCGATCTTCAATACGGCCAGGTCGGTTTCCGGGTCGCTGCCGATCACCCGTGCCAGGGTTTCGCGGCCGTCCTTGAGGGCGACGACGATCTGGTCGGCGCCGCTGACCACGTGATTGTTGGTCAGCAGATAGCCTTCACGGCTCAACAGTACTGCCGAGCCGAGGCTCGACTCCATGCGCTGCTGGCGTGGCAGGTTGTCGCCGAAGAAACGGCGGAAGGTCGGATCTTCGAACAGCGGATGAGCCGGTTTGCTCACCAGTTTGGTGGTGTACAGGTTGGCCACTGCTGGCGATGCGGTATCGACTGCCTCGGAGTAGGACACCGGGCCTCCCTGCAGGCGGCTGTAGAGCGGTGCCTGTACCAGCTGCACTTCCTGGCGGGGCAAGCCGACCCACTCCGGGTAGCGCTGGATCAGCAGCAGTGCGAACAACACACCGACCAGCAGGGGCCAACCGAGAAAACGCAGTGCCTGGGGCATCGAGACAATCCTGAGGGTTGCGGGGGCCAAATCCGGCCCTTAAGGTGGCGCATTATAGTGAGGCGCTCGCCAATTAGGCAGCGGCCCGCAACAGCTTGTGAGGAATCTTCATGGCCATTGCCCTGTCCACGCTAGTGGAAGAAGCTGACGCTTTTCTTAACGCGTCGCGTATCAATGATTACTGCCCCAATGGCCTGCAGGTCGAGGGTCGTCCGCAGGTCAGCCGCATCGTCAGCGGCGTCACCGCGAGTCAGGCGCTGATCGAAGCGGCCATCGACGCCGAGGCTGATGTGCTGCTGGTGCATCATGGCTATTTCTGGAAGGGCGAGAACCCCTGTGTCACCGGCATGAAACAGCGTCGCCTGAAAGCGCTGCTGACCAACGACATCAGCCTGCTGGCCTATCACCTGCCACTGGATGTGCACCCCGAGGTGGGCAACAACGTGCAGCTCGCACGGCAGTTAGGCATCGTCGTCGAGGGCCCGCTGGAGCCGGAGAATCCGCGCACCGTTGGTCTCGTTGGCTCGCTGGAAGAGCCAATGAGCGCGGCTGACTTCGCCCGGCACGTGCAGCAGACGTTGGGGCGTGAGCCGCTGCTGGTCGAGGGCGACGGGCTGATCCGGCGCGTCGGCTGGTGCACGGGTGGCGGGCAGGGCTATATCGACCAGGCGATTGCTGCCGGTGTCGACCTTTACCTGACCGGCGAAGCCTCCGAGCAGACTTTCCACAGCGCACGTGAGAATGGCGTGAGCTTCATCGCTGCCGGCCATCACGCCACCGAGCGCTACGGCGTGCAGGCGCTGGGGGATTATCTGGCGCGGCGTTTCGCCCTCGAACACCTGTTCATCGACTGCCCCAACCCGGTCTGAATCGCCCGTACGGACAGGCATAAAGCTAGAACGTTTCGATCTAACTGGCGCCCTGAGTATAAGCAGGTGCTGTGGTAGAGTGCGCGCTCGTCCACGGCCCGCCGGCCCCATAACAGCAATCCGTGAGTAGCCATGCTCGACAAGTTGACCCATCTGAAGCAGCTGGAGGCGGAAAGCATCCACATCATTCGTGAAGTGGCCGCCGAATTCGACAACCCGGTGATGCTCTATTCCATCGGCAAGGATTCAGCCGTGATGCTGCACCTGGCCCGCAAGGCATTCTTCCCTGGCAAGTTGCCGTTCCCGGTGCTGCACGTCGATACCCGCTGGAAGTTCCAGGAGATGTATCGCTTTCGCGAGAAGATGGTCAGTGAATATGGCCTGGAACTGCTGACCCACATCAACCCCGATGGTGTGGCGCAGGACATGAACCCCTTCACCTACGGTAGTGCCAAGCACACCGACGTGATGAAGACCGAAGGCCTCAAGCAGGCACTGGACAAGTACGGCTTCGACGCCGCCTTCGGTGGTGCGCGCCGCGACGAAGAGAAGTCGCGCGCCAAGGAGCGCGTGTATTCCTTCCGCGACAGCAAGCACCGCTGGGACCCGAAGAACCAGCGCCCGGAGCTGTGGAACGTGTACAACGGCAAGGTCAAGAAGGGCGAGTCCATCCGCGTCTTCCCGCTGTCGAACTGGACCGAGCTGGACATCTGGCAATACATCTACCTGGAGCAGATCCCAATCGTGCCGCTGTACTTCGCTGCCGAGCGCGAAGTGATCGAGAAGAATGGCACGCTGATCATGATCGACGACGAGCGCATCCTCGAGCACCTGTCCGATGAAGAGAAGGCGCGCATCACCAAGAAGATGGTGCGTTTCCGTACCCTCGGCTGCTACCCGCTGACCGGCGCGGTGGAGTCCACGGCGCTGACCCTGCCTGAAATCATCCAGGAGATGCTCCTGACCCGTACTTCCGAGCGCCAAGGCCGCGTGATCGATCACGATGCCGCCGGGTCGATGGAAGAAAAGAAACGTCAGGGCTATTTCTGAGGATCGCGCACCATGAGTCACCAATCCGATTTGATCGGCCAGGACATTCTCGCTTACCTGGCCCAGCACGAGCGCAAGGAACTGCTGCGCTTTCTTACCTGCGGCAACGTCGACGACGGCAAGAGCACGCTGATCGGCCGTCTGCTGCACGATTCCAAGATGATCTACGAGGATCACCTGGAAGCCATCACCAAGGATTCGAAGAAAGTCGGCACCACTGGCGATGACATCGATCTGGCACTGCTGGTCGACGGCCTGCAGGCAGAGCGCGAGCAGGGCATCACCATCGATGTGGCCTATCGCTATTTCTCCACCGCCAAGCGCAAGTTCATCATTGCCGACACCCCCGGCCATGAGCAGTACACGCGCAACATGGCCACTGGCGCTTCGACCTGCGACCTGGCGATCATCCTGATCGACGCCCGTTACGGTGTGCAGACCCAGACCAAGCGCCACAGCTTCATCGCCTCTCTGTTGGGCATCAAGCACATCGTCGTCGCCGTCAACAAGATGGACCTGAAGGACTTCGATCAGGGCGTGTTCGAGCAGATCAAGGCCGACTACCTGGCCTTCGCCGAGAAGATCAACCTGCGTCCGACCACGCTGGAGTTCGTGCCGATGTCGGCGCTCAAGGGCGACAACGTGGTCAACAGGTCCGAGCGCTCGCCCTGGTACACCGGCCAGTCGCTGATGGAGATTCTCGAGACCGTCGAAGTCGCTGGCGACCGCAACTTCGATGACCTGCGCTTCCCGGTGCAGTACGTCAACCGTCCGAACCTGAACTTCCGTGGCTTCGCCGGTACCCTCGCCAGCGGCGTCGTGCGCAAGGGCGACGAGGTCATGGCGCTGCCGTCGGGCAAGACCAGCAAGGTCAAGTCCATCGTCACCTTCGAGGGCGAGCTGGAGCACGCCGGCCCGGGCCAGGCGATCACCCTGACCCTGGAAGACGAGATCGACGTGTCGCGCGGCGACATGCTGGTGCATGCCGACAACCGTCCGCAGGTCACCGACAGCTTCGAGGCCATGCTGGTATGGATGGGCGAAGAGCCGATGCTGCCGGGCAAGAAGTACGACATCAAACGTGCGACCAGCTACGTGCCGGGCTCGATCCCGAGTATCGTGCATCGCGTCGACGTGAATACCCTGGAGCAGGGTGCGGCCAGCGAGTTGAGGCTCAACGAGATCGGCCGGGTCAAGGTGGCGCTGGATGCGCCGATCGCCCTGGATGGTTACGAGTACAACCGCACCACCGGTGCCTTCATCATCATCGATCGCCTGACCAACGGCACCGTCGGTGCCGGCATGATCATCGCCGACCCGGTCGCCCATGGCGGCGGTCAGCATGGTCGCCTGGCCCATGTGTCGACCGAGGAGCGTGCTTCGCGCTTCGGCCAGCAGCCGGCCACCGTGCTGTTCAGTGGCCTGTCTGGCGCGGGCAAGAGCACCCTGGCCTATGCCGTGGAGCGCAAGCTGTTCGACATGGGCCGTGCCGTGTACGTGCTTGATGGCCAGAACCTGCGCCATGACCTGAACAAGGGCCTGCCGCAGGATCGCGCCGGCCGCGCCGAGAACTGGCGCCGCGCCGCCCATGTGGCGCGTCAGTTCAACGAGGCCGGCATGATCGCCCTGGCCGCCTTTGTCGCTCCGGATGCCGAAGGTCGCGAGCAGGCCAAGGCGCTGATCGGTGCCGAACGCCTGGTTACCGTCTACGTCCAGGCCTCGCCGCAGATCTGCCGCGAGCGTGACCCGCAGGGGCTGTACGCCGCCGGCGGTGACAATATCCCGGGCGAAGGCTTCCCCTACGACGTGCCGCTGGATGCCGATCTGGTGATCGACACCCAGGCGCAGTCGGTCGAGGAGGGCGTCAAGGCGGTGCTGGATCTGCTGCGTAGCCGCGGCGCGATCTAAGATTCGCGATGCAGCATGATGAGCCCCGCTTATTAGCGGGGCTTTTTCATTCCCGGCCAGGCAAGGCGCCGACCGGTTGTAGGAGCGAGCGCTGCTCGCGAAGCTCTATGCCCTTGGTTTCGCGAGCGGCGCTCACTCCTGCAATGTTTGCCCAATAAAAAGCCCCGCAATCGCGGGGCTCGGTATTTCTGGCTGGCGGGTTACTTCTTCAGCCCGTAGCTCTCGTCGAGCATGCCGGGGCCGTCGCTTTTCGGCGCGTAGTCCTTGGGCATCTCGTGGTTCTTCGGCGGAGTCAGGCGCTCGCGCTTTTCGCCGGCGTCTGTGCTGTTCAGGGTGGCCAGCAGGCGCTGACGGGTCAGCTCATCCAGGGCCAGGCGGTTGGCGCCGTCGGACAGGTGCTCCTGCACGTCCTGGTAGCTCTGGGTGAGTTTCTTCACCAGGCTGGCGGTGGTGTTGAAGTGGGTCACCACTTCGTTCTGGTAGGCCTCGAAGCGTGCCTGCATTTCATCCATCTGCCGCTGCGTACGGCCCGGTGCAGCATTGGGGGCCAGGCGGGCGAGCAGAAAGCCCACGGCGATGCCGACCACCAGGGTCAGGGCGGGTATCAACCAGGCTGTAACGGTCTGTTCCACGAGTCCTTCCTCTCAAAACGGCTTTGCTTTACGTTAGCGGCTTGAGCCTGTGCTGTATACGTCCAGAACCTGCTCAGCGTCTTCTGCGCGTCGGCACTGCTGCGTTAAAAACAGGTTCGGAATGCTCATGTACAACAGTACACTCCGCTTCCTCTCCTGTTTTTGCCTTGCATTGCTCTAGCTCGTAAGACGCTGAACAGGTTCATTTGCTGCACAGGCAGTTTGCTAGACGAGTCGACCCGTTGCGGGGTCACGGAGTTCAGTGTTGCTCAGTCGCGAAACCCCTCTTTTCATTCAAGGCCCGGTGGGTCAACTCGAAGCCCTTCTGCTGGAAGTAGCGGACGCCCGAGGCGTGGCGCTGGTCTGTCATCCCAACCCGGTACAGGGCGGCACCATGCTCAACAAGGTGGTGAGCACCTTGCAGCGCACCGCGCGTGACTGTGGATATCACACATTGCGTTTCAATTATCGCGGTGTCGGCGCCAGTGCCGGCAGCCACGATATGGGTACCGGCGAGGTGGACGACGCCGAAGCGGTGGCTGCTTGGCTCAAGGAGGAGTACCCGAATCTGCCCATCACCTTGCTCGGCTTTTCTTTCGGCGGCTTCGTCGCCGCGGCGCTGGGTGCGCGCCTGGAAGCGCAAGGCCAGGTGCCGAGCAAGCTGTTCATGGTGGCGCCGGCGGTGCATCGCCTGACCGCCGAGACGCCGCCGGCCAGCCAGTGCCCGCTGGTGGTGATCCAGCCTGATGCCGACGAAGTGGTCGAGCCACAGGCCGTATATGACTGGTCGGCCAATCTCGGGCGTGCCCATGAGCTGCTGAAAGTGGCAGAATGCGGTCACTTTTTTCACGGCAAGCTGACGGATCTGAAGGATCTGCTGTTGCCTCGCCTGTAAGCCTTTCAGCCATTTCTAAGCGAACGTCATGACCACCCGTATCCTTACCGGTATCACCACCACCGGCACACCGCACCTGGGCAACTACGCTGGCGCCATCCGCCCGGCCATCGTTGCCAGTCGCGACCCGCAGATGGACTCCTTCTACTTCCTCGCCGACTACCACGCGCTGATCAAGTGCGATGATCCGGCGCGCATTCAGCGCTCGCGCCTGGAAATCGCAGCCACCTGGCTGGCGCTGGGCCTGGATACCGACAAGGCGACCTTCTACCGCCAGTCCGACATCCCCGAGATTCCCGAGCTGTGCTGGCTGCTCACCTGCGTCGCCGGCAAGGGCCTGCTCAACCGTGCCCACGCCTACAAGGCTTCGGTGGACAAGAACGTCGAACAGGGCGAAGACCCGGATGCCGGCGTGACCATGGGCCTGTTCAGCTATCCGGTGTTGATGGCGGCGGACATCCTGATGTTCAACGCGCAGAAGGTGCCGGTCGGTCGTGACCAGATCCAGCACGTGGAGATGGCGCGCGATATCGGCCAGCGCTTCAACCATCTGTTCGGCAAGGGCAAGGATCTGTTCGTGCTGCCCGAGGTGGTGATCGAGGAGGAAGTGGCCACGCTGCCTGGCCTCGACGGGCGTAAGATGAGCAAGAGCTACGACAACACCATCCCGCTGTTTGGCAGCGCCAAGCAGCTCAAGGACGCCGTGGCGCGCATCGTTACCGACTCCAGGCTGCCGGGTGAGCCCAAGGATGCCGAGGGTTCGCACCTGTTCACCCTGTACCAGGCCTTCGCCAGCCACGCGCAGCAGACCGAGTTCCGTGCCGAGCTGGAAGGTGGCCTGGCCTGGGGCGAGGCGAAGAATCGACTGTACCAGTTGCTCGAAGACACCCTGGGCGAGGCGCGTGAGCGCTACAACGCGCTGATCGCTCGGCCGGCCGACCTGGAAGACATTCTCCTCGCTGGTGCAGCCAAGGCACGCAAGATCGCCACGCCGTTCCTCGGCGAGTTACGCGAGGCCGTGGGCCTGCGCTCGTTCCGTGAACAGGTGCAGGTTGCTACTGGCGAGAAGAAGAAAGCCGCCAAGAGCGCGCGCTTCGTCAGCTTCCGCGATGAAGACGGTAGCTTCCGCTTCCGTCTGCTGGATGCCGATGGCGAGCAACTGCTGTTGTCGAAATCCTTCGCCGATGGCAAGTCGGCCGGCATGATCAACAAGCGCCTGCAATCCGGCGAGCCGCTGGATGTGCGCGCCGAAGGCCAGGTGTTCTCGGTCTGGGTCGACGGTGAAAGCGTGGCGAGCAGCCCAGAGTTCGCCGATGGCCAGGCGCTGGAAGATGCCATCACCCGTCTGCGTGAGGCGCTGGCGCCGCAGGAATGAAGTAGCCCGGATGCAATCCGGGGCGAGTATCGCCAGTATCCCCCGGATTGCATCCGGGCTACGGCCATGATTGCCAATCAACGGGGGCGTCGCTAAAGTGACGCCCCCGTTTTTACTTGCCGGCCGAGAGCCTGTTGAAAGGCTCGCGAGCTAGAGGCATGCAAGGCAGAGACAGGCGAGGAAGCAGAGTGTACTGGTGTACATGAGCATTCCGAGCCTGTTTCTAACGCAGCAGGCCCGACGCGCAGCAGACTTTGAACAGGCTCTAACGAATCATGACTCCTCTCGAGCGTTATCAGGCCGATCTCAAGCGGCCCGACTTCTTCCATGATGCGGCCCAGGAAAATGCCGTCCGCCATCTGCAGCGTCTGTACGACGATCTGATCGCGCGTGACCAGGGCAAATCCGGGCTGATGGGCAAGCTGTTCGGCAAGAAGCCGCAGGGGCCGGTCAAGGGCCTGTATTTCTGGGGTGGTGTCGGGCGCGGCAAGACCTACCTGGTCGACACTTTCTTCGATGCGCTGCCGTTCGAGCAGAAGATGCGCACCCACTTCCACCGCTTCATGAAGCGCGTGCACGAGGAAATGAAGACCCTCAAGGGTGAGAAGAACCCGCTGACCATCATCGGCAAGCGCTTCGCCGACGAGGCGCGGGTGATCTGCTTCGATGAGTTCTTCGTCAGCGATATCACCGATGCCATGATTCTCGCCACGCTGATGGAAGAGCTGTTCAAGAACGGCGTTTCCCTGGTGGCCACTTCCAACATCGTGCCGGACGGCCTGTACAAGGATGGTCTGCAGCGCGCGCGCTTCCTGCCGGCCATCGCCCTGCTCAAGGAGCACACCGATATCGTCAACGTCGACAGCGGCGTCGACTATCGCCTGCGCGCGCTGGAGCAGGCCGAGCTGTTCCACTTCCCGCTTGGCCAGGCAGCTGAAGACAGCCTGCGCAAGAGCTTCCAGAGCCTGCTGCCGGACTGCACCCATATGGTGGAGAACGAGGCGCTGATGATCGAGAACCGCGCGATTCACGCCGTGCGGGTATGCGAGGACGTGGCCTGGTTCGAGTTCCGCGAGCTGTGCGACGGCCCGCGCAGCCAGAACGACTACATCGAGCTGGGCAAGATCTTCCATGCGGTGATCCTGGCCAATGTCGAGCAGATGAGCGTGGCCAAGGACGACATGGCACGCCGCTTCATCAACCTGGTGGACGAGTTCTACGACCGCAACGTCAAGCTGATCATCTCTGCCGAGGTGGAGCTCAAGGACCTCTATACCGGCGGCCGCCTGAGCTTCGAGTTCCAGCGCACGCTGAGCCGTCTGCTGGAAATGCAGTCGCACGAGTTCCTTTCGCGCCCACACCGGCCCTGAAAACCAGCGCCCGCCCTGTCCGGGGCGGGTGCTGTGCGATCACTGTGGCAGCCAGCTACGCCACAGCTCCAGCGTCTGCGCACCGTGCTCGACGATCAGTTCACCGCCATAGGTGACGATCAGCAGCGCCACGATCATCACCGTCATCGGCAGGATCCAGCGCTCATAGCGGTAGTAGAAACCCTTGTCGCGCACCTCCTCGTTGGCGGCGGCGATTTCCGCCTCGCCCACCACCTGTCTGGCCAGCAGGTGGTTCAGCGCCACGGGCGGGGACAGGTAGGCCAGTTCCATGGCGGTCAGGGCGATCATCCAGAAATGCACTGGGTGAATGCCGTTGGCATAGGCGATCGGCGCAATGGTGGCCGATACCAGGATCACCACGCCAAAGGCGTCCATCACCATGCCGATCAGGAACAGCACCACCATCAAGGCGGTCAGTGCCAGCCAGATGCTCTGGAAGTCCTGCGGGATCAGCTCCATGAGACCGGAGCGTTCGATCACTCCGCCTGTGGATACCGACAAGGCCATCAGCAGAGTCAGTGCGCCGATATGGCCGACGGTGTCGTAAGTGGCGGCGCCCACGGCCTGGGTGAAGTTGCGCTGGCTGTTGCCTTGATCGTTCTCGAGGGGGCGGGCGCTCGGAGCTTCCACCAGTGACTCGCCGCGCAGCTTGTCGAGGATCAACACCACCAGCAGGATGACCGGCAGCATCACCGGTGCGGTGAACTCGTTCAGGCGGGTGTCGAGCAGGTAGCTGTAGACCCAGACCACCCCGATGGCGATGAGAATGTAGGGTGCCACCGGCACCACAGCGCGGGCCATGGCGGGTATGGCGTCACGTGGGTGGGCGATGTTGATTGGTTGCTGGCGCAGCACTTGCGAGGCGATGAAGAACAGCGACGAGGTCAGGACGAAAACGGCGATCCCCCAGTTGTACAGTTCGGCCGTGGTCACCTGCTTGTTCAGTGCTGCGACCACCACGATCAGCAGGCAGGGGCGCAGTACCACGCCGAGCGAGCCGGACATCGCCGAGACGGCCAGGGCGAATTGACGGCGGCCCCCGGAGAGCAGCACTTCGCGGTAGATGATGGCCCCGGCGGCGATGACAAAGATGCCCGAGGCGCCCGTGTAGGCGGTCGGCACGGCGGCGCCGATCAGCAGGATCCAGGTCAGCAGCTCCGGCGACAGACGCCAGGGGCGGACCAGATCGAGGAAGCGGTCGACCACATTGGTCTGCTTGAGCAGCATGCCGGCCCAGATGAACAGGGCCAGGTTGAGGAAGATGCCCGACAGCTCGACGAGCTGGCCCAGGTAGATGGCGATGCCGCCATAGTGACCCTGCAGCGAGAACGAGGTGAAGGAGCTGATCGCCATGATGGCGTAGAGCGGTGTGGCGAGCAGTGCCAGCCCCAGGTTGCCGCCAGGTTTGGCGTCTGCCGGTGGTTTCAGCAGGTGGTAGGCGCTGATCAGGCACAGGCAACTGAACAGCGCGATCCACAAGCCATTGAGATAGGGCCTGCTCAGTGGCAGGTCGGCGTTGAGCAGGGTATGCAGGTAATGGCTGCAGGAAAACACCAGCAAGGCGTTGGCGATGACCATACCGGCAGCCGAGACGCGATGATCGAGCCGGGTCTTGGCGGGGCGCAGCGAGATGTGATGACGGCGCAGGGTGGTGGTGACGCCGGCGATGCTTATGAGCAGCAACAGGAGCAGGGCGCGGTTGTCGGTGCCGAAGCGGAAGATGCCGAAGAACGAGGTCTCCAGGCTGCGGAACAGTTTTAGTTCAGGCGTCATGTGCGCGACGACGGCCGCGTGAAGCGTATGCCGCTGCGCGCAGAGTTGAGCAGCACGCTCCAGGGCGCTGCGCTGCGCTTGCGGATCGACCTCGGCAGCATCGAACAGGTCGTCGATATCGCTGCTGGCCTGGGCCGGTTGCCTGGCCAGCAGAGCATCGATGTCGGGGGTGGGGTCGCAGGTCGGGGTGACCGGGTCGGCGCGCAGCATGAAGTACTGCACGCCGGCAGCCGGATCACCGAACAGGCGCTCGCCCATGCGCAGAAGTTGGCCATGGAGCATTTCCCCGGTGCCGATGACCAGGGTGAGGGTCAGCAGAAGGAAGACCGGCAGGGTGGCAAGCCATCGGCCAAACAGAGGGCGTTTGAACGTCTGGGCTGGTGCAGGCTGATCAGCGCTGGTCATGGTCGAGGCAATAGGCATGGCAGGCTCTACGGTCAGGGCGGAGGCCGGGGGGCGTGCACGCTCCCCGTTTCGTTATTGTTATTCGAGGCTCTGGGCGCACTCGGCATCGGCTGAGTCGATCTGGCAGCGCACGCGCTTCATCACCGCCATCATGCGTTTGTCATAGATGCCTTCCTCGGTCAGCGAAATGCGCGCCTCACGCAGCATCACGGTGTACTTCTCCATGTCCTCGGGCGGAATGTCGATCCAGTAGTGTTTGTCGATCTCGCTTTCCGATTGCGTGATGATGTCCATGGCGCGGCTGTACTGGCTGAGGGCGAACTCGCGTGATTGCTGCCCGAAGCCTTCGGGGAATCGCTCAGGACGGATGACCAGTTGGTAGGTCAGTTGCAGCACCGGGAAGCGCGCCACGCCGCCGCGTTCACCCATGCCCTTCTGCAGTTCCAGCGGTTTGTAGGCCGCCGCCGGCGCGCCGACCACATCCACCGAGCCGTTATTGAATTTGCCGGCGAAGTTGGTGACATCGGAGGCGACTGGCTGGGCGCCGATGCGTTGCACCATCTTTGCCTGTGCATTGTCGTAGTCCATGATCGCGAACTTCTTGCCCGACAGCTTGCTGATGTTGTCGATGGTGCGGTCGTTGACGAATAGGTAGGCCGCGCCCATGGGCACGATGCCTGCCACTTCGTAGGGGCCGCTGGTCATGAACTTGCTGGCCCGGGGCGAGCTCAGGGTGGTGATCACCGTTTCCAGGGCCTGGTAGCTGGGCAGGGCGCCCAGTGCTTCCAGGCTGCCGGTAAAACCGTTGAACTGACGGGCGCGCAAGCCCATGATCATCACGCCATCGCATTGCCCGGCCTTGAAGTCTTCTGCGGCGATTTTCTCGTCGGTGTAGGGCTTGAGCTCGAGGCTGGCACCGAAATTGTTGGCAGCCAGTTGGTAGTCTTTCATCAGGCTGTAGATGTCGCCCTGGGCGCCAAGGATGTCGAACACGCAGATCCTCTGGGCGAAGGCCTGGGGGGCGGCGCCCAGTGCCAGGCAGAGCAGAGCAGTGGTGGCTAGGTTGGAACACTTCATGGCGGATACTCCGGGTCATGTCGCTGAGGCGGGAAGGCTTGTGACGAGCTGACTAGAGCAGGTCGTCGATCTCGATGGCGGTATCGACCGGCTGCTGCTTCTCGTCCCAGAAACGCAGCAGGCCACCGATTGGCGTGCGTGTGCCGGCATTGGTCGTCCAGTAGCGATCGGCATTGTTCATGACGGTGCTGCTGCTGATGGCATCGACCTGGGCATACGACTCGTTGAGGGTGAAGCTGCTGTTCGCCGCCTGGGTCGAGCCGAAGGCCCTCAGCGCGCTGCGCAGGTGCTGCTCATCGTTCTTCGCCGTGGCGGAGATCACGTAGAGGGCGTGGGCCAGGCGTACGCCGCGACGCTCACCGATCTGTCGCGACTGCTCGAGTACCTGCCAGGGGTTCTGCCCCTCACCGCTGCCCGGCAGCATGTTCCAGACCAGGGCGCGCGCCGCCATCGGGGCACCCCACCACTTCTCGTTGTCCAGGCAGGTCATGGCACGCTCGGTCTTGGCCGCGATGTCCTTGGGCACGCCGACGGCGTTCTGCGAGTTGATGTCGTTCTGAATGGCTTGCAGGCCCTGGATCAGGCCCAGCAGGTAGATCAGTTCGTCGATGTCCTGGTCGAAAGTCGGGCAGCTGTCGCCGATGCGGATGTCGAAGCGCTGCTCGTAGTAGTTGGCGAAGTTCCGGTACGACTGGTATTGGCGGCGTGCTGCCAGCTCGGCATAGCGCTTCTGGGTGATGCGTGCATCCTGTGCCTCTTCGACCTGCTTGCTGCGTGAGGCGCGCAGGTAGCGCAGCTCCTGCTCGAAGGCGGTCTGCTCGGCACAGGTAGCGGCGGTGAGGTAGAGCAGGGTCAGCAACTGCTGGTTGTCGGCACCCATGCCGCTGGTGGACTGGATGAGGGGGGCGACGGACGCGCCGGAATAACAGGCCATGTCGGCGTCATGGCTTTCGAGCATGGGGCCGACCAGGTTGTTTTCCATGAAACGCAGCGATTGGTTGGCGCCGAAGCGTTTGATCGGGGTGCAGGCTGTCAGTAGCACCAGCGATGCAATGGCGCACAGGCGCAGCGCACGAGAGATTCCCATGGCGTTCTCCATCGTTATTGTTGTTGTAGAGGCGCATCCAGCGCACGGTCTTGCGTGTCTGCCACGCGTAGGCGGGCCGACCACGTAAGCACTCTACTGGCAGCGGGTTGGGCTGATACCCAATCTTCTGGTGGGTGTGGCGGGTTGGTAGACAGATCGTCTAGTGCAAGGCGTTACCGAATCGCCGCAGGCGCGGCGAACGGCGCCTGCGCGATTTCACTGGGGCTGCTGCTGGAACTGACGGCGGTAGTGGTTGGGGGACAGCCCCGTGTGCTGGCGGAACAGGCGTGCGAAGAAGCTGGCATCGTCGTAGCCGATCTCGTAGCTGACGGTCTTGATGCTCTTGCGGGTGGAGGACAGCAGGCTCTTGGCGGTTTCGATGCGCAGGCGCTGCAGGTAGTGCAGGGGCTTGTCGCCGGTGGCGCTCTGGAAGCGACGCATGAAATTGCGGATGCTCATGCCGTGCTCGCGGGCCACGTCCTCGAAACGGAACTTGTCGGCATAGTGCTCCTCCAGCCAATGCTGGATCTGCAGCACGGTGACGTCCTGGTGCAGTTTCTGCCCGCCGAAGCCGATGCGCCCCGGCGTATAGCTGCGCTGTACCTCGTAGAGAATGTCGCGTGCCACGCCCTGGGCCACGCCGGCGCCGCAATAACGCTCGATCAGATAGATATAGAGGTCGCAGGCCGAGGTGACGCCGCCTGCGCAGTACAGGTTGTCGGCATCGGACAGGTGCTTGTCCTGATTGAGCAACACCTTGGGGAAGCGCTCGGCAAACTCGCGGAAGAAGCGCCAGTAAGTGGTCGCCTCCTTGCCGTCTAGCAGTCCCGCTTCGGCCATCCAGAACACCCCGCTGGCCTCGCCGCAGATCGCCGTACCGCTGGCATGTTGGCGTTTGAGCCAGTCCAGTACCTGTGGATAACGACGACTGAGTGCGTCGAAATCGTCCCAGAAGGCAGGCAGGATGATCACGTCGCAGCTGTCCAGACCGCCGTCTACCGGCACCTTGACCTTGCTGAAGCTGTTCACGGGCAGTCCATCCGGGCTGACCAGATGGATGTCGAACGGTGGCTCAAAGCCCAGGCCCTGCTGCTTGGCATAGCGAATGCCAGCCATGTGGAAGAAGTCCTTGGCTTGCATCAGGGTGGAGGCGAAGACGCCGTCGGTGGCGAGAATGCTGACACGGCGCAACGCCGTGCGCGGCTCTGGAATAACCATAAGTATTTATTCTTGTTCAAGGCTAAGTGGTCATGTAGCGGCTGGATCGTCTTATTTTTTGGCGCTTGTGTCCAGTGCGACCAAGCGTTTGCTTGGCTAAAGTCGAGGCCATGCTTTTCCTCCCGCCCCAGACACAGGTAGCGCCATGATTCCCAGAACTCTATTCAGCTCCGACCATGAACTGTTTCGCGACAGCGTGCGCAAGTTTCTCGAGCAGGAAGCCGTGCCTTATCACCATCAGTGGGAAAAGGACGGGCATATCGACCGCGCGCTATGGAACAAGGCAGGCGAGGCGGGAATGTTGTGTTCGCATATCCCCGAAGAGTACGGCGGCATGGCGGCCGACTTTCTCTACAGCACCGTGGTGATCGAAGAGATCGGGCGCCTGGGGCTGACCGGTATCGGTTTCTCGCTGCATTCGGACATCGTCGCGCCCTACATCCTGCATTACGGCAGCGAGGCGCAGAAGCAGCACTACCTGCCCAAGCTGGTCAGCGGTGAAATGGTCACGGCCATTGCCATGACCGAGCCGGGCGCCGGCTCCGACCTGCAGGGCGTGAAGACCACCGCCGTGCTCGATGGTGACGAATACGTCATCAACGGCTCGAAGACCTTCATTACCAATGGCTGGCTGGCCGATCTGGTTATCGTCGTAGCCAAGACCGACCCCAAGGCGGGGGCCAAGGGCACCAGCCTGTTCCTGGTAGAAGCCAGCACGCCGGGCTTCTCCAAGGGCAAGCGCCTGGAGAAAGTGGGCATGAAGGCGCAGGACACCTCCGAGCTGTTCTTCCAGGACGTGCGCGTACCCAAGGAGAATCTGCTGGGTCAGCCGGGCATGGGCTTCGCTTATCTGATGCAGGAATTGCCGCAGGAGCGCCTGACCGTCGGCATCGGTGCCCTGGCTTCGGCGGAGGCCGCGCTGCAGTGGACGTTGGATTACACCCGTGAGCGCAAGGCGTTCGGCAAGGCCGTGGCGGACTTCCAGAACACCCGCTTCAAGCTCGCCGAGATGGCGACGGAGATTCAGGTCGGTCGGGTGTTCATCGACCGCTGTCTGGAGCTGCACCTGCAAGGCAAGCTCGATGTGCCGACGGCGGCGATGCTCAAGTACTGGACCACCGATTTGCAGTGCAAGGTGCTCGACGAGTGCGTGCAGCTGCACGGCGGCTACGGCTACATGTGGGAATATCCGGTGGCGCGCGCCTGGGCCGATGCGCGGGTGCAGCGCATCTACGCCGGTACCAACGAGATCATGAAGGAGATCATTTCCCGCTCGCTGGTGTAATTCGCGGGGCGAACTCAGGCGTCGCCCTGCGGCTCCAAGGCAGAAATGTCTGGAGAGCTTCATGACCCGATTGAGCGATCTGGCTGCATCCCCGTTCGCGGACTGGGATGGCAGCCCGGCGGCTGCCCGTGAGTTGCAGACGCAACTGGCCCGGCAAGTGCGACTGGAAGACGATTATCCGCCGCTACGTCACCTGGCGGGCGTGGATGTCGGCTTCGAGGAGGGCGGCGCCATCACTCGCGCTGCCGCGCTGCTATTGGACGCCGATACTCTGGAACCGCTGGCCGAATGCGTGGCGCGCATCCCCACCAGCATGCCCTACGTGCCAGGGCTGCTGTCCTTTCGCGAACTGCCGGCCTTGCTTCGAGCATTGGCTGGCCTGCCAGACGAACCTGATCTGATCTTCGTCGACGGCCATGGCATCGCCCACCCGCGCGGCCTGGGCATCGCCGCGCATTTGGGTGTGGTCAGCGGCTTGCCGACCATTGGTGTGGCCAAGAAGATTCTCACGGGGCATCACGCCGAGCTGGCCGAGGCGCGCGGGGCTCGTGTCGAGCTGCTGAACAGGATGGGCGAACAAATTGGCTGGGTGCTGCGCAGCAAGGACCGCGTGCGGCCGCTGATCATCTCGCCGGGCAACCGGGTCAGCCTCGAGCGTGCCCCGGAGCTGGTCATGGCCTGTGTCAGGCGCCACCGCCTGCCCGAACCGACTCGCCTGGCTGATCGCCTGGCTTCGCGACGCGATGCCAGGCGCGATCAGCCTTCTCTCTTTTAAGGTGCGGGGTTGGGTTGCGCCTTGTGGATCGCTTCGATAGCCGCGAGCACTTCTTCGGAGAGCTTCAGCTCGGCACTGGCCAGGTTGCTATCCAGTTGCGCCAGGCTGGTGGCGCCGATGATGTTGCTAGTCACGAAGGGCTGCGCGGTGACGAAGGCCAGGGCCATCTGCGCAGGGTCCAGGCCGTGCTCGCGGGCCAGAGCCACGTAACGTGAGCAGGCCGCTTCCGACTGCGGGTTGGTGTAGCGGGCGAAGCGGCTGAACAGGCTGATGCGTGCGCCAGCCGGACGGGCACCACCTTCGTATTTGCCGCTGAGCATGCCGAAGGCCAGCGGTGAGTAGGCCAGCAGGCCGCACTGCTCGCGAATCGCCACTTCCGCCAGACCCACTTCGAAGCTGCGGTTGAGCAGGTTGTAAGGGTTCTGGATCGACACTGCGCGCGGCCAGCCACGGCTTTCGGCCAACTGCAGGAATTTCATGGTGCCCCACGGGGTTTCGTTGGACAGGCCGATATGGCGGATCTTGCCGGCCTTGACCTGCTCGTCGAGCACTTCCAGGGTTTCTTCCAGCGGCGTGAACTCAACGTCCTTGTGCTTGTAGTCGAGCTGGCCGAAGAAGTTGGTCGGGCGCTCGGGCCAGTGCAGTTGGTACAGGTCGATCCAGTCGGTTTGCAGGCGCTTGAGGCTGGCATCCAGGGCGCCGACGATGTGCTGGCGATTGAATTTCAGCTGGCCGTCGCGGATATGGCTGATGCCGTTGCCGGGGCCGGCGATCTTGCTGGCCAGAATCCAGTCAGCGCGGTCGCCGCGCTGCTTGAAATAGTTGCCGATGATCTGCTCGGTCTTGCTGTAGGTTTCGGCGCGCGGCGGCACCGGGTACATCTCGGCGGTATCGATGAAGTTGATGCCGCTGGCCTTGGCTCGTTCGATCTGAGCATGGCCTTCGCTCTCGCTGTTCTGCTCGCCCCAGGTCATGGTGCCCAGGCACAGTGCGCTGACATCGAGATCGGTTCGGCCCAGCTTGCGGTATTCCATGGAGTACTCCTTTGGCAAAAGAGTCATACAAGCAGGTTGAAATTTTTTTCGCAATCAGGATAATTCGGCACCTCTTTCTGCGGTGGAAGTGATGCGCCGCCTGCCGAAGAATCTTGCCGTATTGTGGACGCGCTGACCCGAGCCCCCGATAGCGTCCGTATGCGGCTGCCTTTGACTTGTCAAAGTACGCACTATCCAGTAAGATCCGCCGTCTATTTTTGCTGGGCGGCCCCTGAGGCTATAAAGAATGAAAACTTTTACTGCTAAACCGGAAACAGTAAAACGCGACTGGTTCGTCGTTGATGCTGCTGGCAAGACCCTGGGTCGTCTGGCCACCGAAATCGCGAGCCGTCTGCGTGGCAAGCACAAGCCTGAGTACACCCCGCACGTTGATACCGGCGACTACATCGTCGTGATCAATGCCGAGCAGGTGCGTGTAACTGGTGCCAAAGCCAGCGACAAGAAGTACTACTCCCACTCCGGTTTCCCGGGCGGCATCAAAGAGATCAACTTCGAGAAGCTGATCGCTCGTGCTCCTGAGCGCGTGATCGAGACTGCGGTCAAAGGCATGCTGCCGAAGAACCCGCTGGGTCGCGACATGTACCGTAAGCTGAAGGTGTACAAGGGTGCAGTTCACCCGCACACTGCTCAGCAGCCCCAAGAACTGAAGATTTAACGGAATAGTTCATTATGTCGGCGACTCAAAACTACGGCACTGGCCGTCGCAAGACCGCAACCGCGCGCGTTTTCCTGCGTCCGGGTACTGGTAACATCTCGATCAACAATCGCACCCTGGATACCTTCTTTGGTCGCGAAACTGCTCGCATGGTCGTGCGTCAGCCGCTGGAGCTGACCGAGACCGTCGAGAAGTTCGACATCTTCGTCACCGTTGCTGGTGGTGGTGTCAGTGGTCAAGCTGGTGCCATCCGTCATGGCATCACCCGCGCTCTGATCGAGTACGACGAAACCCTGCGCAGCCCGCTGCGTAAAGCTGGTTACGTCACTCGCGACGCCCGTGAAGTCGAGCGTAAGAAAGTCGGTCTGCGTAAAGCGCGTAAGCGTCCGCAGTACTCGAAGCGTTAATCGCGACTACGCTTCCAAAAGCGCCCAGTTTCCTTACGGAGCTGGGCGTTTTTTATGGGCGTGGCAAAGTGCTGCGACAACGTGCCGCAGACGCGCAAGCCGCACGCGTCAAGGCTTTCGCCAGTCTCTTCGGGGGTAATTACCTTGTCAGAAAAGGGGCTTTTCTTTACCATTTGGCGAATTTTTTGCGCGGCCCGATTTTTACTTAGTAGAGGCCTGAACAACAGGCCACAAAGCTGATGGGAGACGACTGAATGAGCAATGACGGCGTGAATGCAGGCCGGCGTCGCTTCCTGGTTGCAGCCACCTCCGTGGTGGGTGCAGCAGGAGCGGTAGGTGCTGCGACTCCGTTCGTGGGGTCATGGTTCCCCAGTGCCAAGGCCAAGGCGGCCGGTGCACCGGTGAAGGTGAACGTCAGCAAGATCGAGGCAGGTCAGCAGATGGTTGCTGAGTGGCGCGGTCAGCCGGTGTTCATCGTGCGCCGTACCGAGGAGATCCTGGCCAATCTGACCAAGATCGAAGGCAGCGTCGCCGATCCCGAGTCCGCTGCCTCCGTGCAGCCGGAGTACGTGGACAAGAAAACCCGCTCGATCAAACCAGAGCTGCTGATTCTGGTAGGCCTGTGCACCCACCTGGGTTGTGCGCCGTCCTTCCGCCCGGAAGTAGCCCCGGCAGACTTGGGCCCGGATTGGGTGGGTGGTTATTTCTGCCCTTGCCACGGTTCGCGTTACGACCTCGCCGGTCGCGTGTACAAGGCGCAGCCTGCACCGCTGAACCTGCCAGTGCCGCCGCACACCTACGAAACGGATGATGTGATCATCATCGGTGTGGACCAGGAGAACGCGTGATGAGCAAATTCATGGAATGGGTGGATGCGCGCTTCCCCGCCACCAAGATGTGGGAAGACCATCTCTCCAAGTATTACGCCCCGAAGAACTTCAACTTCTTCTATTTCTTCGGCTCGCTGGCTCTGCTGGTGCTGGTCAACCAGATCGTTACCGGTATCTGGCTGACCATGAGCTTCGAACCTTCGGCTGAAGGCGCGTTCGCCTCCGTCGAATACATCATGCGTGACGTCGAGTACGGCTGGATCCTGCGCTACCTGCACTCCACCGGCGCCTCGGCGTTCTTCGTGGTGGTCTACCTGCACATGTTCCGCGGTCTGCTCTACGGCTCCTACCAGAAGCCGCGCGAGCTGGTGTGGATCTTCGGCATGCTGATCTACCTGGTGCTGATGGCCGAGGCCTTCATGGGCTACCTGCTGCCCTGGGGCCAGATGTCCTACTGGGGCGCCCAGGTGATCATCTCGCTGTTCGGTGCCATTCCGGTCATCGGCGACGACCTGACCCAGTGGATCCGTGGTGACTACCTGATCTCCGGCATCACCCTGAACCGCTTCTTCGCCCTGCACGTGATCGCACTGCCGATCGTTCTGCTTGGCCTGGTCGTACTGCACATCCTGGCGTTGCACGAAGTCGGTTCGAACAACCCGGATGGCGTCGACATCAAGAAGCTCAAGGACGAGAACGGTGTGCCGCTCGATGGCATCGCCTTCCATCCTTACTACACCGTGAAAGATATCGTCGGCGTAGTGGTGTTCCTGTTCGTGTTCTGCTTCGTGGTGTTCTTCTTCCCGGAAATGGGCGGTTACTTCCTCGAGAAGCCCAACTTCGAAGCGGCGAACCCGTTCAAGACCCCTGAGCACATCGCCCCGGTTTGGTACTTCACGCCGTTCTACGCGATTCTGCGTGCGGTGCCGGACAAGCTGCTCGGCGTCATCGCCATGGGTGCAGCCATCGCCGTTCTGTTCGTGCTGCCCTGGCTCGACCGTAGCCCGGTCAAATCCATGCGCTACAAGGGTTGGATGAGCAAGATCTGGCTGCTGGTGTTCTGCATCTCCTTCGTCATCCTCGGCGTGCTGGGCGTGCTGGCTCCGACTCCAGGTCGTACCCTGCTGTCGCAGGTGTGCACCTTCCTGTACTTCGCGTACTTCATCCTGATGCCGTTCTACACCAGGATGGAGAAGACCAAACCGGTTCCGGAAAGGGTGACTGGCTGATGAAAAAGCTCTTCGCTGCATTTGTTTTCGCTGCGCTGCCGGCTCTGGCCATGGGCGCTGCCAGTAACTATCCGCTGGACAAGGTGGACATCGATCTACGCGACCAGGCTGCTCTGCAGGACGGCGCGCGTACGTTCGCCAACTACTGCATGGGCTGCCATGCCGCCCAGTACCAGCGTTACGAGCGTGTTGCCGATGACCTCGGCATCCCGCACGAAATCATGCTCGACAATCTGGTGTTCAACGACGCCAAGATCGGTGACCACATGAAGATCGGCATGAAGCCGGACGACGCCAAAGCCTGGTTCGGTGCGGCGCCGCCTGATCTGACTCTGGTCGCTCGCGTGCGTGGCAACGACTGGCTGTACACCTACCTGCGTACCTTCTACGACGACCCATCCCGTCCGCTGGGCGCCAACAACAAGGTGTTTCCGAACGTGGGTATGCCCAACGTGCTGGTCAGTCTGCAGGGCAAGCAGGTGATCGGCTGCAAGCAGGTTCAGGTCGTCACTGATGGCAAGAAGCAGTTCGACCCGCTGACTGGCGCACCGATCACTCACGAAGCCTGCGATCAGCTGACCGTAGAGCCGAATACCGGCAAGCTGAGCGAGGCCGAGTTCGATGAGAAGATCAAGAACCTGGTGACCTTCCTGGCTTACTCGGCCAACCCGGTCAAGCTGAAGTCCCAGCGCATCGGCACCTATGTGCTGTTGTACCTGGCGTTCTTCTTCGTGTTCGCCTACCTGCTCAAGCGTGAGTACTGGAAGGACGTGCATTAAGTCGTTGCAGTTCTCTGCATACACCTGCGCGCCCTTATGGGCGCGCAGGTTTTTGTGCTCTGCCATTCCAAGTGGCCACCTTGCGGTGCCGTCACTTGCAACTTCAAGAATTGCCTTGGGCAATTCTTCGTGTTTCTGCAAAATCAAAAAAAGCGAGGAGGATCGCCATGGCGGTGACCAATAGGTTGACCTGCTACTCCGACCCCGCCGACCACTATTCCCATCGCGTGCGTCTGGTGCTCGCCGAGAAAGGTGTCAGCGTCGAGATCATCGATGTCGAGCAGGGCCGTTGTCCGCCCAAGCTTGCCGAGGTCAATCCCTACGGCAGTGTGCCAACGCTGGTCGATCGTGACCTGGCGCTGTACGAATCGTCCGTGGTGATGGAGTATCTGGACGAGCGCTACCCGCATCCACCGCTGCTGCCGGTCTATCCGGTTGCTCGCGCCAACAGTCGTCTGCTGATGCACCGTATCCAGCGTGACTGGTGCGTGCTGGTCGATCGTATTCTCGACAAGCGCAGCAAGGAGGCCGAGCGCCAACTGGCGCGCAAGGAGCTGCGCGAGAGCCTGACCGGTGTATCGCCGCTGTTCGCGGACAAGGCATTCTTCCTCAGTGACGAGCTGAGTCTGGTGGATTGCTGCCTGCTGCCCATTCTCTGGCGTTTGCCGGTTCTGGGTATCGAGTTGCCGCGTCCGGCCAAGCCGCTGCTCGACTATATGGAGCGTCAGTTCGTCCGTGAGGCCTTTCAGGCCAGTCTTTCTGCTGCCGAGCGCGCGATGCGCTGAGAAGGAGGAAACCATGAATTCCAGTCGCCCCTATCTGGTTCGCGCCCTCTACGAATGGATCGTCGATAACGATTGCACGCCACATTTGCTGGTCAGTGCCGAGTATCCGGGCGTGCAGGTGCCACCAGGCTTCGCCAGCGATGGCCAGATCGTGCTCAATGCTTCGCCCAGCGCCGTGCGACACCTGCATATGGACAATCAGGCGGTGAGCTTCGAAGGGCGCTTCGGTGGTGTTGCGCACAGCCTGTACATTCCGGCCGCGGCGATCCTGGCGATCTACGCGCGGGAGAACGGTCAAGGTATGGTCTTCGATATGGAGCCGTCGGTTGCGGGTGGTCCAGAAGAGCCAGAGCCGGATGATGATGGGCCTTCCGGCGGCGAGCCGTCGCGTCCCAGCGGCCGGCCAAGTCTGAAAGTGGTCAAGTGAGCAATGAAAAGGGCGCCCATGGGCGCCCTTGTCGTTTCTGCATTCGAATCAGTTGGTGTATTCGAACAGGCGCACAACCCGCTGCACACCCGATACGCTCTGTACCACGCGGGTAGCGGCGTTGGCTTCTTCGCGCGTGACCAGGCCGAGCATGTAGACGATGCCGTTCTCGGTCACGACCTTGACCCGTGCGCTCGGTACGCTGCTGTCGGCCAGCATCTGCGTCTTGATCTTGGTGGTCAGCAGCGAATCGTTGCTGCGTGCCAGCAGGGATGCAGGTTGCTGCACCTGCAGCTCGTTGTAGACCTTCTTCACGCCCTGTACGCCACGGGCGGTCTGAGCGGCGCGATCCTTGAGCTCGCTGCGCGGGGTTTGTCCGGCGAGCAGCACCACGCCGTTATAGCTGGTGACCACGATGCGCGAGGTCGGGCTGGACAGGTCGGCGTGTGCATTGCTGATGCGCGACGCGACCTCCGGACCCAGGAACTGGTCATCGATCTTGTTGCCGATGCTGCGGCTGCCACAGCCTGCCAGGGTCAGGGTAACGGCCAGGGCGGCCAGAATCAGGGCGGAACGCTTCATTCTTCACTCCCAAACAATTGACTGTCGATCAGGTCGCAGAGGCAGTGGATAGTCAGCAGATGGACTTCCTGAATGCGTGCGGTGACTTTGGCTGGAACGCGGATTTCGACGTCTTCCGGCAGCAGCAGCGAGGCCATGCCGCCGCCGTCGCGGCCGGTGAGGGCGACGACGGTCATCTCACGATCATGTGCAGCTTGAATGGCCTGGATGACATTCGCGGAGTTGCCGCTGGTGGAAATCGCCAACAGTACATCGCCCGGTTGGCCGAGTGCGCGGATCTGCTTGGAGAAGATCTCGTTGTAGCTGTAGTCGTTGGCGATGGAGGTAATGGTCGAGCTGTCGGTGGTCAGGGCGATGGCCGGCAGGCTGGGGCGCTCGCGCTCGAAACGGTTGAGCAGCTCGGAGGAGAAATGCTGGGCATCGCCGGCGGAGCCGCCGTTGCCGCAGGAAAGAATCTTGCCCTCGTTGAGCAGGGCCTGGACCATCACCAGGCTGGCGTGCTCGATGTATGGAGTCAGAACCTCCATGGCCTGCTGCTTGGTGTCAATGCTGGCTTGGAAGAGCTGGCGGATTCGGGATTGCATGTCCATCGGTTAAACCTTGAATTTACGGCCGTCAGGCATCGAAGGCGTTCTTGATCCAGTCGAGGCGAGTGGCACCGTCGGTACTGATGGCGACCACGTCGAAGCGGCAGGGGTAGCGGGCCCAGCGTGAATGTTGCTGAAGGAAGAGTTCGGCGGCGATGACCAACTTGCCACGCTTGCGCGCATCGATGCTCTCCAGGGCGCCGCCCCAGGCGCTGTGGCGACGGGCGCGGACCTCGACGAATACTACTGTATCGCCGTCGAGCATGACCAGATCGAGCTCGCCACGCCGACAGCTCCAGTTCTGTTCGATCAGGCGCAGGCCGTTACGTTCCAGATGCTGGCGAGCCGCCTGTTCGGCGGCTCGCCCCAGATCGTTGTGTGCGCTCAATTGATGCTGTCAGGAAGGCGCTGAACCTGGCCGCCACGGAACTCGGCCCAGGGCAGCTGGCGCTCGATCCGCTGCGTGGCATTGAGGCTGAGGCTGCCCGACAGGCCGTCGATGCGCGAGTCAGGCAGGGCCTTGAGCTGGCCCAGGCGTGGCGCCAGGCGGTAGGCGTCGACTCCCATGGCATACAGGCGGCCGAGGCTGCCGCCGGCCTGCGGCCACTGATTGCTGACTTCCTGGCGCAATGGCGCGTGGGCGTCGAGCAGCCAGGGCGTTTCGCAGAAGCGGATGCCTTCCAGGTCTTGGTACTGGGCCTGGCTATGGGCGCCGGTGAACAGGTGCGAGGTGGCGTAGACCGGCACGTCGCCGGCGTACTGGAAGGCCAGGGTCGGCTTGATCTGCTGGGCCTGTTGCGGGGTGGCCGCAAGGAAGATGAAGTCGATGTCCTGACGGCGCGCCGGTTGGGCATCCAGGCTGGTGCCCAGGGTGTTCTGCAGGCGGCGCGCACGCGCTTCGCTTTCGCGCAGTTGGAACAGGTCGGCGATCTGCCGGGCCAGTTCCACCGGCTGGTCGACATGTTCGGCGGCGATCAGGGTGCCGCCCTGGGCCTGCCAGCTCTGACGGAAGGCATCCAGTACGCGGTCGCCCCAGTCGCCACGCGGCACCAGGGCCACGGCGCGGCGCATGCCGTCATTCCAGGCGCGGCGCGCCACTTCGCGGGCTTCGTCCTCGGCGGCCAGGCCGAACTGGAACAGTTGCGCCGGGCCTTCCTGACCTGCGTCGCTGTAATTCAGGGCGAGGGTGGTGATGGGCAGTTGTTCGCGGTCGCTTAGCTGCTTGACCAGCGGTTTTTCCAGTGGACCGACCACCAGTTGTACGCCATCGGCTTGTGCCTGTTGGTAGAAGGCATCCAGCGAGCCAATCCGGGAGCTGTCGTAGAGCTTGATTTCCGGTGGGTTCTGCCCGGCCTGCTGAGCTTCGTAATGGGCGGCGAGGAAGCCGTCACGCAGGGCGCGGGCGACACTGGCCAGCTGGCCTTCCTGGGGGAGCAGCAGGGCGACGCGGGTCAGCGGCTGGCTGGCCAGTTCGCGCAGTTTTCCCAGTGCTTCGGGCAACTGCTCGGCGGCCGGGTGTTGCGGATTCTGTGCGACCCACTGGTCGATGGCTGCTTGCTGCTGTTCGAGGGTGGCACCGCTTTTGGTCGCTCGAGCCAATTCCAGCCAGCCGGCCAGGTCGCTGTCGGCGCCGGCAGAGGTTTGTGGCGGCAGGCTGGAGACCAGCTCCCAGATGTTCTCGTGGTTGTCGGCGGCGGCCTGGCCGCTCAGTAGCGGTGCGATGAACACGCGTTCGCGGGCGGCGGCCAGGGTCTGGCCATCGGCCTCCAGGGCGCGCGCGCGGACCAGTTGGGTGCGAATCTGCTGCTCGATCGGCAGCTCTGCCAGGCGTTCGAGACTGGGGTGCTGCAGGGCTTTCAGCGCGCTCTTGGGTTGCTTGCGGGCCATGGCCAGCTCGGCCTTGAGGGTGCTGGCGAAGATCTGTTGGGCGGGTTGCAGGCTGGCAATGTCGATCTGCTCGAGAATGCGGGTGGCGCGGGCCACATCGTTCTGCTGATAGCTCTGGTCGGCAGCGGACAGGCGCAGCAGGGCAGCCTGTTCCGGCTTGCTCTCGTCAGCTTGCTGGAGCATCTGCTCGATGCTGGCTTGTGGCGTTCGCGGCAGCTGGCCCAGGTTGTTGGAAGGCGAGCTGGCGCAGGCGGCGAGCAGGCCGGCCAGGAAAAGAGCAGAAAGAGGGCGCAGGCTAGCGATCATCGGGTCATCCTGATACTTGAGCAAAACGAGCGGCGATTGTACCCAAGGGGCGACATCCGTGCGATGCCGCTGGGGCGGAACCGGCTAGAATGAGCGCTCTTTCAATTAACGAGGTGTTTCCAGTGAGTCAGCCCGCCGTCTCAAGCGTCCAGCCAGGCAGCCTGTATGTGGTCGCCACGCCCATTGGCAACCTGGATGACATCAGCGCGCGGGCGTTGCGGATCTTGCGCGAGGTGGCGCTGATCGCTGCTGAAGACACCAGGCATTCGGTGCGCCTGCTGCAGCATTTTGGAATCGAGACGCCGCTGGCAGCCTGTCACGAACACAATGAGCGCGATCAGGGCGGGCGCTTTCTGGCGCGCCTTCAGGCCGGTGAGGATGTTGCGCTGATTTCCGATGCGGGCACGCCGCTGATTTCCGACCCAGGTTACCACCTGGTGCGCCAGGCGCGCGCCGCGGGGATTGCGGTGGTGCCGGTACCGGGCGCCTGCGCCCTGATCGCCGCGCTGTCGGCAGCCGGTCTGCCCTCGGATCGCTTCATCTTCGAAGGTTTTCTGCCGGCCAAGGCGGCGGGACGCCGTGCGCGTCTGGAGCAGGTGCGAGAAGAGCCACGCACGCTGATCTTCTATGAGGCGCCACATCGTATTCTCGAGTGCCTGGAGGACATGCGCGAAGTCTTTGGCGGGGATCGCCCGGCATTGCTGGCGCGTGAGCTGACCAAGACCTTCGAGACTCTGCAGGGGTTGCCGCTGGCCGAGCTGTGCGAGTGGGTGGGCGCAGACAGCAATCAGCAGCGCGGCGAGTGCGTGGTGCTGGTGGCAGGCTGGCAGGCGCCGGAAGGCGAGGACGCAGTCAGTGCCGAGGCCCTGCGCGTGCTCGATCTGTTGATGGCGGAAATGCCGCTCAAGCGCGCAGCAGCGCTGGCGGCGGAGATTACCGGGGTGCGCAAGAATCTGCTCTATCAGGTCGCTCTGGAGCGTAGGGCTTGATTCACCCGCTATCAGTCTGGCTTGCAGCTTGCCATCACGCCCGGTACCCTTGCCGGCGGAGAGTCGATCGGACAGTCGCTGCCTTCGCAAGAAGGGGGAGGAAAGTCCGGGCTCCATAGGGCGGAGTGCCAGGTAACGCCTGGGAGGCGTGAGCCTACGGAAAGTGCCACAGAAAATAACCGCCTAAGCGTTTCGGCGCCGGTAAGGGTGAAAAGGTGCGGTAAGAGCGCACCGCACGGCTGGCAACAGTCCGTGGCTAGGTAAACCCCACTCGGAGCAAGACCAAATAGGGTTCCATCGGCGTGGCCCGCGCTGGAACCGGGTAGGTTGCTAAAGGCGTGCAGTGATGTACGTCGTAGAGGAATGACTGTCCTCGACAGAACCCGGCTTACAGATCGACTCTCCTCCTTCCTTTCTCGCGTTGTGCTTCTATCTCCCTCCCGGCTGATACCGAAAAATTCTTACTCTTAACAAATTACTTTAAGTTCGAATTTCAGCTGGCTGGAATGGTTGAAATTTATCTGTCCAAAGCCGGTTCCGGCATCCCTTTTCCCCTCGCTTTTGTTCGCTAAATCTCCGTCCTGTAAGGATTTTTCCCTTCTGGAGCGCCTTGACGGTGGGGCGTGCGCGTTCCTATAGTGTGCGCAAGTGGTAAGAAGTGGCACGAAGTGGGTTTTTTTGGGCATGGAAAGCTAATTACAGGGGAAGCGCAGCCGTGTTTCGCGGAGCTAACGCCATCAGTCTCGACGCCAAAGGGCGCCTCGCGATGCCGAGTCGGTATCGTGACGAGCTCGTTGCGCGTTGCAGTGGCCAGCTCATCGTGACCATCGACGCCGTCGACCCCTGTCTTTGCGTTTATCCCCTGGCCGAGTGGGAGCTGATCGAGAACAAGCTGCGTGAGCTGGCCTCCTTTCGTGAAGAGAACCGCCGCCTGCAGCGTTTGCTGATCGGTAATGCCGTCGATCTCGAGCTGGACGCCAGTGGCCGCTTTCTGGTGCCGCCGCGCTTGCGCGAATACGCCAAGCTGGACAAGCGAGCGATGCTCGTCGGTCAGCTGAACAAGTTTCAACTCTGGGATGAAGATTCCTGGAATGCCGTAGCCGAAGCCGACCTCGCTGCCATCAAGCAGCCCGGTGCCCTTTCCGATGACCTGCGTGACCTGATCCTGTGACCATGACCGATAGCAACTTCCGCCATATCACCGTGCTGCTCGACGAGGCCGTCGAGGGGCTGGCTGTGCGCGGTGATGGTCGTTATATGGACGGCACCTTCGGGCGTGGCGGACACAGTCGGCTGATCCTGCAGAAACTCGGGCCAGATGGGCGGCTCTTGGGGTTCGACAAGGATCCCCTGGCGATAGCCACCGGGGAAGCATTGGCGGCCGAAGACGGCCGCTTTGTCGTTGTACAGCGCAGTTTTGCGGAACTTGGCGACGAAGCTGTTGTCCGCGGCATTTCCGGTCAGGTTTCCGGCATTCTGCTGGACCTTGGTGTGTCGTCGCCGCAGCTGGACGATCCCGAGCGTGGTTTCAGCTTCCTCAATGATGGCCCGCTAGACATGCGTATGAATCCGGATGTCGGCGTCAGTGCCGCTGACTGGATCGCAACTGCGGATGAAGACGAAATCGCCCGCGTGCTCAAGGACTACGGTGAAGAGCGTTTCGCCAAGCGCATGGCGCGCGCCGTGGTGCAGCGCCGCGCCGAGCAGCCGTTCACCCGCACTGCCGATCTGGCCCAAGTGCTGACCGTGGCCAATCCGGCCTGGGAAAAGGGCAAGAATCCGGCGACGCGTGCCTTCCAGGGCATCCGTATCCACGTCAACAACGAACTCGGTGATCTCGAGCGCGGCCTCGAAGCGGCGCTGGAAACGCTGGAAGTCGGTGGCCGCCTGGTAGTGATCAGCTTCCACTCGCTGGAAGACCGCATCGTCAAACAGTTCATGAAGCGTCAGGCCAAGGGCGAGGCGGACAAGCTGCCGCGCGACCTGCCGATCATTCCGAAAGCCTTCGAACCGCGTCTGAAACTGATCGGCAAGCCGGTCTACGCCGCTGAGGCCGAACTCAAGGCCAATCCGCGCTCGCGCAGCGCGGTGATGCGCATCGCGGAGAAATTGCGGTGAGCCGCCGGCTGATCAAGTCCATGCCCAGCGGCAGCTTCCTGATGCTGCTGCTGTTCATCGCCATCCTGATTTCCGCTGTGGCGGTGTCTTACAGCGCGCACTGGAATCGTCTGCTGCTCAATGAGCTGTACGGTGAGCTGAGCGTGCGTGACAAGGCGCAGGCCGAGTGGGGACGACTGATTCTCGAGCAAAGTACCTGGACCGCACACAACCGCATCGAAGCGCTGGCCACTGAACAGCTGAAAATGCACATCCCCGACCCTGCCGCCGTGCGCATGGTGCGTCCATGATCGGGCTCGAAGGCGCACTCTATCCCTGGCGCTTCCGCCTGGTGCTGGTGCTGCTGGCGCTGATGGTGGGCGCCATCGCCTGGCGCATGCTCGACCTGCAGGTGCTCGACCATGACTTCCTCAAGGCCCATGGCGATGCTCGCAGCGTGCGGCATATCCCGATTCCTGCGCACCGCGGCCTGATCACTGACCGCAATGGCGAGCCGCTGGCCGTCAGTACGCCTGTCACCACGCTGTGGGCCAATGGCAAGGAGTTGCAGGCCGGTCGTGAGCAGTGGCCGGCGCTGGCTGCCGCACTCGGCCAGGATCCCGCCAACTTCGCCGCGCGTCTTGAGCAGAACAAGGAGCGCGAGTTCATGTATCTGGTGCGTGGCCTGACCCCGGAGAACGGTCAGCGCGTGCTGGATCTGAAAGTGCCGGGCGTGTATGCCATCGAAGAATTCCGCCGCTTCTATCCGGCTGGCGAGGTGGCGGCCCATGTCGTCGGCTTCACCGACATCGACGACCGGGGTCGTGAAGGCATGGAGCTGGCTTACGAAGACTGGCTGGCCGGTGTGCCGGGCAAGCGCCAGGTGCTCAAGGACCGGCGTGGCAAGTTGATCAAGGACGTTCAGGTCGCGCAGAACGCCAAGGCTGGCAAGGCCTTGGCGTTGTCCATTGATCTGCGCCTGCAGTACCTGGCCCATCGTGAACTGCGCAATGCGCTGCTGGAGAACGATGCCAAGGCCGGCAGCCTGGTGATGGTCGACGTGAAGAGCGGTGAAGTGCTGGCGATGGTCAACCATCCCACATACAACCCGAACAATCGCCGCAACCTGACCCCGGCAGCCATGCGCAACCGCGCCATGATCGACGTGTTCGAGCCCGGCTCGACCATCAAGCCGCTGTCGATGTCCGCTGCGCTGGAGACCGGTCGCTGGAAGCCCAGTGACATCGTTCAGGTCGGCAACGGCACTCTGCAGATCGGCCGCTACAGCATTCGCGACGTTTCCCGCACACAGGGCTCGGCGCTGGATCTGACCGGTATCCTGATCAATTCCAGCAACGTCGGCATGAGCAAGATCGCCTTTGACGTGGGCGGAGAGAATATCTATCAGGTGCTGAGCAACCTGGGTTTCGGTCGCGATACCGGCCTCGGGTTCCCGGGTGAGCGGGTTGGCAACCTGCCCAATCACCGCCAGTGGCGCCAGGCGGAAACCGCCACGCTGTCCTACGGCTACGGCCTCTCGGTGACTGCGGTGCAACTGGCGCATGCCTATGCCGCACTGGCCAACGGCGGCGGCATGACGCCGCTGTCGATGATTCGCGTGGACAGCAAGCCGGGCGTCATGCAGGTCATGTCGCCCGACGTGGCAAAGACCCTGCAGGGCATGTTGCAGCAGGTGGTCGAGGCGCCGCGAGGCGTTTTCCGCGCCCAGGTTCCGGGTTACCACGTCGCCGGCAAGAGTGGTACCGCGCGCAAGACCAATGCTGGCGCCAAGGGCTACCAGACCAACTCCTACCGGTCTCTGTTTGCCGGTTTCGCCCCGGCGCAGGACCCGCGAATTGCGCTGGTCGTGGTGATCGACGAGCCAGGCAAGGGTGCCTACTACGGCGGCCTGATTTCCGCACCGGTGTTCAGCCGGGTGATGGCAGGTTCGCTGCGCTTGATGAACATTGCGCCAGACAATCTGCCGCCGCCCGAGCAGAAGATGGCCGCCGTTGGCCAGGGAGGGCGTAACTGATGCCCATGCCACTCAATCAACTGTTGCCTGCTGCCGAGAGCAGCGTGCTGATTCGGGAACTGACTCTGGACAGCCGCAAGGTGCGTCCGGGGGATCTGTTCCTGGCCGTGCCGGGTACCCAGCAGGATGGCCGCGTGCATATCGCCGATGCCATTGCGCGCGGCGCTGCGGCAGTGGCCTTCGAGGCCGAAGGCGCTGCACCCATGCATGCTGAAAGTGCTGTGCTGGTGCCGGTCAAGGGTCTGGCCGGCCAGCTTTCGGCCATTGCCGGGCGCTTCTACGGTGAGCCGAGCCGCGCTTTGCACCTGATCGGTGTTACGGGTACCAACGGCAAGACCAGCGTCAGCCAGTTGCTGGCTCAGGCACTGGATCTGCTCGGTCAGCGTTGTGGCATCGTCGGTACCCTGGGCACTGGTTTCCATGGCGCGCTGGAGCAGGGCAAGCACACCACCCCCGATCCTGTCGGGGTGCAGGCCACCCTGGCCTCGCTCAAGCAGGCCGGTGCCCGCGCCGTGGCGATGGAGGTTTCCTCCCATGGTCTGGATCAGGGCCGCGTCGCGGCGCTGGAGTTCGACGTGGCGGTGTTCACCAACCTGTCGCGCGATCACCTCGATTACCACGGCAGCATGGAGGCCTATGGTGCAGCCAAGGCCAAGTTGTTCGCCTGGCCGAACCTGCGTTGCCGAGTGATCAACCTCGATGACGCCTTTGGTTGTGAGCTCGCCGCGCAAACGCACGAGTCACGCCTGATCGGCTATAGCCTGAGCGACGCCAGCGCCTTCCTTTATTGCAGCGAAGCGCACTTCGACGATCACGGCGTGCGTGCGCGCCTGGTGACACCGCGCGGCGAAGGCATGCTGCGCAGCAATCTGCTCGGTCGTTTCAACCTGAGCAACCTGCTGGCGGTGGTCGGCGCGCTGCAGGGGCTGGACTACGGCCTCGACGAGATTCTCAAGGTCCTGCCGCAACTGCAGGGGCCAGCGGGCCGCATGCAGCGTCTCGGTGGCGGCGACAAGCCGCTGGTGGTGGTCGACTACGCGCACACCCCGGATGCGCTGGAGAAAGTTCTCGAAGCGATGCGTCCACACGTCGAAGGGCGTCTGGTCTGCCTGTTCGGTTGCGGTGGCGATCGTGACCGCGGCAAGCGCCCGCTGATGGCCGCGGTTGCCGAACGGCTGGCCGATGCGGTGTGGGTGACCGATGACAATCCGCGTACGGAAGAGCCGGCACAGATCGTTGCCGATATCCGCGCTGGCTTCAAAGCGCCGGAGCAGGTGCAGTTCATTCATGGCCGTGGCGATGCCATCGCGCGGTTGATTGCCCAGGCTGAAACCACCGATGTGCTGGTACTGGCTGGCAAGGGCCACGAGGATTATCAGGAAATCATGGGCGTGCGTCAGCCGTTCTCCGATCTGATCGAAGCGAACAAGGCCCTGGCGGCCTGGGAGGCAGCGCATGCTTAAGCCCTGGTTGCTCAGCGACGTCGCCACCAGCCTGAACGCTCGCGTGATTGGTGCCGATGTGGCGTTCTCCGCGGTTGGCACCGACAGCCGCACCATCGCAGCGGGTCAGCTTTTCGTGGCGCTGACCGGCCCACGCTTCGACGGTCATGATTATCTGGTCGACGTCGCCGCCAAGGGGGCGGTCGCCGCGTTGGTCGAGCGTGAGGTGGCGAATGCACCGTTGCCGCAATTGCTGGTGGCCGACACGCGTCTGGCACTCGGTCAACTGGGTGCGCTGAACCGCCAGGCCTTTACCGGCCCGCTGGCTGCCGTGACCGGTTCCAGTGGCAAGACCAGCGTCAAGGAAATGCTCGCGTCCATTCTGCGTGCCGGCCTCGGCGGCGCGGTACTGGCCACTCGTGGCAATCTCAATAACGACCTCGGTGCGCCACTGACCCTGCTGGAGCTGGCGCCTGAGCATCGCGCCGGGGTGATCGAGCTGGGCGCCAACCATGTCGGCGAGATCGCCTACACCGTCAGCCTCACCCAGCCGCAGGTGGCGATCATCACCAATGCCGGCAATGCCCATGTGGGTGAGTTCGGCGGTCCGGAAAAGATCGTCGAGGCCAAGGGCGAGATTCTCGAAGGCCTGCCGAACGATGGCTTAGCCGTGCTCAATCTGGATGACAAGGCTTTCATCATCTGGCAGCGCCGCGCTGCCGGACGCAAGGTGCTGAGCTTTGCCTTGCGCGACACCCGCGCCGATTTCCACGGCAGCGATCTGGCCCGCGACGAGCGTGGCTGCCAGGGCTTCACCCTGCGTAGCCCGGTCGGTAGCGCACGCATTCAGCTCAACCTGCTCGGTGAGCACAACGTGGCCAATGCACTGGCGGCCTGTGCTGCCGCTCATGCGCTGGGCATGCCGTTGGTCGCCATGGTCGAAGGGCTGGAAAGCCTGCAACCGGTCAAGGGCCGCGCCGTAGCGCAGCTAGCGCCGAACGGCGTGCGAGTCATCGATGACAGTTATAACGCCAACCCGGTGTCCATGTGTGCGGCGGTGGATATACTCGCCGCCTTCTCCGGTCGCACCGTCCTGGTGCTGGGAGACATGGGCGAGCTGGGCGAGTGGGCTGAACAGGGCCATCGCGACGTAGGCCGCCATGCCGCGGGCAAGGTCGATGTGCTGTATGCCGTTGGCCCGCTGATGCGTTTTGCGGTCGAGGAGTTTGGCTCAAAAGGCCGTCACTTCGTCGATCAAGCCGAACTGATCGAAGCGCTTCGCGCCGAACAGGCCGGCAGCACACTACTAATCAAGGGTTCACGCAGCGCAGCCATGGACAAGGTCGTGGCGGCGCTGTGTGGCGTATCTGGGGAGATTCACTAAATGCTGCTGCTGCTGGCGGAGTACCTGCAACAGTTTCACAAGGGCTTCGCGGTCTTTCAGTACCTGACCCTGCGCGGCATCCTCGGCGTGCTCACCGCCCTGGCGCTGTCGCTGTGGCTCGGCCCGTGGATGATCCGTACCCTGCAGGTGCGGCAGATCGGCCAGGCGGTGCGCCACGATGGCCCGCAATCGCACCTGTCGAAGAAAGGCACGCCGACCATGGGCGGTGCGCTGATTCTCAGCGCCATCACCGTGAGCACCTTGCTCTGGGCCGACCTGTCCAACCGCTACGTCTGGGTGGTGCTGGCCGTGACGCTGCTGTTCGGTGCCATCGGTTGGGTCGATGACTACCGCAAGGTGATCGAGAAGAACTCGCGGGGTCTGCCGAGCCGCTGGAAGTATTTCTGGCAGTCGGTGTTCGGTCTCGCTGCCGCCGTCTTCCTTTATATGACGGCGCAGAGCCCGGTGGAGACCACTCTGATCCTGCCGCTGCTGAAGGATGTCGCCATTCCTCTGGGCGCCGGCTTCGTGGTGCTGACCTACTTCGTCATCGTCGGCACCAGCAATGCGGTGAACCTCACCGACGGCCTCGACGGCCTGGCCATCCTGCCCACCGTGATGGTGGCCGGTGCGCTGGCGATCTTCTGCTACCTGTCGGGCAACGTGAACTTCGCCGAGTACCTGCTGATTCCCTACGTGCCGGGCGCCGGAGAGCTGATCGTGTTCTGTGCCGCGCTGGTTGGCGCCGGCCTGGGCTTTCTGTGGTTCAACACCTACCCGGCGCAGGTGTTCATGGGCGACGTTGGCGCGCTGGCGCTTGGCGCCGCGCTGGGCACCATCGCCGTGATCGTTCGCCAGGAAGTCGTGCTGTTCATCATGGGCGGGGTGTTCGTGATGGAAACCCTGTCGGTGATCATCCAGGTCGCCAGCTTCAAGCTGACCGGCAAGCGCGTGTTCCGCATGGCGCCGATTCACCACCATTTCGAACTCAAGGGCTGGCCTGAGCCGCGCGTGATCGTCCGTTTCTGGATCATCACCGTGATTCTCGTGCTGATCGGCCTGGCCACCCTGAAACTGAGGTAAATGAGCGTGTCATTGATCGCTTCCGACCAGTTCCGCATCGTTGTCGGCCTCGGCAAGAGCGGCATGTCCCTGGTGCGCTTCCTGGCGCAGCAGGGCGTGCGCTTTGCCGTGGCCGATACGCGCGCGAACCCGCCGGAGCTGGAGACGCTCAAGCGTGACTACCCGCAGGTGGAAGTGCGTTGCGGCGAGCTGGACGTGGACTTCCTCTGCCGCGCCTCGGAACTGTACGTGAGCCCGGGCCTGGCGGTGGCGACTCCAGCGTTGGCCGAAGCGGCTGCGCGCGGGGTGAAACTGTCTGGTGATATCGACCTGTTCGCCCGCCACGCCAAGGCGCCGATCGTCGCCATCACCGGCTCCAACGCCAAGAGCACCGTCACCACCCTGGTCGGCGAGATGGCGGCTGCAGCTGGCAAGCGCGTCGCCGTCGGTGGCAACCTCGGTACGCCAGCGCTGGATCTGTTGGCCGATGATGTCGAGCTGTACGTGCTGGAGCTGTCCAGCTTCCAGCTGGAGACCACCGATCAGCTCAATGCCGAAGTGGCCACCTGCCTGAACATCAGCGAAGACCACATGGACCGTTACAGCGGTCTGCCGGCCTATCACCTGGCCAAGCATCGGATCTTCCGTGGTGCCCGTCAGGTGGTGATCAACCGCGACGATGCCCTGTCGCGCCCGCTGATCGCCGACCAGGTGAGCTGCTGGGAATTCGGTCTGGGCAAGCCGGACTTCAAGCGCTTTGGCCTGCTCGACGAGAATGGCGAGAAATCCCTGGCGTTTCGCTTCGAAGCGCTGCTGCCGGTGAGTGAGCTGAAGATTCGTGGCGCGCACAACCAGTCCAACGCCCTGGCGGCGCTGGCGCTCGGTCATGCCGTGGGCCTGCCGATGGAGGCCATGCTCGCCACGTTGCGTCAGTTCGCCGGTTTGCCGCACCGCTGCCAGTGGGTTGGCGAGCGTGCCGGGGTGAGTTACTACGACGACTCCAAGGCTACCAATGTCGGTGCCGCGCTGGCGGCCATCGAAGGCCTGGGTGCGGACATCGCCGGCAAGCTGGTACTGATCGCCGGTGGCGATGGCAAGGGCGCAGACTTCACTGCGCTTAAAGCTCCGGTCGCACGTTTCTGCCGTGCGGTGGTGCTGCTCGGTCGTGATGCTCAGCGTCTGGCCGACACCCTGGGCGACGCCGTACCGCAGGTGCGAGTAGCGAGCCTGGAAGAAGCCGTGCAGCGCTGCAGCGAATTGGCTGAGGCCGGTGATGCCGTGCTGCTGTCGCCGGCCTGCGCCAGCCTGGACATGTTCAAGAACTTCGAAGAACGCGGGCGCCTGTTCGCCCGGGCTGTGGAGGGGCTCGTCTGATGCTGTCCTTCCTGCAGATTCGTCCCTCGCCGCTACTGGGTCGTGGCCTCGATCTGGACTTCCCGCTGCTGGCCGGTTGCCTGGGCCTGCTCGGCCTCGGCCTGGTGATGATCGCTTCGGCGTCTTCGGAAGTGGCCGCGGCGCAGACCGGTAGCCCGCTCTATCACATGATTCGCCATCTGATTTACCTGGTGATCGGTCTCGGTGCCGCTGGCGTGGTGCTGATGGTGCCGATGAACATCTGGCAGCGTTACGGCTGGATCATGCTGCTGGCGGCTTTCGCCCTGTTGGTGCTGGTATTGGTGCCAGGCATCGGCCGCGAGGTCAACGGTGCGCGGCGCTGGATCGGCTTCGGTGCCTTCAACGTGCAGCCGTCGGAGATCGCCAAGGTGTTCGTGGTGGTCTACCTGGCCGGTTACTTGGTGCGGCGTCAGGAAGAGGTGCGCGAGAGCTGGGCCGGTTTCTTCAAGCCGTTCGTCGTGCTGCTGCCAATGGCTGGCCTGTTGCTGCTGGAGCCTGACTTCGGCGCCACCGTGGTGATGATGGGTTCGGCCATGGCCATGCTGTTCCTCGGCGGCGTCGGCATGCTGCGCTTCGGCTTGATGGTGGCGCTGGCGGTTGGCGCGGTGTTCGTCCTGGTGCAGACCCAGGAGTACCGCCTGCAGCGTTTGATCACCTTTACCGATCCCTGGGCCGACCAGTATGGCTCCGGTTATCAGCTGACCCAGGCGCTGATTGCCTTCGGCCGCGGCGAGTGGTTCGGTGTCGGTCTGGGTAACAGCATTCAGAAGCAGTTCTACCTGCCGGAAGCGCACACCGACTTCGTCTTTTCGGTACTGGCAGAGGAACTGGGCTTCGTCGGCGCGCTGGCGACCCTGGCGCTGTTCGTCTTCGTCAGCGTACGTGCGCTGTACGTCGGTCTGTGGGCCGAGAGGGCCAAGCAGTTCTTCTCCGCCTATGTCGCCTACGGTCTGGCTTTCCTGTGGATCGGTCAGTTCCTGATCAATATCGGCGTGAACACCGGTCTGTTGCCGACCAAGGGGCTGACCCTGCCGTTCCTCAGCTACGGCGGCTCGTCGCTGGTGATCTGCTGTGTGAGTCTGGCGCTGCTGCTGCGTATCGAGTGGGAGCGGCGCAACATCCTGGGTAACGAGGACGTGGATTTCACCGAAGCGGATTTTGCCGAGGAGGTCAGCCATGCGCGGTAATGTGCTGATCATGGCCGGCGGCACCGGTGGTCACGTATTCCCGGCGCTGGCCTGCGCGCGCGAGTTCCAGGCCCGTGGTTACGCCGTGCACTGGCTGGGCACGCCGCGTGGCATCGAGAACGAGCTGGTTCCCCAGGCAGGCCTGCCGTTGCACCTGATCAATGTCAGCGGCCTGCGTGGCAAGGGCAAGCTGTCCCTGCTCAAGGCGCCGTTCCAGTTGCTGCGTTCGCTGCTGCAGGCGCGTCGTATCGTGCGTGAACTGCAGCCGGTGTGCGTGCTTGGCATGGGCGGATATGTCACTGGTCCCGGCGGTCTGGCCGCGCGTATGGCCGGCGTGCCGCTGGTGATTCACGAGCAGAACGCCGTGGCCGGTACCGCCAATCGTCTGTTGTCGCGTATCGCCAATCGTATCTGCGAGGCCTTCCCGAACACCTTTGCAGCGTCTGACAAACGGCGCACCACCGGTAACCCGGTGCGTGAAGAGCTGTTCCTGGAAACGCCGCGTGAGCCGCTGGCCGGGCGCAAACCGAAATTGCTGGTGCTGGGCGGCAGCCTGGGCGCCGAGCCGCTGAACAAATTGCTGCCGGCCGCGCTGGAGAAAATCCCTGCCGATGTACGTCCGCAGGTGTTCCACCAGGCCGGTAAACAACATGCCGACATCACTGCGGAGCGTTATCGCGATGCCGCGGTCGAAGCCGAGGTCGCGCCTTTCATCAAGGACATGGCTCGTGCTTATGGCTGGGCTGATCTGGTGGTTTGCCGCGCCGGCGCGCTGACCGTCAGTGAGCTGGCCGCAGCGGGGCTGCCGTCGTTTCTCGTGCCCTTGCCGCACGCCATCGACGACCACCAGAGCCGCAATGCCGAATATCTGGCGAAGGAGGGCGCCGCCGTCCTTCTCCCGCAACATGCCACTGACGCGGCCACGCTTGCCGCGCAGCTCACCGAGGTTCTGATGCACCTGGAAAAACTCAATGTCATGGGCGCTACCGCGCGTCGCCTGGCCAAGCCCGATGCCACCCGCACGGTGGTCGATATCTGCCAGGAGGTGATGCGTGGCTAAGTCCCCCGCTGCGGTCAAGGCCGAAGTACGACGCATGCGTCGTATCCGCCGCATTCACTTCGTTGGTATCGGCGGGGTGGGCATGTGCGGTATCGCCGAGGTGCTGCTGAACCTGGGTTACGAAGTGTCCGGCTCCGACCTCAAGGCCTCGGCCGTGACCGAGCGCCTGAAAAGCTTCGGCGCGCAGATCTTCATCGGCCACGCTGCCGAAAATGCCGAGCAGGCTGACGTGCTGGTGGTATCCAGCGCCGTCAACACCAGCAATCCGGAGGTCGCCACCGCCCTGGAGCGCCGCATTCCGGTGGTGCCGCGTGCCGAGATGCTCGCCGAGCTGATGCGCTACCGCCACGGCATCGCCGTGGCCGGCACCCACGGCAAGACCACCACCACCAGCCTGCTGGCCTCGGTGTTCGCCGCTGGCGGTCTCGATCCAACCTTCGTCATCGGTGGCCGCCTGAACGCCGCCGGCACCAATGCCCAGCTCGGTTCCAGCCGCTTCCTGATCGCCGAAGCCGATGAGAGCGACGCCAGCTTCCTGCATCTGCAGCCGATGGTTTCGGTAGTCACCAACATCGACGCCGACCATATGAGCACCTATGGCGGCGACTTCAACAGGCTGAAGAAAACCTTCATCGAGTTCCTCCACAACCTGCCGTTCTACGGTCTGGCCGTGCTCTGCGTGGATGATCCGGTGGTGCGCGAGCTGCTGCCGCAGGTCGGCCGCCCGACCGTGACCTACGGCTTTGCCGAAGACGCCGACGTGCGCGCGATCAACGTGCGTCAGGAAGGCATGCGTACCTACTTCACCGTGCTGCGCCCGGACTGCGAGCCGCTCGACGTGTCGGTGAACATGCCGGGTAATCACAACGTTCTGAACGCGCTGGCAACCATCGCCATCGCCACTGACGAAGGCATCGACGATGCCGCCATCGTCAGCGGCCTGTCTGGCTTCCAGGGCGTCGGTCGGCGCTTCCAGGTCTACGGCGAACTGCCGGTGGATGGCGGCAGCGTGATGCTGGTGGACGACTACGGCCATCACCCGCGTGAAGTGGCCGCGGTGATCAAGGCCGTGCGTGGCGGCTGGCCGGAGCGTCGCCTGGTGATGGTCTACCAGCCGCACCGCTACAGCCGTACCCGCGATCTGTACGACGACTTCGTGCAGGTGCTCGGCGAAGCCAATGTGCTGCTGCTGGTAGAGGTCTACCCGGCTGGCGAAGAGCCGATTCCCGGTGCCGACAGCCGCCAGCTGTGTCACAGCATCCGTCAGCGCGGCCAGCTCGATCCGATATACGTCGAGCGTGGCGCCGACCTGGCTCCGCTGCTCAAACCGCTGCTGCGTGCCGGCGACATCCTGCTGTGCCAGGGCGCGGGCGATATCGGCGCCGTGGCACCGCAACTGATCAAACACCCGCTGTTCGTGGGGGAGTCGAAATGAGTTTGCACAGTACCCTCGATCCCAAGGCCTTCGGCCGCGTCGCCGTGCTGTTCGGCGGCAAGAGCGCCGAGCGCGAGGTGTCGCTGAAATCCGGCAATGCGGTGCTCAGTGCCCTGCAGGCGGGCGGTGTGGATGCCTTCGGCATCGACGTGGGGGATGATTTCCTGCAGCGCCTTGCCAGCGAGAAGATCGATCGCGCCTTTATCGTGCTGCACGGTCGCGGTGGCGAGGACGGCTCCATGCAGGGCCTGCTCGAGTGCACCGGCATCCCCTACACCGGCAGCGGCATCCTGGCCTCTGCGCTGGCGATGGACAAGCTGCGTACCAAGCAGGTCTGGCACAGCCTCGGCCTGCCGACGCCGCGCCACGCCGTGCTGACCTCGCGGGCTGACTGCGAGGCTGCTGCCACCGAACTGGGCTTCCCGCTGATCGTCAAACCGGCGCATGAAGGTTCCAGTATCGGTATGGCCAAGGTCGACAGCGTCGAGGCGCTGATCGCGGCCTGGCAGGACGCCGCCCGTTACGACAGCCAGGTGCTGGTCGAGCAGTGGATCGCCGGCCCCGAATACACCATCGCCGTGCTGCGTGGCGAAGTGCTGCCGCCCATTGGCCTGGGTACGCCGCACACCTTCTACGACTACGACGCCAAGTACCTGGCCGATGACACCCAGTACCGCATTCCCTGCGGCCTGTCTGCCGATAAAGAAGCCGAGCTCAAGGAACTGACTGCGCGTGCCTGCGAGGCCGTGGGTACTCAGGGTTGGGCGCGTGCCGATGTGATGCAGGATGCCAGCGGCCAGTTCTGGCTGTTGGAAGTGAACACCGTGCCGGGCATGACCGATCACAGCCTGGTGCCGATGGCCGCGCGTGCTGCCGGCCTGGATTTCCAGCAACTGGTGCTGGCGATCCTGGCTGACAGCGTCGAGGCGAGGGGTTAAGCGATGAGCATCGCTCTGCGTCATCAGGACTCGCTGAGGGCTCCGCAACGCGGCAAGCCCGCGCCGCGTGGCGCCAGCCGTCTGGTGGCCAAGGAGCCGATGCGTCTGCGCATGCCCAAGGCGGATTTCTCCTGGGTGGGACGGCTGCTCTGGCCGCTGCTGCTGGTTGGTCTGGGCTTTGGCGCCTACGAGGGGGCGTTGCGTCTGCTGCCCTACGCCGACCGCCCGATCGCCCGCATCAGTGTGCAGGGTGATCTGGCCTATGTCAGTCAGCAGGCGGTGCAGCGACGGATCGCGCCGTATATCGAGGCGAGCTTCTTCAGCGCCGACCTGCGCGGCATGCGCGAGGAGCTTGAGCGCATGCCCTGGATCGCCCATGCCGAAGTACGTCGTGTCTGGCCGGATCAGATCGACGTGCGTCTGGAGGAACAACTGCCCATCGCCCGTTGGGGTGACGAGGCGCTGCTCAACAACCAGGGGCAGGCCTTCGCGCCGCAGGAGCTGGACAACTATCAGCATCTGCCGCAGCTGTCCGGCCCGAAGCGGGCGCAGCCGAAGGTGATGCAGCAGTACCAGATGCTCAGCCAGTTGCTGCGGCCGATGGGCTTTACCGTGGTCGGGCTGCAGTTGCGCGAACGCGGCAGTTGGTTCCTCTCGGCTACCGAGAACGCCAGCGGCCAGCGTATCGACATCCTGCTGGGACGTGATCACGTGGTGGAAAAAATGCGTCGTTTCGCCGCCATCTATGAGCGGGAACTGAAAGAACAGAGCGCGAACATCGCGCGCATCGACCTGCGTTATGCCAACGGCCTGGCCGTGGCCTGGCGTGAGCCGGTGGAGCCGGCTGCGGCCGAGCAGAAAGTGAATTGAGGAGAGGCTGGACTAATGAATAGCGCGCAGAGCGGCAAGATGATCGTTGGCCTGGACATCGGCACCTCCAAGGTGGTGGCGCTGGTGGGCGAGGTGACGGCTGACGGCCAGCTGGAAATCGTCGGTATCGGCACCCACCCGTCGCGCGGGCTGAAGAAGGGCGTGGTGGTCAATATCGAATCCACCGTGGCCTCGATCCAGCGTGCGGTGGAAGAGGCGCAGCTGATGGCGGGTTGCCGCATTCACTCGGCGTTCGTCGGTGTGGCTGGCAATCACATCCGCAGCCTGAACAGCCACGGTATCGTCGCCATCCGTGATCGTGAAGTGAGCCCGGCCGACATCGAGCGCGTGCTCGACGCCGCGCAGGCCGTGGCGATTCCCGCGGACCAGCGCGTGCTGCACACCCTGGCCCAGGATTACGTGATCGATAACCAGGAAGGCGTGCGCGAGCCGCTGGGCATGTCCGGCGTGCGCCTGGAGGCCAAGGTGCACGTGGTCACCTGCGCCGTGAATGCCGCGCAGAACATCGAGAAGTGCGTGCGCCGCTGCGGCCTGGAAGTCGACGACATCATCCTCGAGCAGCTTGCATCCGCTTATTCGGTACTGACCGAGGACGAGAAGGAACTGGGCGTGTGCCTGGTGGACATCGGCGGTGGCACCACCGATATCGCCATCTTCACCGAAGGCGCGATTCGCCACACCGCGGTGATCCCGATTGCCGGTGACCAGGTGACCAACGACATCGCCATGGCCCTGCGTACGCCGACCCAGTACGCCGAGGAAATCAAGATTCGCTACGCCTGCGCCCTGGCCAAGCTGGCCGGTGCCGGCGAAACCATCAAGGTGCCGAGCGTCGGTGATCGCCCGCCGCGTGACCTCTCGCGCCAGTCCCTGGCCGAAGTGGTCGAGCCGCGTTACGACGAGCTGTTCACCCTGGTTCAGGCCGAGCTGCGCCGCAGCGGTTACGAGGATCTGATTCCCGCCGGCATCGTCATGACCGGCGGCACGGCGAAGATGGAAGGCGCGGTCGAACTGGCCGAAGAAATTTTCCACATGCCGGTTCGACTGGGCGTACCGCACAGCGTCAAGGGCATGGGCGACGTGGTGCGCAACCCGATTTATTCCACCGGTGTGGGTTTGCTGTTGTACGGGCTGCAGAAGCAGAACGACGGCATTTCCATGTCGGTGGGCAGTCCTTACCAGGACGAAAACAAAACCCCGGTACTCGAACGCATCAAGCGTTGGGTGCAAGGCAATTTCTAAATTTGCAGTAGGCGTTACAACTAGAAAGGAAGGAGAGGGATCATGTTCGAACTAGTAGATAACATTCCGCAAAGCGCGGTTATCAAAGTAATCGGTGTCGGTGGTGGCGGCGGCAACGCTGTCAATCACATGGCCGTCAGCAACATCGAGGGCGTCGAGTTCATCTGCGCCAATACCGATGCGCAGGCGCTGAAAAACATCGGCGCACGTACCGTGCTGCAGCTCGGCCCGGGCGTGACCAAAGGCCTGGGTGCCGGTGCCAATCCGGAAGTCGGTCGTCAGGCCGCGCTGGAAGATCGCGAACGCATCGCCGAAGTGCTGCAAGGCACTGACATGGTGTTCATCACCACCGGCATGGGTGGCGGTACCGGTACCGGCGCTGCGCCGGTGATCGCTGAGGTGGCCAAGGAACTGGGCATCCTCACCGTTGCCGTGGTCACCCGTCCGTTCCCGTTCGAGGGCAAGAAGCGCATGGTCATCGCCGACGAGGGCATCCGCGCGCTGTCCGAGAGCGTCGACTCGCTGATCACCATCCCCAACGAAAAGCTGCTGACCATCCTCGGCAAGGACGCCAGCCTGCTGTCCGCCTTCGCCAAGGCTGACGACGTGCTGGCCGGCGCCGTGCGCGGTATCTCCGACATCATCAAGCGTCCGGGCATGATCAACGTCGACTTCGCCGACGTGAAAACCGTGATGAGCGAAATGGGCATGGCCATGATGGGCACCGGCTGCGCCAGCGGTCCGAACCGTGCGCGTGAAGCCACTGAAGCCGCCATCCGCAACCCGCTGCTGGAAGATGTCAACCTGCAGGGTGCGCGCGGCATTCTGGTGAACATCACTGCCGGTCCGGACCTGTCGCTGGGTGAGTACTCCGACGTGGGTAACATCATCGAACAGTTCGCTTCCGAGCACGCCACCGTCAAGGTCGGCACCGTGATCGACGCCGACATGCGCGACGAACTGCACGTCACCGTGGTCGCTACCGGCCTCGGCGCGCGCATGGAGAAGCCGGTCAAGGTAGTCGACAACACCGTGCAGGTCGCCGTCAGCCAGCCGGTTGCCCAGCAGCCTGCCGCGCAGCCGCGCAGCGAGCAGTCGGTCAACTACAAGGACTACGAGCGTCCCACCGTGCAGCGCCAGAGCCATGGCGGTGCGGCCACTGCAGCCAAGCTCAATACCCAGGATGACCTCGATTACCTGGATATTCCGGCTTTCCTGCGTCGCCAGGCTGATTGATGGAATTTATCAGGAGTATATGGGTGATTGGTGTTCAGCAAAGGTCGGTTCTGCTATCATTCCCGACCATTGTTGAAAACAGTTCGCAACTAGCGATATAGCGGCCAAGCCATGATCAGACAACGCACCCTGAAGAACATCATCCGTGCCACCGGCGTTGGCCTGCATTCGGGGGAGAAGGTTTACCTGACCCTGAAGCCGGCTCCGGTGGATACCGGTATCGTGTTTCGTCGTACCGACCTCGACCCCGTCGTGGAAATCCGCGCGCTGGCCGGGAATGTCGGTGAAACCACCATGTCGACCACGTTGATCAATGGTGATGTCAAGGTGGATACGGTAGAGCATCTGCTTTCGGCCATGGCAGGCCTGGGCATCGATAACGCCTACGTCGAGCTCTCCGCGTCCGAAGTACCGATCATGGATGGCAGTGCTGGTCCCTTCGTATTCCTGATTCAATCCGCTGGCCTGCAGGAGCAGGAAGCGCCGAAGAAGTTCATCCGCATCCTGCGTGAGGTGACGGTGGAGGAGGGCGACAAGCGCGCCACCTTCGTACCTTTCGACGGCTTCAAGGTGAGCTTCGAGATCGACTTCGATCACCCCGTGTTCCGCAATCGTACGCAGAGCGCCAGTGTGGATTTCTCCAGCACGTCTTTCGTCAAGGAAGTCAGCCGGGCCCGCACCTTCGGCTTCATGCGTGACATCGAGTTCCTGCGTTCGCAGAACCTGGCACTCGGTGGCAGTGTGGAAAACGCCATTGTGGTCGACGAATATCGTGTGCTCAACGAAGACGGCCTGCGTTACGAGGACGAATTCGTCAAACACAAGATTCTCGATGCCATCGGCGATCTGTACCTGCTGGGTAACAGCCTGATCGGCGAGTTCAAAGGCTTCAAGTCGGGTCACGCGCTGAACAATCGTTTGCTGCGTACGTTGATCGAACAGACCGATGCCTGGGAAATGGTGACCTTCGAGGACGCCAAACTCGCACCGATCTCTTACATGCGTCCTGTCGCGGCGGTGTAAACCTACTCTCTTTCCAGCTTTATTTGAGGCCACCTTCAGGTGGCCTTTTTTATGGCCGGTCACTCAATGGAGTGGGATTTTGGGCGAGGGTCTCTGGCGCCATTTGTCTGGCGTCTGCGTCGAAACGAGTTTTACCGACGAGCGGAGCGGGGGCTTATTGGTCTTTCTGCGTGTGGCTGGCCAGGCGCTCGAGTGCCGCGCGTAGCCTGGGGTCGCTGATACCTTCGGCCGTTGCCTGGATGCTTTGTGCGGCGCTATTCGACAAGTGCAAGGTGCGACCGGTTCCACGATTCTGGCCGCCTTGAGGTTGCACCTTGAACATGATTTTCGTTAAGGTCGCGAATTCTTCGAGTGCCTGTAGTTGTCGTTGCAGTCTTCTTTGCTGATAACGCAGGCGTGTTGCCCAGTGGCCATCGGTCACGATCAATAACAAGCAGCCGTCGCGCCAGGACGCTACATGACAGTGTTCCCGGGCAGCAGGCTGTAGCTGGCTATCGACAAGACGCTGCAGGTGGGTAAGGCGTTGCGCCTGACCGAACAGCGCTTTCAGGGGCTTGGCTTCGCGTAACAGCTTAGCGGGTGCCTGGGCCGGCAAGGGACGAAACGTCATGGCAGGAAGCCTTAAGTTGCAGAGCCGTCATGGTAGCAGAGCGTGCTGCCGGCCTGTGTTCTGCGAAAAGGGGAAGCCATGCATATCATCTTGCTCAATAGCCGTCACGGTTCGGCGCGAACGATCAATCTGGACCTGCGCTGGTTGCTGCTCTCGGTTGTCCTGCTGCTGGTCCTGAGCCTTGCTGCCGGTGCTGCGATGGGCGCCAAGTGGTTGACCGCCGAACCGGTGGTCGACACTTCGCTGGTCGAGGCCCTCGACCAGCAGCGCGAGCAGGTCGGCGCCGTGCGCCAGGACGCGCAACGTCAGCTTGACGCCTTCGCTGTGCATGTTGCCGAGTTGCAGGCGCGTCTCACCCGGCTCGATGCCCTGGGTGAGCGCCTCACCGAACTGGCAGAACTGGACGCCGGTGAGTTCGACTTCTCCCTCAGTGTCGGTCAGGGCGGGGCGGAAGATCCGCTGGGGGCTTCGGCCTATGCGCCGCCGCCTTTCATGAACGCCCTGGATGAGCTGGCACTGCGCGTGGAGAGTCGCGAGCAGCAGTTGGAAGTGCTGGAGCAACTGCTTGGCGAGCGCCGCCTGAGTGAAGCGGAAACACTGTCCGGTCGCCCGGTCTTGCAAGGTTATGTGTCGTCACCTTTCGGCCGTCGTGTGCATCCGCTGACCGGCCGCGCCAGTGTCCACAAGGGCATCGATTTCGCGGCCAAGCCTGGCAGTGACGTGGTATCGGTTGCCGCTGGTGTGGTGACCTTTTCCGGCAGGAAGAATGGTTACGGCAATACCGTGGAAATCAGTCACACGGATGGCTACGTCACGCTCTATGCCCACAACCAGAGCAATACCGTGCAGATCGGCGATCTGGTGCAGCGCGGCCAGACCATCGCCAAGGTCGGCCGCAGTGGTCGTTCCACCGGTTATCACGTGCACTTCGAAGTCAGCAAGGATGGCCGACAGGTCAATCCCGCCCTCTATATCGCGCGTGCCAACGGCGTCGAGTGAGTCAGGGGCGATGGCTGGCCTTGAAATGCCAGCATTCATCCCCATATAAAGTTTCACGCCGCGCCCCTGGCTGACCGGGGATGCGTGGCCTGCGCCATCACACGGCAGCAACGGGCTGACAACGTCACTTTCCTCCCTGAGTTTTCCGGGTAGAATGCCCCCTTCGCCCGCAGCCATGCTGGCTGCCAGGTCGCGATTTGCGCCGACCTCCATCCATTCGCCGGAAGATCCTGTCGATATGTTTGCGCCTCTGTTTAAAAAACTTTTCGGAAGCAAGAATGAGCGTGAAGTCAAACGCTTGCTCAAGGCGGTGCAGTCCGTCAACGTCCTCGAAGAGCAGATGATCGCCCTCTCGGACGAGCAACTGCGTGGCAAGACCGAAGAGTTCAAGGGCCGTCTGGCTCAGGGCGAAACCCTCGACAAGCTGCTTCCCGAAGCCTTTGCCGTGGCCCGTGAGGCCGGCAAACGAGTGATGGGCATGCGCCACTTCGATGTGCAGCTGATCGGCGGCATGACCCTGCATGAAGGTAAGATCGCCGAGATGCGTACCGGTGAGGGCAAGACCCTGGTAGGTACCCTGGCGGTCTACCTGAACGCGCTGTCCGGCAAGGGCGTGCACGTGGTCACGGTCAACGAATACCTGGCCCGCCGCGACGCCAACTGGATGCGTCCGCTGTATGAGTTCCTCGGCCTGACCGTGGGTATCGTCACCCCCTTTCAGCCGCCGGAAGAGAAGCGCGCCGCTTATGCCGCCGACATCACCTACGGCACCAACAACGAATTCGGTTTCGACTACCTGCGCGACAACATGGCCTTCAGCCTGGAAGACAAGTTCCAGCGCGAGCTGAATTTCGCCGTGATCGACGAAGTCGACTCCATCCTCATCGACGAGGCGCGTACCCCGCTGATCATCTCCGGTCAGGCCGAGGACAGCTCCAAGCTGTACATCGAGATCAACAAGCTGATCCCGCGCCTCAAGCAGCACATCGAGGAAGAGGAAGGCGTGGTGACTCAGGAAGGTCACTACAAGGTCGACGAGAAATCGCGCCAGGTCGAACTCAACGAGGCCGGCCACCAGTACGTCGAGGAGATGCTCACCGCTGCCGGTCTGCTGGCCGAAGGTGAAAGCCTGTATTCCGCGCACAACCTCGGTCTGCTGACCCACGTCTACGCCGGCCTGCGTGCGCACAAGCTGTTCAACCGCAATGTCGAGTACATCGTGCAGAACGGCCAGGTGATCCTGATCGACGAGCACACCGGCCGTACCATGCCGGGCCGCCGTCTCTCCGAGGGCCTGCACCAGGCCATCGAAGCGAAGGAAGGGGTGAACATTCAGGCCGAGAGCCAGACCCTCGCCTCGACCACCTTCCAGAACTACTTCCGTCTCTACAACAAGCTGTCCGGCATGACCGGTACCGCCGATACCGAGGCTTTCGAGTTCCGCCAGATCTATGGTCTGGACGTGATGGTGATCCCGACCAACAAGCCGGTCGCGCGCAAGGACTTCAACGACCTGGTCTACCTGACCCAGGAAGAGAAGTACCAGGCGATCATCGCCGACATCAAGGACTGCCAGGCCCAGGGCCGGCCGATCCTGGTTGGTACCGCCACCATCGAGACCTCCGAGTACGTCAGCCAGTTGCTGAATCAGGAGGGTATCGAGCACAAGGTGCTCAACGCCAAGTTCCATGACAAGGAAGCCGAGATCATTGCCCAGGCCGGTCGTCCGGGTGCGCTGACCATCGCTACCAACATGGCCGGTCGTGGTACCGACATCCTTCTCGGTGGCAACTGGGAAGTGGAAGTCGCGGCGCTGGAAAACCCGACCGACGAGCAGATCGCGCAGATCAAGAGCGAGTGGCAGAAGCGTCACCAGCAGGTGATCGAAGCCGGCGGCCTGCATGTGATCGCCTCCGAGCGCCACGAATCGCGTCGTATCGACAATCAGCTGCGCGGTCGTGCCGGCCGTCAGGGCGACCCGGGTTCCAGCCGCTTCTACCTGTCGCTGGAAGACAACCTGATGCGCATCTTCGCCTCGGATCGGGTGAAGAACTTCATGAAGGCCCTCGGCATGCAGTCCGGCGAGGCCATCGAGCACCGCATGGTCACCAACGCCATCGAGAAGGCCCAGCGCAAGGTCGAGGGCCGCAACTTCGACATGCGTAAGCAACTGCTCGAATTCGACGACGTGGCCAACGAGCAGCGCAAGGTGATCTACCACATGCGCAACAGCCTGCTGGCTGCCGAGAGCGTTGGCGACACCATCGCTGAGTTCCGCGAGGAAGTGCTGACCGCAGCGGTCAACAGCCATATCCCGCCGCAGTCGATGCCAGAGCAGTGGGACGTGGCTGGCCTGGAGTCGACACTGCAGAGCGACTTCGGCATCAAGCTGCCGATCCAGCAGTGGCTGGATGAAGACGACAAACTGTACGAAGAAACCCTGCGTGAGCGCATCCTTGCCGAGCTGCTGAGCGCGTACAACGAGAAGGAAACCCAGGCCAGCGCCGAAGCCCTGCGTACCTTCGAGAAGCAGATTCTGCTGCGCGTGCTGGACGACCTGTGGAAGGACCACCTGTCGACCATGGATCACCTGCGCCACGGCATCCACCTGCGCGGTTACGCGCAGAAGAACCCGAAACAGGAATACAAGCGCGAGTCCTTCGCCCTGTTCCAGGAGCTGCTGGAGTCGATCAAGCGCGACACCATCCGCGTGCTCAGCCATGTTCAGGTACGTCGCGAAGATCCGGCCGAAGAAGAAGCCCGACTGCGTCGCGAGGCTGAAGCGATGGCCGAGCGCATGCAGTTCCAGCACGCTGACGCTTCGGCCCTGGCGGCTGAAGAGAGCAATGGCGAAGAGGGCGATGTCGCTGTGGCTGCAGCGCCAGTGCGCGCCGAGCCGAAGGTCGGTCGCAACGAACCGTGCCCTTGTGGCTCGGGCAAGAAGTACAAGCACTGCCACGGTCAGATCGGCTGATCATGGCAGGTGCGCGCCGCTGAAGGCGCTTGCAGTAGAGAGGGCTTCGGCTATGCTGTCGCCGCCCTCGATGACGCCGCGACGGCCCTGCCGTTCGCGGCGTTTTACTATCTTTCAGACCGCTTGGCGGTCGGCAACGTCTCACAAGGAGCTCACCTTATGGCTGTTGGTCTTGGCCCGCTGTCTACCCTGCACCCGGTTCCTGGTTTCGAGCTGGGCATCGCCTCAGCCGGCATCAAGCGTCCCGGGCGCAAGGATGTGGTGGTGATGCGCTGTGCCGAAGGTTCGCGTATTGCCGGGGTGACCACCACCAATGCCTTCTGCGCGGCGCCGGTACTGATCACTCGCGAGCGCCTGGGTGGTGAAGTGCGTTATCTGCTGACCAATACCGGCAATGCCAATGCCGGTACCGGCGCCGATGGTCTGGCCCGTGCGCGCCGTGCCTGTGTGCGCCTGGCCGAGCTGACCGGTGTAACCGAAAGCGCCGTGCTGCCGTTCTCCACCGGTGTGATCGGCGAGCCGCTGCCGGTGGAGAAGATCGAGTCCGCGTTGCAGGCTGCGCTGGATGATCTCAAGGCCGACAACTGGGAAGCGGCCGCCACCGGCATCATGACCACCGACACCCTGCCCAAGGGCGCCAGCCGGCAGTTCCAGCACGACGGCGTCACCGTTACCGTCACCGGTATTTCCAAGGGCGCCGGCATGATTCGGCCGAACATGGCCACCATGCTCGGTTACATCGCCACTGACGCCAAGGTCGCTCAGGGCGTGCTGCAGGATCTGGTGCGCGACGCGGCGAACAAGTCGTTCAACCGCATCACCATCGACGGTGATACCTCCACCAACGACTGCTGCATGCTGATCGCCACCGGCCAGGCGGCCCTGGCGGAAATCACCGAGGCCTCCGGCGAGCTGTTCGCCAAGCTCAAACAGGCGGTTTTCGAGGTATTCATGGAGGTGGCGCAGGCCATCGTCCGTGACGGTGAGGGCGCGACCAAGTTCGTCACCGTTCAGGTCAACGGTGGTGGCACCCACCAGGAGTGTCTGGACGTGGCTTACGCGGTGGCCCATTCGCCGCTGATCAAGACCGCGCTGTTTGCCTCCGACCCGAACTGGGGGCGCATCCTCGCTGCTGTCGGCTATGCCGGCGTACCGCAACTGGATGTGAGCAAGATCGACGTGTTCCTCGGTGAAGTCTGCATCGCCAGCAAGGGTTGCCGTGCGACCACCTACACCGAAGAGCAGGGTGCGGCGGTGATGGCCCGTGAGGAAATCACCATCCGTATCGAGCTGGGCCGCGGCAGCTGCAGCGAGACCATCTGGACCACCGACCTGTCTCACGAGTACGTCAAGATCAACGCCGAATACCGCACCTGATTAGTCCCGGCCGTACATTATTCCCGCGCCTCATGCCCCCATGACGCGCGGGAATTTGCTATTCGGGAGGTAGGCTTTTAACGTCGAGCGACTTCGGGGTATTTCCAAGAACGTAGGCGAGGACGCGCGAGATGGCACTGCAACTGGTGATTGGCGACAAGAACTATTCCTCCTGGTCGTTGCGCGCCGCTCTGGCGGTCGAGCTGGCCGGTGTGGAATGTGAGGAAGTGCTGGTGCGTCTGTATCAGCCTGACAGCCGCGCGCAACTGCTGCGTCATTCCCCCACCGGTAAGGTGCCTGTGCTGCTCACTGAACATGGACCAGTGTGGGATTCCCTGGCAATAGCCGAATATCTGGCCGAGTGCTACCCCGAGGCGCAGCTGTGGCCGCAGGATCGCCAGGCCCGCGCCTTGGCGCGTAGTGTCTGTGCAGAGATGCACAGTGGCTTCAGCGCTCTGCGCAGCCACCTGCCGATGGATCTGGCGCGTGACAAGGCACTGACCGAGCTGCCGGACGCGGCGCAGGCGGATATCGATCGTATTTGCGCGATCTGGGCCGATTGCCGCGAGCGCTTCGCCACTTCAGGCAACTATCTGTTCGGTCAGGCCAGCATTGCCGATGCCTTCTATGCGCCGGTCGCCGCGCGTCTGCGCAGTTATCATGTGGCGCTACCGACAGCGGCAGCGGCCTATGTCGAAACCATCTACCGCTGGCCGGCGTTCCGGCGCTGGTATCAGGCAGCATTGCAGGAGGTAAAGGGGTGAAGCGTGTGCATGTCGCAGCAGCGGTGATTCGGGGTGTCGATGGACGCATCCTGATCGCCAGGCGACCCGATGACAAACACCAGGGCGGTCTGTGGGAGTTTCCCGGCGGCAAGGTCGAGGACGGTGAGGCCGTGCGGGTCGCCCTCGATCGTGAACTGCAGGAGGAACTGGGGATTCGTCCGCAGGCTGCGCGCCCGCTGATCCAGATTCGTCATGATTACCCGGACAAGCAGGTGTTGCTGGACGTCTGGGAAGTGTCGGCCTTCAGTGGCGAGCCGCATGGCGCAGAAGGCCAGCCCCTGGTCTGGGTCAGTGAGCGGCAGTTGCTGGAATACGAATTCCCCGCCGCCAACAAACCCATAGTCGCCGCCGCGCGCCTGCCCGAGCGCTACCTGATCACCCCGGATGGCCTGGAGCCGAGTGAGCTGCTTGCCGGCATCCGCAGTGCTCTGGCGCAGGGGGTAAGGCTGATTCAGCTGCGCGCGCCGAACATGTTCGACCCGCAATACCGCGACCTGGCTGTCGACGTGCAGGGCCTGTGTGCCGGCAAGGCGCAACTGATGCTCAAGGGACCGCTGGAGTGGCTGGGAGATTTTCCCGCGGCTGGCTGGCACCTGACGGCCGAACAGCTGCGCAAGTACGCCGCCAGCGGCCGCCCTTTCCCTGACGACCGCTGGTTGGCGGCGTCTTGCCATAATGCCGATGAGCTGGCGCTGGCCGCGCAGATGGGCGTGGACTTCGTCACCCTGTCCCCAGTGCAGGCGACCGCGACTCATCCCGAGGCGCAGCCGCTGGGCTGGGACGCCGCAAGCGAGATGCTGGTCCATTGCAACCTGCCGGCTTATCTGCTGGGCGGCGTAGGCCCGGCCGATATCGAACGTGCCTGGCAGGTTGGCGCCCAGGGCGTGGCCGGTATCCGCGCGTTTTGGCCGTAGGGCGGACTCAGGAGCCTAGGCGAACAGTCCGCCGGTTCACACTAGGCCTGGCTCCGCAACCCATCATCGTATTCAAGAATGGCGTACTGCTCCGCGAGTACGCCCTACGACCGGTATGCGCGCTCGGTAGGAGCGGATGGCACCGAGTCTGCGATGACCGCGAATGAATTCGCTCCTACAGGTCCGGCGCACTTCTACGGCTTGTCTGCCGCCTTCCACAGCACCTCAGCGATGCCCTGGCGCTTGGCGATCAGGCGGGCAGCGACGAACAGCAGGTCGGAGAGGCGGTTGACGTAGGCCAGGCCCTCGCCGCGTAGCGGTTCCACGGCGTTGAGGTGCTGGCAGCGGCGCTCGCTGCTGCGCGCGAGGCTGCGGCACACGTGGGCTTGGGCGATCAGCCTGGAGCCGCCAGGCAGGATGAAGTTTTCCAGTGGGCCGACCTCTTCGTTCCAGTTGTCGATGGCCGTCTCCAGGCGCTGCACTTCTACCTGCTGCAAGGCCTGGTACTCGGGCATTGCCAGTTCGCCCCCGAGATCGAACAGACGGTGCTGGCAGGGGCTCAGCACCTCGCTGATCTCCTTGAGTGCCGGCCAGGTCGTGGCGGCATCGTCCAGTTCGGCAAGCAGCAGGCCGAGCTGGCTGTTGAGCGTGTCCAGCTCGCCGATGGCCTCGATACGTGGGTGATCCTTGCCGACCCGGCGGCCGTCGGCCAGCCCGGTTTCGCCTTTGTCGCCAGTGCGGGTGTAGATCTTCGAGAGGCGAAAGCCCATGTCTCAGAGTCCTGTGTGATCGGGCAGCGAGGCCAGCGGCAGGCGCAGGGTGAAACAGGTGCCCTGGCCTGGCGTCGAGTGCACTTCCATCTGCCCTTTGTGATTGTTGGTGATGATGAAGTAGGAGACCGCCAGGCCGAGTCCGGTGCCCTGGCCCACCTCCTTGGTGGTGAAGAAGGGTTCGAAGATGCGTTTGCGCACCGCCTCGCTCATGCCGGTGCCGTTGTCTTCCACTTGTACTTCTGCCCAGTTGCCGGCCTGCCGAGTGCGCAGGATGATGCGGCCGGGCTCGGTATCCTCGTCGCGCTGGTGAATGGCCTGGGCGGCGTTCTTCAGCAGGTTGAGCAGCACCTGCTCCAGTTCGTTGGCGGTGCCGGCTACCGGGCCCAGTAGCGGATCGAACTGGCGCACGATCTCCAGGGTCTTGAAGTCGAAACTCTCGGTCAGGTCGAAGTCGTTACCGGCGATCTCCAGGGCTTGGTCGATCAGCGCCGGCAGATCGCAGGGCGATAGCTGGCGGTCGCTGCGGCGGCTGAAGCTGAGCATGTGGCTGACGATCTTGGCGGCGCGCTGGCCGGCCTGCTGGATGCCGTCGAGCAGGCGCGGTACCTCACGGGCCTCCATATAGTGCTCAATGGCAGGCAGGCTGACGCCGGCCTGCTCGGCCTGTTCGACATTCTTTTCCAGACCCGGCGACAGGCGCCGGCGGATGTTCTGCACGTTATGCAGGATGGCGCCGAGTGGGTTGTTGATTTCGTGCGCCATGCCCGCCGCCAGGCCGCCGACGGAGAGCATCTTCTCCGACTGCACCATCATTTCCTCCAGGGCCAGGCGCTGGGTGATGTCGTCGATGCGGATCACCACGCCCCGGCCGGCGCCGCCCATCAGCGGGTAGAAGGTCAGGGCGTAGTGGTGGGGCTCTTCGTCCTTGTGCCAGGTAACGCGCTCGATCTTCTCCACGCGATGCTGCTCGGCGGTGCGTTTGAGCTGCGCAAGAAAGGGTTTGAGTGGCGGGAAGGCGAGAAATATCGGTTGGTTCAGCGCCTCTTCCAGGCGCGTACCGGACAGGGCGCTGGCCTCCTGATTCCACTGCGTGACGTAGAGCTGTTCGTCGAGGGCGATCAGCGCCGAAGGCATAGAGTCGATGATGCTGTTGAGGTAGTTCTGAAAACCGGTGAGTTTCTTCTCGATCTTGCTGCGCACCTGCACTTCCAGCTCCAACTTGCGGTTGGAGTGGCGGGTTTCCTCGGCCAGGCTCTGCGCCTGATCGAAGGCCTGCTGGGCGTCATCGCGGGCACGCTTGAGCTGCTGCTCGCGGGCCTCCATGCGCATCAGCATGGTGTTGAACGCATCTGCCAGGCTGCCGATCTCGTCCTGATTGCTACGATTGGCGCGCAGCGCATAGTTCTCTTCGCGGGTGACCTGGCGTGACAGTTCTTCCAGGCGGCGAATGGGTTTGGTCACCAGGCGTTTGATCTGCCTGGCCACCAGCATCCACAGCAGCACGCTGAACGCCAGAATCACCAGGCTCGCGGTCAGGGTGCCGGTATAGAAGGCACCAGGCAATTCGCTGGACGCCACCAGCAGCAGGGCGCCGGGGCGACCGCTGGGGTGGGGCAGGTCGACCAGCAGGTTGGTGCGAAAGGCCGTTTCGCGCCAGTTCTGCAGATGGCTCAGTTGCTGCGGCAGCTGCAGTTTTTCGCCGCGTTGCAGTTGTGCCAGGCTGTTGCCATTGCTGTCGTAGATAATCGCTGCACGCAGGGGCGCGTAATCGTCCAGGCGTTTGAGCAGGGCCTCGGCCGAGGCGGACGAGTGCAAGGCTTCCTTGCTCAGCGTCGGGCTGGCGATAAGCCGGCCGAGGGTGTGCAGGGCCTGTGGCGCCATGCTCTCCTGGGTGATCCAGTAGGCTGCGCTGATGAAAGCCAGATTGGCCACCAGCATCACGGCGGCGAGCAACACCAGCAGTGCGGCGAGCAGTTTGCGGCCCACTGGCAGGTTTTCGAGGCGCTGACGCAGTCTCATGAGGTTATCGTTGTGGCGAGTGAGGACGGCAGGTTAGCGCGGCTGTCAGGCCATTGCCTACTGCCTGTGTAGGGCGGGTGCAACCCGCCAAGCTGCAAGTGATGGGTTGCACCCGCCCTGCGTACTCAAGCGAGAGGCAAACCCTGTTCACGCAGGTGGCTCAGCAGGCGCTGCTGCAGATGCTGCAGGTGTGGCACATGCAGTTGATGACGCTGCGCCGCTGCGCAGGCGTAGCCAAGCAGATAGCTGATCTCGGTACGACGTCCCTGTGCGACGTCCTGATGCATGGAGGAGTAGTTCGCCGCAGTGGCGCTGATCACGCGCTGTACCTCTTCATGCAGATTCTCTGCGGCTGCGGGCTGGCCGCAGCGTTGCAGCAGCTCGTCGAGTTCGGCGCACAGGGTGGCGACTTCGGCAGGGTGCTCGGTCAGGCCGCCATTGCGACAGTCGTGCAGTACGGTGAGGGGGTTGATCGCGCAGTTCAGCGCCAGCTTGCGCCACAGGCGCGTGAGGATATCCGGGCTCCACTGGTGAGCGATGCCCGCGCGCTGCAGCTCGTCCAGCCAGGTTGGTGGCTGGGGATCGCTCGGGTCGCCCAGCCAGTTGTGGCCATTGCCGGCGAACACCACCTGAAAATCGGCGGGACGAAAAGCCCCTTCGGTGCTGGAGACGAACAGGCAACGTTGCTTGGGTAGGCGTTGGGCAACTTCATCCTGGCTACCCAGGCCATTTTGCAACAGCAGCAGCTCGGCGCCTGGGGCAAGACGTCCGGCGATGGTCGTCACCGCGCTTTGCGCGTCATAGGCCTTGCAGGCCAGCAGCAGGCGATGGATGGGCGTGTCCGCTTGTGGCAATTCTGCAGCAATGGCGTACTGCTGGGGCTGGCCAGCTTCGATCAGCGTCAGGCCGCCGGTCTGAAGATAGGCTTCGAGGCGTTGTCGGTTGCGCAGGATCAACCTGACTGGCAGGCCGGCACGGGCCAGGCGTGCTGCCCAGAGGCTGCCGAGACTGCCAGCGCCGAGGATGTGCCAGGTCACGGCAGAGGCAGGCGCATGGCTGCGACCCGGCCGCTGGCGTAAGACTCTGGCAGCAGATTTTGTGCGTGCTGAATCAGTTGTTCGGGATCGGTGGGCAGCGCCTTGGTGTCCAGACCGACCAGGCTGATGCCGGCTTTCAGCGTAATGAACCCTTCGCTGGTCTTGAACGCTTTGAAGTTGAGGCCTTCGTGCAGGCGCTTGAAGCTGCTCGGCGAGCACTCGTGCAGGTCGTCGAGCAGGGTGATCAGACCGAAGTGGTTGTCGTCCAGGCGCGTCAACACGTCCAGTGGCCTGACAAGCTGCTGCAGGCGCCTTGCGACGCCATGCAGCAGTTCGTTGAAGAAGCGGTCACCGTACTGATTGCGCAGCTGACCGGCGTCCTGCAGGCCGATCAGCAGGTAGCACACGGCGCCGCCGCGCGATTCGATCTGGCGCAGGCTGTCGGTAAGCTTCTGGCGCAGATAGCGCGGGTTGCCCAGGCCGGTGAGTGGGTCGACCAGATTGCGCCGCTCCAGGCTGGCGATGTTCTGCGTGAGCATGCGGTTCTCGTGCAGCAGGCGCTGCAGGGTGTTGCACAGGCGATCCGCGGCGTACACGCGTGGCACCAGTTGTTCGTTCATCGCTGCCTTGCTGATGAAGTCATCGACGCCACGGTCGAAGGCTTCGCCCAAGACGTTTTCGCCTTCCTTGCCTGTCAGCAGGATGATGTAGGTGTAGTGGTCGGCGGTCTCGTCCAGCTGGCGCACCCGCGCGGTCAGCTCCAGGCCGTCGATCTCGGGCATCAGCCAGTCGGCCAGAAGCACGCTGGCGGGACGCTGTTCGAGCAGCTGCAGCGCTTCGCTGGCGCTGCTGGCGAAACGCACGTCCTGATAGCCGGCCTGGCTCAGTGCACGACCGATCATGGCGCTGGAGAACTTGGCGTCGTCCACCACCAGGATGCTGAGATGGGGGTTGGGCATGGGGCTGGCTCGCAGACAGAGAGGAAGGACGCCAAACGGCGCGTATCAGTCTGGATATAATGGGCCCGCCATAGTTATCGTCAAGTCAGGCGCGTTCACTCCGTGAAGAGGATCGCGCCGTCCATCAGGAGCCCACTCATGCCTTCGTTCGACATCGTGTCTGAACTGGACAAACACGAACTGACCAATGCGGTCGATAATGCCATCAAGGAGCTCGACCGCCGTTTCGACCTGCGTGGCAAATGCAGCATCGAGAGCAAGGACAAGGCGCTGACCTTGACCGCCGAAGCCGAGTTCATGCTCGAGCAGATGCTCGATATCGTGCGCAGCAGCCTGATCAAGCGCAAGATCGACTGCCAGTGCCTGGAAACCAAGGAGCCCTACGCCTCGGGCAAGGTGATGAAGCAGGAAGTCACCTTCCGTGAAGGTATCGACAAGGAGCTGGCGAAGAAGATCGTCGCCCACATCAAGGACGCCAAGCTCAAGGTGCAGGCCGCCATCCAGGGCGAGCAGGTGCGCGTCACCGGCAAGAAGCGTGACGACCTGCAGGAAGCCATCGCCCTGCTGCGTGGTCACGAGTTCGGCATGCCGCTGCAGTACAACAACTTCCGCGATTGAACCTTTGTGGCGCTGCGGCGTCGCAGGCTAGGTTGATAGCATTTTGACCGCCATGGCATGCCATGGCGGTTTCGTTTCATGCACAGGAAAAAGGGAGTAACCCTATGGAGATGAACGTCGACGAACTGGTCAAGCTGTCCGAAGCCTGGCTGCCGGTGGTGCTTGAGTACAGTGGCAAGCTGACCCTGGCCGTGATCACGTTGTTGGTAGGCTGGTGGCTGATCAGTCGGCTGACGTCGAGCATCGGGCGCATGCTCGAAGCGCGTAAGGTCGATCGCGCGCTGAGCAGCTTTATCAGCAGCCTGGTCAGCATCGTGCTGCGCATTCTGCTGCTGATCAGCGTGGCGTCGATGATCGGTGTGGAGACCACTTCGTTCATCGCCATGATCGGTGCGGCGGGTCTGGCCATCGGCCTGGCGTTGCAGGGCAGTCTGGCCAACTTCGCAGGCGGCGTGCTGATCATGCTGTTCCGTCCGTTCCGCGCGGGTGACTGGATCGAGGCGCAGGGTGTGTCTGGTAGTGTCGACAGTATCCAGATCTTTCACACCACATTGAAGACGGCGGACAACAAGGTGGTGATCGTGCCCAATGGCGCCCTGTCCAACGGCCACATCACCAACTACTCGCGTGAGCCGCGTCGGCGTGCCGACATCAATATCGGTATTGATTACTCCAGCGATATCAAAAAAGCGCGCGAGGTGCTGTTGGAGATTGCCCAGGACCCGCGCGTGCATGTCGAGCCGGCGCCGGTGGTATTCGTCACTGGGCTGGGTGACAGTGCAGTGAACCTGTCGCTGCGCGTGTGGGTGGCGACTGGCGACTTCTGGCCGGTGACCTTCTCCTTTACCGAGCTGGCCAAGGAGCGTCTGACCGAGGCGGGTATCGGTATTCCGTTCCCGCAGCGCGTGGTGCATCTGGCCAAGGCCGACTGAGGCTCGCCATCACGAAAAAGCCCCGGTCGATCCGGGGCTTTTTTCTACCTGCGTGTCAGGCTTGCTCGACAGCAGGTGGTGTTGTCTCAGGCCGCGCTTGGCGTTTGTCGCGGCGCCACTGAATGATGATAAGCAGCAGTGTAGGTATACCCATCAGCGCCGTGGCGAGGAAGAAGTGGGCGTAGCCGAGGCTTTCCACCATCACGCCGGAATAGCCACCGATCAGGCGCGGCAGCAGCAGCATGATGGAGCTGAGCAGGGCGTACTGGGTGGCCGAGAATTTCAGGTTGGTCAGGCTCGACAGGTAGGCGACGAACGCCGACGTGGCCAGGCCGGCGCTGAAGTTGTCGCAGCTGATGGTGACGATCAGCATGTTCAGGTGTGGGCCCATGCCCACCAGCAGCATGAACATCAGGTTGGTGGCCGCCGATGCGGTAGCACCGATCAGCAGAATCGGCATGATGCCGAAGCGCACGATCAACAGCCCGCCGACCCCGGCGCCGAGCAACGTCATCACCAGGCCGAAGACCTTGCTGACACTGGCGATCTGCTCTTTTGTGAAGCCCTGGTCGATGTAGAAGACGTTGGCCATCACGCCCATCACGGTATCGGACAGGCGATAGGTGGCGATCAGGCTGAGCAGCAGCAGTGCCTGCCAGCGGTAGCGCACGATGAAATCGTTGATCGGCGTGAGCACCGGGGCCATACCGCCCCAGAACAGGCTGGAGATCGACAGGCTGGTGAGCAGGGTATAGAGCAGCGCACGCAGGAAGGCGCGGTCGTAGTACAGCAACTCCTGCAGGCTTATCTGGCCTTGGAACAGCAGCATCAGGTCACTTTCGTAGAATTGGGTGACCATGGCCGGTATGGCGATCAGCAGGATGATCAGCAGCAGCACGGAAAGTAACTGGTGGAAGAACCCGTACCTCGCTGCCGCGGTTTTCAGCACCGGTGCCAGCCCGCCCCAGAACAGCCCGGATGCACAGACGCAGGCCAGGGTGCTGTAGAGCATGGCGCGCAGGAAGGCGCGGTCGTTGTAGAGCAGCTCCTGCATGCTGACGTCTCCGAGCAGCATCGGCACCAGATCACTCTGATAGAACTGGATGAACATGGTCGGCACGGCGATGATCAGCATGATGACCGCACTGATCGCCAGCAACTGGTGGAAAAATCCGTGCTTGGGCGGCGCGACATGGATGTGCGGCGGTGCTGGCGGCTCGCGCATCCAGATGGAGGTGAGCAGGCCTGGCAGCATCAGCAGGGCGAAAAGCATATAGGTACCGGTCCAGGCGCTGAACTGGTAGTCCTTGGCGGTGGAGCCGAAGCCTTCGGCGAAATACAGCGCGCCGGCGGTGGCCAGCAGCGCGGCCACCCGGTAGCCGGTCATGTAAGCGGCAGCCAGCGCGGCCTGATGCTCGTCGCCGAGAATTTCCAGGCGGTAGGCGTCGACGGCGATGTCCTGAGTGGCCGAGGCGAAGGCTACCAGTACGGCGAGGGCGATCAGCGTGGACAGGTGCGTCTGTGGGTCGTAATTGGCCATGCCGATCAGGCCGATGGCGACCAGACCCTGCGACAGCACCAGCCAGGAGCGGCGCCGGCCAAGCTTGCCCAGCAATGGCAGGCGCCACTGGTCGAGCATGGGCGCCCACACCCATTTGAAGGCGTAGGCCAGGCCGATGAGGCTGGCGAAACCGATGGTTTCACGCGCCACTCCAGCTTCCCGTAGCCATACCGACAGGGTCGAGAACACCAGCATGTAGGGCAGGCCGGCGGCAAAGCCCAGAAGCAGCAGCGCCAGTGTGGCGGGGTTGGCGTAGGTCGCGAGGGCTTCTCGCCAGGATTTGCGTGGCATCAGGCTCGAATCTGGGCTGGGGGGAGTCTTGGTAGGGCGCACTCTAACTGCTGTGCTCCATCGGGCGCCAGCCGTGACGGCGCATATCCACACGTTCGTTCAGGATGCTGATGCCCTCTGCACGCAGGCGCGCCCGTTGTTCGGCCCCGGAAGGACTGCCGGCAGCCAGACTGAGGCGTCCTCCAGCGGCGATCACCCGATGCCAGGGCAGCGTGGTGCCGTTCGGTAATTGGCTCAGCGTACGACCAACCCAGCGTGCCGCGCGGCCAAGACCGGCCAACTGGGCCAGTTCGCCATAGCTGACGACCTTGCCTTCCGGCACCTGTGCCAATACCAGGTACAGCGCTTCGCGACGCGCCTCGATGCTTGCCGGTGGTGGGGCCTGCCATGCAGACTCTGGCGGTTTCGTCTTGCCCATAGGGTTCGTCCTTATCATGCGCGTACTGATCGCCTTATTCCTTTGTACCCTGGCAGCCCCGCTCTGGGCCGATACCGTTTGGCTGGACAACGGTGATCGACTCAGTGGTGAGATCATCCTGCTCGACGGCGGCAAGCTGGCGCTCAAGACCAAATATGCCGGCCAGGTGCTGATCGACTGGAAGGATATCGATACCCTCAGTTCGGACAAGCCCCTGCTGGTGCGCCGTAGCGGCTTCGACAACGAACGCAGCGAAAGGTTGTCGGCGGCTGGTAGCGGTATGGTACGGGTGCAAGGCGAGCGCGAGTACACCCTGCCGCTGGCGCAGATCAAACGCCTGGTGCCGCCGCGGCCGCTGCTGGAGGATCGTCTTTGGGAAGGCAACCTCGATGCCAAGCTGGACATGAAGCGCAACCAGAACGATGTCGATGAATGGAAGCTCAAGGGCAATACCCGTGTCGAGCACGGGCGCTGGCGCCATGTGCTCAGTGGCGAGCTGGAGCGTGAAACCAAGAACGACAGAAAGGTCGAGGACAACTGGGAACTGGAGTACGACCTCGATCGCTTTTTCACCGAGCACTGGTTCTGGCGGGTGGGCGTGGAACAGGCCGAGGACGAATTCGAGACTGTCGATCGCCAGCGCATCGTCGGTAGCGGCCCCGGTTATCGCTTCTGGGATGACGAACTGGGACGTTTCGACCTGATCGGCCAGTTCAATCGCGTGCGTCTGGAGTCGGACGTTGCCGACCTGGCGTTCAATACCACTTCGCTGGAGCTGGATTACAAGCGCCTGCTGTGGGGCACGCGGCTGGAGTTCTATGCCAATGCCCAGTTGCAGATCCCGCATATCGAAGAAATCGACTACGTGCTCGATAGCGAATTCGGCCTGCGCTACCGCCTCAATCAGTGGGCGCGCTTATCGCTTTTGTACGAGCTGGATCAGTTGCGTGCCCCAGGGCAGACGGTTTCGGATCGGCATTATCTGATCGGTATCGGCGTGGGGTGGTGATGCCGTCGGGCGGCGCGCTGCCCAACGGCACGCCGCCCGACGGAAAAAGCTGAACTCTGCGTATTCGGCCCGGTCAGCTGTTGCTCTGGCGCCGGGGTTGCGGATAATGCCCGGCTTTCGCCCACCAACGCCATTACCCAACTTATGTCGCGCTCTAAATCGCTGTCCCTGCTAGGCCTGAGCATCGCTCTGTGCAGTTCCGCCACCTTCGCCGATACCGTCTGGTTGAAGAACGGTGACCGTCTCTCCGGCACCATTCGCTTCTTCGACGGCAGCAAGCTGCTGCTGGAAACCGACTACGGCGGCTCCATCCCACTGGACTGGAAGAAAATCGCCACCCTGGAAAGTGATCACGAGCTGCTGGTCAAGCTCGGTCCGGTAGATGGCGAGCGTGCCAAGTCGCTACTGGCGGCTGAGCCGGGCAAGGTCACCCTGGCCAATGGCGAGTCGCCGAAGACCATCGAGCTGTCGCAGATCGAACAGATCATGAAGCCCAAGCCGCTGGTGGAGGATTTCACCTGGAAGGGCAACATCGACCTGGGTCTCGACTACAAGCGCGGCGAGCGCGACTCTGATGATTATGATGTCGACATCAAGACCCAGGCCCGCCACGGGCGCTGGCGCCATAACGCGATTGCCGATTACAACCGCGAGCTGAAAGACGACGTCGTCAGTACCGACAACTGGAGCGCCGAGTACGCGCTCGACCGCTTCCTCACGGAAAAATGGTTCTGGCAGGGGCGCTTCGAGTACAAGCGCGACCGTATCGAAGAGGTGGAGCGTCAGCGCACTCTCGGTACCGGCCCGGGTTACCAGTTCTGGGATGACGAGCTGGGCGCGTTCTCCATCGCTACCCTGGCCAACCGCAGTGATTACCGCTACAGCAATGGCGAGCAGGATCGCTTCTACGCCATGAGCGTGAAGTGGGACTACAACCGCTACCTGATCGGCAAGACCGTCGAGCTGTTCAGTGTTGGTGAGCTCGGGCGTCCGCTCAGTGGGGCAGCGGATTACAGCCTGGATGCCGAGGTCGGTCTGCGCTACAAGGTGACCGACTGGGCGTCGCTGAACATGAAGGCCGAGAAGGATATCGTCAGTGGTGCCGAGGGCGATCTGGACGAAACCCGCTATACCCTTGGCTTCGGTGTCGGCTGGTAGGTTCCGGCATTGCAAACGAAAAGCCCGCGATCTGCTCGCGGGCTTTTTATTGGGCGGCGGAGTCAGGCTTCTTCCGTTTCCCGTTGTTTCCAGCCAGCGCCACCGGGCAGCACCAGATTGAGCAGCAGGGCAGTGATCGCGCACAGGGAAATCCCTGACAGGGCGAATTCCTTGCCGCCGATGACCATGCCGCCTATGCCGAACACCAGGGTCACCGAGACGATGATCAGGTTACGTGCTTCGGACAGGTCGACCTGATGGCGAATCAGGGTGTTGAGGCCGACCACGGCGATCGAGCCGAACAGCAGGCAGAGAATGCCGCCCATCACCGGTACCGGAATGCTCTGCAGGGCCACGCCGAACTTGCCGATGAAGGCCAGGGCGATGGCGAAGACCGCAGCCCAGGTCATGATCTTCGGGTTGTAGCTCTTGGTCAGCATCACCGCGCCGGTGACTTCGGCGTAGGTGGTGTTGGGCGGGCCACCGAACAGGCCGGCTGCCGAGGTGGCGAGGCCGTCACCGAGCAGGGTGCGGTGCAGGCCCGGCTTCTTGACGAAGTTCTTGCCGGTGACGTTGCCGATCGCCACCACGCCGCCGATGTGCTCGATGGCTGGCGCCAGCGCTACCGGTACCATGTACAGAATGGCGCCCCAGTGCAGTTCCGGGGTGACGAAGGCGGGTACTGCGAGCCAGGCTGCCTGATCGACGGCGCTGGTGTCGATCACGCCGAGCACCGCAGCAATGGCGCAGCCAACGGCGATGCCGGAGAGGATCGGCACCAGGCGGAAGATGCCGCGCCCCAGCACTGCCACCAGCAGGGTGGTGATCAGCGCCGGCATCGAAATCATCATCGCAGTGCTGTACGGCACCAGTTCGATGCTGCCATCACCGGCCTTGCCCATGGCCATGTTCACCGCTACCGGCGACAGCGCCAGGCCGATGGAGATGATCACCGGGGCGATCACCACCGGTGGCAGCAGGCGGTCGATGAAGCTCGGACCGCGCAGTTTGACCAGAGCCGAGAGCAGGACGTAGACCAGACCGGCGGCGATCACTCCACCCATCACTGCCGGCAGGCCGAACTCGCCCTTGGCTGCCAGAATCGGCGCGATGAAGGCGAAACTCGAAGCCAGGAACACCGGCACCTGGCGTTTGGTCACCAGTTGGAACAGCAGGGTGCCGATGCCGGCGGTGAACAGCGCGACGTTGGGGTCCATGCCAGTGATCAGCGGCATCAGCACCAGGGCGCCGAAGGCCACGAACAGCATCTGCGCGCCGGAAATGCCCTGGCGCCAGAGCGGATCGTTGAATTCCGTTTGCGACATGTCAGGCGTCCTTCTGCTTGGTGCCGAAGATCTTGTCACCGGCATCGCCCAGGCCTGGGATGATGTAACCATGCTCGTTCAGGCGCTGATCGATGGAGGCGGTGAAGATGGTCACGTCCGGGTGCGCCTTCTCGACCGCCTTGATGCCTTCTGGCGCGGCGACCAGGACCATGGCGCGAATGTCCTTGCAGCCAGCTTTCTTCAGCAGGTCGATGGTGGCGACCATCGAGCCGCCGGTGGCCAGCATCGGGTCGATGATCAGCGCCAGGCGCGAGTCGATTTCCGGCGCGAGCTTTTCCAGGTAGGTGTGCGCTTCCAGGGTTTCCTCGTTGCGTGCCACGCCCACGGCGCTGACCTTGGCACCGGGAATCAGGCTGAGCACGCCGTCGAGCATGCCGATGCCTGCGCGCAGGATGGGCACCACGGTGATTTTCTTGCCGGCGATCTTCTCGACCTGCACGGTGCCCGCCCAGCCTTCGATGTCGTAGGCTTCCAGCGGCAGGTCGTTGGTGGCTTCATAAGTCAGCAGGGCGCCCACTTCCTGGGCCAGCTCACGGAAATTCTTGGTGCTGATATCGGCGCGGCGCATCAGGCCGATCTTGTGACGGATCAGCGGGTGGCGGATCTCGCGAGTGGGCATGGGCTGGGATCTCCAACGGGGCTCTGGGAAAAATCGCGTTAGATTAAAGCATTGCTCATGCCAAGTGGTGGGTGACTGATGAGTCACGCCACCCTGCGCCGTGCATCGGCTACGCTGGTCAGTCGATACTTGGCAAGCGTTGCCCGGGTCTGTACCTTTGCCCGCTTTTATTTGACGGCTCGATCAGCTTTCAGGCTGTTCGCCGCCATTCATCAGCCCGATCAAGAGAGAATCCCATCATGTCCGCCGATCTCGCGCACATTCGCCAAATCATGGCGGAAGCCGACTGCCTGTTCACCGAAGCCGAGGTGGAAGCGGCCATCGACAAGGTCGCCAGCCAGATCAACGCCGAGCTGGCTGAGCGCAACCCGGTGGTGTTCTGCGTGATGAATGGTGGCCTGATCTTCTCCGGCAAGCTGCTGACCAAACTGAATTTCCCGTTGGAAGCGTCTTACCTGCACGCCACCCGTTATCGCAACGAAACCAGCGGTGGCGAGCTGTTCTGGAAGGCCAAGCCGGAAGTGTCGTTCATCGACCGCGACGTGCTGATCATCGACGACATCCTCGACGAAGGGCATACCCTCGGCGCGATCATCGATTTCTGCCGCCATGCCGGCGCGCGTGCCGTACACACGGCGGTGCTGATCGACAAGGAGCACGAGCGCAAGGCTCGCCCGGACCTGAAGGCCAATTACGTGGGCCTGCAGTGCATCGACCGCTATATCTTCGGTTACGGCATGGACTACAAGGGCTACTGGCGCAACGCCGCCGGCATCTATGCGGTCAAGGGGCTGTAAGCCTGATACCAAGGCTCACAAACCCGCTGTTCGTAGGAGCCCCGCCTCGGGGCGAGGCTTTTCGAGTTGGTGTCGCCCAGCTTCGCGGCGGGGCGCCGCTCCTACAGATCGACGCCGGGCGCGAAGCTTGGATGAAATACGGGCTACGGCTTCAGGTCCTCTCCCAGCCAGCGCAAGGCTTTCTCCCTCGCTTGTGGTAGATCGTGCACGTAGGCCAGTTGCCCGGCGCGTCGGTGAATGCCGGCGCGGCGTAGTTGCAGCCGTACCTGCGCGGAGGGGCCGCTGAGGATCAGCGCCACATCCTGCTGGCGGTAGTCGCGCAGCACATTGTCCAGCGCGGCGATGGCGGTCATGTCCAGCAGCGGCACGGCGCTGATATCGACGATCACCACGCGCACCCCTGGGGTGAAGCGGCGCAGCACGCTCAGCGCCTTTTCTGCCGCGCCGAAGAACAGAGGGCCGCGAATGGCGTAAGCCAGCACGTGCTCGGGCAAATCCTGCAGGGCCTGACGTTGCTGCCGGCTCAGCGCAGCGGTATCGGTCAGCTCGCTCATGCGTTTGATGAACAGTCCGGCTGCCAGCAGCAGGCCGACGCCTACGGCCAGCACCATGTCGAACAGCACAGTCAGCACCAGGCAGGTCAGCAGCACCAGCACATCGCCACGTGGGGCGATGCGCAGGGTGTGGGCGACGTGATGAGGTTCGCTCATGTTCCACGCCACCATCAGCAGTAGCGCGGCCAGAGCCGCCATCGGCAGGTAGCTGAACAGCGGCGCGAGCAGCAGAATCGCTGCCAGCACCACGCCGGCGTGAACCAGTGCCGCCATCGGCGAAAAGGCCCCGGCACGCACGTTGGCGGCCGTGCGGGCGATGGCGGCGGTGGCGGTGATGCCACCAAAGAATGGCGCAGCCAGATTGCCCAGGCCCTGGCCGATCAATTCGGCGTTGGGATCATGCTTGCTGCCGGTCATACCGTCGGCCACCACAGCGCACAGCAGTGACTCGATGGCGCCGAGCATGGCGATGGCGAATGCCGGGGCGAGCAGTTGGCGAATCAGCTCGAAGGACAATACCAGCGGCTGGCCGTCAGCGCCGGGCAGGCTCCAGGGCAGCGCCAGGCTGGGCAGAAAGGGCGGAATGCCGGGATACTCGATACCGTCGAGCTGATAGCTGAAGCGTTCGCCCAGCGTCGCCACCGGCAGCCCGAGCCGTTCCAGGGCCAGCGCCAGCAGCGCGCCAATCGCCAGAGCAACGAGGTGGGCGGGAATCTTCGGCGCCAGGCGTGGCCAGATCAGCAGCGTCGCCAGGCACGCGATACCAACCAGCGTGTCGCCGGGTTGCAGGCCGGGGAGTGCGCGCACCAGAAGATTCACCTGCTCCAACAAATGTTGCGGCGCACCGGCCAGATGCAGGCCGAACAGGTCCTTGATCTGCAGAATGGCGATGACGATACCGATACCGGCAGTGAAGCCCAGGGTCACCGGATAGGGCACGAATTCGATCAGGCGCCCGGCGCGCAGCAGGCCCAGGGCGATCAGTATCAACCCGGCCATCAGTGTGCACAGCAGCAAGCCGCCGAGGCCGTACTGCTGGGTGATCGGCAGCAGAATCACCACGAAGGCGGCGGTGGGGCCGGAAATATTGAAGCGCGAGCCGCCGCACAGGGCGATCAGCGGTGCGGCGATCAGCACGGTGTAGAGCCCATGCTGCGGCGCCACACCCACGGCGATGGCTAGCGCCATGGCCAGTGGAATGGCGATGATGCCCACCGTCAGGCCGGCACTCAGATCCCCGCGTAGGGCTTTCCAGGAGTAGCCCGCACGCAGTGTCTGGCGCCAGGCGGCGAACAGCGGTAACGATGGACGTGACATGCTGGCTCCCTAATGGCTCGGCGCATTATAGGGTTCAGTTGGCTCTGCGCGGCATGACCTAGGTCGGCTGTCGTGTCGATTGTTCGCGTGTTAGCGTTGCGGGCTGCGCGTTGAGCCGCGCGCGGCTCGGCGGTACACTGCCGGCCCTCTGTAATGCTGGCGGGAGCGGGCGATGCGTAAAGACAAGAAGCAGGTGATTGGTGAAGAAATCAGCGATGACTCGATCAAGCTGTTCCTTGCGGTGGAACCGTCGGACGCCACGCCGCCTTCGCTGCACAAGCTGATCAAGGCTTACCGCGGTCTGCGTATCGATGATTTCGAGCGTTTCGTAGGCTTCTTCGTCGCCGAAGGCTACGACCTCTCCGCCACCGATGCGCAGGGCAATGATTTCATCGCCCTGATTCAGGATCAGCGTAATGCCGAGCCCTATATCGAAGTGATCAAGGCTGCTCGCGGCTGATTCTGGTAGGCATAGGCAAAAATGCCCGCGCTCCGTTGAGGAGGCGGGCATTTTTTATGGCCTGCCATACCCGGCGGCCGCTCTGCGGGCCGTCGCTGCACGAGGTTAAAATGGCTCCCGGCCATTTCTATTGGCTGCGGATCGTGAACTCGGGGCAATAAAAAAACCGGCCTCTAGGGCCGGTTTTTCAAGAACCTGTCGCGATTAGGCGGCAGCAGCTTCGCCCAGCGCCTTGATGTGCGCGTTCAGGCGGCTCTTGTGACGAGCTGCTTTGTTCTTGTGGATGATGCCTTTGTCAGCCATGCGGTCGATGACCGGAACGGCTGCAGTGTAAGCGGTCTTGGCAAGCTCGAGATCCTTGGCAGCAATAGCCTTGACCACGTTCTTGATGTAGGTACGAACCATCGAGCGCAGGCTGGCGTTATGGCTACGGCGCTTCTCAGCCTGTTTGGCGCGTTTTTTGGCAGAAGGTGAGTTGGCCACCGTCAAGCTCCTCGAAAACTGGGGGGTTACGACAAATAAGGCCGCGAATCATGCCGATCCATCTGCCTGCTGTCAAGTCTGATGACGCTTTCCTGTGCTGGCCTGACCAGTGGTGGCTCGCTACACTCGACGCCTTCGTTGGGCGGCGGATTGTCCGCTACTGCATCTCTTTATGGAAGCCGAAATACCCCATGAATCTCCTCAAGTCTCTGGCTGCCGTCAGTTCACTGACCATGGTTTCGCGCGTGCTGGGGTTCGTGCGCGACACCATCATCGCCCGTACCTTCGGTGCCGGGGTGGCGTCGGATGCCTTCGTGGTGGCCTTCAAGCTGCCCAATCTGCTGCGCCGTATTTTTGCCGAAGGGGCGTTCTCGCAGGCCTTCGTGCCGATCCTGGCCGAGTACAAGATGCAGCAGGGCGAGGAGGCCACGCGCACTTTCGTTGCCTACGTCTCTGGTTTGCTGACCCTGGTGCTGGCGCTGGTCACGGCCATCGGCGTGCTTGCGGCGCCCTGGATCGTCTGGGCCACGGCACCGGGTTTTGCCGATGAGGCCGAGCGTTTCGAGCTCACGGTCGATCTGCTGCGGGTGACCTTTCCTTATATATTGCTGATCTCCCTGTCATCGCTGGCCGGGGCCGTGCTCAATACCTGGAACCGTTTTTCGGTACCGGCGTTCGTGCCGACCTTGCTCAATGTCAGCATGATCGTCTTCTCGCTGTTTCTGACGCCCTATTTCGACCCGCCAATCATGGCGCTGGGCTGGGCGGTGCTGGTCGGCGGGCTGGCACAGTTGCTCTGGCAACTGCCGCATCTGAAGAAGGTCGGCATGCTGGTGCTGCCGCGCCTGAGTTTCGGTGACCTGGGCGTCTGGCGCGTGCTCAAGCAGATGGGGCCGGCCATCTTCGGCGTCTCGGTGAGTCAGATTTCGCTGATCATCAATACCATCTTCGCCTCCTTCCTGGTGGCCGGCTCGGTGTCCTGGATGTACTACGCTGATCGCCTGATGGAGTTGCCCTCGGGCGTGCTGGGCGTGGCACTGGGGACCATCCTGCTGCCGGCGCTATCGAAAACCTATGCGAGCAAGAATCGCGACGAGTACCGCCGCCTGCTCGATTGGGGGTTACGCCTGTGCTTTCTGCTGGTGCTGCCCTGCACCCTGGCGCTGGCAATTCTCGCCGAGCCGCTGGTGGTGTCGCTGTTCCAGTACGGCAAATTCGGTGCGGAGGACGCGCTGATGACCCAGCGGGCACTGGTGGCTTATTCGGTCGGCCTGCTGGCGTTGATTCTGATCAAGATCCTCGCGCCCGGCTTCTACGCCCAGCAGAACATCAAGACACCGGTACGCATTGCCATCGTCAGCCTGCTGGCGACCCAGGCGATGAACGCGCTGTTCGTATTCGGCCTGGATATGGCGCACGTCGGTCTGGCGCTGGCGATCAGCCTGGCGGCCTGTCTGAACGCCGGCCTGCTGTACTGGCAGCTGCGCCGTGCCGATATCTTCCAGCCGCTGCCGGGCTGGGGGCTATTTCTGCTCAAGCTGGTGGTCGCGGTGGCGGTGATGGTCGCTGTGTTGCTGGGGCTGCTGCAGGTCATGCCAGCCTGGGCGGAAGGGGAAATGCTCGTGCGCCTGTTGCGTCTCGGCGCGCTGGTGGCCGCTGGGTTGGTTGCTTACTTCGGCATGCTGCTCATATTGGGCTTCCGTCCGCGCGATTTTGCCCGGCGGGCCTTGTAGCGGTTTCACGTATCGCGATGCCTGTTGTGCATGGCCTGCTGTGCGTATAATCGGCCACTTTGTGAACAAGAAGCGTGCTATGCAGCTGGTTCGAGGTCTTCATAACCTGCAGCCCCAGGCGCGGGGCTGTGTGGTCACCATCGGTAATTTCGACGGCGTTCATCGTGGGCACCAGGCCATCCTGGCGCGCTTGCGCGAGCGTGCCGCGGAATTGGCCGTGCCCAGTTGCGTGGTGATCTTCGAGCCGCAGCCGCGTGAGTTCTTCGGTCCGGACACTGCGCCGGCGCGCCTGACCCGTCTGCGTGACAAGCTCGCCCTGTTGGCCGCCGAAGGCGTCGACCTGGTGCTGTGCCTGGCCTTCAACCGCCGCCTGCGCGAGTTGTCGGCCGCCGAGTTCGTCCAGCGCGTGCTGGTCGACGGCCTGGGCGTGAAGGATCTGGAGATCGGCGACGATTTTCGCTTCGGCTGCGACCGTGCCGGGGATTTTGAATTTCTCAAGGCCGCCGGCCAGCGTTACGGCTTCAGCGTCGATGCCTCGACCACAGTCGAAGTGCTCGGCGGCCGGGTCAGCAGCACGCGCGTGCGCCAGGCACTGGCCGATGGCGATTTCGAACTGGCCGAAGCCTTGCTCGGTCGGCCGTTTCGCATCGCCGGGCGCGTATTGCACGGGCAGAAGCTCGGCCGCCAGCTCGATGCACCCACTGCCAACATCCAGCTCAAGCGGCGCAAGGTGCCGCTGACCGGGGTCTATCTGGTGAGCTGCGAAATCGATGGCGTGATTCAACCGGGCGTCGCCAATATCGGCGTGCGCCCCAGCGTTGCCGGTGACGGCCGCGCCCATCTGGAAGTGCACCTTCTGGATTTTGCCGGCGATCTGTATGGCCGGCGCCTCTCGGTGGCTTTCCACCACAAGCTGCGTGATGAGCAGCGTTTCGCCTCGCTGGAGGCCTTGAAGGCGGCGATTGCCGCTGATATCGCCGCTGCCCGTGAATATTGGCAGAGCCACCCGCTGATGAAGAGCCCGAAATGACCGACTACAAAGCTACGCTGAACCTGCCCGATACCCAGTTCCCGATGAAGGCCGGCCTGCCGCAACGCGAGCCGCAGACCCTGCAGCGCTGGAACGAGATTGGCCTGTATAGCAAGCTGCGCAAGATTGGCGAAGGTCGGCCGAAGTTCGTCCTGCACGACGGCCCGCCCTACGCCAACGGCAGCATCCACATCGGTCATGCGGTGAACAAGATCCTCAAGGACATCATCACCCGCTCCAAGACCCTGGCCGGCTTCGACGCGCCCTACGTGCCGGGCTGGGACTGCCACGGCCTGCCGATCGAGCACAAGGTCGAAACCACCTTCGGCAAGAACCAGCCGGCGGACCTGACCCGCGAGCGCTGCCGCACCTACGCCAGCGAGCAGATCGAAGGGCAGAAGGCCGACTTCATCCGCCTCGGTGTGCTGGGCGACTGGGACAATCCGTACAAGACCATGGATTTCGCCAACGAGGCCGGCGAGATCCGCGCCCTGGCCGAGATGGTCAAGCAGGGCTTCGTGTTCAAGGGCCTGAAGCCGGTGAACTGGTGCTTCGACTGTGGCTCGGCGCTGGCCGAGGCCGAGGTGGAGTATCAGGACAAGAAATCCGATGCCATCGACGTTGCCTTCCCCATCGAAGACGCAGACAAGCTGGCCGCCGCCTTCGGCCTGAGCGAGCTGAGCAAACCGACCGCCATCGTCATCTGGACCACCACGCCCTGGACCATCCCGGCCAACCAGGCGCTCAACGTACACCCGGAATTCACCTATGCGCTGGTCGATACCGGCGAGCGCATCCTGCTGCTGGCCGAGGAACTGGTCGAGTCCTGCCTGCAGCGCTACGGCCTGCAGGGCCAGGTGATCGCCACCGCGCCGGGCGCGGCGCTGGAGCTGATCCGTTTTCGTCATCCGTTCTACGAGCGTTTCTCGCCGGTGTACCTGGCCGAATACGTCGAGCTGGGCGCCGGTACCGGAATTGTCCACTCGTCGCCGGCCTACGGTGAGGACGACTTCCGCACCTGCAAAGCCTACGGCATGAGCAACGACGACATCCTCAGCCCGGTGCAGAGCAATGGCGTCTACACCCCGGACCTGCCGTTCTTCGGCGGCCAGTTCATCTGGAAGGCCAACCCGGCTATCGTCGAGAAGCTGGCCGAAGTCGGTGCGCTGCTCAAGCACCAGCCGATCCAGCACAGCTACATGCATTGCTGGCGCCACAAGACCCCGCTGATCTACCGCGCTACCGCGCAGTGGTTCGTCGGCATGGACACTCAGCCTAAGCAGGGCGGCACCCTGCGTGAGCGCGCGCTGGCCGCCATCGAGCAGACCCAGTTCGTCCCAGCTTGGGGTCAGGCGCGTCTGCACAGCATGATCGCCGGCCGCCCGGACTGGTGCATCTCGCGTCAGCGCAACTGGGGCGTGCCAATCCCGTTCTTCCTGCACAAGGCCACCGGCGAGCTGCACCCGCGCACCGTCGAGCTGATGGAGATCGTCGCCAAGCGTGTCGAGCAGGAGGGCATCGAGGCTTGGTTCAAGCTCGATGCTGCCGAGCTGCTTGGCGCTGAAGCGGCTGACTACGACAAGATCAACGACACTCTCGACGTCTGGTTCGACTCCGGTACCACCCACTGGCATGTGCTGCGTGGCTCGCAAGGTCTCGGCCACACCACCGGCCCGCGCGCCGACCTGTACCTGGAAGGCTCGGACCAGCACCGCGGCTGGTTCCATTCGTCCCTGTTGACCGGCAGCGCCATCGATGGTCACGCGCCGTACAAGGCGCTGCTGACCCACGGCTTCGTGGTCGACGAGAACGGCCGCAAGATGTCCAAGTCGCTGGGTAACGTGGTTGCGCCGCAGGAGGTCAACGACAGCTTGGGCGCCGACATCATGCGCCTGTGGGTCGCCTCCACCGACTATTCCGGCGAGATGGCCGTGTCCAAGGTGATCCTGCAGCGCAGCGCCGATGCCTACCGCCGCATCCGCAACACCGCGCGCTTCATGCTGGCCAACCTCAACGGTTTCGATCCGGCCAAGGACCTGCTGCAGCCCGAGCAGATGCTCGACCTCGACCGCTGGGCCGTTGACGCGGCCCTGCGCCTGCAGGAAGAGATCATCGAGGCCTACGCCGACTACCGCTTCTGGAACGTCTACTCCAAGGTGCACAACTTCTGCGTGCAGGAGCTGGGCGGCTTCTACCTGGACATCATCAAGGACCGCCAGTACACCACCGCCGCTGACAGCGTGGCGCGCCGCTCTTGTCAGAGCGCGCTGTTCCACATCAGCGAGGCGCTGGTGCGTTGGATCGCGCCGATCCTGGCCTTTACCGCCGAGGAAATCTGGCAGTTCCTGCCGGGCGAGCGCAACGAATCCGTAATGCTAAATACCTGGTATGCCGGTCTGCAGCGCCTGCCGGAAGGCTTCGAGCTGGACCGCGCCTATTGGGATCGCGTGATGGAGGTCAAGGCCGCGGTCAACAAGGAACTGGAGAACCTGCGCACTGCCAAGGCCATCGGTGCCAGCCTGCAGGCCGAGGTCACCCTGTTCTGCGACGACGCCAAGCAGGCCGACCTGGCCAAGCTCGGCGACGAGCTGCGTTTCGCCCTGATCACCTCGGCGGCGCAGACCGCACCGCTGGCCGATGCGCCGGCCGATGCGGTGGTGACCGAGGTCGAAGGCCTGAAGCTGAAGATCCTCAAGTCCGCCCACGCCAAGTGCGGCCGCTGCTGGCACTTCCGCGCCGACGTCGGCAGCCATGCTGATCATCCGGAGCTGTGCAGCCGTTGCGTGAGCAACATCGAAGGTGAAGGTGAGGTGCGCAAGCATGCCTGAGTCCTCGCGTTTCGGGCATCTGCCCTGGCTGCTGCTGAGCGTGCTGATCCTGGTCGCCGACCGGGTGACCAAGGACATCTTCGAGGGCACGCTGAGCATGTATCAGCGTATCGAAGTGATTCCGGGTTACTTCGACTGGACTCTGGCCTACAACACCGGTGCGGCATTCAGCTTCCTGGCCGATGCCGCCGGCTGGCAGCGCTGGTTCTTCGCCGCCATCGCCATCGTCGTCAGCGTCGTGCTGGTAGTCTGGCTCAAGCGCCTCAAGCGTCACGAAACCCTGCTGGCCGTGGCGCTGGCCATGGTGCTGGGCGGCGCGTTGGGCAATCTGTATGACCGCGTGGTGCTCGGCCACGTGGTCGACTTCATTCTGGTGCACTGGCAGAGCCGCTGGTTCTTCCCGGCGTTCAATCTGGCCGACACCTTCATCACCATCGGCGCCATCCTGCTGGCGCTGGATATGTTCAAGAGCGACAAGTCCGCGAAGGAGGCTGCGCAATGACAGACGTACGCATCGGTCCGGACAGGGAAGTGACCCTGCATTTCGCCCTCAAGCTGGAAAACGGCGATGTGGTCGACAGCACGTTCGACAAGCAACCGGCGACCTTCAAGGTCGGCGACGGCAACCTGCTGCCCGGCTTCGAGCAGGCGCTGTATGGCTTCAAGGCCGGCGACAAGCGCAGCTTGCAGGTGCAGCCGGAGCAGGGCTTCGGCCAGCCCAACCCACAGAACGTGCAGATCATGCCGCGCAGCCAGTTCGAGGGCATGGAGCTCTCCGACGGCCTGCTGGTGATATTCAACGACGCCGCCAACGCCGAACTGCCGGGCGTGGTCAAGGCGTTCGACGACAAGCAGGTTACCATCGACTTCAACCATCCGCTGGCCGGCAAGACGCTGCAGTTCGACGTGGAAATCATCGAAGTCAAGGCGCTCTAGCCTGCGCTGCCGCTCTTGTAGGAGCGGCTTCAGCCGCGAAGCTCTTGTTGCAGCCTGCGCTTATCCCGCGCAGGCTGTATCTTCCGGGATCGACCTATCGCGTCGTGCGATCCCCGATCAATACCGAGACAGCCAGCATGCATATCAAACTCGCCAATCCCCGTGGCTTCTGCGCCGGCGTCGATCGCGCCATCGAAATCGTCAACCGCGCGCTGGAAGTCTTCGGCCCGCCGATCTACGTGCGCCATGAAGTGGTGCACAACAAGTTCGTGGTCGAAGACCTGCGTGCCCGCGGCGCGGTATTCGTCGAAGAGCTGGACCAGGTGCCGGACGATGTCATCGTCATCTTCAGTGCTCACGGCGTTTCCAAGGCCGTGCGCGACGAGGCGGCACGGCGCGGCCTCAAGGTATTCGACGCCACCTGTCCGCTGGTGACCAAGGTGCATATGGAAGTGGTGCGTTACAGCCGGGAAGGGCGCGAGTGCATCCTTATCGGACACGAAGGCCACCCGGAAGTCGAAGGCACCATGGGCCAGTACGACGCCAGCAACGGCGGCGCCATCTACCTGGTGGAAGACGAGGCGGACGTCGCCGAGCTGCAGGTGCGCAATCCCGAGAACCTGGCGTTCGTGACCCAGACCACCCTGTCCATGGATGACACCAGCAAGGTAATCGACGCTCTGCGCAGCAAGTTCCCGGCCATCGGCGGCCCGCGCAAGGACGACATCTGCTATGCCACGCAGAATCGTCAGGATGCGGTCAAGCAATTGGCCAGCGAGTGCGACGTGCTGCTGGTCGTCGGCAGCCCGAATAGTTCCAACTCCAACCGCCTACGTGAACTGGCCGAGCGCATGGGCACTCCGGCCTATCTGATCGATGGTGCCGAAGATCTCAAGCCTGAGTGGTTCGATGGGGTCAAGGGGATAGGCATCACTGCAGGCGCCTCGGCGCCGGAAGTATTGGTGCGCGGTGTGGTTGAGCAGCTACGCGCCTGGGGCGCGCTAGGGGAGACCGAGCTGGATGGGCGGCCGGAGAACATTACGTTTTCGATGCCGAAGGAGTTGCGGGTCAAGGCGCTGTGATCGCCCCTGTATTGGGGCGAGATTCTGCTGTTACGGCAAGCGTGTGCCTAGGGGCAAGGCACACGCTCAGAGCGCCCTAGCGCCAACACTCCTCGACGCCATTGGCGCCTGTGACGGTGCGTGTGCCCTGCTGGTTCAGGGCAAGAGTGCCGCATCCGATGTCTCTGGTTTGCGAGTTGATAGGCGTTGCAGTCATGTTGTATTGCACGGGGCTGGAGTTGGCGATGATGGCCAACTGGTAGAGTGCATTCTGCGAGTTTGCAGAAGCGAAACCTAGCTCTGCGATAGTCGTGGCATAGCGGCTGTTCTGGGTAAAGAAACGTTCCTGCCGCGCAGCTGCTTCGGCAAGCAATGCCTGCCCCTCCGTACGGTTGGAGCGCAGAACATAGTTCTGGTAGCTAGGTATTGCGATGCTGGCCAGTACGCCAATGATAATGACCGTTATCATCAGCTCGATCAGGGTGAAGCCCGACTGCTTATTCATTGTCCATCTCGCTTTGTATCTGTAGTTGCTCGTCAGGGGTTGGCTGTCTGAGGATGGCTACCGATTCGAGCATTGGGAACGGCGTCGCGTGAGTGCCGGATGCCGCTATGACGCTTCCTGGGCGCAGCTGATAGATAACCGGCCCGCTGGTCGGCACCAGGCTTTCCGGGACACGGTTGGGCAGTTGGTAACGCTTTCCGTCGATAGTGATAAGGGATTTCTCCAGTTCGATCCTCTGTACAGCACCGGAAATCTCAAAGGTTTCGGCGTATGCAGTGGAGGCTACGAGCAGAAAAAGTGCGCTGCTGATCAAGGCTTTCATACTCACTCTCCCAGGATCCGCCAGTTTTGGCGCCCGCGAGATGCAGGGCCGAAATCGAGGCGTTCACGCTGAATGCTGTCAGAAGTGTTGAAGAATGCGTCTTTACCGACAATGGCGGGGCTGCCGAAACCGGGGATCCTGACACTGGAGACGGTGCGGCCCTGATAAGAGTCTTGCGCGGTAACGTAATTGTTCCCGCTCAGGTCCAGGACGTTGAACTGGGTTGCGCCTCCCGTGTAGGCATCGATCGCCATGAACCAGCGATCAATACCGGAGCTGCACGGGTCAGCATTGGGCGTGGTCGTCGCAGCGAACAGCACGTTGGATCGAGCGCTCATGTCGGTTACGACCATTTCACCTTTCAAGGTTGAGCCTTCTTTCAGATCAAGAAACCAACCATACTTGCTCACCCCTTCGGCTGGGTTGCCATTGACGTACCACACTACCGGGTTCTGACTGATAAGTCGGATCTCCCGGCTGCTTGAGGTGCTGCTGTCAGTATCCTCGAAGGTGGCCGTGATTGCTGTCTCCATGTTCTGCTGAACCAGCTGGTTGCGAGTGACGCTGGGCGTGGTTGTCGCATTCTGGCCAGCGGTTTGCCTATCCCAGATGCCATAGATAGTCATCGCCTGGCTGGTGTTGGCCTGGGCGTCGGTGGTTTCTATGTATTTACCGGTACCCACAGATACGATGTGGCCGAGACCGGTTGGGTGGCGAACGATGGTGGGTGCCGCAGTGATTGCTTGGCGGTTGGTATTCGTGGCGCTGAAGAGTGGCCTTGCGCCAAAGGCTGCGCGGAATGTGTTGGCCGAAACCGGGGCGGCTGGGTTCACCACGAATGGCTCGCTTCTCGAGGCATCGAACAAGTCGAAGCGCCACAGATTGCCTTGCAGATCCCCCGCATACACATAATCGGTAACTAGGTCGCCATTAATGTCGACAGCGCGTGGGGTAGAAAGGCCATTGATAACGTTATCTGCACCAACGGTGATCTTTTTGGAAACACTACCATCGGCGGCATCGAGAATGAACAGTGCTGCTCTGTCGTTGGTACTGTTGTAACCGTTGCTTAGGATCACGCTCCATTTACCGTTGTGCAGCTTGGTAATGATTGGTTCGGGGAAGCTGAAGCCCAGATCGGTATCATCGGTGGAGCTGAACTCCCACAGCAGGCGTACGTCGGTCGGAACAGTAATATCCAATGCGAACACCGAGCGGCCACCGCCACGAAGCGTGCCGACCAAGATGGTGCGCCAAGCCCCATTGATAAATACATCACCGGTAACCGGAGTTCCATCTACATAGAACTCATGGGTGGTGCCATAGCTCTTATCCGTCAACCTATTCAGTTTGGGAATGACTGCTGTGGGGATATAGGCGAAAACCTCATTACCATTTTGATCGAAGCCGTGCAGCATGCCGTCATTGGCACCGACATAAATGCGCTTGGGGCGTTCGGCGTTAGCGATGCGGAAGTTGGCGTAGGAAGTATTTCCTGAGGTGCCGGCGGCCTGATCCATCAAGTAAGCCAGGCGATCAGGTGCACCGACAACAACTGGGCTGGAGTGAATGATGTCGCCCAGTAGATAGGTGCGCTCGCGAAAGGTCGTGTTCTCTCGGGAGCGATCACCGCGAAGGAAGTCGACGCGCAGAGATCCCAGGCTATCGACGACGCCGTTGACGTTGCGGTTCAGTACATCTTGTTGGGCAGCGCTGAGATTGTTCCAGGTGAAGTCAGCGAGGGACGAGTTCCTGTTGATCTTTATGTTACGGGTTCCGGGACTCTGTGCCTGCAATTTGCTGCGTGCATTCCAGTCGAGTGTCAGCGCTCCGTTGGAGTCCACGTTGTACTTGATCAACTCACCGCTCCAGCTATCGCTGGAGAAGCGCGCATAGTAGGCTTCATTGCCGGCGCTGGTAACGGCTGACTCCAGGGAGACAGCCGATGCCGATGTGTCTCGATCTGCGATGCGACTGAGAATGGTCTTGAACGCAGTAACCATGTCTTCAGGTGAGTCCACACTGAAAAACTCGCCACGAGAGTTGACTGCTGCGTGCCAAAGGTCATAGACATTGTTGGCACTGTCAGAGCCCGCGTTTGGCCAGGCGGTGGTGCCGGCAGCAAGATTTTCATAACCACCTGCGAAGGTGCTGCCGGCCCATGCCGGATTGCTCAGGCTACGGGTCAGGCCAAGCCCGAGTGTGTAGGTGACCAGATGCTGCCAGGTTGCCGGGTTGTTGCGTGCATCCCAGTATTCGGTCGCAGCGTTGGCATTCTTGTAGGGAATATAGGGTTTCAGTTCGTTGGCAATGTTGGGCTGTGCATCCTCGGCCCAGTACTTGAAGGCCACGTCTGCCACGGTGTTCGAGACAGAGTCTCGGAAAGGTGCTCGGGGGGTGTAAGCAGTACCGTCTGGCAGGGCCGCTATCGAAGTATTGTCGACGTTGCCGACATTGAAGCCGCTATCACCGTTCCAGACACCGTCCGTCATCAGAATGTGGTAAGACGGGCGGCAGGCGTATTGGGGGGTGGTCGTAACTCCGGGTTCCGCCGCGAACGGGCCATTGACGCCGGTGTTCTTGAGAAATTCGCCCGCGCGTTGCGCTGCGCCGCGTAATGGCGTGCCGCCGCTACCGCGAATATCGGCCAACCAGGAAAAGAACGTCTGACGGTGGCTACCAGCAAAGTTACGCAAGGCGTTGTTGTAGCTGGTATTGGATATCCCGCGACAAGCAGTACTGGTCAGATTGCCAATATCCGTGCAGGAGTTAAGCATCTGCCAAGTTACCCGGACATTTTCGGGCAAAGTATAAAACGCCAAGTTGGCTGCACTTGCGGTAGCCAAAGAACGCGTGCGGTAGAAGGCATACCAGTTGGCGAAGTTCTGTTGCTCGGCTGCACCTACGTTGACGCGGCGGTAGCACGCGTTGTTGGTGATTGCACCGTTGTTGCAAAGGCTGCCGTCATATACGTAGTAATAAGCAGCAGTGCCGTTATCGTACCGACCACTCACCAGGAATGGGTGGCTTGCCAGCGTTTGGCTGGTCGCGCCTGGGGTATATACCGTCGTTGCCCGGAAGTTGTTGCTCAGGTTTACCCGTGTACCCAGACTTGGGTTGAAGCCATCGAGGGGGGCGCTGGTAAATGATGGTGTAGCATGGGTGCCCACGGTTGTCAGACCGGTCGCAGAATTGAATGTAACGGTCTTGGGGATCTCATAGATGGCCGATGGATTGTAATACATCGGGTTATAGGTAGATGAAAAGAAGCGCGCCTGAGAAGCGTTGTTGTTGGTTCTGGCGTCGCCTGAAATGCCGTCCGGCGCGTACCCCCAGGCCATGGAGCCCGAGTCGTCGAGCGTAACCAGCAGGTTGGGGGCTACGCCTTCGGTCAGGAACAAAGGTTCCTGGCTAATGGTCAGGCCCGCGGCGCTGACGCTCTGCGCTGCGCTGCAGATTGCTATCGTCAGAGCGGCACTGAAACCTGATTTGCTGAAAGCTTTGATATTCATGATTGATTGTCTCGGTCAGTATCGCTGGACAACTACGGATTGCAGGGTTTCGGTCATGCGCTGGGAGCGTCCAGGTGAGCGTGCATTGACCTGGTAGTAGTAGGGGCCAACTCCACGGCTGCGTTCCTCCGGGTCGGTGACCTCGACGCGGCCAGTCGAGTCGGCTGGGTCGAAGCCGATCAGGGCGCTAAACCAGCGGGGGTCGTCAGCAACACTATAAAGATCGGTCTGTTGTGCGGTGGAGCCCTTGTAGGCCATGACCGAGCCGCTCTCGAACACACTGTCAACATCGCTTGGTATCGTTGCCAGTACGCAGTTTTCTGCGCTCGTCGAGCAAGCGGCGCTGGTGTCGGCAGGCCCAATCGAGTTGGTGAGACGGATCTCTCCCTCACGCAGCGCGGATTCGGCTGCGTTGAATGCAGTCTGCTTGTCGCGCAGGTTGCCGACAATGCGTTCTTCGAGCGTCACTTCGCGCATGCTGGATATGGCCAGTAAAGTGATGATCAGCAGCAGAACCAAACTGATGATCAGCGTTGCACCTCGTTGAGAATGTCCAGTCTGCAGGCTCATGGAGCGATGTTCCTCAAGGTGGTTGTGCCTTGAACCGACTTGTAGAGTTTCTTGTCGGTGGCTGTCGTTGCCGTAGCGTTAGCCAGAGGGTAGTTGTAGTTGGTCGTATTCAACGCGACGTTTGCAGATTCGCTCTCATGCAACGATGCGTATCGGACCGCAACAATGTTATTGGCCGATGCTGCATCGCTTGCTGACAGGTAGGTATCTGCCTGCCTGTTTGCGTTAAGGTCTACGCCGTATTCGAAGGTAATCTGGTTCAGCCCGGAAAGCATGGTTTGTCCTCGGCCGTTCACGTAGCAGTTGAGGTCGCTGCCAACCCGCTCTATGCGGATAGTGATTGGGTCATCATTTGCGATGAGATCTCCATGACAGTCCCGCTCGCTGACGTCTGCGCGTTGATAGCGGAAACAGACGCCCAGGCCATTGGTGGTCGGCCGGATGATCTGGCCCGCCGAGAATGCCGGGCAGGCGGCGTCGGTGCTGGAACTTTTGAAAACGAAGTCACGGCTATCCTGGGCAAGCTGCCGGTAGCCGGCCTTGTAGAGTTCCTTCTCGAGTAGCAATAGCGCGAAACGGCTGTTTTCCAGGTTGGCAGACTGATTTTGCTGGTAGATGTAGTTGCGCTTGTTATCGATGTAGATCTGTGTGATTCCCAAAATCAGAAAGCTGCTGATGAGTAGGGTGATCATCAGCTCGACCATGGACAGGCCGGTTTGCCGTGTTGCGTTCATAATACTGGCCTCAGGGTTCGAAGCTGATTCGGTAGAATTCGCGGCTGTTCGCGTTGTCCACTTCGCCGGCGTTGGTACAGGGGGTGTTCGGGGCACACTCCGAATTGCGGCTCAGCCAGGCAATCTGGATCTTAATAGCCGAACCGAGGTTGTCGCAGGCTGCTGAACCGGGAGTGCTATCCCGACAAATTACGAACTCGGCCAAGGTTGAGTTATCCACCGGTAAGCTGTTGCGTACCTGTTGAGCCCAGAGATTCAGATGGTCCGTCGCCATATCATCTGGTGTACAGCCGCTGGCTGTGCGGCAGTCAGCAACACCGCTGGCAGGAAAGCTCGCAGATGCCGCTTTGTAGTAATTGGATGTCCCCCTCAACAGACCATTGGATGCGACGACACCGTCTCTGTTGCTGCGAATAAGCTCGATTAGATCGTCGGCCAGCATAGCTGCCGTGTTGCGTTGCGCGGAATCTTGCGTGTACTGGATAGTTCGACCCTGCATAGCAACCAGGCCGAGAATGCCGATACTGATGATGACGATGGCGACCAGCACTTCGATCAGGCTGAAGCCCTCTGACCGGTTGGATTTAAACATGGAGGTCCTCATGGCGTGCAGTCTGTCGGAGTCGTGGCTGGCTGAGTGATGCGGCCACTCGGTTGCAGGGCGATTGATCGAGCATTGCCTGTGTTGCCGTCCTGGCATAGCACGATGACGGGATTACCAGTTACATCCAGGGTGCCGTTTGGGCGAAACGACAGCCATTTCTGGGCGCCCGCGCTGCCGGAAGCAGTGAGGTTGGCCTGATTGAAACCTGTGTGTTCACGCAGTTCTTCGTCGACAGAGGCGTTGAAGGCCCGATTGGTGCCTTGATCGCCGCTGACGTAGATGCGGATCTGCTGATCCCAGCGACCGTCACTACCGGAGATATTCTCCAGCGTAACTACGCGGTTCCGCATCACTGCCTCGTTCTTCGCGTACTGCATTAGGCCATAGAGCTCGTCGCTTGCACTTTGCACTCTGTTGGACTGGATGAGGTTGGTGAAGCTGGGCATTGCGACACTAGCCATAATGGACAGCAGGATCAGAACGATCAGCAGTTCAATGAGCGAGAAACCGGCCGCACCGTTTGAGCGATTCATGACGCCTCCTTTGTATGCGACATGATTCTGGAGGCTGCGGTATCCATCTGTCCTGGTTGGCGGGATGAGTGGAGTGAAGCTCCGGATAACCGGTTAGCAGCCTTGGATGTCTTGTCCCGAACTGCTCTCTGCTTTGATTCGTCCTGGCTTGTTGAGGACAATTTCCCAGCGTTTGGGGCTGGCTGGGTGGCATAGATGGAAACGTCCGTTTGCTGCTGGTGCGGTACCGTTGGGGTAGAAAATTATTGATTTGTTGAAGCCTTTCCATTGCAGCGCGAGAGGTGGCGGTAGGGTATGGTTGGTCAGCACCTCCGAGGTAGACTTGTTCCTGGTCAACCATCCGGCTTGCCAGTCTCCACTACAATCGCGTCCATTCGCTGAACCGCAGAGTTCGATCTGCATGGCGTGCTGTATTGCTTGCGTACGCGCAGCATTCATATGACCGATGAGTAGGTTGGCCTGAGTATCGCCCTGGAGTCGGGCGCTAAGTATTGAAAAGTTGGGAATGCCCAGGCTGCCGATAATGGTAATCAGGGCGAGTACCACGAGAAGTTCGTGCAGCGAGAATGCGGCTTGTTTGGTATGCATGGATGGTCCCTTTCATCTGTAGCGTCTTCCTGACGTTGTTTAGTTAAGTACCCTTTCGATAGAAGGCAAGCAAAGCGTGATAAAAGCGGCTGTGGTGGGTGCAGGGGCGCTAGGTTTGCTCAGTGCTTATCAGTTGGCGTTGGCGGGGTGTCAGGTCTGTGTGTTGGAGCGTTGTCGCGCCGGCCGCGAATCCTCCTGGGCTGGTGGCGGCATCGTGTCGCCGCTCTATCCCTGGCGTTACAGCACGGCGGTGACGGCGTTGGCGCATTGGTCGCAGGATTTCTATCCTGGGTTAGCTCGGCAGTTGCTGGAAGACACCGGCGTCGATCCCGAGGTGCATGTCACCGGGCTGTACTGGCTGGACCTCGATGATGAGGCCGAGGCGCTGGCCTGGGCTGCACGCGAGGGCCGTGCGCTGTTTCCGGTGGATATCGTTGAGGCTTATCAGCAGGTGCCTGTTCTGGGTGGTGGTTTCCAGCGCGCCATTCATATGCCGGGTGTGGCCAATGTGCGTAATCCCCGGTTGGTCAAAGCGCTGCGGGCGGCTTTGGCGGCCATGCCGAACGTGGAGCTGCGTGAGCATTGCCCGGTCACTGGTTTCATTCAGGAGAATGGGCAGATTCGGGGCGTGACTACCGCTGGTGGCGAGATTCGAGCCGAGCGCGTGGTTCTGGCGGCCGGTGCCTGGAGTGGTGAGTTGCTCAAGACGCTTGGGCTGGAGTTACCAGTTGAACCTGTGAAGGGGCAGATGATTCTCTACAAGTGCGCCGAGGATTTTCTGCCAAGCATGGTATTGGCCAAGGGGCGCTATGCGATCCCGCGGCGTGATGGCCATATCCTGATTGGCAGCACGCTGGAATACGCCGGATTCGACAAGACGCCGACCGATAATGCGCTGGAAAGCCTCAAGGCATCGGCCGAAGAACTGTTGCCTGCACTCAAGGATGCCGAAGTGGTGGGGCATTGGGCTGGTTTGCGGCCCGGTTCGCCAGAGGGCATTCCCTTCATTGGCGAGCTGCCTACGCATCCCGGGCTATGGCTCAACTGCGGGCATTTCCGTAACGGATTGGTGCTGGCGCCAGCCTCCTGCCGGCTGCTGGCTGATCTGATGCTTGGGCGTGAGCCGATCATCGATCCGGCGCCCTATGCTCCAGCAGGGCGGTTGCACTAGTGGTTTGTCATCCCCGCATCAAGGGATTGCGGGGCGTGAAACGGACTAGCTTGATCGCCAGCAAGCTGGCTCCTACACAAGCGTGAGCGGCGTATTGTCTCAGTCGATACCTAGCTTCTTCAGGCGATAGCGCATCGAGCGGAAGGTCAGGCCCAGGCGCTGAGCCGCGGCCGTGCGGTTCCAGCGCGTTTCTTCCAATGCCTGCATGATCAGCTTGCGTTCGATATCCTCGAGGTAGTCCTCGAGGTTGTCGATCTGCGCCAGGCTGGTTTCGCCGCCTTCGTTGCCAGGGCCGCTGGTATCGGCCAGGCGCAGGTCGCTGGGCGTGATCTGATCGTCTTCGCAGAGGGTGTAGGCGCGTTCGAGCATGTTTTCCAGCTCGCGCACGTTGCCGGGGAAGCGGTAATTCTTCAGTTTTTCCAATGCGTCGGGGTGCAACCTGGCGGCGGCCAGGCCAGTACCATCGGCCAGGCGCGCGAGCATTACGTCGGCCAGCTGGGCGATATCTTCGCGCCGCTCACGCAGCGGTGGCACGCGCAGTTCGATGACGTTGAGTCGGTAGTAGAGATCCTGGCGGAAACGGCCAGCCGCGACTTCGGCTGCCAGATCCTTGTGGGTGGCGCAGAGGATGCGTACATCGACCACCACTTCCTGCTGGCCACCGACGGTGCGCACGGCTTTTTCCTGAATCGCGCGCAGTAGTTTGACCTGCATCGGCAGCGGCAGGTCGGCGACTTCGTCTAGGAACAGGGTGCCGCCATTGGCCGCTTGGAACAGCCCCTGCTTGTCTTCGATGGCGCCGGTGAAGCTGCCTTTCTTGTGGCCGAAGAACTCGCTTTCCATCAGCTCCGAGGGAATCGCGCCGCAGTTGACCGGTACGAACGGCTGTTCGACGCGCGGGCCCTGCTCATGGATCAGGCGTGCGACCAGTTCCTTGCCGCTGCCCGATTCGCCGCTGATGTAGACCGGCGCCTGGCTGCGCGAGAGTTTCTGGATCTGCTTGCGCAGCGACTTCATCGGCGGCGAGTCGCCGAGCAGGCGGCTGTCGACCGGGGTTTCCTCGCCTTCGGGGGAGCGAATGCGCAGGGCAGTGGCGACCAGTTCGCGCAGGCGACCGAGGTCCACCGGTTTGGTGAGAAAGTCGAAGGCGCCGGCCTTGAGCGAGTTGATCGCGGTGTCCAGGCTGCCGTAGGCGGTGATCATCGCCACGGGAACCTGCGGGTGGCGCTGCTGGATGTGTTGCACCAGATCAAGGCCGGTGCCATCGGGCAGGCGCATATCGGTCAGGCACAGGTCGAACGGCTCGCGTGCCAGCCACTCGCGCGCTTCCTTGACGTTGCGGGCGCTACGGGTGTCCAGCTTCATGCGTCCGAGGGTGATTTCCAGCAGCTCGCGGATATCGGGTTCGTCGTCGACGATCAGGGCTCTCTGACGGTTCATGCTCAGCTCAGTTTGCGCGGATGGGCGAAGGTGATGCGGAAGCAACTGCCGCCCCCTTCACGAGGTTTATAGTCGAGGCGGGCCTGATTGCCCTGGCACAGCTCGCGAGAAATATACAGGCCGAGGCCGGTGCCCTTGTTCTCGGTGGTGTAGAAGGGCTCGAAGATGTGCTGCTCCTGCTCGGGCGGCACGCCGGGCCCGTCGTCGAGGATTTCCAGCACCGGCAGGTCGCTGTTCTCGTCACGGAAAAGGCGCAGCCAGACCTGGCCGATCTTGTGCTGCTTGGCACTATAGCGCAGGCCGTTCTGGACCAGATTGGTTAGCACCTGGGTCAGCTGGTGCGGGTCCATGCGTGTCTGCAGGCTGCCGCCCTGGGTCTCCAGGTGGATCTGCCGGTCAGCCGGTGCCGAGCTGCGAAACTCACTGGCGAAGCGGTGTAGCCAGTACTTCAGGTCGAGCAGTTGCGGTTCGGCCTGGCGCCTGCGTGACAGTTGCAGAACGTTCTCGATCACCAGGTTCATGCGCTTGGAGTGATCCTGAATGATCTGCGCCAGGCGCTGGTCCGGGCCGTGCAGATCCTCCGACTCCTGCAGCAATTGCGCGGCATGGCTGATGGCGCCGAGCGGGTTGCGAATTTCGTGGGCGATACCGGCGGTCAGGCGGCCGAGCGAGGCCAGCTTGAGTTGCTGCGCCTGTTGGGCGATTTGCGATATGTCGTCGAGAAACACCAGGGTATGTTGCTGGTCGCCGCGTTGCAGGGAAATGAAGCTGGGTTGCAGCACCGGGCCATCGACCTGGGCCTGCAGGCTGTCCGGGCGCAGGGTCGGGTTGTGCAGCCATTGTTGCAGGCGCTTGACCAGTTCGGGGCTATGTGGGTCGATGATCTTGCCGGTCAGTTCGCCGCGCCCCAGCAGTTGGGTCGCGCCCTGGTTGGCCAGTAGCACACGATGCTGGGTATCGAGCACCAGGATACCGGTGCGCATGCGCTGCAGGATCTGCGCGTTGAGTTCTTCCAGGTTGGCCACGTCGGCCGCGCGTTGCTCGGCCAGGTTCTCGCTGACCTGCAGGCGGCGGGTGATGCCCTGGATGAACAGCGCCCCGGCGAAGCACAGCGCGCCGAGGGCGCCAGCCTGCACGTACTGGGCGGCGGCAGCTGGGCGGCTGAGGCTGAGGTAGAAGGTCAGGTAGATCAGCGCCATGGCGGCAACGGCGGCGATCAGCAGACCAACGCGTCCGCGCAGGAGGATATTGGCGATGGCCACCGCTACCACCAGCAGGTTGCCGATGCCGCTGGGCGTGCCGCCGGCGGCGTAGAACAGGGCCGAGAGAAAGATCACGTCGACCAGCGCCAGGCTGAACAGCTGCATCAGGTGCTTGGGTTTCTGCACCAGTACGGCGATGAAAATGTTGAGGATCAGGTAAACCCAGCTGCCGGTGCGAAACAGCTCGATATGCACGACATCCAGCAACTGCTCGTCGAGGTTGCTGGAGATCATCAGGATCAGCGCCAGGCCGATGGTCAGGCGATAGAAGTGATAAAGCCTGAGGATGCGTCGCCCCTGGGTGTTGCCGGGTGCGCTGATATCAGCGGTCACCGGTGTGTGGGCCTTGTTCGAGGTGGGCCTGGCTGCAGTACCACTGCTGATCCTGGCTCAGCGCCTGGGTCTTGGGAATGTGCACGCCGCAGTGGGCGCAGCGCACCATGGGGGCTGCGGCGTCCTCGGTGGGGCGAGTGCGTTTGGCTTTGCTGATGAAGCGACGCCAGATCCAGATTGCGGCGAAGATCACTGCAATCCAGAACAGCAGGCGAAACAGGCCCATGGTGTGCTCTTTTATCCGGTTAAAGCCGGCAGTTTAGCCAAGCTGAGACCATCGGCACAGGGGGGAGGTGGCAGGCTGTGAGCTGATTCCGAGGGGCGGGCTGCAAGTCGAAGGTGAGCCCGTAGCCTGGATGAATCCGTGAGCAGAAAAAAGGGAGGCCGTGGCCTCCCTTCTGCGTTGACGTGTCGATCAGTCGAACAGACCGAAGGTCAGGTAGCTCCAGATCGAACGCTTCTTGGCGGTTTCGCCGGTCTTGGCGTCCTGCTGCAGTTCGCGCGGTATCTGCTGCTCGGCTTCCTCGTACTGACGAACCACGTCCTGACTGGCGCGGGTTTCGCCAGGCGGCAGCGGCGTGTCGGTTTCGATCAGGCCCAGGGTGGCCTTGGCCAGCCAGGAGCGGTTGTCGGCTTCCTCTTCGAGCGGTACGAACTCGCCGCTTTCCAGGCTCGGATGGTCAGGGTAGTTGAGCTTGAGGGTTTCCAGGCTGGTGGCAGCCAGATCATCCAGGGACAGACGCTGATAAGCCTCGGTCATGATTGCCAGGCCGTCACCGACCGACGGGGTTTCCTGAAAGTTTTCCACCACGTAGCGGCCACGGTTGCCGGCGGCGACGTAGGCCTGGCGGGTCAGGTAGTAGTGGGCGACATGCACTTCATAGGCGGCCAGCAGGTTGCGCAGGTAGATCATGCGCTGTTTGGCGTCCGGCGCGTAGCGGCTGGTCGGGTAGCGGCTGGTGAGCTGAGCGAACTCGTTGTAGGAGTCGCGCGCGGCGCCCGGGTCACGCTTGGTCATGTCCAGCGGCAGGAAGCGCGCCAGCAGGCCGCGATCCTGGTCGAAGGAGGCCAGGCCCTTGAGGTAGTAGGCGTAGTCGACGTTGGCGTGCTGCGGATGCAGGCGAATGAAGCGCTCGGCGGACGACTTGGCGGCCTCCGGCTCGGCATTCTTGTAGTAGGCGTAGATCAGCTCCAGCTGCGCCTGCTCGGCATAGCGCCCGAACGGATAGCGCGACTCCAGCGCCTTCAGTTTGGCGATGGCCTGGGTGTAGCTGCGGTTGTCCAGGTCGGCCTGGGCCTGCTGGTACAGCTCCACCTCGCTGAGGTTTTCATCGACCTCCGGCTGCTTGGAGGAGCAGGCGGCGGTAAGGGCGAGGATGGCGATCAGCAGCAGGTGTTTCACTTGCATGGCGGCTTGCGTCCCTGTGACGGCCGCGCGGCCGTCCTGTTATGATGAGCGCCCCCGGAAAACCCTGGGGCAAAGACGCCGTATTTAACCACAAGCCTGTCGCCGAAACCAAAGGCCAGGCTCCCGCCGTTGCCGAAGATGACTTCTATAAACAAACAGCTGATCCAACTCCAGGCCATTGTCCCCTTTGAACAGGGCGGTCAACGCCTCGACCAGGTGGCTGCGCAGCTGTTTGGCGAGTTCTCCCGTTCGCGCCTTTCCACCTGGATCAAGGAAGGTCGCCTGACCGTCGATGGCGCCGTGGCGCGTCCGCGCGACACCGTGCATGCTGGCTCGACGCTGGTACTGGATGCCGAGCAGGAAGCGCAGGGCGAGTGGATCGCGCAGGACATCGAACTGAACATCGTCTATGAAGACGAACACCTGCTGGTGATCGACAAGCCTGCAGGCCTGGTGGTGCATCCGGCAGCCGGACATGCCGACGGTACCCTGCTCAATGCGCTGCTGCACCATGTGCCGGACATCATCAATGTGCCGCGTGCCGGCATCGTCCATCGTCTGGACAAGGACACCACTGGCCTGATGGTGGTGGCCAAGACCCTGCAGGCGCAGACCAATCTGGTCGAGCAACTGCAGAAGCGCTCTGTCAGCCGCATCTATGAATGCATCAGCATCGGTGTGATCACTGCTGGCGGCACCATCGATGCGCCCATTGGCCGCAGCTCTAGCCAGCGTCAGCGTATGGCAGTGACCGATGGCGGCAAGCCGGCGGTCAGTCATTACCGCGTACTCGAGCGCTACCGCTCGCACACCCATGTACGGGTCAAGCTGGAAACCGGGCGTACCCACCAGATTCGTGTGCACATGACCCACGTTGGTTATCCGCTGGTGGGCGATCCGGTGTATGCCGGGCGTTTCCGCATTCCGCCGGCGGCCAGTCCGACCCTGGTGCAGAGCCTCAAGGAGTTCCCGCGTCAGGCGTTGCATGCGCGTTTCCTCGAGCTGGATCACCCGGCCACTGGCAAACGCATGAAATGGGAATCGGAGCTGCCGGATGATCTGGTCTGGCTGTTGACCCTGTTGCGTCAGGATCGCGAGGCCTTCGTCGGGTGAGTGCCCACGACTGGCTCATTCCCGATTGGCCTGCGCCGGTCAACGTACGCGCCTGCGTCACCACGCGCAGTGGCGGTGTCAGCGCCGCGCCGTTCGATAGCTTCAACCTGGGCGATCATGTCGATGACGACCCAGCAGCGGTGGCGAGCAATCGTCAGCATCTGGTCGAGGCCCTGGGTTGCCAGCCAGCCTGGCTACGCCAAGTGCATGGCATCGTGGTGGCAGAAGCCGATCCGGCGACAGTCATCGAAGCCGATGGCAACTGGACGGCCACGCCGGGCATCGCTTGCACGGCGATGACGGCCGACTGCCTGCCAGCCCTGTTCTGTGATCGCGCGGGTACGCGTGTGGCAGCGGCCCATGCCGGTTGGCGCGGGTTGGCCGGTGGCGTGCTGGAGGCGACCGTGCAGGCGCTCGGCGTCGCACAGCATGAGTTGCTGGTCTGGCTCGGTCCGGCCATCGGCCCGGCGGCGTTCGAGGTGGGAGCAGAAGTGCGCGAGGCCTTCGTGCGACAGCATGCCGAGGCTGCCAGTGCGTTCTTGCTCAGCGCCAATGCTGGCAAGTTCATGGCCGATATCTACCAACTAGCACGCATTCGCCTGGCTGCCATCGGCGTCACCGCCGTCAGCGGCGGTGGCCTGTGCACCTACAACGACCCGCGCTTCTACTCCTATCGCCGCAGTGCCCGCACCGGACGTTTCGCTTCGCTGATCTGGCTGCAGCCCTGAGCGTGAAGTAGGGCGGGTGAAACCCGCCAGACTGGCTAGCGGCGGGTTGCACCCGCCCTACGTTTTCTAATCCTTAATCACCAATATCAATAGTGCTGTCGCGAGCGAGACGACCGGTCATATGCTCGGCGCCATGAACAGCATTCGACTCGACAAGCGCGACCTGATCCTGAGCAAAGGCTCGGCGGTGATGACGCGCCGTGGTTACCACGGCACCGGCGTGCTGGAAATCGTCCAGGCGGCCGGGATTCCCAAGGGCAGCTTCTATCACTACTTCGCCAGCAAGGAAGACTTCGCCCTGCAGGCGCTGGCTTTCATCTATCGCCCGCGTCTGGAGCGTTACGCCCAGGCGTTGAGCAATGCCGCACTGAGCCCGCGGGCGCGCATCCTTGCTTACTACCGCGACCTGCTGGCGCACTTCGCCCGCCAGGACACGCCGCAGTACCACTGCTTCATCGGCAGCCTGAGTTTCGAGATGAGCGAGATGCTGCCGGCGATCGGTGCCGAGGTCGCGGCTATCCAGCAGGCCTCGGTGGACATCCTGCGTGACTGCCTGGAGCAGGCGCAGGCTGCCGGTGAACTGCCGACCGACGAGGACTGCGGCAACCTCGCCACCTTCATCAGCGACGCCTGGCAGGGCGTGCTCGCCCGCCTCAAGGTGGGCCGCAACCTGCAGCCGCTGGAAGCTTTCGTCACCCGCCTGGAGCGTTTGCTGCAGGCCTGATTACCGTTCAACCCCAGAGGAAAGATGATGAGCGCACCCGTTCAAGCCCTGTTCGCCCCGTTCCGCCTCGGTAACCTGGAGTTGCCGACCCGTGTGGTCATGGCGCCGATGACCCGCTCCTTCTCGCCCGGTGGCGTGCCCAACGCCAAGGTCATCGAGTATTACCGTCGCCGCGCGGCTGCGGGCGTTGGCCTGATCGTCACCGAAGGCACCACCGTCGGCCACAAGGCCGCCAACGGCTACCCGAACGTGCCGCGTTTCTACGGCGAAGACGCCCTGGCCGGCTGGAAGCAAGTGGTCGATGCCGTGCATGCCGAAGGCGGTAAGATCGTCCCGCAGCTCTGGCATGTGGGTAATGTGCGCAAGCTGGGAACCGAGCCGGATGCCAGCGTGCCGGGTTATGGCCCGATGCAGAAGGTCAAGGACGGCCAGGTGGTCGTGCATGGCATGACCCAGGCCGATATCGACGAAGTGATCGCCGCCTTCGCCCAGGCTGCACGCGATGCCAAGGCCATCGGCATGGACGGCGTGGAGATCCACGGCGCCCATGGCTACCTGATCGACCAGTTTTTCTGGGAGGGCAGCAACCAGCGCACCGACCAGTACGGTGGTGACCAGGCGGCGCGTTCGCGTTTTGCCATCGAGCTGATCCAGGCCGTGCGTGCTGCGGTCGGCCCGGACTTCCCGATCATCCTGCGTTACTCGCAGTGGAAGCAGCAGGACTACACCGCGCGCCTGGTGCAGACCCCGGAGCAGCTGGAGGCCTTCCTCAAGCCGCTGTCCGATGCCGGCGTGGATATCTTCCATTGCTCGACCCGCCGCTTCTGGGAGCCGGAGTTCGAAGGCAGCGACCTCAACCTGGCCGGCTGGACGCGCAAGCTCACTGGCAAGCCGACCATCACTGTCGGCAGCGTCGGCCTGGATGGCGAGTTCCTGCAGTTCATGGTCAAGACCGACAAGGTGGCCGAACCGGCCAGCCTGGAAAATCTGCTCGAGCGCCTGAACAAGGAGGAGTTCGACCTGGTCGCCGTGGGCCGCGCGCTGCTGGTCGACCCGGATTGGGCGCTGAAGGTGCGCGAAGGCCGCGAACAGGACATCCTGCCGTTCAGCCGCGATGCGCTGACCACGCTGGTCTGAGTCCGTTTCTATCGGGCGTCGCGATCCGGCGCCCCGTTTTCAGCCCCGGCACATCGGGGCTTTTTTACATCTGCATGTTTTGAGTGGATGTGATCACGTAGGGCGGGTGCAACCCGCCAGATTGTCTCAGTGGCGGGTTTCACCCGCCCTACGGGCAAGCTCCGTGCTGACGCAGAGGTGCGCTGGCTGCATGGCGCTGCGCAGGTGCTGTTCGAACAGCGCGACGATGCCATCCCAACTCAGGTGGCTGGCATGTCGGCGGGCATTGAGGCGGATGCGCCGCAACACTTCCGCCTCTTCCAGCAGCTCACAGGCGGCTTCGCAGAAGCCTGCCTCGTCACCGGGACGGGCGAGCATGCCGTTGTGCCCGTGATGGATATGCTGGGCGGCCGCAGCCTGGTCGAATGCCACCACGCCGAGGCTCGATGCCAGGGCTTCCAGTACCACATTGCCGAAGGTTTCCGACAGGCTGGGAAACAGAAACAGGTCACCTGACGCGTAGTGCTCGGCCAGCGCTTCACCGCGCTGCAGGCCGCAGAACAGCGCGTCTGGTAGTTGCGTCTGCAGGTTGGCGCGCAGTGGTCCGTCTCCCACAAGAATCAACCGCATACGGCGCCGCGGATGAGCTGTCTGCAGGGCGTGGAAGGCTTTTACCAGCAGACCGAGGTTCTTCTCTGCCGCCAGGCGCCCGACATGCAGCACGGCCAGGTCATCCGGCCCCAGGCCCCAGCTTTCGCGCAGGGCGTCGCAGCGTCTGCGTGGGTGGAACAGCTGGCTGTCGACACCCCGCGCGAGCAGGGCCAGGCGTTCGAAGTCACGGCGTTCGAGGTCGACCTTCTGGCCGATGCTCGGCACCAGCGTCAGCTGCGTGCGGTTGTGAAACCAGCGCAGGTAGTTGGTCATCGCCCGGGTCAGCAGGCCGATGCCGTAGTGCCCGGTGTACTGCTGGAAGTTGGTGTGAAAACCGCTGACCACTGGGATCGCCAGGCGCCTGGCCGCGCGCAAGGCGGACAGGCCAAGCGGGCCTTCGGTGGCGATATAGAGCACATCCGGGCGTTGTCTTTTCCAGCGCCTGAGCAGCTTGTGCAGGGATGACTGACCCCATTGCAGGCCGGGGTAGCCGGGCAGCGGCCAGCCGCGAGTGAGCAGCAGGTCATTGCCGGCGTCCTGCTCCTGATCGACCTCCTGGCGTGGCCGTATCAGTTGCACGCGATGGCCACGGCCACGCAGGCCGTCGACCAGGCGGCCGAGGGTATTGGCCACGCCGTTGATTTCCGGCGGGAAGGTTTCGCTGATCAGCGCGATGTGCAGAGAAGGTGCGTTCATGTAAGCAGTCTCTGCCCAGGTCATGTAGTGAACATGACGTTTCGATTGCGCTTATATGTCAGGCGAGCAGGCCGTGCAGTTGTTCACGCAGCCAGCTGTGCGCCGGGTCATGGTGCTGCTGGCGATGCCAGATCAGGCTGATCTGCACGGCAGGCATGTCAAAGGGCAATGGTGCGACCTGCAGGGCGAACAGCGGTGCGAAGGCTTCGGCCAGGCGCGCGGGTATGGTGCCGAGTAGATCGGTGTGAGCGACGATGGCCGGAATCGGCAGGTAATTGGGCAGGTGTAGCGCTGCCTGGCGCCTGACCTTGGCCGAGCCAAGGACGATTTCCAGCGGCGAACCGCGCCCGGCGCGCGGCGTCACGATCACGTGGCGAGCCTGTTGGTAATCCTTGAGGCTGAGGCCGCCGACGAAGGCCGGATGATCCTGGCGGCCGATCACCACCAGGGCTTCTTCGCGCAGGGGTGCGTAATGCAGGTCGGGCGAATCGACGTGCAGGTAGTCGATGGCCAGGTCCAGGGCACCGCTTTCCAGGCGTGGCAGCAGGTTGTCGGCGTCGTCGCTGTGCGCTACTAGCTCTACCAGCGGCGCGACGCGGGCCAGATGTGCCTGCAGCATCGGCAGCAGCGCGGCCTGGGCGTAGTCGTTGAGCGACAGGCTGAACACGTGCGGCGTCCGTGCATCGAAGGGTTCTGCCGGGCCGAGGCCAGCCTGCAGCAATTGCAGCGCCTGGCGCACGGGCGGGTAAAGGGCCAGGGCGCGAGCGGTCGGGGTCATGCCGCGGGCGGTGCGCTGGAACAGCTCCTCGCCCAGTTGCTGGCGTAGGCGGGCGAGGGCGTTGCTGACCGTCGACTGGCTCAGGTGCAGGCGCTGGGCGGCGCGGGTCAGATTGCCTTCCTGCATCAGGGCGTCGAAGACCAGCAGCAGGTTGAGGTCGAGCTGACGTAAATTCGTTATCACGGATAATGCTCTTTTCAAATATCCATTATTCGAATGATTTAGCCGGGCCTAGACTGCTGTCAATCCACAGGAGAGCGCCATGGCCTACAACAATGACAATGCCCAGGCTTTTCGCAGCGATTACCGGGCTGCCATCCACCGGCTGTACAACCCCTGGTTGCATGCCGCATTCGTACTGGCCTACGGGCTGCTCTGCATCGGGTGGCTCGGGAGCACGCTGGAGGCTGTGGCGCCCTGGCATTGGCTGCTGGTGCCGGCGACGCTGGTGTTCTTCAGCTGGGGCGAATACCAGGTGCACAAGCGCCTCGGCCACAACAAGACGCGCTTCGGCAAACTCTTCTACAAACGCCACACCGGCGATCACCACAGCTTCTTCGTCGAGACGCTGATGCCTTACGAGACGGCGCGCGACTGGCGCGTGATCCTCTTTCCGGCCTGGCTGATCGTGCTCTACAGCCTGCCGTTGTTCGCTGCCTGGTGGCTGCTGTCTCAGCTCGATGGCAACCTCGCCGCGTTGTTCGCCGGCAGCATGCTGCTGGGCTACATGAGCTACGAAGTGGTGCATGCCTGCGAGCATCTACCTGATAGGCACCCGGTGTCGCGCCTGCCGTGGATTCGCCAGATGCGCCGCCTGCATGCGCTGCATCATCGCCGTGAGCTGATGCATTCGTGCAACTTCGGCATCGTCCATCCGCTGATGGACTGGCTGCACGGCACCCTGCACTGGGAGCCTGAGGCTATCCATCAGCAGAACCGCCAGCAGCACCGCATTCGCATCGCCCGGCCTGCTGCGTGCGTGCTGGAATACGCCGCGGCGCCGAGTCACTGGCCGCAGTGGCACCCGTCGTCACTGCGCATCTACGGGCGCGAGGGGGCCTTGCTCGCGGGTGAGCGTTTCGAGGAAGACATTCATGCCGGCGGCCGCGCCGGGCATCTGCGCTGGGACGTGCTCGACTATCAGCCGGCCCAGCGTTGGCAGGCCAGTGCGCTGGGCGACCATGGCCTGCACCTGCTGCTCACCTACGAGTGCGTGGCGGTCGAGGGAGGCTGCGAGTTCGTGCGCACCCTCGAATACGGTTTCGCCGGCTGGCCGATGCGCCTGGCCAATGGCCTGTTCATGCGCCGCCGCATCGAGCGCGAGTCGCAGGCGTCGATGCAGGCGTTACACGATGTCCTTGCGCGAACCTAGCGCCTGCTCACCGCGCTCGCGTACCCAGAACAGCGTGGCACCGGCCACTGCCGCCGGCATCATCAGGATATTCAGCCCCGGCACCAGCAAGGCTGCGTAGGTGATGCCGCCGAAGCTCAGGCTCTGCCAGCGCTTTTCGCGCAGCCAGGCGAGCATGTCCTGCCAGCTCATCTTGTTGTTGTCCGCCGGGTAGTCGATGTACTGCACGGCCATCATCCACACGCCGAACAGCAGCCACAGCGGCGCGGCGACCAGATTGACCACCGGGATGAAGCTGAGGATCAGCAGGCCGATGGCGCGCGGCAGGAAATACGCCAGCTTGCGCATTTCGCGACCCATGGTACGCGGCACCATGGCTGCCAGTTCGGCCCAGCTGAATGGCGGGAAATGATCTTCACCGCGCGCTACCACTTCGACCTTCTCCGCGAGAAAACCGTTGAACGGCGCGGCGATGATGTTGGCCAGCATGGTGAAGGTGAAGAACACCATCAGCAGCACCAGCACCACGAACAGTGGCCAGAGGATGTACTGCAGGAAGCTCAGCCAGTTCGGCAGGGAAGGCATGAAGGTATCGACCCAGCCGCTGAACTGCTGCACGGCAAAGCTGATCATGCTTACGAACAGGATCAGATTGATCGCCAGCGGCAGTAATACGAACAGGCGCAGGCCAGGGCTGAGTACCAGCCTCAGGCCTTCTCGCAGGTATTGCGGGCCGGACAGGACGGGAGCGGCGGGCATGGCGGTCTCCTGAGTGGTTGATGCGCGCGACCATACCGACTTTGCCTGCGCGGTGAAAGTTCAGCCATGGGGCAAGGTTCAACCCGACGACCATAGGCGGACTCTATTCGCAGAATTGGCAATGGATATTTCCGCTTCGCCAGCCGCCTCGATAGCCTTGCGCCCAGTTTCCCTTTTGCGGGGCTCTCATCCTTCCAAGCCTTCCCCTAGTGCTTCGAGAGTCCCTTTTTATTCTGGCCTGCCGGCCCTGTGGGCCTGCAAGGAGTTAGCGATGTCTGCCGTTCGTCATGCCCGCGTCATCATTCTGGGTTCCGGCCCTGCCGGTTACAGCGCGGCGGTGTATGCCGCGCGCGCCAACCTGAAACCGCTGCTGATCACCGGTATCCAGGCCGGCGGCCAGCTGACCACCACCACCGAGGTGGACAACTGGCCGGGTGACCCGCATGGCCTGACTGGCCCGGCGCTGATGCAGCGCATGCAGGAGCACGCCGAGCGCTTCGAGACCGAGATCGTTTTCGACCATATCAACGCCGTGGATCTGGCCGGCAAGCCATTCACCCTGGTCGGCGACAGCGGTACCTACAGCTGCGACGCACTGATCATCGCGACCGGTGCCAGTGCGCGTTACCTGGGGTTACCCAGTGAAGAGGCGTTCATGGGCCGCGGCGTTTCGGCGTGCGCGACCTGCGACGGCTTCTTCTATCGTGGCCGCGAGGTCGCGGTGGTCGGTGGCGGTAATACCGCTGTGGAAGAGGCACTGTACCTGGCCAACATCGCCAGCAAGGTGACCCTGATTCACCGCCGCGAGACCTTCCGTGCCGAGAAGATCCTGCAGGACAAGCTGCGCGCGCGCATTGCCGAAGGCAAGATCGAGCTGCAGCTCAATGCCGAGGTAGATGAGGTGTTGGGCGATGCCAGCGGCGTTACCGGCGTGCGCCTGAAACAGTATGGCGGCGCCTACCGCGAGCTGAAGGTGGATGGTCTGTTCGTCGCGATCGGCCATACCCCCAATACCAGCTTGTTCGAAGGCCAACTGGCGCTGAAGGACGGCTATCTGGTGGTCAATGGTGGACGTGAGGGCAATGCCACCGCGACCACTGTGGCTGGTGTGTTCGCCGCCGGTGACGTGGCCGATTCGGTTTATCGCCAGGCGATCACCTCGGCCGGTGCCGGCTGCATGGCGGCGCTGGATGTCGAGCGCTATCTCGACGGGCTGTGACCGCTTTGTAGGAGCCGGCTTGCCGGCGATGCCTGGGAACAGCTGATCGCCCGCAAGCGGGCTCCTACAGAGGGTTGGCGTTGGCTGTTCAATCAGGCGCACCCTACGGGCGATTCGGACGTCTCAATCCGGCCAGTGCCAGGGCGGCTCGTCGAGCATGCCCTGGCCGCGTATGCAGGTCTGGCCGAGCTGTTTGTTCAGCTCCAGGGTGTTGCAGTCGGGACTTTCCTTGAGCGTGGCGATCAGGCGGCTGGCGTGGGACACCACCCACACCTGCGTCTGCTTCGAGGCGGCGATGATCAGCCGGCCAAGTGCAGGTAACAGATCCGGGTGCAGGCTGGTTTCCGGTTCGTTGAGCACCATCAGTGAGGGCGGCCGCGGCGTGAGCAGGGCGGCCACCAGCAACAGGTAGCGCAGCGTGCCGTCGGACAGCTCGGCAGCGCTCAAGGGGCGCAGCAAACCTTCCTGGCGCAGCTCTACGGCGAAGCGCCCGCCAGCCTGAAAATCGATATGCAGGCGGCTGCCGGGGAAAGCGTCGTCGATAGCTGCGTCCAGCGCCGCGCGGTCGCCGATCTCGCGGATGGTCTGCAGGGCGGCGGCCAGGTCGCGTCCATCGTGATGCAGCACCGGTGTGCGCGTGCCCAGTTGCGGCTGGCGCGCCGGCGCCTCGGCATCACTGCGAAAGTGATCGTAGAAGCGCCAGCGGCGAATGGTTTCGCGTAGCTGGAAAACTTCCGGGCAATTCGGGTCGTTGCCGATCTGGTCGAACAGGCTGTCGTAGTTCGGCACGTGTTGGGCCAGTACCTGCCAGCTGCGGCCTTCACGCATGCGCACCATGGGCCCGGTGCGATCCACCAGCAGCGAGGCAGGGCGGTAGCTGGCGCCAGCCCAGATGCACTCGCGCTTGATCTCCGGGTCGAGAGCGAAGGCCGAGCTGCTTGGTTCGGGCAGGCCAAGGGCGATGGCATAGCCGAAATCATCACCGGCAAACCCCAGACGTAAACGCATCACGTTCTGTCGTGGGCCACCCTGCACGGGCACCTCGCCGCTGCGCATACGCCGGGAAATTTTTTCCGGCCCGGCCCAGAAACTCGACTCCAGCCCGCCTTCGCGCGCCAGCGCGTTGACCACGCCGCCCTGGGCAGTTTCCGCCAACAGGCGCAGCGCGCGGTAGAGGTTGGACTTGCCGCTGCCGTTGGCGCCAGTGATCAGGTTGAGCCGGCCCAGCGGCAGAATCAGGCTATTGATCGAGCGGTAGTTGGCGACGGCGAGGGTGTGCAGCATGGCGGAGTCATCCTGACAAAACGATCAGCGACCATGGCGTGGCGAAAACGCCAGCCAGGCCAGCACTGGGTAGCACAGGTAATGCAGGCTGAAGAGAAACAGGCCCATGGGGCTGGGCGTGTCCTGCAGGTACATCATGCCCAGCAGGCCGAGATAGAGCAGCCCGAGCACGCCGCCATAGAGCAGGGTGAAACGCCAGCGCTCAGTGCTGCTGGGCGCGCGACCCTGGCGCCAGTGAAACACCAGCGCCAAACCGGCCGCGATGGCGGCGGCAATCAGCAATGTGGTGAACACGCCGCCGAGGCGCACGAAGGTGCGCAGCAGCAGGTTCAGCATGATGACCGCGATTACTCCCGCAGCCGCGTAGTAGCGCAGTTGCAGGTTCTGGCTCACAGGCTCTGCACCAGGCCGAAGCGTTTGCTCAGTACCCGCTGCAACAGGGCTTTGGGCAGCAGGGTGGCGAGCAGTGGCAGGGCGCGGCTGCCATTACCCAGGCGCAACAGGCGCGGGCGCTTGTCACGCTGTACGGCGGCCAGCAATTGCGCGGCGAACTCGTTGGCCGGGGTCGGGTTGTCCTGCGAGGCATTGGCGCGGGCGCGGATGCCCTCGCGCAGCGGCCACCAGGGCGAGTCTTCACGGATCAGCGCTTCGGCTTGCTGGCTGGCGTTGGCGCCGAAGCTGGAAGCGATGGCGCCGGGCTGCACTTCCATCACCTCGATGGAGAATGGCGCCAGCTCCATGCGCAGCGCGTCGCTCAAGGCATGCACGGCAGCCTTGGAGGCGCAGTAGGCACCGGCGAAGGGCGTCACCAGCACCGAGGAAACGCTGCCGATATTCACCACCAGTCCACGGCTGCGACGCAGCAGCGGGAAGAACGCGCGGGTCACGCCGACGATGGAGAAGACATTGGTTTCGAACTGCCGCTGCATGGCTTCCACGCCGCCGTCGAGCAGCGGACCCATGGCGCCGTAGCCCGCATTGTTGATCAGTACATCGAGGCCGCCGATCTCCTTGCTCAGGCGAGCGCTCAGCTGTTGCAGCGCTTGGCCATCGTTGACGTCGAGCTGCACCGCGTTGAACCCGGCTTGCTCGAGCGCTGTGAGGTCGTTCTCCTTGCGCGCCGTGGCCCAGACGGCGTAGCCACCCGCCTTGAATGCGTCGGCCAGGGCACGGCCGATGCCGCTGGAGCAGCCGGTGATAAGGACGCTGGGTTGGGGCATGCGCGGGACTCCCTGAGACGCGAATGGGGCTGCAGCTTAGCAGGCTTGGCTTGAGGTGATGGCGGACTGTTCGCCTAGGCTCCTTAGTCCGCCCTGCGCGCTTAATACCGTAGCCCGGATGCAATCCGGGAACCGCCATAGGCAGCATCCCCGGATTGCATCCGGGCTACGAGGCTGCGTTCGGCGTGCAGCAGTTATCAGCGTATGAACTTGCCTTGCAGGCGCTCGGCGCGAAACTCCAGCGTAGCCGGGCGATAGCCGCTGCGCAGGTCGGGCAGGGGCATGCAGTCGCTCCAGCTGGCGCCCGGCAGCAGTTCACCGGGGCCGCTGTAGCGCGGCGATTCGTAAAGGCGCTGGGCCAGGTTGGTGGCATTGCCTGGGCGGTAGGCAGCGACTTCCCAGCGCAGTTCCAGCAAGGCGGCGTCGCTGCCGTTCTTCAGGTCGATGGCCAGCGGGCGGTCAGCAGGGCAGCGCTGCGGGTCGTAGCTCAGGCGCAGTTCGAGATGGGCCAGGTAGCGCTCGTCGCGGCTTTCCTGCCAGATCACCCAGGTGGCCACCAGGCCGAGACCGACCAGCGCGGCCATGGACACCGGTAGCGCCTTGGTCGGGTAGCGGATCAGCAGAATCAGCCAGGTGATGACGAGTACGACACCGAACAGCATGAGGGCAGCCTTTTTGCGAAGTCTGCGCTCATCCTACACAAGGTGCTTTGTCAGGGTAACCGCGTGGGCTGTCGCAGGGTGTGACAGGCTTGGAGCGGACATGAGCGGTGGGAGGGGCGTAGCCCGGATGCAATCCGGGGATTACATCCGGGCTACGAACAGCTCAGTGTGTGGCGCCAGCGGCTACTGCATCGCTACGACCGTACACGTCTTCCAGACGTTCGATATCGTCCTCGCCGAGGTAGGTGCCGGACTGCACCTCGATGATCTCCAGCGGGATCTTGCCCGGGTTGGAGAGGCGGTGCACCGAGGTCATCGGGATGTAGGTGGACTGGTTCTCGGTGAGCAGGAACTCACGGTCGTCGCAGGTCACCTTGGCCGTGCCGGACACCACGATCCAGTGCTCGGCACGGTGGTGGTGCATCTGCAAGGAGAGCTGCGCGCCCGGCTTGACGGTGATGTGCTTGACCTGGAAGCGGCCACCCATGTCCACCGAGTCGTACGAGCCCCACGGGCGGTACACCTCGCAGTGGTTCTGGGTCTCGCAGCGGCCTTGTGCGTCGAGCTTGCTAACCAGCTTCTTGACGTCCTGCACGCGGTCCTTGTGCGCCACCATCATGGCGTCCTTGGTTTCTACGACGACTATGTCATCCAGGCCCAGCACCGAGACCAGCTTGCCATTGCCGTGGATCAGGCAGTTGCGGCTGTCCTCGATCACCACATCGCCCTTGGTCACGTTGCCGGCTTCGTCCTTGTCGTGCACTTCCCAGATCGACGACCAGCTGCCCACGTCGTTCCAGCCGGCGGCCAGCGGTACCACGCAGGCGCGGCTGGTCTTCTCCATCACGGCGTAGTCGATGGAGTTGTCCGGGCAGCAGGCGAAGGTGGCCGGGTCGATGGCGATCTGCGTGCCTTCACGCTTGCTGCGTTCCAGGGCCAGCAGGCAGGTGTCGTAGATATCCACGTCGTGGTGCTTGAGCTCCTCGAGGAAGCGGCTGGCGCGGAACAGGAACATGCCGCTGTTCCAGTAGTAGTCGCCGCTCTTCACATACTCGGTGGCGCGCTGGGCGTCGGGCTTTTCGACGAAGCTGGCGACGCGCGCCACACCGTCAGGCAGGGCGCCGTCGGCCTGACCGCGGATGTAGCCGTAACCGGTTTCCGGACGGTCGGCCGGCACGCCGAACAGGACCATTTCGCCTTTTTCAGCGGCCACGGTGGCCAGCGCCAGGGCCTGGCGGAAGGCCTGCTGGTCGTCCAGTACGTGATCGGCCGGCAGTACCAGCATCAGTTCGTCACGACCTTCGGCGACCAATTGCAGGGCGGCCATGGCCACGGCCGGGGCGGTGTTGCGGCCGAAGGGCTCGAGCAGCAGCATTTGTGCCTGCAGGTCGATCTGCTCCAATTGCTCGAGCACGATGAAGCGGTGCTCCTGGTTGGCCACCAGCACTGGCGGCTGCATGCCCTCGATGGAGAGGCGCTGCAGTGTCTGCTGGAACAGTGTCTGCTCACCGGTCAGGGCGAGGAACTGCTTGGGATACAGCTTGCGCGAAAGAGGCCAGAGTCGCGAGCCGCTGCCACCGGATAGGATGATGGGGGTCATGGTTGTGTCTCTCCTGAGCGATTGATCAAGTGGTTTGCCCGTGTCGTGTCGGTGCGACGTGTACCCGCCGTTTTCCTTGTTCTAGAAACTCACTGCCTTAACCATCGATGGGGCGCTTGACCCACACCGGCGACAACTTGCCCTGACCGCCGGTGACGAACAGGCTGACCACTTCGCCGCGCTCCAGGGTCACCGGCTTGAGGTCGGCGACCTTGCGCTCGCCCTCGAACAGCGCCAGGCCGACCTTCACCGGGTTGATCTCGCGGTCGCCACGGCCGTCGGGTTTGACGTCGGCGACCACAGCAGTCTTGCCGTCGGCGGTCTTCAGGCTGAGGGTGCTGTCAGTCAGGTTCTGTACGCGCAGCAGGGCTTTCTGCCGGCTGGTGAAGGGCGGCTCCTCGACCAGGCGCGGTTCGGCGCCGGTCTGGCTGACCAGGGTGTAGTAACGCGCGGCCTGCAGATCCACCGCCATCTGTGCGTTGCCGACCTGGGCCTGATAGCTGCCGGCCGGGAGGAACTTGAAATCACTCGAGCCCAGCGGCGAGATCTGCTTGAGCTGGGTCTGGCCGACGCTGACGTCGAGCTCGGCGCTGCTGGCGTTGTAGGCGCGGACGAAGGCCGAGCCCTTGGGCGCCTTGGGTCCGTAGAGGGCGCCGTCATCGGCCTGTGCCTGGAGCATGCCGAGGCCCAGAGCCAGGGCGCAGGCGCCCAGAGTGAAGCGGCGTAGGGTGGTTTGCGTGTTGTTCATCGGATAGTCCTCCTTGGGGGATGAATCAGTGGCTGGCAGCAGCCAGCCCCTTGCGCTCGCCGCCGTCTTTGAGCGCGGCGAGCCATTGCGGGTCGAAATCGGTGAAGTCGCTGGTCATCGGCAGATAACGCTCGGGGAATTCCCAGATCACCAGCTGTGGTGGGTTGTTCTTCAGCTCGTCGCTCTGCAGGTACTTGAGCATCGGCACCAGCGGGCCACCGCCTTCCTCGGCGTGGTTGGCCAGGTCGCGCTGCAGGTGTTCACGCAGGGCACCGGCGAAGTTCCAGGCCGGGTTGGCGCTGTAGCTGGTACCGACCAGCGTCACCGGCAGGTCGCTGTCGCCGAACAGGTCGTCGCCGCCACCTTCGGCGGCATGGGTTTCACGCTGCTGCAGGCGGTCGGCTTGCGGCATCAGGCTTTCGAACAGCGGCGCTAGCGGCAGGAAGCGCGTCAGGTCACCCTGGTGTGTGCGGGTTTCCACGGTTTCGGTGACGAACTGCTGCGGCTCGCCACGCAACTGCATGGCGCTGCGCACCACTTCACTCAGCGCCTTGGCAGTAACGTCGGCGCCTTCCGGGGTCCAGTGGGTGTCGGTGCGCAGGAACATCGGTGCTTCGTCCTTGGCTGCCTGCAGCGGTGCAAGCAGATCCGGCGCAGCGATCCCGGCGTTGCGCACCGCGCGGTGAAAGCGTGGATACAGGCTGCGCTGCAGAGCGCTGGGGCGATGGCTGCCGGTGTGCTCCGGGTACAGGCGGGTCTTGGCCGGGACGATGGCCAGCAGCAGCTGGATATCGCGTTCTTCCAGCTGGCGCTGTACGCCACGGATCAGCGCCAGGTTGTCGCGCAGCTGGCGCTGACCGTCGACCACCGGGTCGAACTCCTCGTCCGAGTACAGCCAGCCGTCTTCGCCGATCACCAGGCCGCTGCGGCCTTCGCCGAACGCCAGGTATTCCACGGCTGCCCATAGGTTGATGCCGGCCTGCTTGAGCGGGAAGTTCTCGTCGTAGTGACGCTCGATGCTCTTGGCCAGGCCGCCGTCGAGCACGCTCGGTTGCGCCGGCATGCTGTAGCCGCCGAGCTTGGTCAGGGCCAGTAGGCTGACCGGCAACAGCAGCAGGGCGAACAGCGCGACATACAGGGTCTTGATGGGGCGATTCATGCTCGGCCTCCGCTCAGAACTGGAAGTACAGGAAGGGGGAATAGCTCTGCGCCGAGAGCTTGAGCAGCGAGGCGCAGAACAACAGCAGCAGGGCGCCACGCACAGCCACCATGCGCAGGTCGACGGCCTGCAGGGCGACACCGGCGCTGGCCAGGGTCAGGCCCGGCTCATGGCTGCGGCTGGCGAGGAACTGGCGGGCGCCGTTGACGGCGATCACCACCCAGGCCAGCGCCAGGGTCGCCATCTGCAGGCCGGTGATGTGCGCCAGGGTCAGCTCGCTCAGGTGCCAGTCAGCAAAGCTGAACAGCGCGGCGTACATGCGCCCGGCCACCTCAAGGTTCTCGGCGCGGAAGATCACCCAGCCGAGCATCACCAGCAGCAGGGTGAAGGCCCATTTCAGCGGGTTGAACACAATCGGTGCGGCTTTCACGCCGAGCGCTCGTTCGATGGCCAGCCAGGCGCCGTGCCAGGCGCCCCAGATCAGGAAGGTCCAGTTGGCGCCGTGCCAGAAACCGCCCAGCAGCATGGTCAGGAACAGGTTGCGGTAGGTGTTGAAGGTGCCATGACGGTTGCCGCCCAGCGGCACGTATAGGTAGTCACGCAGCCAGGTGGACAGGCTGATGTGCCAGCGCCGCCAGAACTCGGTGATCGACTGGCTGATGTAGGGCTGGTTGAAGTTCTCCATGAAGCGAAAGCCCATCATCAGGCCCAGGCCGATGGCCATGTCGCTGTAGCCGGAAAAGTCGAAATACAGCTGCGCGGTGTAGGCGATCATGCCCAGCCAGGCGTCGCCGGTGCTGGGGTTTTCCAGGGCGAAGCAGTGGTCCACCAGCGGCGCTAGGCTGTCGGCGATGAACACCTTCTTGACGAAGCCCTGCATGAAGCGTGTGGCGCCTTCGCTGAACTTGTCCAGGCTGTGGGTACGGTCGGTGAACTGGTCGGCCAGGTCCTTGTAACGCAGCACCGGGCCGGCGATCAGCTGCGGGAACAGGGCGATGAAGGCGGCGAAGTTGATCAGGTTGCGCGTCGGCTCGGTGTCGCGGCGGTACACGTCGATCAGGTAGCTGATCGACTGGAAGATGTAGAAGGAGATGCCGATCGGCAGGATCACCGCAGTAAGGACGAAGGGCTCCATCCCCATCGACTCGAGCACGGCATTGATATTGGCCACGCCGAAGTTGGCGTACTTGAAGTAGCCCAGCGTGGCCAGGTTGCCGACCACCCCGGCCACCACCCAGCGGCGTGCCGCTTCGGTGCCGGCATGCGCCTGGATGCGCAGGGCGAAGACGTAGTTCCACAGCGTCACCGCGGCGAACAGCAGGAGGAAATCCACCCGCCACCAGGCATAGAAGGTGTAGCTGCCGATCAGGATCAGCAGGTTGCGTCCGCGATTCGGGCACAGGTAGTACAGGCCGAGAAAAATCGGCAGGAACAGGAACAAAAAGACGTTGGATGAAAAGACCATCCGTGCTTCTCCGTGAACAGCCGGGGCAGCGCCCCCCTTTCCCCCCGCGAGCGGAGGGTTTGTTTTGTTGCATACGATGGCTGACTGCTTGCCCTACGCGGCCCTGCCGGTTGCTCCGGTTTCTCGCCGTAGGGCGTACTCGCGAAGCAGTACGCCGGGTGAATCTCTGGTAAACGCTATGGCGGACTGTTCGCTGGCGCTCCTGAGTCCGCCCTACGGCCGTTGAACACCTGGGTCACCTCGCCGCCGAGGCGGAAGCTGTTGAACGGCCCCATCTCCTGGTTCAGTTCGCGGGTCTCTTCACTGCAGGCGTAGAGGCTGCAGTAGGGCGCCAGCCAGGCATACTTGAAGTCCTTGCGCAGTTCGCTCATGTCCTGCTTGGCGCCGGTGCGCTGGGCGAACGCAGCCGGGTCGCGCGCGCCTTGCAGCACGCGCTCGGCCAGGCGCTGCAGGGCACCATGGTTCTCGCCACGCAGGTCGACTTCGTTGGCCTCGGCGAACGCGGCGATCATCGCCAGCGGCGGCAGGGCATAGTTGTGGTAGGCCAGGGCGCGTTGGCTGCGACGCATTTCGTTGGCCAGGTAGCCTTCGTCGTCGACCTGGTTGGCGGCGATACGGAACTGGCCCACGGACCAGTCGAACAGGTCGCGACGGTCACTGATCACCGCCACCGCCATCACCGACCAAGCAGCCCAGTAGCTGTGGTTGTTGATCTTGCGCAGCGGCAGGTCGCTCCATTCGCGCACCGTGTGTTCGGCCAGGCGGGTGAACCAGGCCTCGATGCGTGCGCTCTGCTGCGGGTAGGCGGCCAGCGGCTGCGACTCGGAGAACTTCAGGCGCAGCCAGGCGCCGGCCAGACTGCCTAGCGCCCATTTGCGCATCGACTTGCCGGTGTGGTTGTACTGCTCGGACTCCAGCGCATCGGCGCTGGCCCACTGGTCGAGCCATTCGATGGCGCATTCCAGGCGCTGCGGCTGGCCGGTACGCATGTAGCCGGTGATCATCCGCCCGGCTTCCTTCTCCAGGCGGGTGATGGGCGAGGTCTGCTCGCGGAAGTTCTTCTCCGCCTTGCGGTTGAGCGTGGCGCGCGCCTTGTCGGAGCCTTCGTACTTGCTGGTGAACTGCAGCTCACCGGTGTAAGGCTGCGGCACCGCCGGGCAGACGGGCGCCTTGCCCTCGCGCTGGCCCACGGCGGCGTAGTAGCCCGCTGGCGGTTGCAGCGCGGCGAAGGCTGGGCCGCTGAGCAGCAGCGCCATGAGAGTGAGTGGAACGAGTCGTTTGGGCATGGTGGCCTCCTCAGTCGTGCTGCGCGACTTGCTGGCTGGGCCCGCTAGGGCGCTGGCACAGGCTGGCCTGGACTTTCAGGTCGTCGGCGCTGTCCTCGGGCTTCTGGATTTCCAGGGCGAAGAAGTTCTGATCACCCCAGCCCGGCTCGTCGCGCAGTTCCACGGCGAAGCGCCCGTCGGTATCGACGGTGTTGGGTTTCTCCAGCTTGAGCTGTTCGCGACGGCCGTTGAGGTACCAGATGGTGGCGTCGACGCGCTTGACCGACGGATCGCTGAAACGCAGGTCGAGCTGGTGGCGATTGCCGGCCAGGGTCAGCAGCTTGTTCTCGCCATTGACCAGTACCTCGTTGCTGCCCGGATGCAGGCGTTTCTCGCTGGCGAGCAGCTCGGTCTGGCCGCTGCAGCCGTTGTTCAGGCTGGCCATCAACTGGCGGTGGATCTTGTCCGATGCCAGGTCGTAGAGCGGCGAGAACTCCCAGATCAGCACCTTCGGCGGGTCGTTCTGGAAGGCATCGCTGGCCAGGTACTCGAGCATCGCGCCCTCCAGGCCGCCACCAGGGAAGGCCGCGTTGAGCACGTCGGTGCCCAGGTATTGTTCGAGGAAGCCGCCGAAGTTGTAGTTCTTGCCGCTGTGGCTGGTGCCGACCAGAGTGATCTTCGGGCTGCTGTCGTCGCCGAACAGCGCGTCGCCATCGCTGGCGTCCTTGGGCTCGGTGACGAACTGATCGACGTATTGCACCGCATAGCCGGTGCCGCACAGCTGGCTGGCGACGTTCTGCATGGTGCCGGTCTTGCCCATCAGACCGACGCGCTCGGTGACGAACTCCTTGCGCGGTATATCTTCGAAGCCGGGGATGCGCTTGACCGTCTCGGCCACCAGGCGTGCGGTGCGCTCGGCACCGTAGGGCGTCCAGTGCTGGTCACGGCGGAAGTAGAACTCCTTGTCGCTGTCCTCGTCGGTCAGCGGCGTCAGGTCCGGTACCCAGATACCCAGCTGTTCGAAGCGGGTCAGCGCCTGGCGGTAGTTGCGCAGCGCCTTGTCGTAGTCGAAGCGCTGGTAGTCGGCCGGGCGCAGCTTGCTGCGATTGACCAGGCCGCGGGTCGGTTGATAGACCACCACCAGTTCCACGCCGCGCTGCTTGAGGCCGTCGCGCAGTTCCTTGAGGCGCTGGTAGCCGACTTCGCTGGTGCCGAATTCGGTGCGCAGGTCTTCGACACTGCGGAACAGCCAGCCCTCGTCGGCATCCATCAGGGTGACGAAGTTCTTCATGTAGTTGGTGGTGTAGTGGCTGGCGTCGTGCGCAGCCGGGCACAGCGAGCAGCAATCTTCCACCTGGTATTGCGGCGCCTGGCGTTCTTCGGCCTGCAGCGCGCTGCCGAATGCGGCGCAAGTCACTGCCAGGGCCAGGGTCTTGAGGGTGTGTGCAGTCATGGGAGGCCTCGTCAGTTGGTCATCGGCTCGGGCTCGATCGGATCGATCAGCACGGGCAGGCGCTGGCGCACCATGAGGTCAAGGATTTCGTCCTGTTTCTCGCCGAGGATGCCGGCGAGCTGAATGCCGCTGCTCTTGCGCGGCGCGAGCATCTTCACGCGGTACAGCTCGACCGACAGCGGCGAGTCGATGTTGATCGGGCTGGAGCCGTTACCGGCCAGGGTGCCGCCGACGATGATCATCGAGATCTTGGTGTCGAACGGGTCCAGCTGCAGGTCGCGGTCGGTGTCGGACAGATCCTTGATGTGGCCGTACACACCGGTCAGCTGGTTCATCGCCGAGAGGTTGTCGTAGAGGCGGATGTTCTCGCTGTTGCGGATGCGGATGCCGTGGCGCTGATTGCGCAGCACCTGGTTGCCCCACAGCAGATTGTCGCCGCTCTCGTACAGGGTGATGCCGTCGGCGTGGTTGCCGTGCACACGGTTGTAGGCGATCAGGTTGCGCTCGCTGTTACGGTCGATCACCACCCCGGAGAGCTTGTTGTCGTAGCTCTCGTTGTTGATGATCCAGCTGTCGTTGACCTCGCGCGAGATGATGATGCCGTGCTTCTTCTTGGTGCCGAATACGGTGTTCTCGGCGATGATCAGGCCGTGCGAGCGGTCGTGCGGGTCGATGCCGTAGACGATGTTGTCGCGGTAGGTGTTGCCCTTGATCACCACGTTCTGCGCTTCGTAGCAGTAGAAGCCGTACCAGTGGTCGACGAACTCGGAATCGATCAGCCAGCCGGTCGGCTCCTCGCGTTGCAGACGCTCGTGCATGTTCGGCGTGTACTGGGTGATCGACACGCCGTAGGACTTGGAGTTGTCGTAGCCCAGGCTGGTCAGCACGCTGCTGGCGATGTACAGCTCGCTGCCGCCCCAGGACACCAGGAACGGGCGGAACTCCTTGCCGTTGTCACGCATGCTCGCCGGGCCGTTGTCGGCCTCGCGCCAGGCGGTGACGCGGGTGTCGGTGAGGAACATCAGGCCATCGTTGACCAGAAACGAGCCGCGCTCCTGCGACAAGCGCAGTTCGCGGGTTTCCTTGCCGACGTGTAGCGCCGCGCCTTCTGCCACGACGATGGGCAGACGGGCCAGGTACACGCCCGGCTCCTGCTCGGCGAACTGGCTGTCGGGCAGCGCCTTGGCGATGTCCTGGGCGGTGACCAGGCCACCTTCGATGAAGATCGCCTGGGGCATGCCTTGCTGGCGCTTGATCCATTCGCGCAGGCGCTCGTTGCCGCCGGTGAAGTCCTTCAGCGCGTCCTGACGCAGCATGCGCCGCACCACCACCTGGCCGCGTTTTTCACGCGGAATCTTGGCCAGCACGGCCTCCTTGGTGTAGCCGGACAGGTCCGGCAGCGTGGGTGCTTCCATATGCAGTTCGTCCGCCGGTGCGCTACGCACGCGGTAGTCGAACTGATGCTGCGTCGGGTTGGCCTGGGCCAGTGGCACCGTGAGGCACAGCGCGCCGAGCAGCAGGGGTAGGGCTAAGCCGTTGGGTTGCATGATCCGATCCCTCAGAAGCGCCAGATGAAGTCGACGAAGGCGCGGTGCATCACCGAGTCGGTGCCGCTGCCGTAGGCGTCGCCCGGCAGGAACACGCCGGCGCGCAGGCGTACCAGGGCCGAACGGTCTTCCAGTTGTTCGGCGACGGTGGCCGGCAGCAGGCCCTGCTTGAAGTAGCGGGTCAGCACCAGGTCGACTTCCTGGCCGATATCTTTCTCGCCGGCCACCAGCGGTGCGGTGATGCCGCTGTCGCCGACGTCCTGGTCGCCATCGACGCGCCAGAAGCGGTGATAGACGACGCTGGCGTCGTAGTCCTGGCCCAACTGCCAGGAGCTGAAGGCACTGGCCACCTGCAGGTTGGAGAGCTCGCCGCGGAAGGCTTCGCCGTAGCGGTGCAGGCGCGATTCGACGCCGGTGAAATTGGCGCGGTTGCTGTGCAGGCCGGTCTGCATGAACTGGCGCGACTTGCCTTCATCGCCACCGCCGCTGCCACGGGCATAGGCGGCGCCGATCTTCCAGTTTTCATCGAGGCTGTAGCGCAGGCCCAGGTCCATGGCCCAGGCGTCGACGTCCTGGCTGCGCGAACCGGTGGCGATGCGGTCGCTGCCGACCACTTGCTGCTGCAGCTGGTCGGTATCGCCCTGCAGCCAGGTCAGCTGCGCCCAGTAGTTGAGGCGGTTGCGCGAATTGCGTTCGAAGAAGCCGCCGTCGGCGTGCAGGCCGAACCAGGTCAGGTCGCCGGTGTAGCGCTTGCTCAGCTCGTCGACGCGTTCGCCGGGATTGGCCAGGCGGCCGTCATCGCGGCTGTGATGCAGCTTGGTGCCGATGCGGTGGCCGGGCGTCCACTGGTAGTCGAGGCCGGCGAAGAAGTGCTGGCGGTCTTCGTCTTCGGGCGCCAGGTCGTCGAGGTCGGTGCGGTAGTCGGAGAAACGCTCGGCAATGCCGACGTTGGCTTGCAGCAGGGTGGTATCGAAGCGCCAGTTGACCGCCTCGATGTTGGTGTCCCACCAGGTGCCTTCGTCACTGCGCAGACGCTGACGGCCGACGCGCAGGTGCTCGCCAGGGTAGGCGGTGAGGCCGGCGTAGTCGACCCAGAACTCACGCATGGCCAGGTAGCTCTTGTCCGGCTGGCGCGCGTCGCTGCGCTGCGTGCTGTCTTCACCGTCGTCCTGCAGCGGGTCGGTTTCGATGGTGTCGGTGGCGGTAACTGCCTGGCCCATGGCGAAGGCGCTCCAGTTGCCGCGTTCGCCGTAGGCCCAGGGGCGCAGGTCGAGACCGATACCGCTGACGTCGCCACCCTCGCGGGTGCCGAGGTCGCGGTCGTCTTCCGATTGCGCGGTGATCTTCACATCCAGGCCGAAATTCTTCGGCGCATCCGCCGCCCAGGCGGCGCTGGCCGCCAGCAGGCTAGCGCTGAGGCCGAGCTGGCTGACGATACGGTTTAGCTGCATGCGTGCATCCTTGTTCATGGCTGGCTGGCCTGCAGGGCGGCCTGCTGCTGCAGGACGATGCCGCGGGCATCGCGCTCTTCGCGCAGCAGGCGTTGGCCTTCGGCCAGTTGTGCCGGGGTCAGGCTCTGCGCCACTGCATGGGCCAGCTCGAAGGTCGGCGGCGTGTTGCGCGGCAGGGCCAGTTGGCTGAATACATAGGCGTTGACCGGGTTGGGCTTGACCCCGCGACCCTGGCTGAACATCTGCGCCAGGGCGAAGTCGGCGCTGAGCTGGCCGGCGCGCGCAGCGCTGAGCAGGTGGTCGAGCGCCTGCTGGGCGTAGACCTCGCCGAGGTAGCCACGCAGGTAGATCTGCCCCAGGTAGTAACTGGCGCTGGGCTCGCTGGGCGCGGCCTTGCGCAGGTGCTCTTCGGCCTTCTTCGGCTGTTGCGGCAGCAGCTTGCCTTCGTAGTACAGGCGTCCGAGCAACAGTTCGGCACGCGGCAGGGCGGCCTCGCGGCCCTTCTCCAGGTAGCCGAGCAGGGTGTCGATATCGCCCTGGCCCGGATAGTCGTAGAGCAGACGTGCCAGGCTGACCCAGGCGGCCGGGTAGTTCGGCGCGATGGCCTCGAGCAGGTCCTGCGCCTGCTGCGGTTGCGGCTGGCCCAGCTCGGGGTCGCTGAGGACTTGAGCCACGGACTCGACCTGGTTGGGCGAAACATTGCCGGCGCGGTAGCCCGCCAGCAGTTGGTCGATCAGCGTCTGGCGGTCGTCTTCGCGGTTCTGCTTCTGGTACACGGTGGCCAGTTCGGCGTAGCACGCGTCGTTGCTGGCCAGACGTGCCTGGCAGATGCGCTCGATCTCGCCCAGGTGCTGGTCGTAGGTGCCATCGGTGCGATACAGAAGAATCTGCGCCAGCTCTGCCTGCGGCAGGCCCTGCTGGCGCCAGTCTTGGATACGTTGCGCGAGGTTCATGGCGGGAAAGTCCTGTGGGTAGAACAGGTAGAGTTCGGTCAGCGGCAGCAGCGCACTGGGCTCGCGGGCCTGGGCTGCGCTTTCCAGCAGTTCGGCGGCCTCGCGGCGCTCGGCCAGGGTGCTGCCGGGCTTGCGCGCCAGCAGCTTGCCGAGGCGCGCCTTGGCCCGTGGCGAATCGTCCAGGGCCTGGCGGTAGATGCGCTCGGCCTCATCCAGATCCTGGGTCTGGCCGCCCGCTGCGTAGATGTCGGCCAGGCCGATCTGCGCGTCGCTGTAGCCCATCTCGGCGAGCTGGCGGAAATGCCATTCGGCAGTCTGCTGATCACCGCTCTGCAGGGCTTCGCGGGCCAGGCGCTCATCCGGCAGGCCGGCGCAGCCGGCCAGCGTGGCGCTGACGGCGAGGCCGAGCAGAGCAGGGCGAAGAAGGGGCATGCTCACGGCGTGATCTCCTTAGCGACCTGCCGCGACGGCGCGGTCAACCAGCCAGCCCAGCGACGGACCACGGTCGATGACCACGTCCACCGGTTGCCCGGCGAGGCTGGCCGGCAGGGTGTCCTGCGGCTTGATCACCACGCGGATATCCGAGCTCAGACCGCCATCATGCAGCGCGCTGCTGACGATCTCGCCGTGACGCGCATGGTCTTCGCCGGCCACCTTGAAGGTCACTGGCGTGCCGGGGCGCGCCTGTTCCAGATGGCGGTAGGGGAAGCTGGCGCTGACGGTGGCGATGCCGTCCTGCGGCACCAGTTCGAAGATCACGTCGCCCTTGCTGGCGAACTGACCGTCGGCCACCAGTTGGCGAGAGATCTTGCAGTTGCACGGACTGGTCAGGGTGCCCTGCATCTCGCGGGCGAACAGCGCTTCGATCTGGCTCGGTTCGAGCTGGTCTTCACCCAGGTGACCCTTGAGCATTTCCAGCATGCTGGTGGTGAAGGTGGCGATCGGCGCGCCTTTCTCGACGATGCCATCGGGCTGCGCCAGGCTCTGCACGCTGCCTTCACGTGGCATGGTCACCTGCAGCACCGGCAGGCTGATCTGCGCCGACTGTGCGTGGGTGACGAAGTACAGGCCGTAGATCGACTTGCCGATGTAGCCGAACGCAGCCAGACCGATGAGGAAGATCGCGCCGCTGAAGGTCACGGCGCGCAGGCGGCCGAACATGCCCATGCCACCGCCTGCGCCGTTCTTGCGCGCCTTGGTGAAGTTGTCGCGTTGGAGGATATGCAGCACCTCGCCGACATTGACCAGTTCACCAGCCAGGTGCGCGCTGATCAGGTGGCGCAGGGCGGCGGCTTCTCGTGCGCCAAGGCCGTGGAACTGGCAGCCGACGCGGTTGTGCTCCGGCTGTACCGAGTTGACCTGAAACTCCACGTCCAGGCCCAGCACCAGGCTGTCGAGCTGGAACTGCAACTGGCCGCGATGGAAATCGCCGACCTTGTGCGTGGTCTTTTCGTTGGTGAAGCTGAAACCGCCAGCAGAGACATCCTGCAGGCGCGCGTCGATGCGTTCGCCCTTGGCATTGGTGAATTGCAAGCGCCCTGGCAGCTTGACACGGGCATGCTGGCGCTGGGCCTCGGACTCATGGACGACGTTGTGATTGGCGACGGAGTTCATGGTGGCTAATTCCTATTCGAGTACGGTCACACCAGCGCCAGCAGCGCGGCGATGAAGACACAGGAGGCAGAGAAGGTCATGGCACGCGACGACCAGCTGTTGAACCAGTTGGCGAAGCTGGACAGGCCGCGGTTGAGCTTGGTGTTCTGGCGCGTCCAGGATTGCTGGTCGAGGCGGAAGAACACGTAGATCTTCACCATCGCGCCAACGATCTGGTTGTAATAGAGCAGCGCCGGGTAGGCCGGACCGATACGGTGGCCGGAGAGCATCAGCAGCAGCGTCAGGATCAGCCGCGTGCTACCGATCCACAGCAGGTAGATCAGCAGGTACATCAGGCTGTACTTGATGCTGGCGATGATCGCTACGCACAGGCCCAGCAGGCAGGTCCACATCGACACGCGCTGGTCGAACAGCACCAGACTAGTGAAGGCGCCGAGGCGACCCATGCCCAGACGCAGGGCGCGCGAGTTCTGCCGCAGGTTGTTGCCGTACCAGCGGAACATCAGCTTGCGGCTGGCCTTGATGAAGCTCTTCTCCGGTGGGTGCTCGACCGTATTGATCGCCGCATCCGGCACGTAGAAGGTGTCGTAGCCCAGGCGCATCAGGCTGTACCAGCTGGACTTGTCGTCACCGGTGAGGAACTGGAAGCTACCCAGGCGCCAGTGCTCCAAGTGATCGCTTTCCACGTCGCGGATGAACTCGGGGTCGGTCACCACGCTGGCGCGGAACACCGACATGCGTCCGGTCATGGTCAGCACGCGCTTGGAAAGGGCCATCGAGCACATGTTGAGGTGGCGCTGAGCGAAGCGCAGCTTGTGCCATTCGCTCATCAGGTAACTGCCGCGTACCTCGCAGAACTCGTTGGTGGTCAGCCCGCCGACGTTGGGGAAGAGCTTGAACCAGGGCACGCATTTACGGACCACTTCAGGCTCGAGCACGGTGTCGCCGTCGATCACCGCCACCACCGCATCGCGGTCCGGCATCTGCCGGGAGATGGCGCGAAAACCATAGGCCAGGCCATCACGCTTGCCGGTGCCGGGGATGCGCACGATGTCCAGGGTGACATGCGCCGGCGGCTCGGCCTGAGCCCAGAGGTTCTTGATCAGCAACTCGTCGGAGAGCTCGACGATCGAGCACACCACGGTGCACGGATAGCCGCAGTCGATGGCTTCGCGAATCACCGAGCGGTAGACCATGGCGGTGGTCAGCGCCTCGATGCGGAAACTGGTGACCAGCAGGAACACATGAGAGGGGTCGGCGTCCTTGCCGAGTTTTGTAACCTTGCGGCGATACCAGGGGTAGACCAGGTAAAGGAACAGGCAGCCGCGCACGAAGTGCATGGCGCCCATGGAATAGCGCCAGATGCCGACAATGCCGATGAGCAGGATGAAATCCCGCGCTTCGGGGTCGAACACCGTGCGTGGCAGGGCCAGTGCCAGCAGCATCAGCAGGCTGAGATAGAGCATCCAGCCGCTGGCTTGGTTGAGGCCGTTCTTGAGCTTGTCCATATGCGTCTCCGAGTACCTGCACGCGCTGGGCGCGCAGGTACGTTCGGGTCCTTACCAGCAGATGCCTTCGGCCACGCCATTGCTGGCGTGGGGCATGAAACCGACCAGGTCGATCACCCGCTTGCCGCTCGGCGCCTGCTCGGCCAGCTTGGCGAAACGCTCGTCGCTGTTGCCCAGCACGATGATGTCGGCCTTGGCCACCACGTCGTCCAGGTCACTGTTGAGCAGCGAGGAGACGTGCGGGATCTTCGACTCGATGTACTCCTTGTTGGCGCCGTGGACGCGGGCGTACTCGACGTTGCGGTCGTAGATGCTCAGGTCGAAACCCTTGCCGATGAGCATTTCTGCCAGTTCCACCTGCGGGCTTTCGCGCAGGTCATCGGTGCCGGCCTTGAAGCTCAGGCCGAGCAGGGCGACCTTGCGCGAATCGTGGCTGGCGATGATGTCGAAGGCCTTCTGCACCTGGGCGGCGTTGCTGCGCATCAGCGAACCGATCAGCGGCGCTTCCACGTCCAGGCTGCCGGCGCGGTAGTTCAGCGCGCGCACGTCCTTGGGCAGGCAGGAGCCGCCGAAGGCGAAGCCGGGCTTCATGTAGTACTTGGACAGGTTGAGCTTGTGGTCCTGGCAAACCACGTCCATCACCTCGCGGCCGTCGACGCCGACTGCCTTGGCGATGTTGCCGATCTCGTTGGCGAAGGTGACCTTGGCCGCATGCCAGACGTTGCAGGTGTACTTGATCATCTCGGCGACTTCGATGTCCTTGCGGATTATCGGTGCGTCGAGCTCTTCGTAGATGCTTGCCAACAGGTCGCCGGAAGC